>Ga0208755_100003_pt1 | contig 437465 bp, 401 predicted proteins | sample LakWasMet57_HOW8_2_FD_183891 | JGI IMG/M metagenome (GOLD analysis project Ga0208755, IMG submission 183891) | Freshwater sediment methanotrophic microbial communities from Lake Washington under simulated oxygen tension - Sediment Metagenome... | ecosystem: Environmental > Aquatic > Freshwater... | reverse complement strand
CTGCAGCTCGAGCTCCTCCGCAGTGGGCCCTTGCTCGCCCCCCGCGGCTTCTGCGCGCTCGAGCACGCAGCGGGTACAGCCCCACCCATCGCATTGCAGACAGATGACGCTCACGCGCCACCGCCCATCGATGCGAGCCACGCGCGGGCCTGCGCGATGGCCGGGTGGTCATCGGCGACGCCGGCCTCCTCGGCCACCTCGAGCAGGGCGCGAACCAGCTCGCGTGCTCCCGGCCCAGCACGCCGGGGAGCAGAAGGGGGCGCTACCGAGAGTGAGGGGCGTGGTGCATTGGTGCAGTCCGACCCCGGATAGTCAGCGTTGAAGGCGACTTCAGGCGCCGCCACCGACTCGGAACCGCCCGAAACCACACCGCCAAGGCTGGCGGAGACGACTCCAGAGGTGTCGGTTGCCCTTGTTCGAGTCCGGGGAGGGCCACTGTTTTCTTGCTGTGCGCGTGGGCGGTTGCGGGAGCCGGTAGCAAATCGGTAGCAAGACCGCTGTCGCCCCGCCGTGCTCGCGCGACCGACGCGGCCGATCAGTCGAGCAGCGTGAGCTCCGCGAGCTCGTAGCGATCGTACGCGAAGCGCGTCCGCACGCCGTCGCGCGACCAGTCCTTCCCCTCGAGCGCGCAGTGGAGCGCATAGCGAACGAAGACCTCGAACGACGCGAGCCGTACGAACTCGCGACCTTGTATGACGAGGACGTCGTCGCCGCGCGTCAGCACCGGTGCTCCAGATGCCGTTTGCGTCAACGCGTGGCAGCCCGAAGGAATCTCGTCCACATGCCCGAGGTCGGGCCAGAACGACTCGCTCGCGCGCGTGACCTGGCCGAGTCCCACTGAATCAAAGAGCGCATGTCCTGTCCGCTCGCGCGAAGGTCGCAGTCCCGTCAGCGCTGCGATCCACGCACGCAAGTTCGCAGGCTTCTCCGGCCGGCGGTCGACCGACAGCGGACGCGACGCGTGCACGAGCATGAACCCGTCCTGCGTCCAGTCCTCGGCTGCGATCGTCTCGAGCGCTGCCCACTCGGGCCAGGGCTGTCGATTCGCTGCGAGCTCGCGACGCCACGTGGCGATCAAGTCCGCGGGCGGGCTCACGCGCGCCGACGCAACGCGAATGCGCGCGTCGATGGCAGGATCGAAGCTGCGCGCGAGCTCGACGTGGCCACCCTTGTGCGCCGCCCGCGCGAGCACCTCGTCCGTCACACCGCCCAGCTCTCGCGCGAGGTCTCCATGCCCGAACAGCGCCGCCTGGTAGGCCGGCGCTCCACCCGGCCCCCACTTGCCACTTCCCCACGTCGGCGGGCAGCCCTTCGCAACGAGTGCACGCGCGACGTCCGTGTGCCCGCCGCGCGCGGCAGCGACGAGCGGCGTGATGAACTCGTGCCCCGTCCCATTCGTGTTGCCCTTGAACGCTGTCGCTTTGAGCTTCCCGGACGCGAGGAGTTGCTGCACCTCTTTCACGTCGCCACGACACGAGGCGAACATCAGTCGCTGCGCCGGCGTCAGCTTCACGCCCTTCGCACCACCGGCTTCGGCCACGGCGAGCACGAGCTCGGGCAGGCCGCTCGCGAGCGCGCGCGTGAAGATCGACGGCTCGACGCCAGCGTTGACGGGATCTGCGCCCGCGCGCAGCAACGCCAGCGCGATGCGAATCGAGGTGTCGGGTGCATGCCTCGGCATGGCGTAACCGAGGGCCGTGAGCGGGCTGTCGTGAAGTACAGGCGCGTTCAGGTCGCCGTCAAGGAGTGCGAGCACGCGCTCGGCCGGCCCGTCGTCGATGAAGAGCCGCATGAGTTCTTCATGCCACTTGCGGTCGCGCTCGGTCACGCGCTCGGAATATCACGCTGCGCCGTCGTCCCTGCTCGTTCCTCGGAAGAGGGGAACTCGACGTCCGCCGAGCCGGCCTCGGACCGAAATCTCCAGCCGTGCAGGAGCGCTGAGGTTCGAGCCACCGCTGGGTGGGTCTCGTCAGCGCCCAGGCTTCGTGCCAGCTCGAGCAGCTCGGCCAGAGCGTTTGCTACCGTGCTACCGCCAATCGCCGCTTGTTGATGCTCGTCGATGTCCGCGTCGCCCGACGGCGCGATCGAGGCCAGCGAATTCCGCGGACTTGGTTCGGCGACTTGATCTGCTTTCACCTCACCGGCGCCCGACCACCGGCCTTCGAGTCCGGGGAGGGCCACTGAATTGATTTTGCTGCCTGCGTGCGGTCCGACCTCGGACCCCCTGGCTAGTTGAGCAGCTCTCTCCTGCGCGGCAGATACGAGCTGTCCCTCGTCTCTTCCAGGTACCGGATTCCGCGCTCGACCTCTCCCTTGGCGTGACGAGAGAGGTGCTCGGTCCACGTCGGCTGCGGTTCGGATCGGAAGTGCGCCAGCAGCGCCAGCGCCCAGCCGTACATCGGGCCGTTCATGTACTCCGGCTTGCGCAGGTGGCTCTCGGGCCAGTGGGTGTACCCGCTCATCCAGTCGCGGGGCTGTTGGCCAGGAAGAGCCCGAGCCCGAGGTGAACCGTCGTGAGATCCGTCACCAGCTCGTTGTCGAACTCGTCGCCGGAGAGGAGACCGCCGCCGAGCAGACGAACGTGGGCGAGCTCGCGCGCCATGGTCCCGATCAGATCGTCTTGCTGAGTGAGCTGGTCGCGGTCGAGGGCGATCTTGTAGCGCGAGTACCCCTGCTGAAACGTCCCCGCCGTGCCACCGATCGCGTCGCCGCTCTCATTCACGAGGTGCACCCGGTTCCCGTGGTCGACGATGCGGAGCTCGATGTCGTCGACGTCGACGCCCATGTAGCCGCAGACCCGCCCCATCGGCGCGTTCACCGCCGCCTCAGAGCCGTCGTAGCGATCCGGGAAGAACTCGCGGGTCGGCAGGATGATGGATCCACCCGAGAACGCGCTCTCGTCGAAGCGTTCGCTTCATAGAGTGCGGCCATGCTCTCCTTCGTGGTGGCTCTCACCATCCTCGCTGCGCCCCCTCGTGGTCTCGTCGCGGCCCACACCGTCGAGTTGATCGAGCAGATCGACACCCGGCTTCCAAAGTGGCTCGAGGGCGGCGGCGACCGCAAGGCGTTGCTGGCCACGCAGGCTGAGTTGGAGGCAATGCTCATCAGGACCGGAGTGAACAAGGCCGACGTGAAGTCCGCCGCCGAGAAGGCCGTGCAGGAACAGGCTCAGCTCCCCGAGCAGAAGACCTTCACCGCGACGCGCGTGCTGGTTCAGTACGTCGAACCCGCCCAGGTCAGCCTGCACTTCTTCGACGACGCGACGCTCCACTGCGAGGTGCCGTTGCTGGTCCTGGGGACGAAGGCCGCGCCCCGCTATGTGTTGCGCAGCGGCCCGCGCATCGACACGCGAACGCTCGAGCAACTGATCGACTCCGCGAAGGTGACCGAGTCGATGATCGTCTACGCCGAGAAGAAGGCCGGGGTGTGGACGACCGGGTCCCGTCCCGCACCTCCGCCGCCCGACTGCAAGAGCACGATGAAGAACGCGCTCCAGGCGCTGCTCACCGCCGAACAGGCGTACTTCACCGCGAATGACAGCACCTTCACCAAGTCGCTCACCAAGCTGGGCGTCGATCTGAAGAAGCTCGGCATCACCTCGGCGAAGGCGTCGATCGCCGGCTCGGCGCCACACCAGACGCTCGTCCTCGAGGTCGGGCTCCGCGGAGGCGTCTCGCAGATGAACGAGAAGGGTGAGTTCACGCTCGTCGGCGACTGCACTCCCTGAGGTGGTATTCGTCGCGCCATGTCGGCTCCGCACCCTGACGTCGCAGCGATGATCCTCCGCAGTTCGAAGTGGCAGCCCGAGATGAAGAAGCTCGGCGCGACGCTGCGTTCGTGCGGCCTGACCGAAGCGCTGAAGTGGGGCAAGCCCTGCTACGGGTTCGGCGGCAGCAACGTGGCCATCGTTCAGCCCTTCAAGGAGCACTGCGCGGTGATGTTCTTCAAGGGCGCGCTGATGAAGGACCCGAAGAAGGTGCTGGTCGCTCCGGGCGAGAACTCGCAAGCCGGCCGGCGCATCGAGTTCACCTCCGTGAAGGAGATCGTCGCCGCCGAGCGTCTGCTGCGCGCCTACGTCGACGAGGCGATCGCCCTCGAGAAGTCGGGGAAGAAGATCGACTTCAAGCAGAAGCGCGAGCTCTCACTTCCCGAGGAACTCACCGCGAAGCTGAAGCAGGACCCGAAGCTCGCCGCCGCGTTTCGTGCGCTGACCCCGGGCCGGCAGCGCGCGTACGTCATGTTCTTCTCCGGCGCCAAGCAGTCGGCGACCCGCACCGCGCGCGTCGAGAAGTTCATCCCGCGCATCTTGAGCGGGAAGGGCATGACCGATCGTCAGCCCTGAGGGTCGCGCACGCTGGCGCTCGACGCGGTCGGCGTGGGAGGCGGCACCCGGCGCGGCGGCACCACCACCAGCGGAGGCACCGGACAGTTGGTGCACGGCCCCTTGAGCGGCACGCGCAACACCTGACCCAGGCGCAGGAACGAGCTGGTGAGGTGGTTCGCCGCCTTCAGCTTCTTCACTGAGCTGCCCATGCGGTACGCGATGCCGCCCAGGGTGTCGCCCTTCACCACGCGGTGAAACGCGATGTTCTCGTCGGGGCGCTTGGGCATCAGCGGCGCGAGACGGTGGGCGAGCTCCTGCGCACGCGGGTTGTAGAGCCGCACGTGGAAGTGATCGCGGTGCTTGCGCGCGTGGTGGAAGATCGATCGTTTGCCCGCGTTGAACAGCGAGTCGAGCCACGCCTTGTTCTCGCCCTGCTTCACCGCGTAGTCGTAGAGGACCTTCTGCACGCGCTTGTCGAGGAGGATGAACTGCACGTCGCCGTGCATGAGGATCGCCTTCGCGAACGCCCAGTTCATCGCGACGTCCATCACCTTCTCGCGCTCCTTGATCCGGTACGGCTCGGGGCCCGGATAGAAGAGGCCGATGTCGACGTCGCGCCCGTTCTGGTGGCTGATGTGCGGAGGCAGGTAGCCGCCTTCCTTCGCGCTCACCTGACCGACGCGCACCGGAGCCCCGCCGGGGAACCATTCGCGCACCTGCTTCGCCGCGCCGGTGATGGCGTCCGCGGTCTCCTGTGTCGTCCAGCACGACTCCGGTACGACGACGATCCACGAGTCGCCCTCGGGGAACGGCATCGCGTTGATCATCCGGCCTTCTTCGACGAAGCCGATCGAGATCGACCCGAGTGACGCCGGGTCTTCCTTCCACCGGCGCGCCAGCTCCTCGTCCGACAGATCGTTCGTGTAGCGATAGCCACCATCGGTGACGACCTGCACCGCCTCGACGACCTCCGCGGGCTCTCCGTCGTCGGGCGCGGCTTCTTCGTCAGCGGTCTCTTCGACCAGCTCCGCCACCACGCCAGCGTCGGCCACGACCGGCACTTCCACGCTGACCTCGCCCGCGTCAGCGACTTCCACCACGACGACCGGCGCCGGCTCGGGCGCCACCACCACAGGAACCGCCGTGGGAACGACCACCACCGGCTTGAGCGCGGTGCAGGCCGACACCGCAAAGACTGCCGCCAGAAGGAATTTCGACTTCATCGGAGGGCGGCCATACCTGCCTCCGAGCCGACCGGCCAGTCCCCGCGTGCACGACGGCGCCGCGGTGCGATAGGGGAACGTCCTTACGTGGCCTTGACGACTTCACCGCTCCGCGCGCTGCCCTGGCGCCCCGGCGAGACGCCGCTGATGCTGGCGCCGATGCAGGGCGTGACCAACCGCGCCGTGCGTCAGGTCTTCGTCGAGTGGGTTCGCCCCGATGTGGTGTGCACCGAGTTCATGCGGGTGCGACCGGGTGGTGAGTCGGGTCCACCGCGGCTCTCGCAGAGCGATCTCGACGACGCGCAGGCCACGCAGGGCGGGGTGCCGTTGATCGTTCAGTTGATCGGCCGCGATCTCGGCCCACTCGTCGAGGCCGCGAAGCTCGCGCAAGACGCCGGCGCGGTGCACCTCAACCTCAACATGGGCTGCCCGTACGGCCGCATGAACGTCGGCTGTGGCGGCGGCATGCTCGAGCGTCCGGAAGTGCTCCCGGAGATCCTCCACGCGCTGCGCGAGACCATCGTCGGCACGTTCTCGATCAAGGTGAGAGCGGGGTACTCCGACCCCGAGCAGATCTTCTCGCTCTTGCCGATCTTCGAGGCCGCGGGCGTCGACTTCCTCGCGCTGCACGCACGCACGGTCGAGCAGCGCTACGAGGGCCACGCGGACCATTCGATCACCGCGCGGGTGGTGAAGCAGACGCGGCTGCCGGTGATCGCCAACGGCGACATCGCGACCGCCGAGGGTGGGGCACGGCTGCTCGCCGAGACCGGCGCCGCAGGGCTGATGATCGGTCGCGGCGCGATGCGAGATCCGCTGTTGTTCGAGCGGCTGCGGGGGCGTGCGCCGGCCATCGCGACGCCTGACGACCAACTGCGCGTGCACCAGCGGTACCTGCGCGCGCTCGCCGAGCGGTACGGCGCGCTGTTCTGCGGTGATGCCCAGGTGCTCGCCAAACTGAAGAGCTCGTTGGCCGTGATGGAGCCGCCCGAGGACTCCCGCGCCTACAAGGCACTGCGCAAGGCGAAGTCGGTCGAGGCGTTCTGCGAGGCCGTGGAGTCCCTCGCGGCGTAGACGCTAGAGTCCACCCCTCATGGGGATCCTCTCCGACCATCTCGAGGCAGAAGTCGACGGCCGGCTGTACTCGGTGCGCGGCAACGCGACGCTCTTCGGTGGCCGCTACGCGCTGTCGGTCGACGGGCGAAAGGTCGACCAGGTCAGCGCTTTTCCGTTCACCACCGCGAGCCTGCAGGCGGTGATCGACGGCGCCCTGGTGGTGCTCCACGCGCGTCTCGGGTTGTTCGGCGTGCGCTACCGGCTGTTCGTCGGCGACCGCGAGGTCCCCCTCCGCGTCGAGACGGGCGAGTCGAGCCTCGCCGTCGACGTTCGCGTGCCACGAATGCTCGCTGCGCAGTGGCGTTCGCTGCCCCCGCGCAACGAGCGTTGAACCGCGACCTCAGGCCTGCATCGCCGACGTCAGCATCGACAGCAGCTGCTTGAGATCGCGCTCGATGTCCTTGAGCGCATCACGCGCGCCCTTCGGCGACTGATCGACCCCGGTGGTGGCTTCCTGGTACCGCTCGGCGCCGCGAAGCAGATCCTTGAGTAGATCGATCACCGACCGCTGCTCGTCACCCGGCCGCACGTCGCCCGGCGTCGGCTGCGTGCCCGGGAAGTGCTGCTCGCACAGCCGGCGGTGCTGCTCGTGCCGGCAGATCTGCTGCTGCTCGCACAGCTCGCCGCGCCGGGACGCCTTCGACGGGTCGTGGAGCTGCTTGTCGAGGTTCGACGCGAACTCGCCGAGCTGCTGGTCGGTCATCGCGCCGACGTTGCGCTTGCACTCGGCGAGCTCGCCGCGGTGCCGCACCAGGGCGCCCTCGCACACCTCACCCTTGCGTCGCGCGTTGCCCGCGCCGATCAGGTCGCCCTTCGCGAGGCAGTCGTGTTCCTGCTTCTTGCACGCGCGCTAGTGGTGCTGGAGCTCGGGCGTCGAGCAGTGCTCGAGCTGCTTCTGGTATTTCTTCATGTCGCCTTCGCTGACCGGCTTCGAGCCCGGCGCCTCGCAGTGCTGAATCAGCTCGAGCTTCTGGCGGGTGTTGGCGGCGAGCTGCACGTCCTGATGTGGGCCGGTGGTCGCGTCGCGCAGCGTGTGCCGCAGCTTCGTCTTCTCGGCGCTCAACTGCTCGGGCGACATGCTGCGGTACTTCACGAAGTCGCCGAGGTGCTCCGCGAGGCCGGTCGGTTTGGTCGGGGTCGCCTTCGGCAGCGCGCCCTGGAACCGATCCATCACGCGGCTGAACGACTCCTTGTTGAGGAACTCGAGCTTCGACTTCGCGTCAGCGGCCTTCTTCGGGTCGCGATCGAGGCCGGTCGTCGCTTCCTGGTAGCGCTCGAGCTGGCGGGCGCGCTCGGTGCCGAGCTGCGCGTCGTTCATTCCGTGCGCCTTCTTCGCCCACGCCGGGTCGGACGTCTGCGCGAAGCCGGCCCGCGCGGTCTGCTCTTCCTTCACCTCGGCGAGCTGGGCCTTCGCGCGCGTCACCACGCTCGAGTTCTTGTCGCCACCCGACGAGGCGTCGGCGATCACGCCCTGCAGCCGCTTCGCCTCCGACGCGAGCGACTTGTCGTCCATGCCGCGGAGCTGGCTCTTGTACGAGCTGTGCGTGTCCGCGAACACGTCCTTCAGGGCGCGGCCGATGCCGCCGAGGTTGCCGGGGACGATCGTCGTCGCGGGCGTCGGGAAGCGGGGAATCACGGGGAGCTGCGGCTGCTGGCGAATGGTGGTCATGGGTTCTCCTCAGGTGCGGCGGGTTCGAGGGAGTTCTCGCCGCTCGAGAGTTCGCGTCGCTCAGCCGTTCGGCCCCGCCGCAAGCCCGCACGCTCGCGTCCGCTCCCCTGAAAAGGTGTGGCTCGACGATCCGACCGTGTCGGCGCTGCACTGTGAGATCGACGTCACCGCCAACGCCGCGTGGATTCGGGATGACGGCTCGGTCAACGGCACCGAGGTCGATGGGCTCGCCGTGCGCGAAGCGGCGCTGCGAGAGGGGAGCCTGATCGGTCTGGGCAACGTCACGCTCCGCTTTCGCTGGGGCGCGCCGAGCGTGACGTGACGAGCGTGGGCGCGCTGGCGCTGGCCGGCGACTCGGCGGTGATGAAGGACTGTCGCGCGCGGCTGCTCGTCGCGGCGCAGAGCGCGGGCCCGGTGTTGTTGGAAGGGGAGAGTGGGACCGGCAAGTCGCTGGCGGCCGAGCTGCTGCACGAAGCGCGCGGGCTCGACGCTCAGCCGTGCCTCGCCGTGGAGTGCGCCGCGATGTCCGAACGCGACGCCACGGCGCTGCTCTTCGGTCGCGAGCAGCCTCGCCGCCTGTCGATCTTCGAAGAGGCGCGCGACGGCTCTCTGGTGCTGGACGAGATCGGCGCGCTGACGCTCGAGCAGCAGGCGCGGCTGGTGCCGGTGTTCGAGCGGCGTGTGCTCGCGCGGGCGGGTGCGCCGACGCTGGTGCCGCTGCGGGCGCAGCTGGTCTCCACCACCCGCGAGTCGTTGCGACGGCGCGTCAACGCCGGCCAGTTTCTCGCCGAGCTCTACTTCCGCCTCGGCGCGTGCACGGTGCGGTTGCCGCCGCTGCGTGCCCACCTCGACGATCTGCCGCAGCTGGTCGACGCATGGCTCGCCCGCAACGCGCGGCTCCCGAGCGACGACGTCGCGACGCTGAGGTCGCCGTCGTTCCACGCGAAGCTCCGCGCGGCGCCGTGGCCGGGCAACGTGCGTGAGCTCTTCAACCACCTCGAGCAGTGCGTGGCGCTGCATCGGGTGGCCTCGCCGGGCGAGCTGGCCTCGCCGCTGCCCCCGCTCGACGTCGAGCGCCCCTGGGCAGAGGCGAGAGCGAGCGCGCTCTCGAGCTTCGAGCGGGGGTACGCGCAGGCGCTGCTCGAGCGGTGCGAGGGCAACGTGGCCCGCGCGGCGCGCGTCGCGGGCATCGACCGTGCGTACCTCCACCGGGTCCTGCGTCGGCACGGGTTGCGCGGCTGAGCGGCTTGAGCTGGATCAAGGCATCGGCGCCGCGGTCGCCGCAGGGTGCGCTCCCATTTTCCCAAGGAGCCGTCGTGAACCTCGATCACCGCAACCTCTACCGCCTGCCCTGGAACGCCTCGGACAACGTGCTGTCGTGGCTCGAACCGACCAACAAGTGCAACCTGTCGTGCGACGGCTGCTACCGGGAGAACGACGGCACCCACAAGACGCTCGCCGAGGTGCAGGCCGATCTCGACGTGTTCCGGAAGTGGCGCACCTACGACAGCGTGTCGATCGCCGGCGGTGACCCCTTGCTGCACCCGCACATCGTGGAGATCGTCCGCATGGTGGTCGCCGATGGCCACAAGCCGATCATCAACACCAACGGGCTCGCGCTGACCCGCGGGCTGCTGGAGGAGCTGAAGCGGGCGGGGCTGGTGGGGCTGACCTTCCACGTCGACTCGCACCAGGGCCGGCCGGTGCCGTGGCGCAACAAGACCGAGGTCGAGCTCAACGCGCTGCGCCTCGAGTACGCCGAGCTGGTGGCCAGCGTGGGCGGGCTGTCGTGCGCCTTCAACGCCACCGTGTACGAGGACACCATCGAGCACGTGCCGGCGATCGTTCAGTTCGCGGCGGACCACATCGACATCATCAACTCGATCATCTTCATCATGTACCGGGCGGCGACGACCGAAGGCGACTTCGAGTACTTCCGTCAGGGCAAGCCGGTGGCCGCGGCTCCGCTGGTCTACGCGGTCGACGAGCTCAAGCAGCGCAGCGACGTCACGGCGCGCGAGTTGGTCTCGGTGATCCAGCGCGAGTTCCCCGACTTCGCGCCCTCGGCCTACCTTGGCGGCACCGAGAAGCCCGACAGCTTCAAGTGGCTCTTCACCGGGCGCTTCGGGTTCCCGAAGAACGGCAGCCGCAGCAAGGTGATGGGCTACGTGGGGCCGCGCTTCATGGAGCTGGTGCAGAACGCGCATCACCTCATGAAGGGCACCTACCTGGCCTACGCGCCGCAGTGGACGCTCGAGGCGGGGCGGCTGGCGATGGGGCTGTCGCTCGTCGAGCCGGGCGTGCGGCAGATCTTCAAGAACTACCTCGCCCACCTCACGCGGCGGCCGCTCGACGCGGCGAAGAAGCTCCACTTCCAGTCGGTGATGATGATCCAGCCGATCGACGTGCTGCCCGACGGCCGGCAGAACATGTGTGACGGCTGCCCCGACGTCACCGCGCACGACGGGCAGATCGTCTGGAGCTGCCGCCTCGAGGAGTACCGCAAGTACGGCGGGCTGGTCAGTTGTGCGCCGCGCGCGAAGGGCTGCGCGACGTCGTGCGCGAGCGCGGCGGGCTGCGCGAACGCCTCATGAGACCGCGCCGCCCTGCGCGACGGCCTCGAGCGCCGCTTCGTCGCAGACGCGCAGGCCAGGCGTGATGAGCCCCGCGTCGACCAGCACGCGCAGGCTGCGCGACATGGTCTCGGCGCGGAGATCGAGCAGCTCGGCGATGTGGCGCTTGCTGAAGGGCGCGCGGGACCCGGGCACGCACAGCGCGCCGTAGTCGAGGATGAAGCGCGCGACGCGGGAGATCGCCGGGCCCACGCGCAGGGCCGCGTCGCGCGCGCTCTGCGCCAGCTCGTCGAGCGCCAGATCGAGCAGCGTGGTCGCCTCGCGCAGGCTGAGGTTGGTGCGCACCTCGGTCGCCGGCAGGCTGCAGACCACCGCGGGCGTCAGCGCCACCACCGAGCTGCGCGCCGGCTGCTGGCTGAGCCCCTCGAGGCCCAGCATCGAGCGCGGCCCGCGCACGCCCGCCGAGAGCTCGCGCCCGTTGGCGTCGGTGGCGCTGAGCCCCAGCACGCCTTCCTTGACGAAGATCACCGCCGCCGGCTGATCGCCCTGCGCCCACAGCCGTTCGCCCCGGTCGATCGCGCGCGGCTTGTAGCGGCAGGGCGGGCACGCGCCGAGGGCACACTGATCGCACGAGGGCACCGCGGGATGCAGCATGCCGTGCACCTTACTCGCGACGGAGGCCCGGCAGATGTCGTAAGCCTCGCGCCGGGCGGCTCACGTCGGGCCGTCGCACTCGTTGGGGGACGTCATGAAGAAGCTCTGGTTGATGGCCGTGATCGCGCTGTGCTCCACCTCGGTCTGGGCGCGCGACGACAAGTTCATGATCAAGGTGGCGGACGTGCTGGCGATGCCCGAGGCGGGCCGGCTCGACCCGAACATCAAGTTCTACTTCGGCAAGCAGAAGGCCCCGCAGGGAGAGAGCCGCGGCGAGGTGGTGGTCAACCCCAAGACCAACGCGGCCAACAAGTCCGACGAGCAGGCGTGCAAGTGGGTGGTGCTCAGCGCGCTGGTCGATCTGCAGGCCCGCGCCAAGGCCATGGGTGCGACGTCGATCGTCAACATCGAGAGCTTCTACAAGAAGGTCCCGTTCTCCTCGGAGACCGAGGTCGAGTGCCACGCCGGCACCTTCGTCGCGGGCGCGGCGCTCCGTGGCACGTTGATGAAGTGAAGAAGGTGCTATGGGCGGCGCGTGGCTGCGTCGTCCGAGAGTCCTACGTCCACCGGCGAGATCGTCGGCATCGCCTCGCGCAAGGCCGCGACGGCGGTGTTGAAGGCCCACGTGGCCGTCATCAAGGGGTCGCCCATGCGCCGGGCGATCAGCGAGGCGCTCGCTGAGGGCGGCAACCTCGGCGGCAAGGAGCGGCGCTTCATCGCGTTCGGCGCCCGCGAGCTGTCGCGTCACCTGCGCCGGCTGAACCTCGCCGCCAGCGCGCGCGGCTACCCGATGTCGAAGCTGCACCTGCCTGAGGATCAGGCGATCTTCCGCTACGCGCTTTGGCGCCGGGAGATCTGCCACGCCGGCATCGAGAAGATCATGACCGAGGTGGCGCTGCCGGGGCCGATTCGCCCGCGCGGCATCCCCGACCAGCTCATTCGCACCGAGCTCGAGCGCGAGGTGACGCTCGACTTCGGCGAAACGCCCCTCGATCAGGCGGCCAACAAGCACAGCTTCCCCACCTGGCTCGCCGAGCGCATCGCCGCCATCGCCCCCGAAGGGGAGTTGGACGCGATCCTCGAGGCGCTCAACCGCGAGCCGACGTTGACCCTGCGCGTGCGCCCGAACGGGACGCGCGACGCGCTGCTCAAGGAGCTGATCGCCAGGGGGCTCCCCGTCGAGGCCTGCGCCGAGCTGCCCGACGCCATCCGCGTCAGCGACGGCAGCCGGGCGATCTTCGACTCGCGGTGGATGAAGGAAGGCCGCCTGCAGGTGATGGATCTCGGCAGCCAGCTCCTCGCGGCGTTCTGTCAGGCGAAGCCGGGGCAGACCATCGTCGACTACTGCGCAGGGGCGGGCGGCAAGACGCTGGTGCTCGCCGACGCAGTGACCACCACCGGGCGCGTGTTCGCGTGGGATCACTCCGAGAAGCGGCTCAAGGAGGCGCGCGCCCGCGTGGGGGAGCTCAAGCTGCGCCACGTCAGCTTCCCCAGCCCGCCGCGCATCGACCTCGCCGACCTGGTGTTGATCGACGCGCCCTGCAGCGGCACCGGCACCCTCGGCCGCGAGCCCGATCAGAAGTGGAAGCTCACCGCGAAGCAGATCGACGAGCTCACGGTGACCCAGCTGGGGATCCTCAGGGACGTGGCGAAGAAGCTGAAGCCGGGCTCGACGATCGTCTACGGCACCTGCTCGGTGCTGCGCGACGAGAACGAAGGGGTGGTCGAGCGCTTCCTCGCCACCGCTCCGGACTTCAGGCTCGACGAGCAGCTCCGCGTCTGGCCCCACCGCCTTGAGGGCGGCGGGTTCTTCGGCGCGCGGCTCATCAAGGGTTGAGCGTCACTGGGGGACGACGGGCGCGGCGTGGTGCGTGCTCTGCGGCGGGCCCATGCATTCCCACGTGGCGGTGATGGGCGTCACGATGCCCAGCGTCAGCACGCCGATGAAGTGCGAGTACCAGGGCCGGTACATCTCGACCTCCTTCAGGCCGTACTCACACTGCGTCGCGCCGTGGGTCGGCGTGCCGATGCCCCAGAAGAGCGACGCCCCGGCCTCGGAGTGCTTGCTCCCATTGGGCCCAGTGGCGCGGACGATCGACGAGAAGCAGCCCTGGAAGAGGAGGGCGGCGAGGAGCGGCAACAAGAGGCGGGATCGGTTCATGGGGGCCGACGGTCGCCAACCCGGCCCGGTGACGCCAGCAAAATGAAGGCGTCACGGCCGCGAGTGCTGATACCGTTTCGCGCCATGCCCGAGCGAGCTCAGCCCCCCACGCCCCAGCAGCAGCAGACCCTCCAGCAGATCCAGGCCGCCTGGGAAGAGGCGCAGGCCCAGCTCTCGATCCTCAAGGAGCAGGTCGAGCACGCCGCCGCGATGGCCCAGGCCAAGGTCGGCTCGAACATGATGGAACGGGACCTCGATCGCGCTTACCGCGACCTCGGCGAGGCGGTGTGGGCAGAGGTCAGCAAGGGCAAGCTCCAGCTCCCGCCGAACCTGTCCTCGGTCCGTAAGTTGTTGGAAGGTGTGACCCAGAAGATCCGGGCCCAGAACAATTCCATCAATGATCTCCTGGCCGAAGGGGCGGAGATCGCGAAGCGACTTCAGGAAAAAATGTCTGCCGCGTCGAAAGGAGTGGCAGGCGCTCCGAAAAAGAGATAATTCGCCGCGCCGCAACACGGGGTCATAGCTCAGCTGGGAGAGCGCCTGAATGGCATTCAGGAGGTCAGCGGTTCGATCCCGCTTGGCTCCACAGAAGTGAAGAGAGGCCCTCCGGTCCACAAGACCGGGGGGCTTTTCGTTTCTAAGGCCGCGCAAACACTGCGCGCGCGCGGCGAGATCGGGGCCGGTACCCTCATCTCATGCCGACCCTTCATCTGACCGTGAACGGCGTGCCCCGGACCCTCGACGTCGCGCCGGGTGAGACCCTCCTCGAGACGCTCCGTGAGCGGTGCGGCATCCGGTCGCTGAAGGACGGCTGTTCGCCCCAGGGGCAGTGCGGGTGTTGTCTGGCGCTGATCGACGGGCAGGCGAAGACCACCTGCGCCATCGCGGCCGAGAAGTGCGACGGCAAGCACGTGGTGACGCTGGAAGGGGTCGAGCCCACCGAGCGCGAGCTGCTGGCGCACTCATTCGTGGTCTCCGCGGGCCTGCAGTGCGGCTTCTGCATCCCCGGCATCGCGCTCAAGACGAAGCACCTCGTCGATCACCACCCGAAGCCGACCCACGCGGAGATCGTCACCGCGCTCGACGGGCACCTCTGCCGCTGCACCGGCTACGTGAAGATCATCGACGCGATCGAGACCTACGTGGACGCGAAGCAGGGCGTGCTGCCCCGGGCGTTGCTCGAGACCGGCGGCGTCGGCGACTCGCTGCCGCGCTACCAGGGCCTCGAGCTGGTGATGGGCGAGCGGGCGTACGTCGCCGATCTGGTGCGCGAGGGGATGCTGCACGGCGCGCTCGTCTTCTCGAAGCACGCGCGCGCGAAGGTGAAGGCGATCGACGTCAGCGCGGCGCGGGCGTTGCCGGGCGTGCGCTGCGTGGCGACGGCGGCCGACGTGCCGGGCCAGCGGTGGAACGGGCTGCTCTACGCAGACTGGCCGGCGCTGGTCGCCGTGGGGGAAGAGGTCCGTTACGTCGGTGACGTGCTCGCGGCGATCGCCGCCGATGACGAAGCGACCGCGCGTCACGCCGCGGCGCTGGTGCAGGTCGAGTACGAGGTGCTCGAGCCGGTGCTGTCTCCCGAGGCTTCGCTCGCGCCCGGTGCGCCGCGCGTCAACCCGGTGCACGACAACGTGCTCAGCCGCTCGGTCATCAAGCGGGGCGAAGACGTCGACGCCGCGCTGGCCCAGAGCGCCCATCGCGTGAGCCGCACCTTCCAGACGCAGCGCATCGAGCACCTCTTCCTCGAGCCGGAGTGCGCGCTCGCCGAGCCGGCCGAGACGGGGCTCCGGCTCTACACGCAGGGGCAGGGCATCTTCGACGACCAACGCCAGGTGGCGGCGCTGCTCGGCGTGTCGAACGATCAGGTCGCCGTGCAGCTCGTGCCCAACGGCGGCGCGTTCGGCGGCAAGGAAGACATGACGGTGCAGCCGCACGCGTCGCTGCTGTGCCACCTCACGAAGCGGCCGGTGCGGGTGCGGCTCTCGCGCGAGGAGTCGGTGCGCATGCACCCCAAGCGGCACCCGGTGCGGCTCGAGTACGACGTGGGCTGCGACGCCGAGGGACACCTCACTGCGGTCAAGGCGCGGCTCGTCGGTGACTCGGGCGCGTACGCGTCGGTGGGCGGCAAGGTGCTCGAGCGCGCGGCCGGCCATTCCTGTGGGCCGTACAAGGTGCTGCACGTCGACGTCGAAGCGATCGCCGCGTACACCAACAACCCGCCGTGCGGCGCGATGCGCGGGTTCGGCGCCAACCAGGCGGCGTTCGCGATCGAAGCGTGCCTCGATCTGCTCGCGAAGCAGGTGGGCGTCGACGCGTACGAGATGCGCTCGCGCAACCTGGTGGGCATCGGCGACGTGTTCGCGACCGGCCAGGTGCTCGAGAAGTCGGTCGGTATTCGACGCACGCTCGAGGCGGTGAAGGGCGCGTTCTACGAGGCGAAGGCCGCTGGCAAGGCAGTGGGCCTCGCGTGCGGCGTGAAGAACTCGGGCATCGGCAACGGCGTGGCTGAGTGGGGGCGCTGCCGGCTGGTGGTCGAGCGCGAAGGCAGCGTGTCGCTCTACAACGGGTACACCGAGATGGGGCAGGGGCTGCTCACCATCTGCCAGCAGTTCGCCGCCGAGGTGACCGGGCTCCGCGCGCGGCTCTTCCGCCCGAAGGTGGACTCGACGTTCGCGCTCGGGTGCGGGCAGACGACGGGCTCTCGGGCGACGTTGTTCGCGGGCAACGCGGTGGTGGCGGCGGCGAAGAAGCTGCGCGCCGATCTCGATCTCGGCTTCGGTCTCGAGCAACTCGTGGGGCGCGTCTACGAGGGCGACGTGTTGATCGACGACACCACGCCGCTGGGGGCGAAGACGTCGAAGAAGGTGAAGACGCACACCACCTTCGGCTGGGCGACTCAGGTGGTGATCCTCGACGCGACGGGCCGGGTGGAGAAGGTCATCGCCGCGCACGACGTCGGCCGCGCCATCAACCCGCAGCTCTGCGAGGGGCAGATCGAAGGCGCGGTGCACATGGGGCTCGGCTACGCGCTCACCGAGGAGCTGCCCTGCGAGAACGGCGCGCCCGTCACCTCGAAGCTGCGCGACCTCGGGGCCCTGCGCGCGCGAGACATGCCGGTGGTCGAGGTGCTGTTGATCGAAGACTCCGAGCCTGAAGGTCCATACGGCGCTAAGGGCGTCGGAGAGATCGGGCTGGTGCCCACCGCGGCCGCCGTCGCCGGGGCGCTCGAGGCGTTCGACGGGGTTCGCCGCACGACGCTCCCGATGAAGGACTCGCCGGCGTCGCACGCGATGAGCGTCGGCAAGCTGCACGGAGATCGGAGCCACTGGCGATGATCCTCGAACGCGGCGCGCTCGGTGCTTCGTGGGAGACGAATGAGGGCGTGCTGATCCCGCCCCGGTCGTCGCGCGGAGATCGACTCGACTGCGCGTGGGACCCTCGGGTCGTGCTGCGGCCCGGCGCCGTGAACGCGCACACGCACCTGTACTCGGGCCTCGCGTCTCTCGGCATGCCGCCCGCGAGACCGGAGCCGGAGAACTTCCTGCAGATCCTCGAGCGCGTGTGGTGGCGCCTCGATCGTGCGCTCGATGCCCGGCTGTTGCGCGCGTCGGCGAGGTACGCGCTCGCGGAGGCGCTGCTGTGCGGGACCACGACCGTCATCGATCACCACGAGTCTCCGAGCTTCATCGAGGGCTCGCTCGAGGTGCTGGCCGACGCGGCGGACGAGCTCGGCGTGCGGCTGGTCGTCGGCTACGGGGCGACCGAACGAAACGGCGGCGTCGAGGAAGGGCTGCGCGGGCTGCTCGAGGGAGATCGGTTCCTCAACCACAACAGGCGCGCGTTGGTGCGTGGGGTGATGGCGCTCCATGCGTCGTTCACTGTCTCGGACACCACTGCGCGGGAAGCCGGTGTGCTCGCGCGCAAGCACGGCGTGCCGGTGCACACCCACGTCGCCGAAGATCGCGCCGACGTGGAGGACTCACTGCGCCGCGAGTACCCGGGGCCGCTCGAGCGCCTGCTGCGGCTGGAGGCGTTGCCGCCCGGATCGATCGTCGCGCACGGGGTGCACCTCTCAGACGCGCAGGTGCGCCGCGCCGAGGCGATGGGCCTGTGGCTGGTGCAGAACCCGCGCTCGAACGAGGGGAACCGGGTCGGCTACCCGTCGGCCCTCGGAGCGAGCCAGCAGGTCGCGCTGGGCACGGACGGCTGGGTGTCGGATCTCGAGGTCGAGCAGGCGGCGCTCTTCCGGCTGGGCCGAGCGCACGGAGAGTCGGACGCGGTGCTGACGGCGCGGGTGCACGGCGGACAGCGGCTGGCCGGATCGTTCTTCGGGCAACGCTTCGGGGCGATCGAGGCGGGCTGTGCAGCGGACGTAGTGGTCGGCGTGCCGGGTGAACGAGCACGCCATGTGCTGGTGGCAGGGCGATGCGTGGTGCGCGACGGGCGGCTCCTCACGGGCGACTTCGAGTCGATCCGCGCCGAGGCGCACGAGGCGGCCACCGAGTTGTGGAGGCGCATGTGAACATCAACGAAGCCAGACTGACCGCGAGCCTCGAGGCCCTGGGCCGCATCGGCGCGTACCGTGACGAAGACACCGGGCTGGTCGGTGTGCGACGGCTCGCGTTCTCGGCAGCAGATGGGGAGGGTCGAAGGCACGTGGTGGAAGAGATGAAGGCCGCGGGGCTCGAGGTGTCGATCGATCCCATCGGCAACGTCTTCGGCCGGCGCGCGGGACGAGAGCCAGACCTCGCTCCGGTGATGGCCGGCTCGCACATCGACTCGGTGGCGACGGCGGGGCGCTTCGATGGCTGCCTCGGCGTGCTCGGCGCGCTCGAGGTGGTGAAGACGCTGAACGACGCGAAGGTGACCACCCGGCGCCCGCTGCTGGTCGGCTTCTTCAGTGAAGAGGAAGGCGCGCGCTTCGGCACCGACATGCTCGGCAGCGCGGTGGCGGTGGGGCGCATTCCATTCGAGCGGGCGTACGCGCTGACCGATCGTGACGGCAAGACGGTGCGCAGCGAGCTCGAGGCGATCGGCTTCCTCGGTGAGGCGCGACTGCCGAAGCTGCACGCGTACGTCGAGTGCCACATCGAGCAGGGGCCGCTGCTCCGCGCCGCGAACCTCGACGTGGGCGTGGTGACGGGCGTGCAGGCGATCTGCTGGCACGAGCTGACGATCACCGGGCGCAGCGCGCATGCGGGCACGACGCCGATGAACCTCCGCGCGGATCCCGGTGTGGCGGCGTCGCGCGTGCAGCTCGCGTTGCGCGAGTTGGTGCGCGGCGGGCGCTACGGCGATCAGCTCCGCGCGACGATGGGCGTGACGCAGTTCTTCCCGGGGCTGGTCAACGTCGTGCCGAACCGTGTGGTGGCGACGGTCGATCTCCGGCATCCGGACGACGCCGTCTTGCGCCGCGCCGAGGCCGAATTGGTCGAGCGCTACGCGACCATCGCCGCGGAAGAGCAGGTGACGCTGGTTCACCGGCAGACGGCGCGGACCCCGAACGTCGCCTTCTCGGAGAAGGTGCGCTCCCTGGTCGCGCGCGCGGCCCAGGCGCGAGGGCTGGCGCACCGGGAGATCGTCTCGGGCGCCGGTCACGACTGCCAGGAGCTCGCGCGCCACTGTCCGGCGGGCATGGTCTTCGTGCCCGGCGAGTACGACGGCATCAGCCACAACCCGCGCGAGTTCTCGACCCCGAAGCAGTGCGCCGACGGCGTGAACGTGCTGCTCGACGTGATCACCTCGTTGGCCGAGGAGGCCGGATCATGATCGTGCGCGCTGCCCTGACCGAGACCGTCAACGCTTTTCGTTCGATGCCGTCGACGGTCGAGGAACTTCCGTTGCTCGCCTCTCGGCTCGACGAGATCCGCCAGGCCAACGTCGATCACCACGTCGAGCTCGCCATCGCGGCGCAGGCGCACGGCGTCCAGGTCATCTGCTTCGGCGAGCTCTTCACTGCGCCGTACTTCGCGCTCCGCCACGATCCGATGTGGCTCGACCTCGCCGAAGACGCGAAGACCGGCAAGACCGTCACCGCGCTCCGTCAGCTGGCGCGCGAGTACACGCTGATCGTCATCGCGCCGATCTACGAACTCGATCCCTCGGGGCGGCGCTTCAACACCGCGGTGCTGATCGACGAGCACGGCGAGGTGCTGGGCACCTACCGCAAGGCGCACATCCCTCACGGCGCGAACGAGCAGGGGAGCTTCCTCGAGGCGCACTACTACGAGCGCTCCAACGGCGAGAACCTGCTCGGGCCGAGCAACGTGTCGAAGAACCCCGCGTTCCCGGTGTGGCAGACCTCGGCAGGGCGCATCGGGATCTCGATTTGTTACGACCGGCACTTCGACGGGGTGATGTCGTCGCTGTCGCGCGAGGGCGCCGAGCTGATCTTCAACCCGTCAGTGACCTTCGGCGCCAAGAGCCAGCGCATGTGGCACCTGGAGTTCCCCGTCGATGCCGCGCGGCAGAACGTCTTCATCGGCGGCTCGAACCGGAAGGGCGTGGAGCCGCCGTGGAATCAGCCGTACTTCGGTGAGAGCTACTTCGTCGGGCCCAACGGCGTGCTGCCGAACCGGAGCACGCACCCGGAACTGGTGATCGCCGACGTCGATCGAGGAGAACTCACGCGGCCCGACCCCAGTGGGTGGAACCTCCCGCGCGACGTTCGCCCCGGCCTGTACTCACCTCAGCGGCGGTAGATCTTCGTGGTCTGGTCGTCGACTTCCCACACCACCGTCTCGGAGGCGCCGGCCCACGTCATGCCTTCGTGGGAGTGGTAGCGATCGAAGCTGAGCCTGTCTCCGTCGAAGCGCGGAACGATCATCGTCGTCGGGTCCGGAGACAATGCCCACGGCAGCCCGTGCGTGCCGCCCTTCCAGTCGAGCGCGGGGAGCTCGAGCGCGAAGTTGTCGAAGGAGTACATGCGCACCGGACCTTCGGTGTCGTCGATCCACACAGCTCCGTAGCCGAGCCCGAGCGTGTGGGCTCCCTTCGTCTCGGTGCACGGGCCTGGCCGGTAGTCGCTGAGGGCGAGGGTGCACACGAACAGGTTGTCGGACGACGTCACGATCGGTCCGACCAGTCCCAGTTGGTCGCCGAGGTCGACCATCTCGTGTGCGACCCCGCTGAAGTGCGTCGACTCATTGAAGAGGGTGCGCGCCTGCGCCACGAGTTCGAAGCTGCCTCCGTCGACGGCGACATGAGTGACGCCCCCGTGGGAGAGGAAGATCTCCTGCTCGCGCGCCGCCGCGGATCGGACCGGATAGAAGATCGGTGAGGTCCACCCGAAGCTCTCCGCCGGGTTCTCGACGAGGGGACCGCTCCCGAGGTCCTCGAGTCGCCTCGCGGTGTCTGTCCAGATCCATACGTAGCGGCCGGTGACCTGGACGCCGTCTGCTGGGAAGTCCTGCCGCTCGGCCCCGTCGCGCGCGAACCCGACCGCTCCGCTCTCCAGTCTGCACGCCCACGCGCCAGAGCTCGTCTGTTGCGGTGCTGAACGGCAGACGCCGGGGAAGGTGCCGACCTCGATCTGCTCGTGATCGGTGCTCGTCACAGACGGGGTGCAGGCCGCGCAGACGACTCCGACCACCACCCACCAGCTACGCGTTGACGTAGTTGACCGCCGCCCCAAGGACCCCATCGCGCAGCAACCTCAACACGTGGAACCACGTGACGTCGATCTCGACGCGCGGCTCCGCGTGACCACGTGGCGCCTCGAGATCGGTCAGGTCGAGGTCGAAGCCGCGCCCGCTGAAGTGGGCGCCTCGCAGCGTGTACTCCTGGCCCTTGAACCGTCCGTGGGTGGTGCCGTCGGGCTGCACCCAGACGCCGTCGCCGCCCTTCGACCAGGTCGCCTCGCTGCCGAAGAAGCGCGGCTTGAGCAGGTAGGGCCCTCCGTCCTCGGGGCAGAAGACGTCGCAGTTGCCGCACTCGTTGCAGAAGTCCGCGAAGTTCGCGAGCTGGTGCTTCTGCTCGATCACCAGCGGCGGCGCGCTGGTTCGGATCCACGTGCCATCGCTGGCGCGCGACAGTTTCACCACCGGCACCGTCGTCGCGGGCACGGGGTAGGTGAAGTTCGCGTGGTTCGGGCAGACCGGCACACACTTGTCGCAGGTGAGGCAGTCGAAGAGCACCAACGTGCTGCCGACCTTCCTCGGGGCGCGTGCGTTCTCGGCGGCGGTGTAGCGGCGGGTTCCGGCGAGGGTCTGGACATACTGCGTGGTGTTGTGCAGCCGCGCCGCGCTGACGTCGGTGCCTGCGTAGCCGCGCGCGCGGAGCACGAAGTCATCGAGCGTCTTCGCGTCGACCGCCGACATGCGGTGCGCGAGCTCGTCGAAGTAGCCGGCCAGCCGCCCATAGCCGCCCGGCCTGAGGAGATCGGTGCACACCGTGACCGGCTTGAGCCCCAGGGCCACCGCGTCGGGGAAGTTCTGTCGGTCGATGCCTGCAGAGAACGAGATCGGGAGACGATCTCCGAAGACGTCCCGGAACCGCGCGACGAGGTTCATCGCCAGCACGTGCAGCGGCTGACCCGAGAGGTACGCCGTCTTCTCGGTCCTCGGCAGGAAGTCGCCCTCGTTCTCCACCACCAGGGTGTTCGAGAACTTCACGCCCAGCTCGCGGCCGGTCTGGCGCGCGGTCTCTTCGAGTCGACCGATCAGCTCGACCGCCTGCTCGAAAGTGGGATCGTTGGCGAACGCCGCGTCGGGGATGCGGTAGCGGTAGCCGAGCACGTCGTGGAACAACCGCCGCGCCTCGTCAGGCCCGTTCAAGGTCGGGTTCAGCTTGACGACGCAGTGCAGACCGACGCGCTCCATCAGGTGGCGTGCGATGCCCTCGATCTCCTGCGGTGGGCAGCCGTGGAACGTCGAGAGCGTGAGCGAGTCGGACAGCTTCGTGCGGAAGGGGAGATCGCGGTACGGCCTCGGCAGCTCGGCGCGCAGTCGATCGACGATCGGCGTGGCGTCCTTCATGCCGTCGAGGAAGGCCTGCACGCGCTCGTGGCGGATGCCCTTGAGGTCGTAGCCGACGCTGAGATCGAAGACGTACGACTCGAAGCCCGGCTCGAGCCCCAGCTTGCCGCTCGCGATGAGCAGCTCGATCAGCATCGAGGCCTTCACGTACTCCTCGAGGGACTGTTCGAGCTTCAGCTCCTGCGACCACTCGACGTTGAAGCCCACGGTGCGCGCGTCGATGCACGGCCGGGGGATCACCAGCTCGTCGAGGATCTGCACCGTCTTGAGCTCGAAGATTCGGCACCCGCCGAGGAACCCCAGCACGAGGTTCTGCGCGAGCTGCGTGTGGGGACCTGCCGCAGGGCCGAGCGGTGTGGACACGCGATGGCCATGCACGACGGTCGACCAATCGAAGCCGCCACCGCCACGGACGACCTTGTTGCGGGGCAGGTCGAGCACCGGACCGGTCCCCTCGAGCTCACGGAGGATCCGCGAGGCGAGACGACCGAGCGGGTAGGGCACGAGGTGCGCCATGGCAGCTCCTCACATCGCGGCGAGCACACCGGTGCGGGCATTGAACGCGTCGATCAATGCGTCCCAGCTCTCGGCGTCGGCGTACTGCGCTTCCCAGAACGCGGGGTCCCACAGTTGCCGCAGCTCGTCGCTGGTGCGCCCTTGTTGCTCGACCCACGTGAAGTACTTGAGGTGATGGAGCGCCTTGCGATCGCGGTAGCCGAGCTCCCGCAGGAAGTCGGTCTTCACGCCGTGCAGGCGCCGGTCGAGATCGCGCGCGGCGTCGACCTCGGTGTACGGCCCTCGCTCGGTGCGCAGCTCGTCGAGGCGCGAGGTGTAGAGCGCTTCCGAATCGGTGAAGACGGTCATCACCACGTCGTCGCGACCAAGCTCGTAGTACCTCGCGAACTTGATCGCCGAGAGCAGGTTGCAGATGCCCGAGATGCCGAGCAGCGGGAGCTTCTCGACCACCTCCGACGAGACGCCCTGCGAACGGAGCCAGGCCTGCCCCGCGAGCTCGTTGAACAGCCGCAGGATCCGCACCGTGTCTTCGTCGTCGATCGCCACCACCGCGTCGGTGTTCCGCACGTTGTGGATCCACGGCACGTGCTTGTCGCCGATGCCCTCGATGCGGTGATCGCCGAAGCCGTTGTTGAAGAGCGTCGGGCACTGCAGCGCCTCGACTGCGCCGATGAGCGCGCCGGGGTAGTGCTTCTTCAGGTAGTCGCCCGCGGCGATGGTGCCCGCGGACCCGGTCGCCGACAGGAAGCCCGCGAGCCGGCTCTTCGGCGTCTTCGTCTTCTCGTAGGCCTCGGCGAGCGCGGGACCGGTGACGTGGTAGTGCCACGCCGGGTTCCCGAACTCTTCGAACTGGTTGAAGATCACGTCGTTGGGCCGGGTGCGGCGGATCTCCCAGCACTTGTCGTAGATCTCCTTCACGTTGCTCTCGGTGCCGGGTGTGGCGATCACCTCGGCGCCGATCTTCTCGAGCCAGGTGAAGCGCTCGCGGCTCATGCCCTCGGGAAGAATCGCGACCGCCGTGGTTCCCAGCAGCGCGCAGTCGAACGCGCCGCCGCGACAGTAGTTGCCGGTCGAGGGCCACACTGCGCGCTGCGAGGTGGGGTCGAAACCGCCGGTGACCAGCCGCGGGACCAGGCAGCCGAACGCCGCGCCGACCTTGTGGGCGCCGGTGGGGAAGAACTTGCCGAGCACGCCGACGATGCGCGCGTCGACGCCGGTGATCGCGCGGGGCAGTTCGAAGGTGTTGACGTCTCCGTACAGGCCAGTGGCGACGTCGTTCTTCCACGAGATGCGAAAGAGGTTGAGCGGGTCCACGTCCCACAGGCCGATGCGCGGGAGCTTCGCCTTCACCTTCGCCGGCACCTTCGCGGGATCTCGCATCTGCGCGAGGGTGGGGATGACGACTCCTCGCTCGCGACACAGCTTCGCCGAGCGCTCCAACACCGCCTCGTTGAGCTTCGTCATGAAGAAGACCTTAACGCTCGGTCTGCGGGCTGAAACGCGAAGGAATTGCGCGTGGCCGGAGCGACTCGGGGCAGCGTTAGAGTTCGGCGTGATGAGCGCCTTCAGCTACCGCTGCACCGACTGCCAGCGCACGTTTGCCCGCGAAGAAGTGCGCTACCTGTGCCCGAGCTGCGGCGCTGCGTATCGCCCCGGCATGCCGTTGGTGGGTGTGCTCGAGGTGGTCTTCTCGTCGCTCTCGTTCGATCGGCAGCGCCGCGACTGGTCGTCGTTCAGCGCCGTCGAGCCCGAGTACTTTCCCCCGCTGCGCGTCGGCCACACCCCGCTCATTCCCGCGCAGCGCCTGGGCGAGTCGATTGGTTTGCCGCGCCTGCAGCTCAAGAACGAGGGCCAGAACCCGAGCGGCTCGCTAAAGGATCGCGCGTCGTTCCTGGTCGTCGCCGAGGCGCTGCGGCTGGGCGAGCGGCGGGTGGTCTGTGCGTCGACGGGCAACGCGGCCTCGGCGCTGGCGGCGGTCTGTGCGTCGGCGGGGCTCGAGGCGCTCATCTTCGTGCCCGAGACCGCCCCGCGGGCGAAGCTGGTGCAGATGGTGCTGTCGGGGGCGCGGGTGGTGCCGGTGAAGGGCACCTACGACGACGCCTTCCGGCTCTCGCTCGAGTTCACCCAGCGCCGCGGCGGCCTCAACCGCAACACCGCGTTCCACCCGCTCACCATCGAAGGGAAGAAGACCGTCTCGCTCGAGCTCTACGAGCAGTTCGGCTTCCGCGCGCCCGACGCGGTGTTCGTCTCGGTGGGGGACGGGGTGATCCTCGCCGGCGTGCACAAGGGCTTCGTCGATCTGCAGCGGGCCGGGCTGATCGATCGCCTGCCCCGGCTCTTCGCGATCCAGGCGACGCGCAGTGACGCGATCCACCGCTACGTCGAGACGGGCGTGTACTCCGACGCCGTCGATCCCCGCACCGTGGCGGACTCGATCTCGGTGTCGTGTCCCAGCAACGCCCACGGCGCGCGGCGGGCGATCCTCGCGTCGAGCGGCCGTACGCTGACCGTCACCGACGAGGAGATCCTCGACGCCCAGGCGCGGCTCTTCGCGGGCTCCGGCGTCTTCACCGAACCGGCGGGCGCGGCGGCCTTCGCTGGCCTGCTGAAGGTGCAGGGGGGGGCCAGCCCGTTGCCGCGCGACGCCGAGGTGGTGGTGATCGCCACTGGCCACGGGCTGAAGGACATCGACGCGCCGCTGGGCCGGCTGCAGATCCCTCCCGCCATCGAGCCCCGCCTCGACGCCGTGCCCTGAAAAGCAAAAGGCCCCCTGGACGAATCCAGAGGGCCTTCGCACTTCATCGCTTCCGACGACCCGTTACGGGTGCGACGGAGGCGGCACGCCGAGGTCCGGCATCTTCGGCTGCGCCGCGGGATCCTTGATGCCGATCAGCTCGACCTCGAAGACCAGCGTCGCGCCACCGGGGATCTGCGAGCCCGCGCCGCGATCGCCGTAGGCGATCTCCGACGGGCACACGAGCTTCGCCTTGCCGCCGACCTTCATCTTGGCGACGCCCTCGGTCCAGCACTTGATCACGCCGTTGAGCGGGAACTCGGTGGGCTGGCCGCGCTTGTACGAGCTGTCGAACTCGACGCCGTCGATGGTGGTGCCCTTGTAGTGCACGCTGACGGTATCGGTGGCGACGGGCGACTTGCCCTTGCCGGCGAGGGTCTCGAGGTAGATGAGGCCCGACGCCGTCTTCTGCGCGCCCTTCTCCTTGGCGGCCTTGGCGGCGTACTCCGCGCCCTTCTTCTTCTCGCCCTCGGCCTTGGCGGCCTGCTTCTCGTTGAGGAGCTGCTCGACCTTCGGGCCGAACTCCTCGAGCTTCACCGCGAGCTCCTTGCCGGCGGCCGCGTCCTTCAGGCCCTTCATCACCTCAGCGATGTCTTCTTCGCTGAGCTCGGCCTGCTTCACGGGGGTGCGCTCGGCGATGAGCGAGCCGAAGCCGTAGAGGGCCTTCTGCTTGTCTTCGGCCGTCAGCGGCGGGGGCGGGGGCGGCTGCGCGGGGTTGGTCGGCGCGACCGTGGTGGGCGCCGGCGGGGCGGCGTCCGGCTTGGACTCAGACGGGCACCCGGTCAGCGACAGCGCGGCGCCCAGCGTCAGGACTCGAAACGTGGTCTTCATGGAGGTCGCTTACTTTCCGTTGATGCCTAGGAGCTCGACCTCGAAGTTGAGGACCGAGTTCGGGGGAATGCCGCCGCCTGAGCCGCGCTCGCCGTAGGCGATGTCCGACGGGCACACCAGCTTGGCCTTGCCGCCGACCTTCATCATCGCCACGCCCTCGGTCCAGCACTTGATCACGCCGGAGAGGGGGAACTCGGCGGGCGTGCCGCGCTTGTACGAGCTGTCGAACTCGGTGCCGTTGATGAGCGTGCCCTTGTAGTGCACCTTCACCGTGTCGGTCGGCGTGGGCTGCGCGCCCGTGCCCGCCTGGGTCTCGAAGTAGATGAGGCCCGACGCGGTCTTCTTCGCGCCCGGGGCCGCGGCCTGCTCGGCCAGGTACTTCGCGCCCTTCTCCTTTTCCTGCTCGCCGCGCGCCTTCTGGCGCTCACGGAGGAACTGGTCGACCTTCGGCATCGCCTCGGCCGTGGGCACCTTGAGCGGCTTGTTGAGGGCCGCGTCCATGAAGCCGGCCATCACTTCGGTGAGCTCGGCCTCGTCGAGCCCGGCCTGCGCCAGCGGGGTGCGCTGCGCGACGAGCGCGCCGAGGGCGTAGAGGGTCTTCTTGCGATCTTCAGCGGACAGCGGCGCGGGCTTGGCGGCCACGGGCGCGTCGGCGGGAGGGGCCTTCTCCTTCGGAGGCGGCGGCGCGGCGAACGCGACCGAGCCCGTCAGGCACAGCACGGAGATCAGCTTCTTCACGGTGGTTGTCTTTCGGTTGTTGTTACGGGGGAAAACTTCAGCTCTTGAAGACGTTCATCACGTCCTTGAGCAGCTTGATCGACTCGTCGCGCGGGCGCTGGAACGCGTTGCGGCCCATGATCGAACCGAAGCCGCCGCCTTCCTTGATGCCCTTGATTTCTTCCAGCAGCGCCGACGTTTCTTTCGCCTCGCCGCCCGAGAAGATGACGATGCGCTTGCCGTTGAACGCGCTCTGCACCACGTGGCGCACGCGCTCGGCCATGGTCTTGGTGGGAATGGCGTACTTCTCGAAGACCTTCTTCGCCTCGGCCTGCTCCACGAAGTCCTTCGGGGGCTTGACCTTGATCACGTGCGCGCCGAGCTGCGCGGAGATCTGCGCCGCGTAGGCCACCACGTCGATCGCGGTCTCGCCGTCCTTCGACATGTTGCCGCGCGGGTAGGCCCACAGCACGGTGGGCAGGCCGGCTTCCTTCGCCTCGGCGATCAGATCGCGCAGGTCCTGGTACTGCTGATTGCGCGCCGCCGAGCCCGGGTAGATCGTGTAGCCGATGGCCGTGCAACCGAGGCGCACCGCGTCCTTCACGCTGCCAGTGAGCGCCGACTGCGGCTCGACCTTCGCCAGCGAGTCGGAGTTGTTCAGCTTGAGGATGAGGGGAATCTCGCCCTTGAGGTTGCCGGCGACGGCCTCGAGGAAGCCCAGCGGCGCCGCGTAGGCATTGCAGCCCGAGTCGATGGCGAGCTGCGCGTGGTAGTCGGGATCGTAGCCGGCCGGGTTGGGCTGGAACGAGCGCGCGGGGCCGTGCTCGAAGCCCTGATCGACGGGCAGAATGACCATCTTGCCGGTGCCCGCGAGCGTGCCGTGGTTCAGCATGCGCGCGAGGTTGGTCAGGACGCCGGGAGTGTCAGAGGGATACCAGGAGAGGATCTGCTTGACGCGGTCGGAGTAGGCCATGCCGCGCCGCTTACTGCTTTTCGAAAAGCGTCAGAAGTCATTTCGCTGCGGGTTCAGCCGCGAGCACGAGCTTGAGCGGGAAGGTGCCGAGCGGGTTTCCGCCCACGCGCACCAGCACCTGAAAGTCGCCGGGGTTTCGCACCCCGTTGGGTTCCCAGTCGACCTGCCACTCGGTCTCTTCGGAGTTGCCGAAGCGCAGCTCACCCGACGCGTCCATCACCGTGTCGCCGCGCGGGTCGAGGATGGCGACCTCGATGCGCGCGTTCTTCTTCGCCGGCGACTTCACCCGCACCACCGAGCTGAACTTCTCGGTGGTGAAGGGGTTGGGCGTCACGGTGACCTGCGTGAAGGGCGACGACGGCTTCGCGCCATCGGGTCCGCGGAGGAAACCCTTGCCGTGCACCACGCGAACGACGGTGTAGCCCTCGTCGGCGCGCGTGCCCGACGGTGCGTTCTGGGCGTCACCTTTCGGGCGCGCCGACTCGAGCTTCTGATCCTTGGGGATGTCGCCGAAGGCCGGCAGCCCGAGGTCGAGCTTCGGGGCTGATTCCTTCTTCGAGCCTTTGAGCTTCTTCGGCTCTTCGGCGTGCACGACGAGCGAGAGCGACATCGCGATGAGGATCAGGGATCGGAGCATGCGCATCACAACGGACCATACGCCTCGGACTTCAGCGCGTCGCCAGATGGTCCTTCAAATCGACGACACGCTGCGGCAGAGTGCCCGCGCTTTGCGCCTGATTTCGCTCCTCTTCTGTGTCGTGGCCGCGTCCGTCGAGGCCGCGCCCCTCACGCTCCCGCAGATCATCGATCGGGCCCGGGCCAACGATCACCGGGTGAAGGAATCGCAGGCGCAGTTGCGCTGGTTCCGCTCGAAGTACGACGAGGCGCGCTGGGCGTGGTTTCCGCGCATCGACTCGTACTTCATGATCGCCGGCCCCACGCCGGAGGCGCGCAATGACGGCCTCGGTGGGCCTCCGACCACTCCGGCCACGCTGATGTACGACCTCAACTTCGGGCAGCCGGGCGTGATGATGCGCGCAGGCGCCGAGGCGGTGCTGCCGATCTACACCTTCGGCAAGCTCGACGCGCTCGAGGAGGCCGGCCGTCGCGGCGTCGAGGCGGGCGAGGCGCTGCACGTCACCGCGCAAGACGAGGCCGAGTATCAGGCCGCGCAGGCGTTCTACGGGTACTCGCTGGCGGTCGCCGGGCGGGGCGTCATCGACGACACGATGAAGCGCCTCGACGACGCCGAGAAGACGCTCAACCGGCTGCGCGCCGAGGGCAGCGATCAGGTCACGCAGGTCGATCTCTACAAGCTCGGGTTCTACAAACAGCAGGCCGAGGTGCAGCGCGCGCAGGCCGAGGCCGGGGCGCAGTTCGCGCTCGCCGCGATTCGCCTGCTGATCGCCGCCGCGCCCGACGAGCTGATCGAGGTTCAGCCTGAAGATCTCAAGCCGCCCGAGGGGGTGCTCGCCACGTCTGATTCGCTGGTGATTCGCGCCGCCGATCACCGCCCTGAGCTGAAGGCCATCGCCGCCGGCCTCGCCGCGCGCGAGCAGGAAGTGAAGATCCGCGAGGCGATGTATTACCCCGACTTCGGCATCGCCGGCTTCTTCCGGTGGATGTGGACGACCAGTGCGACGCGGCAGCTCTCGCCGTTCGCGTACGACCCGTACAACGATCTCTCGGCCGGCGTCGGCCTCGTGATGCGCTACCAGTGGGACTTCCCGCAGAAGGGCATTCACCTCGAACAGGCGCGCGCCGAGTACGAGAAGATGCAGCATCAGCAGAACCTCCTCGGCGCCGCGGTGAAGCTGGAGATCGAGAAGCACTGGGGCGAGACGAAGCTGGCGCTCACCAAGGCCGAGAAGCAGATGGAGGCCGAGAAGAACGCGCGTCGCTGGGCCAACGCGGCCTTCACGGCGTTCGACCTCGGCACCGGCGACACGCGGGAGTTGGTCGACTCCTTCACCGCCTACGCGCAGGCGAGCGCGCTGCGGGTGCAGGCGTTTTATGAAGTGCAGGTCGGGCTCCGTGGTCTGACGCGCGCGGTCGGTCAGCCGGTGGCGCTCGAGCCGAAGCCGGTCGCCGCGCCGCCCGCCCAGCTGCAGCCCCGCTGACCTGCTCTCCCTCTCCCTGTGGAACGGGGAGAGGGTTGGGGTGAGGGGCGATTTCGAGCACTGCGCCAGCAACGGCCCCTCACCCGCCGCTTCGCGTCGACCTCTCTCCGCTCCCGCAGGGAGAGGTTGGTCTCACAATCTGATCGACTACTCTCCCGGCGGTGATCGGTCACAAGTTCGGTGGAAGCAGCGTCGCCAACGCGGAACGCATCTCGCGCGTCGTCGACATTCTCCTCGGTCGGCAGGAAGACCAGGTCGTCGTCATCTCGGCGATGTCGGGCGTGACGGACGCTCTGATCAACCTCGTCAAGCTCGCGGCCGCAAAAGACGTCTCGTGGCGGGACGCGCTGGTGGCGCTCGAGAAGAAGCACGTCGACGCCGCGAACACGCTCCTCGGCGCCCAGGCCGCGCCGGTGCTCGAGAAGTTCAAGACCGAGTTCGCCTCGCTGCGCGATCTCCTCCACGCCCAGTCGCTGGTCGGCGCGGTGTCGAACGATCTGCTCGATCTCGTCAGCGGCCTCGGTGAGGTGTGGTCTTCGACGCTGGTCGACGCCACCTTCCGCGCGCGGGGGGCCCCGAGCCGCTGGGTCGACGCCCGCGAGGTGCTGGTCGTCGAGAAGTCCGAGCTGGGCGCGATGGTCGACTGGGACCGCTCGCAGAAGCAGGTGCCCACTCCGCTCGGCCCGCGCACCATCGTCACCGGCTTCGTGGCGCGCACGAAGGACGGCCGCATCACCACGCTCGGCCGCAACGGGTCCGACTACTCAGGGGCGATCTTCGCGGCGCTCTATGGCGCGAAGGAACTGCACATCTGGAGCGACGTCGACGGCGTGCTCTCGGCCGATCCGCGGCTGGTGCCGGAGGCGGTGTTGATCGAGCAGCTCTCGTACAGCGAGGCCTGCGAGCTGGCGTACTTCGGCGCGAAGGTGATCCACCCGCAGACGATGACCCCGGCGTTCGAGCGCGGCATTCCGATCATCGCGCGCAGCACCTTCAACCCCACGCACCCCGGCACGCGCATCTCGTCGACCAAGGACCTGTCGACGCCGGTCAAGGGCGTCACCACCTTCACCGGCCTGGCGATCCTCAACATCGAAGGCGCGGGGATGATCGGCGTGCCCGGCACCGCTGAGCGCGCGTTCGGAGCGCTCCGGCAGTCGGGCGTGTCGGTGGTGATGATCTCGCAGGGATCTTCCGAGCACTCGATCTGCTGCGTGATCCGCGAGAGCGACGGCGAGGCGGCGAAGAAGGCGGTGCTCGAGGCCTTCACCCGCGAGCTGGCGACGAAGCAGCTCACCGACGTGACGGTCGAGAAGGGCATCGCCGCGCTGGCGGTGGTGGGCGACGGCATGGCGGGGACGCCCGGTGTCGCGGCGCGGCTGTTCAGCGCCCTGGCCCGCGCGCACATCAACGTGCGGATGATCGCGCAGGGCTCGTCGGAGCGGAACATCTCGGTCGCCATCAGCGCGGCCGAAGCGAAGAAGGCGCTGCGCGCGGTGCACGCGGGCTTCTATCTCTCGGCCCAGACCATCTCGATCGGCGTGATCGGCCCGGGCAACGTCGGCGCGGCCTTCGTGCGGCAGCTCCACGCCGCGCGGGAGCGACTGCTGCGCGAGTCGAACCTCGATCTCCGCGTGCGCGCGGTGGTGGGCAGCAAGCAGATGGTGCTCGCCGACCCGATGGTGGCCCTCGAGGACGTGCGCGCGCAGTTCAACGAGCCCACCGATCTCGAGAAGTTCACCTCGCACGTGCAGACCGATCACCTGCCGCACGCGGTCATCGTCGACTGCAGCGCGAGCAATGACGTCGCCGAGCGTTACGCCGGTTGGCTCCAGCGCGGCATTCACGTGATCACCCCCAACAAGAGCGCCGGCTCGGGCCCGTGGGAACGCTACGAGGCGATCAAGAAGCAGGGCGCGCGCTTCCGCTACGAGTCGACCGTCGGCGCTGGTCTGCCGGTCATCACCACGCTGCGCGACCTGATCGACACCGGCGACGAGGTGCTGTCGGTCGAGGGCATCTTCTCGGGCACGCTCGCGTACCTGTTCAACAAGTTCGACGGCTCGGTGCCGTTCAGCGCGCTGGTGAAGCAGGCGAAGGAACTCGGCTACACCGAGCCCGATCCGCGCGACGACCTCTCGGGCCTCGACGTCGCGCGCAAGCTGGTGATCCTCGCGCGCGAGAACGGGTGGAAGACCGGGCTGCCGCAGATCGCGCTCGAGTCGCTGGTGCCCGAGGCGCTGCGCGGCGTGTCCGTCGCGGACTTCATGGCCCGGCTGCCGGAACTGGACGCGCCGATGCTCGCCAAGCTCGAGGCCGCCAAACGCGAGAAGAAGGTGCTGCGGTACGTCGCGAAGCTCGAGGCGGGCGGGAAGGCGAGCGTGGGCCTGGTCGCGCTGCCGGCCGATCACGCCTTCGCGCACATCAGGCTCACCGACAACGTCGTGCAGTTCACCACGCGCCGGTACCACCAGAACCCGCTCGTCGTGCAGGGCCCGGGCGCAGGGCCCGAGGTCACCGCCGCGGGCGTGTTCGCGGATCTCCTTCGCGTGGCGTCGGCGCTCGGGGCGAAGCTGTGAAGAAGGCCACCGCGTTTTCCCCGGCGTCGATCGGCAACGTCGCGGTGGGCTTCGACATCCTCGGGCACTCAGTGGCAGGCCCCGGAGATCGAGTCACCGTCACCCGCACCACCAGCGGCGAGGTGCGCATCGTCGAGATTCGCGGCGCGCCGATTCCGCTGCCGCTCGTCGCGGAGCAGAACACCGCCGGGCGCGCGCTGCTGACGCTGCAGAAGTCGATCGCTCCGGGCCTCGGCTTCGACGTGGAGATCGACAAAGGCATCGCCATGGGCTCGGGCATGGGCGGCTCGGCGGCGTCGGCGGTCGCGGCCGTCGTCGCGGCGAACGCGGTGCTCGATGCGCCGCTGTCGACCGAGGTTCTCTACCAGGCCGCGATTCAGGGCGAGGCGGCGGCCACCGGCTCCGCGCACGGCGACAACGTCGGGCCGATGCTGCTGGGGGGGCTGGTGATCGCTCCGGCGGAAGGGGCGGCGGTGAAGGTGCCGACTCCGGAGTGGCTGCACGTGGCGCTCGTTCATCCCCACTTCGTGCTCGAGACCCGCGTCGCGCGCGCGGCGCTCAAGGGCGCGTACGAGCTGCGTGACTTCGTGGTGCAGAGTGAAGGGCTCGCGCTGCTGTTGTCGGGGTGCTTCACCAACGACGTGACGCTGATCCGGCGTGGGTTCCGCGATGTGCTCGTCGAGCCGCGCCGCGCGTCGTTGATTCCGGGTTTCGCGCAGGTGAAGGCCGCGGCGCTCGACTGTGGGGCGCTCGGCGCGAGCATCTCCGGCGCGGGTCCGAGCGTGTTCGGGTGGTTCGATTCGGCCGAAAAGGCGGAACGCGCGTCGCTCGCGATGGCCCAGGCGTTCAAGGGCGCCGGTCTCGAGAGCGACCGCATCGTCAGTCCCGTCAGTGGTCCGGCCGCGAAGGTGATCGCATGAAGGTGTTCAGCACGCGCGGTGGCAGCGAGGTCTCGTTGTCCGAGGCGATCAGTCTGGGCCTCGCTCCGGATGGTGGGCTGTACATGCCTCCGCTGATGCCCGCGCACTCGGGGGCGTGGGGCGCTGACTTGAAGTCGCGCGCGCTCGACTTGTTGCGCCCGTTCTTCGTTGACGAGCCGCTTCAGGAACACCTCGGGGCGAACATCGACGAGGCGTTCACCTTCGACGCTCCGACGAAGTGGCTCGACGAGAACACCGGTCTGCTCGAGCTGTTTCACGGCCCGACCGCGGCCTTCAAAGACTTCGGTGCTCGGTTCCTCGCGGCGTGTTTGTCGCGGCTCCAGCAGCCGGGGCGGACGACGACGGTGCTCGTCGCGACCTCGGGCGATACCGGCGCGGCCGTCGCGTCCGCGTTTCATCGCCGGGCCGGGTTTCGGGTGGTGATCCTGTATCCGGATGGGCGCGTGTCTCCGCGACAGGCCCACCAGCTCGGAGCGTTCGGCGACAACGTCACCGCGCTTCGCGTGAATGGATCGTTCGATGACTGCCAGCGCCTGGTGAAGGCCGCGTTCGGCGATCGCGCGCTGAGCAGCCGGTTCTCGCTCGCTTCGGCGAACAGCATCTCGCTCGGGCGGTTGCTGCCTCAGATGGCGTACTACGCGCACGCGTCACTCTCGGCCGTGCAGGCAGGGAAGGGCGCTCCGTCGTTCGTGATCCCGACTGGGAACCTGGGGAATGCGTTCGCGTGCCTGCTCGCGCGCGAGTGCGGGGTGCCGATGGATCGCGTGGTGCTCGCCACCAACGCCAACCGCGTGCTCGCCGACTTCGTCGCCACCGGACACTACGAGCCGAAAGCCAGCATCGCCACGCTCGCCAATGCGATGGATGTCGGGGCTCCGAGCAACGTGGAGCGGCTGCGGCATCGGTTTCCGGAGGTTGCGAAGGTCGTCAGCGCCGATTGGGTCGATGATGAGACCATTCGCGCGACGATCAGGACGTCGGCCGAGGTGATTTGTCCGCACACCGCGTGTGGCATGGAGGTGCTGCGACGGGTGAGGGCGGCGGGCGCGAAGGGGACGTGGATCGTTGCCGCGACTGCGCATCCCGCGAAGTTTGATTCGATCGTGGAGCCGTTGATTGGGCGCGGGGTGGTGGTGCCTCCGGCGCTGGCGGAGATTTTGGCTCGGCCTTCGCGTGCGGTGCGGGTTGAGGCGGAGCTTGGAGATTTGGTCGATTGGCTTGGGTGAGTTGGACCCCTGACCCCGGCCCTCTCCCCGCTCGCGCAGGGAGAGGGTGATTTGTAACGCGTTGCATTAGTGTGCTCGTCGCGGCGCGTCATGCCGCGACTGGAGTGCCGTCATGCAGCAAGAAGGTCTGTACGAGCCGAGCACCGAGAAGGACAGCTGTGGCATCGGCTTCGTCGCCAACATCAAGGGGCAGAAGTCGAAGGGCATCGTCGAGCAGGCGCTCCGGGTGCTGCAGCGCATGGCCCACCGCGCGGCGACGAGCGCAGACCCGCTGACCGGTGACGGCGCGGGGATCATGATCCAGATCCCCCACCGCTTCTTCAAACGCGAAGGCCTCAAGCTCGGCATCGAGATGCCCAACCGCCGCTGCTACGGCATCGGCCAGGTCTTCCTCCCCGCTGATCCGTTCGCGCGCGCCGAGATCGAGCGCATGTTCGCCGACGTCATCCACCAGGAAGATCAGAAGCTGCTCGGCTGGCGCGACGTGCCGGTCGACCCTTCGAAGCTCGGCCCCACGGCGCACGCGGTGTTGCCCGTGATGCGGCAGGTCTACATCGCGCGCCGCCGCTGCGTGCCCAGCGCCTTCGAGCGCAAGCTCTTCATTATCCGCAAGCTGGTCGAGAACCGCGTGCGCACCTCGGGCGTCGACCCCGACGGCCGTTTCCACGTCGCGTCGCTGTCCGCCGACACCATCGTCTACAAGGGCCTGCTGCTCCCCTCGCAGTTGCCGGAGTTCTACGGCGATCTCCGCGACCCCGACCTCGTCAGCGCGATCGCCGTGGTGCACTCGCGCTTCTCGACCAACACCTTCCCCACGTGGGATCTCGCGCAGCCGTTCCGCTTCATCGCGCACAACGGCGAGATCAACACCGTGCAGGGCAACCGGAACTGGATGAACTCGCGGCGCTCGCTGCTCCAGTCCGCGAAGTTCGGCGGCACGCTCGATCGCCTCCACCCGATCATCGTGCCCGGCAAGAGCGACTCGGCGCAGTTCGACAACATGCTCGAGTTGCTGACGCTCGGCGGCCGCTCGCTGGCCCACTCGATGATGTTGATGATCCCCGAGGCGTGGAGCGCCAACCCCGACATGGACGACGCGCGGCGCGCCTTCTACGAGTTCTCCAGCTCGCTGATGGAGCCGTGGGATGGCCCGGCCGCGATCACCTTCACCGACGGCCACCTCGTCGGCGCGACGCTCGATCGCAACGGGCTGCGGCCGGCGCGCTACGTGGTGACGCGCGACGACCGGGTGATCCTCGCCTCGGAGGTCGGCGTGCTCGACGTGCCTCCCGAGCAGGTGGTGCGCAAGGGCCGGCTGCAACCGGGCCGCATGTTCCTCGTCGACACCGACGAAGGGCGCATCCTCGAAGACGCCGAGGTGAAGAACGAGATCGTCAACCGCTGGCCGTATCGCAAGTGGCTCGAGCGCAACGTCTTCACCTTCGAAGAGCTGCCCGAGGTCGACGCCCCCGACGCGCCGCCGGCCGAAGAGCTCGCGCGGCTGCAGCGGGCGTTCGGCTACACCGATGAAGATCTGAGGCTGATCCTCGCGCCCATGGCCGAGACCGGGAAAGAACCGACCGGCTCGATGGGCAACGACACGCCGCTCGCGGTGCTCAGCGATCGCGCGCCGACGCTGTTCGACTACCTCCACCAGCTCTTCGCACAGGTGACCAACCCGCCCATCGATCCCATTCGTGAGTCGATGGTGATGTCGCTGGCCACCAGCATCGGCCCCGACGGCAACACCTTCGACGAGACGCCCGAGCAGTGTCACCGGCTGTCGTTGCCCGGGCCGATCCTCGACAACGAGCACGTCGCGCGCCTCAAGGCGATGCGCACCATGGGCGCCTTCGAGCCGAAGGTGCTGTCGATGACGTACACGGGCGATCTCGCCGACGCGGTCGCGCGGCTGTGCGATCTCGCCGTCGCCGCGGTGGAAGAGGGCGCCGACGTGTTGATCCTCAGCGATCGCGGCGTCGATGCCCGGCGCATGCCGATCCCCGCGCTGCTCGCGCTCAGCGCCGTGCACCAGCGCCTCGTGAAGGACGGCATCCGCCGGCACACCGGCCTGCTCGTCGAGACCGCCGAGGCCCGCGAGGTGCACCACTTCGCGCTGCTGATCGGCTTCGGCGCTGCTGCCATCAACCCGTGGCTCGCGCTCGACTCGCTCGCGGATCAGAAGGAAGGCCCGAAGAACTTCATCAAGGCGATCAACGAGGGCCTGCTGAAGGTGATGTCGAAGATGGGCATCTCGACGGTGCAGTCGTACCGCGGCGCGCAGATCTTCGAGGCAGTGGGGCTCGAGAAGGCGTTGATCGATCGCTACTTCACCGGCACGCCGTCGCGCATCGAGGGTGTCGGGCTCGCCGAGCTGGGCCGGGAGGTCGAAGAGCGTCATGAGCGCGGCTTCGGCGCGGTGACCGCCAGCGAGCTGGCCGTGCCCTTCACCGGCGGCGCGTACCAGTGGCGCAGGACCGGCGAGCGCCACAAGTGGAACCCCGAGACGATCGCGAAGTTGCAGGCGGCGACGCGGGCCAACGATCCGAAGCTGTTCGAGGAATACGAGCGGCTGGCCGATGAGGAGGATCGCGATCCGGCGCTGCTCCGCGGGCTGATGGAGATCGACGCATCGCTCGCCAGGCCTGTACCGATCGATCAAGTCGAATCGGCGCAGGAACTCGTGAAGCGTTTCGTCACCGGAGCGATGTCGTTCGGGTCGATCAGCGCCGAGGCACACGAGACGCTGGCGATCGCGATGAACCGCATCGGCGCGCGCTCGAACAGCGGCGAAGGCGGCGAGGAGTCACGCCGGTACCTCAAGGATCCGTCGGGCGATTCTCGTCGCAGCGCGATCAAGCAGGTCGCTTCCGCGCGGTTCGGCGTCACCACCGAGTACCTGGTGCAGGCCGACGAGCTGCAGATCAAGGTCGCGCAGGGCGCCAAACCAGGTGAGGGCGGGCAGCTCCCCGGGCACAAGGTCGACGAGCGCATCGCCAAGGTGCGGTGGTCGACGCCGGGCGTGACGCTGATCTCTCCGCCGCCGCACCACGACATCTACTCGATCGAAGATCTCGCCCAGCTCATCTACGACCTGCAGGCCGTCAACCCGGCCGCGCGCGTCAGCGTGAAGCTGGTGAGCGAGGTCGGCGTGGGCACCATCGCGGCCGGCGTCGCCAAGGCCGGAGCGGGTGGGGTGACCATCTCCGGTTACGAGGGCGGTACGGGCGCGAGCCCGGTGTCGTCGATCAAGCACGCCGGGTTGCCGTGGGAGCTCGGGCTCGCCGAGGCGCAGCAGGTGCTGGTGATGAACGGCCTGCGCGATCGCATTCGCCTTCAGGTTGACGGCGGCCTGCGCACCTCGCGTGACGTGATGATCGCCGCGCTGCTCGGCGCCGAGGAGTTCGGCATGGCCACCGCGAGCCTGATCGTCGAGGGCTGCGTGATGTTGAGGAAGTGTCACCTCAACACCTGCTCGGTCGGCATCGCCACGCAGGACCCGAAGCTCCGCGAGCACTTCCACGGCCGCGCCGACGACGTGGTGAACTTCTTCTTCCTGATCGCCGAGGGCCTGCGACGCCGCATGGCGCAGCTCGGGGCGCGCAAGCTGGAAGAGCTGGTCGGCCGCGTCGAGTGGCTGCGCCAGCGCAAGGACGTCACGCACTGGAAGTCGCGGAAGATCGATCTGACGCCACTGCTCCAGCCGCCGCGCGATGGGGCGCGGTGCTGCTCGACGCCGCAGAAGAAGGACACCTCGGGCCACCTCGATCAGCAGTTGCTGTCGCGGCCGCGCGATGCCTCGGCGATCGTTCCCGTCACCAACGCGCACCGGGCCGTCGGCGCGATGCTCTCGGGCGAGCTGGTGCGCAAGCACGGGGCGGGCGGGCTCGCCGATGACTCGATGCGCGTGAAGCTGCGCGGATCTGCCGGTCAGAGCTTCGGCGCCTTCCTGTGTCGCGGCGTGACGCTGGAGCTCGAGGGCGAGGCGAACGACTACGTCGGCAAGGGACTCTCGGGTGGGCGCGTGGTGGTCTACCCGCCGCAGGGCTCGGCGTTCGTTCCGGAAGAGAACGTCATCGTCGGCAACACCGTGCTCTACGGTGCGACCGACGGCGAGGCGTACTTCTCGGGCGTCGCCGGCGAGCGCTTCGCGGTGCGCAACTCGGGTGCGAAGGCCGTCGTCGAGGGCGTCGGCGATCACGGCTGCGAGTACATGACCGGCGGCGTGGTGGTGGTGCTCGGACCGACGGGGCGCAACTTCGCGGCCGGCATGAGCGGCGGCACCGCGTACGTGCTCGATCGCAACCGCACCTTCAAGCAGCGGTGCAACCTCGAGATGGTCGAGCTCGAGTCGCTCGTCGACGAGTCGGAGATCTGGCTGGTGTACGGGCTCGTCGAGAGCCACCTCCGGCTCACGAAGAGCCCGCTCGCGCAGCGGGTGATCGACAACTGGGAACACCTCGTCGCGTCGTTCGTGAAGGTGATGCCCACCGACTACCGCAAGGTGCTGCAGGCGCGCCGCGCGGCCCGACTCCGTCCACCGCAGGCGAGTCCACCGCGCATGCGCCGCGCCGTCGGCACGAAGGAGGGCTGAGTCATGGGCAAGCCGACCGGATTCATGGAGTGGGACCGCGAGACGCCCGACAAGCGGCCGATCGAAGAGCGCGTGAAGGACTCGCGGGAGTTCGTGCTGCCCCTCGCCCCCGACGAGGCGAAGCGACAGGCCGGGCGCTGCATGGACTGCGGCGTGCCGTTCTGTCACCAGGGCTGTCCGCTCGGGAACGTGATCCCCGACTTCAACGAGCACGTGTACGCCGGTCGCTGGCGTGAAGCGTGGGAGGTGCTGTCGCGCACCAACGACTTTCCCGAGTTCACCGGACGGCTGTGCCCCGCGCCGTGCGAGGGCGCGTGCGTGCTGGCGATCGATCAGGACGCGGTGACCATCGAGCAGTTGGAGAAGGAGATCATCGAGCGCGCGTTCGCCGAAGGCTGGGTGGTGCCGCGCGTGCCGGCGATCAGAACGGGCAAGCGCGTCGCGATCGTCGGCTCGGGTCCCGCGGGGCTCTCGGCGGCTTCACGGCTCAACCGCGCGGGGCACTCGGTGACCGTGTTCGAGCGCGCCGACAAGCTGGGCGGCCTGCTGCGCTACGGCATTCCCGACTTCAAGCTGGAGAAGTCGGTGATCGATCGACGGCTCGCGATCCTCGAGGCCGAGGGCATCGAGTTCCGCACCGGTGTGGACGTGGGGAGATCGCCGACGTGGAAGGACCTGCACGCCGGGCACGACGCGCTGGTGATCGCCATCGGGGCGCAACGGGCGCGGGCCCTCGACGTCCCCGGCGTCGAGCTGAAGGGCGTCATGCAGGCGATGGAGTTCCTCGAGGCGCAGAACCGCGGCGGGCCGGCCATAGCCAAGGGGAAGCGGGTGGTGATCCTCGGGGGCGGTGACACCGGGTCAGACTGCCTGGGCACGGCGATCCGCCAGGGCGCGGCATCGGTGCGGCAGGTGGAGCTGATGGGCGCGCCTCCCGAGAAGCGCAGCGAGAAGAACCCGTGGCCGCAGTGGCCGCTGATCTTCCGAACGTCGTCCAGCCAGGAGGAAGGCGGCGAGCGCACGTTCGGTCGTCGCACCACGCGCCTCGAAGGGAAGGGCGGCGTGCTGACGGCCCTCCACTGGGTCGATGTGCAGAACCCGGCGAACGAGGAACGGGTTGAGGTTGATCTGTTGATTCAGGCCATGGGCTTCGTCGGGCCTGACGCGAAGGTGCTGCACGAGCAGCTCGGCGTGGAGCTCGACGCGCGCGGGAACGTGAAGGTCGATCGGTCGTTCGCGACCAGCGTGAAGGGCGTGTACGCCTGCGGTGATGCGTCGCGCGGGGCGTCGTTGATCGTGTGGGCCATCGCTGAAGGGCGAGACCTCACGCTCTAACCTCTCCCTGCGCGAGCGGGGAGAGGTCGGCGCGAAGCGCCGGGTGAGGGGCCGTCATGAGGGCAACGCTTGAGTCCGCCCCTCACCCCAACCCTCTCCCCGCTACCGCAGGGAGAGGGAGAAACGGAAGCGCAGGCCCCTCGGCTCTTCGATCACGTCACTGGGCAACAACCGCGTCTCCACCGCCCGCCGCCCATTCAGCAGCACCCCGTTCTCCAGCGGAATCAGGCACCACTGCGGCGCCTGCTGGCGCACCACGAACGCCTGCACCGCCGTCGATCTCGGCACGCCCGGCGCGAGCGCCCGCAACTGCCGCCCCTGCACCGAGCTCCCCACCCAGATCCCCGAGGTCAACGGAATGCGACCCTCCACCGCGGTCGGCGCGTGGAAGTCGAACCCCTCGGGCACGTGCTCGACCTCCAGCCACGCCGCGCGCACCGGGTGCATCAGCGTGCGCGGCTCGGTCTTCAGTCTCGGAAAGCGCGGCCCCAGGCGCTCGAACAACGCCGGCAGGTACGACGACTCGGGCAGCGGCTCGGCGAAGTAGCCGAAGGACAACCGCTCCAGTCGCGGCAGGTGCGGCCCGGTCAGCAGCCCGCGCAGCACCGCCGCCGCGTCTTGCTGAATGCGGTTCGCGCTGGGCATCACCCACGTCGACAGATCGACCGTCAGCTCCCGCGTCCACCGCGCGACGCGCAACGAGAGGAACCGCGCGACCAGCTCCACGTCGCTGTACGTCGCGTCGTTGATGCACCGCACCCGCGCGGTGTGAATGAGCCCGTGCTTCCACCCCAGCTCGAGCCGGCCTTCCTTCACCAACGGCGCGAGCCCATCGAGCACGAAGTCAGCGGGCTGTTCCGCCAGCAGGTGCTCCCCCAGCGGATCCCCGTGCTCGAGCAGCCAGTCGGCCCACACCTGCACCCGCGCCGCGTCGTCGGGATCCTCATCGACCCGCGCCTCGAGCTCGTCGTGCCGCGCCGCGGGCGCCTCGAGGAACACCAGCAGCGCCTCGTAGAGCCACAGCGTGTCGCCATGCACCAACGGATGACGGTGCACGCGCCGGCCGTTGACGAAGGTGCCGCCGGTCGACGTGAGGTCTTCCACCAACCACCGCCCACCGTCGCTCACCAGCGCACACTGCTTGCGCGCCACCCGGTCGGACTTGATCACGATGTCCGCGGCGTGCCGGCCCAGCGTCAGCGTCGCCGGACCTTCCTTCAGCTCGATCAGCTCGGTCTGAAACGTCTCGAGATCGATCTTCCGCAGCCAGGCCTTCACGCGACGAGCTCCAGCCGGAACTTCGCGCCGCCCTGCACGTCGATCACGTCGTCGGGCAGCAGCGCGTACAGCGAGTCGATGCGGTTGTTCACTCGAACTTCCCCGCGCATGCGCCCCGCGATCAGCTGCAGCCGGCCGTCGGTGAACGAGAAGTAGCAGGGGTTGCCATCGGCCATGAACGGAATGCCCGGCGGGCTCTCGAGGAAGAGCTGGTTCCGCTGTCCCCGCCGAATGCGCGTCACGCCGCTCAGCACCCGGCTGCCCTCGATGCCGCTGAGCACCACGCCCGGCACCACGTTCAGCACCCGCAGCCGCACCGCAGTCGCGCGCTGGTAGACCGGCAGGCCGCGCAGTCGAGGCAGCCGCAGCGCGAGCTCTTCCGTCACGGACAGCGGTCCGCTCGAGGGCTGCGCGACGTGGTACCCGAACGAGAGCTTCTCGAGGCTCACCGGCAGGCCCGGCAGCTCGCTCAAGAACTTCTGCGCGGCCACCACCTCCTCGGGGATCTGCAGCGGCGTGAGGTTCTGCAGGCGGGGCAGATCGATCGTCAGCCCGCGCACGAAGCGCCCGATGCGCAGGTTCACCAGCCGGCTGACGATGCCGCGCCAGTCGGTCGGCAAGCGGCCCGCCGCGGTGCGGATCGTCGCGCGCTTGACGAAGCCGAACTGCCAGTCGACCTCCAGCTCGCCAGCCACGAAGGCGTCCCACAACGAGCCGAGCCACGGCATGTGATCCAGCCGCCCGCCGGCGCGGCTCCGCACGATGCGCTCGCCCAGCGGGTCGCCGCGCTCCTGCAGTTGGTCCGCGTAGACCAGCCAGTTCGGCTCGGCGTCGGGGGCGCGGGCGATGGCCTCGATCAGCTCGTGATCGTCGGGTGGCAGATCGCTGCGGAAGCGCAGGGTGGTGCTGCCGAACTCGATGCGATCGCCGGCGAACAGGGCCTGGCGCTGGTTGACCGCGAGCCCGTTGACCCGCGTGCCCGCGTCACTGCCGAGATCCCTCAGCTTCCAGAAACCCGCGTCCCAGCTCAGCTCGCAGTGGCGAGCCGAGAGCGCGGGGTCGTCGAACACGATGGTGCTCTTCGCAGAGCGACCGAACACCAACGTGCCCGAGCCATCGGGGAGGGTGATGTCGCCGCCGGGAGGAGACTCCCGCTCGAGCCACGCGCGCACCCGCCCACTGTACCGTCAGTCTTCCGCGTCTTCCTTCTCGCGCTTGCGATCGCGCTCGGAGCGGTAGCGGTCCTGGAAGGCGAGCACGCGCTTGCGCAGGCGGATCGTCTTCGGGGTGACCTCGACCAGCTCGTCTTCCGCGATCCACTCCAGCGCCTTCTCGAGGCTCATCTCGGTGGGCGGGGTGAGGATGACGTTCTCGTCGCGGCCGGCGGCGCGGATGTTGGTCAGCTTCTTCGCGCGGCTGGCGTTGACGTCGAGATCGCTGGGGTGCGCGTTCTCGCCGATGATCATGCCCTCGTAGAGCGCGTCGCCGGGCTTCACGAAGAGCTTGCCGCGCTCCTGGATGCTGAACAGCGCGTAGGGGATCGCGTCGCCCATGCGGTCGGCGATGATGGCGCCGTTCGCGCGACGGGGGATGTAGCCCATGTACGGCTCCCACCCGTCGAACTGCGACGACATGATGCCTTCACCCTTGGTGATGGTGAGGAACTCGCTGCGGAAGCCGACGAGGCCGCGCGCGGGGATGCGGTACTGCACGCGGGTGCGGGCGCCGCCGAGCGACTGCATGTCCACCATGCGGCCCTTGCGGGGCCCGAGGCGCTCAGTCACCACGCCGACGGCGGTCTCCGGCACGTCGCAGAACACGAGCTCCATCGGCTCGTGCTTCACGCCGTCGATCTCCTTGATGATCGGCTCGGGGTTCGACGCGGTCAGCTCGAAGCCTTCGCGGCGCATCGTCTCGATGATCACCGCCAGCTGGAGCTCACCACGGCCGACGACGCGGAAGGCGTCAGGCGAGTCGGTGGGCTCCACGCGGATCGACACGTTCTTGTACGACTCGCGCATCAGGCGGTCGCGGATGTTGCGCGACGTGACGTACTTGCCTTCGCGCCCGGCGTACGGCCCGTTGTTGACGCGGAAGATCATCATCATGGTGGGCTCGTCCACCTTGATGCGGGGCAGCGGCTTGGGGTTCTCCAGGTCGCAGATGGTGTCGCCGATCGAGAGCTCTTCGATGCCCGCGACGCACACGATCTCACCGGGGCCCGCTTCGGCGATCTCGACGCGCTTGAGGCCCGAGAAGCCGAACAGCTTCACGATCTTGCCCTGCTCGATCTTGCCCGCGTCGCGCGCGATGGAGACCGGCATGTTCGGCGCCAGGCGGCCGGCCGACACACGCCCGATGCCGATGCGGCCGACGTAGTCGTCGTAGTCGAGGTTCGCCAGCAGCAGCTGGGTCGTCGCGTCCGCGGGGGGGGCCGGCGGCGGCGAGATGTGCTCGATGATCGCGTCGAACAACGGGAACAGCGAGTCGCCGATGTCGTCGAGGTTGGTGCCGGCCTTGCCCTCACGCGCGATGGCGTAGAGCACGGGCATCTCGAGGTCCTTCTCGTCGGCGCCGAGGTCGATGTAGAGCGAGTACACGAGGTCGAGCACGTCCTTCGCGCGCGCGTCCTTGCGGTCGATCTTGTTGATCACCAGCACCGTCTTGAGGCCCATGCTCAGCGCCTTGCTGAGCACGAAGCGCGTCTGGGGCAGGGGGCCTTCGGCTGCGTCCACCAGCAGGAGCACGCCGTCGACCATGCGCAGGCCGCGCTCGACTTCACCGCCGAAGTCGGCGTGGCCGGGCGTGTCGACGATGTTGATGAAGTGGTCGCGATAACCAATGGCCGTGTTCTTGGCCATGATGGTGATGCCCTTCTCGCGCTCGAGATCGTTCGAGTCCATCACCCGTTCGGCGACCTGCTCGTTCGAGCGGAAGGCGCCTCCCTGGCGGAGCATGTGGTCGACGAGGGTGGTCTTGCCGTGGTCGACGTGGGCGACGATGGCAACGTTTCGAATTTTCTCTCTTGGAAACACGGCGGCGCCTTTCGCAGGTTCCTTGTCGGAACACAACGAGCTAGAGGGCGCGCCGTGTTGCTTCCTATTTCTTCTGTTCCGAGCCTGAAGCAGGTCGACACCGACATCTTCAAGCTCCGCTACTTCGGCAACTGCATGCAGTGCACGTTCTGTCACGACAGCTGCTGCCAGTACGGCTGCGACGTGAACCTGGCCGAACGAGACCGCATTCTCGCTCTCAAGAACGAGCTGGCGCCGTACGTCGCCGTGCCCCCGGAGCAGTGGTTCAAGACCGAGGTGCACGAAGACCCCGAGTACGAGACGGGCAAGTTCGTGCGGACCCAGACCCACCAGGGCGCGTGCGCCTTCCTGAGCCCTCACGGCCGGGGCTGCGGCATCCACGCCTTCGCGCTGAAGACCGGGCGCGATTACCACTCGATTAAACCGATGGTGTGCTGGCTGTTCCCGGTCACCTGGGACAAGGGCGTGCTCCGCCCCAGCTACGACGTCACCGACGATCTGGTGTGCCGCAACACCGGGGCAACCCTCTACGAGTTCGCCCGCGACGAGATCCGCGTGGTGTTCGGCGACGCCCTCGTGAAAGAGCTCGACGCGATCAAGGCGCAGTAGAGTCGCCGGGTGTTTGAGGCTCAAACGAAGGGCCGGCTGCTCGAGGGGCGCTTCGCCGCGGGGCTGATCTCCGTCGCGCTCGCCGCGGCCGCCTTCGCCGTCGCCTTTCGCTGGTCGCTTCGGGAAGTGCTGCACCTCGCCTTCGGGGCGACCGACACCGTCGCGGCCATGCGCGGCGTGCCCTGGCCGGTGCGGCTGCTGCTGCCGGCCACCGGGGCGCTGATCGGCGGAGTGGTGTGCCGGCGGGCGTCGGGCGGCCCGTCGGGCCAGGTCGGCGACGTGATGGAGGCGGTGGTGCTCGGCCGGGTGCGCCTGTCGCTGCCCCGCACGTTGTGGAAGTCGCTCGCCTCGTGGTTCGCCATCGTCACCGGGGGCTCGCTGGGCCGTGAAGGCCCGCTCATTCAGTTCGGCGGCGCGGCCGGGCACGCCATCGGCACGCGGCTGGGCATCAACAAAGACGACACGCGGCTGCTCATCGCCGCGGGCACCGCCGCCGGGTTCGCCGCCGCCTACAACACGCCGTTCGCCGCCACGCTCTTCGTGCTGGAGATCGTGCTCGGGGTGGTGGTGCTGGAGGCGATCGTGCCGGTGCTGGTGGCCACCGTCATCGCCTCGACGGTGACGCGCGCGGTGGTGGGCGACGGGCCGATCTACGGGCAGCGCACCTTCCACCTCTCCTCGACCTGGGAGCTGGGGCTCTTCCTCGTGCTGGGGCTGCTCACCGCCTTCGGCGCCCAGGGCTTCATGCGGCTGCTGTCGGCCGGCGAGAGGCTGTTCCGCCGCCCGTCGTTGCCGCTGCCGTGGCGCCCGGCCCTCGGAGGGCTGCTGGCCGGCGCGGTGGTGATGGTGCTGCCGGAGGTCGCGGGCAACGGCTACGAGCCGCTCAACTCGTTGCTCGACGGCACCCAGGCGGCGGGCTTCCTGGTGCTGTTGCTGATCGGCAAGAGCTTCGCCACCACCGCGTCGGTCTCGTCCGGCAGCCCCGGCGGCGTCTTCACCCCCACCTTGTTGATCGGCGGCTGCGTCGGCGCGCTGTTCGCGATGGGGCTCCACGCGCTCGGGTTTCACGACGCGTCGATCGGCGGCTACGCGCTGGTGGGCATGGCCGCCGCGACCGCCGCCACCACCCACGCCCCGTTGATGGCCGCGGTGATGGTCTTCGAGCTGTCGGGCGACTACGCGATCGTGCTGCCCCTTCTGCTGGTGACTGCCACCGCGACGTGGAGTTCCCGTTGGCTCCGGCGCGAGTCGATCTATACGGCCGAGCTCAGCGAGCGGGGCGTCAGCTGGGCGCTCACGCTCGAAGGTCGGCGCGAGTAGACGATTCCCGCGCGCTCGTTGTCAGGCCGTTAGTTCGTGGGCGACTGGAGGGGCTCGATGCGATGGCCTGAGGTGAAACTACAGCCGGGGCGCAACTTCATGCTGTTGCTGGCGCTGGGGTCGGCCGTGGCCGCCGCCGAGCCGGTCGACGCGCTGCTCGAGCCGATCGCTCCCGCGCCCCGTGAGCTGGCGAGCTGGGAAGACGCGGTGGCGGAGTGGTCGAAGCAGTCGACCGATCTGCGAATCAACGCCAGCGAGGTGGTGCGCGCCGCGGCTCGCACGCGCAGCGCGTGGTCGAACCTGCTGCCGTCCATCTCGGGCTCGGCGCTGGCGTCCTTCTCCTTATTACCTGCGCCCTCGGGAGGTGAGACCCAGCTCTCGGCGCTCTTCGGCGCGGCGCCTTACCAGACCCTCGGCCTCGTCGCGCAGCTCAACGTGATCGACGTGCGGAGCTGGAACGCGGTCGCCGCCGCCTCCGATGCCGAGCGGGCCGCGAAGCTGTCGGTGGACGACGCGCGCCGGCTCCTGCTGCTCAACCTCTCGCAGGCGCTGCTCAACGTGGTGACCGCGGAGCGCGTCGCGGAGCTCAATCGCTCGGGCCTGCGCGATGCGCTGGCGCGGCTGCACCTCACTGATCGCGCCAACGCCGCCGGCGCTTCCACCGAGCTCGACGTGGGCCGACTGCGGCAAGACGTGGAGGCCGCCCGCGCGCAGGTGGTGACCGGCGACGAGGCGCTGCGGCAGGCGCGCGAGACCCTCGGCCTGTCGCTGGGCGTGAGCGAGCCGGTGAGCGTGCGGCCCGACTTCCAGCTCAACGGCCTGGCGGAGCAGATCCGCGGCACCTGTCGGAGCGTCGGCGCCTTGCAGGAGCGCGCCGATCAGCTCGCCGCCCGCGCGCGCGTGGAGGTCGCCCACCGCGCGGTGCTCGACGCCGACTCTCAGTTCCTGCCGAGCCTCGCGGTGCGCACCAACGCACAGGCGTACCTCTTCGGCGCGCAGGGCGTGTTCCCCGTCTGGAACCTGCAGGCGGTGCTCACCGTGCCCCTGTGGGACGGCGGCAACCGCTACGGCGTGCGGCGCGACGCGGTGGCGCAGGAGAGCCAGGCCGAGGCGCGGCGGCTGGCGACCGAGCGACAGGGCACCGTCGACGTCGCGCGGGCGCAGCGGGCGATCGACGTCGCCGAGCGCTCGCGCAGCATCGCCGCCGCCAGCCTCGAGCAGGCGCAGAAGACCGAAGCGTTGACGCGCAAGGCGTGGGACGCGGGCTTCGGCACCAGCCTCGAGCTGGTCACCGCCGCCAGCGCCCTGCGCGCCCAGCAGCTCACCCTCGCCATTCGTGACTACGACGTGCTGCGCGCGCGCGTGGTCTTCCTCTTTGCCCTCGCGATCTGCTCCCCATGAAACACACGCTCCTCCTCGCGCTGTTGACGTGGTCGGCTTGCGCGAAGCCCGGCTCTGAAGAACCGCATGCTCCGCCGGCGGCCCAGGTCGAGCTCCGCACGCTGGTCACCGCCCCGCAGGAGTCGTTCTCCGACTACCTCGCGACGCTCACCTCGCGGCGCTCGGTGACGCTCTATTCGCAGGTGTCGGGCTATGTGCGGTCGATCGCCGCGCGCTCGGGCGCCACGGTGAAGCAGGGCTCGGTGGTGTTGTCGGTGGACGCGCGCGCCGACGAGGCGTCGCTGCAGAACCTGCTCGCCACCCGCGAGACGCAGAAGGCGTCGGTGGCCTTCGCGAAGGAGCGCCTCGATCGCGCCACCACGCTGCGCGCGGACGGCATCGTCAGCCAGCAGGATCTCGATCAGGCCCGCGTCACGGCGGAGCAGGCCGAGTCGACGCTCAAGGCCACCGACGCCCTCATCGCCTCGCAGCGCGCGCGGCTCGGGTTCTACGACATCCTCGCGCCGTTCGAGGGCGTGCTCGGCCACGTCCCGGTGAAGGTCGGTGACTTCGTGACGCCGGCCACGCCGCTGAGCTCGGTGACGCAGAACTCGGGGCTGGAGGCCGAGGTGTGGGTGCCGCTGGAGCGCGTCTCGTCGCTGGGGCCCGACAGCGTGGTGCGGCTGGTGCAGGCCGATGGCGCGCTGATCGCCGAGAGCCCGGTGTCGTTCGTCGCCCCGCGCGCCGACGCGGCGTCGCAGCTGGTGCTGATCAAGGCGTCGTTCGAGCCCAACCCGGCGCTGCGGGCCGATCAGCTCGTGCACGTGCGCGTGGTGTGGAACCGGCATGACGGCGTCTCGGTGCCGGCGAACGTGGTGGTGCGCCAGGCGGGGCAGACCTTCGTCTTCGTGGCGAAGAAGGTGGACTCCGGGCTGACCGCGCAGCGGGTGCCGGTGGAGCTCGGCGCGCTGCAGGACGGCGAGTACCAGGTGCGGCGCGGCGTGCAGGCGGGCGATCAGCTCGTCGTGTCGGGGGTGCAGATGGTCAACGACGGCGCGCCGATCGAGGTGAAGAAGTGATCTCGTTCTTCATTCATCGGCCGGTGTTCGCGAGCGTGTGCTCGCTGCTCATCGTGCTGGTGGGGGCCCTGGCGATCCCCACACTGCCGGTCGCGCAGTATCCGAGCCTCGCGCTGCCGCAGGTGAACGTGACGTCGTTCTACACGGGCGCCAGCTCGCAGGTCGTCGAGACCGCGGTCACCATTCCGCTCGAGCAGCAGATCAACGGCGTCGAGGGCATGAAGTACATGACCTCGAGCAGCGGCTCGGACGGCGTCTCGAACATCACCGTGGTCTTCGACCCGCGCCGCAACGTCGACGTGGCCGCGGTGGACGTGCAGAACCGCGTGCAGACCGCCTCGGGCCTGCTCCCCGCGGAGGTGCGGCAGAACGGCATCTCGATCACCAAAACCGCCGGCAGCTTCGTGCTGGGCGCGGCCGTCTACGACACCAGCGGCACGTACGATCAGAAGTTCATCTCGAACTACGTCGACATCTACGTGCGCGACGCGATCAAGCGCATCAAGGGCGTCGGCAACGTCGAGCTCTTCAGCGCGCGCCGCTTCTCGATGCGCATCTGGCTCGATCCCGATCGCCTCGCCAGCCGCTCGTTGACGCCGCTCGACGTGGTGGCGGCCTTGCGCGAGCAGAACCTGCAGGTCGCCGCCGGGCAGATCGGCCGCGAGCCCGCGCCGAAGGGCCAGGCGGTGCAGCTCAACGTGGTGGCGCAGGGCCGGCTCTCCACGCCCGCCGAGTTCGAAGACGTGGTGATCAAGAAGGGCGGCGGAGCAGGGGGCCTGGTGCGCGTGCGCGACGTGGCGCGCGTGGAGCTGGGCGCGGAAGACGAAGGTCAGCTGCTCTTCTACAACGGCGTCGAGACGGCGGGCTTCGGTGTCATCCAGCTCCCCAACGCGAACGGACTCGACGTGGCGGAGGCGGTGAAGGCCGAGCTCCAGCGACTCTCGAAGAGCTTCCCGAAGGGGCTCGAGTACCGCATCGCCTTCGACAACACGCCGGCGGTCGAGCAGTCGGTGCGGGAAGTGCTGCAGACGCTGGTCGAGGCGATGGTGCTGGTGGTGCTGGTGATCCTGCTCTTCCTGCAGGGCTGGCGCGCCACGCTGATCCCCGCGGTGGTCATTCCCGTCTCGCTGATCGGCACCTTCGCCTTCGTGAAGTTGATGGGGTTCTCGATCAACACCCTGACGCTCTTCGGGTTGACGCTCGCGACCGGCCTGGTGGTCGACGACGCGATCGTGGTGATCGAGAACATCGCGCGGCACCTCGAGCACGACGCGAAGACCACCCCGCTCAAGGCCGCCATCGCCGGCATGCAGGAAGTGGTGGGACCGGTGATCGCGATCTCGCTGGTGCTGGTCGCGGTCTTCGTGCCGGTGTCGTTCTTCCCCGGCAGCACCGGCATCATCTACCAACAGTTCGCGCTCACCATCGCCTTCTCGGTCGCCATCTCGACCTTCGTGTCGTTGACGCTCACCCCGGCGCTCTCGGCGCTGCTGCTGCGCTCGCATCACGGTGAGGAGAAGCCGGTGGTGTACCGCTGGGTCGACGCCTCGCTCGCCGCGTTGCAGCGGGTCTACCTGCGTGCCCTCGAGGTCTTCCTGCGGCGCAAGACGATCGGCTTCCTGCTCTTCGCGGCGCTGTGCGTGGGCACCTGGCAGCTCGCGGTGCGCGTGCCGACCGGCTTCGTGCCCGACGAGGATCAGGGGTGGTTCATCGTGCTGGTGAACGGCCCCGACGGCTCGTCGCTGCAGCGCACGGGCAAGGTGCTGGCGCGGGTCGATCAGATCCTCCGCAAGCAGCCCGAGGTCGACGGCGCCTTCGCGGTCGGCGGGTTCAGCTTCGGCGGCAGCGGCCCCAACCGCGGCATCCTCTTCGTGAACCTGAAGAACTGGAGCCTGCGCAAGGGCCCGGATCACGCCGTCGGCGCGGTGATCCAGCGTGTGAGCGCCGAGTTGGGCGAGATCACCGAGGCGATGGTGGTGGCGTTCCCGCCGCCCGCGGTGGAAGGCGTCGGTGCGCTCGGTGGCTTCCAGCTCGAGCTCGAAGATCGATCGCTCCAGGCCAGCTTGCAGGATCTCGCGGTCGCCACGCGCACGCTGGTCGACGCGGCGAACCAGACCGAGGGCATCGCGGGCGCCTTCAGCACCTTCACCGCGGATGATCCGCAACTGGTGGTGGAGGTCGATCGCGCGAAGACCAAGGCGCTCGACGTGGGCGTCGATCAGCTCTTCGGCACGCTGCAGGTCGCGCTCGGCTCGGCGTACGTGAACGACTTCGACTTCGCCAACCGCGCCTACCGCGTCTACGTGCAGGCGAAGCCCGAGGCGCGCGACAACCCGGCCGACATCGGCGCGCTCTACGTGCGCAGCAACACGGGCGCGATGATCCCCCTCGAGGCGCTGGTGAAGGTGAAGGCGTCCACCTCGGCGCAGGTGATCAACCACTTCAACCTCTTCCGCTCGGTGGAGATCAGCGGCTCGGCGGCGCCGGGCTACAGCTCCGGTCAGGCGCTCGCGGCGATGGAGGCGGCGGCGAAGAAGTCACTGCCTCAGGGCTTCGGCTTCGAGTGGTCGGGCCTGTCGCAGGAAGAGCTCGAGTCGAGTGGCCAGACCTTCGCCATCTTCGGCCTCGGGCTGCTGTTCGTGCTGCTGGTGCTGGCGGCGCAGTACGAGAGCTTCACCTTGCCCTTCGTGGTGGTGCTGACCGTGCCGCTGGCGATCCTCGGCGCGCTGGGGGCGCAGTCGCTGCGGGGGCTGCCCAACGACGTGTTCTGCCAGGTGGGCATGGTGATGCTGATCGGCTTGTCGTCGAAGAACGCCATCCTGATCGTCGAGATGGCGCGGCGGCTGCGCGCGGAAGGTCACGACGCGGTGTCGGCGGCGCGCAAGGCCTGTGAGCTGCGGCTGCGGCCGATCCTCATGACGTCGATCGCCTTCCTGCTCGGGGTGTTGCCGCTGGTGTTCTCGTCGGGCGCCGGCTCGGGTGCGCGCAGCTCGCTGGGCACCGCGGTCTTCGGCGGCATGGCGGTGTCGACGGCGCTGACGCTGTTCTTCACGCCGCTGCTCTTCGTGCTGGTGGACGCCATCGCGCCGATGCGCGCCCGCCCGATCGAAGCCGACTAAGCGGGGTGCACCGAGACCCGCTCGCGCAGGAAGCGATCGATCGCCGCGTTGACCAGCCCCGGCCGCTCGAGCGGGGCGGTGTGGGTGCCGCCGGGCACGTAGACGTACTCGCTGCCGGGGATGAACTCGGCCATGCGCTGGCTGAGCCACACCGGGGTGAACCGATCGCCTTCGCCGCCGATCACCAGCGTCGGCACGTCGACGTGGGGGAGGTGATCCCACGCCGAGTGATCCTTCAACGAGTCGAGCGTCCGCACGAAGTACAGCGGGTGCATCTTCGCGAGGTGCTCCATGTACGGCGCGAAGTCGTTGGGCTTCATCAGCGCCGGGTTGAGCTCGGTGCGAATGCCGAACTCCACGGCGAGCTGGGTGTTCACCACCCTCGACATGATCGCGCGCGCGAGCTCGGGCGTCTTCTCGACCACCCGCTTGAGGTACGGGAAGGCGACGCGCATCAGGGTGTGATCGTGCCAGGTGTCGAGCGGCGTGCCGTACGAGCCGCAGATCAACACCAGCGCCTTGACCCGCGAGCGGTGCCGGCGGTGGAACTCGAGCGAGACCTGCACGCCCATCGAGTGGCCGAAGATCACCGCCGACTCCATCTTCTGCGCGTCCATCAGGCGGGCGAGATCGTCGGTGATGTACTCCATGCCGATGCGCGTATCGTCGGTGGGCACGCCTGACTGCCCGTGGCCGCGGTAGTTCCAGTGCAGCACGCGGCGCTTCGCGGTCAGCGGTTCCCACAGGTAGCGCCAGATGAAGCCGTCGCAGCCGAGGCCGTCGTTGAGCACCACCGGCACGCCGCCGTGCTCTCCGCGCGATTCGAACCACAGCGGTGCGTCGTCTGGCGTCGTAAAAAGGCCCTGCTGAAAGTACGTCGAGGTCACGCGGGGAGCTCCGGGTCTTCTTCGGTCTCGGGCGCGCCAGGCCGCTCGAGCTGGTACTTCTGGATCTTGAGGATCAGGTTCGAGCGCGAGATGCCCAGCTCGCGGGCGAGCTTGCTCTTGTTGCCCTTGGTGCGGTTCAGGCCCTGGCTGATCATGTCGCGCTCGAGGGTCTCGACCGCGTCGTTCAGCTTGCCGGCCGGGAGCTGCGCGATGCGCGAGGCGCCGATCACGTTCGCGCCCGCCGCCCCCGACACCGCGTCCTTGATGCGGCTCGAGAGCAGGTCGGCGGGGAGGATCTCGAACTCGTTGCCCAGCACCAGCAGCCGCTCGATCTCGTTCTCGAGCTCTCGAATGTTCCCGGGCCAGTGGTACTGCTGCATGATCGCCAGCGCGTCTGGGGCCAGCGCGCGGGCCCGCTGACCGTCCCGCTTGTGCTTGCGCATGAAGTGGTCGATCAACACCGGCATGTCGTCTTTGCGATCGCGCAGCGGCGGCACCTGAATGCGGATCACGTTGATGCGGTAGTAGAGGTCTTCGCGGAACTCGCCCTTCTTGACCATCACCGCGAGGTCCTTGTGCGTCGCGGCGATCACCCGCACGTCGACCTGCTTGCCGGTGTTGCCGCCCACGGGGATGAAGGTGCCTTCCTGCAGCACGCGCAGCAGCTTCACCTGCAGCGCCGGCGACATGTCGCCCACCTCGTCGAGGAAGAACGTGCCCCCGTCGGCGACCTCGAACAGCCCCTTCTTGTCGCGCAGCGCGCCGGTGAACGAGCCCTTGGTGTGGCCGAACAGCGCGCTCTCGAGGAGGTTGTCGTTGAAGGCCGAGCAGTTCTGCACCACGAACGGCTTGTCCTTGCGCGGGCCGTTATAGTGAATCGCGCGCGCCACCAGCTCCTTGCCGGTGCCCGACTCGCCGTTCACCAGCACCGTCGAGTCGGAGTTGCAGACCTTCTCGAGAATGCGGAACACCTCGAGCATGGTGTTCGACTTGCCGATGATGTTCTCGAACTTGTAGCGATCCGACAGCTCGGTCGACAGCGTCTGAATCGTCTCGTCTTTGCGCGCCAGCTCCGATTCGTAGTTGGCGATCTCGTTGGCGCCGAACTCCAGCAGGTCGCAGATCTTCTCGGTCTCGCGATCATCCATCATCGGGATGCGCTCGATGGCCCGCTCGAGATCGGTGGTGCCGGGGTTGAGCTCGGTGATCTTCGTCTTGAGCATCTCCGCCTCGCGCGGGCTCACTTCCTGGCGCGCGAAGCCCTCGACGAACAGCATGCCCTCGTACTCGTTCTCGATGTACAGCGGCGCGCCCACCACCGCGAAGCCGAGGTGGCACTCGTGAAACTGGCTGCGGCGCAGCTTGCGCGAGGCCTTGAACTTCTCGTGCAGCACCCGCACCGACGCCGAGCAGCGGCGAAAGCCTTCCTTCGAGAACAGCGAGAGCCGGCAGAAGTCGTTGGGCGGCGGCGTGATCTGCCCCTTCGACCACTCGATCACCGTGCCGGTCTTGTCGGCGAAGCACAGCTCCGCGCGCCACCACTTCCTCAGAATGTCCCGCAGCATCACGATGGTGTGCAGGTTCTGGTATCGCTCGTAGTCCACACGGCCCCTTTGGGATGTCGCGAAGGGCGACACTCTACGCAACGCACCGTCCGGTTTCGCGACGATTTGATGCGCGGAATCGTGAGCAGACGTGCGAGAGAGGCGCCTGAGGTCGCATGAGAATCGTCGCGGGATCAGCGAAGGGCAGGGTGCTCGCCGCACCGAAATCGGACGACGTGATCCGCCCCACGGCCGATCGGGTTCGCGAGACGGTCTTCAACGTGCTCGGCCAGCGGTGCGACGGGCTGACGGTGCTCGATCTCTTCGCCGGCACCGGCGCGCTGGGGCTCGAGGCCGTGTCGCGCGGGGCGATCAAGGCGGTGCTCGTCGATCGCGATCGCGAGGCGCTCACCCTGTGCCACCAGAACGTGAAGACGCTGAAGTTCGACGACCGCGTCGAGATCATCGCGTCGAAGGCGCTCGAGACGGTCGCCACGCTGGGCAAGCAGGGCCGGGTGTTCGAGCTGGTCTTCGCCGATCCCCCCTACCAGCAGCAGGTCGGCGTCGCGGTGCTCGAGGCGCTGCTGGCGGCGAAGATCGTCAGCCCCGATGGCGTGGCGGTGATCGAGACCGGCCGCGACGAGGTGCTGCCTGAACGGGTCGGCGCGTTCGAGCGCATCGATCTCCGCGAGTTCGGCACGACGAACGTCGCCATCTTCCGGTTGACGGCATCGGAAGCATGACCCACTCTGCCCAGATCGTGCGCTCCGCCATCTATCCGGGCTCGTTCGATCCGCTGACCAACGGCCACCTCTCGTTGATCCAGCGTGGTCTGAAGATGTTCGACTCGTTGGTGGTGGCGATCGCCGTCAACCCCAAGAAGACGCCGTTGTTCTCGGTCGAAGAGCGCAAGGAACTCATTCGCGGCGCGGTCGGTAACGATCCCCGCGTCGAGATCGACGACTTCCAGGGCCTGCTGGTCGACTTCGCCAAGAAGCGGCAGATCAACGTCGTGCTGCGAGGCCTGCGCGCGGTCAGCGACTTCGAGTTCGAGTTCCAGCTCGCCAACATGAACCGCCGGCTGAGCCCCGACCTCGAGACGGTCTTCATGATGACCGGCGAAGACTATTTCTACATCTCGTCGAACCTGGTCCGCGAAGTGGCCTCGTTCGGCGGCAACGTCGAAGGCGCGGTGCCTGCGAACGTGCTCGAGAAGCTCAAGGCGAAGTACGCCAAGAAGTGAGGAACTGAAATGCAGCTCGCCAAGCGCATCAAGTCGGTCAAGCCGTCCCCCACGCTCGCGCTCAACGCCAAGGCCCGCGCGCTCGCCGCGAAGGGCGCCGACGTCTTGAGCTTCGCCGCCGGTGAACCCGACTTCGACACGCCGACCCACATCAAGGACGCGATCAAGCTCGCGCTCGATCAGGGCTTCACCAAGTACACCGCGACCGGCGGCATCCCCGAGCTCAAGACGGCCATCTGCGAGAAGCTCGAGCGCGAGAACCAGCTCAGCTTCACCCCCGAGCAGGTGGTGGTGACCGTCGGCGGCAAGCAGGCGTTCTACAACTGCTTCCAGGCGCTGCTCTCGCCGGGCGACGAGGTGGTGGTCTTCTCGCCGTACTGGGTCAGCTACCCCGACATGGTGCGGCTGGCCGACGGCGAGCCGAAGTTCGTCGAGACCTCGGCCTCCGAGAACTGGACGCCCGACCCGAAGGAGCTGCGCAAGGTCCTCTCGCCCCGCACCCGCGCGGTGATCCTCAACTCGCCCAGCAACCCCACCGGCGCGGTGATCTCGCGCAAGGCGCTCGAAGGCATCGCCGACGTGCTGCGCGGTCACGACTGCCTGATCATCACCGACGACATCTACGAGCGGCTGCTCTACGTCGACGGCACCTTCGCCAACATCGCCAACGTCGCGCCCGACCTGCTGCCGCGCACGCTGGTGATCAACGGCTTCTCGAAGGCGTACTCCATGACCGGGCTGCGGCTCGGCTACGCCGCCGGCCCGAAAGATCTGATCGCCGGCATGCAGATGATCCAGGACCAATCGACCTCCAACGCGTCGTCGATCATCCAGAAGGGCGCGGTCGCGGCGCTGCGCGGCCCCACGGCGCCCATCGACGAGATGGTGAAGGCCTTCGCGCGCCGCCGGGTGCTGATGACCGAGGGGCTCAACAAGATCCCCGGGGTGAAGTGCCGGCTGCCCGATGGCGCGTTCTACTGCTTCGCCGACATCGGCGAGCTGATCGGCAAGTCGTACAAGGGCGCGATGGTCAACGGCTCGATGCGGCTGTCGGAGATCCTCATCGACGACTTCCTCCTCGCCGCCGTGCCGGGCGAGCCGTTCGGGGCCGAGGGCTTCATTCGCCTCTCGTTCGCCACCAGCGACGCCAACATCGAGAAGGGCCTCGCGCGCTTCGGCGACTTCGTGTCGAAGCTGAGCTGAACCTCTTCAGAACCCGCGCAGCTTCTTCAGCGCTTCGTACGCTTCTTTGATCTCGCGGAACTTCGCTCCCCCGTCCGTCGCGCGGTCGGGGTGATGTTCGCCCGCGAGCCGGCGGTACGCGCTCTTCACCTCATCGTCGGTCGCTGACGCCGTGATGCCCAGCGTGGCGTACGACTGGTCGCCCTTGCCGAAGTACTCGGCGGTGATCTGCTGCAGTTGCTCGTCGCTCAGGTTGAAGAGGCCGACGATCTTCCTCAGCAGGTCCTGCTCGCTGCGCTGCAGATCGCCGTCGGCCATGCCGAGATCGTAGAGCGCCCGCACCACCTCGATGCGCAGCGACGGCTTCACCAGCGTGCGCGCGCGCACCGTCATCGGCTCGACGTCTCCGGGGATCGACGCGATCGCGGCCTTCAGCGCGTCGCGCACCTCGTCCATCGCGGCCTCTTCGAAGCCCAGCACCCGCTCGAAGAACTCCCGCACCACGCGGATCTCGCTCTGCGCCGGCGGGGCGTCGGCGCGCGCCACCTCGATGAACAGGGGACACAGCGCCTGCAGCAGCGCCAGCTCTTCGGGCGCGACCTTCTTCCTCTTCTTCACCGGCGGCGGTGCAGGGGGCGCGACCCGGCGGGGCTCCCTACGCGCGGGACGCTCCAGCAGCTCTTCCGTGCTCGGAGGCCGCAGCACCTTCGGCATCGGCGCCACCTCGCGATCGACCACGAAGTGACCGATCAGCGCCCCTGCCGCGCCGAGGATCGCCGCCAGCGGGGGAGACCACGCCAGCAGCATTCCCAGCGACGCGCCGATCATCGCGCCGAGGACTTTTCCCAACATTCGGACCGAGTGTTACATGCCGCGGCCATGACGGCTCAGATCATCGATGGCAAGGCGCTGTCCGCGAAGGTGAAGGCCGGGCTCAAGGCCGAGGTCGAGGCGATCAAGGCGAAGTACGGCCGCGCGCCGGGCATCGCGGTGGTGCGCGTCGGTGAAGATCCGGCCTCGAAGGTCTACGTCACCTCGAAAGAGAAGACCGCGCAGGAACTCGGCTTCGGATCCTGGCACCACCACCTCGCCGACACCGTTACTCAGGCCGAGCTGCTCGCGCTGGTGCACCGGCTCAACGCCGACGACGCGGTCGACGGCATCCTGGTGCAGCTGCCGCTCCCGAAGCACCTCGACGCGAACGCGGTGCTCGAGGCGATCGACCCGAAGAAAGACGTCGATGGCTTTCACGCCGTCAACGCGGGGCACCTCTTTCAGGGCCGGCCGACGCTGGTGGCGTGTACTCCCTTCGGCGTGATGCGCATGCTCGAGGAGATCGGCTGCAACGTCGCGGGCAAGAACTGCGTGGTGATCGGCCGCAGCAACATCGTAGGCCGCCCCATGGCGATGCTGCTGCTCAACGCGAGCGCCACCGTCACCATCTGCCACTCGAAGAGCGACGTGGCCGCCGAGGTGCGCCGCGCCGACGTGGTGATCGCCGCGGTCGGTGTGTCGAAGCTCGTCAAGGGTGAATGGATCAAGCCCGGCGCGGTGGTGATCGACGTCGGCATGAACCGCGGCGCCGACGGCAAGCTCAGCGGCGACGTCGACTTCGAGACCGCGAAGGACCGCGCCTCGTGGATCACCCCGGTGCCGGGCGGGGTGGGCCCGATGACGATCGCGATGTTGATGAGCAACACCGTGCTCGCCGCGCGGGCCCGCCTCGCGAAGTAGTTACACCCCCGCGACCTTCGCCGCGGCGCTCAGCTCCCAGGTGAACTTCGCGGTCTTCGTCGCGTTGGCCGCGAGCTCCACCTCGATGCGCGCCACGCCGTCCTGGGTGACGGTGGAGGGGGACGGCTGACACTCCTTCGTCAGCACCTGCACCTCGACCTCCTTCACCTCCGACACAGGGACGCGCTCTTCGATGATCAACCGCACCGGCTCGGGGCGGGTGTTCGAGACGAAGAGCTGCACTGACTTCGTCGTGGTGCGCCGCCCGGTGAGCCGCGCCTCCTCGAGCTTCTCGGCCGTGTCGCGGACGATCTGCAACCCGTCTTCGTTGCCGAACGAGAGCTTCACCGTCTCACCCGGCGCCGCGAACTTCAGCTGCGCGCGGCCCACCAACCCGGAGTTGCGGATCAGATCCACCGGGCCCGCCAACAGCACCTGCCCGCTGGTGTTGGGGAACCGCGCGAGCACGAACACCAGGCTGGTCAGCTCGGCTGGGCACACCCGCTCGACGATCGCCTTCGCCTCGAAGTCGAACAGCGCCACCCGGTGCGGCTGGCCGTCGCTCTTGATCGTCGTCGCGCCCGCGGCGTGCAGCAGCCTCGTCTCGCCGCCGTCATCGAGGCCCGGCAGCTCGGCCGAGCCACCGCTCTCGCCCGCGCTCTGGATCACCTCTTCGCGGATCGCGACGTCGACCACCCGCTTCTCGAGCTGCTGCTTCGGTCGCGAGGACAGCCGATCTTCGACCAGCGACGGGGGCGTGGTGCCCAGCGTGGGCCGCGCGGTGGAGAACGAGAGGTCGACCTCCGCCCAGTCTTCTCCGGTGCGCTGCCACACCACCGCCTCCGCCTCGAGCTTCACCGCCTCGGCGTTCAACGTCGCGCGGTAGGCGGGCCTCCACACCGCGCACGGCACGAGGTAGCTCGCGCGCACCTGCGCCTCGCCGTGCCCCTCGAGCGTCAGCGCCAGTACGCACTCGAACTTCCGCAGCGGCTCCTCGGCCGCGTTGAGCGCCGCGCGCGCTTCCTGGTGCCGCTTCTCGGAGAACGCCAGCGCCTGCCGGGCCAGCCGCCGCTCTTCGTCGAGCGCCGCCTGCTTCTGGCTCAGCGCGCCGAGCTGCTCTCGCCACTTCGTCGGCTCGGTGGTGCCCGCTCCGGTGAACTCGGAGATCGCCCGCAGCAGATCGGCTCGCGCCGCGCTCATCACCTCGGCCCGCGCGTCGAGCCGCGCCACCAGGTCGGCCTCGGCGAGCTTCTGCTGCTCGAGCGAGTGCACCCGGGTGCGCAGCGCGCTGGCGTCGGCCGGGAGCCCGCCCTTCGGCTGCTCCTTCCACCGCCGCTCGAACTTGGCGTCGACGAGCGCTCCGCCCTTGACCTCCACCTTCAGGGAGCGATCGACGGCCACCAGCGGCAGCCCCTCGATCACCAGCTTCGTGACGCCGTCCAGCGTCACCATGCCGCGCCGTTCGACCTGCGCGCGGTCTTCCATCACGATGACCTTCTTCACGGGGATGGTGGTCATGATCAGTTCCTCCGGTTCCCGCCGACGAGCATCCGGTCAGCCGGCATTCGAATGGCGAACTGCGCGGTGAGCTTCTGGGTTTGGCCGGGCGGCACGGTGACTCTCCATCTCCGCGCGCCTCTGACGATCTCTCCGTCGATCGGCCCCTCGACCTTCTCCCAGGGCGGCACCGACTGCACCTCTTCGACCTTCAGGTCCTTCTCGCTGGCGTCGACGGTCGGCACGCGCTCGCGCACCTCGATCAGCGCCGGCGCCCCGAGGCGGTTGTTGATCTCGATCTCCACGTCGTGCGGCAACACCGTCGAGCCGCCGAGGAAGCCGCCGGTCGTCTCCTTGTACTGGGTCTTGCGCGCGACCTTGATCGCCTCTTCCACACCCAGCCCCAGGCGGTGCGACTGCTCGGCGCCCGGCCCGATCGCCGGCAGGGTGGTGGTCATCAGGAACTCGTCGCCCGCGGTCACGTCGACCGGCCCCGGCAGCAGCGCGTGGGTGCTGCGATTGGCGATGGTGAGCGTGCGGTAGACCTTCGGCTCCACCGACGGCACGCAGACGTACTCGGGCGTGAGGCCGACGGCGCAGGCCATCACCGGCACCAGCACCCACTTGCCGGTGGACGGCACGTCGAGGCGCGCGCCGCAGTCGTAGCGGTAGTCGAACGACCTCACCGACGTCACCGGGTTGCACTGCGCGGGCAACGACAGGCTCTGCACCGAGAACGCGGTGCTCTGCGCGCGGGCCAACACCGCCATCACCACGTTGATCTCCACCGACACGCCGGCGACGAAGGCGAAGTCCCACTCCGAGGCGTTGGTGAGCCGGCCGCGCTGCGCCCGCGACTCCGGAGGCGCCATCGCCAGCCGCGCGTAGTCACCGAAGCTCGCGTCGAGCGCCGGGCCTGCCTCCACCGGCTCTTCACCTCCGTCGAAGCCGCCCTCATCGGCGGCCGACTCGGACAACATGTCCAGCTCGGCCATCGGCGCGTCGTCTTCCATGTCCTCTTCGCGATCCATCGCCATCGAGCGCCGGCGCGCCATGCCGCCCAGCGCTCCACCGCCCTTCGCTTGCGGCATCGGCGCGGCGGCGGCCATCGACGGCGCCGGCATCGCCATGGGGGCCCCGCCCGGAGCGCGCATCGGCGCGGGCGGAGGAGGGGGTGGCGGAATCGGCGCCATCTTGGGCGCCGCGCTGTGCTTCTTCGACTTCTCCAGTCTCTCGGGGGGCGCCACCGCGCCGAACGACGCGGCGCTCACCGGCGGCTGCGCGGGCGGCGGCGGAATGTTCGGGAACCCGGCCATCGCCTCGTCGTAGGCCTCGAATAACGAGTCCAGCCCCGGCGGCGGCTCACGCCAACCCGAGCGCGCCGGCGCCTCCTGCCGGCGGCCGATGCGCAGCGACTTCAGCTCCGGCATGTCGGCGCGGCGCGAAGAGGATGCGGTCGACAGCGACAGCCGCACCTGGCTCCAGTCTTCGCCGGTGTTCTGCGCGATCGACGCGCGCATCTGCAGCGCTCCGCTCCCCAGTCCTCGCTCGAGGGTGAGGGCGTAGCTCGGCACCCAGCGCGCGCCGGGCACGCGGTACTCCAGCTCCAACTCGAGGTCGCTGCCCGGTGCCGCCGCGAAGGTCACCACCGCCACCCGCGAGAGCCGCGCCCGCTCGGCCCGCTTCGACGACGACGCCTCCTGCATGCGCCGCTGCCGGAGCGCCTGCTCGGCCTTCGCGTCGGTGAGCTGCTGTTCCAGCTCACGTCGGCGCTCCAGCCGGCCGCTCAGCTCGGCCTCAGTGAAGTCGCCCAGCGCCAGCATCGCGTCGATCGGCGCTGCGCGCGGGGGCTCGCCGCGCTTGTGCTCGAGGAAGGTAGGGCGCAGCGCCTGCAACTCGGCGATCTCGGCCTGCAGCCGGTGCCGCTGGCTCTCGAGCTGCGCCACCTTCGCGCCGGCCTCTTCCCACGCGCGCTGCTCGGCGGGCACGTCGACCTCTTCCGCCAGCTCGACGTCGAACTGCGGCCGCACGTCGACCACCCGGTTGTCTCCGCTCGTCACCCGGGCGCGCAGCGAGGCCGCTTCGAGCGACAACGGCAGGCCTCCCAGCCTCACCTGGCGATCCGGGCTCGCGCGCACCTTCGCGGTGCGGCGGCAGATCGCTCCTTCCCGGTACACGGTCACGGCATCCAACGTCGACGGCAGGGCGCTCATGGTTCTCCTTGGAAAATGGGTCGGCTTCGAGCCTCAACGCGGGGAGGTCGAAATCGGTGACAGCGAAAAATCAGCAGGGCGGGGCGCACTTCAAGGTCATGTCCGGCTGCGGCACGCAGCGGCCCGAGATGCACTCGCCGTCTTCCACGCAGACGCTCCCGGTGGTGCGCGAAGGCGGCCGGCACTGAAACGTGACCTCCTTCTCGCAGAACCCCGACGCACAGGGGATGGAGACGACCCGCGACGCGTCGAGGCGCACCGCGCACAGCTCTCCCTGGGCGGGCGAGCCGGCACACACGCCGACGTCGCCGCTGCCGGTCGGCTTGCAGAACACCCCGAAGCCCGCGCAGTCCTGCCGCGAGGGCCGGCACGCCTGGCCGCGCTCGGGGAGCGTCTGGCACTTGTTGGTGCCTTCCCGGCACGACAGCCCGGGCGCGCACTGATCGCCCACGAAGGCGGCATAGGCGGTCTGCCGGCAGTTGAACTCGGCGCCATCGGGCTCGCGGCAGTTGCCCGGCGGCGGCGCGGACCCGGGGAAGGTGTCCCAGTTGAGGTCCGCGCAGACGAGACCCGGCTGGCAGCTCCAATGGAAGTTGCAGGCCGCGAACGGCCCTCCGGGGAGCACGCAGGTGCCGTCGAGCCCCTCGACGAACGGCGCCACGTCGCAGGCCAGCCCCGGCTCGCACGGGCTCAGTCGCTCGACGTCGACCCGGCAGCGCTCGCCCAGCTTGCGACGGGGGCGACACGAGCCGAGGCAGATCAGCTCGGCTGCACACTCGCGGCTGCTGCTGCACGGCTCGTCGAGGGCCTTGAACTCGGCGCAGCGCGTGCCGTCGCAGCGCAGCCCCGGCCCACACCCGATGCCGCACGGCTCGCCCAGCTGGCTGAGCGCCACGCAGGTGCCGCGGCAGACGCCCTGCGGCTTCACGCAGAAGGTCCCGCTCAGGCACTCCACCGGGTCGTCGCAGGTCTCTCCGCTCTTGACGGCGCCCTTCAGAAGACCCGTGCCGAGCTGGCAGTCGGCGAAGGGCTGGGCGACCGCGAGCGGGTAGGCGGGGGGAAACGACGGCGGGCACGCGCTGGAGGTCAGCCGGCGCTCGCAGGTGACGAGTTGGGTGGCGTCGATCTCCACGCGGCCGCCCTCGAACGACGTGCGGAGCCGATCGACTTCCGCCAGACACGAAGCCTGCGTCTGCTCGACACAGGCGGTGCGATCGAGGCGTGAGAAGGCCGCGTAGCAGCGCAGCTTCAGCTCACAGGTCGCCGTCGCGAGGCGCGTGCACAGCTCGATCGGGCTGACGGGCACGCCGGCGTCTTCGACCCCCGCGTCGACGGGGGCCGGGCTCGGCGAACACCCGATGGAGAGGACAGCCGTGGGGATCAGCCACCACGCGGCACGCGTCATGCGCGCCAACATAGCCCCGCGCAGAAACTCAGGACCCGCGCTTTTTCACCACGCCCGACTTGTCGATCACGAAGCCCTCAGGGAGCCGCTTCTCGACCTTCTCGCGGAAGCCCTGCACCTCGAAGCCGGTCTCGACCAGGGTGTGCACGCAGGCGGTCTGCACGCGGCGCGCGGTCTCGTCGGCCACCAGCAGCTCGAGCAACGGCTCGCGGGCCGGCGCGTACTTGAGGCTCGCCAGCGTCTTGAGCGCCGCCATCTTCACGTCGTCCGACATGTCGTGGAGGAAGGGGATCAGCACCGGCCCCACGCGCTCGTCGGGCTTGCCCTCGAGGAAGCGCAACAGCACCTCCTTCTTCTCGGGATCGCGGGTGTACTCGGCGCCCAGGCGCTTGAGCTCGTCGGTGACGACGGCCATCACCTGGTCGGGCGAGAGCACGGTGTCGAGAATGCGCAGCGCCCAGCTCGACGCGCTGTCGCTGCGGGTGAGGAACGCCTTCACCGGCTCGACCGCGTCGCCCTGCAGCTCGCAGATCGCGTCGAAGACGTGCTGCTTCTCTTCGGCGTCAGTCGTCTGCGGCTCGACCACGAAGGTGAAGCGCTGCATCAGCACCGGCACCGCGTCGGCGTGCTTGATCTCCGAGAGCTGCTGGAGCGCCTTCTGCCGCGTCGCCGGATCGCCGTACTTCTCCGTCGCCTTCTTCTTGAGCTTCTGCGCCTTCTCGGAGGGAGTCCCGCCGCCGAACAGATTGAGCAAACCCATGTCGTGTGCCTTACCAGTCCACCGCGAAGTTCACAGCGCCAACTTGGCCCGCACGTCGCCGCTGTAGTGCTTCTCGAGCGTGTGCACCGCCTTCTTCGCCGCCTCGTCGAGGGGCTCCGGCAGCTTGATCATGATCACCAGGTAGAGGTCGCCCGTCGCGCCGCCGCGCAGCCCCGGCACCCCCTTGCCGCGCAGGCGCATCTTGGTGCCCGACTGGGTGCCCGGCTTGATCGTCACCGTGCCTGAGCCTCCGAAGATCGGCACGCGGACTTCTGCCCCCAGCGCCGCCTCGCCGATGGTCACCGGCAGCTCGAGGTACAGGTCCTGCCCTTCGCGCCGCACCAGCGGGTGCTCCTGCACCGCGACGTCGATGAACAGATCGCCCGGAGGCCCACCGCGCTCGCCAGGCTCGCCCTGACCGGAGAGCCGAATGCGCGAGCCCGTCTCGACCCCCGCGGGGATCTTCACCGAGAGCCGCTTGCCGTGAATCGAGACCGTCTTCTCGCCGCCCAGCACCGCGTCGGCCAGCGAGACCTCGAGCTCGGCGTGCATGTCGCCGCCGGCGCGCGGTCCGCTCCGGCGCCCCGGCCGCCCCTGCGCGCCGAACATCTGCGAGAGGATCTCCTCGAAGTCGAAGGCCGAGCTCGAGCCGCCGTCGCCCGCGAAGCCGCCCGGCATGCCGCCGCCGGCGAAGCCCCCGCTGCGGTAGGCGCGGAACTGCTCGGCCTTCTTCTCGTCCCACCCCAGCTTGGCCGCGTCGTCGCCGAACTCGTCGTACATCCGCCGCTTCTTCGCGTCGGACAGCACCTCGAAGGCCTCGTTGAGCTGCTTGAACTTCTCTTCCGCGCTCTTGTCGCCGGGGTTGTGATCGGGGTGGTACTGCCGGGCCAACTTGCGATAGGCCTTCTTGATCTCGTCGGCCGATGCGCCGCGAGTGACTCCGAGCCGCTGGTAGAAATCCACCATGATCGCCGCGCAGCCTAACCAGCCGATGTGGGGGCGCCACTGTGGCGTCGCGGTCTTGTTGTCGGCGGTGGTCGCCCTCGCACAACCTGCGCCCCGGGTGATCGATCGGGCCGTAGCCTCGATCGAGGGCAGGGTGATCGCGTTTTCTCAGCTCCAGTTCGAGGCGCGGGTCCTGCTCGTTGCGGCAGGTGGCGTTCAGGCCGCCTTCGCCCCGCTCGATCAAGAGGTGCTCGAGGCCAGTCTCCGCGCGGTGGTCGATCAGCGGCTGGCGCTCCTCGAAGCGGACAAGCTCGAGGCCTACCAGCTCGAGCCCGGCGAGCTCGAGAAGTCGATCGCCTCGTTCCGCGCCCGCTTCGAGAGCGAGGCCCGCTTCGCCGACTTCCTCGCCCAGCACGAAGCCGATCTCGCCGAGCTGTCCGAGGTGTTGCGCCGCTCGCTGCGGGCCCAGCGCGCGCTCGAGGGCAAGCTCCGGCTCAAGGCCCAGGTGTCCGAGAGCGAGGCCCGCGCCTTCAAGCTCGAGCACCCCGAGTACAAAGACGTGTCGCTCGACAAGGTGCGCGCGATGTTGATCCAGCAGCGGTTCGGCGAGCTGGTGAAGAAGGAGCTGGCCGATCAACGCCGCCAGGTCGACGTGCGGCTGCTGGGCCCCTTCGCCCCGAAGCAGGGGGCGCTGTGAGAGAGCTCGCCCCCGACAGCCGCATCCGCAAGATGACGCTGGCCGATCTCCCCGCGGTGATGGCCATCGAGCACCAGGCCTTCTCGAACCCGTGGTCGACCGAGATGGTGAAGAAGGAGCTCACCCAGGACTGGTCGACCGTGCTGCTGTGCGAAGAGTCGACGCCCTCGGGCTGGCAGATCCGCGCCTTCGCCATCTTCTGGCTCGTCGCCGACGAGGTGCACGTGCTGAACGTCGCCACCGACGGGGCCGTTCGACGCCGCGGCTTCGGCCGAAAGGTGATGGACGCGGTGCTGGCGACCGGCCGCACCCAGAAATGTCGCCTGGCTACCCTGGAGGTGCGCCGGAGCAACCTGCCGGCCCAGACCCTCTACACCTCGCTGGGATTCCGGCCGGTTGGCATGCGCCCCAGCTACTACCAGGACAATCGGGAAGACGCGGTCATCATGATTCTGGACCTGTAGCGCTTGACACCCCGATGCACTGAATGTAAGCGGGCCGCCCTTTTCCGTATTTCCGCAGGTCTTCAAGGAATTCATGCCGACCATCAACCAGCTCATCCGTAAGGGCCGCGAGCAGCTCCGATACAAGTCGAAGAGCCCCGCCCTCAAGTCGAACCCGCAGAAGCGTGGCGTCTGCACCCGCGTGTACACGACGACCCCGAAGAAGCCGAACTCGGCCCTTCGCAAGGTGGCGCGTGTCCGCTTGACCAACGGGATCGAGGTCACCTCGTACATCCCCGGCGTCGGTCACAACCTCCAGGAGCACTCGGTCGTCCTCATCCGTGGTGGCCGCGTCAAGGACCTCCCGGGCGTCCGCTACCACATCATCCGCGGCACGCTCGACTCGGTCGGCGTGCAGGGCCGCAAGCAGAGCCGTTCCAAGTACGGCGCGAAGCGTCCTCAGTAATCACCAATTTTCGGAGACTGACCCATGCCTCGTCGTCGCGTACCAAATAAGCGGAAGATCAACCCGGACCCGAAGTTCCAGGACCGGCTCGTTGCGAAGTTCATGAACGACCTCATGCGGAAGGGCAAGAAGTCCACCGCTGAGCAGGTCGTCTACGGCGCCTTCGCGCTGATCGAGGAGCGGGCGAAGGAAGAGCCCCTCAAGGTCTTCAAGCGCGCGCTCGACAACGTGAAGCCCGTGCTCGAGGTCAAGAGCCGCCGCGTCGGTGGCGCGACCTACCAGGTGCCCGTCGAGGTCCGTCAGGACCGCCGCGTGGCGCTCGGCATGCGCTGGATCATCTCCTACGGCAAGGGCCGCGGCGAGAAGACCATGATGGAAAAGCTGGCCGGCGAGATCATGGACGCCGCCAACAACCGCGGCAACGCGGTCAAGAAGCGCGAAGACACGCACAAGATGGCTGAGGCCAACAAGGCGTTCGCGCACTACCGCTGGTAATCACCCGCGCGGTGATTTCTCGAAGGGCTCCGGGCACTGCTCGGGGCCCTTTTTGCTTTCCGAAGACCCGTCTCTGACCGTAAAGGCGCGCCCGTCATGCCTCGCGAAACGTCGCTCGACCGCTACCGCAACATCGGGATCATGGCCCACATCGATGCGGGCAAGACCACGACCACCGAACGCATCCTCTTCTACGCCGGCGCCATCCATAAGATGGGCGAGGTCCACGAGGGCACGACCACCACCGACTGGATGCCGCAAGAGCGCGAGCGCGGCATCACCATCACCTCGGCGGCGATCACCTGCTTCTGGGAACGCAGCAAGAACAAGTACCGGGTGAACATCATCGACACCCCCGGTCACGTCGACTTCACCATCGAGGTCGAGCGTTCGCTGCGCGTGCTCGACGGCGCGATCGCGGTGTTCGACGGCGTCAACGGCGTCGAACCCCAGTCCGAGACGGTGTGGCGGCAGGCCGACAAGTACCGCGTGCCCCGCATCTGCTTCATCAACAAGATGGACCGCGTGGGCGCCGACTTCGACATGTCGGTCAACTCGATCCGCGAGCGGCTGGGCGCCAACCCGCTGGTGATTCAGCTGCCGCTGGGCACCGAAGAGAAGCTGCAGGGCATCATCGACCTGGTGCGCATGAAGGCGGTGGTGTTCGTCGACTCCGACAAGGGCAGCAACTTCAGCGACGCCGAGATCCCCGCGGAGTTCGCCGACGCCGCCCACGCCGCGCGCAGCAAGCTGCTCGAGGCCGTCGCCGAGCTCGACGACAAGCTGATGGACAAGTTCCTCGAGAACGAGGGCAAAGACATCACCGAAGACGAGATCCGCGCCGCGATCCGCAAGGGCACCATCGGCCTCAAGGTGTTCCCCGTGCTGTGCGGCTCGTCGTACCGCCACAAGGGCGTGCAGCCGCTGCTCGACGCGGTGATCGACTACCTCCCGGGCCCGCTCGACGTGCCGCCGGTGCACGGCCTCGACAAGGACGGCAAGGACACCCTGCGCGAGACGAAGGACGACGCGCCGTTCTCCGCGCTGGCCTTCAAGATCATGAACGACTCGTACGGCACGCTGACGTTCATTCGCGTGTATTCCGGCAAGCTCGAGTCGGGCACCGCCGTGTGGAACACCGCCAAGAAGAAGCGCGAGCGGGTAGGGCGCCTGGTGCAGATGCGCGCCGACAAGCGCGACGAGATCCAGGAGTGTTACGCGGGCGACATCTGCGCGATCGTCGGCCTCAAGCTGGCGACCACTGGTGACACCCTGTGCGTCGAGTCACACCCCGTGCTGCTCGAGAAGATCGAGTTCCCCGAGCCGGTGATCCAGCTCGCGCTCGAGCCGCGCAGCACCGAAGACGCCGACAAGCTCACCCAGGCGCTGCAGAAGCTCTCGGTCGAAGACCCCAGCTTCCGGGTGAAGATCGACGAAGAGACCGGGCAGACGATCATCGCCGGCATGGGCGAGCTCCACCTGGAGATCATCGTCGACCGCCTCAAGCGCGAGCACAAAGTCGAGGCCCGTGTCGGCAAGCCCCAGGTCGCCTACCGCGAGACCGTCACCAACGCCGGCGAGGCCGAGCAGCGGTACGAGAAGACCATCGGCACCCGGAACCAGTTCGCCCACGTGAAGCTGCGCGTGACGCCGCTCGAGAAGGGGAAGGGGTTCCAGTACGTCAACTCCGCCCCCGTCGAGCAGATCCCCAAAGACTTCTGGCCCGCGGTCGAGAGCGGCGTGACCAGCGCCCTGTCGCGCGGCGTGGTCGCCAGCTACCCCATCATCGACGTGAAGGTCGAAGTGTTCGGTGGCGCCTTCAACGAGCAAGACTCCGACGAAGTGGCGTTCCAGATCGCCGCGTCGATGGCCTTCATCGAGGCCTGTAAATCGGCCCACGCGGTGTTGCTCGAGCCGATGATGAAGGCCGAGATCATCGTGCCCTCGGAGTACATGGGCAGCGTGATGGGTGACGTGAACTCCCGTCGCGGCAACATCAAGGGCATGAACCAGCGCGGCACCAACCAGGTGCTCGACGCCGAAGTGCCCCTCGCCGAGATGTTCGGCTACGTCGATTCACTGCGCACGCTCACCCAGGGGCGCGGGAGCTACACCATGCAGTTCGGGAACTATGCCCAGATTCCCGAGAACGTCCTGAAGCCGCTGCTGCTCCGCATCCGCGGCTATTGAGCTGTTTCCCCTTTTCCTTCGTGGGTTTGGCGCAGCCCACGAAATCGTACACGAGACGCTTGACGTACCGAGAGTCTAGCTGTACATGCCGCGCCGTCTTCGTCTTCGCCGCACTCGCTCTGTGAAAACCAGGGGCATCCGGGTCGTAACAAGCCGTTTGGCGTTGTGTTGGTAGTCGCAAACAGAGGGATCAACTGAGCATGGCGACAACACAGAAAATTCGTATTCGTCTCAAGGCGTACGACTCGAAGCTCCTGGACCAGAGTGCCACGGAGATTGTCGAGACGGCCAAGCGCACTGGAGCCCGTGTTTCGGGTCCCATTCCGCTTCCCACCCGCATCAACCGTTTTACGGTTCTGCGCTCCCCGCACGTCGACAAGAAGTCTCGCGAGCAGTTCGAGATCCGCACGCACAAGCGCTTGCTGGACATCCTCGAGCCCACGCAGCAGACGCTCGACGCGCTCATGAAGCTCGACCTGTCGGCTGGTGTCGACGTCGAGATCAAGAGCTGAGGATCACGACCATGGCCAAGTTCGACGTCGTTGATTTGTCCAACAAGAAGGTCGCCGAGATCGAACTCTCGGACGATGTCTTCGCTGCCAAGCCCAACGCTCACCTTCTGTACGAAGGCGCGAAGATGCAGCAGATCAATCGCCGCGCGGGCACTGTCGCGGTGAAGAACAGCTCCCTCGTTTCCGGCGGCGGCAAGAAGCCCTGGAAGCAGAAGGGCACCGGCCGTGCGCGTCAGGGTTCTACCCGCGCCTCGCACTGGGTCGGCGGCGGCAAGGCGATGGGCCCCAAGCAGCGCGACTACACGTACCGTCCGCCCCGTGGCGTTCGTCGTGCGGCGCTCTCTTCGGCCATCTCGCTGCGCGCTGGCGAGAAGAAGATCGTCTTCATCAGCGAGTTCCCGTCTGACGGGAAGTCGAAGAAGGCGTACGAGTCGCTGACCAAGGGCCTCAAGCTCGAGAACGCGCTCGTCGTCGACGAGAAGAAGAACGACAAGCTCCTCCGCGCGGTGCGCAACATGGAGAAGTTCGACGTGCTGCCCGTCGAGGGCGTGAACGTCGAGTCGGTGCTGCGTCGCCAGACGCTGGTGCTGACCGTGGCCGCCGCCAAGGCGCTCAACGAGTCGCTCCTCAAGCCCCGCGGCTCCAAGGCGAAGGAATAAACGACCATGGATCTCAACTCTGTCATCAAGGGTCCGCTGATCACCGAGAAGCTGGACAAGGCTCGTGAAGCGCAGCGCCAGTACTCGTTCCTCGTCGACCGCAAGGCGACGAAGCACGAAGTGGCCCGCGCGGTCGCGGCTCAGTTCAAGGTCACGGTGGAAGACGTTCGCACGCTGATCATGCGCGGCAAGATCAAGCGCGTCGGCACGTCGATGGGCAAGCGCTCGAACTTCAAGAAGGCCTTCGTCACCCTGAAGGAGGGGGACAAGATCGAGCTGTTCGAGGGAGGCACGGTCTAAAATGGGCGTCAAAAAGTTCAAGCCGACGTCGGCTGCACGCCGTCTCATGACGGTCTCCGACTTCGCAGAAATCACCCACGACGTTCCCGAGAAGAGCCTCACCCAGGCGATCAAGCGCTCGGGCGGCCGCAACGGCGACGGTCACATCACCCGCCGTCACCAGGGCGGCGGTCACAAGCGCCGCTACCGCGTCATCGACTTCAAGCGGAACAAGGACGGCGTGCCCGGCAAGGTGTTCTCGGTCGAGTACGACCCGAACCGCACCGCCAACATCGCCCTCATCCACTACGCCGACGGCGAGAAGCGGTACATCCTCGCGCCGGTGGGCCTGAACGTCGGCGACACCCTGTTCTCGGGTGAGTCGGTCGACATTCGTCCCGGCAACTCGCTGCCGCTCCAGAACATCCCGGTCGGCACGGTGATCCACAACATCGAGACCAAGCCCGGTCGCGGTGGCCAGATCATCCGCTCGGCGGGCAGCTGGGGTCAGCTGATGGCGAAGGAAGGCGACTACGCCCAGGTTCGCCTGCCCTCGGGCATGGTGCGCAAGGTGCTGATCGTCTGCCGCGCCACCATCGGTCAGCTCGGCAACATCGACCACGAAATCATCCGCATCGGTAAGGCCGGTAAGAGCCGCTGGCTCGGTATCCGTCCCACCGTCCGCGGTCTCGCGATGAACCCCGTCGATCACCCGCACGGTGGTGGCGAAGGTAAGTCCGGCCAGGGTAACCCGCACCCGGTTACGCCCTGGGGCAAGAAGACCAAGGGCCTCACCACGCGCAAGAACAAGCGCACTGACAAGTTCATCGTTTCGCCGCGCCGTCAGGGCGTGCGCAGCCAGTAATTAAGGAGCGCTCCAAGCCATGGCTCGTTCAACCTGGAAGGGTCCCTTCGTCGACATCAGCCTCAGCAAGAAGGTTGATGCGATGAACAAGGGCAACAAGAAGTCGGTCATCAAGACCTGGTCGCGTCGTTCGACGATCATCCCCGAGATGGTCGGTCACACGTTCGCGGTCCACAACGGCCGGAAGTTCATCCCCGTGTACGTGACCGAAAACATGGTCGGTCACAAGCTGGGTGAGTTCGCGCCGACGCGCACGTTCAGCGGGCACAGCGCCGAGAAGAAGGCTGCTCCGGCCCCGGGCAAGAAGGGTTAAGCGCCATGGAATCGATCGCTCACCTCCGTCACCTGCGCATGGCCCCCCGGAAGATCTCCGTGGTCGCCTCGCTCGTCCGCGGCATGCCGGTGGCCAAGGCCATCAGCACGCTGCAGTTCACCCGCCGCGCCGCGGCCGCCCCGGTCAAGAAGTTGATCGAGAGCGCCATGGCCAACGCGACCGACCGGTCCAAGGGCTCCGTCGACATCGACAAGCTCTGGGTCAAGATGATCTCGGTCGACCAGGGCCCCACGGCTCGTCGCTACATGCCGCGCGCGATGGGTCGCGCGTCGCGCATCAACAAGAAGACCAGCCACATTCACGTCGTGCTGTCCGACGAGTCTCTCAAGGCGAAGAAGTAAGCGCCCACAATTTTTCAGGAGAAACACCTTGGGTCAGAAGGTTCATCCGATTGGTTTCCGGCTCGGCGTCATCCGCACCTGGGACTCGAAGTGGTTCGAGGAGCGGAACTACGCGCAGTGGCTGCACGAGGACATCAAGATCCGCGCGCACGTGAAGAAGAGCCTGAACCACGCGGGCGTCTCGAAGGTCGAGATTGAGCGCGCGGCGAACAAGGTGAAGGTGAACGTGCACACCGCGCGTCCCGGCATCGTGATCGGCAAGCGTGGCGCCGGCATCGAGACGGTGAAGAAGGAGCTGCAGCGCTTCACCAAGAACGAGGTCTTCCTCAACATCGTCGAGGTCCGCAAGGCCGAGACCGACGCGCAGCTCGTGGCCGAGAACATCGCCACCCAGCTCGAGCGCCGCATCGCGTTCCGTCGCGCGATGAAGAAGGCCATCCAGACCGCCATGAAGTTCGGCGCGAAGGGCATCCGCGTTGCTTGCTCGGGCCGCCTCGGTGGCGCCGAAATGGCCCGCTACGAGTGGTACCGCGAGGGTCGGGTGCCTCTCCACACGCTGCGCGCCGACATCGACTACGGGTACGCCATCGGTCGCACCACCTACGGCACCATCGGTTGCAAGGTGTGGGTGTGCCGCGGCGAGATCCTCCCCACCAAGGGCGGCAAGGACGCCCAGGCCGCCCGCTAATCAGCGGCCGTCCCTGAAAGAGGAAACTCATGCTTCAGCCTGCACGCACCAAGTACCGCAAGATGCACAAGGGCCGTACGCCCGGCGCCGCGCACCGGGGCAACATGCTCGCGTTCGGCGAGTTCGGCCTGATGACGACCCAGCCGGGTTGGATCACGTCGCGTCAGATCGAGGCCGCGCGTATCGCGATGAGCCGTTCGATCAAGCGCGGCGGCAAGATCTGGATCCGCATCTTCCCGGACAAGCCCATCACCAAGAAGCCGGCCGAGACCCGCATGGGTACCGGTAAGGGTGGCGTCGAGTACTACGTCGCCGTCGTGAAGCCGGGCCGCATTCTGTACGAGATGGGCGGCATGGACGCGGCGACCGCCACGTCGGCCTTCCGCCTCGCCGCTGCCAAGCTCCCGCTGATGACGCGCGTCGTGAACCGCGCCGAGCAGAGCCTGTAAGGAGACGTCGAAATGGCTACCGCGAAAGAACTGAACGACCTCTCTGTTGCCGACCTCACCAACCGCGCCGCCGAGCTGCGCGCCACCCTGGTGCAGGACAACCTCAAGCTGCGCACCGGCGCGCTGGACAACCCGTCCGAGCGTACCTCGCACAAGCGTGATCTCGCGCGCGTGCTGACGGTGCTGACCGCCAAGCAGTCGAAGACGAAGTGAGAAAGTGAACCATGGCTGAGACCGAGACCAAGACTGCAGAGACCCGCGGCCGTCCCAAGACGCGCATCGGCATCGTCACCTCGAACAAGATGTCGAAGACGGTGGTCGTGACGGTTCGCCGTCGCGCCTCGCACGCCGAGTACGGCAAGGTGATGTCGCGCCGCGAGAAGTACAAGGCGCACGTCGAGGATCACGAGCCGAAGAAGCCCACGGTGAACGAGGGTGACAAGGTCCTCATCGCCGAGACCCGCCGCACGTCGAAAGACAAGCGCTGGCGTGTCGTGAAGGTCCTCGAGAAGGCGTCGAACGTCTGACCCTGGCACCCCCAGAGAGACCAAGGAACTAAGTCATGATCCAGATGACCAGCGTGCTCGATGTTGCCGATAACTCGGGCGCCAAGAAGGTGTTTTGCATCAAGGTGATGGGCGGCTCGCACCGCGAGTACGCGTCCATCGGCGACGTCATCGTCGTCTCCATCCGCGAAGCGCTCCCCAACTCGAAGGTGAAGAAGGGTGACACGGCGAAGGCCGTCGTCGTCCGGACGACCCGCGAAGTGCGCCGCGCCGATGGCAGCTACATCAAGTTCGACGGGAACTCGGCCGTGCTCATCAACAAGGAGCTCGAGCCCGTGGGAACCCGCATCTTCGGCCCGGTCGCCCGCGAGCTCCGCGCCAAGAAGTTCATGAAGATCATCTCGCTCGCTCCTGAGGTGCTCTGAGTCATGCAGAAGCTCAAAGTTGGTGACACGGTGCAGGTGACTTCTGGCGAGGAACGCGCTCAGAAGGCCAACCGCGGCAAGATCATCGAGATCGACAAGACCAAGGGCCGCGTGCGCGTCGAGGGTCTTCGCCTCGTCAAGCGGCACATCGGCAAGGGCAAGAATCGGGAAAACCCCGAGGGCGGCATCGTCGAGAAGGTCGGCTCCATCGAGCTCTCGAACGTCTCCCTGGTGTGCCCCAAGTGCGACAAGGCGACCCGCGTGGGCGTCCGCACCGAAGGCGAGAAGAAGAAGCGCTTCTGCAAGCAGTGCGAAGCGACGATTGACTGACGATCACGCGCTGCGCTAAGGCGCCGCTCCCTCTACTTCCGAAGAACGGTAACGAGTCATGGCTGACGAAAAAGCTCCGAAGAACGATGACGCCGCGGCAGCCGCCAAGGCGAAGAAGGCCGAGAAGGCCAAGCGCGGCAAGAAGGAAGAGGCCAAGAAGGCCGGCTTCGCCGCCAACATCGAGGAAGGTCTCGAGGCGAAGCCTGCGCGGCTGAAGCTTCGCTACCGCAAGGAGATCGTCCCGGCCCTGATGAAGGACCTCGGTCTCAAGAACCCGATGGAAGTTCCGAAGATCGAGAAGATCGTCGTGAACATGGGCCTGGGCGAGGCGCTGGCGAACAACAAGCTCCTCGAGTCGGCCGTCGATCAGATGAACGCGATCACCGCGCAGAAGCCGGTGATCACCCGTTCCCGCAAGGCGATCGCGAACTTCAAGCTCCGCGAAGGCCAGGCGATCGGCGCGATGGTCACCCTCCGTGGCGACCGCATGTACGAATTCCTCGACCGCCTCATCAGCGTGGCGCTGCCCCGCGTTCGCGACTTCAAGGGCATCTCGCCCAAGGCGTTCGACGGCCGCGGCAACTACACGCTCGGCGTTCGTGAGCAGATCATCTTCCCGGAAATCAACTACGACCAGATCGAGAAGGTGAAGGGCCTCAACGTCTCGATCGTGACGACCGCGAAGAACGACGAGCACGGCCTCGCGCTCCTCAAGGCGTTCGGCGTTCCTTTCCGCGCCTGAAGTTTTGTGGTACTGGCAGCACCGCTTCACACATAGATCGGTTCTGGCGAACCACCGGGATGGGCCCGGAAGGCGTCAGATCCTCCAGCGAGTGCGCGGACAGCGCCTCACCGGAAGTAGCACCAGATGGTCATCAATGATCCCGTGGGTGACATGCTCACCCGCATCCGTAACGCGCAGATGGTGCGTCACGACAAGCTGACGCTGCCCTCCTCGAAGTTGAAGGTGGAAGTCGCCAAGGCCCTGAAGAACGAGGGCTTCGTCGCTGACTTCATCGTCCACGAGAAGGCGCCCCAGAACGAGCTGACGATCGTGCTGAAGTACGGCCCGAACCGCGAGCCCGTCATCACCGGCATCAAGCGCGAGTCGAAGCCTGGCCTCCGCCGGTACGTGAACGTCCGTGACATTCCGCGCGTGCGCGGCGGCATGGGCGTCGCGATCCTCTCCACCTCCCGCGGTGTGATGGTCGACCACGAGGCCCGCAAGGCCAACGTGGGCGGCGAACTCATCTGCACGGTTTACTGAGGTCACGACCATGAGCCGCATTGGAAAGATGCCGATCAAGTTGGGCGACAAGGTGAAGGCCGTCGTCCAGGGCGACAAGGTCAACTTCGAGGGGCCCAAGGGCAAGCTCTCGGTCACGTTGCCGGTCACCGACATCAAGGTCGAGCTGAAGGGCGGGGAGCTGATCCTCACCCGTCCGTCCGATCACCGCACCCACCGCTCGGCCCACGGCCTGACGCGCGCCATCCTCGCCAACGCGGCGAAGGGTGTCGGCACCGGCTGGGAGCGCCAGCTCGCGATTCGCGGCGTTGGTTTCCGCTGCGAAGTGAAGGGCAAGCAGATCCACTTCTCGCTCGGCTACTCGCACCCCGTCGTGTTCGACCTCCCCGAGGGCGTCACGGCTGAGGTCGGCAAGACGCCGCGCACCGAAGACACGCTGCCCACGCTCGACCTGACCCTGCGTTCGGTCGACCGCCACCTCCTCGGCCAGACCGCGGTCAAGATCCGCGACCTCCGCCCGCCTGAGCCCTACAAGGGCAAGGGCATCAAGATGTCCGACGAAGTTGTCCGCCGCAAGGAGGGCAAGACGGGTACGGCGTAAGCCGCTCTCGTCCTCATCCGCGCGGGGAAGTCCGCATCTCGCGCGGAAGGAAAGGAAACCACCATGGCCAACATCGAATCTCGAAACCACCGCAAGGAACGAATCCGCAAGAAGCTTTCGGGTTCCACCGAGCGTCCCCGCCTCACCGTCTACAAGTCGCTCAAGCACCTGCACGCGCAGGTCATCGACGACACGACGGGCAAGACCCTCGTCGCCGCCTCCACGCTCTCGAAGGAGCTCAAGGGCAAGCTGGGTGAGGGTGACAAGAAGGCCGCTGCCAAGCAGGTCGGCCTCCTGATCGCCGAGAAGTGCAAGACCGCGAAGATCGAGAAGGTCGTCTTCGACCGCAACGGTCACCCGTACCACGGACGCATCGCGGCGATCGCCGACGGCGCACGAGAGGGCGGTCTGCAGTTCTGACCGAGAGGATCAAACGACTATGAGCACGACTCCCATCAACGCGAACGACCTGGACCTCCAGGACCGCGTCGTCAACATCTACCGCCCCACGAAGGTCGTGAAGGGTGGCCGTCGGTTCAGCTTCGGCGCGATCGTCGTCGTCGGTGACGGCAACGGCCACGTCGGCATCGGCCTGGGCAAGGCGAACGAAGTTCCCGAAGCCATCCGCAAGGGCGGCGAGAACGCCAAGAAGCACCTCTTCAAGGTGCCCCTCATGGGCCACACGATCCCGCACGAAGTGCTGGGCCGTTTCGGCGCCGGCCAGGTGCTCCTCAAGCCCGCGTCCGAAGGTACTGGCGTCATCGCCGGCGGCCCGGTTCGCGCGGTCCTCGAGGCGGCGGGCATCCGCAACATCCTCACCAAGAGCCAGCGTTCGCGCAACCCGCACAACGTCGTGAAGGCCGTGGTCGATGGCCTCAAGCAGCTCAAGTCGCCTGAGCAGGTCAGCCGGCTGCGCGGCAAGGAAGTCTCCTTCGGCCGGAAGTCGGAGGGCTGAACCATGGGTATCAAGATCAAGCTGATCAAGAGCCCCTCCAGCGCGTCTGCTCTGCAGGTCGCGACGGTCAAGGGCCTGGGCATCTGGAAGTTCGGTTCGGAGCGCCTGCTGAAGGACACGCCGGCCATCCGCGGAATGCTCAACAAGGTGCGCCACCTGGTGGCGTTCGAGACGGTCAAGGAAGAGCCCAAGACCCGGGTTCGCCGCAAGCCGTACAAGATCCGCGCGCGTGACGCTGCGCGTGCGAAGGTCGCCGCTTCGGCGAAGTGAGGAACTGAACCATGGTGACCCTGCACACTCTCAAGGCTCCGCACCGTTCGACGCACCGCAAGAAGCGCGTGGGTCGTGGCCAGGGCTCCGGCCTCGGCAAGACCGCCGGTCGCGGCGGCAAGGGCCAGAAGGCCCGCTCCGGCAACATGCGCTTCGAAGGCTTCGAAGGCGGCCAGAGCCCGCTCCAGCGCCGTCTGCCGAAGTTCGGCTTCAACTCGCCGAACCGCCTGACGTTCGCGATCGTCAACCTCAGTGAGCTCGACGCTCACTTCAAGGACGGCGCGACCGTCGACGAGACCACGCTCCGCGCGGCCCGCCTCATCAAGGGCGTGTACGACGGCGTGAAGGTCCTCGGCCAGGGCGAGTTGAAGAAGAAGCTCACCGTCAAGGTGAACAAGGTCTCGGCGGGTGCCAAGACCGCGATCACCGGCGCCGGCGGCGCGGTCGAAGAGATCCCGCTCATGGTCCACAAGCCGGAGGCCGCTGCGAAGGCCCACGCCGGTAAGGGCGTGAAGGCCGCCAAGGCCTGATTCGTGCGCACGGCCTGTCGACAAGGCTAGTGTGCCGCGCCCCTCGAACCTTCTATGGCTCGAGGGGCGTTCGCCGTTTCTGCCGTACCCCGTTTTCAACTCTTTCGAGGAAGCTGCCGTGGCCCTCAACGCCATCACCAACATCTTCCGCGTCGCCGAGCTCCGCGCGCGAATCGTGTATTCGCTCGCGCTGCTCGCGGTCTACCGCCTGGGCATCTTCATCAGCACGCCCGGCGTCGACCGAGTCGCGCTCAACGCCGTGATGGAGGCTCGCCTGAAGGATGGCGGTCTGCTCGGCCTGTTCAACATGTTCTCGGGCGGCGCGCTCAACCAGGCGTCGATCTTCGCGCTCGGCATCATGCCGTACGTGTCCGCGAGCATCATCATGCAGCTGCTGGCGGTCGTCGTGCCCAGCCTCGAGCGCATCCAGAAGGAAGGCGCGGCGGGGCGGCAGAAGATCAACCAGTACACCCGCTACGGCTCGATCGTGCTGTCGATCGTGCAGGGCGTCGGCATCTCGCGCTACCTGTACTCGTTCGGCCGGTCCACGGGCGACCAGACGGCGCTCGACAAGATCGTCGTGCCTGACAGCGTCAACACCGTGTGGTTCTCGTTCATGACCGTCATCACCCTGACGGCCGGTACCGCCTTCATCATGTGGCTGGGCGAGCGCATCACCGAGAACGGCATCGGCAACGGGATCTCGCTCATCATCTTCTCGGGCATCGTGGTGGGCATTCCCCCCGCGGCGCAGAACCTCTTCAGCGCAGTCGAGGCGGAGACGGTCAGCGCGGGCGCGGTGGTCGGCCTGCTGTTCGTGATGGTGCTGATTATCGGCGCGGTGGTGTTCGTCGAGCGCGGCATGCGGCGCATTCCCGTTCAGTACGCCAAGCGGGTGAGCGGGCGGCAGATGTTCGCCGGCCAGGCGACGTACTTCCCGCTCAAGGTGAACGCGTCGGGCGTCATTCCGCCGATCTTCGCCGGTGCGCTGCTCTCGTTCCCGGCGACGCTGGCGACGTGGATCCCCGGCATGGCCGGCATCCAGCGGGCGCTCCAGTCGAACCAGTGGATCTACAGCGGCCTGTTCGTCGCCCTGATCATCTTCTTCGCCTACTTCTACACCTCGCTGACGTTCCGCGCGGACGACGTGGCCGACAACATCAAGAAGCAGGGTGGCTACATCCCCGGCATCCGCCCGGGTCGCCAGACGGCCGACTTCATCGAGCGCGTGCTCAACCGGCTCACCTTCGGTGGCGCCCTGTACCTCGCCGCCATCTGCGTGCTGCCCACGGTGATCGCCGGCGTGCTCTCGGTGCAGTTCTACTTCGGTGGCACCGCGCTGCTCATCGTGGTCGGCGTGGCGCTCGACACCGTGCAGCAGATCGAGCAGCACCTCATCAGCCGCAACTACGAAGGCTTCGCCGGCCCGCGCGGTCCGCGCATCCGCGGTCGCATTCGCAACGCGGCGACGGTCTAAACGGGGGGAACGTATGCATCTCGTCTTCTTCGGACCGCCAGGAGCGGGGAAGGGAACCCAGGCGCAGAAGATCGTCGCCGAGTTCGGGATCCCTCAGATTTCGACGGGCGACATTCTCAGGGCTGCCGTCTCGAAGGGGACGGAGCTCGGCAAGCAGGCCGGCCCGCTGATGGCCGCCGGCAAGCTGGTTCCCGACGAGCTGGTGATCGGCATCGTCGAGGAGCGCCTCAAGGAGCCCGACTGCACGAAGGGGTTCCTGCTGGACGGCTTCCCCCGGACCATTCCGCAGGCCGAGGCGCTGGCGAAGGCCCTCGAGAAGCACGGCAAGCGCATCGAGCACGTGGTCTCGCTCGAGGTGCCTGACGAAGTGATCCACGAACGAATGAAGGGCCGCGGGCGAGCTGATGACAGCCCCGAGACGGTCCAGAAGCGACTCGACGTGTTCCGCCAGCAGACCTCACCGCTGAAGGCCCACTACGAGAAGGCGGGGCTGCTCCGGACCATCAACGGGGTGGGGTCGCTCGACGAAATCTACTCCGCGATCCGAAAGAGCATCGGTCGGTAGTCGGCGTCGCTTGCATACATCAAGGGGAGGTGGTAGTGGCCGCCGCTCCTGTAAAGCCCGCGAGGGCTTTGTGTCGTTGTCACGAGGTTTTCATTGGCGAAGGAAGACGCGATCGAGGTGGAGGGAACGGTGAAGGAACCGCTTCCCAACGCCATGTTCAAAGTCATGTTGGAGAACGGTCACGAAGTGCTCGCGCACATCTCCGGCAAGATGCGGATGCACTTCATCCGTATTCTCCCTGGCGACAAGGTGAAGGTTGAATTGTCGCCTTACGACCTGACCCGCGGCCGCATCACCTACCGCGCCAAGTAAGTCACACGAAGTCAGAGAATCACGAGGAACACCATGAAGGTCCGTCCGTCCGTCAAGAAGATCTGTGACAAGTGCAAGGTGATCCGCCGTAAGGGCACCATCCGGGTGATCTGCCCGGCGAACCCCCGTCACAAGCAGCGCCAGGGCTGATTCCCAGCTCCAGACCAACTCCAGAAGGAAAGCACAAGCATGGCTCGCATCGCAGGCGTTGATCTCCCGGTTCAGAAGCGGATCGTCATCTCGCTTCAATACATCTACGGGATCGGTTCCAAGACCGCGCAGAACATCGTTACCGAAGCCGGTATCGACATGACCACGCGCACCAAGGATCTGACCGAAGAGCAGACCCGCAAGATCCGCGAAATCATCGAGGCCAACTACAAGGTGGAAGGTGACCTCCGCCGCGAAGTGACGATGAACATCAAGCGCCTGATGGACCTCGGTTGCTACCGCGGCCTCCGTCACCGCAAGGGCCTGCCTGTGCGCGGCCAGCGGACCCACACGAACGCGCGCACCCGCAAGGGTCCGAAGCGTGGCGTGCAGCGCGTCAAGCCGGCAGCTCCCGCCGCGAAGTGAACTTCCACCGGCCCCACGCGAGTGGGGTTGATCACCTGTAGGGACTCAACGAAATGGCTGAAGAGACGAACACCGCACCTGCCGCTGCCCCTGCTGCCCCGGCTTCAACCGAGGGTGGCGACAAGAAGGCCGCGAAGAAGAAGAACAAGAAGAACATCCTCAACGGGATCGTTCACATCCAGTCGACCTTCAACAACACGCTCATCACGTTCACCGATGTCTCGGGCAACGTGATCTCGTGGTCGTCGGCTGGCTCGCGTGGCTTCAAGGGCTCGCGCAAGTCGACCCCCTTCGCGGCGCAGGTCGCGGCGGGTGACGCTGCGGCGAAGGCCATGGAACACGGTCTCAAGAACGTGCAGGTGCTCGTCAAGGGCCCGGGCGCGGGTCGTGAGTCGGCGCTGCGCGCGATCGCCGCGGCCGGCCTCAAGATCTCCCTCATCCGCGACATCACTCCCATCCCGCACAACGGATGCCGGCAGGCCAAGCGCCGTCGCGTCTGAGCCCCGAACTTCCACACTGGAGAACTGACTTTGGCTCGATACACCGCAAGCGTCTGCCGCATCTGCCGGCGCGAAAACCTGAAGATGTACCTGAAGGGCGACCGTTGCTACACGGACAAGTGCGCGATTGAGCGCCGCCCGTACCCCCCCGGCCAGCACGGCCAGGGCCGGGTGAAGTTCTCGAACTACGGCGTGCAGCTGCGCGAGAAGCAGAAGGTCAAGCGCATGTACGGCCTGCTCGAGAGCCAGTTCCGTGGCTACTTCCACCGCGCCGCGGCGGCCAAGGGCAAGACGGGCGAGACGCTGCTCCAGATGCTCGAGCTGCGCCTGGACAACGTCGTGTTCCGCATGGGCTTCGCCGACACCCGCGCCGAGGCTCGCCAGCTGGTTCGCCACGGCCACTTCACGGTGGGCGGCAAGCGCGTGAACATCCCCTCGTTCTCGGTCAAGCCGGGTTCGGTGGTCGAGGTTCACGAGAAGTCGAAGAAGATCCTCCGCATTCAGGAAGCGATCGAGACCGTGGACCGCCGCGGCATTCCGCAGTGGCTCGACGTCGACAAGAAGGGCCTCAAGGGCACGGTCAAGACCGTTCCGAACCGTGAGGACCTCACGATGCCGATCCAGGAGCAGCTGATCGTCGAGTTGTACTCGAAGTAATCGACGCTCCCGCCGCACCGGAGCAGGCCGTGCCTCGAAAGAGGTCGGTCTGCTCCTTGGCTTTTCAAGACTTCAACAATCTCCCGAGCCGTCCTCCCACTTTTTCGGTGGGTACGTTGGTGGCGGCTCGTCACGAGGCAACACACAATGGCTGATTCGTCTCTTGTCGCGAAGAACTGGCGTGATCTCATCAAGCCCCGGAAGATCGACGTCGATCCCGAGAGCAACGGCACCTACGGCAAGTTCGTGGCTGAGCCGCTCGAGCGTGGCTTCGGCACGACGCTGGGCAACTCGCTGCGCCGCGTGCTCCTCTCGTCGCTCCAGGGCGCCGCGATCACCACGGTGAAGATCGAGGGCAATGGCGGGCTCGTCGAGCACGAGTTCACCACCATCCCCGAGGTCGCCGAAGACGTGACCGACATCGTGCTGAACCTCAAGGAAGTGCGTCTGCGCATGCACACCAACGAGGTGAAGACGATCCGCATCGAGGCGGAAGGGCCGAAGGAAGTGAAGGCCGGCGACCTCATCACCGACGACCAGGTCGAGGTGCTGAACCCGGGCCACCACATCTGCACCCTCGCCGAGGGCGGCAAGATCCGCATGGAGCTCACCTGCCGCCGCGGCCGTGGCTACGTGCCGGCGAACAACAACAAGGTCGCGGGCTCGCCCATCGGCGCGATCGCCATCGACTCGTTGTTCTCGCCCGTCGCCAAGGTCAACTACCTGGTGACCAACGCGCGCGTCGGTCAGCAGACCGACTACGACAAGCTTTCGCTTGAGGTGTGGACTGACGGCTCGGTGAGCCCCCAGGACGCCGTGGCCTACGCCGCGAAGATCCTCAAGGAGCAGCTCACGGTGTTCGTGAACTTCGAGGAGACCGAGGAGCCGACGGTCGCCGAGACCCCGATGCAGGAAGCGAAGCTCAACGAGAACCTCTTCCGCTCGGTCGACGAGCTCGAGCTCTCGGTGCGCAGCGCGAACTGCCTGCAGCAGGCGAACATTCGCACCATCGGTGACCTCGTTCAGAAGACGGAGGCCGAGATGCTCAAGACGAAGAACTTCGGCCGCAAGTCGCTGAAGGAGATCAAGGAAATCCTCGCGGAGATGGGCCTCTCTCTCGGCATGAAGCTCGAGAACTGGCCCCCGAAGACGGCGCCTGTCGCGCTGCCCCCGGCGGCTCCCCGCGTCTGAGTTGTCCTGCAGTGCCCGGGGCGCATCTCGCGCCCTGGTTCCCCAAAATCCGTGAGGGTGACCTCGCGGGTTATGTCCACCGGGTACCTCGTACGGCCGCGGTGGTTCGAAAGAAGAAGCGAACATGGAACACAAGGTTGGCAATCGGAAGCTGCAGCGCACGACGGCGCACCGCCTGGCGATGCTCCGCAACATGGTCACCTCGCTGATCGAGCACGAGCGCATCGTCACCACCGTCCCCAAGGCGAAGGAAGCCCGGAAGATGGCGGAGAAGGTGATCACCCTCGGCAAGAAGGGTGGCCTCAACAACGTTCGTCTCGCGCAGCGCATCGTGAAGGACCGCGTGCTGCTCCAGAAGATCTTCGGCGAGCTGAAGACGCGCTACGCCTCGCGCAAGGGCGGCTACACGCGCCTGATGCGTGGTGGCTTCCGTCGCGGCGACGCGGCTGACGTCGCGATCCTCGAGCTGGTCGATCGTCCCGAGGCGGCGCCCGCGCCTGCCGAAGGTGAAGCGAAGGCCGAAGAGAAGAAGGCCTGAGTCTCGACCGCAGGTGATGTGACTTCGCCCCGGTCCCTCCTCGAGGAGCCGGGGCGTCGTCTTTGCGGGCCTACTTCACCGGCTGGCCGCCCCGCAGCAGCACGACCTCGGCTTCGGGCTCGCGCACCTTCACGACGATCTCGGAGATCTGCAGCGCCGACGGGGCCCGCTTGCCCTTCTCGTCGAACAGCACCGCCGACGAGAGGGTGGCGTTGCCGCCCTCACCGGGCATCTGCGACATGGTCGAGCGGTACTGGCCGTTGACGACGATCTCCACGTCTTGCCAGGTTTCGTTGCTCTCGTTCTTCACCATGTAGATCGGCGTGCCCGACTCGCCGCCGATCACCAGGGCGGCCGAGATGTCGTTGGCGGGGCCGGTCGACGGGCAGGCGATGCCGAACGCGCCGATGGTGAGCAGGAACCACAGGCTCAGCACCAGCGCCTTGTACTTGAAGAAGCGATCGGAGCTTTTGAAGTCTTCGATCACCTCTCCGAGGATCGACACCGAGTTGAGCACCGTGTCGGAGAGGCCTTCCTGCAGCCGCTTCGAGGCCGGGCCCTTCGGGGCGTCAGGGAGCGGGGCCGCCCGCGCGGCGCTCTGCACGGCCTGCAGCCGCGGGTTGCTGACCGACGGGCGCGGGGCGGGGGGCTGCGAGGGCTGGCGGACAGGCCGGGCCAGCTCGAGCTCGGGTTCAGGCTTCGGCGGATCGCTCTCGCTCACGCGCGGGAGCCTACCCCAGGCGGTCGGCGATCTCAGCGCACCTTGAGGCGCTCGAGGGCGCGCGACGCGATGGCGTTCTCCGGCTGCGCCTCGAGCACCTTGTTGAGCCACTTCGTCGCTTCAGCCGACGCCGCGTCGCGCTCGCCGGGGGTCTTCGCCTTGGTGAAGCGCTCGGTGTGCAGCACGCCGAGGCGCAGCATGAACTCGAGGTTCTCGGGATCTTTGTCGAGCACCAGATGGAGCTCGCGATCGGCGGCCGGCCAGTTGCCGTCGAGCTGCAGCACCAACGCCAACTTGCCGTGCGCCGGGGCGCTCTCCGGCAGCAGCCGCGCGGCGACCTCGAAGTGTCGCCTGGCGCCCACGTAGTCCTGCCGCTCCAGCGCGAGGTCACCCAGCTTCAGCCAGGCCTGGTCGAGCACCGGGTTGCGCTCGAGGGCCTTGAGGAAGTGCTCCTCGGCGCTCTTGGGCCGCTGCCGGGCCTCGTAGAGCTCGGCGAGGTAGAGGTGGTTCTTGCCGTCGTCGGGGGCGAGCTCGACGGCGCGCTTGAGCTCTTCGACCGCGCGCCCGGCGTCATCGAGGCGGGCCCACGACAGACCGAGGAGCGCGTGCACGGCGGCCTCGTCGGGGTGATCGCGGAGGATCTCCTCGAGCTGCACGATGGCCTGCTGCGGCACGTCGGCGACCTCCAGCCACTGGATCGCCTGCTCGAGCTGCGCGCGGGCCGACCGGGGGAAGCCGGCGAAGGGATCGGCGATCTGATCCATCAACGCGCGCGCGGTCTTCACGTCGGCCGGCGTCGGGCCGCCCAGCACCACGGTGCGGATCGCCTCGGTGGCGCCCTTGTTGTCGCCCGTGCGGTAGCGGACCTTCGCCAGGGGGAGGAACCAGCTCGGTCGATCGGGGGCCTGCTTCACCGCCGCCTCGAGCTCGACGCGCGCCGGCTCGTACTGCTCGGACTCGAGCAGCGCGACGCCGAGCCGGTAGCGGTACTCGGGCTCGTTGGGCTCCAGCTCGGCCGCGCGGCGGAAGTTGGCGATCGCCGGCGCGCTGGCGTCAGCGGCGCGGGCGAAGCGCACCAGGCCCTGTTGGTAGTGGCTCACGGCGGTGTCCTTCTTCGCGAGCGAGGCGAGGAAGGTTTCGGCGGTGCCCGCCTTCACGTGGGCCTCGGCCACCATGCGCGCGAGGCTCAGATCGCCGGGCGACTTCGCCTGCAGCTCGGTCAGCAGCGGCAGGGCCTTCGCGCCATCGCCGCGAGCCAGCAGCACCTGGGCCTCTTCGCGGGGCGTGAGCGCCGCTTTCGTCGCGCCGGTGGTCTGGCAGGAGGTGAGGGGAGCAAGCGACAGCGCAGCGGCGAGGAGACGGGCCTTCACGGGCCGAGGTCATCGCGCTCTTCGGGGTTCCGCGCCACTCTTGCGGTGTCGCGGTTCGCCGAGAGGTCGTCCACGAGCGCGAGTCGTTTCGCCACCTCACGCACGCATCAGGCGCCTCGCGCTCTGCGCGCCACGGTTCGCGGATCACGGCGCGCTCTCTTGAGGCGTCGCGGTTCGCCGATGCCTGTGGGGTGGCGCGATGCCAGCGGTGACTACATCGGCTTCGACGACCCCTCGCGACCGCGCGCCGCGACGACGTCGTTCTTGTCTCCGCCCAGCCCACCGAGCGCGAGGTTCTGCTCGATGATCGCCGTGCGCACTTCCCGAATGAGCAGCTCGCGGTTGTCCGCGAAGTGCGCCGCGGGGATCGGCTTGCCCACGCTGACCCGAATCGGCCCGGGCGTGATGTTCCACGAGTTCTTCGGCATCAGCTTGCCCGACCCCTCGATCGCCACCGGCACCACCGCGACCCCGGCCTTCATGGCCAACGCGAACGGCCCCTTCTTGAACGGCATCACCCGCCGGTCGTCACTGCGCGTGCCTTCCGGGAAGACGATGATGCTGATGCCGCTGCGGATCTGCGCGCCGCCCTCGTCGAGCGATCGCACCGCCTCCCGGTGGTTGCCGCGGTCGACGAAGATGAACTTCGCCGCCCACATGTACCAGCCGAGCATCGGCACGTACTTCAGCATCTTCTTCGCGACGAACCGCGTGTCCCACGGGAGCGCGACGAACAACACCGGGATGTCGATGGTGCTCTGGTGGTTGCTGACGAAGATGTACGGAGTGCCCTTCTGCAGGTTCTCGAGGCCCGTGACTTCCAGCTTCGCGCCGCCGGCCCACAGCAGCACCGGCGACCACCACTTCTGCACGACGATCATCGACGCCGACCGGTTGAACGTCACGATCATCGCGATGATGGTCAGCGGGAACATCAACGCGGTCCACACGATGGCGACGAAGACGCAGAAGAAATTGCGGAACATGTCACTTCCCTACGAGAGCTTTGAATTCGGGCGCGGCCGACAGAAACGCGAACGCGGGATCTGCCGCAACCTGGTCTGCCTTCCAACTTGAACCCGCAGCAGCCCTGGCGGCCGCGAGGTGGAGCAGCGCGTCGGTCTGGCGGCTCTGCGCGGCGGCGAGGCGGGCGAGGCCGTAGCTCCCGAGGGGCAGGTTGGGGTGGGCGCGCTGCAGCTTCTCGAGCGTGTCCTGTGCGTCTGAGAAGCGGCGCAGCGCGATCTGCGCCGAGCCCACCAGGTACGCCGCGTCGACGTCGTCTGGGGTCGCCGCCAACACTGCCTGCGCGTGCCCGAGCGACGTCATCGCGTCCCCGCGCGCCAGCAGTGCCTGCGCGAGGGCGAGCTGCAGCGACGCCCGCGGTTCCTTCACGCCGGCGAGGAAGTCGAGCGCAGCGCCCGCGTCTCCGAGCTCGAGCGCCAGCCGCGCCAGGCCTTCTTTCGCGAGGTCGATCGACGGGTCGAGCTCGACCGCCTTCGCCCATGCGCGCGCGGCGGCGTCCTTCTGACCGAGCTGCCACAGCGCCACGCCGAGCTTCGCGTGCGCGTTCGCCGAGCCGGGCTCGAGCTTCACCGCCTCGCCCCACGCGTCGCGCGCCGCCGCCCACTGACCTGCGCCCGCCGCCGAGTCACCCGCCTGAATCCGAGCGTCGAGCGGTTTCTGACACGCGCCACCCAGGACACAGAGCGCTGCGAAGAGAGGGCCAAGACGTGCCACGGCCCGAACTCTGTAGCACGAGCGCGTCACCACGGAGACAAGGCTCGACTGAAGTGCCGCACGGGTTTAAGTCCGTCCCTTCGTGTCTGGGCAAAAGTTCATCGCCATCGCTGGGAACATCGGCGCCGGGAAGACCGAGCTGACGGCCTTTCTCTGCAAGAAGTACGGGCTCAAGCCGTTCTACGAGCCGAACGAGCAGAACCCGTACCTCGCCGACTTCTACAAGGACATGAAGACCTGGGCCTTCCGCAGCCAGATCTTCTTCCTGACCCACAAGTTCCGGCTCCACCGCGAGCTCGAGCGCCAGTCGGGGACGTCCCTGCAGGATCGGACGATCTACGAAGACGCCGAGATCTTCGCGAAGAACCTCTACCGGCAGCGCTACATCGACAAGCGCGACTGGCAGACCTACTGGGAGCTCTACGAGAACATCGCCGACGCGCTCAAGCCGCCGGACCTGATGATCTACCTGCGCTGCCCGGTGAAGACGCTCAAGCAGCGCATTCGCCTGCGGGGCCGCAAGATGGAGCAGGACATTCCGACCCCGTACCTCAACCGGCTCAACGCGCTCTACGAGGACTGGTTCACCCGGTACAAGATGAGCCCGGTGCTGGTGCTCCCCACCGACACGCTCGACTACCTGACGAACCTGGTCGATCGCGTCGATCTCTTCCGGCAGATCGAGAAGCACCTGTGACGGCGATGCGCGAGGTCTACATCGTCGCGACCGAGGCTGCCGAGCCGCTGGCGCCAGAGATCGTCACCGAGGCCTTCGAGGCCGAAGACGTGAAGGTGGTCTTCGGGGAAGACGGCTGCCTGTTCTCGGTGCGCGCCGAGACGTCGCGGGTCGACGTGCGGTTCGAGCCGCGCTTCACGGCCCTGGGGTGGACCCCCGAGTTGTTGACCGGTGCCCAGGAGCTGCGCGAGCAGTTGAAGACGGCGCACGGCTTCTATCGGGTGAGCTACGAGCCGGGAAAGCCGCAGCCGAGCATCGCGGCCTTCGAGGCGCTGTGGACGGTGCGCACCATTCTCGAGCTGACCGAGGGCGTGGCGGTGGACGTCACGTCGTTCAAGCTCCACTCGGCGATGGATGTCGAAGAGATCACCGAGCTCGACTTCGACATTCGCGATCACATCACCGTGCACGCCGAGGTGTTGGGCGAGGGCGAGCGCAACACCTGGGTGCACACCCACGGCATGGCGAAGTTCGCGGCGCCCGACGTCGAGATGTTCCACATCGCCGAAGACGATCTGAACGCCGCCGAGACCTTCTTCCAGGAACTCTGCACCGACCTCGCGTTCGGGCAGGGGCCGGCGGTGCGGCAGGTGATCGCGACCAGCGTGGGCATGGGCTTCCAGCTGCTCCCGTCGGGCGAGGGGCGCGCGAACCTGTACCAGGTCGACCCCGAGATCTTCACCGGCCACACCAACGACTTCGTCTCGGTGGTGAGCCCCGAGGGCCGTCACGGCATGACGGACATCCTCAAGCACTACCGCGATCGTTTCGAAGAAGAGTCGGAAGACGAAGCCGAAGCGAAACAAGACGTCGCCACGCGCCTGCTGCCGCTCTTCAAGGGCCGCTACATGCGCAAGGGCCTGATGGAGCCGCTCACGTTCCTCGTCCGCGCGCCCTTCGAGGTGCACCCCGAGGGCAGCGATCAGCCCGAGCAGGAGCTGCTGTGGGTCGAGGTCGTGCAGTGGGACGAAGAGAACCTGATCGGCAAGCTCGTCGAAGGCGGCACCCGCACCACCGAGTGGCGCAAGGGCTCGCACGTGGAGGTCGACGACTCGCAGATCAACGCGCTGGCGGTCGCGCGCGAGGGTCGACAGCTCGAACCGGAAGAGATGGAGCGGCTGCTCCAGCTCGAGAGACCGGCCTGACGCAGGGGAGATGACTGATGGCAGCGCTGTTGTTGCTCACCGGCCCCCAGGCAGGGCGTCGGCACGAGGTTCAGGGCGAGGTCTTCATCGGCCGCAGCCCGTCGTGCACCATCTCGTTGGAAGACGCGAAGGTCTCGCGGCGGCACGTGCGCCTGGAGATCGAAGACGGCCAGGCGAAGGTCGCCGATCTCGGCTCGCGAAACGGCACCCTGGTCAACGGCGAGAAGCTGGAAGCCGAGATCGTGCTCCTGCCGGGCGATCGCCTGCAGGTCGGTGACTCGACCATCCTCTTCGAGCCCTCGGCGCGCGCCTCGTTGTCCGATCGCGAGGCCGACGGAGAGCTGCACACCAGCCCGGTGGAAGAGCTGATCCCCGCGGTGGGCGCGGTCGCCGGGCTGTACCACGCAGGGGTGGCGCTGATCTCCGCGACCAGCGAGGCGATGGTGCTGCGTCGCGCCGCCGAAGAGCTCGGCCGCAGCGTCAACGCTGAGAAGGCCGCGGCGCTGCTCGGCGGCACGGAAGGGCTGATGACCGCCGCGGTGGTGGGCGCCGACTCGGTCGAGGTGCCGCGCTCGTTGGTGCGCGGCGCGCTCGAGCGGAAGGAAGCGGGGCGGGTGAAGGGGCTGCTGTGCGCGCCGCTGATCGCCTCCGGGGGGGCGCCGTTCGGGATCCTCTACGCCGAGCGGCCCGAGGGCTTCGGTGAAGAAGAGCAGCGCACCATCGCCGCGCTCGGCCGGTTGGCCGGTGAAGCGGTGACCAGCGTGCGCAGCCGGCAAGACGGCACGGCGCCGGTGGTGTCGTTGATCGGCAGCAGCCGCCAGTTCCGCAAGACGGTCGAGGCGGCGCGCCGTGCAGCGCTGGGGCAGGACAACGTGGTGATCTACGGCGAGATCGGCACCGGCCGCGCCCAGACCGCGCGCTACATCCACAGCCGCTCGTCGCGGGCGCTCGGGCCCTTCGTGGTGGTCGACTGCCGGCGCCCGAACGTCGAGACCGAAGAAGCCCTGTTCGGCCGCACCAGCGCGCCGGGCGTGCCGCCGCAGTCGTCGGCGTTGCTCAAGGCCGACGGCGGTTCGCTGTTGCTGCTGAGCGTCGAGGCGTTGCCGCGCCACGTGTCGGAGCGTCTCGCCCGGCTGCTCTCGAAGAAGGTCGCGCCGGCGCGGCAGGGCGGCGAAGAGAAGGTCGACGTGCGGGTGATGGTGACCGCGCGGGCCTCGCTCGACGCGCTGCAGACCCGCGGGGAGATCGACGCCGAGCTCGCCCGTGCGCTGGCAGCGGTGGAGCTGGAGGCGCTGCCGCTGCGCGAGCGCAAGGCCGACGTGATGCAGCTCTTCGAGTGGTTCTGCGCCGAGCTGACCCGCACCCGCCGCAAGGATCCCCCGAGCCTGTCGCCTGACGCGAAGCGGCTGCTGGGCGATCACCACTGGCCGGGCAACGTCGAGGAGCTGCGCCTGGTGGCCGAGCGGCTGTCGCTGCTCTACGGCGGCGCGGAGGTGACCGCGCTGCACCTGCCTCCCGAGATTCAAGGCGGCGGCACCGCCGAGCAGGCGCCGCAGACGCTGGCCGAGCGCATCTCGCGCCTCGAGCGCGACGCGATCAGCGAGGCGCTGCGGCAGGCCAACGGCAAGAAGATCCGCGCGGCGGCGGCGCTGGGCATCAGCCGCCCGACGCTCGACAAGAAGATCGAAGAGTTCAACCTGGTGGTCGAGAAGAGGCGCGCGTGAAGCTGGTATTTTCCCCCGAGGTCGCCGCGGCGCGGCGGACGCTCAAGCCCTTCGTGGCGCTCGAGACGTCGGTGTTGGCGCAGGGCCTGCCGTACCCCCACAACCTCGAGTGCGCGCGGCGCTGTGAAGCCGCGGTGCGTGAAGAGGGCGCGGTGCCGGCGGCGATGGCGGTGATCGACGGCGTGCTGCACGTCGGCATCGACGAGGCGCAGACGAAGCGGCTGGCGACGGGCAAAGACCTGATGAAGATCGGCTCGCGCGATCTGGCGATCGCCGTGGCGCGCAAGGCGACCGGCGGCACGACCGTCAGCGCGACCTGCGAGATGGCGGCGGCGGCCGGCATTCACGTCTTCGCGACCGGTGGCCTGGGCGGCGTGCACCGCGGCTTCGAAGATCACATGGACGTCTCGCAGGATCTGCCGGCCCTGGCTCGCTGGCCGGTGGCGGTGGTGTGCGCCGGCGCCAAGTCGGTGCTCGATCTGCCGCGGACCCTCGAGTACCTCGAGACGCTCAGCGTGCCGGTGGTCGGCGTGGGCACGCACGAGCTGCCGGGGTTCTACACGCGCGAGACGGGGCTGCAGCTCGAGCACGCCATCGAAGAGCCCGCGGAGGCCGCCGAGATGATCCGCGCGCGCCGCGATCTCCACCAGGGCGGCATGATCTTCACCTTGCCCCCGCCGGCGAAGACCTCGCTCAAGCGCGCCGAGATCGAGAAGCACCTCAAGGCCGCGCTCGCGCTGGCGAAGAAGAAGAAGGTCGAGGGCAAGGCGGTGACGCCGTTCCTCCTCAAGGAGATGGTGGCGCGCACCAAGGGCAAGACGCTGACCGCCAACCTCGCGCTGCTCGAGAACAACGCCCGCTACGCCGCGAAGATCGCCGTGGCGTTCGGCTGGAGGTAGCCGCGCGTGGACCGCACGCTCTCGGCGCCGGGCAAGCTGTTCCTCTCGGGCGAGTACGCCGTGCTGTGGGGCGGCGTGGCGCGCATTCTCGGCGTCGCGCCTCGCGTGCACGCGCTGGTGCGCTCGCGCGACGATCGACAGGTCGACATCGTGCTCGCCGACGGCCGGCTCTCGGGCACGGCGACTCCGGCGGGCGTGCGGTGGGAACGCGCGGTGCCCCCCGAGTTCCACTTCGTCGCCACCACCTTCGATCTCGCGCTGCGCATCGTCGGCACCGAGGGGCCGGGCTTCTCGGTGGCCTTCGAGCGCTCGCCGATGCTGGGCGCGCACAAGCTGGGCATGGGCAGCAGCGCGCGGGCCACGGTGCTGGCGGCCGAAGCGGCGCGCGTGGCGCTCGGGGGCACCTTCGATTCACTGAAGCTGGCGCTGATGGCGCACGCCGACGCGCAGGGCGGCAAGGGCAGCGGCGGTGACGTCGCGGCGTCCTTCGCCGGCGGGGTGGTGCGGTACCGCCGGTACGATGTCGGGCCGCTGCTGCAGAAGGCCGCGAGGGGCGGGCTGATCGCCGCGCTCGATCAGGCGGCGCCGGTGGATCTCGCGCGCATGGGCGAGCCGGTGTTCCCGATGATCTTCGCGTTCAGCGGCCAGAGCGCGTCGACCACCGGCCTGGTCAAGGCGGTCGAGCAGCAGCTGAGCACCGAGGCGAAGGCGAAGTTCGTCGAGCGCTCCGACGCCGCGGGCGACGTGCTCGAGAAGGGGCTGCTGCGGCGCGACTTCGCGGCGGTGCAGTCGGGCGCGGAGGACCTGCAGGCGCTGCTGTGGGAGCTCGGCGTCACCCGGACCGAGGGGATCGAGCGGCTGCTGGGCCTGGCGCGCACGTTCTCGTGTACCGGCAAGCAGAGCGGGGCGGGCGGCGGCGATGGCGCGGTGTTGATCGCTCCGGATGAGGCGGCGCAACGGGCGTTGCTCGACGCGTACGCGGCCCGCGGGATCTTCGCCTTCGCGATCAAGCCTGACGCCGGGCTGCAAGGGGAAGTGGTCGCGCACCCCGAGCTTCGGCACTGGCTGGGCTGAGTTCGCGAGCGGGCAGCGACTCCTCCGGTTTGCGTCGCGCCTCAGCGGGACGCGAGCACGCGCCGGAGCACATCAGGCCGGTCGGTCATGATACCGCCCACTCCGTCGGCGATCGCCTGCCGCATGTCGGCCTCGTCATCGACGGTCCACACGTTGATCCACTTCCCATGCGCGCGCGCGACGGCGGCCAGGTCGGCGTCGAACAGCTTCACGCTTTCCCAGTGCAGCGGCATGTCGAGCACCGTGTAGCGCCCCGTGTCGTCCGGCGGCTCCCCCGCCTTCGTCGGCAGGATGAACGCGGCCAGCGCGTCGCGGGGGAAGAAATGACACGCGTCGGGCAACCGGCGCACCAGCTCCTCGCCCAGCGCGTCCTGCTCGCTGCCGATGCAGAGCCGATCGAGCACGTCTTCACGCGCCATCAACGCGACGAAGGGGTCCACCGCGCTGGCGGTCTTCACCTCGACGTTGATCCGCAGCCCGGGGAACGCGTCGAGCACCGTCTTCAGCAGCGGAATGGTCGCGCCTTGCCCGCGCGCGCCGGGGAAGTGGAAGCCCGCGTCGAGCTTCGAGAGCTCGGCGAAGGTGTGCGCTGCGAGCGGCCCGCTGCCATCGGTGCAGCGATCGAGCGTGTCGTCATGGGCGACGACGATCTGCCCGTCGGCGGTGGCGTGCACGTCGAGCTCGAGCATGTCGGTGTGATGCACCCGCACCGCGCGCTCGAAGGCGAACATCGTGTTCTCCGGGTACAGGCCAGCGCCACCTCGATGCGAGATGTGCAACGGCGACACCAGCCCGGTGAAGAACGCGTGCTTCATGGCGCCTCGAAGGCGGCGGCGATGCCCTGGCCGACGCCGATGCACATCGTGGCGAGCCCGCGCTTCGCCCCGCGCGCGCGCATGGCGTGGGTGAGGGTGGCGACGATGCGGGCGCCGCTCATGCCCAGCGGGTGGCCGAGCGCGATCGCCCCTCCGTTGACGTTCACCCGGGCCTCGTCGAGGCCGAGCTCCCGAACGCAGCCCAGCGACTGCGCGGCGAACGCCTCGTTGAGCTCGATCAGCTCGAGGTCGCGCGTCGACCAGCCCGCGCGTTCCAGCGCTCGACGGGTGGCGGGCACCGGCCCCAGCCCCATCACGCGGGGATCGACGCCGGCCGTCGCGCTCGACACGAAGCGAGCCAGCGGCTGCCGGCCCCACACCTTCACCGCGCGCTCGCTCATCAGCACCACGGCCGCGGCGCCATCGTTGAGCGTCGACGAGTTGCCGGCGGTCACCGTGCCCCCGTCGCGAAAGGCGGCCTTCAACGTCGAGAGCTTCTCGAGCGTGCTGTCGGCGCGCGGCTGCTCGTCCTGCGCCACGACGATCGGCGCGCCCTTCTTCTGCGGCAGCTCGACGGACACCAGCTCGGCGGCGAAGGCGCCTGCCTGCTGCGCCGCGACCGCCTTCTGATGCGAGCGCAGCGCGAACTGGTCCTGATCTTCGCGCGAGATCTTCAGCCGCTCGGCCACGTTCTCGGCCGTCTCGCCCATCTGCTCGAGCGGGAACTGCGCCGCGAGCTTCGGGTTCGGGTAGCGCCAGCCCAGCGAGGTGTCCCACGACTCGAGCTTGCCGCCGGGGAAGGCCTCGGTCGGCTTGGGGGTGCTCCACGGCGCGCGGGTCATCGACTCCACGCCGCCGGCGACGACCACGTCGGCTTCCCCCAGGCGGATCTGCCGCGCGCCCTGAATGATCGCCTCGAGCCCGCTGCCGCACAGCCGGTTGACCGTCGCGGCGGGCACGGTCTGTGGGAAGCCCGCGAGCAGCGTCGCCATGCGCGCCACGTTGCGGTTGTCTTCGCCGGCCTGGTTCGCGCAGCCCGCGTAGACCTCTTCGACGATCGCGGGATCGACGCCCGCGCGCGTCACGGCCTGCTTCAGCACCAGCGCGAGCAGATCGTCGGGCCGCGCGTCCTTCAACACGCCGCGCAGCTTGCCGATCGGCGTCCGCAGCGCCTCGACTACGAAGACCGCGCTCATGGCGTCAGCACCACGTTCCCGAAGCTCTTGCGATCGGCCAGCAGCCCGTGGGCCTCGGCGCCGCGCTCGAGCGGCAACACGCGATCGAGCACCGGAGAGAGCCGCCCGCGCTCGACCAGGTCCATCACCTTGAACAGCTCGCTCTTGCTGCCCATCGTCGAGCCGAGCAGGGAGATCGACTTGTAGAAGAGGGTGCGCAGATCGATCTTCACGTCATGCCCGGTGGTGGCGCCGCAGGTGACCAGCCGGCCGCCCTTGGGCAGACAGGCGATCGACTTGTCCCAGGTCGCCGCGCCGACGTGCTCGAACACCACGTCGACCAGCCGGCGCGAGGTCAGCTTCTTCACTTCCTCGAGGAAGTCCGACTCGGCGTAGTTGATGAGGTGATCGGCGCCCAGCGCCTTCGCCTTCTCGAGCTTCACGCCTGACGACGCGGTGGCGATCACCGTCGCGCCGGCCAGCTTGGCGAGCTGCACTGCCGCGCTCCCCACGCCCGAGCCCGCTGCGTGGATCAAGATCGTCTCGCCGGGCTTGAGCTGCGCGCGCGCGAACAACATGTGCGAGGCCGTGAGGAAGGTCAGCGGCAGGCACGCGGCCTCCTCGAACGAGAGCCGCTTCGGCTTGACGAGGATGTTCTGACGAGGAACGCAGACGAACTCCGCGTACCCGCCGGCGAGGTCTTCGCCGATGATCTGGTACTTCCGGCACAGCACGTCGTCACCGGCGAGGCACCGCTCGCACGCGCCGCACGACAGCCCCGGGTTCACCACGACCTCAGCGCCCACCGCGAGATCGGTCACCTCGCTGCCGAGCGCGTCGATCACCCCGGCCACGTCGCTGCCCAGCACGTGCGGGAGCGGCAGCTTGAGGCCCGGCCAGCCCTTGCGCACCCAGACGTCGAGGTGGTTGAGGGCCACGGCCTTCACCCTGACCCGCACTTCCTTCGCGGTGGGGGTGGGGACGGGCAGATCCATCATTTCGAGGACTTCAGGACCGCCGTGTTCTCGGAAGGCGAGAGCTTTCAAGGTGACGACTCCGTGGCTTGCCGGGGTGGGGACCGTCGTGTACACGCAGCCGCAGTCGGCCGGAGCCCCGTTTAAGAGCGCGGGGCACTGAAATCCACAGGAGCCTCAAGCGATGACGTTTCGTTCGATGATGATGGGTGCGGCGGTGCTGTTCATGATGGCGTGTCCGCGTATGACCACGAAGCCGGACGCCGGCTGTATTGGCATCACCTGCCCGACCACGGGCGGCGGCACGGGCACCACGGGCGGTGGCGGCGGCACGACCGGTGGTGGCACCGGCGGCGGCGCGACCGGCGGCGGCAATGCGACCGGCGGTGGCGGCGGCGGCTCGCAGGGCGACGGCGGCATCCCGACCACCATCCAGGCGGCGAAGGGCTCGACCTACCCCGCGAAGGTGGCGCTCCAGGGCGTCGTGGTGACGGCGGTCTCGTTCGCGCGCGCTTCGGCGGCCAGCACCTTCTGTGCGCTCCCCGGCACGGGCGGCGCGCAGAGCAAGGGCGTCAACGCCAGCTTCTGGGTCGCTGATCCCAACAACCCGGAGCAGGGTGTGTGGGTCGAGAAGTTCCGCTGCGACGGCGACGTCGACTACTTCCCCGTCGTCGGCGACGTGCTCAACATCTCCGGCATCATCGGCTTCGAGTCGTCCTTCCAGCAGCAGGAAGGCTACCGCGTGATGGTGAAGTCCGAGTTCGACTACATCCCCAGCAAGCCGAGCGGCTACGTCTGCGCGCTCGAGTCGACGCCTCCGTGCGAGCCGTTCGTCGTCACCAAGGTCGGCACGATGGCGCCGCTGCCCGTGGTCGACAAGCCGATCACCTTCGGTGACAACGGCGCGATCAAGGCCGAGCAGGCGCTCAAGGGCGCGCGCATCAAGATCGCCGGCCCGCTGACCGTCGCGAACATCAACCCCCCCGCGCTGCAGCGCGTCTCGGCGCAGGGCGCCAACGACACCCGCTACTTCGGCTTCGAGCTCTCGAACGGCGTGCTGGTGAACAACTTCCGCACGTTCGACGGCGCGACCCTCGAGGACGGCGGCGTCTCGCACTGCGACGTGCGCTACGTGGTCGGCGACGGCGGCACCGTGACGTTCCCCAACGGCATCATCGGCGTGTGGGACTCGTACACGATGGCGAGCTGCACCGACGGCGGCACCAGCCTCACCAGCTGCTTCAACAACCGCGGCACGGTGCCGGGCACGCCCGACGCGAGCTACACCAACGTGCTCTACCCGACGGACTGCGCTGACTACACGCCGTAAGTCGTCAGCACCTCGTTGAACCCCGCGACGCGCGTGCCTGGCCCTCGAAGCCCGGCGCCGCGTCGCGAGTCTTTTCAGGAGCCCGCATGATCACCACCCACGTCGCCGACGGCATCGCCTCGCTCGAGCTCAACCGCCCCGAGGTGCGCAACGCGATCAACAAGGACCTCTGCGACGCGGTGAGCCGTGCGCTTGACGAGTGGGCCGCGCGCGACGACGTGCGGGTGGTGATCGTCTCGGGCGCCGGGGGCAAGGCCTTCGCGGCCGGCGCCGACATCGGCGAGATCAAAGAGCGCACCCACACCCAGGCCTTCCTCGCGTGGACGCAGCGCATGCTCCAGCAGGTTGAGGACTTTCCCCGGCCCACCATCGCGGCCATCGACGGTTACGCGCTGGGGGGCGGGCTCGAGCTGGCGCTGGCGTGCGATCTCCGCGTGGCCTCGAAGGGCGCGAAGATCGGCATGCCGGAGGTCTCGCTGGGCATCTTCCCGTCGGCCGGTGGCACCTGGCGGCTTCCGCGGCTGGTGGGCCTGGGCCGGGCCAAGGAGCTCATCTATACCGGGCGCATCGTCGACGCGGTCGAGGCGTCCCAGTGGGGGTTGTTCGAGTCGCTGGTCGAGGCCGACGCGAAGGCCGAGGCCGGGCGCATCGCGACGCTGATCGCCGCCAACGCGCCGCTCGCGGTGCAGGTCGCGAAGGTCTCGCTCAACGCCGCCGCGAAGGTGCACGCCGCGCCGATGGAGTGGGTGGGGCAGGGGCTGCTCTTCGACTCGCCCGAGAAGCACGCGCGCATGGCGGCGTTCCTCGAGAAGCGGAAGAAGTAGGCGTCAGCGGTTTCGCCGCATCACCCAGCGGAAGTAGTAGATCGCCGCGAAGGTGACGCCGAAGACGACGAGGAAGCCGGTGTCGAACGGCGGCGGGGGCGGCGGCAGCGGCGGGGGCGGCGGCGCGATCCGCTCCAGCTTCGCGCCCTGCAGGGCCTCCTGGCTGTCGAACACCTCGAGCTCGGTGATCGAGTACATCGAGTCGCCGCCCGAGGCGGTCAGCCGCAGGTAGCGCGCCTGGGCCTGCAGCGCGGGCGAGGTGCGCGTCTGCACGCCGGGAAGCTCGACGTTCGCCGCCGACCAGATCGGAAACCACGTCGAGCCGTCGAGGCTCCCGCTGATGAGGTACAGGTCGTTGTTGTCGGCCTGAATGCGCAGCGCGGCGATCGGCTCGACCTGGCCGAGATCCCACTCGATGGCGCCGTTGGCCGCGAGGATCGCTGCGCGCGGAGAGTCCCACACGTCGCCGTCGGTGGAGGCGATGCCGTCGTTGAGCTTGGCGGCCATCGGGGCGCCGTCGGCCCGCTGCACGCGCGCGCCCTTCAACAGGCTGGGGCGCGTGGCGCTGCCCCCATCATCGACAGCCAGGGTGAGGGCCAGCAGGAGACCGAACGTCATGCGGCGCGCACCATACACTCTCAAAACATGGTGTCAGCCCCTGCTCTGGGCTTGAGTCGCGCGCGGCATGAGTCGACAGATCTCCCAGGTGGGCATCATCGGCGCCGGCACGATGGGGCACGGCATCGCGCACGTCTCGGCGCTCGCGGGTTTCGCGGTGCAGCTCTACGACGTGACGCTCGGCGCAGCGGAAGCAGGGCGCGCGAAGGTGCAGAAGAACCTCGAGGTGGGGGTCGAGAAGGGCAAGGTCACCGCCGCCGATCGTGACGCGGCGCTCGCGCGCGTGAGCTGCACCGATCGGCTCGACGCGATGGCCGGCTGCCAGTTGGTGATCGAGGCGATCCCCGAGAAGCTCGCGCTCAAGCAGGAGCTCTTTCAGAAGCTCTCGTCGATCTGCGCGGCGAGCACCGTCCTGGCGTCGAACACCAGCTCCCTGTCGCTGACCGAGATCGCCGCCGCCGCCACCCACCCCGGCCGAGTGGTGGGGCTGCACTTCTTCAACCCGGTGCACCTCATGAAGCTGCTCGAGGTGGTGCGCGCGTTTCAGACCAGCGACGAGACGATCGAGACCGTGAAGGCGTACGGCGCGGCGATCAAGAAGGAGCTGATCGTCGTCAAGGACTCGCCGGGCTTCGCCTCGTCGCGGCTGGGCGTGGCGCTGGGGCTGGAGGCGATCCGCATGCTGGAAGAGGGTGTCGCCAGCGCGGCCGACATCGATCGCGCGATGGAGCTCGGCTACGGCCACCCGATGGGGCCGCTCAAGCTGGGTGACCTGGTCGGCCTCGACGTGCGCCTGGCGATCGCCGAGTACCTCCACGCCGAAACGGGCAGCCCCACCTTCCGCCCCCCCCAGCTGCTCAAGAAGATGGTCCGTGCGGGTAAGCTGGGGAAGAAGTCCGGCGAGGGCTTCTACACGTACTGACGGAGCGCCCCATCTCGACGTCCGGTCCCCAGAGCGCGATCCCCTTCGGCTCGTACCTGCTGCTCAAGCGGCTCGCCGTCGGCGGCATGGCGGAGCTGTTCCTCGCGAAGGACACGCGCAACGATCGCATGGTGGTGCTGAAGCGGATCCTCCCGTACCTCGCGGAGGAGGCGGAGTTCGTCCGCATGTTCCTCGACGAGGCGCGCATCGCCGCGTCGCTGCACCACCCGAGCATCGTCGAGCTGTACGAGCTGGGGCACCTCGACGGCTCGACCTTCATCGCCATGGAGTGGGTCGATGGCATCGACCTGCGCCGCATTCTGCAGAAGGAACAGGAGCGGGGCGGGGTGGTGCCGGCGGGCGTGGCGGCGTGGTTCGTCGCGCGGCTGTGTGACGGGCTCCATCACGCGCACATGGCGAAGGACGCCGCGGGGCAGCCGCTGGGCATCATCCACCGCGACGTGAGCCCGCAGAACGTGATGATCAGCTTCCACGCCAACGTGAAGCTGGTCGACTTCGGCATCGCCAAGGCCACCGCGTGGATGGGGCGATCGAAGCCCGGGGTGATCAAGGGCAAGTTCCTCTACCTCGCGCCCGAGCAGCTCACGACCGAGCCGCTCGATCACCGCATGGATCTCTTCGCCGTCGGCACGCTGCTGTACGAGCTGACCACCGGCCAGAGCCCGTTCTACCGGACCAGCACCGAGGCGGTGATCTACGCCATCCGCATGGAGGACCCCGATCCTCCGACCGCGATCCGCAAGGACTACCCGCCCGCGCTCTCGAAGATCATCCTGAAGTGCCTCGTGAAGGACCGGGCGAAGCGCTACCAAACCGCCGACGAGATCCGCCTCGCGCTCGAGGACTTCATGCGCGCCGAGGTGCCCACCGCGCGCGACGACGCCCGCGAGTACGTGGCGCGGCTGTTCGGCGACGAGAACGAGCGCACCAGCATCTTCATCCCCCCCAACGCGCAGTCGAAGAACGTCGCGCCGCGCACCGAGAGCCGCACCGACACCAGCACCCACCGTGACGAAGGGCCGTTCGCGAACCTCGATCAGGAACACACCGTGCCGCTCTCGAGCGTGAAGCTGGCCGACGCGATGGTGCTGCCCGAGGGGCGCCGCGAGACGGGCGAGATCGACGCCGCGCCGACCGGCCCCACGAAGAACGAGCGCCCGCGCCCGAAACCGCCGGTGTCGAACCCGTGGGAACCGGAAGTCACGGCGCCGATGCCGAAGACGGCCGCCCCCCCGAAGCGTGACTTCGTGACGACCGCGGAGATCGACGACGAAGACTCGGTCGGCGGCAGCGAGGTGCCGCCCACCGCGGTCTCCAGGTCCGGCGCGCGCGACGTGGAGGTGGGGCAGGTCTTCGCGCCGCTGCTGCCGACGATGATGGGCGAGTCGGCCCCCGAGCTGACGCGCGCCGCTCCGAAGACGCCGCCGCGGCCCCGCATGCCGGCCTCGCGCCCTGCGCCGCCGTTGCCGTCGTACGACTCGATCCCCGAGGTGTCGGTGGTGAGCGCGGGCGAGGCGACGATGGGCGCGGTGATCGCCGAGCTGTCCGGCGAACTCCCCGAGGAGTCTTCCGAGCCGAGCGAGCCGTCGCCTCCGCCGCCGTCGACCCGCGCGCCGCCCCGTCGCGGCCCGCCGAAGCCGATCGCCCGCCCCGCGCCGAGAGATCCCGATGACGACATCGAGACCCGCGACGAGGCGCACGAGATCTCCGTCACCCGGCGCTCGAGCAGCCAGAAGGTGCTGATCGCGATCTTCGGCGTCGCCGGGCTGGTGGTGGTGGTGCTGCTGGCGGTGCTGCTGTGGCCGTCGTCCGAGGTGACGCCGCGGCCCAGGCCTTCCGTGGTGGACGCCCCGAAGTCGGCGCCCACGACGGGGGGCGGACCGGTGCGGGTGCTGGTGCGCGCGCCGAAGGGCACCGCGCTGACCGTCGACGGCAAGCCGGTGGCGCCCGACGCGACCCTCGAGCGCACGCCGGGGGAGCTGGTGGTGAAGTTCACCTGCCCGCCCAAGAAGAAGGTCAAGTCGCAGCCCGGCACGTTGCGCGCGCAGATCCCCGAAGCGAACGGGCTCGTGGCGGTCGACGTGCCCTGTCACTAAGTCACCCGCCATGAGATGGCTCTGTCTTGCGGGACTGCTCGCGTCGTCGGCGTACGCCGAGGGGCTGGCCGATCGGGTGCGGGAGATCACCCTCGCCAACGGCATGGTGTGGTTGGTGGTCGAACGGCCCGAGGCCCCGGTCTTCACCGGCTTCGTGCGCGTGCGCGTCGGTGGCGCCGACGAGACGCCCGGCGCGACGGGCCTGGCGCACCTCTTCGAGCACATGGCCTTCAAGGGCACGCCCGCGCTCGGCGCGAAGGACTGGGCGGCCGAGCAGCCGGTGCTCGCCGACGTGCAGCGCGTCGGTGATGCGCTCGCGTCGCTGCAGCGCGCCGGCAAGGCGGGCACTCCGGAAGGCCAGGCGCTCGCCGCCGAGCTGGCGACGCTGCAGAAGAAGCACGGCGCGCTGTTCGACGAGAACGCGCTCGCGCGGCTGTACCAGGTGAACGGCGGCGTCGGCCTCAACGCCACCACCGACAAGGACATGACGTCGTACTTCGTCAGCCTCCCCAGGAACCGGCTCGAGCTGTGGCTGACGGTGGAAGCGCAGCGCTTCGCCGCGCCGGTGCTGCGCGACTTCTACACCGAGCGCTCGGTGGTCCAGGAAGAGCGCCTGCGCAGCATCGAGACCAACCCTTCCGGCGCGATGTACGAGGAGCTGATGCAGGTCGCCTTCGTGTCGAGCCCATACCGCTGGCCGACGGTCGGTTACGCGGGCGATCTGAAGGCGATGTCGATGTCGGAGGCGCGCGCCTTCTTCGATCGTCACTACGTCGCGTCGAACGCCGTGGGCTGCGTGGTGGGCGACGTGTCGGCCGCCGAGCTGAAGCCGCTGCTGGAGCGCACCTTCGGGTTGCTCCCGCTCGCGCCCCGGCCAGAAGGGCCCCGTTTCAGCGAGCCGCCGTCCCGCGCGCAGCGCCGCAGCGAGGTGAAGTTCGACGCCGCGCCGCGCCTGATGATCGCCTTCCGCAAGCCGGCGCCCCCGTCGCGGGAAGACATGGTGTTCGACGTGCTGCAGTTGTTGCTGTCAGAGGGGAACACCGGGCGGCTCCAGCAGCGGCTGGTGTTCAAGGACCGCCTCGCGCAGGGCGTGGGCGTGTTCACCGGCCCCGGCTTGCGCCTCGACAACCTGTTCATCGTGTCGGTGACGCCGCTGGCGGGCGTGAAGCTCGAGCAGCTCGAGGCGGCGATTTGGGACGAGCTGTCGAAGCTGAGCAGCGAGCCGGCGACCGACGCGGAGCTGCAGAAGGTGCGCAACCGGGTGTCGGCTGATCTCGCCCGAGCGATCGAGTCGAACTCCGGGCTGGCGAGCGCGTTGTCTCGTGCGCAGACGCTGTACGGTGACTGGCGGTACCCGTTGGAGCGGCCGAAGGTGATCGAGTCGATCGGCGCCGCGGAGGTGCAGGCGACGGCGAAGCGGTACTTCGTGAAGGAGAACTCGGTGATCGTGGGGTTGTCGCGATGAGGCGGGGAGAGGTGGTGCTCTTGATGTTCCTGGGCTGCGCGACCCCGGTGGTCACGCGACCCCAACCGCCGCTCGAGGGGACGCCCACGAAGACCGCGCTGCGCCAGTTGCCGGCGGGGCTCGACGTCGACCCGACCTCGCTGACGCCGCCCCCGCTCGACTTCGCGCTCAAGCAGCCGGAGATCGTCACGCTCCCCAACGGCGTGCAGATCTATCTGCTGGAAGATCACACCACGCCGCTGGTGCTGCTGCGGGCGCTGGTGCCCGTGGGCAGCGCCGACGATCGCGCCGACAAGCTGGGCCTCGCGTCGATCACCGCCACCATGCTGACCGAAGGCGGCGCCGGGGCTCGCACGCCCGAGCAGCTCGAGCAGTTGCTCGAGTTCCAGGCCGCCGACGCCAGCTCGGGCGCGGCCGACGAGTTCTCGACCGTGTCGCTGTCGCTGCGCGCCGCCGATCTCGCCGCGCTGTTGCCGGTGTTCGCGGATCTCGTGCAGCGGCCGCGCTTCGACGAGAAGCGCTTCGAGGTGGTGGTGGGGCGGTTCCTCGAGTCCATGCGACGCCGCGAAGATCGTCCCGATGGCGTGGCGGCGCGCGCGCTGTCGAAGGCGGTGTTCGGCCCCACCTCGGTGCTCGGTCGTGAGCCCATCGCCGCCACCGTCAAGGCGATCACCCTGGCCGACGTGAAAGCGTTCTACGCCAGCGCATGGGCCGCGAAGGGCGCGCGGCTGATCGTCACCGGCGACTTCGATCGCGCGGCGTTGTTGAAGGCGCTCACTCCGGCGTTCGCCAGCTGGAAGGGCGGGGCGGCGCCGACGCGCAGTTGGCCCGCCCCCAGTCCCCTCACGCGCCGGGTGATCGTCGTGCCGCGGCAGATCGCGCAGGCCAAGGTGCGCATCGGCACCTTCGGCTACGGCCGCGGCTCCCCGAAAGAGTTCCCCCTGCGGCTGGCCAACACCGCGCTCGGCACCTTCGGCGTGGGGCGCCTGTACCGCGAGATCCGCGACGAGCGCGGGCTGGCCTACTCGGCCTTCAGCTCGATCAGCACCGGGCCGACCACCGGCCTCTTCACCGCCGGCTTCGACACGAAGCCCGAGCAGGTCGGCGAGGCGCTCGACGTGGCGACGCGCATCCTCGGGGAGGTGGGCGGTGCCGCGCCGATCTCCGCCGCCGAGCTGCGCATCGCCAGCGACATGGCCACCAACGCCTTCGCCTTCCGGTTCGAGGGGGTGGCGCGCATTGCGTGGGAACGCGCGACCTTCGATCTCGTCGGCTACCCGAGCGACTACCTCACCACGTGGCGCGCGAAGATCTCCGCCGTCGATCCCGCCACCGCGACCGAGGCCGCGCGACAGTTGTCCGAAGGGCTGCAGATCATCGTCGTCGGTCCGCCCGAGAAGCTCGGCGATCTCTCGCGCTTCGGGCCGGTGAGCACGATCACCGACGTCGAGCAATTTCGCTGACGCGCGCGCCCCTTTTTTTGACGCTGCGGATCAGACCCGTAGGCTTCGCAACAGCTCGCTGCATCGCCGTGCAGCGGCTTCCCCAAAAGGAGCGGAGCACATGAGCAACAATCGCAAGCAGCCCCGGGTCAACCTCGACATCTACCTCAACAAGTACGTCGCGGGCGTCCCGTACATGGCGCGGACCTCTGACATCAGCCGCGAAGGTGTGGGTCTCGCGCACCTGATCGAGCCGGACATGGCGGGTAAGCGCGTGGGATTGCAGTTCCAGCTCCCGGGCTCAGAGGAGGTCATCTACGCGGAAGGCGAGGTCGTTCGCGAGTGGTGCGACCTCGATCACAAGGAAGAGGGATCCGGCGTGCGCTTCACGCTGCTGACCGAGCGGCACCGCAAGCTGATCGATCAGTTCTGCACCCGCAACGACGTTCAGTAATCGCTGTTGAAGGTCGGGGAGCGCCGACCGTAGATTCGACGCCGCATTTCCTTTCTCCTCATTGGGGGCGTCGAACATGAAGCGCATTCTGTGGGCCGTGGTGTTGGCTGTTCCTCTTGGTGTCTTCGCGCAGGGCAAGGACGCCAAGGCCGCCGAGCCGAAGCCCCAGCCGGGCGTGAGCTGGTCGGGGCAGGTGGTTCGCGCGACGGGCGCGGGCGCTCCTGATCTCAAGGCGCAGAACCCGGCGCAGGCTCGGCTCGGTGCAGAACGCGCCGCGCTCGCCGACGCGCTCCGCAACCTGCTCGCTCAGGTCAAGGGCGTGTCTGTCGACGGCACGCGCAAGATGGGCGACCTGATGGAGAAGGACGAGATCCGCACCCGCGTGGAAGGCCTGGTGCGCGGCTACAAGATCGTCAACAAGCGCTACTTCAGCGACAGCGGCGTCGAGGTGGAGATCGAAGTGCCCCTCGCGTTGCTGTCTGACGTCGTCGACCCCGACGCCACGCAGGTGCCCCCGCCCGGCAAGCCCGAGGGCGACAAGTCGAACACCGGCCTGGTGATCGACGCGCGCGGCCTGAAGGTCACCCCCTCGCTGATGCCCCGCGTGCTCGATGACGGCGGCAAGCCGGTGTACTCGATCGACTCGCTCTCGTCGGACGCGCGCAAGCAGTCGGGCGTCGCCGCCTACGTGCAGAGCCTCGACGACGCGCAGAAGTCGCAGAAGGCCGGCGAGAAGCCGCTGATCATCAAGGCGCTCAAGGCCACCGGCGCCGATCTCCAGCTCGCCCCCGAAGACGCGAAGAAGCTCGCCTCGCTGAACACCAGCTTCCTGGCCGATGGCAAGGTCGTCATCGTCCTCAACTGATCGCCGCGAGATCTCCCCACAATGAAAACGCTCAAGCTCACGCTCGTCTCGCTCGCCGTCTCGCTGCTGGCCTTCGCCCAGGCCACCGTGGTCACCCGGGAGGGCGTCGGTGAAGCCGCCGTCCTCAACAAGGACGAGGTGAAGGCCTACGAAGAGGCGAAGGAGAAGGCGCTGCGCGCCGCCGTCGAACAGGCCGCGGGCGTGCGCATCGACGCCGACACCGTGGTGGTCAACAACCAGTTGGTGCGCGATCAGGTGTTCGCCAACACCAGCGGCTACGTGAAGAAGTACGACGTGCTCGAGAAGAAGGTCGAGAAGGGCGTCGCCACCGTGAAGGTGAAGGCCGACGTCATCACCGACAACCTCGACAAGGACATCGAGGCCGCCCGCAGCGTGGTCAAGCGCATGGGCCGCCCGAGCATCGTGATCGTCGTGCAGGAGCAGACCATTCCCCTCAACCAGGGCGTGATCGTCAACTCCGAGTCGATGGCCACCGTGGTGACCGACGCGATGAAGGCCGACGGGTGGGACATCAAGGACGCGCAGGCGATGAACAAGAAGCTCAGCCTCGAGGGTGGCGCCACGCTCGGCGCGACCGACCTCAAGACCATCGCCGACCTCACCAAGGCCAACTACGTGCTGTACGGCAAGGCGGTGCTCCGCCACCAGGACTTCTACGCCGGCCAGACCGTCACCCCGCAGCAGAAGACGGCGATCTACCCGGTGACCGGTGAGTACGATCTCGCCGTCGCCGCCACCGACAGCGAAGAGCAGGTGACGAAGATCACCGGCAAGCTGCGCCCCAGCACCACCGTCAGCCCGCTCACCTCGTACGAGCAGACCGCGTTCGACCTGATCAAGGCCCGCCGCGACGAGATCATCGGCGACGTGCGCAAGGCGGTGCTCGCGCACTTCCGCGACCAGCTCGTCAACGGCAAGAAGATCGTCCTCAGCGTGAAGGGCCTCGACAGCGTCACCGCTGCCGACGACTTCATGAAGTCGATCGAGGGCATGAAGGGCATCCGCGAGACGACGCAGGACAGCTTCGAGAACGGCAAGGCCGCCTACCGCGTGACCTTCCTCGGCACGACCAAGGACTTCGCCAAGGCGGTCGAGTCGGCGACCTTCAAGAAGAAGAAGCTGAGCATCATCGCGCAGGGCATGAGCGTGGTGGAGATCCAGGTCGGCAAGTGAGTCGTGCCTGGGCCCTCGCCCTCGTCTTCGCGGCCGCATGCGAACCGAAGGCGGGGGCTTCGTTGTTCCCGGCAGGGAAGCTCCCTCCGGCGCGGGTCACCACGAAGAGCGAGCTGGTGCTGATCTGCTCGCCTTCCGACGCCGACGTGGAGCTCGACGGAGTTCCCCAGGGCACCTGCGAAGACTTTCGAGGCGAACCCCGGGGCCTCGCGCTGAAGAAGGGTGCGCGGCGGGTACAGGTGAAGAAGCGGGGGTACCTGCCGTGGGACACCATCGTGGAAACTGACGGAACCCGAGTGCTGATGAACGTCACGCTCATTTCAACTGGAGGAGGAACGCCATGAACCGGCTCCTCGTCGTCGTCGTGTCGCTGCTCTCGTCGCTCGCGCTCGCGGAGGTCGGCAAGGTCGCCTCCCTCGAAGGGGAGGCCACCCGCACCCCGAAGGGCGGCGCCGCCGAGGCGCTGAAGGTGGGCTCGCTGATCGAGCTCGCCGACACCATCACCGTGAAGGCCGGCAACCTGAAGTTCGAGCTCAACGACGGCAGCGTGATCATGCTCGCGCCCGCCAGCACCCTCGAGATCACCGAGGCCGAGTTCGAAGGGCAGGAACGCAAGGGCTTCTCGGGCCTGCTCAAGGCCGGCTCGTTGTGGACCAAGGTGAAGAAGGCGCTGGGCGGTGGGAAGTTCGAGGTGTCGACCGAGCGCGCGGTGGCCGGCGTGCGTGGCACCATCTTCCGCATCGACGCCGACGCGCTGGTGAAGGCCGCCAAGGGCAAGGCGAAGGGCCGCAAGGCGTCGATCGTGCGCGTCGTCGAGGGCGCCGTGGCGGTCAACCCCTCGAAGGCGATCGCCAGGACGCTCAAGGGTGCGCTCAAGCCGAAGGGGCCGCGTGTCGAGGTCGCCGGCCCGAAGGAAGTCTCGGTCGACGAGTGGGAGAAGATCTTCGTCACCCTCGCCGCCAACCAGCAGATCGCGGTGGGCGTCGACTTGTGGGAACAGGCCGAGATCGACGAAGCGACCAAGAACGATGCCTTCTCGAAGTGGATTGAGAAGAACCAGTAAGGCGGGCTTCGCGGCCCTCGCGCTGACGGCCCTCGTCGCCAGCGCGCAGGACCAGCGACCTCTTCCTCGCGGGGCGCCGGAGGCCTTCGTGCCGACCGCGCCCCGCGTTCACGTGCGGGTGCACGAAGAGCTCGACCCCGATCGCGTGCGCGAGCTCGCCCGGCCCGGCGTGACGCTGTGGTTGTCCACCTCCAGCAACACCCTGCGCGCGTCGATGGTGGAGAACGTGGCGCGCTTCGACGCCGCGTGGGTGCAGCTGCGCGCGCCGCTCAAGCCGGTGGACGCGACGGTGTTCGCGAAGCTCCCGCACGCCGGCGCGTGGGTCGACGTCGGCTCGCTCGACGTGGTGGGTCGCCTGCCCGGGGCGCGCCGCAGCGCCGTGTGGTGGGCCGGCCCGCTCGACGAGGCGCTCGTCACCAGGCTCGCGCGCGCACACGCCGCCGAGCTCCGGTGGACCCCTCCGGGCCCGGTCGATCTGCTCACCTGGGCGCAGTTCAGCCAGCTCGGCGGCCGCCGGGTGATCGTCGCCACCGCCGACACCCTGCTGCCGGTGCGGTGCGAGGCCCGGAAGCGGGGCGATCCCTCGGTCGAGCTCCACGTGGCGAGCCTGCTGTCGCTGTCGAGCGACGTGTTCCCCTGTGGCGTCGGCACGCGGGTGGTGGTGCAGCCGGAGATCGAGCCGTGGCTGCTGCAGTCGCTGCTGGTGCGCGACCCGTCGGTCGAGCTGGTGATTGAGGTGGGCGCCAGTTCGACGCGGGCGCTCGCGGCGCGCGGGCTGCTCGATCGGCTCGAGCTTGGGGCGTCGCGGTGAGCCTCGCTGCGCTGCACGCCCGGCTGGTGAAGTGCCGCCGGTGTCCGCGGCTGGTGGCGTGGCGCGAAGAGGTGGCGACCGTGAAGCGCCGCGCCTACCGCGACGAGGTGTACTGGGGCCGCCCGGTGCCCGGCTTCGGCGACCCGAAGGCGCGGCTGGTGATCGTCGGCCTCGCCCCCGGGGCGCACGGCGCCAACCGCACCGGCCGCATCTTCACCGGCGATCGCAGCGGTGACTTCCTCTACGCCGGGCTCCACCGCGCCGGCTTCGCCAACCAGCCCACCAGCCGCACGCGCGACGACGGCCTGGCGTTGTCGGACTGCTTCATCACCTGCCCGGTGCGCTGCGTACCGCCCGACAACAAGCCGAGCCCCGAAGAGCTGCGCAGCTGCCGGCCGTGGCTGCGCGACGAGCTGGCGCTCCTGAATCCGAGGGTCTTCCTCGCGCTCGGCCACGTAGGGTGGGGCGCCTGTCTCGACTTCCTGGAATGGCCGAAGCCGCTGCCGAAGTTCAGCCACGGTGCGCTGGTGAAACACCCTGGTCGCGAGGTGTGGCTCGCGGCCTGTTTTCACGTCAGCCAACAGAACACGCAGACCGGAAGATTGACCGAGGCGATGTTCGATCGAGTGCTAGAACGCCTGCGCTCGCAGCTTGACCTCCCCTCACGTCGAGGGGGATGATTCCGCCGTTTTCAAAGGGATTTTCCAAGGAGTCCTGACCACTTGCTTCAGCCGCAAAGGGTCATCGCGCAGGCCACCGCCAGCGCCGCCAGCACCGGACTTCTGACCAGGGTACTCATGCGCCGATCCGTCTTCGTTTCCATCGTCGCGCTCTCCGCGGTTGCGCTCGCTCAGGCCCCCGCAGATCGCAAGGCTGCCAAGGAAGTCGAGCTCAAGAAGAAGGAGACGAGCCTCGTCCCCGACAAGTCGCTCGCCGGCGACATCACGCGCAAGAAAGAGAAGCGCGATGACGCGCCCGCGCTGAAGTACGACCAGTTCCGCCTCGGCGTCGAGCTGCAGGTCGCCGCCAAGCGCCGCGAGCAGATCGTCGATCTCCAGAAGATCATCACCCTCACCACCGACAAGACCGAGGCGCCGTCGCTGCTGTTCCGCCTCGGCGAGCTCTACTGGGAAGAGGCGAAGTACTTCGACTTCGAGGCCAACCGGAAAGACGACGACAAGATCCGCGCGCTCAACGCCGACGACAAGGCGGGCGTCGAGCAGGCCGAAGCCGAGAAGGCCAAGCTGCACGAGCAGTCGAAGGCCTACGCGCAGAAGGCCATCGAGGCGTATTCGCGCATCGTTCAGGAGTTCAAGAACTTCGAGCGCACCGACGAGGTGCTGTACTTCCTCGGCCTCAACCTGATGGAGATGGGCGACGAGAAGCGCGCGCTGGTCGCCTACAACCGGCTGATCAGCAAGTACCCCAAGTCGAAGTACCTGCCCGACTCGTACCTCGCGGTCGGCGAGTACTGGTTCAACGGCAGCAAGGGGAAGCGTGAGTCGCTCGAGAAGGCCCTCGAGAACTACAAGAACGCCACCAAGTTCCCCGACAACCAGGTGTACGGCTACGCGCTGTACAAGATGGGTTGGTGCTACTTCAACATGTCGGACTTCGAGAAGGCGCAGGACCAGTTCAAGTCCGTCGTGCTGTACGCGAAGTTCGCCGGCACCGAAGAGATCGAAGGCAAGAAGGGCGCGAAGGGCTCGCGCGCCGGTCTCGCGAAGGAAGCCCGCACCGACTACGTGCGCGCCTACTCTCGCGGCGGTGGCGGCCCCGGCGAAGCGAAGGACAAGTTCAACAAGCTCTGCGACACGCCCGACGAGCTGCGCACGATGCTCAAGCAGCTCGCCGGCCTCTTCTACGAAGATGGCAAGGACAAGGAAGCCGCGCTCTCGTACGACATGTTGATCAAGGAGCGCCCGATCTCCCCCGAGGCGCCCGGCTTCCAGTCGCGCATCGTCGACTGCGTGATGCGCGCCGGTAACAAGCAGATGACCGTGCAGCAGGTGCGTCGCCTGGTGAAGATCATGGACGACGTGCTCAAGGGCAACCCCAAGCTCGAGGACAAGGACAAGAAGGCCCTCGACGAAGCGAAGGAGCTCTCGGAGCGCACCATCTCCAAGCTGGCCGTCGACTGGCACAACGAAGGCCGCAAGACGCGCGACGAGCAGACCTTCGAGTTCGCCAACGCCGTCTACGCCGACTACCTCACGCTCTTCCCCCAGAGCCCCAAGGCGTACGACCTGCGCTTCTTCTGGGCCGAGCTCCTCAACGACAACCTCAACAAGTACGAGAAGGCCGCCGGCGAGTACACGACGGTGTTCGGCGTCGACATCGAGAAGATCAAGAAGGGCGGCGACGCGAAGCCCGGCAAGTACATGACCAACGCGTCGTACAACGCGATCCTCGCGTGGACGGAGGTCGTGAAGAAGGACGAGGCCGACGGGAAGATCAAGCCCGAGCCGATCACCGACCCGAACAAGAAGCTGACGATTCCGCCCTCGAAGCAGAACCTCCTCGACGCCTGCAACAACTACCTGAAGTACATCGAGAAGGGCGAGAAGAAGGTCGAGATCGCCTACAAGGCCGCGCGCATCTATTACGACTACAACCACCTCGACGAGGCGGTCGCGCGGCTGTCGGACATCGCGCTCAAGTACCCCGACTACAAGTTCGAAGACGGCTCGAAGGCCGGCGAAGTGGCCGCCAACCTCGTGCTCGACTCGTACAACCTCATCGGCGACTGGTCGAAGGTCAACGAGTGGGCGCGGAAGTTCTACGCCGAAGAGAAGCTCGCCACCGGCCAGTTCAAGGCCGACCTCGCCAAGCTGATCGAGCAGTCGAGCTTCAAGCTCATCAACCAGCTCGAAGCGAAGAAGGACTTCGCCAAGGCCGGCGAGGCGTACATGACCTTCGTCACCGAGTGGCCGAAGTCGGAGCTGGCTGACAAGGCGCTCCACAACGCGGCGATCGACTTCTTCAACGGCAAGATGCTCAACCGCGCCATCGAGGTGCGCAAGCAGCTCATCCAGAAGCACCCCAGGTCGAGCTACGTGCCGCAAGACGTCTACGCGCTCGCTGAAGGTTACGAGGCGATCGCCGACTTCGACCCCGCCGCCGACTTCTACGAGCTGTACGCCAGCAACTACGAGAAGAACAACAAGGGCGGCAAGAAGGGCAAGGCGGCCCCGGCGAAGAAGGGCGCGCCTGACAAGAAGCCCGAGGCCGAGCAGGTGTGGGAAGAGCAGAAGGCCCAGGACGCGCTCTTCAACGCCGGCGTCTTCCGCGAAGGGTTGGGCGCGTACAAGCAGGCGCTCAAGAACCGCGAGAAGTACCTCGAGCTGTGGCCCAACTCGAAGGACGCCGAGGCCGTCGAGAAGTCGATCCTCGATCTCTACGAGAAGATGAACCAGTGGTCGAAGGTGACCAAGGGCCTCGAGGAATACGAGAAGAAGTACATCAAGGACCCCAACAAGGTCCTCACCGCCGAAGGCCGCATCGCGACCATCTACGAAGAGAAGCAGAAGAACGCGAAGGCGGCGAAGGGCGTCTACGCGCGCATCTCGGACTACTACGAGAAGCTCGGCAAGAAGCAGCGTGAGGCGCTGGAGATCACCGCGCTCGACGCCGTGGCCCGCGCCTCGTTCATCGCCAACGAAGACGACTGGAAGAAGTACAACGCGATGAAGCTGCGCTGGTCGAAGATGCAGAACATCGCCGAGCTGAAGTCTTCGATCCTCGCCAAGAGCAACGCGCTCCAGGAGATCCAGAAGACGTACACCAGGACGGTCGCCTTCAAGTCGGCCGACCCGGCCATCTGCGCGCTCCACAAGATCGGCCTCGCGTACGATCAGCTCGCCGAGCAGCTCATCAACTTCCCCGTGCCCAAGGGCCTGCCGGAAGAGGTGCTCATCGAGCTGCGGCCCCAGTTCGAGCAGCAGGCCGACCCGGTGAAGAAGAACGCCGCCGAGGCCTTCACCGCGGTGGTGCAGAAGAGCCAGGAACTCGACGTGTTCAACCCGTGCACCGTCGCGGCGCTCGAGATGCTGCGCAACAAGTACCGGCCCGACGCGTTCCCCAAGATGCGCGAAGACGTGATGGAGCTGAAGATGGCCTCGGACAAGGTCACGGCCATCGGCGGCGACGTGCTCACCTCGATTCAGCCGGTGCCCACCATCTCGCCCGAGAAGGCGCAGGAGATCCGCAACAACGCGCGCGAGGTCGGCTCGCGTGACGTGGCCGACACCATGCCCGAGGTCGATCTCACCGGGCCTCCGGTGGCGAACAACAACACCACCCAGAAGAAGCAGACCGCGCCCCCGCCGGAGCCGAAGAAGAAGGAGGCGCCGGCTCCGAGCCCGACGCCCACCCCGAAGAAGGACACGAACGACGAGCCGGAGGATGCGCTGTGAAGACCTCGATGCGACAGATCATGCTCACCGCCGCGATCGCGGTCACGGGCTGCACCACCACCGGCTCCAACACCGTCGGCTCCGACAAGGTCGGCGGGCCCCGCGTGGCCGCCAACAAGGACGGCTCGCAGCAGGGCGAGGTGGTGCCGCAGATCTCCAACAAGGCGAAGCTGCTCTTCGAAGACGCGCTCAAACAGTACGAGCAGCAGAAGAAGATCAAGAACGTCGACTACGTGGGGCTCGAGAAGAAGTTCCGCGCCGCGGCCGACGCCGACCCGAACCTCGCGGAGGCCACCTACAACCTGGGCGTGCTCGCCGAGCGGCAGGGCAAGACCAAGGAAGCCGTCGGCTACTACAAGGAGGCGCTCGCCAAGAAGCCCACGCTGCGCCAGGCGGCCGAGAACCTCGCGGTGATCGCGCAGAACAACGGCGACGAAGCGAGCGCGGTGCGGATCTACACCGACATCCTCACCAACTACCCCGACGACGCCAGCAGCCGCGCCCGCCTCGCCGAGATCAGCCGCCGCAAGGGCGACCTCGACAAGGCGATCGAGCTGTCACGCGAGGCGCTCTTCCGCGACCCGAAGACGCTGCAGGCCTACAAGACGATGATGCAGGTGTACTTCGAGCAGAAGCAGTTCTCGCTCGCTCGCCTCATCGCCCTGCGCGCCAGCAAGCTCGACGACTCGGATCCGGAGATCGCCTACACGCTGGGCCTCATCAACCTCGCGGAGAAGGAACCGGCGAAGGCGCGCGTGCAGTTCAAGAAGGCCGTCGAGGCCCGCCCCGACTTCCTCCCCGCGCACTACCAGCTGTGCAAGATGGCCTTCGAGCAGGAGGACTACCAGGGCGCCGAAGAGCACCTGCGCCGCATTCTGCAGTCCAACGGCAAGAACGCCGAGGCGCTGCTGAACCTGGGCGTGGCCTACAAGGGCATGGGCCAGCTCGACAAGGCGATGGCCACCTACGACGAGGTGCAGAAGATCAGCGGCGAGATGCCCGAGCTGTACCTGAACCGCGGCATCATCATCGGCCTCAAGGGTGACCCGGAGAAGGCGATCACGCTCTTCAAGACCTACCTCGCGCGCAAGGGCGAGGCCGGCGTCGGCATGGACCACCCGGTGCACACGCTGATCTCCGAGCAGGAAGCGGCGATCGCCAAGCGCGAGGAAGACAAGAAGATCGCCGAAGAGGCCGCCCGCATGGAGGCGGAGATGAAGAAGCAGGAGGCCGAGATGGCCGAGCAGGAGCGCAAGGCCAAGGAGGCCGAGTTCCAGAAGCAGAAGAACGACGCCAAGGGCGTGAGTGACCCGAAGGGGACCCCCGCGCCTGCTCCCGAGCCGAAGAAGGAAGAGCCGAAGCCCGAGGCGAAGAAGGCCCCGCCTGCGCCGGCTCCGACGCCTGCTCCTGCGCCCGCGCCTGCGCCGGCCAAGAAGGGCGACGAGCCCGACGACGGGCTCTGAGGAGGCCCCAGCGGGGAGGGCGCTTCAGTCCTTCCCGCGAGCCAGCAGCATCTTCACCCAGCGCACGGCGATCTTCCGGCGGCTCCCCTCGACCATGAAGGCGGGGATCGAGCCCGCCGGGTCGCTGAAGATGACGTAGGTGACGCGGGTCTTGCCGTCGGCGCCGCGCTCGAAGCGCCACTCGCCCTTGAGCCTGGTGATGCGCACCCAGCCGTCAGGCTTCGACGGGGCGACCTCGTTGGCTGCCTCGAAGGTCATCGCGCACAGGTCGTCGCTGGTGCGCACCCGCTTCGCCCGCACCGCGTAGTCGCGGTTGGCTACCACCGGCGGGGAGATCTGATCGTACGTGACGCGCTCGTTCTCGGACTCGGAGATGATCTTCCGCGCCTTGAGGTCGGGCTCGTCGGGATCGAACTTGCCGTCACCGAAGGCCGCGTCGCACAGCGAGCCGGGGGTGTGGGTGGTGGTCGTCGTCAGCCGCAGCTCGACGAGGTTCGACCCCGCCACCGGGCGAGACTCGATCAAGATGCCGTCGGTCTCTTCGACCTTCGAGTAGTCGCTGCCGGCGGCGAGCATCAACGCGGCGATCGTTTCGCGAATCATGACGGGAGCTGCAGCTTTCGGGTCTGGTTGCCCATGATCTGAATGGTGGTACGCCGGGGCAGCAGCCTTCGCATGAGAAACGACGCGAAGCGGTTGAACACCCCGGGGATCAACACCGGCCCGCGGGCCAACGCGTCGAGCGCCTCCGAGACGACCTGCGCCGGCTGCTGCATGCCGGGCGGCGCCTTCGTGGTCGCCTTGAGCAGGTTGGGCGTCGCGGTCGCGCCGGCGCACACCGACAGCACGTCGACGCCGGTGCCCCGGCACTCGGCCCACAGCCCCTCGGCGAGCGCGAGGTTGTACGACTTGGTCGCGCCGTAGGTCGAAACGAAGGGCGAGCCCTGGAACGCGGTGAGCGACGACAGCAGCACCAGGCCGCCGCGCCCGCGCTTGATGAGGCGCGGCAGGAAGTGGTGGGCGAGGGCGGTCGGCGTGCGCACGTTGACGTCGAGCGCGCGCAGGTTCTCCTCGAGGCTCTGTTCGATGAACGGGCCGATGGGAGACAGCGCGGCGTTGTAGACGACCAGCCCCACGTCGAGTTCGGCGGTGGCGGCGGCGATGCGCGAGGCCGCGTCGGGGTGCGCGAGATCGATCGCCAGGCACTTCGTCTCGCCGGGGAGCGTCTTCGCCAGCTCGGCCAGCACCTGTTCGCGGCGGGCGATCAGCACCACCTTCACACCGCGCGCGCTGAGCTGGCGCGCGAACTCCGCGCCCATGCCTTCCGAGGCGCCGGCGACCACGGCCCAGGGTCCATAGCGTTGAGGGAACATCAGTACGGGCTCTGTCCGACGTAGTTGCCGGCCGGGTCGTAGTTGCAGACCACCAGGACCCACGAGCCGGAGCCCCAGGGGCTGTTGGTGGTGCAGCGCTGCTGGGCGCAGCCGATGCCGGTGCTCTTGCGCCAGACGATCTGCGTGTAGTGGCCGCACTGCTTGCCCAGCGCGCACGAGTTGGTGGCGTAGGTGTAGTTCGCCTTCTCGGCGGCCCAGTCGTTGACGATCTGCGTCGGTGAGCGCGCGGCGGTCGAGGCGAAGAGGTTTTCGCCCAGCGTGTTGGGATCGCGGTGGTTGAACTCGCAGCGCGCGGCCCAGTCTGCGGCGAGGGCGGCGGCGCTGTCGCTCCAGTGCACCTCGGCGAGGGCGGGGCTCGGCGCCGGCATCGCGGCGGCGCGCACGGCGTTGTGCGCGGTGACCCACTCGCGCTGCTCCGCGGTGAGCATCGGTCCGGCGTCGACGACGGACTCGGTGCCGGCGTCAGGGGCGAGGGGCGGGTTCTCGGTCGCTCCACCACAGCCGGCGAGGAGCAGGAAGGCGAGGGCGTGTCGCTTCATGGCGCCTTCGGTTTCGCACCACGGAGGACTTCGTACGAGGCCTTCTTGCCGTCGACGGTGAGCAGCGCGGCGACGCCGTAGGTGGTGGTTCCGTCGTTGAGCTTCCAGGGAAGCGGGTTCGCCGAGCCCTGATCGATGAACAACGACGGGTGGGGCTTCTTCGGGGGCAGGGGCTTGCCGCTCAGGTCAGTCGCCTTGCCGGCCGCCTCGAGGATGTGGCCGTGAATGCCGAAGTTGATCTTCGCCTTCTGGAGGAGCGCGGTGAGGCGCGGATCTCCGACGTTGTCGGCGCCGGGCACGTAGTCGATCGCCTGCTGGCCCTTCTGGCGCGGCGGGCCGTGGCTGAGCAGCACCGTCGCGTCGTCGGCCGCGGCGGCGGCGCGCTCGAGGGCGTCGATGTCCTTGTCCTTGTAGATGCAGCCGCCGGCGAGGTGGAGATACGCCTTGTCGTGGTACCCGCCGAGCCCCAGCACGTCGACGCCGTCACCGTCGTAGCGGCGAATGACATCGAGGTTCAGCAGGTGCGTCGCGCCGGCCTTGCGCTGCTTGAGGATGGAGTAGTTGAGCGCCGCGCCGCGCTCCATGTTGCCGGCGATGATCAGCAGGGGCCGGTTGGTGGCCCTGGCGAGGTACTCGAGGATCTGATCGAGCCCCTCAGGCTCGGAGCTGGTGTCGCCGCCGATCACGATCGCGTCGACGTCGGCCTTCTCGAACTGGGCGAGGAAGGTGTCGAGCATCGCCTTCGTCTCGGGCTCGAGGTCCTTGATGCCGGAGAGCAGCCCCAGCACGGGCTTCTTGCTGGCGCGCGGCGTCACGCGGCGCACCTTCACCGTGCCGCCGGTGTGCTCGAAGCGCCAGCCCTCGCGTTCCTTCACGTCGGCGGGGGAGAAGTGCTCGAAGGGGCCGTTGCAGTCGAACTGGTAGCGCTCTTCCCAGGCGGAGAAGTCTTCGGCGGCGGCGAGGGTCGAGAGGAGGAGAAACGAGGAGAGGATCAATCGCACGTCAGGGGCCCTTCTTCTTCGGGATCATCGGGTCGGTCTGCGCTTCGCCCTTCACCACGGGCATCTCGGGAACGGTCGGCACGGCGTAGCTGCGCGTCTCTTCGCGACTGAAGTCGAGCGGCTGCGGCGTGTCGATGCTGCCTTTCGCCAGCGCCTTGAAGCGGGACTGCCATTCGTCGCGCTCCGAGAGGGCGCGGGTGCGGCCGTCGCGTTCCTGGTCGATCATGCGACCGAGCGCCTCGATGCGGAGGTTGAGCTGGTCCCGCTCGGACACGAGGTTGGCGGCGAGCTGGCGTTCGTGATCGAGGGCGGTGCGGAGGTCGGCCGCTTCGCGTGCAGCGCCGCCACCGGCGACGGCGACCTTCTGGTGGAGCTGGCGGGCCAACGCGCGGGCCTCGTCTCGTTCGGTCTTGAGCTTGAGCGCGACCTCGCGGGCCTCTCGGGTGGCGGCGGCTTCGGCGCCGATGCGCGACTCGGTAGCGGCGAGCTGCGCCTGGAGCGCGTCGCCTCGTTCCATCGCGGCGCGCAGCGAGTCGTCGCGGCGGGCGAGGTCGGCCTCGAGCGAGGTGAGCTGGGACTGCAGCGTCGCGGCGTCGGCTGCGGCTGCTTCTGCCAGGGCGAGCTGGGTGCGGAGCGCGTCGACCTCGGCCTGGAGCGTGGCGACGTTGGCGGTGAGGACTTCAGCGTTGGCGACCTGTGCGCGCAGCGCCTCGACTTCTTGCTGCAGCGCCGTGACGTCGCCCGCGGCGCGCGCCGCGTCGAGCTCGGCCTGGAGCGTGGCGACGTTGGCGGTGAGGACTTCAGCGTTCGCGACCTGCGCGCGCAGGGTCTCGACCTCTTCCGCCGCCCGCGAACGCTCGCCGCGCTCCGCCTCCAGCGCAGCCTGCAGCTTCAGCCGATCCTCCTCATGCGACGCCTGAAGCTGCTCGAGGTCGAGCTCGAGGCGCTGCCGCTCGGTGCGCTCGGTCGTCAGGGCCAGCTCCCGCGCCTTCATCTCTTCGCGGAGCTGCTCTTCGACCTCCGCCATGCGCGCGCGGGCGTCATTGCGTTCGGCGGCGATCATGCTCTCGCTGGTGACGTAGCGAGACGCGGTCTCCTCCAGTTCGACGATCTTCGCCCGCGCGGCCTCGAGCTCCTGCGCCGCGGCTTCCCCGGCTTCACGGCCGGCCTTCTCGCTGGCGAGCTGGTCTTCCAGCGACGACAGCTTCTTCCGTACCTCTGCGAGCTCTCCCTCGAGCGCGCCCTGATGGGCTCTCGCCTCATCGAGATCGATCGCCAACTGCCCGCGCTCCGACTCGGCGGCTTCCTTCCCCGCGCGCGCGTCGCTCAGCTCCTTCATCACCAAGGCGCTGCCGGCATCCAACTCCTCGCGAACCCGGTCGAGCTCGGCGCGCGCCTTGTCGCGATCGCTCAGCGCGGACAGCCGGGACTCCTTCTCGGTCTGCAGGGCCGCGGTCGCCTCGCTCAGCTTGCGCTGGCTTCGTTCGAGGTCTTCCCGTTGTTCCTTGCGCTCATCCGACAGGATGGCGGCCCGATCGCGCGCCTCGTCCCGCTCGGTGGTGAGGTGGCCGATCTGCTCGCCGAGCTCCTTCTGCACCCCGTCGAGGGTGCGCTTGAGCCTGAGCAGCTCACCCTCGAGCTGCAGCACCTTCGCCTCGTCGATGGCGATCAGCGGCGCGTCACGCCCGTCGGCCAGCCTGCGGCTCGCGCGCGCCAACTTGGTGGTGCCATCGGCGGCGAGGTCGAACGCGACCTTGAGCTGCCCGATGCCCGGCGCGTCGACGATCAACCCCACCGCGCTCGGCTCGACCGAGAGCCCGACGTCGATCGGGCCGGCGTCGCTCTCGGCGTGGAGTCCCGCGTCCCACGCGTCGGGTGCGGCGATGCGGCTGGTGACGTCGGCTCGTTTTCGGGGGTCCGCCATGGGGCGCATCGTACCTCCGAACGTCCGGGCCCTCCCGTTTGTGGCCTGTAGTAGAGGCCCGCGCACGATGCCCGCTTCGCCGATTCGTTACGAACTGCTCGCCACCGCCCCCTCGGGCGCCCGGGCCGCCATTCTCCACACCCGCCGCGGCCAGACGTTGCTGCCGACCTTCATGCCGGTGGCGACCCACGCGCACGTGCGAGGCCTGACGATGGACGAGGTGCGCGACTCCGGCGCGACCATCTGTCTGTCGAACACCTACCACCTGCTGCTGCGGCCGGGCGTCGAGGTCTTCAAGCACTTCGGCGACGTGCACCGGTACATGGAGTGGGGCGGCGGGGTGCTGACCGATTCCGGCGGCTTTCAGATCTTCAGCCTGCCCGGCGCGCGCGACATCACCGAGAAGGGCGCGCACTTCCGCAGCCCGTACGACAACCACGCGCACCTGCTCTCGCCCGAGACCAGCATCGAGACGCAGCAGGCGATCGGCTCGGACATCATGATGGTGCTCGACGTGTGCATCCCGTCGACGTCGGGTGAGAAGGAGACGCAGGAGGCGATGGAGCGCACCCACCGCTGGGCGCTCCGCTCGCTCGCCGCGCGCGACGCGAAAGACACCGGCCAGGCGGCGTTCGCCATCGTGCAGGGCGGCGTCTTCCCGCACCTGCGCACCGAGAGCGCGGGCTTTCTCACCCAGCACCCGTTCGACGGCTTCGCGATCGGCGGCCTCGCCGTCGGTGAGTCGCGCGAGCTGCTGTACACCATGACTCAGCACACCGCGCCGCTGCTGCCCGCGGACAAGCCGCGCTACCTGATGGGCGTAGGCACGCCGATCGATCTCGTCGAGGCGGTCAACGCGGGCGTCGACATGTTCGACTGCATCGTGCCGCCGAAGATGGCGCAGCAGGGCTACGCGTACACCTTCGAGGGGCAGATTCGCGTCAGCCGCAACGAGTTCCGCATGGCCGACGAGCCGCTCGACGCGACCTGCGAGTGCCCGGTCTGCAAGCGCTACACGCGCAGCTACCTGCGGCACCTCGCGCACGGCAACCACCACCTCTCGTCACGCCTGCTGTCGGTGCACAACCTGTGGCACTACCAGGCGCTGATGCGCCGCATGCGCAACGCGATCCTCGAAGGGCGCTGGGCGGGGGAATACGCGACGCTGCGCGAGCTGCTCGCGCCGAAGAAGGGCCTGTACCGATCGACCGGCGTGAAGGACGGCGTGTTCGAGCTGGTGACGACGCGCGGCGGTTTCCGCGCGGTGCGGCACACCGGGCACGGCGAGATCATGCACCCCGTCGGCCCGTGGGAAGAGGCCAACCGCCTGTACGTGGATCAGCTCGAGCTCGAGAAGAAGCTCGCGATGCCGTCGGAAGATCCGCTGCGGATCCTCGACGTCGGCCTCGGCGCGGCCACCAACGCGGTCGCGGCGCTGACGCGCGCCGAGAAGATGGGCGACGCCCGCCGCCGCCCGCTGGAGATCGTCAGCCTGGAGATCGACCTCACGCCGCTGCGCCTGGCGATCTCCGACCCCGAGGGCTTCCCCTTCCTGCAGCCGTGGAAGCACGCCGTCGAAGCGGTGCTCACCGAAGGCCGCTGGGACTCGCCGAGCCTGACCTGGCGCGTGCTCGAGGGTGACGCGGTGAAGCTGGTCGATGAGCTCGATGGGCAGTTCGAGATCGTCTTCTTCGATCCCTTCAGCCCGGAGTCGAACCCCACGATGTGGACGGTCGACTTCCTGCGCGAGATCCGCTCGAGGACGCCGCGCGAAGGCGGGCTGCTGGCGACCTACAGCGCGGCGACCCCCACGCGGGTGTCGTTGCTGCTCGCCGGCTTCTTCGTCGGCCACGGCATGTCGACCGGCACCAAGGGCGAGACGACGGTCGCGGCCTCGGCTGCGGGCCTGGTGCAGCAGCCGCTGGGCCAGCGGTGGCTCGAGCGGTGGCAGCGCTCGTCGGCGCCGGGGCCGCACGGCGCGATGCTCACCACCGAGCTCGAGCAGACGGTGCGGGCGCACCCGCAGTTCGTGGTGAAAGAAGCCCGCTAACTAGAAGAGGGTGTGCTCGAGGAGCAGGATCCCCACGCCGGCGACGAGCGACAGCAGCGTCACCGGCACGCCGATGCGCAGGTATTGCCAGAAGCCCACGCGCACGGTGTCCTTCGCGCCCTCGAAGACGATGAGGTTCGCCACCGAGCCGATCAACGTCAGGTTGCCCGCGAGCGTCGAGGCGAGCGCGAGCACCTGCCAGCCCAGCTTCGGGTCGGCCATCGCCGGCACCCAGGTGCGCGCGAGCATCACGAAGGGCACGTTCGAGAACAGGTTCGAGGCCACCAGCGTGAGGGCCGTGAAGCCGAAGGTCTCCTGCAGCCGGCTGCCGTGCATCAGCGGCGCGAAGAGATCGCGCATCTTCACCGCCCAGCCTTCCTGATTCACGCCGTGCACCACGATGAACAGGCACGCGAAGAAGAGCAGCAGGGAGTAGTCGAGCTGCTTGTACTGCTCCTCGGGATCGACGCCGGCGAACAACATCACCACCGCCGCGCCGACCAGCGCGCTCCACGACATCGGCAGGCCGACGAAGAAGGCGATCAGCACGCCGCTCAGCGCGAGGGTGCACAACGTCATCAGCTTGCGATCGACCTTCGGCGGCTCGCCTTCGGGGTGAATGGGCTGGGTCGGCAGGTCGGCCTTGAACGCGACTCGCAAGACTCCATAGACGATCAGCAGCGACACCAGCGCCGGCAGCGCCATCAGCAACAGGAACTCGCCGTACGGCATGCGCGACGACACGCCGATGATCATGTTCTGCGGGTTGCCGGTGAAGGTCGCCACCGAGCCGGCGTTCGACGCCATGCACAGCGCGAGGAGATAGGGCAGGGGCGGCAGCTTCGCGTTCTTCACCAACATCAACACCAGCGGCGTCAACATCAGGCACACGGTGTCATTGACCAGCACCGCCGACATCACGCCGCTGATGAGCACCAACGCGAGCAGGAGCCCGGTCGGCGTCTTCGAGTGGCGCAGCACGTAGTACGCGGTGGCGCGGAAGAAGGCGGCGCGCGTGAGGTACGTCGTGAGCAACATCATGCCGAGCAGCAGCACGATGGTGTCGAGGTCGACGGCGCTCGAGACCTCGGCCGGCGCGACGATGCGCAGCGCCACCATCGCCGCCGCGCCCACCAGCGCCGCGCCGGTGCGGTCCAGCTTGATCCACGGGAGCTTGAAGCCTGCGAGGAAGACGTAGGTCAGCAGGAAGACAACCAGGGCCACCGCTTCAGCCCTTGGCCTTCTTCTTCTTCGCGCCGTCGGCCGCGGCGTCGGACGAGGCGGCCCGCTTGGGCGGCTTGCGCTCTTCTTCGGGCGGGGCAGCGGGCGCGGCGGCCACCGGGGCGGGCGCTGCACCACCGGCGTTCTTCGCGAGCGAGGCCTTCAGCGCCTCCATCAGGTCGACCACCTTCGCCACCGGAGCCGGCGCGGGCGTGAGGTCCACCGCCTCGCCCTTGATCTTCTTGTCGAGCAGCTCGCGCAGCTTCTCGCGGTACTCGTCTTTGTACTGATCGATCTCGAACTTCGGCTTCGCCATCGCGGTGATGAACTGCTTGGCGAGGCCGAGCTCTCCTTCGGTCACCGTCGCGTCGGGAATGGGAATGTCGCCCAGCTTCTTCACCTCGTCGGCGTAGCGGAGCTGCTGCATGACGATCGCGCCGTTGAGCGGGCGGAAGACCACCAGCTGCTGGCGACCGCGGGCCACGTACTTGGCGACGGCGGCGAAGCGGGCCTCGGTGAGCGCGGCGGCGAGGAGCTTGTACGCGCGCTCGGCGCCCTTGTCGGGCCCGAGGTAGTAGCCGCTCTCGAAGTAGAGCGGGTCGACGCTGTCGAGCGGCACGAACTCGGTGATGTCCATCGAGCGCGAGGTGGCCAGCTCGAGCTTCTCGAGCTCTTCCTCGTCGATGATGATGTATTGGTCCTTCGCGTACTCGTAGCCCTTGACGATCTTCTCGCGGGGCACGATCTCGCCGGTCTCGGGATCGTAGAGCTGCTGCTTGAGCCGGGTGTGCTTCTCGGCGTGGAGCTGGTTGAAGCTGATCTTCCCGCCGGAATCCGAGGCCGAGAAGACCTTCACCGGAATGTTGACCAGCCCGAAGCTGATCGTTCCAGAACCCATCGCGCGTGCGCTCATGGCTGCTACCGTACCCGCAACTTCGGCCCCCCGAAAATGAACGCTGACGACGTCGTGCTCCAACTCGCGGAGGCTCGCCCTACCGCTTTCACGAAGGACGGCTGGGGCTTCGAGCTCAAGTTCGACGGCTTTCGGCTGCTGGCGGAACGGGTGGGCGGCAAGGTGCGGCTGGTGCTGCGTCGCGGTCGCGAGGCCACGCGCCAGTTTCCGGAGATCGTCGCCGCGCTCGAGCAGGTGCCCGGCGGTGACTTCATCGTCGACGGCGAGCTGGTGATTCAAAACGACGAGGGCAAGCCGGTCTTTCAGCGGCTGCTGACGCGCGGCACCCTCACCGGACAACGGGAGATCGACGCCGCGATGCGCCTGAGCCCCGCGGTGTACTTCGCCTTCGATCTGCTGATGGACGAGGGCGTCGATCTCCGCAACCGGCCGCTGCGGAAGCGGAAGGCTCGGCTGATGGATCGCATCCACAAGGCCGATCGGCTGCTGCCCGTGGAGCACGTGGAGAAGGAAGGCGAGGCGCTGCTCGAGGCGGTGAAGGCGCAGGAGCTCGAGGGCATCGTCGCCAAGGACCTCTCGGCGCCGTACCGCGGGGGGCGCGGCAATGGGTGGTTCAAGATCGCCCTCAAGCACGTCGCCGACTTCGCGGTCATCGGGTACGCCGACGACTTCAACGCGCTCTACCTCGCGACGTGGGACGGGCTGCAGTTCGTGTTCGCCGGGAAGGTGGGGTCGGGGGTCACGCCGAAGATCTCGTCTGCGCTCCGGCCGCTGCTCGAGGCGACGACGGTGCGATCGCCCCCGTGCATCGGCGACGTCCCCACCGAGAAGGAAGCGCGCTGGTGTACCCCGCAGTTGGTGATCGAGGTCCGCTACAAGAACTGGCCGGAAGGGCTGTCGATTCGGGAACCGGCCTTCCTCCGTGTACGAGAAGACAAGCTGCCCACCGAGTGCCCGACGCCGCGCTCTGGCTACGCGCCCGCGCCTGCGTTGACGCCCACGCACGGCACGAAGGTCTCGAACGTCGACAAGGTGCTCTTCCCCGACGACGGCATCACCAAGGGCCAGGTGGTCGAGTACTACCGCCAGGTGTCGAAGTGGCTGTTGCCGTACCTCGTCGATCGCCCGCTGATGATGACCCGCTTCCCTGATGGCATTCGCGGGAAGTTCTTCTTTCAGAAGGGCGCGCCGCAGAAGGCGCCCGACTTCGTGCGCACCACGCCGGTGCGGAATGAGGAAGAGCAGCGCGACATCGCTCAGATCGTCTGTGACGATCTCCGCACGCTCGAGTGGTGCGCGAACCTCGCGACGCTGCCGCTGCACATTCCGGCCTCGCGGGTGGGATCTCTCGAGCGCGCCGATTGGGCGGTGATCGACTTCGATCCCAAGGGCGCGCCGTTCGAGGACGTGATGACGCTGGCGCGGTCGCTCCATGAGCTGTGCGAGCGCGCGGGACTGCCGACCTACGTGAAGACTTCAGGGGCGAATGGACTGCACGTGTTGATTCCGCTCGCCGGGCAGTTGGATCACACCGGCGCGAAGCAGTTGGCGGAGCTGTTGGCCACGATGCTCGTCGCGAAGCATCCGCAGATCTCGACGCTGGAGCGCGCGATCCCGAAGCGGCAGGGGCGGGTGTACGTCGATGCGCTGCAGAACGGGTCGGGCAAGCTGATTGCGGCTCCGTTTTGTGTGCGGGCGCAGCCGGGCGCGCCGGTGTCGATGCCGATCTCGTGGGATGAGCTGAAGCCGGGGTTGACTCCGCGGTCCTTCACGATTCGGGACGCCATTGCGCGGCTCGAGGCGAAGGGGGACCCGATGCGAGCGGTGTTGAGCGAGAGGGTCGATCTGGCGGGGGCGCTTGGACGGTTGGGGTGAGTTGAGTTGGGCCCCTCACCCCGACCCTCTCCCCCTGCGAGGGAGAGGGGGTTAGCGGCCCTGGGCGATGCGGCGAACGACGACGCCCGCGATCTGCATGCCGAAGATCGACGTCACGAAGGCCACCGAGCCGTCGATCTGGTTGCGGTGCTCACACGAGTGGAATTCGTTCTCGCCGTGCGGACACACGCACATGAACCCGCCGTGCGCCTCGTCGTACTGGAGGTCGAACGGATCGCGCCGCGGCTCGATGGAGAACACCGCCGTGATGCCGGTCGGCTTGTTGGTGTCGATCGCGTACTTGCGCTTGAGCAGCTTGCGCACGTCCTTCGCGAAGGGATCCATGTGCGTCTCGCAGAGATCCTCGACGCGGATGTACGTCGGATCGAGACGGCCGGCCGCGCCCATCGAGCTGACGACCGGAATGCCGCGCTGCACGCAGGTGCTCAGCAGGTGCAGCTTCGCCTTGATGTTGTCGATCGCGTCCACCACGTAGTCGAACTTCTCCGCCAACATCTGCTCGGAGACTTCCTCGCGGTAGAAGTCGACGATCGGCGTCACCGAGACGTCGGGGTTGATGGTCTTGCACCGCTGCGCCATCAGCTCAGCCTTCGCCTTGCCGACGGTGCTGACCGTGGCGTGCAGCTGACGGTTCGAGTTGGTGACGCACACCACGTCGAAGTCGACGAGCGTGAGGTGCCCGACGCCGCTGCGCACCAGGCCCTCGACCGCGTAGCTGCCGACCCCGCCCAGCCCGAAGACCGCCACGCGCGCGCCCTGCAGTCGCTTCATGCCCGTGTCGCCGATCAGGCGGCCGGTGCGATCGAAGCGGCGGTGGAGGCGGAACGGCTTCTCTTCGACGGAGGGCGTCTGCAGCATGCGCGCCCCCTTACTCCCTCTCAGGGCAGCCGCACCACCAGCACCCGCCCCGCGGCGCTCACCGCTCGGGTGGCTCGCACCAGGTCGCCGACGGCCAGCTCGCCGCTCCACTCGGCGCAGGGCGACGCCCACAGTTCCTCACTGAAGACCACGGGCCCACCGCCGCTCAGGCCAGCCGCGGGCGTCTCACAGGCCGCCTCGTCCGCGCGGCGCACCTCGAGCGGTACGACGTCGAACCAGCCGACTGCCCGAAAGGGAGGCGGGACCTCACGGCGCGGCGCCGGCACCAGCAAGACGGCATGCGAGCAGCAGTCGGTTCGCAGCGCGCGCAGCCCGGCCACCAGCGCGTCCGGCCTCGTGTCACCGGCGACCTCGATCGCGACTGAACGATCTCCCGGGTGATCGTCGGCGGTGAGGCCACGCCGCACTTCGGCGTCCGCGAGCTCGCGCAGCGACACCCGGGGCAGCCCTTCGAGCTCCGCTGGGATCCGCGGCGTGGCGGCGGTGCGCGAGCCGAACAGCCCCGCCGCGCCACGCACGGCCAGACCGCTCACCGCGAGCACCGCGACTCCGACGAGCGCAGGGGCGCCTCGACGCGATCTCACGGCCCCACCGAGCGCGAGCACGATGGCGGCGAAGAAGAGGGTGGTCGCGCTGGCGGTCAGCCGCTGCCAGCGATCGATCGCGCCGTCGAGGTCCCCGACGGTGAGCGACGCGAGCGCGTGCACCACCTCCCGCTCAGCCAACGCCTGCGCGCCGAAGGACAACGCCAACACGGCGGCCCCGAGCGCCAGCGCGAAGCGCCGGGTGAGGGCCAGCACGATCGCCGCCGCGACCCCGACGGCCGCGGCGAGGCTGAGGCCGATCAGCGGGCTCAGCGGCGCTCCACCAACTTGGCGCCGTGCGGCCGCGGTGTGCGCGCCTTCGCCTTCGCCTCAGCGGGCTTGGCCGTCACCACCGGCGCGGGCTCCGCGAACACCGGGCGATCGTGCTTCGCGTAGAACGCCGCGAGCTGCGGCCACAGCGTCTTCGCCGCGTGCTTCGAGACCACCGCGCCGACGTGACCGCCCGGCAGGTGGAGGTGCTGCTTGTCCTTCGCGCCGCACGCATCGATCAACGCCGCCGCGCTGGGCCCGGGCACGATGTTGTCGTGCTCGAACGTCACCGCCAGCGTGGGGCACACCAGGTTCTTCAGGTCCACCCGGCGACCGCGCAGCGTGAACTTGCCGGCGAGCAGCAGGTCCTGCTGGTACAGGTCGCGAATGTACGTGCGGTAGAACTCGCCCGGCAGCGAGACGTTGTCGTTGCCCCAGCTCTCGAGGGCGAGGAAGCCGTCGAGGAACTCGTCGTTCCACGCGCGGTCGATCAGGTTGACGGCCTTCATCAGCGGCAGCGTGGGGCGCAGCAACTGAAACGCCGACTGCAGCAGTTGCCAGGGCACGTTGCCGGTGGCGTCGACGAGGGTGTCGAGATCGAAGCCCTTGAGGTTGGTCCACCGCGACAACAGCGAGCCGTCGTTGAACTTCACCGGCGCCGCGAGCGCGACCACCGACTGGAGGTACTCGGGGTGCACCGCGCCGTGAATGGCCATCAGCGTGCCGCCCATGCAGTAGCCGAGCACGTGCGTCTTCTGGTGCGGCACCGTCTTCGCGACCAGGCGGATCGCGCGGCCCAGCGCTCCGTCGACCACGTCGTCGAAGGTCACGTAGCGGTCTTCGTCACCCGGCGTGCCCCAGTCGATGCAGAACAGGTCGAAGCCCTGCGCGACCATGAACTCCGCGAAGCTCTTGCCGGGCATCAGATCGAGCACGTAGTGCCGGTTGATCAGCGACGGCACGAGCAGCAGCGGGGTGGGGTGCGAGATCCCCTCGGGGCGCGCGCGGTAGCGGAGCAGCCGCCACTTGTTCTCCTGGAAGAACACGTCGGCCGGCGTGACGCCCACCTGGGGCTTCGGCCGCGTCAACAGCCCGAGCAGGTTCGTGAGGCGCTTCATTCGTAGAGCGCCTCCAGCCGCGCGCCGAACTGCTTGCTGACTTCCTTGCGACGGACCTTGAGCGTGCTGGTGAGCAGGCCGCTCTCGACGGTCAGCGGAGTGTCGATGATCGCGAACTTCTTGATCGACTCGAAGGACGCGAGCTGCGCGTTGACCTGGTCGATGCGCGTCTGCACCAGCGCCTTGCGGGCCTCCTCACGGGCGGGGCCGGCCACCTTCGCCTGATCGAGGTGCGCGTTGACGGCCTGCTCGTGCAGCCACACCGCGGCGACCAGGTAGCGGCGGCCATCGCCGTACACCACCACGTTGCTGATGAAGGGGTCGTCGCGGAAGCGGATCTCGATGTTCGCCGGGGGCACGTTCTTGCCGCCCGCGGTGACGAGGATGTCCTTCTTGCGATCGATGATCTGCAGGAAGCCGTCGTCGGTGAAGCGGCCCACGTCGCCGGTCTTGAGCCAGCCGTCTTCGGTGAACGCCTCGGCGGTCGCCGCGGGATCCTTGTGGTACCCGCCGAACACCGTCGGGCCCTTCGCCATGATCTCTCCGTCCTCGGCGAGCTTGAGCTGCACCGAGGGGAGCACCTTGCCCACCGAGTCGAAGCGGAAGGCGTCGGGGCGGTTCAAGGTCAGCGTGGGGCTCGTCTCCGTCAGCCCGTAGCCTTCGATGATCAGCAGGCCCGCGGCGTGGAAGAACTCCTTCACCTCGCGTTTGAGGCCCGCGCCACCGGACAGACAGAAGCGGAACTCGCCGCCGGTGACGGCTTTGAGCGCGGCGGCGCGCTTGACGGCGTCGGTCTCGCCCATCGCAGCCATGGCGAGCTTCTCCCAGACGGCGGGCACGCTCATGAACACGCTGGGGCGCACCTCGGGCAGCAGCTGCATCACCTTCGCGGGCTCGCAGAGGTAGGTGGTCCACCCGAGCGCGTTGCCCAGGCAGGCCTCGCCGAAGCCGAAGATGTGGCTCATCGGCAGCCAGAGGAGATCGACGTCCTTCAGCTCGAGCAGCGGGGCGTTGCAGCGCAGCCAGTCGGCGCCGTTGACGCCCACGTTGCGGTGCGTGAGCGGGACGCCCTTGGGGTTGCCCGAGGTGCCGCTGGTGTAGAGCATCTGCGCGACCTGATCGAGCGAGACGCTGGCGAGCAGCCGTTCGAACTCCTGCGGCGCCTCGGCGTCACGCGCGGCGCCGAGCGCCTGCACGCGGCTCCACGAGACGAGCTTGCGCTCGACCTCCGCGACCGGCGGCACCGCGAGGCCCTTGTTGCGCATCGCCTCGATGATCGGCCCCGGCTCGAGCGGCTGGGTGCTCAGGGTGACGATGCGGGTGACGTTCTCGTATTCGCCCCACGCCTCGAAGATGCGCTGCAGCAGCGCGGGCGTGTCGACGAAGATCACCTTGGTGTCCGAGTGCTTCACCACGTACGCCGCCTGCGGCGTGGTGTTCGCGGGGTACACCGGCACCATCACGCCACCCACCGCCTGGATCGCCATCGCCGCGCTGATCCACTCCACCGAGTTCGGCGCGAAGACCGCGGCGCGATCGCCCGACTGCAGCCCCGCCGACGAGAGGAAGAGCGCCGCGTTGCGAATGCCCTTCGCGTACGCCGCCCAGGTCACCGCGCGCCAGTCGCCGTCCGGCGTCGGCAACATGAACCGCGGTCGCGTCTTCCGCTCGGGGAGCGCATCGAAGATGGCGCGCGGCGCAGGCTTCAGGTCGAGAAAGGGCGTGATGTCCATGGTCGTGTTCCTTCAGTTCTTCCGGTTGAGCTCCGCGAGGCGCTCTTCGAGATCGATCAGACGGCTCTGCAGCTGATTGAGGGCGTGGAGCGTGCGTTCCTGATCACGCCGCGTCGGCAGCCCCCAGGCGCTCCACCACTGCGCGGCGGCCTTCTCGGTGGCGGCCTTCATCTTCATCGTCACGGTCAGCAGGCCACCGACGGGCTGCAGCACCGAGGGCTGCTTGAGCACCGACTCCATCATCTCGGCCGTCTTCTGCTCCCACGTGTCGAAGCCCTTCTTCCACTGATCCCAGATCATCATGTGTGTGCTCCTTCAGAGGCCGAGCCGGCGGAGCTCGGAGGTGGTGGTGAAGTCGTCGTTGGGCTCGCCGTCGGCCGCGGTGGCGCGCGCTACTTCGCCGAAGCACTCGAACACCCAGCCCACCTGCCGGCGGACGATGGTGTTGCCGACCGCGGGCTCGATGGTGGCGGTGGTGCGCACCCGCAGCGCCTGGGTGAAGGTGACGTCGGGCAGCTCGAGCTGACCGGCGGCGTCGACCTTCACCTGGTACGTGTCGCGGCCCGCGAAGGGCAGCCCGCGCACCACGCCGTTCGACACCGTGCCCACGCTGACCCAGTTCTTCCCGGGCTCGAGGGGGAAGCGGTAGATCGCCACCGGCGCGCCGTAGACCACCAGGGTCTTGCCGAGCGCCGGGTTCTCTTCGCGCGACGCGTAGCCCAGCAGCAGGAGGTTGCTGCCGTCGTTGGCGTACACGCCCATCACCGCGCCGCCGAGATCGAGCGCGCTCACGAACTGGCCCGCGGGGAAGCTGTTGGCGAACCACCAGCCGGTGACCGCGGTGGCCTCGAGCGTCGCGACGCGATCGTCGGCGTAGTCGTTGCTCAGATCCCACACGCGCTGGCCCGCGGCGTTGGTGGCGCCCGGAATGCTGACCGGCCGGGAGATGCCGGGCGGCGAGGCGAGGTAGCGCACCGGCAGCCCGAGCGCGGCCTTCAGCTCGCTGACGTCGATGCGGCCGTCGAGGTTGGGCACGCACTCCAGCGGCGCGACCTGCGCCGGCACGTACGCGTCCTTCTCGGGGATGGTGCGGTTCTCGCCACAGGCGGCGAGCAGGAAAGCGATGGTGACGATCGCGCGCTTCATGATCAGAACCTCCACGCCAGGCGAACGCGGCCGAGCTGCGCGGGTTGAGCGGTGAGCCCCTGCACGGGGTTGTTGAAGCCGGCGAAGGGGAAGAGCACCGCGTACTCCACGAGCACGTCGAAGCCGTCCTTGCTGGCCCAGGTGAGCGACGAGTGCAGCTCCATGCCGAGCGCGGCGTCGTTGCCCGGCGTCGAGCTGGCGTAGAACGCGCGGCTGAAGGTGCCGTCGACGTTGAGGTGCATCTGGTAGCTGCGGAACTCGAGCAGCCGCGCCTTCGCCCACGGGCGCACGTACCAGGCGTCGGTGACGGTGCCGACGATCTCCGCGAAGAGGATGCGGTCGACCCGGTAGTCGGGGTGGAAGCGGAGGTTGTCGAGCCGCGTGTCGCGCGGAATGTTCACCTGCGGGCCGTCGAGCTCACCGGCTTGCGGGGTGGATCCGGCGGGCGGGAAGGCGCCGAAGCCCGGCGCGGGATCTCCGCTCGCAGCGCCGAGGTTGAGGCCGCCGGTGAACGCCGCGTCGGGCGCGCCGAAGGTGGTCTCGATGGCGCCGCCGAGCTGCAGCGACTGCACGCGATCGCGCAGCAGCACGCCGGGCAGCAGCGAGGCCTGCTCGACGTCGGCGCCCAGCAGTGCGACTTCGGCCTCGAGCTTGAACTGCGGCGCCTGCACCCGCAGCCAGCCGTCGACCACGCCCGCCTTGTAGCCGCGGCGCATCACCGAGCTGGGCGTCAGCGGGCCCGGCGTCGCGAGCGAGAGGTAGGCGGCCGGCACGTCGTTGTTCTGCCAGCGGTACGACGCGAGGATGCCGTACTCCACCGTCCACTTGCCGGCGAGGCGGCGGCGCTTGCGGGTGTGATCGTCCTTCACGTTCATGAAGGCGAAGCTGACCGACTGCACGTCGGTGCTCGGGTCGAGGATCAGCTGGCGCTGCGCGTCCTTGCGGTAGTCGGTCGGGCCGACGGCGCTGAAGTCGTAGGCCACCGCCCACAGGTGCTGCGCGAGCGAGGTGACGAAGGCCACGCGGTCGGCCTGGTCGCCGAGGTTGCAGTCGAGGCAGTCGCCGCCGTTCGACATCATGCCCAGGCCCCACATGTTCCCCATGCGGCCTGCGGCGAGGTAGCCGACCGGGGTGAGCACCTCGCCGTACGCGCGCTTGAGGCGAATGAGCGAGCTGGGGAGCTGACCGGGTGACGCGGCGGGCGTGGGCGCGTTACCCGTGCCGGGGCTCAGCGTCGGGGTCGAGCCGAGCACCAGGTTGTCGATCACGTCCATGCGGATCTTCACGGCCGCGGCGGCGAAGGGCGCGTAGATCGCGAGGTCGGTGCGCAGCCGCATGTCGCTGACGAAGAGCGACTGGCCGGTCGGATCGCCGAGCGGCACCGCGAAGAGCGGGCGGCCCGAGGGCGTGGTGCCGCGATCGAGATCGAGGTTGTTGAGCCAGTCGCCGCGGAGGCGGAAGTAGCCACTGAGCGAGAAGTCGACCTTCTCTCGCTCGAAGAGATCTTCGCCGTGATCGGCGAGCCCCGAGGCGAGGGCGGTGCTGGCGAGCAGCGAGAGGAGCAGCGCGGGCTTCACTTCGCGGCCCCCAGGAAGGCCAGCAGATCGCGCGTCGACTCGCTGGAGGCCTCGAGCATCGGGAAGTGGCCGCAGCGGGGGTACACGCTCAGCTTCGCGTTGGGGAGCTGGCGCACCAGCTTCTCGCCGATCGACACCGGGGTGACGAGATCCTCCCGGCCCCAGAGCAGCAGGGTGGGCACGGTGATGGTGCGGTACTTCGGCTCGAGCTCGTCGAAGCGCATGCCGCGCACGGTCTCGAGAGCGGCGAAGCGGGTGCCGGGGCGATCGAAGGCGAGCTCCACGTCGTCGACGAGCTGCTGGGTGACGAGCTCCGGGTTGTAGAAGCCGAGCGTCAGCCGCTCCTCGTAGCGCTCGGAATAGAAGAGGCTGAAGAGCGCCTCGCCGAGGCCCTTGGCGCGCGCCATGTGGAACATCGACGGCAGCTGCGAGTCGTAGACCCACGCGTCGTACAGCGCGAGGCGCTCGACCTGGTCGGGGTAGGCGAGGGAGAAGGCGAGCGCGACCGACGAGCCCCACGAGTGGGCGACCAGCGCGATCTTCCCGACCTTGCGCTCGTCGAGCACGTCCTTGAGCAGCTTCGCCTGCGCGGCGGGCGAGTAGTCGGCGACGGGGCGATCGGTCCAACCGAAGCCGCGGAGATCGATCGCGATCACCCGGTGGTCCTTCACCAGGCGCGGCATCACGGTGACCCAGTTCTCGATGCTCGAGGCGAAGCCGTGCAGCAGCACCACGGTCGGGCCTTCACCGACGTCGACGTAGCGAACGCGGGTGCCGTCGACGTTCAGGTACGTCGCGTCCTTCGGTTCGCCGGGCATGGGGCCGGAATGGAAGTGCAGACACCCCGAGAGCAAGAACGCGACGAACACCAGAACCTCCCTCTCCCTGCGGAAGCGGGGAGAGGGGCGGGGTGAGGGGCCCATCACGGGCTGAGCCTCCGCACTTCAGCAGTGCTGGTGAACTCAGTCGTGCTGGCATTGTCGGTCGACGTCACCGCCGCCACGGTCCCGAAGCACTCGGTGTTCCAACTGAACGTGCGAAGCGTCAGCAGCAGGTACCAGGGATTGAGCGTGTACACGCGCGTGTACCGCTCCATGACGGTCCGCACGCGCAGGCTCCCGAACTCAGCGAACGGGGTCTTCGCGTCACCGGCGCGATCGACGGTCGAGGTGTACACCTCGCGCTGGAACGGCAAGCCGAAGCCGAACGCCGCGTTCCCGATCACCAGGCCCTGGTACTTCCCGCTCACGGTGGTCTCGGTGGTCCACGAGGCGCCGGCCTGCAGCGGGAACGCGAGCACCTTCACCCACGGGTCGTACTTCACGTTGGTGCCGCCATCTTCGGCGGCCGAGACGATGCCCTGCAGGTACAGCGCGTCGTTCGACGTCGAGAACACGCCGAGGAACGCGCCGACCGGCGTGGTGTACCCGCCATCAGGAAAGTCGGCCTCGAACCACTCGCCCTGCAGCGACTTCGTCTCCACCAGCCGGGAGGTGTCGCCGTTGAGCGCGCCGGTGAAGTCCCACGTGCGCCCGCCATCGGCGCCAGCGGTCCCCGCGGTGTCGAAGGTCGCCGCGCCGCTGATCTTGAAGGTGGCGCGCAGGCCGGCCTGAAAGAACACCTCGCTGCGCTCGATGCGGCCGTCGTCGTTGGGCAGGCAGCCCACCGGAGTACCGGCATCAGGAACCCCCGCATCGGTCACGCCGCCGTCGGAAGTCGAAGCCCCACCGCCGCCACCAGAGCCCCCACCGGTCGCCTCGCCACCGCCGCCACCCGAGTCGCTGCTCATCATCGGCGCGCAGGTGCCATCGCCCCGACACACGCCGCTGGCGCAGTCGGCGCCGACCCGACAGTCGACCGGGGGGGGGCCAGAGCACGCCGCGAGAACCACGAAACCAACGGAGCAGAGCAGGGAACGCAACACGAGGAACCTCCGAGCGGGCGGCCTTACGCCGCGGCCCCAGCGAAATCCACCCGGGGTGGCTGACAGCACCTTGCGCACGAGCACCACGATCTCGGCCCACCATGCTGCAGGTGCGAAGGCCGGCCGGTGAGGTCCCACCGCGACAGGCACGACCGCGCTCGCGGCGAAGCTGGGACGGGGGTAGGGCACGGCGCCTCCTCGATTGTGCAGGTGCGAAACGGTGGGCCTCTTCGCGCGTTCCGGCGGGCGCTGTCAAGGGGACCCATGTTGCATTGCACAGGGGCGCTCTCTACGGTGCCCGCATGCTCATCAAGAAATACGGGAACCGGCGGCTCTACGACACCGAGTCGAGCCGCTACATCACCCTCGACGATCTCACCGAGGCGATCCGCGGCGGCGCCGAGGCCCGGGTGATCGACGCCAAGAGCGGCGCCGACCTCACGCAGGTGACGTTGACGCAGATCATCATGGAAGGCCGGGGCGCCGACAAAATCCTCCCCGCGCCGCTGCTCCACCAGCTGATTCGCCTCGGAGACGACGCCCTGGCCGACTTCCTCGGGCGCTACGTGCAGGCGGCCCTCGAGCTGTACCTGACGGCCCGCAAGACCACCCAGAACTTCATGCCCTTCAACCCCCTGGTGGCGCTCACCCAGTTCGCGAACAACACGCCCTTCGGCGGCTGGAACCAGTCCTCGGTGAACCCGGTGCCGGTGCCCACCACCGCGCCGCCGCCTCCGCCGGCGCCCAACACCGACGTCGACGATCTCCGCCGCGAGCTCGACGAACTCAAGGGCATGCTGCGCAAGCGCAAGAAATGACGTCCTATTTGTGCAGTGCACAAATTTCTCCTTGACGCATGCGGTCATCTGGTTAATTTCTGCCTCGTTCCGGTGCGGCGAGTTGCCGGACTTTCCCGAGTGAAACGCGCTTCAACCCCGACGAGGAGAAACCCCATGGCCGAGACCAAGACCGTTGCTTCGCAGGTGCAGCAGTTCGCTGGCGAGAACGTGAAGAAGATGTTCGACGAGCAGGCTTCGCGCATGACCCAGATGTTCGAAGAGATGGGCAAGGCGCACACGAAGTGGATCGAGTACGGCAACACGCAGCTCGACGAGATGAACGAGCTGGCGAAGACCCAGTTCAACTACGCCAACGAGCTGGCGGCCGGCTGGCGCAAGCTGAGCCTCGAGACCGTGAAGAAGTCGGTCGAGTCGTTCAAGGCCTGAGCGGAGCGGTTTTCCGCATCGCACGCCCTCTCCGCCCCGTGGTGGAGAGGGCTTTCTTGTTATGAGGCGCGCATGAACCTCAGCGAACTCAAGATCATCGTCACCGGCGGCGCCCAGGGCATGGGGCTGCACTTCGCCAATCGACTCCACGAAGCGGGCGCGAAGGTGGCGGTCGGCGACGTCAACGAGCAGGCCCTCTCGGCGCTGGCGCCGGGCATCAAGCGCCGCAAGCTCGACGTCAGCAGCGAGGCCGACGTGGTGGCCTTCGTCGAGTGGGCGAACACCGAGCTCGGCGGTCTCAACGGGCTCATCAACAACGCGGGCATCATCCGCGACGGCCTGCTGGTGAAGAAGGACAAGACCACCGGGGCGATCACCAAGATGAGCACCGAGCAGTTCAACGCGGTGATCAACGTCAACCTCACCGGCGCCACGATGATGGTGCGCGAGGTCGTCGCGAAGATGGCCACCACCGGCCAGCACCCGGGCGTGATCGTCAACATGTCGTCGATCGCCCGCCACGGGAACCGCGGCCAGTCGAACTACGTGTCGGCCAAGGCCGCGCTCGCCGCCAACACCGTCACCTGGTCGCGCGAGTTCGCCGCCTTCGGCATCCGCGTCGGCGCCGTCGCTCCGGGCATGGTCGAGACCCCGATGACGTCGGGCATGAACCAGAAGGCCCTCGACGCCTTCGTCGAGAAGATCCCCGTCGGCCGCATCGGCAAGCCCGAAGACATCTGGCTGGCGGTGAAGTTCATCCTCGAGTGCGACTACTTCACCGGTCGAACGATTGACGTCGATGGTGGCATGGGCTTCTGAGACCCGTTAGACCGGGCCCCGGTTTGGAGACGTTCTTCAAGTACCAGGGGCTCGGCAACGACTTCGTCGTCATCGATCGACGCCAGTCGGGCCTCGACGTCGACGACGCGCTCACCCGTCGCGTGTGCGATCGCCACTTCGGGGTCGGCGCCGACGGGGTTCTCTCCATTCTCCCCGCGCCCGGCACCGACGGCCGCATGGTGGTGCACAACGCCGACGGCAGCGTCGCCGAGATGTGCGGCAACGGCCTGCGCTGCGTCGTGAAGTACCTCGCCGAACACTCCACCGCTGAGCGCCCGCGCGTGCTCCGCGTCGCCACCGGGGCCGGCACCCTCGAGAGCGAGATCGAGTGGGGCGCCGACGGCGTCGAGCGCGTCACCGTGGCCATGGGCCCGGCGCACCTCGAGGCGCCCATTCTTCCGCACGGCGGGCCCTTCGTGCGCCAGCCGATCGAAGGCCACCTCGGCACCGCGGTGAGCATGGGCAACCCGCACCTGGTGTTGCTCGACGTGCCGCCCTCCGAGGCCGCGCGGCTGGGACCCGGGCTCGAGGTGCACCCGTGGTTCCCGCAGCGCACCAACGTCGAGTTCGTACGCCCGCGCGCCGCGGGTGGGCTCGAGGTGACGGTGTGGGAACGCGGCGTCGGGCTCACGCTCGCCTGCGGCACCGGCGCCTGCGCCGCGGTGGTCGCCAGCGCGCTCGACGGCCGCAGCCCGTTCGACGCCTGGGTCCCGGTGCAGCTGCCGGGTGGGGTGCTGGAGATCAAGGTGGCCGCCGATCGGTCGCAGGTGTGGCTCAAGGGCCCGGTGCGCTTCGTCTTCGAAGGGCGGTTGCCGTGACGCTCGACCAACGTTGTCTGGCCATCGTCGGCGTCACCGAGATCGAGTCTCTGCAGGAGCGGATCCTCTCCGAGCTGGCGACGATCTGCGCGGCCCAGAGCGGCGCGCTGTGGGTGTCCGGCGAGCGCGTCGGCATGCGGCTGCGTGCGTGGCGCGGCATGATCGATCGCCAGTCGCTGCCCGATCTCGTCGACCCCAGCCTGGTGCAAAACCACGCGTGGAAGTCGGGCACCTCGCTGCTGGTGCCGCTGATGGCGCCCAACGGTGAGCTGGTGGCGCTGGTGCAGCTGAGCGATCCCATCTCCGGGGGCTTCGCCGACGAGCTGCTCGATCACTCCGAGACCTTCGGGCCCTTCGCCGCCACCGCGCTGAAGACCGCGTCGCGCTTCGCCCAGTTGCAGCGGCAGGGCCTGCGCGATCGCGAGACCGGCGCGTACACGCTCTCGTACTTCACCGACTACGCGACGAAGGAGATCTACAAGGCCCGCCGCTACGGCCGTTCGTTCTCGCTGCTGACCTTCTCGCTCGACAACCTCGCCGCCATTCGCCAGCGCGTCGGTCATCAGGCGGTGCGGCAGGCGCAGCAGATCGTCCTGCGCGTCATCTCGCAGATCATCCGCGACTCGGACGTGGTGGCGCGCGCGACCGAGCAGGAATTCCACGTGCTGTTGCCGGAGACCGACTACTTCGGCGGGCTGATGTTCCTGCGCCGCGCGCTGTCGTCGGTGCTGGAAGAAGACGACGCGAAGGCCCTCGAGGCGCGCGTGCCGATGGGCATCACCGGTGGCGTGGCGACCTTCCCGCGCGACGGCGACGACTTCGACGAGCTGCTGGTCTGCTGCCGCCGCCGCATGGACGAGCGCCGCGGCTCGCTGCACCACCACCTCCGCCTCGAGCCGCTGCCGTTCTGGGACGAGGTCGAGCTGCTGCTCGGCAACTCGCGCTCGCCCAAGCTGCCCGACGCCCCCGGCGAACCGTCGCGCCGCGGCAAGGTGGCCGACGTGCTCTTCGAGGAACTCCAGGTCGAGATCGGCCGTGAGTTCCTCCGCGATCCGATGTCGCGCGGCCTGCTGTACGTCGGCGGCCCGTCGGTGCGCGGCGATCTCCCCATCATTCGTTCGCTCGATCACGCCCCCACCGACTTCGCGCCGCGGGTCTACGTGCTGGGCCGCCACGCCGATCTCCAGGAGCACCACGCGATGACGCCGGTGTTCCTCGAGGGCGACGAGCGGCTCGCCCGCCACGAGTTCCTGTTGTGGATGGGCGACGGCTCGGCCTACGCGCTGCTGCAGCGACGAGGGCGGGGCGCCACCTGGGGCTTCCACACCTCCGACCCCACGCTGGTCGAGGGTCTCGTGTCCAAACTGCAGACGGCCTACGACCTCCAGCCCTACTGACCCATGGCCCAGGCACGCAAAGTTCTCCTCGCAGATCCCGATGTCGGCGCCGTTCGTGCGCTGACCAAGGCCCTGCGCGCGCGCGGGTATCAGGTGCAGTACGCGCCCGACGGCTCGAAGGCGCTCGAGGTCTCGGTGCTGCGGCACCCCGACGTGATCCTCTTCGACGAGACGTGCACGCTGATCGAGGCGCGCTCGTTCATCCAGATCCTCGGGTCGAACCCGCGCACCGAAGACATCCCCGTCGTCGTCACCACCAGCTCGCGCGATCTCGATCGGTTCCGGCAGCTCCGCGAGGGCGTGCTGCAGAAGCCGTTCAACATCGACGAGGTGATCGGCCGCATCGACCACCTCTGCCGTCGCGCCGAGGCCGCGCAGCAGCTCCGCGGTGACGCCAAGGAGATCGAAGGCGGCCTCGCCCAGCTCCCGCTCGCCGACCTGATGCAGATCATGGCGATGAACCGGCGTACCGGCCGGCTCACGCTGCACCACGGCAGCGAGCGCGGCGAGATCCAGATCTCCAACGGCCGCCCGGTCAACGCGCGCATCAACGACATCGAAGGCGAGAAGGCGCTCTTCCGCCTCATCGGGTGGAAGGACGGCACCTTCGCCTTTCACCCCGGCCCCGCGCCGGCCCGCTCGAAGATCGAGCGCGCGATGGAAGACGCGCTGCTCGAGGGCATGCGCCAGTCGGACGAGCGCGAGCGCCTGCTGAGCTTCCTCCCGCCGCTCTCGCAGATGATCGCGCTGGTGCCCGACGGCGGCGAGGTGATCGAGCCGCACCCCGTCACCAAGGAGCTGCTCCGCGTGCTCTCTCAGCCGCGGAAGATCTCCGAGCTGATGGATCTCGCCGACGCGCCCGATCTCGACATCCTCGGCGCGCTCACCACGCTGCTCGAGAAGGGCATCGTGCAGCGCTTCGAGGCGATCGGCGTACAGGAAGCGCCGCTGCTGGGCGCCGCCGAGGTGCACGCGCTGCGAGGCAAGCTGCTGCGCGGCCGGCCGCACCGCAACGCGCTGGTCACCAAGATCATCATCTGTGGCACCGGGCCGAAGGCGGGGCGGTGGTTCCTCCGATCGCTCGCTGGGCTGGCGCCGATCTCTTCTGACCCCGCCTGCCTGCGCAGCAGCTTCGGCACCCTCGGCACGCTCACCATCAGCGACGTGCTGAAGATCGACTTCGTCTTCGCGCCCACCGCCGAAGCCGCGCGCCCGCTGTGGCGTCCCTTCCTCTCGTCGGCCCTGGGGGCGCTGATCCTCGAAGAGAGCGAGCCGGTGATGCGCCTGGCGCGCTTCTGCGCCTTCGAGCTGCGCATGCCGGTGGTCCTCGCGTCGGGCCCGGCGTCGGGTGGGCTCAACGGCACCGAGGTGCTGCCCCCGTCGCTGCGCGGCGCGCCCGCGGGCGTGGCGATCATCAACACCGACGTCGCGGGGGCCGTTCGGACCCTGCTCGTTGCGGCGATGAACACCCCGAACCAGGAAATCCCGGAGACGATGGTGTCCGCGGGTGAGGCCTGACCCCGACCGTCGCGCCGACCCCGCGCCACGACTCTGACTCCGAGGGGAAACGGTTGGCGCGCAGGCTGCACAGGGGCAGGGCCATGCAGCCGATCAACCAGATGCCCTCCATCGTCCCCATGCCCGCCAACGATCTTCCCGAGGCGCCCGCCACGCAGCACGCGCGCCTGCGCAGCCGCGAGCGTCGTCTGCGCGGGCCGATCTGGGCCGAGCCGGGCCACGACACCCAGGTCGCCTGATCAGAGGTCGCGCATTCCGGCCAGCCGCTGGAGCAGCGCGAACTCGTCCTCGTCCAGCGTCGTCACCCGCTTCGACTTGAGGTGCTGCAGCTCGATCTCGATCTTCACCACGCCGTCGTCGTCGCTCGACTTCGTGACCCGCGGCGTGCCCCCGGCGGCGCGGCACTTCGTGATGTCGGCCTGCAGCGCGCGCAGCCGCTTCGACACCCGCATCGCCCGCTTGCCCTCTTCGGTCTCGAAGGTGTGGAAGTGCCGGTTGCGGGAGAGCGGCGCACCTTCATCGAAGAGACGAATGACGAGCTTCCGGACGAAGGGATCCATCGACCACCGATCGTAACATCGGTACTTTCCCGGCCGATGCGACGACTCTGTGGTGCGGCTTTTCTGTTCGGGTTCCTCCTTGCCTGCGAGGAGCCCCAAAAGGCCGACGCGCGACAGAAGATCGAGACCACCATCGATCACGTCTCGCAGGGCCGCGCCGAGCTGTCTGCCGGGCGCCCGGAGTCGGCGGCCAACGAGTTCAAGAAGGCGATCTCCGCGACGCCGGAAGACGTGAGCCTGTACCTGCTGCTCGCCGAGGCCTACCGCGCCGCGGGCAACGAAGCGGGCGCCACGCTGACCCTCAAGCAGGCGGAGTCGATCGCCGGCACGCAGGACCCGAGCATTCGCCGGCAACGCGCCGACCTGCTGCGCAAGATGCACCAGGTGAAGGCGGCGATCGCCGAGCTGATCGCGCTGCGCGACGACGATCTGCTCACCGACCCGGAGCTCCTCGATCTCGCGCGGCTGCTCGCCCACCGGGGCCGCATCGACGAGGCCTTCAAGACCATCGAGCGCATCCAGACCCGCTCTCCCGACGACCCCGACGCCAAGACCATGGAAGCGGAGATCCTCTTCGCCAAGGGCGACGTGCTGCTCGCGGCGAAGATCATCGATCGCCTGCTCACCGAGAACCCCGGCCTCACCAGCGCCCGCATGCTGCGCGCCCGCTACTTCCTCAATGAGCGCCAGCTCGAGCAGGCCCAGCAGGACATGACGATGATCGACTCGAAGGACGCCAAGCGCACCGACGTGGTGACGCTGAGGGCGACCGTGCTCAACGAGCTCGGCCGGTCGGACGAGGCGGCGTCGCTGCTGGAGCAGTTGGTCGAAGAGACCCCGAAAGACGCCGAGACGCTGGCGCTGCTGGCCGAGACGCGGCTGCTGCAGGACAAGGGCGGCGAGGCGCAGGTGTTGGTCGACAAGGTGCTCGCCATGGAGCCGCGCTGGGCCCGCGCCCTCTACGTCCGAGGCCGCGCGCTCGAGCTGCAGAACCGGCTGGAAGAGGCGCTCTCGGACTACCAGTCGTCGCTGCAGACCGACGCCGACTTCGCGCCCGCGCTCAAGCGCATCTGGCGCATCCAGACCCGGCTGGGGAACAAGGCCGAGGCGATCACCGCGCTCGAGGCGCTGTTCCTCCACAACGACATCGACGCCGAAGAGAAGGTGCAGCTCGCGCGGTACTACGCCGAGACCTGGGCCAACGTGGAGCGCGGCGAAAAGCTGATCAACGAGGCCCTCAAGAAGGACCCGAAGAACAAGGAGTTCCTCGCCATCAAGGCGAAGCTCGCCAAGGGCAACGCCGGCCTGAAGAAGAAGGGCGAGGGTGGGATTCAGATCATCCGCGGCTCGAAGCGCTGATCGCTACTTGAGCCACTTGCGCGCGTGCGCCACCACGCGCTCGGCCTTCTTCTTCGCCGACCGCGGGCCTACCGCCACCACCACCAGCCGCTCGTCGCTGAGCCACCGCTGCGCCAGCCGCCGCAGATCGCCCAGCGACACGTCCTTCAGCTCGGCCTTCTTCTTCGCGAACGACTCGGCCGGCCGGTAGAGCTCGATGCCGCCGAACCAGCCGCACAGCTCCGATGGCGAGTCCTGCAGGAAGTCGAGGTGCATCGCGAAGCGCGTCTTGGCCCGGCGCAGCTCTTCGGCCGAGATCTTCCCCGCGCGCAGGGTGCCCAGCGTGCGCAGCACCTCCTCGAACACGGCGGCCAGGTTGCCCGGCGCCGACGCGCCGTCGATCTCGAAGGTGCCGGTGTCGTGGAAGGTCTCGATCATCGCCCCCACCGAGTACGCCAGCCCGCGCTTCTCGACGATGTTGTGCGGCAGGCGGCTCGACAGTCCGTCGTCGAGCACCCGGCGCAGCAGCCCCAGTCCCGCGGCGTCGGGGTGATCTTCGCGCACCGTGGGGAAGCTCATGCGGAACTCGACCTGCGCCTCGTCGAGCGACACGTACTTGAAGCGGGGGCCCGACGGCTCCAGCTCGCGCGGGGGATCTTCGGCCAGCCGCGCCCCCTTCGGGAGGTGCTTGAAGGCCTTCGCCGCCGCGGTCTTCACGCGCCGCCGCGTCACCGGCCCGCTGACCGCCACCACCAGGTTGCCGCCGACGTAGGCGCGCTCGAAGTGCCGCTTCACGTCACGCAGCGTGAGCCCCTTCACCGAGTCGGTGGTGCCGGCGATCTTCATCGCCAGCGGGTGGTCGGGGTACAGCAGCCGCTTCGAGAGGTTGTCCACGTCGACGTCACGGCCGCGCTCGTCGACCTCGTCGAGCATCTCCTCGAGGATGATGCGCTTCTCGGTCTCGAGGTGGGTGAGCCGCGGCCGGGTGAGCATGTCGCCGAGGATCTCCAGCGACACCTCGACGCCGTCGACGTGGGTCGGCGTGTAGAAGTAGCTCGAGTCGCGCATGGTGACGCCGTTGAGGTTGCCGCCCTGCGCTTCGACCGCCGCGTTCATGCGCACCGAGTCGGGGAACCGCTGGCTCCCGCGGAAGAAGAGGTGCTCGAGCATGTGGCTCACGCCGTTGGTGCGCTCGTCTTCGTGGCGGCTGCCGACGCGCACGTAGACCGCGCACATCACGCTGTGGAGATGCGGCGTCTCGATGGTGACGACCGTGAGACCCGAGGGAAGAACGTCCTTGAAGACCGAGAAGCTCACGCGCGCGGAAACCGGAGGATGAAGGTGGTGCCGTGCCCCGGCTCGCTCTCGACTTCGATGCGACCTCCGTGGGCCTCGACGATTTGACGGGACAGGGGAAGCCCCAGCCCGGTGCCACCTTGTTTGGTGGTGAAGAACGGCTCGAACAACTTCTCGCGGATCTCGGGGTCGATGCCCGCGCCGGTGTCGGAGATGCGCACCTCGAGCTGGGTCGCGGTGGCGCTCGCGCTGACGGTCAACGTGCCGCCGGCGGCCATGGCCTCGCGCGCGTTGCGGATGAGGTTCAAGAAGACCTGGCGGAGCTGGCCCTCGTCGGCCGAGAGGGGCAGGGCGTCGACGTCGAGCGAGGTGACCAGCGTGATGCCGGCGCGCTCGAGCTCTTCCTTCGTGAAGCCCAGGACTTCTTCGAGCAGCTTCTTGAGATCTTCCTCGCGCTTGACCGGCGTCGGCAGGCGGGCGAGCCGCAGGTAGTCTTCGGTGATCTCGGTGAGCCGATCGACCTCGCGCATCACCGACGAGAGCAGGTGCCGCGCCTCCTTCGCCTCGTCCACCGTGCGGAAGGTGACCTCGCCGAGCTGGTCCTGCAGCATCTCGACGTTGAGGCCGATCGACGACAGCGGGTTGCGGATCTCGTGGGCCACCTGGGCGGACACCCGGCCGACCGCGGCGAGGCGCTCGGCGCGCAGCAGCTCCTGCTGTTTCTGGTGCAGTTGGCTCTCGCGTTCCTTGAGCGCGCGGGCCATGGCGTCGAACTCTCGCGCGAGCACGGCGATCTCGTCTTCGCCCTCCACGCCGATCTTCGCCTCGTAGTCGCCGCGGCGAATGCGCGAGACGCCTTCGATCAACGTGCGCACCGGGCGCAGGCTGCGCGCCGCCAGCCCGGTCGCCAGCAGGCCGACGCCGATCGCCACCACGGGGAGCAGGATGATCGCCACGCCGGTGCGCCGCTCACGTTCCTGCGTCAACCGCACACGCTCACGGATGCGCGCCTCGAGCGAGCCGTGCAGCAGGCGGATCGTCGCCGACAGCGAGTTCTCCATCTGCTGCAGGCGATCGAGGGCGGCGCGGGCCTGGTCCCAATCGGGGGTGGGCGACTCGAGCAGCACGAAGGCCTGATCGGCCGCCACCTCGTACTCGTCGAAGCGCAGCCGCAGCTCGTCGAACTTCTTCGCCACGTCGCTGACGAAGGGCCGCTCGGCCTCGGGCGCGAAGTCGAGCACCCGCGTCGCCGTCTCGCGCCCCGACTGGAGCCGCCCCGCCATCAACCCCGGGAAGTACAGCCGCGCGAGCCGGATGAGCGCCTTGCGCGTCTCCACCGAGGGCTCGTCACGCAGCCGCGCGGTGTCCTTCGCCTGGTTCGCCTGGAAGGTCTCGATCGCCGCGACCGTCTGCGAGAGCCCCAGGTACCCCTCGGACACGAGGCGAATCTCGACCTGGTTCTGCCGCAGCGTGAAGACGGAAAAGCCCGAGACCGCGCCGAAGGTGACCAGCACCACGGCGTAGCCAAGGAAGATCCGAGTGGTGAGCGACAGCTTCAAGGGCAGGGCGTATTTGACCCGACGGGGAGGGAGCCACTATGGTCCGTCGGCTAACCTTTTGTTTTATCAGCCAAATCCAACCATGTCCCGTCTCATTCCGCTGATGTGTGTGGCCGTCGCCGTGGGGAGCCTCTCCGCCCACGCGCAGAAGCCGCGCGTCGTGGTCGTTCCCTTCGTGGCCGGTGATGGCGCGAGCGAGACGGCGACCACCAAGTTTCACACCCTCGTGATCGACGAGCTCAAGTCGCGCAACGACGTGCTCGAGCTGGTCGCTCCGCCCGCGACGAAGGCGGTGGTGCCGGTGGTGGCGCCCACCTCCAACGCCGCGCGCAAGACGCCGAGCGCCGAGGCGCTGGGCGCGATGGATGCGGGGCGCAAGGCCTTCGACGATCTCCGCTTCGAAGACGCGGTGGCCAGCCTGCGCAAGGGCATCGACGCGATGCTCGCCGACCCCGCCACGGCCGACTTCGACAGCGTGATCGACGCGCACGTGAAGCTCGCCGCCGCCGCCTTCCGCATGGGCGAAGAGAAGGAAGCGAAGACCGCGCTGCTCGATCTCGCTCGCCTCGATCCCAGCTACCAGCTCCCGCCCGGCTTCCCGCCGGTGTTCCAGCGCGAGTTCGACAAGGCGAAGAAGCGCCTCGAGAAGCAGCCGAAGGGCACCGTGTCGATCGAAGGGCCGGCCGGCTCGACCGCGTTCCTCGACGGGCGCGATCTCGGCATGGTGCCGGTGCTCGAAGAGAACGTCGCCGGCGGCGCGCACTACGTGAAGGTCGAGGGCACCAAGGGTGAGCGCTTCGGCCAGACCATCAACCTCACCGGCGGCATGGTGAAGGTGAAGGGCAGCTTCGGGGGCGGCGCCGATTCTCGCGCGGTGGTGACGCCGAAGGCCGCCGTCGTCGATCCAGCGATCGCCTCCACCGTCGACGAAGGCACGCAGGGCCGGCTCTCGGCGTACCTCAAGGCCGCCAGCGCGGAGTTCGCGTTCGTCGGCTTCGTGTACAAGACCAGCGACACCCAGCTCACCGCCGGCACCGCGCTCTTCTCGGCGAAGAAGTCGGCCTTCGTCGGCCTCACGCCGGTGTCGTTCGACTCCGACGTGCTGACGGCGAACACCGAGGCTTTCAAGCTGGCCGACGAGCTGACGAAGAAGCTGACCTCGTTCGGCAGCTCGGCCTCGTTGCCGCTCAACCTCGCCAGCCGCGCCGCGAAGGCCGGGACCACGACCACCGTGGTGGCGCGCAACGATCGCCCGGTGAACCCCGACGAGCTCGAGACCTCCGGCCCCACGTCGAAGAAGGTCGTGCTGGTGCCGAAGATCGAGAAGCCGGTCGAGGTGCAGCCCGAGCCGGAGTTGGTGCAGAAGCCTGAAGAGACCCCGAAGCCCGCCGAGGTGAAGAGCGGCGTGCCGACGTGGGTGTGGGTGGTGACCGGCGTCGCGGTGGCGGCCGGAGCGGGTGTCGGCGGGTACTTCGGCATCACGGCGTTGACCAAACCGGTGACGGGCACCGTCACGGCGACCTGGTGAAAGACATGAAGCGACTGTTGTTGAGCGCGCTGCTGGCAGTGGGGCTCGTCGGCTGCGCTCCCAAGGAAGTGAACTACGCCGTCAACATCGTCACGCAGAACTGTGACATGGCGTCCAACCCGTTCGAGGGCGTGCAGTTCCTCCGCGTGCGCGTCAGCGGCACCGGCATGGACCCCAAGAGCGCCGACTCGGCGGCCAACGCGGCCACGCCTGAGCTGAAGATCCCCGAGATCCCCGCGGGGCTCGCGCGCGTGGTCGAGGTGCGCGGCTACGACGGCGATCCGAACGGCGGTGGCCGGGTGGTGTCGATCGGCAAGTCGTTGCCCTTCGACGTGCCCGACGTGGTGCCGGAAGATCTGATGGGCGCGCCGATCAAGATCAACGTGGTGCTGCGCAAGGTGAACACCTTCTCGCCGATCGTCTCGGCGGCGGCGCCCACCCAGTGCCAGCAGCTGCGCGTGCCGCGCGCGGGGCACACCGCGACGGTGCTGAAGAACGGCAAGGTGCTGATCGCCGGCGGGTACAACTTCAAGCAGGGCACGGCGGAGAAGAAGGCGCTGGCCGACGCGGAGATCTTCAACCCCGGCACCGGCGCGTTCGAGCTGGCGAAGTCGATCTCCATCACCTCGCAGGGCGCGGTCTACGAGCTGCCGCGCGCGTTCCACACCGCCACGCTGCTGCCGAGCGGGCAGGTGATGTTGTGGGGCGGGGAGACGTACGTCGGTGGCGCGAACAACACCCCGGCGATCATCTCGACCATCCTCTTCTACGACGCCGAGGTGGACGACTACGGCGCCATCGGCCCGCGCACGCCCGCGGCGATCTCCCGCTCGCACCACAGCGCCGCCATCGACTCGAACGGCAAGGTGCTGGTGGTCGGCGGCTACAAGCGGAACAACATCCCCGCTGACGAGGTGGAGTGGCTCGATCCCTCGAACAACCTCTACAAGATCGTCGACGGGGTGACCCTGCCGCGCATCGGCGCGACGGTGATGCCGGTGAAGAAGGGCGAGTTCATCGCGGTCGCCGGCGGCACCGACGGCTCGGCGATGAAGAACGACATTTCGTTCTTCAAGTACAACGGCTCCACGTTCGGCCAGCAGTCGCTCTCGATGCCGCCTCGGCTGGCGGATCCCGGGCGTCGCGCGGCGGCTGGCGCGCTGCTCCGCGACGGGGCGGATCTGATTCTGCTCGGCGGTTTCTCGAACCCCACCATGGTCAGCCCCATCGCGTCGTCGGAGGTGCTCAACGCCTCGGCCGCGACCGTCGCGCCGGGCCCCGACGTGCGCACGGCGCGCGGGGAGATCTGCGCGGTGACGCTCAATGATGGCTCGGTGCTGGCGACCGGCGGCCGGACGTCAGACTCGGGTGGTCCTCCGCGGGCCGATGCCACGGCGGTGCTGGTGACCGCGGCGAGCACCGGCGGGGTGACCAGCATCGGCGCGCCGAACCTGCCGAAGGCGCGCTACTTCCACACCTGCACCACGCTCTTCGACGGCTCGGTGCTGGTGACCGGCGGCGTCAACGAGACGACCAGCGGCTCGCAGGAGATCCTGCAGGACGCGTACATCTACACGCCGACGCCCCCCGCCGAGTAGCTCTGCGAGAGAGCGCGAGGAGAGGTCGACGCGAAGCGGCGGGTGAGGGGCTTTCACGGGCGCAGCGCTTGATTCCGCCCCTCACCCCAACCCTCTCCCCGCTGCGCAGGGAGAGGGGGAACTCAGTGAAGTCGCCGCAGCACCGCCTCGACCTCTTCGGCCGACGGCACCCGCCGCGGCCCGCGCTCGAGCTGCCTGGGCGCAGTCAGCGGCTGGGTGGGCTTCAACGGGAAGTCGTCGTACGCCCCTGAACCATCGGCATCGACGAGGATCGCGTTCGACACCGCCCACGCGCGGCTGCCCGACGGCGCGCACAGCCCCGACGAGCAGCTCACGCCGTCCCACGCCATCGGCGCGAGCGTGCGCGCGGCAGTGGACGCCCGAGCCATCGCGAGGAACCAGGTGTCATTGCTCGCCGTCACCGTGAACGTCTCGCGCACGTGCACCCGGCGCGCAGCGAACCCGTTGAGCCCGGGCACCGCCTCGAGGGGCAGCATGGTCGGGTCGTAAGTCTTCTTGAGCGCCGGCTGCGCAGGCTTGAGCACGTCGTTCGCCTCGCCGTTCACCGCCTCGCGCCCCTCGACGTGGGTGTGCACCTCGACGGAGTCGAACTGCATCCACTCCGGCGCCTGCACGTCGACGGTGAGCTGCAGCGACGACCCGGCGGCGATCGACACGGTGTCGCCGACCTCGAACTCCGGTCCGGTGGGCTGCCCGCCCGCATCGAGCTTGCGCGCGGTGAGGGTGATGAACGGCCCGCTCGAGAACGACGCCTTGCGCTGCTTCATCGCCTGGGTGAACGCGGAGGTGGTGAACGCGGTCGGCGCATCGACGCCGACCTTCAGCCACGTGCGCCCGTACCCGCCGATCACGTTGTACGTGTAGTGCGAGTCCGACACGCCGGTGCCGACCTTCAGCCAGCCGCGCGACATGAAGGTCATCCAGTCGTTGAGCACGCCGGTGTTGGGGCTGGTGCCGTTCATCACCTCCATCGCGTCGAAGTCGTTGCTGAAGAGCCTGGTGTCGAGCGCGGTGGCCGCGGGGTTGGCTTCCTGCCGGAAGGTGGCCGGGTCGGCGTGGGTGGCGCCGGTCGCGGTGTCGATCTTGATCTGTGTCAGCGCGCCGCCCGGGGCGCCGCGAGGGTGGTTCATCTGGATCACCGCGTCGGGGTCGGCAGCGCGAATGCCGGCGTACAACTGGTCCAGCCGGAGCGTCGGGCCGTCGCCGCCCGCCCACTCGAAGGCGCCGCCATTCACCGTGTCACGGCGGGTGAGCGGGAAGGTGTTGTGGTGGCCGAAGTCGAAGGGCGTCACCTCGCAGCCGATCATCGACGTCATCTGGCCCGTGAGCTGGAGCTGCTCGAGCACCGGCCGGTAGTCGGTCACGAAGTCGTGATCGGTCGAGACCAGCACGTCGACGCCCTCGGCCGCGAAGCTCATGGCGCGAGTGGAGTTGGCGACCGCGCTGTCGGGGCTCCCCATGGCGTGCACGTGGAGATCGGCGCTCATCCACCCCGCGGTGTCGACCACGTGCGCCAGCGTGGCGTTGACGGTCTGATCGGCGGTGCGGAGATCGACCGCCTGTCCGCGCGTGGGGAAGGTGTCGGGGAAGGCGGAGTACTCCATGCCGCGGGTGACCATCACCTCGTACTCACCCGGCGGAAGCGGGATCACCGCGCGACCGTCGGCGCCGACATGCACCTGGGCCTGGAGGTCGGAAGGCTGCGACTCGACGTCGACGTACGGCCGGTAGTCGATGAGCTGATCGACGCAGGGCGGGTTGGCGCAGCGCACCGTCACCTTGGCGGTGAGCGGGCTCCCGAAGGGGTCCGCGACGTTGACCGTCAGCGTGCGGCTGGCGCCGAGCTTCACGGTGGCCGAGGCCTCGCCGTTCGACGGCACCGACACCGGGGTGAGTGCCTCGATCGCCGAGCCGAGCGCGCCGACGCCCACGAGGTAGTTGCCGGGCTTCACGTCGACCCGCGCCAGCCCCTGCGCGTCGGTCACCAGCAACGTCTGCATGCGGCCCGACTCGGCCAGCTTGATCGTCACGCGCGCGCCGGGCGCCGGCGAGCCATCGGCCTTCTGCGCCGTCACCGTGAGCCGCGACTTCGAAGAGGCGTCGAGCGCGAGCATGTTCGAGGTGATCTCGCCCAGATCTTTCCCCACGAAGAAGTCACGGAGGAACGTGCGCTTGTCGCCCGGCAACACGCCGAACGAGCCCGGCCGCCGCGTGGCGTTGGGATCCACCCACGACAACAACCCCGCCTGGTTCTCGCCGTCGGCCAGCACCGCCGCCACACCGGCGACGTAGAGCAGGGCGTTCGAGGCGGGCGTCTTCGAGTCGACGAACTTGTACGAGCGGTACCCGTAGGCGACTTCGTTGGCCTGGTAGCCGAACCACGGCATGGGATCGATCAGGCAGTCCTTCGCGCCGAGCCCGTTGGTGCAGCCCTCGGGGTTGAAGACCTCGCTGACGCCGCCCTGCTCGAGCAGATCGCCGACCTGCATCGACACCGTGTCCTTGCCGCCGTTGCAGAACGCCGAGAGCACCCGGACCCGGCTCTCTCCCGGCGAGAGCACGTAGTAGGTGGTGATGGTGAAGGGGATCTCGGTGTCGGGGTCGCGGACCAGCTCGACGTTGCCGAGGAACTGGCTGAGCACGTTCTTCACGTTGACGTAGTCGACCACCGCGTCGGTGCCGCTCGCGGCGATCACCGCGTAGCCGCCCTTCGTCCCGTCGTTGAGCACCTCGACCTTCGAGACGTTCACCGTGCGCCCGAAGGCGTAGATGAGGCCCAGCTTGCCGAACTCGTCGCGCCCGGCGCCGGAGCTGCGCTTGAGATCGGCGTCGATGATCGTGCCGCCGTAGGGGATGGGCGCGATGGCGTGGCCCGGCTGCTGGACGATCACCCGCACGCGATCGTTCTCGAGCAGGAAGTCGCCGACGCGGCCCTGGGCGAAGCCGCCGCCGATCAACTCCGACGGGGTCTCGATCGCCTTCGCCGTCGCGCCGGTGCCCACGTTCGCGAAGTTGAACGACGCGAGATCGACGTCGCAGCGGCCCGTGGGCTCCGGCTCGGGCAGGGGCTTCTTCTGCGGGCACGCGGTCAGCAACACCACCAACGACGAGACGAAGAGGCGACGCATGGCGCGGTTTGTAGCTGTGTTGTGACGACTCGGTCACGACGCAAGTGGTCATTCCTGCTTGGAAAATTGGCGAAGAAAGCCCCGGTGGTACCTTCCGCGGCGATGCCGGTGGTGAAGACGCCAGAAGAACTTCGAGCGGCGATCGACTCGATGTTTCGCATTCGCGCGGTGGAGTCGCCGCCCGACGCCGCCGGCCTGCGCAAGGTGTGGCACCGCGGCGCGCGCAACGCCGAGCTGGTCTCGGAGATCGACGGCACCGGCCGGGTCGCGCGGCACGAGTTCACGCTCTTCGACGACGTGCTGATCTGGGAGCGCGGGCGCGGCTTTCAGACCGGCACCGCGGCGGTGGCGGGCGGCACGCGCGGCGCAGCGAACGTGTCGTTCGATCTCACCAGCGACCCCGAGCGCCTGAAGCGGGTGTTCGACGCGCTCGATCGCTACGCCGGTCGCGACCGCATCATCGAGCACCTCAAGGAGCTCGTCGCCACCACCCAGCAGGGCCAGCACCCGGTGGAGGATCTCGGCGCCGTCACCGGCAGCACGCGCATTCCCGACGAGGTGAAGCTGACGCCGCCGGCGCGCAGCACGACGTCGAAGGGCCTGGTGTGGATCGGCGTGGGGCTGCTGCTGATCGCGATGGCCCTCGCGATCCTCGCGCTGAAGTAGGGTGCCGCGCTCCATGGAGAGCGCTCGCGTCGCCGGCTTCGGAACCTCGGTCTTCAGTGAAATGTCGCGCCTCGCGGTGCAGCACGGCGCGGTCAACCTGGGCCAGGGCTTCCCCGACTTCGATGGCCCCGCCGAGATCGCGCAGGCGGCCATCGACGCCATTCGTTCAGGGGTGAACCAGTACGCGGTGGGGCAGGGAAACCCGGTGCTGCGCGCCGCCATCGCTGCCCACAGCCGCCGCTTCTACGGTCAGGCGCTCGACCCGCAGACCGACATCGGCGTCACCGCCGGCGCGACCGAGGCGATCTACGCGGCGGTGCAGGCCTTCACCAACGTGGGCGACGAGGTGGTGCTCTTCGAGCCCTTCTACGACTCATACCTCGCGAGCGTGCAGCTGGCGCAGGCGGTGCCTCGGTTTGTGCGCCTGCGAGCACCCGATGCTGCACATGCGACGTGGTGGTTCGACGACGCCGAGCTGGTGGCCGCCTTCTCGTCGAAGACGAAGCTGGTCATCGTCAACACGCCCAACAACCCGACCGGCAAGCTCTTCACCCGCGCCGAGCTGGAGCGCATCGGCGAGCTCACCCGGAAGCACGGCGCGGTGCTGCTCAGCGACGAGGTCTACGAGCACCTGGTGTTCGACGGCGCCCAGCACCTGCGGCCAGCCACGCTGCCCGGCTTCCATGACTTCACGCTCACCGTCAGCTCGGGCGGCAAGTCGTTCTCGTTCACCGGCTGGAAGATCGGCTGGCACCTCGGCCGCAAGGAGCTGGTCGCGGCGGTGCAGAAGGCCCACCAGTGGATCACCTTCTGCTCGGCCGCTCCTTTCCAGGTGGCGATCGCGAAGGCGCTCGAGCTGCCCGACTCGTATTTCTCGGGCTTCCGCGCCGACTACACGCAGAAGCGCGACTTCCTGGCGGGGGCGTTGACGAAGGCCGGCTTCGAGGTGCTCCCCTGTGCCGGCACCTACTTCTTGATGGCCCGCACCGACCGGCACCGGAAGGCCGGCGAAGACGACGTGGCGTTCTGCAAGCGGCTGCTGCTCGACCACGGGGTGGCGTCGATTCCCCCCTCGGTCTTCTATGCCCCGGAGCACGCCGCCGACGTCCATGGCCTGGCCCGCTTCGCCTTCTGCAAGACCGAGAAGGTGCTCTCCGCAGCGGCTGAACGGCTGGCCCGTCTGTAGTAGGCCCCGGGGCCGTGCAGCCCGCCTCGAACGAGTCCCCGTACAAGCCGCGTCACCACGTCCGCATCGTCACTGCCGCTTCGTTGTTCGACGGCCACGACGCAGCGATCAACGTCATGCGGCGCATCATGCAGTCCTCCGGCGCCGAAGTGATTCACCTCGGGCACAACCGGTCGGTCGCCGAGATCGTCCACTGCGCGATTCAGGAAGACGTGCAGGGCATCGCGATCACCTCGTACCAGGGCGGGCACGTCGAGTACTTCAAGTACATGATCGACCTGCTGAAGCAGGCCGGCGCGAACATCAAGGTGTTCGGCGGCGGCGGCGGCACGATCCTCCCCACCGAGATCGAGGAGCTCCACAAGTACGGCGTGGCGCGCATCTATTCGCCTGACGACGGCCGGGCGATGGGCCTGCAGGGGATGATCGACGACCTCATCCGCCAGTGCGACTTCGAGAAGCGCGCGCCCGACTTCAAGGGGGCGCTGCCTGCGCTGCCGAAGAAGGCGCCCGACACCATTGGCTCGCTGATCACCATCGCCGAGAACTTCCCCGAGGCGGGTGACGGGCTGCGCACCGCGCTCAAGGATCTCGCCAACAGCAAGGTGCCGGTGCTGGGCATCACCGGCACGGGCGGCGCGGGCAAGTCGAGCCTCGTCGACGAGCTGGTGCGGCGCTTCCTCGCCGACTTCAAGGACAAGACGCTGGCGGTGATCTCCGTCGATCCCTCGAAGCGCAAGACGGGCGGGGCGCTGCTGGGCGATCGCATTCGCATGAACGCCATCGACGACCCGCGCGTGTACATGCGCTCGCTGGCCACGCGGCAGTCGAACCTCGCGCTCAGCAAGCACGTGCGCGAGTCGATCGAGATCTGCAAGGCCGCGGGCTTCGATCTGATCATCGTTGAGACCTCGGGCATCGGGCAGTCCGACACCGAGATCACCGAGCACGCCAACGTCTCGCTCTACATCATGACGGCCGAGTACGGCGCGGCGACGCAGCTCGAGAAGATCGACATGCTCGACTTCGCCGACATCGTCGCCATCAACAAGTTCGACAAGCGCGGCTCGCTCGACGCCATGCGCGACGTGCGCAAGCAGTGGAAGCGCAACCACAACGCGTTCCAGATGGCCGATGAAGAGACGCCGATCTTCGGCACCATCGCCTCGCAGTTCAACGACCCGGGCATGAACAAGCTGTACCGGGCGGTGATGGACAAGATCGCCGCCAAGACCGGCGCGCCGCTGAAGTCGTCGATGGAGCTGACGGCCGGCATGAGCGAGCAGCGGTGGATCATTCCCCCCGCGCGCACGCGCTACCTCGCGGAGATCGTCGAGACCTGCGAAGCGTCGGACCAGTTCGTGCGCACCCAGGCAGCCATCGCGCGCCGCCTGTACCAACTGCACGGCACCATCGAGACGCTGCGGGCCAACGTCGGCAAGAAGCGCCTGGAGATCGTCGAGCCGCGCAGCGACGCCAACGTGGTGCAGGTGACCGAGAAGGTGCAGGGCGAGCCCGCGTACCTCACCGAGCTCGTCGCGCTGTACCAGGAGCTCGAAGGCCGCCTCGACCCCGAGTGCAAGCGCCTGCTGGCCGAGTGGCCCGCCACGAAGCGCCGCTACGCCGCCGAGAAGTACCAGTACCAGGTGCGCGACAAGATCATCGAGCAGGACCTCAAGAGCGAGTCGCTCTCACACCTCAAGATCCCCAAGATCGCGCTGCCGAAGTACGAGGACTGGGGCGACGTGCTGACGTGGCTGCTGCGCGAGAGCCCGCCGGGCCAGTTCCCCTTCACCGCGGGCGTGTTCCCGCTCAAGCGCGAGGGTGAAGATCCGGCGCGCATGTTCGCCGGCGAAGGTGGCCCCGAGCGCACCAACAAGCGCTTCCACTACGTCTCCCGCGGGCTGCCGGCCAAGCGCCTCTCGACGGCCTTCGACTCGGTCACGCTCTACGGCGAAGACCCCGATCACCGCCCCGACATCTACGGCAAGGTTGGCAACTCCGGCGTGTCGATCGCCAACGTCGACGACGCGAAGAAGCTCTACTCGGGCTTCGATCTCGCCGACCCGTCGACCTCGGTGTCGATGACCATCAACGGCCCGGCGCCGATGCTGCTCGGCTTCTTCCTCAACGCCGCCGTCGATCAGCAGTGCGAGAAGTGGATCCGCGCGAACGGCAAGACGGCCGAGGTCGAGAAGAAGATCGACGCGCTGTACGCCAGCCGGGGCCTGCCGCGCCCGAAGTACCAGGGCACCTTGCCCGAGGGGAACGACGGGCTGGGCCTGATGCTGCTGGGCGTCTCGGGCGACGAGGTGTTGCCGAAGGACGTCTACGAGAAGGTGCGCGCGGCGACGCTCAGCCAGGTGCGCGGCACGGTGCAGGCCGACATCCTCAAGGAAGATCAGGCGCAGAACACCTGCATCTTCAGCACCGAGTTCGCGCTGCGCATGATGGGCGACATCCAGCAGCACTTCATCGATCAGAAGGTGCGCAACTTCTATTCGGTGTCGATCAGCGGGTACCACATCGCGGAAGCAGGGGCGAACCCGGTCAGCCAGCTCGCCTTCACGCTCGCCAACGGCTTCACCTTCGTCGAGTACTACCTGTCGCGCGGCATGCACATCGACGACTTCGCGCCCAACCTCTCGTTCTTCTTCTCGAACGGAATGGACCCTGAGTACACGGTGCTCGGGCGCGTCGCGCGGCGCATCTGGGCGCGCACCATCCGCGACAAGTACGGCGGCAACGATCGCTCGCAGAAGTTGAAGTACCACATCCAGACCTCCGGCCGTTCGCTGCACGCGCAGGAGATCGCCTTCAACGACATCCGCACCACGCTCCAGGCGCTGCTCGCGCTGCAGGACAACTGCAACTCGCTGCACACCAACGCGTACGACGAGGCGATCACCACCCCGACCGAAGAGAGCGTGCGTCGCGCGCTGGCGATCCAGCTCGTGATCAACAAGGAGTTCGGGCTGTCGAAGAACGAGAACCCCATTCAGGGCTCGTTCATCGTCGAGGAACTCACCGACCTGGTCGAAGGCGCGGTGCTCAACGAGTTCCGGGCGATCTCCGAGCGCGGCGGCGTGCTCGGCGCGATGGAGCGCATGTACCAGCGCTCGAAGATCCAGGAAGAGTCGCTGTACTACGAGACGCTCAAGCACGACGGGCGCCTGCCGATCATCGGGGTGAACACCTTCCTCGATCCGAAGGGCTCGCCGACGGTCACGCCGCCCGAGGTGATCCGCGCGACGAAGGAAGAGAAGGACTACGCGATCACCTCGCGTGACGCGTTCTGGAAGCGCAACGCCGAGGCCGCCCCGAAGGCGCTCGAGGCGGTGCAGCGCGCGGCCCTCGACGGCGGCAACGTCTTCGCGGCGCTGATGGAGGCTTGCAAGGTCTGCACGCTCGGCCAGCTCTCGAGCGCGCTCTACAAGGTCGGCGGCCAATACCGCCGGAACATGTGATGACGACGTTCTCTGAATGGCGGGCGCAAGTTGAAAAGGACCTCGCCGGCGTCGCCTTCGACAAGGCGCTGGTGACGAAGACGGTGGAAGGCCTCTCGGTGCAGCCGCTGTACGCCGAGGCGCCGAAGCTGGTGGTGCCCGGCATGCCCACCCAGTTCTCGCTCGCCCTGCGCCAGCGGGGAGAGGGCCGGGGTGAGGGGCCCATCGAAGCACAGTGGTCGAAGTCCCCTGTCGCCGAAGCCGACTTCCAGATCCTTGACGGCTCCGACCTCCCGTCGCCCGCCGCACACTTCGCGCTCAACCACGACCCGCTCGCCCCCGACTTCGTGGTCACCGCGAAGAAGCTCGACGCCGGTTACCCGCACGGCCTCGCGGCGCTGATCTCCACGCTGCGCTTCCACGACGACGGCGCCGACGCGGCCGACGAGCTGGCGATCACGCTGTCCACGGCAGTCGTGGCGCTCGAGACGCTGCTCCAGGCCGGCTTCACCGCGCCTCGGGCGATCCGCCAGCTCGGCGTGCAGATCGCCGTCGGCCGCGACACCTTCGGCGAGCTGAGCAAGCTCCGCGCGCTGCGCATTCTCTGGGACAAGCTCGCCACCGCCTCCGGAGCGCCGAACTCCACGCTCTTCGTTCACGCGGTCTGCTCGAGCCGCACGCTCACCCAGCGCGACCCGTGGGTGAACATGCTGCGCGGCACCACGCAGACGTTCGCCGCGATCCTCGGTGGCGCGAACGTGATCACCCCCACGTCGTTCGACCAGGAGCTCGGCGAGCCCAGCGCGCTCGGTCAGCGGGTGGCGATGAACACCGGCCTCGTGCTCCGCCACGAGAGCTTCCTCGGCCAGGTGGTCGACCCCTCGGGGGGCAGCTACTACCTCGACACCTTCACCGACGCGCTCGCCCGAGAGGCGTGGAAGCGCTTCCAGGAGATCGAGGCGACGGGCGGTCTCCAGCAGGCGATGCCGAAGGTGAAGGCCCGCATCGCCGCCACCTGGGAGCAGCGGCTCGAGGCGATCGCCAAGCGCAAGACCCCCATCCTCGGGGTGTCGGAGTTCGCGAACGTCGACGAGCAGCTCCCGACGGCGCCGCGGCTCTTTCAGGGCCCGGGGCATCGCGACGCCGAGGCCTTTGAGCAGCTCCGGCTGATCGCCGACAAGAAGAGGCCCAGCGCGCTCCTCCTGACGCTGGGCACGCTGGCCGAGTCGCGCGCGCGGGTGGGCTTCGCCGCCAACTACTTCGGCGCGGGCGGCATCAAGACCCGCGAGACGACCATGCCCGAGCGCGCGGTGATCGCCTGTCTGTGCGGCACCGACGAGCGCTACGCCACCGAGGCTGCGTCGCGGGCTCGCGCGCTCAAGGCCGCCGGCTGCGAGCGGGTCCTCGTCGCGGGGAGGCCCGGCGCGAACGAGGCCGAGCTCCGCGCCGCCGGTGTCGACGGCTTCATCTTCATGGGCGCGGATCTGATCGCCACGCTCAACGAACTCCTGGATGTGTACCCATGACGCGCCGACTCCCTGACTTCGCCGGGCTCTCGTATGACGCGGTGCCGACGCCGGCCGCCAGCACCGACGCGGGCGCCACCTGGGACACGCCCGAGGGCATTCCGCACCGCGCGCGCTACACGGAGAAGGACCTCGAGGGCGTCACGCACCTCGGCACGATGCCCGGCTTCCCGCCGTTCGTGCGCGGGCCGTACCCCACGATGTACGTGCGCCAGCCGTGGACCGTGCGGCAGTACGCCGGGTTCTCGACGGCCGAAGACTCGAACGCGTTCTACCGGCGCAACCTCGCGGCCGGGCAGATGGGCCTGTCGATCGCCTTCGATCTCGCGACGCACCGTGGCTACGACAGCGATCACCCGCGCGTGGTGGGCGACGTCGGCATGGCGGGCGTGGCGATCGACTCCATCCTCGACATGAAGCTGCTGTTCGACGGCATCCCGCTCGACAAGATGAGCGTGTCGATGACGATGAACGGCGCGGTGTTGCCGATCCTCGCGCTCTACATCGTCGCGGCGGAAGAGCAGGGCGTCGCGCCCGAGAAGCTCGCCGGCACCATCCAGAACGACATCCTCAAAGAGTTCATGGTGCGGAACACGTACATCTATCCGCCCCGGCCCTCGATGCAGATCATCGCGGACATCTTCTCGTACACCTCGCGGAAGATGCCGAAGTTCAACTCGATCAGCATCAGCGGGTACCACATGCAGGAAGCCGGGGCGACGGCCGACCTCGAGCTCGGCTACACGCTGGCCGACGGCCTCGAGTACGTGCGCACCGGCATCGCGTCGGGCATGAGCGTCGACGCCTTCGCGCCGCGGCTGAGCTTCTTCTTCGCCATCGGCATGAACTTCTTCATGGAGGTCGCCAAGCTCCGCGCCGCGCGCCTGCTGTGGGCGAGGTTGATGTCGGGCTTCAACCCGAAGAGCAGCAAGAGCCTCGCGCTGCGCACGCACTGTCAGACCTCCGGCTGGTCGCTCACCGCGCAGGACGTGCACAACAACGTGGTGCGCACCTGCATCGAGGCGATGGCCGCCACCCAGGGCCACACCCAGAGCCTGCACACCAACTCGCTCGACGAGGCGCTCGCGCTGCCGACCGACTTCAGCGCCCGCATCGCGCGCAACACGCAGCTCCAGCTACAGCTCGAGTCGGGCACCACGCGCCCGGTCGATCCCTGGGGCGGCAGCCACTACGTCGAGCGGCTCACCCACGAGCTCGCGGCCCGCGCGCAGGCGCACATCGACGAGATCGAGAAGCTGGGCGGCATGGTGAAGGCCATCGAGGCCGGCGTACCCAAGCTGCGCATCGAAGAGGCCGCGGCGCGCACCCAGGCGCGGATCGACTCGGGCCGGCAAATCATCGTCGGCGTCAACCGCTTCAAGCCCACCACCGACGAGAAGGTGCCGGTGCTGAAGGTGGACAACGCGGCGGTGCGCAAGACGCAGATCGAGCGCCTCGAGAAGCTGCGGCGCGAGCGTGACGCGGCGGCCGTCACTCGTACCCTCGACGCGCTCACCGCGTGCGCCGGCGGCAGCGGCGGCAATCTGCTGGAGCTCGCCGTCGACGCGGCCCGCGCCCGCGCCACCGTCGGTGAGATCTCCTACGCCCTCGAGAAGGTGTGGGGCCGGCACCAGGCCGAGATCCGCGCGATCTCCGGCGTGTACAGTGGCGAGGTGGGCGAGAACTCCGACACCGTCACCCAGGTGCGCGCGCGCACGAAGAAGTTCCTCGAGACCGAGGGTCGTCGTCCCCGCATCCTCGTCGCGAAGATGGGCCAGGACGGTCACGATCGCGGCCAGAAGGTGATCGCCTCGGCGTTCGCGGATCTCGGCTTCGACGTCGACATCGGGCCGCTCTTCCAGACGCCCGAGGAGACGGCGCAGGCGGCGGTCGAGAACGACGTGCACATCATCGGCGCCAGCTCCCTGGCCGCCGGTCACCTCACGCTGGTGCCTGCGCTGCGCAAGGCGCTCGCCGAGCGCGGCCGCTCCGACATCCTGGTGGTGGTGGGCGGCGTGATCCCGCCCGACGACTACCCGGCGCTGCGTGAAGCGGGCGCGGCGGAGATCTTCGGGCCCGGAACGGTGATCGCCGACGCGGCCGGCTCGCTGTTGGACCGCCTCGAGGCATGAAGAAGCAGCGGCTGTCGCTCGACGCGTTCGAGGCTGGCGTGTGCGTGGGTGATCGCGCGGTGCTGGCCCGGGCGATCACCCTCATCGAGAGCCGCGATCAGGCCGACGGGGCGCTGGCGCAGCAGCTGCTCACCCGGCTGCTCCCGCGCACCGGCCACGCGCGGCGCGTCGGCATCACCGGCGTGCCCGGCGTGGGCAAGAGCACCTTCATCGACGAGCTGGGCACGCGGCTGACGGCGCGCGGCCTCAAGGTGGCGGTGTTGGCGATCGACCCGTCGAGCTCGGTGTCGGGCGGCTCGATCCTCGGAGACAAGACGCGCATGGCGCGGCTCTCGGTCAACCCGCGCGCGTACATTCGGCCGTCGCCCAGCGGGCTGACGCCGGGCGGGGTGGCGCGGAGGACACGCGAGACGATGCTGCTGTGCGAGGCCGCCGGCTTCGACGTGGTGCTGATCGAGACCGTCGGCGTGGGGCAGGGCGAGACCACCGTCGCCGAGATGGTCGACTTCTTCCTGGTGCTGATGCTCCCCGGGTCGGGCGACGAGCTGCAGGGCATCAAGAAGGGCATCCTCGAGCTGGCCGACCTGATCGCGGTCAACAAGGCCGACGGTGACGGCGCCGATCGCGCGCGGCTGGCGCTGGGCGATCTGAAGGCGGCGCTGCGCTACCTGCCGCACCGCCGCGCCGACTGGACCACGCGCGCGCTCGCGGTGTCCGGCCAGACGGGCGCCGGCCTCGACGAGCTGTGGGCGATCGTCGAAGAGCACCGCGCCGCGCTCGAGCGCTCGGGAGGGCTGCAGGCCCTTCGTGCCGATCAGGGCCGCGCGTGGATGTGGGCGCTGATCACCGAGCGCCTCGAGACCGCGTTCCGGGCGCACCCCGAGGTTGCCGCGCGCCTGGGCCCGCTCGAGGATCAGGTGCTGCGAGGCCAGTTGGCGCCCACCGCGGCCAGTGAAGCCCTGCTGGCGGCCTTCGGCGTCGTCTCGCGCGACTGAAGAAATCCCGACTGATGGGAACGTTTGCTGAAGGTTCGCGCAGGGTTTGCTCCGGGCGCTAGAGTGCGCGCCGACGTGCCCACACTCAGCAGTTTCTTCGCGATCTACACCGACGGCTCCGGGCTCCATGAGTCCTTCCCGTCGCCGACTGGCACCGATGTCTTCCTGGGGGAGATGGGATCGCTGTTGCTCCCCGGCCCGCAGGACGAGCTGTTCGGCCCGCACCTCGCCGCGTTCACGCGCTTCAAGCCGAAGCGCGGTTTTCTGATCGGCTTCCGGCGCGAACTGAAAGGGCGCTCCGAGACCTTCTTCAACCAGGTGCGCGACTCGGTGCTGGCCGCGACTGCCGGCGTCAACGGCGTCGCCCTCGACATCTTGCGGCTCTGGCCGTTCCCCCTCGACATCGCGGCCGAGGCGTTGCCGGAGAACCTGCTGGCCGAAGATCTCTTCTCGGTCGGCTTCACCGACATGGGGCAGCACGGCGTGCGCGCCGAGACGATCGGCTTCTCGAAGCTCGGCCAGCGCGAGATGACCTTCGAGTTCACCGACCCCACGTTGATGGAAGAGGCGGCGCTGATGTGCGGCCACCTCGCCGACTACCTGCTCGAGCATGGCCGGCGCATCGAGCACGGCGCGGCGATGTCGTTCGGTTTCGATCGCATCACCTTCCTCGCCGCCGAGGGCGACGCGGGCGGGCCGTTCCGGGGCTGGCACCCTCCGCTGGTGCAGAAGCTGCTGCCGCCGGACCTCTTCCCCGGGGTGGGGGTGCTCGAGGTGCGCGCCACGCCGCCGGGCAACCACGCGCAGCTCGAAGATCTGTCGGTGCCGCTGCAGCGCTCGCTCGAGCAGCGGCTGCTCCTCGAGGAGCTCGATCTCAGCGGTGACTCGCCGCACTCCTCGAGCACCGCGCAGGTGAAGGGCTTCGTCAGCGAGCTCAAGTCGCTGGTCGCGCTGCGGGAAGAGTCGCACTCGTCGCGAGACAGCGGCTGGCGCTTCCGCAGCACGGTGGAAGGCGACTCGGGCGAGAACGGCGTGATGTCGCTGGGCGATCTCGCGCGCCGCGCCCCCGAGCTGGTCCGCTTCCTCGCGTTGCCGCACGGCGTGAAGCTCACGTGGGGCGCCGACGGCCGGCTCGACCTCGATCGCTCCCGCGTGGAGCTCGACGACGACGATCTCGACGACCTGCCGGTATGAGCGATCCGTTCTTCGGGGAGCTCTACCTTCGGTCGACCCGGCCGTTCCTCTCGCTCGACGTGACCCAGGCGGAGGCGCGGTTCCTGCGCGCCAACCTGCCCGAGACGGGGCGGGTGCTCGATCTGGGCTGTGGCCACGGGCGACACCTCGCGGAGCTGCCGGCGTTCGGGGTCGATCGCGATCAGCTCTCGTTGATCGAAGCCTCGCGGCACGGGCTGGTGTCGCGCTCTGACTTCCGCGCCTTGCCGTTCCGCGACGGCGTCTTTACGGGCGCGTGGTGCTGGTACAACTCGATGGGCACCTTTGAGGACGATCAGGTGCCGATGATCCTCCGTGAAGTCGCGCGCTGCGTCGCCCCGGGTGGCACGTTCATCATTCACGGCTCGAACCGCGCGCGCGCCGAGGCCCAGCCGGAAGCGGGCTTCGATGGGCCGATCGGCCAGGGCGATCACCTCACCGAGAAGGCGAAGTTCAACCCCGCGAAGAAGCGTGACGAGCTGACGCGCCGGCTCACCTGCGAAGACGGCAGAACCTTGGAGGCGTCATTTTTCATTCGTTACTATGACCTCGACGAGTGGCGGGGCCTGCTGGCAGAAGCGGGCTTCCACACGCGATGGTGGGTCGGCGGAGTGGATGGCTCGCAGTTAGATGAAACGTCGACCGACCTGATCGTTGGTGCCGAAAGGCGTGGTTGACCCGCGAATGAGCCTCTTCTCCAGCATGCCCACCCGCGTGGAGGTGTACGAAGTCGGTCCGCGCGACGGCCTGCAGAACGAGCTGCGCACGTTGTCGACGCCGGACAAGGCGCGGCTGATCGAGGCGCTGATCAACTCGGGTCTCAAGCGCATCGAGGTCTCGAGCTTCGTGTCGCCGCGGTGGATTCCGCAGCTCGCCGACGCCGAGAAGCTGATCGGGCTGTTGCCGCGTCGCGACGACGTGACGTTCACCGCGCTGGTGCCGAACTTGAAGGGGCTCGAGCGGGCGAAGGCGGCGGGCCTGCAGGAAGCCGCGGTGTTCCTGTCGGTCACCGAGAGCCACTCGAAGAAGAACATCAACAAGTCGGTGGCCGAGGCGATCGCCACCGCGAAGGAAGTCGCTGACGGCGCGCGCACCGCGGGCATGCGGGTGCGCTGCTACCTGTCGACGGTGTGGGGCTGTCCGTACGAGGGCCTCACGCCGACTTCGCGGGTGGTCGAGGTGGTCAAGCAGCTCGCGGACATCGGCTTCTACCAACTGTCGCTGGGTGACACGATCGGCGTCGGCACCCCGTCGCAGACTGCGGAGATCGTCACCGAGGTCTCGAAGATCCTCCCGCTGCCGCAGATCGCGCTGCACCTCCACGACACGCGCGGTACGGCGCTGGCGAACGCGCTGATCGGGCTGTCGATGGGCATCACCACCTTCGACTCCAGCATCGGCGGGCTCGGTGGCTGCCCCTACGCGCCGGGCGCCGCGGGCAACCTCGCGACCGAAGATCTCATCTACATGCTCAACGGCATGGGCGTGAAGACGGGCGTCGAGCTGAACCGCCTGGTCGAGGCCGGCGAGCTCGCGCAGGAGCTGATCGGCCGCAAGCTGTCGGGCAAGTACCTGCAGGCGGCGCTCGGCGAGCGGGAGAAGCAGGCCAGCCGCGCGCGCAACGAGCGCATCGTCAGCTGAGGTTTGAGGAGATCGATTTATAGGAAGAACGTCCTATAAATCCGTAACTCTCCGATTAATCCACGAGACAACCCGTTTGCGCCGGGCGCTGGGACACAGCCTCCCGAGCTCGCAGGTACGTGAGCGCGACTACATGAACGCCATGGCGGACCTCGGGCCGGGCCCGCATCGCTCCGGTGACATCGCCGCTGCCCTGAAGAAGAAGGTCACCGGCGTTGCTCCGCTCCGCGAAGGTCTGATCCGCAAGGGGATGATCTACAGCCCCAAGCACGGCGAGACTGCCTTCACGGTGCCGATGTTCGACGAGTTCTTGAAGCGAACCACGCGAGCCTGACGCGCTCGGTCAGTTGAACAGCCGACGCAGCCACCCCATCACACCCTTCGGCCGGAACACGTCGACCTCGGGATCGGTGTCGTCCTCGAGGCGGCGGATCTGTTCCTTCACGTTGGCCGGCGTGTCGCGGGTGGCGAACACCGAGACCATCTCCTGGCCGGTCGACTCTTCGCGCGCCTTGATGGTGAGCAGGCACTCGTTGCTCAGCTCGAAGGTGAGCTCGACGGCCACCGCGCCGCGCGGCCCCGGCGGGAGGTTCGGTACCTTGAACGTGCCCAGCCAGGTGTTGTCGCCAGCGCGCACCGCTTCGCCCTGAAACACCGACAGCTCCATCGACTTCTGGTTCTGACGGGTGGTGACCATGCGGTACTTGCGCGTGGTGGGCAGCGACGTGTTCCGCAGGATGATCGAGTGGAACTTGCCGCCCGGCAGCCCGATGCCGATCGACATCGGCAGTACGTCGATCAGCAGCAGCCCGGCCTTCTTCTCCAGCGCGTCGGCGAGCAGCGCGGCCCCGAGCGCGACGGCCTCTTCGGGGTTGCCCACCGACACCGGCTGGCGGCCGAACAACAGCGCGATGCGCTCCTGCACCAGCGGCGCGCGCGACTGCCCACCGACCAGGACGATCTCGTCGATCTGATCGGCCCGCAGCGTGCGGTTGCGGATCACGTCCTGGCAGACCTCCATGGTGCGATCGACCAGCGAGCGGGTGAGCTTCTCGAGCTCGGCGCGCGTGAGCGTCACGTCGAGATCCATCGGCTTGCCCTGCACCACGGTCACGAAGGGCACGTGAATGCGCGCCTCCTTCAAGCCCGAGAGCGTCATCTTCGCCCGCTCGGCCGCGTCGTAGACCCGCTGAATCGCCACGCGGTCGGTGAAGATGGTGTCGGTCTTCGACTCGAAGTCGGACATCAGCTGCGCGACGATCGCCGAGTCGAAGTCGATGCCGCCCAGGAAGCTGTCGCCGCCGGTGGAGACGACCTCGTAGACCGACTCCGTGTACTCGAGCACCGACGCGTCGAAGGTGCCGCCGCCGAGGTCGTAGACCAGCACGCGCTGTGGCTTGCGGCGCGAATACCCCCACGCCAGGGCCGCCGCGGTGGGCTCGTTGACGATGCGCTCGACGTGGAAGCCGGCCAGCAGGCCCGCCTCACGCACCGCCTCGCGCTGCCGCTCCGAGTACCAGGCGGGCACGGTGATCACCGCGCGGTGCACCGGCTCACCCAGGCGCTGCTCGGCGAGCTGCTTGATCTCGCGGAGCACCAGCGCCGACAGCTCCTCGAGGCGGTAGGCGCGATCGGCCAACTGCACCGCGCACTCGCCGTCTTCGGTGGGCACCACCTCGTAGGGGAAGCGCTTGAGCACCTCACGCACCTCCGGCGAATCCACCGGCCGGCCGATGAGCCGCTTGAAGCCGTAGACCACCCAGCGCGGGTTGGTGGTGAGCTGGCTCTTCGCCGCGGTGCCGACCGCGAGCTGCCCGCGCGGCGTGAGCGCCACCACCGACGGCACCAGGCTCTGGCCGTCTTTCCACGTGAGCATGATCGGCTTGCCGTCGCGCACGATCGCCGCGCACGAGTTGGTGGTGCCGAGGTCGATGCCGATGATCGGCCCGGTGCGGGGCGGCTCGGGGGCGCGCTCAAAGGCGGGGGCCTTCACCGACTTCGTCTCGCCGGCCACCAGCAACCGGCCCGCGACCTCCGAGGGCAGGGCGGCCTGCTGCTGCGACGGCGCCGGCGCCTCGGGGGGGATGGCCTGCGGATCCGAGTCGATCGGCCCGACGTTCTTCGGCACCGGCGGCTCGTTCGAGCGCGCGTGGGGCATCGCCGCCGCGGCCGACTCGAGGAAGCGCCGGCTCACCGCGTCGAGGGTGATGAACTTGAACCCCATGCCGGGCACGCCTTCGCCCTTGTTGCCGGTGACGTAGGCGACGACCGCCGACGCGTAGAGCACCCGCGCGCCGTTCTCGATCTTGATCTCGAGCAGCACCGAGGTGCCCGGGTTCTTCAGCGACCGCGAGCGCAAGTAGATGCCGCCCCGCGTGAGGTTGCTGCCGTACCGTGCGAGGAACTCTTCGGGGCTCGCGAACGGCAGGCGCACCGAGAGGCCGATGGGCTTGTTGTCGGTCGCCACGAGCCCCGTCGAATAGGTCCATGGGTGCGAAAACTCCAGCGAATCCGGGCAGCTTTTCTTCGGAGACCAAGTTGTCTAGAGGCCGAACATGCTGACTCCGAACATCCGCCTGGGGCTGACCTTCGACGACGTCCTCCTGCAGCCGGCCGAGAGCGCCGTGCTCCCGCATCAGGTCGATCTGTCCACCCGGCTGACGCGGAACCTGCGGCTCCCCATTCCGCTGCTGTCGAGCGCGATGGACACCGTCACCGAGGCGGCGATGGCGATCGCCATGGCCCAGGAGGGCGGCATCGGCGTCATCCACAAGAACTTCACCCCCGAGCTGCAGGCCGCCGAGGTGCTGAAGGTGAAGAAGCACGAGACCGGCATCGTGGTCGACCCGATCACCATCGAGCCCGGCGCGCCGCTGTCGCGGGTGGTCGAGGTGATGCGTCAGCACGGCATCAACGGCATCCCCGTGGTCGACGGCAAGAAGCTGGTGGGCATCATCACCAGCCGCGACGTGCGCTTCGAGAAGAACCTCAGCCAGCCGGTGCACCAGGTGATGACGAAGCAACTCGTCACGGCGCCCGAGAGCGTCACCCAGGAAGGCGCGATCGAGCTGCTCCACAAGCACCGCATCGAGAAGCTGTTGGTGGTCAACGAGGCCGGCGAGCTCAAGGGCCTGATGACCATCAAAGACGTCGAGAAGCGCCGCGTGTACCCCAACGCCGCGAAGGACTCGAAGCAGCGCCTGCTGGTGGCCGCGGCGGTGGGCCCGGGCGCCGATCGCGAGGCCCGCGTCGACGCGCTGCTCAAGGCCGGGGTCGACGTGATCGTCGTCGACACCGCGCACGGCCACTCGAAGGGCGTGATCGAGGCGGTGCGCGACCTGCGCAAGAACTTCAAGGGCACCTTCGAGCTGGTCGCCGGCAATGTGGCGACGGCCGAGGCGACCAGGGCGCTGATCGACGCGGGCGCCGACGCGGTGAAGGTGGGCATCGGGCCGGGCTCGATCTGCACCACCCGCGTGGTGGCCGGCGTGGGCGTGCCGCAGGTGACCGCCATCGACGACTGCGCGCGCGCGGCCGAGGGCAGCGGAGTGCCGATCATCGCCGACGGCGGCATCAAGTACTCGGGCGACGTGGTGAAGGCGATCGCCGCCGGAGCCAGCACGGTGATGATCGGCTCGCTCTTCGCGGGCACCGAAGAGTCACCCGGCGACACCATTCTGTACCAGGGCCGCACCTACAAGGCGTACCGGGGCATGGGCTCGCTGGGCGCGATGCGGCAGGGCTCGAAAGATCGCTACTTCCAGGGCGGCGTGGCCGACGACAAGAAGCTGGTGCCCGAAGGCATCGAAGGCCGCGTGCCGTTCAAGGGCCCGGTGGGCATGAACATCTTCCAGCTCCTCGGCGGCCTGCGCTCGGGCATGGGTTACTGCGGCACGAAGAACATCGAAGAGCTGCGCACCAAAGCGACCTTCGTGCAGATCACCTCAGCCGGGCTCAAGGAGAGCCACGTGCACGACGTGATCATCACCGAAGAGGCACCGAACTACCGCCGCGAGTGACCGCGGGGTTACTTGTCGCGCTTGCGGGTGGTGGCCTTCACCTCGACCGTCTTCTCGGCGTTGGCGAGGCGGGTCAGCAGCGAGTCCTTGTCGTCGAGGTTCAGCTTCTCGATCGCGCTGCGCAGTGACTCGAAGCTCAGGCGGGCGGCCTTCACCGGCTTGCCGTCGCGGATGTCGTCGACCACCGGCAGGTTCACCAGCTCGCGCACCAGGCCTTCGAAGTCGAGCCGCACGTCGGCCGACGACTGCACACAGCCGTCACGCGCCGCGATGATCTGCTGGCTGCCTTCCTGGTAGGCGAGGTCGGGGTTGCGCGAGAGGGCTTCGTCGAAGCGGGTGGTGCGCTCCTTCACCTTGTCGAACAGCTCCGAATAGATGGCGAGGCGCTTGTCTTCGGGCGCCGAGTCGTCGCGCGCCTTCGAGAGCTCGGAGGTGATGTCGTCGCACTTCATGCCCATCAGATCGTCGGCGGTGGACGACTTGAGGGCTTCGCTGCGCCGGGTCTCACGCTCGAGGCGCTCGTCGCTCGAGATCTCCTTCACGCAACCGGTGAACAGCAGGACGGAGGACAGGGTGGCAACGATGCGCTTGCTCATTGGCGCGGGAGTCTTGAAGGGATAAGGCCGTTCGTCAACGACGGTCTGACGCTCGGAGCCTTCGGTGCACGCGACCCACGAAAAGATCCTGATCCTCGATTTCGGCAGCCAGTACACCCAGCTCATCGCGCGGCGGGTGCGCGAGCTCGGCGTGTACTGCGAGATCCACCGCGCCGATCTGCCGCTGGCGACGATCAAGGCCTTCAACGCGAAGGGCATCATCCTCTCGGGCGGCCCGATGTCGGTCGAGCAGGAAGGCAGCCCCCGCTGCGCGCCCGAGGTCTTCGAGCTGGGCACGCCGGTGCTGGGCATCTGCTACGGCCTGCAGTTGATGGCGAAGATGCTCGGCGGCCGCGTCGAGAAGTCCGACCATCGCGAGTTCGGCCCCGCCGACGTCGAGGTCACCTCGGCCCGCGGCCCCTTCGCGGCGTTCAAGGCCGGCGACAGCCTCAAGGTGTGGATGAGCCACGGCGACCGCGTCGAGGCGCTCCCCACCGGCTTCGTGGCGATCGGCAAGACGGGCAGCACGCCCTTCGCCGCGGCCGCGCACCCCAGCAAGCCCCTGTACGGCGTGCAGTTCCACCCCGAGGTGGTGCACACCCCGCAGGGCAAGGAGATGCTCCGCGCCTTCCTCTTCACCGACTGCCAGGTGAAGGGCGACTGGACGATGAAGAGCTTCATCGAGGAGTCGATCCAGGAGATCCGCGCCAAGGTGGGCGAGGGCGGCCGGGTGATCTGCGGCCTGTCGGGCGGGGTCGACAGCTCGGTGGCGGCGCTGCTGCTCCACCGCGCGATCGGCGATCGCCTGCAGTGCATCTTCGTCGACAACGGGCTGCTGCGGCACGGCGAGCGCGAGCAGGTCGAGGCGCTCTTCACCGGCCGCTTCCACGTGCCGCTCAAGACCATCGACGCGCGCCAGCGCTTCCTCGGCAAGCTGGCCGGCGTCACCGACCCCGAGAAGAAGCGCAAGGCGATCGGCTACGAGTTCATCTCGGTCTTCGAAGAGGCCGCCGCCGAGTTCACCGACGCGAAGTTCCTCGCGCAGGGCACGCTGTACCCCGACGTCATCGAGTCGGTGTCGATCAAGGGCCCCTCGGCCACCATCAAGAGCCACCACAACGTCGGCGGCCTGCCCGAGAAGATGAAGCTCGCGCTGGTCGAGCCGCTGCGCGAGCTGTTCAAGGACGAGGTGCGCGTGCTGGGCGGCGAGCTGGGGCTGCCCGACGAGATGGTCTCACGCCACCCGTTCCCCGGGCCGGGCCTCGCGATCCGGGTGATCACCGATCTCACCGAGCAGCGCCTCGACATCCTCCGCAAGGCCGACGTGATCGTGCTCGAAGAGATCCGCGCCGCCGGCCTCTACAAGGACATCTGGCAGGCCTTCGCGGTGCTGCTGCCGGTGCAGAGCGTCGGCGTGATGGGCGACGAGCGGACCTACGAGATGACCTGCGCGGTGCGCGCGGTGACCTCGGTCGACGGCATGACCGCCGACTGGGCGCGCATTCCGTACGATGTCCTCGGAAAAATCTCGTCGCGCATCATCAACGAGGTGCGCGGCATCAACCGCGTCGTCTACGACATCAGCTCGAAACCTCCCGCGACGATCGAGTGGGAGTAAGGTCCCGGGCCCCATGGCCGCCCGGAAGAAGTCGACGACCCTGAAGAAGAAGGCGAAGTCCGCTCCCGCTCGGAAGCAACCGGCGAAGAAGCTGGTGAAGCTGGCGAAGAAGAAGCCGGCTGCGAAGAAGGTCGCGGCGCCGCGCAAGAAGCCGGCGGTGGTCGAGCCGAAGCACCTGCTCCCGGTGCCCGACTCGCGCGAGACGGCGCTGGCGTGGTTCTCGAACCTCTCGAACCGCATCGCCGACGCGGGCATCGCCGAGCTGCAGGCGCTGGTGGGCGAAGCGCGGACCTACGATCTGGTCGGGCTCAACGAGGTGCTCGGCGACGACGCGCAGGTGCTGGCGCTCAACCGCGCGGCCAACGAGCTGATTCAGGCGGCGCTGGACACCGTGGGCCCTGCCAGCGCGCAGGGCTTCCAGCTGCAGGTGCTGCGCGACATCTTGAACGACTCGTGATCGTCACTTCCGCGTCTTGATGATCGCCACGTCGGCGGTGCCCGCGAGGATCGCCGAGCCCGAGAAGAGATTGTCGCTCTTCGGCCCGCCGAGCTTCGCGCTCTGCAGCACCACCACGTAGTTCGAGTCCTTGTTCGGGAACGCCGAGCCGGGAATCGTCACCACCGTCTGCTTCCAGTCGCCGGGCGCCACCACCAGCTTGAGGAACCCCAGCGCGGTGGTCGGCACGTTGGTGTACGTCGGCTGGCCTTGCGCGCCCTGGTTGTTGATGGGGAACACGTTCACGAAGCCGAGGTTGCGATCCTGGCCCTGCGGCGGGTCGGGGCGGGTGAACGTCAGGTCCTGCCCGGCGTTGAGCTCGACGTAGCCGGCGGCGGGGTGGAACTGCGGAATGTTCTCGCGGGTCGGCACCCGCGTCACCTCGGCCACGTAGGTCTGGGCGTTGAGCGCGAACTCGAACTGGTAGGTCGCGTCGTCGCGGTAGCTGAAGCCCGCGTCGGGGTTGAGCGCGTACGAGCCGCCGCCCTGATCGTCGAGCGGGTACGACCGGCCGCCGACCTCGATCAGCTTCGCCATCGCGCCCGCCGTGCCCGTCGGCGCGATGTCGAGTGAGTCACCCTGGCGTTGGCCGAAGAAGACGAACGCCAGGTTCTGCGCCGGCACGGTGAAGCCCGCGTCTCCGAAGCTGACGCCCCCGTCGAAGAGGGCGCCGGCGTCGAGGTCGGGGAGCCCCGCGTCGAAGCCGTTGCCCGCGATCGCCTCGGCCTTCACCTCGAACGCCGGGGTCGTCAGCAGCGTCGACACCGCCACCGTCTTCGCCGTCGCCTGGTTGCCGATCTTCTGCAGATCACACCCCGTCACACCCAGCAGTGCTGACAGCGCCAGCACGATTCGAGAGGTCTTCATGGGCGGGCGAGCATAGTGTCCCCGCCGCGTGGCGACGAACGTCATTCAGAGCGCCGGGCTCCGCTTCCTGCAGAAGTTCGGCGTCGCCTTTTTGTGGGCCACCCTGGTGGGCGCCGTCTTCGGTGGAGCCGCGTACTTCCGCGTCGAGCGTCGAGAACTCGAGGGCGATCCCCGCTGGCACGTGATGCCACGGTTGTGGCTCGAGCAGCTCGAGGCGCGCACCGTCGACTGGCGCGCGCGCGAGCTGGGCAGCGAGGGGGATCGCCCCGACGGCGTGGTGCTGGTGAACGTCGACGAAGACACGCTGACCAACGCGCGAGAGTCGGAGCACCCGGAGTGGGCGATGCGCCCCTGGCCCCGCGAGCTGATCGGCGCGGTGGCGGAGCAGGCGGTGCGCGAGGGCGCGGCGATGGTCTTCATCGACGACGTGTTCGCCGACGTGTCAGCGCGACAGTGCGCGCCGTGCCGCGGTGAAGATCCGCGCACCGACGATCAGCGCTTCGCCGAGACCCTCAAGCGGCTCGACGGCAAGGTGGTGATCGGCTTCGACTGGAAGCGCGAGACCCGCCGGCCCGCCGATCGTCCGCTCACGCCGCTGCTCTTGCGCGTCGGCGAATTCGACACCGAGGCCCAGGCGCTGCCCGCGCTGCGCCGCGTGCTGGTGCAGCGCACGACGGCGTACCTGGTGAAGGCCGACTCGAAGTTCACCGTGTGGGCGGGCTCGACGTCGGACGCGCGCACGAAGGAGCTGGCCGCCGCCCTCGAGCTCAAGGGTCCGGCGACGACCCGCAGCCTGACGGCCGCCGACGACGCCTCCGAGGTGAGCGCCGAGCTGCTGCTGCAGAAGCTCAACCGCGTCGACGTGGTCGGCTTCGACTTCGAGCGGGCTCCCCGGGCGGGCGCGGTCGACGCCCCGGTGGCGGCGCTGCTGATGCCCGAGGTTCCGATGGCCAGCATGCGCCTGTTGCCCGACCCGGACGGCGTGGTGCGCTCGGTGCCGTTGCTGGTGAACACCTCGCGGCTGACCGACGGCGCTGGGCTGCTCCCGGGGCTCGCGCTGCGGATCCACAAGGGCGCGCTGGCGGTCGAGAACGGGCAGCTGCGTCAGCCTGATCTGCCGGGCGTGCCGATCGACCCCGAGGGCTTCCTCTCGCTGCGCTGGAGTGCCGACGAGGTGGGCCGTGCGGGGCGGGGCACCATGAAGCGCGCGGTGCCGGCGTGGCGCCTGCTGATCAACCGAGAAGACGACGAGGCCGGGCGCGGCGTGCGGCACCACGACAACGATCTCGCCGGGCGCGTGGTGGTGCTGGTCGACGAGCGCAGCTCCCCGCAGTTGATGACGCCGGTCGGTCCGATGTCGCGCGGCGCGATCTGGGCGCAGGCCCTCACCGACGTGGCGAAGGGTGAGGGCATCACCCGCGTGGCCCCGCAGCTCGACTTCTGGTTCACCGCGGCCTTCGCCTTCGCGGGCGCGGTGCTGGCGGTGATGTGGTCGAGCCTGGTGCGCCGGCCGGGCTGGCTCGCGTGGGTGGCGACGATCGGCGTGGTGTTCCTGGTGCACGGCCTGCTGGCGCGCCAGCTGTACGTCACCCAGCAGCGGCAGGTGGCGATGGTCGCGCCGATCCTTGCGTGCAGCGTCACCTTCCTCGCCTCGCTCGGCTACGCGCGCACGCTCGAGCAGAGCCTGCGCGACTTCGTCCTCCGGGCGCTGGGCGGCGCGGTGCGGGCCGACGTCTTCCGCCGCGTCGAGCGCGACCTCGCCCTGATGCGGCCCGAGCGGCGCGAGCTCACCGTCTTCTTCTCCGACATCGAGGGCTTCACCTCGGTCTCGAACGAGAAGGATCCCGCGGTGGTGGTGGAGGTGCTCCGCCAGTACCTCGGTGAGATGACCACCATCGTCCTCGACCACGGTGGCCACGTGGACAAGTACCTCGGCGACGGCCTGATGGCCTTCTGGGGCGCGCCGGTGGTGTTGCCCAACGACGCCGAGGCCGCCTGCGACGCCGCGCTCAAGATGCAGGCCCGCTTCGACGAGAAGCGCAAGGGGTGGGAAGAGCAGTGCGGCCACAAGCTGGTGCTGCGCGCGGGCCTCGAGACCGGCGACGCGGTGGTCGGTGAGATGGGCACGCTCCACCGCGTGAACTACACGGTGATGGGTGAGCCGGTGGCGACGGCCTTCCGCCTCGAGGCGCTCGCCAAGCGCTACGGCGTGCGCACCCTGGCCGGCGAGACGCTGGTCGAAGAGGCCGGCGACACCTACCTGTTCCGCTCGATCGACGTGGTGCGCATGGGCCGCACCGGCGAGCCGCTGCGGATCTTCGAGCTGCTCGCGCCGAAGACCGAGGTCGAGCCCTGGGCGTGGGTGCCCGCCTACGAGGCCGCGCACGAGTTGTGGTTGACGGGCCGCTTCAGCGAAGCGCTCGCCGGCTTCCAGTCGCTCGCCAAAGAGCGCCCCGACGACCCGGTGATCGCCCGCTACGTGGCCCGCTGTGAGGCCTTCGTCAAGACGCCCCCGCCGGCCTCGTGGGACGGCATCTACGACGGCGACTGAGCGACTCCCGCGCGCATTTCTGACAAGAGGCGCGCCGTGAGAAGTCCCGGGTACCTCGAGCTGTTGCGCACCCGCCCTGCGTACCGGGCGATCTGGCTGGGGTCGGTGGTCAGCCTCGCCGGCGACTGGTTCACGCTGATCGCGCTCTACTCGCTGCTCGAGGCGTACACCGGGAGCAGCGAGTCGATCGGCCTGATGCTGCTCACGCGCTTTCTGCCGCCCGCGTTCTTCTCTCCGCTGGCCGGGGTGATCGCCGATCGGTTCTCGCGCAAGCACGTGATGGTGCTGTGCGATCTGATCCGCGCGATCACCGTGCTGGGGTTCCTGCTCGTCGAGTCGGCCGCCGACGTGTGGCTCGTCTACGCGTTGACCTTCGTGCAGATGAGCCTCGCGGCCTTCTTCGATCCCGCGGAGCAGGCGTCGATCGGCGGCACCGTCGAGCCGCATGAGGTGGTCACCGCCAACACGCTGCAGGGCGCGACGTGGAGCGCGATGCTCGGTCTGGGCGCGGTCGCCGGCGGGCTGCTCACCTCGCTGGTGGGGCGCGACGCCAGCTTCGTGGTGGACGCGCTGAGCTACCTCCTGTCGGCGGCGTTCATCTGGCGCGCCCAGATTCCCCGGCCGGTGCAGCCGCCTCCAGCGCCGACGCTGGCGGGCAAGCTGGGGCTCACCGATCTCCTCGAGGGCTTCGCGCTGGTGCGTACACGGCCGGAGATCAGGCGCGTGCTCTGGGTGAAGGTCGGCTGGGCGATCACCGGCGGCGCCGCGTTGATGCTCTACGCGGTGCTCGGCCAGCGCGTGTTCGCGGTCGGCCTCTCGAAGGAACTGAGTGTCGGCGTGCTGCTCGGCATGCGCGGCGTCGGGGCGCTGATCGGTCCGCTGGTGGCGCGCCGCTTCGGCGGCGATCAGCCCGAGTTCCTCGAGCGGGCGATCGGCTGGGCCTTCCTGGTGACGGCGATCTTCTGGGCGCTCTTTGCTTACGCGCCGACGCTGGCGCTGGCGGCGATCTTCCTCGCCGTGGCGCACACCGGCGTGGCGACGCAGTGGGTGTTCTCGAGCTCGCTGATCAACCTGCGCGTCGAGGACCGGTTCCGCGGTCGCGTCTTCGCGGTCGACTTCATGCTCTACCTGCTGGTGCTCGGCGCCTCGAGCTGGGCGGGCGGAAAGCTCCTCGACGAGGTGCACGTCGCGCCCAGGACGCTGATGGCCACGCTGTCCATCGTGTTGTGCGGCTCCGGAGCCGTGTGGTGGTGGCTCCGGAGAACGCCAGCCGTCACTCCACCGTCAGCGCCAGGCTGAGCGGCACCTTCTCGATCAGGCACTTGTCGGCGCTGCACACGCTGAACGCGAGCACGCCCGCCACCTTCGCCGGACCGGCCTTCTCGGGCGTCAGCGCGAGGGGGAACTCGACCGTGCACGCGTCTTCGGCCTTCTCGGCGCACGGGGTCTTCTGGCCCGGCTGCAGGCGCACGCGCTCCTCGGCGAACTTCACCGCCTCGAAGCCCTCGGGCTTGAACGCCACCGGGTAGTCCGGGTTCACGTGGAAGCCGTTCTTCGCGCTGACGGTGATCGCCGCGAGCGCTTCCTTGCCGGCCGTGTAGGGCGCGCGGGCCTCGATCGACAGGGCGTAGTTGTCGGCCGCCGGCGCCGCCTTCTTCTCCGCGGTGGGCGCCGGAGCGGGCGCAGGGGCAGGGGCCGCTTCCTTGGTGCACGCCGCGAGCACGAGGAGCGGAATGAGGATCAGTTCGCGTACTTGACGGAGCATCCGTAGGCCTTGGTGTCAGGGGTCTTCACAGGGCGGTTGGCCGCGAGGTCTTCGAGCGCCGCGACGACATGGTTGATCAGCTTCCCGCCCTCGGGGGACTTGCCTTCGCCGTCGGGCGAGTTGTCGATGCCGCCGCGGTACACGAGGGTTCCCTTCGCATCGACGATGAACAGGTGAGGGGTGTTGGTCGCGCCGTACGCCTTGCCGACCGTGCCCGTCTCGTCGAGCAGCACCGGGTTCTCCATGGCGAAGCTCTTCACCGCGGCCTTGTTCTTCTCGACGCCGGTGCCCTGCTTGCCCGGGGCGCCGGAGTTCACCGACAGCCACACCACGCCCTTCTTCTGCTGCTGCTTCGCGGTGTCGACCAGCGAGCCCTTGCCGTGCGCCGCCTTCACGAAGGGGCACTCGGGGTTGAACCACTCGAGCACCACGGTCTTGCCCTTGAACGACGACAGCTTCACTTCTTTGCCGTCGAGATCCTGGAGGGTGAAGTCGGGGGCCGGCTTCCCGAGCTCCGCGCCGCCCGCGAAGGCCGGCAGTGCGACCAGCATCAACAGAGAGAGGGTCTTCATGCCCGCCGGTATAACGTCTCGCGCGCATGTTCGCCTCGCTCGCGTGGTCGACGCCGCCGTGATGGAGCTCACGCTCGCCGAGTGGTGGGGCCTGGCGCCCGAGCACCGCACCGTGGTGGTCGATCAGCTGCTCGAGCGCATGCCACCCGGCTACGTCGATCCCCGCGCGGTGGGCCACGCGGCCGGGCCGTTGCCGCAGTTCATCCACCAGGAAACGAACGTGCTGTTCCACGTCGTGTTCGGTGGGCCGGCGGTGCTGGGCATGTCGGAGCGCCGCTTCGCGCGCCTCAGCCACGTGACGGTGCGCGACGACGACGAGTACTCGATGGTGCCGGTGGCGCGGGTGGAAGACGCGCAGCCGTTGCGGCCCGCGCGCGAGGTGGTGGTGCCCACGGCGCTGGTGGCCGAGCAGCCGCTGACCTTCGGCATCCTCCGCAAGCTGGGGCTCGATGAGACCCGTCTGTCGATCGCCGGGGTGAGCCCCATCGCGATCGGCGCGGTGCTCAAGGCGCTCACCGCACATCGGTGGCGTCTCCCGTCCGAGGCCGAGTGGGAGTTCGCCTGCCGCGCGGTGCACGACACGGTCGACGACGACGATCCGCCGCTCTCGCCGACGGGGCGGCTGGGGTCGACCGGGCTGGCGCAGATGGGCCACCGCCGCGAGCTGTGTCGTGACTCGTGGCACGCGGATCTGACCGACTACCCGGCGCAGGGGCCGCGCGGGCAGGGGCACGAGGTGCTGCGGGGTCACGGGCTGGGCGCCAGCTTCGTGGGCTATGGCGAAGACGCCGCGTGGACCGAGGCGCTGTGGCCGGGGCGCCGACCGCTCGCCGGCATGCGCGACGCGGTGTCGATCAGGCCGTGGGTCGATCTCCTGAAGTGATCGCGCGGCGCCCCGGGTTGAGGTTTGGTGCCGCCCGATGCGTTCTCTCTGGCTGTCGCTCGTGGTGTTGACCGGTTGTGCCTCTGTGCCGCTGTACCCCTCGCGCCCGACCGCGGCGACCGGCGCGCCCCACGCTGACCCGCTGCCGGCGAAGATCGTGGTGCACCTCACCGCGACGGCCGACGGGCTGAAGCAGGCGCTCGACACGCAGGTGCCGACCGACGGTGAGACGACCTTCGAGCTCCGAGGGAAGCGCGCGGTGGCGTGGTCGCGCAGCCCGTTCTCGCTGCGCTTCGCCGACGGCCGCATCGAGGTGAAGACCGATCTCACGCTGGTGGTCGATCTGCCCGTGCTCGGCACGCAGACCGTGCCCGTCGCGGTGTCGGTGGTGGGCGAGCCGATCATCACCAGCGACTGGAAGGCGCGGCTCCAGGGCGCGAAGGCGAAGCTCGAGTCGAAGGATCTCCGGCTGCGCACCGCGCAAGGGCTCGCCAGCGCGATGGAGAAGGCCAACGACATGGTCGACGCGTACCTCGAGGGCTTCTCGTGGGACCTGGGCCCGCAGATCCGCGCGGCGTACCAGCGCGTCGCCTCGCCGATCGTGCTGCCCGCGGGTGAGGCCGAGGCCTGCGCCACGCTGAAGGTGACGTCGATCGAAGCAGGCCCGACGGTGATCGCCGGCGGCTTCGAGAAGGACCTCGCGCTCGTCGTCGAGCCGTCCGTCACGCTGCCGTGCGCGACGGCGAACCTCTCGCCCGAGCCCCCGCGGCTGGCGAACGTGGCCACGCTGCCCTCGGGGCCCTTCACCGTCGTGGTGCCGATCGCCGCGCGCTACGAAGAGCTCGCGAAGGCCATGTCGCTCGCCTTCACCGACGGGAAGCTCTTCTTCTCGAAGTCGTACCCCGAGCTGTACCTCTCGAACCCGGAGGTCTTCGCCTCGCAGTCGGATCAGCTGGTGGTGAAGCTGCACCTCGCCGGGCCGATCAAGGCGGGGAGCCTCAGCGCGAACCTCGACGGCGATCTGTACTTCGCCGGTCACCCGGTGGTGATCGACAACGAGCTGCGCATCCCCGACCTCGAGCCGACGGTCGACACCACCAGCTTCCTGCTCGGGCTCAAGGCCAGCCTCGACAAGGACGGCATCCGCGATCAGGCGCGCCAAGCGCTCAAGCTCGATCTCGGCGAACGATTCTCGGCGGTGCGCGCGAAGCTGTCGAACGACGTGCCGTTCGAGAACGGGCTGGGCTGCGTGAAGGCGAACGTGGCGAAGATCGAGGTGACCGGCGTGTACCCCCACGCCTCGTACCTGCGGGTGTACGTGACGACCACGGCGCAGGCGGGCGTGTACCTGCCGTGCCCGAACACCGCGCCCGTCGCGCAGCAGTGAGCGATCAGCTTCCCGGGCGCTCGCGGCTCTCGATCAGCCGGCGCAGATCGAGGCGGTTGGTGGGGATGGTGCGGCCCGCCCCGCGAAAGGCTCGCAGCCGGAGGTAGCTCGAGAAGTCGCGCTGGAAGTTCTCGAGGGGCGTGCCCATGGCGGCGGCGAAGCCGGTGGTGAAGTCGGCGCCCTCGCGCATCAACGAGAACAGCTTCATCAGCTTCGCGGTGCCGTAGCGCCGCTCGAGGAAGGTGAAGGCGTGCAGCGAGAAGCCATAGACCTCGAGGTAGTGGTCGGCCGAGAGCGCGTCGCCATCGAGGAAGACGTCCGACTCGGGATGGGTCTCGACCCAATGGGCGGCGTCTTCGAGGCTGGGGTACAGGCGCTGCTGTCGCGCGGTCACCACGGCCATGCCCTCGCGGAACCAGAGGGGGATCTTCTTCTCCTTCCACGTGTCGGCGGTGCCGGTGCGCTGGAAGAGCAGACAGTGGGTGAGCTCGTGGAGCACCAGCTCGTCGACGACTTCGGCGTTGGTGGTCCAGGTAGAAGGCGCCTGGAAGATCACGTCGTCATAACGAGCCCATGCGCGCAGCCAGCCGAACCCGCGGCGGTGCACGGCGGCCTCGAGATCGTCATGGGTGCCGACGACGTAGACGGTCACCGGCGCCTCGAGGCCCCCCCACTTCGCGAGCCCGGCGGGGGCCTCTGCGAGTGCGTGTTCGATCGGCGTCACGTCGGTGCGTCCGTCGGATCTGATCGAGAATCGCGCCGAGTCGACGGTGAGCGGCTTCTCGACCCGCAGCGAGCCGAGCGGACCAACGCACCCGGCCAGCAACCAAAACACGAGGAGAACCCCCTCTCCCCTCAAAGAGGGGAGAGGGCCGGGGTGAGGGGCCGAACCCACCTCAGCCCCCTTCATCCCGTCACCCGCAAGACCGCCGCCCCGACGTCCGCGACGGTCTCAAAGGCCAACTCACTCGCCGGCCCGAACGACAACACCGCCACCGGATTCCGCGTGTGGCTCCGCACCGACAGATCCTCGACGTTCCCGTGATCGCTACAAATGATCACCTGCGTATCCGGCGGCCGCGACGCGATCACCGCGCGAGCGAACGCATCAAAGGTCGAGATCGCCTTCTCCGCCGCGGCGAGGTCCTGCGCATGACCCGCCTCATCCGCGAGGTAGTGCTCGAACAAAGTGAAGTCTGCCGAGAGCGCCCAAAAAATCTCCGCCGCCTCGCGTGCCGTGCGCGTGGGCAGCTTGATCTTCCTCCGCGCCGCGGTCGATCCATCCACATCATGCGTGAGGCCACGATCGCTGCGCGCGTCATCGAAGGTACGCAGCGCCACATCACCTGCGGCCATGGCGAGGGTGCTGGCGCTGGGCTTCACGCGGCGCAGATACCGCGCGGGGATCTTGAAGTCCTCCTCCGTGCTGACCGGTCGGTGCTTGAGCCCGAGGGCCTCCAGGTACGCCGCGGGGTACGCGTTGGCGAAGGTGGCGGTCTTGCCGCGCGCGGTGACGGTGCGGACGATCGAGTGCTCGGCGAGCAGTCCCTTGAGCGGAGCGTTGGGGTAGCCCAACACATGGCGTCCGATGATCGCCGGGGCAGGGCGCGCGGTGAAGATCGCGGTCTGGTTGCTGGCGGACTGCGGGCGGCCCTCGACGCCGAACGTGGTGTCGACGTCGTGCCGGGTGCCGCCGACGAGCGTCGTGCCCGAGCCGTCGTCGAACTGCGACAGCAGGTACTCGCCGCGGGCGAGCGGGTTGGTGTCCGGGTTTCTCGGCCCCACCCCGACGCCATCGGTGAAGAGGATCGCCACCCGCATCGGCGCCTACTGTAGCCTCTCCCGGCGCATGGCCTTCCACGGAGATCTGACCAGCTACCCGTTGCCGGATCTCCTCCAATGGCTCGACGCGTCGAAGAAGTCGGGCGCGTTGTCGCTGCAGTGGGAAGCGGGGCAGCGCAAGGTCTTCCTCCTCTCGGGTCAGATCGTCGCCGCCTCGGCGCCGGGCCTGTGGGAGCGGCTGTCGCGGGTGGTCGAGCAGACGGGCGAGGCGCGTGGCGACGAGGTGCTCACGGCGCTGCGGCGCGCCCAGTCGTTGGGCGTCGCGGTCGACGGAGCGATCCGTCAGATCGCCGAAGAAGAGCTGATCGGCAGCCTGGTCGACCTCATCCCCGCCAGCGGCCGCTTCCATTGGACCGAAGACTCCGATCGCGCCGAAGACGAGTGGGTGTCGCTCGAGCTCCCGCTGCGCCACGTGCTCTTCGAGACCCTGCGACGCATGGACGAGGTGATGGACGTCGAGCGTGCGCTCCCGCACGAGCAGTTGGTGCTGCGTGGCGCGGCGGGCGCGAAGCCATCTCACGCGTTGCAGCGGGCGATCCTCGGGATCGTCGAGTCGGGCGACGACGTGACGCTCAGCCGCATTCGGCTGTCGCTGGGCCTGGCTCGGTCGGTCGTCGCGCGCGCGGTGTTCGACATGTTGCGCACCGGGCGGGCGGTAGTGGTCGGGGCGGCGCCGGTGGAGGCCGATCCGATCGCCGACATGCTGGAGAAGGGCGCGGTGCTGGTGCGCGAGCGGCAGTTCGACGCGGCGGCGCTGCTCTTCGCCTCGCTGCTCGCCAGCGATCCGGGAGATCGCCGGGTGCGCGAGTTCGCCCGCATGGTCGAGCGCGAGCACGTCGCCGCGCTCTACCGCGAGGTGGCGCCGCTCTCGCGGTTTCAGGTCACGCAGAGCCCGCAGATCCTCTCCGGGCTGCGGCCCGAAGAGCGGAGCCTGCTGCGGTGGTTCGAGACCGGCTGCGATCTCTCGGCGGTGGTGCTGGCCAGCACGCAGCGCGAGCTCGACACGCTGAAGACGGTGATGCGGCTGACGCGGGTCGGCGCGTTGCAGCCCGTCTGAGTCACTGCTCCGGCGTCGGCAGCCCGGCCTGCGTGAGGCGCACGAACACCTGCGCGAGCACGAACAGCGCGAACGACGCGTCTTCGATGTGCGCTGCGCCGCGCTGCGCCCGGGTCCACGCGTCGAGTACGTCGCGCCCGTTCAGCCCGAGGAGAAACGCCTGGTGGGCGACCGACGCGTCGCCCGCGAAGGCCAGCCCGCGCTGGATCGTCTCCAGCGAGGTGCGCACGCACTGATCGAAGTCACCGGCGGCGAAGGCGGCCTCGGCCACTCGCGCCTGATCGATCAACGCTGCCGGGGCGAGCGCCGCGACCGGGCCCAGCACCGGCCGCACCAGCGCCGGCGGAGGTTCCATCGCCTCGGGGGCAGGCTGCGCGACGAGGTGTTCCTGCACCTGCGACTCGAGCGACGAGCCGACGTCACGCGACAACGACGGCGTGGGCGCCGAGGGCCGCGGCTTCGTCGAGGGCACGATCTTCCGGGCCCGCAGATCCTTGATCACCAGTCGGATCATCGCCTTCATCGCGTCGAGCACGCCGTCGCCGCTCATGGCGATGGTCTCGAAGTCGGGCACGTTGCGCTTGTTGAGCCGCGCGCGCATCACGTCGACCGGCACCGCGTTCTTCAAGTCGCGCTTGTTCCACTGGATCACCAGCGGGAAGGTGTCGATCGAGATGCCCTGCTCGGCGAGGTTCTCCTCGAGGTTGGCCATCGACTCGCGGTTGGCGTCTTCGGCGCCGGGGTTCGAGTCGGCGACGAACACCACGCCGTCCGAGCCCTGCAGCACCAGCTTGCGGGTGGCGTTGTAGAAGACCTGGCCGGGCACGGTGTACAGCGCGAGGCGCAGCGCGTAGTCGCCGACCTTCTCGACGCGCACCGGCAGAAAGTCGAAGAACAGCGTGCGATCGGCCTCGGTGGGCAGCGTCATCAGCTCGCCGCGGAGCGACGGCTTGACCGACTCGTAGATGCGCTTGAGCGTCGTCGTCTTCCCCGAGAGGCCGGGGCCGTAGAAGACGATCTTCGCGGCGATCTCCTTCGCCATCACGTTCACGGTGCTCATGCGGTCTTCCTCTTGAGCGGGTCGTTCTTCTTCAAGGTCGTCTCGACCCTCTTCACGGCCCGCTGGGCGGCGAGCACTTCACCTTCGAAGCCCAGGCCCGGCAACACCTGGCGGCTGGCGAGCATCACGCGCTTCCACGGGCTCTGCGTGGGGTGGCCGGCGACGCCCAGCCACGCCTCGGGCGGCAACTGCGTCAGCGGCTGCACCTCGGCGCGGCCGTCGACCACGTGCGGCGCGTCGAGCCACGGGGTGGACTGCAGCGTGATGTGCGGGCGGGTGAAGGGCATCACGCGGGCCAGCGCCGTCAGCACCTGGCCCCGGAGCGCCTCGATGGCGTGCTCCCCACCGGCGCGCAGGCCGATCGGCGCCTGCACCGACGCGCTCAGCACGCGCTGCTCGGCGGTCGGCCCGGCGGTGAGCTGCAGCAGCACCGCGCCGCCGTCGAGCGCCGGCGCGTCGAGCAGCGCCAGGTTTCCCAGACCGCGGGGCAGCGCCTTCTCGGGCAGCACGAAGTGGAAGGTGGCGATCGCCTTCTTCGCCGCCACCGCCGGCGCGCGGGCGAGCCCGGCCTTGCGCTGCTTCTCGGGCATGAGGCGGGTGAGCACCTCGAGATCGGTCGCCGCCACGAGGAACCCCGCCCGGTACACCGTGTCTTGCCGCGCGAGGCGCACGCCGACGGTGCTGCCTTCGAGCACCACGCGCTCGACCGCCTCGTCGCCGGCTAGCACGTCGGCGCCCAGCTCCCGGGCGCGCTCGGCGAGCTGGTTCCACAGCGCCTCCCGGCCACCCGCGTACACCGCGGGCCCGGCCAGCGTGCGGCCCAGCACCCGCGCGCGCGTCAGCGTGGGCGGCGCCTCGATATTCGCCACGAACGGCGTCAGCTTGCGCAGCAGCGCGTCGGAGGGGAGCGGCGTGTCGAGCTCCAGCCCGGGGAACTTCGCGAGCTGCCGCTTGAACTTCCACTTCCCGAAGAAGCCCTCGGGCGGAAACTCGAGCTTCGCCTGAAAGAACGAGTCACTGGCGTCGCCCGCGGACTGGGCCTTGCGCACCAGCTCGTCCCACGCCTCGGCGTCGGCGCCCAGCGCGCGCGCCAACTCGGGGCCGCGGCGCTTCTCGTCGTGGCTGAGCTCGAACCAGCGATCGTCCTCGAGCAACTGCAGCGGCACGCTCTGCAGCGCGCGCGCGATGACGGTGCTCAGCCCCAGCTCCTGGATCGCCTCGTCGAACGGCGGGATCGCCTTGACGGGCGGCAGCAGGAAAGGCGCGTGGGGGAACTTCACGTCGCCGTGGGCGTAGGGATCGGCGAGCCCGTCGTGCGGCACGTGCAGCACCTGCAGCCCGCGCCGGGCGAAGAGCGCCGTGGCGAGCACTCCGCCGAGCTGACCGCCGATCACGATCACGTCGTACACATGGCGGCCGGGAGCCGTACCGCGCCGAACGAGGGCCGACATCAGAGCAACTCCGTGAGGTGAACCTTGCGGCCGGACAACGTCACGCGGCCGGTGGCGATCGCCCGCACCACCGCGGGGTAGAGCCGATGTTCCTGAAAGTGGATGCGCGCGCCCAGCGACGCTTCATCGTCACCGGGCAGCACCGGCACCGCCGCCTGCGCGATGATCGGCCCGGTGTCGGTGCCCTCGTCGACGAAGTGCACCGTGGGGCCCGCCACGCGCACGCCCGCCTCGAGCGCCTGCCGCACGCCGTGCAGCCCGGGGAACGAAGGGAGCAGGGCGGGGTGCACGTTGATCACCCGGCCCGGGAAGCTGCGCAGGAAGTGGGGCGTCACCAGGCGCATGTAGCCCGCCAGACACACCAGCTCGATCTGCCGCGCCCGCAGCGCCTCGACGACCTTCGCGTCGAACGCCTCGCGCGAGCCGAGCTGCTTGTGATCGAGCAGCACCGCCTCGACGCCCGCCGCCTTCGCGCGCTCGAGCACCTTCGCGCCCGGCACGTTGCAGATCAGCAGCTCGACGCGCGCCGGGCTGCCTTCGACGTTCAGCGCGTCGACCAGCGCCTGGAAGTTCGAGCCGCTGCCTGACGCGAGCACTCCGACGCGCATCATGAGACGACGACGGCCTCGGCTTCGGCGCCCGGCGTGCCGGGTTCGATCACGCCCACGTCCCACGCCTGCAGCCCGCGCGCGGCGAGCAGCTCGAGCGCCGGCTTCACGTCGGCGGCGGCGAGCACCACGGTCATGCCCAGCCCCATGTTGAAGGTGCTGAACATCTCACTGCGCTCGACCTCACCCAGCCGCTGCAGCACGTCGAAGATCGGCGCGCGCTTCCATGCCGACTCCTTCAGCACCGCGCGCGTCCCGTCGGGCAGACAGCGCGGCACGTTGCCGGGCAGCCCGCTGCCGGTGATGTGCGCCATGCCCTTGATGGTCACCTGCTCGCCCAGCGCGAGGATGTCCTTCACGTAGATGCGCGTCGGCTCGAGCAGCGCAGGGCCCAGCGCCAGCCCGTCGACCGAGTCGTTCAAGGTCAGCTTCGCGTCTTCGAGAATGCGCCGCGCCAGCGAGTAGCCGTTCGAGTGCAGCCCCGACGAGGCGATGCCGATCACCCGATCGCCCGCGGCGATCTTCTTGCCGTCGATGATCTTCGAGCGCTCGACGATGCCCACCGCGAAGCCGGCCAGCTCGTACTCGCCCGGCACGTAGAAGCCCGGCAATTCGGCCGTCTCGCCGCCCAGCAGCGTGCAGCCCGACAGCTCGCAGCCCTTCGCCACGCCGGCGATCACCTTCTCGGCGCGCTCGACGTCGAGGCGGGCGGTGGCGAAGTAGTCGAGGAAGAAGAGCGGCTCGGCGCCCGAGGTGAGCACGTCGTTGACGCTCATCGCCACGAGGTCGATGCCCACCGTCTCGTGCTGGTCCATCGCGAAGGCCAGCTTGAGCTTGGTGCCCACGCCGTCGGTGCCGCTGACGAGCACCGGCTCCTTGTACTTGCCGGGGGGAATGGCGAACAGCCCGCCGAACCCTCCCACGCCGGAGACCACTTCAGGGCGTCGCGTCTTCGCGGCGTGCGGCTTGATGCGCTCGACGAGAGCGTCACCTGCCTCGATGTCCACTCCCGCTTGTTTGTAGGTCGTTCCCACGGCCGCGGCTCTTACCCGTTGTGTCCCCGGGGCACCACGATTGCGCGGTGTCGTATTCGGCCCCGCAGGTAGGCTCGCCACGCGCATGTCCCAACTCCTGTCTCGACGGCGGTACGAGCTCCTCGCGCTGTTGATGTTCCTCGTGTTCGGCGGTCTGCACCTGGCGACGTCGAAGCCGCTGGTCGGGCTCCAGCAGGGCGGCGATCCGGTGCACCGCATCGTGCAGAGCTTCGAGGCGCGCATGTCCACCGTCTTCTTCCTGCTGCGCGGGGAGATCGACCCCCAGCCCGACGTGCTGGTGCTGGAGTTCGACGAGCGCGGCGCCCAGCGCTACGGCTTGTGGCCCTGGCCGCGCAACGAGATCGCCAGGGCGATCGACACGCTGCTCGACGCCGACGCGAAGGTGATCGCCCTCGACGTCACCTTCACCGACGAGACGCAGGTCAACCAGAAGGAGAAGCAGTGGCTGGCCGTGCTGAGCAGCGAGCCGACGCTCTCGCCCCCGCTCGAGGCGCTCAAGGCCGAGCTGGCGACCCGGGTGCAGACCTCGCCCGACGAGGCGCTGGAGGCGGTCTTCAAGAAGGGCGGCCCACGCATCGTGCAGGGCGTGGTGCCGTTCACCGACACCGAGGTCGACGCGATCCCCCTGGCGCAGCGGGAGCTCTTCGCGCGCGAGGCGGCCGGAATCGTCATCTCGCGGGTGCCGGGCACGGTGAAGAACTCGTTCAAGGAGCTCGACCTCAACTCCTTTCAGGCGCACTCGTACGAAGGGGTGCAGATGCCGCTGGCGCGCTTCGCCACCGCGGGCACGTCGTTCGGCCACTTCGGCACGGTGCCCGACATCGACAGCACCATTCGCCGCACGCCGATCGTCGCCAAGGTGAAGAACCCTCCGGGCCTGTTCCCCTCGCTGGGGCTGGCGGCGGCCGCGCGCGCGCTCGACGCGGAGATCATTCCGCGCTTCGAGGCCGACGAGCTGATGGGCGTCGAGCTGAAGGGCGCGCAGCGGTCGGTCTTCGTGCCGATGCAGTTCGACGCGCCGTACACGCTGATCAACTACCCCAGCTCGAACCGCCGCTTTCCCCGGTTGAGCTTCGTGGACGCGGTGGACGGCACGTTCGATCGCGCGAAGGTGGCGGGGAAGGTGATCCTCGCCGGCGTGACCATCACCGGCAGCTCCGGCGATCAGCGCGTCACGCCCTTCAACGAGTTCGAGCCCGGGGTGTACAGCCACGCCTCGCTGGTCTCGAACGTGCTGCGCGGCGACTTCCTCGATCGGCCGTGGTGGCTGCGCACGCTCGAGCTGGGCCTGATGCTGGCGCTGGGCCTCGCGCTGGCGGTGATCACCTCTCGGGTGCGCAACTTCGCGGGGAAGATGGCGGTGATGGTGGCGGTGATCGGCGGCTTCACCGTGCTCACCCTGGTGCTCTTCTCGCACGGCCTGAAGCTCAACTGGGTGGTGCCCACGCTCGATCTGGGCGTCACCGCTTTCGGCACCATCTTCCTCGGCTACCTCTCGGTCGATCGAGAGAAGCTCAAGATGCGCAGCACCTTCAGCCGCTACCTCGGCGAAGACGTGATGGACGTGGCGCTCGAAAACCCCGATCGCCTCAACCGCGGCGAGAAGCGCGAGATGACGGTGCTCTTCTCGGACATTCGCGGCTTCACCTCGCTGTCCGAGCACATGTCGCCCGAGAAGCTGGCCGACTTCATCAACCAGTACCTCTCTCCGATGACGCAGATCGTGTTCGACGAGAAGGGCACGCTCGACAAGTACATCGGCGACGCGGTGATGGCCTTCTGGAACGCGCCGCTCGATCAGCCCGATCACGCGCTCAGGGCCTGCCGCGCGGCGGTGCACATGCTCGAGCGCCTCGAGGAGCTCAAAGCGGTGTGGCGCAAGTCGGGCTACCCCGAGCTGGAGATCGGCATCGGCATCAACACCGGCCAGATGGTGGTGGGGAACATGGGGTCTGACGTGCGCGTGGACTACACCGTGCTCGGCGACTCGGTGAACCTCGGCAGCCGGCTGGAAGGCACCAACAAGGAATACGAGACGCGCATCATCATCGGGGAGAGCACCCGGGCCGCGGTGAGGGACGGCATCGTCACCCGGCGGCTCGGCGCGGTGCGGGTGAAGGGCAAGAAGGTGCCGGTCGGCATCTACGAGCTGCGCGGCCTGGGCGTGCCTGGCGAGACCGACGCGAAGGCCATCGCCGCCTTCGAGGCCGCGCTGGTCGCCTCGACGCAGCGGCGCTTCGACGAGGCCGAGCGGCTGTTCAAAGAGACCCTCGCGCTCTGGCCGGGCGACTCGCCGACGCGGAACTACCTCGAGGAGCTCGAAGAGTTCCGCACCAACCCGCCGCCGCCCGACTGGGACGGGGTGGTGTCACTGAAGACCAAGTGATGCGCGGGCCCGATCTTCAAATTGACGCCCTCGGGTTTGCGGGTGAGAGTCGGGCACTTTCATGAGCGCCGAAGAAGCCCTGTTCCAGCGGTTCGGCAAGGACATCCCGAAAGGGACCGTGCTGTTCCGTGAAGGCGAGCCCGGGAAGGAGATGTACGTCATCCAGTCCGGCCGCATCGCGATCTCCAAGAAGGTGCGCGATGTCGAGAAGGTCCTGGCGATCCTCGGGCCCGGCGAGTTCTTCGGCGAGATGGCGATCATCTCCAACAAGCCCCGCAACGCCTCGGCCTCGGTCGAAGACGAAGCGCGCGTGCTGGTGATCGACCCGCGCACCTTCGAGGCGATGATCCGCGGCAACTCCGAGATCGCGGTGCGCATGATCAAGAAGCTCGCCGAGCGCCTGTCAGACGCCGACGCGCAGATCGAAAACCTGCTCCTCTCTGATCCCAACAGCCGCATCGTCCACCACATGCTGCACCTGTGTCAGACGCGCGGCCGCCAGGGCGAAGAGGGCATCGAGATCGACTTTCCGGTGCGCGATCTCCCGCGGGAGCTCGCGGTCGGTGAGCCGGCGATTCGTTTCATGCTGAGCCGGCTCGAGCGGGCCGGGCTCATTGAAGTGTCGGGCGATCGGGTGTCGGTGCGAGATACGGCTCGCGTCTTCGACTTCCTCCGCTATCTCGAGATGAAGTGGAAGTTCGGGGAACTCTGAGTCGTGAAACTGAAAGTACTGGGTCCACACGGCGGCGAGCTTCCGGGATGCAAGAGCACCTGCTTCCTGGTCGATGACCGTCTCGCGCTCGACGCCGGCTCGCTGACCTCGATGCTCGAGCTGCCGGCGCTGTCGAAGGTCGACGACATCCTCCTCACCCATTCGCACTTCGATCACGTGAAGGACCTGCCGATGATGTCCGACGTGGTGGTCGGCCGTCGCGACAGCCCGGTGATCATTCACAGCAACACCGAGTGCATCGAGACGTTGAAGAAGAACCTCTTCAACAACGTGCTGTGGCCCGACTTCACCAAGATCCCCACCAGGAAGAACCCGGTCTTCAAGCTGCGCAGCTTCCGCGCCGGCGCGAGCATCAAGGTGGGCGCCTACGACGTGAAGTCGGTGCTCGTCTCGCACCCCGTCGAGTCGTGCGGCTACGTGATCTCCGACGGCCGCTCGTCGATGGCGATCTCGGGTGACACCGGGCCCACCGAGAAGTTCTGGAAGGTGCTCAACAAGGTCGACGATCTGAAGCTGGTGCTCGTCGAGTGCAGCTTCCCCAACCAGCTGCAGGCGCTCGCCGACATCTCGGGCCACTTCACGCCGCAGACGCTCGAGAAGGAACTCGAGAAGTTCGACCGGCGCGGGTGTGAGGTCATCCTGTACCACCTCAAGCCGGCCTTCGTGACCCAGTTGAAGAAAGAGGTGCGCCATCTCCCGGTGCACGTCGCCGAACTGGGCGAAGAATTCGACTTCTGATACGCGCGGCTTCCGTGTCGGCCGCCTCTCTCGTCCTCGGAATCGCTGGTGGTACTGCCTCGGGCAAGACCACCGTCGCGCGCAAGCTCCACGAAGCGTTCAGCTCGCGCGTGGCGTTCATCGATCAAGACTCGTACTACCGGCCGCTCGATCACCTCAGCCTCGAAGAGCGGCGCGAGGTGAACTTCGATCACCCTGACGCCTTCGACAGCGACCTGCTGGTGCAGCACGTCAAGGCGCTCAAGGCCGGCAACGCCATCGAGAAGCCGGTCTACGACTTCGTCACCTCGACCCGGCAGCCGCGCACCGTCACCGTCAAGCCCGCCGAGCTGATCCTCATCGAGGGCATCCTGGTGATGCACATGGACGCGCTGCGCGCCGAGATGGACGTGAAGGTCTTCGTCGAGACCGAAGACGACGTGCGCATCATTCGCCGCCTCACCCGCGACATCAAAGAGCGCGGCCGCGACTTCGACCACGTGATCCACCAGTACTTCCGCCACGTGCGCCCGATGCACATGGCCTTCGTCGAGCCCTCGAAGCGTCACGCCGACATCGTGGTGCCGCACGGGGGCAACAACGAGACGGCGATCGACATGTTGGTCGGCGCCATCAAGGCGCGCCTGCTCAAGGTGAAGTGACGCTCGCGTCGGCGCCGCCGTCGGCCAGCGGCTCGTCGAGCACGTCGGCCAACGAGAAGGGGAGCTCTCCGAAGCGGCTCCCGTCCGACTCCAGCACCTGCTCGCGCGTGCCCCGCACGTAGAAGGTGCCCGGCTTGCCGATGATCTCCTTTCCGATCTGCAGGCGGGCGAGCTCCTTGCCGTCTTCACCGTACAGCGTCACCGCGCGGCCCTTGCCGTCGAGCCCGTAGCGCGCCCAGTCCTTCGGCTTCTCTTCGCCGCTGGCCAGCGCCTTGAAACTGCCCAGCGTCCACAGCGCGCCGGTGACCTTGAAGACCTTCGCCTTGCCCGCGCGCGGAGCGACCACCCGCCAGGCGTCGGCCGAGGCGTCCACCGAGTCCTTCTCGATCACGATGTCGCCGGCCACCGGATCGTGGGTGACGATCTTCGTGACCAGCTCGCGGCGGAAGCGCACCACCGTCTTGTCCTTCAGGTCGTTGGGGTTGCGGTCGTATTCGATCGCTCCCTTGCCCAGGGTGGCGATGGTGGTGACGCCGTCGATCTCGCTCAGCGCCGAGTAGAAGTCGCCGCCGTCCACGTGGTCGCGGTTGATGCGGAGGTGGATCTGCTGATCGTCGGTGGTGGTCACCGTCACCTCGATCATCGGCCGCTCGAAGGCCTTGCGGTTGGCCGGTGTGTCGTCGAGGAAGCTCTGCGCGCGCTCGGTGCTGACGGTGGAGATCATCGCCGTCACGCTCGCCGCGTCAGCCGGGCCCGGCTCGGGCTTCACCAGGTTCCACTGCTTGTCGCCGACGCGCTCGAGCTCGTACTCGTTGAGGATCGAGCGGACCACCAGCCGGCGCACCTTCTTCTCGTCGATCGCCAGCGGCGTCTTGTCGCGCAGATCGAAGGTCTTCTTGGCCAGCATGAAGCGCACGCCGCCCTCGGCGGTGAAGACCGGCTTCTCGTCGTTGCGCCGCAGGTAGATCGAGCCGTCGAAGGTGTTCTCCACGCCGCCCACCAGCTTCACCGAGCGCACCTCGCCGTTGGTCTGGGCCGTGGCCTCGACGGTGAAGCGCGGGGCGTCGAGGCCGTAGCGCTTGAGCGCCTCCGCGTTGGGATCCTCGTCGAGCGTGTCCTTGAACTTCGCCGTCTGGAGCTGGCTGGTGATGCCGTCGACCACCAGCCGATCGGCGTGCGCCTGCACCGGGCTGGTCAGCCACCAGTCGTTGCCGCGGCGCTCGAGCTGCGTCGTCTCGCCGAAGGCGGTGACGGTGAGCTTCGTGAACTCCGCGGGCGGCGAGCCACCGTCGGCCTGCTTCTCGTCGAGCTTCTGGGGGGCGAAGAGCCGCAGATCGTGGTCCTGCTTCCGCGCCGTCTCTTTGTCGCGCTTGAAGACGCCGAGGTAGGCGTAGCCGCCGACGCCGGCCGCGATCGCCACCAGCACCAGCATCTGCAACAGGGTCTTCTGGCTCTGGTTCATGGGGTGCGCGGCGATACACCCGAGCTTGCAGGCGCTGTCAACGCGACTTCTGGAGTGAATCTCGTGGGTTGGCCGCCCTCGTGCATTGGAGTATTCGCCCGAGGCCCGGAGGCCACATGTCGCGCATCGTCGTGCAGAAGTTCGGAGGTTCCTCGGTCGCTGACGCGGAGAAGATCCGCAAGGTGGCCGCGCGGGTGAAGGCGCGTCGCGCCGAGGGCTGGCGGTTGGTGGTGGTGGTCTCGGCGATGGGCGACACCACCGACGAGCTGCTGTCGTTGGCGCGGCAGATCAGCGCCGATCCACCGCGGCGTGAGCTCGACATGTTGTTGACCTGCGGTGAGCGCATCTCGATGGCGTTGCTGTCGATGGCGCTCCACGAGCAGGGCGTCGCGGCGATCAGCTTCACCGGCAGCCAGAGCGGCATCATCACCGACGACACCCACGCCCAGGCGCGGATCATCGAGGTGAAGCCCGCGCGCATCGAAGAAGAGCTGGCGAAGGACAAGGTGGTGATCGTCGCCGGCTACCAGGGCGTGTCGAAGAGCCGCGAGGTGACGACGTTGGGGCGGGGCGGCTCCGACACGACGGCCGTCGCGCTGGCCGCGGCACTCGGCGCCGACTGCGAGATCTACTCCGACGTCGACGGCGTGTTCTCTGCCGACCCGCGCGTGGTGCCCAGCGCGAAGAAGCTCGAGGCGCTGTCCTTCGAAGAGATGCAGGAACTCGCCGCCGCCGGCGCCAAGGTGCTCAACGCTCAGGCCGTGGAGTTCGCCCGCGAGAAGGGCATCGTCATTCACGCTCGCTCGACCCACGCCGCCGGCACCGGCACCGCGATCCAGGCCGCCACCACCGCCGCGCGGGTGAAGGGCGTGACCTGCGAGAGCGACGTGTGGATCTTCGCGACGACGAGCGCCCCCGACGCGCTGCTCGAGCTGCTCGACGCGCAGCAGGTGAAGGGCCGCAACCTGGTGTCCGACACCGCGGGCCGCACGCTCGCCGTGGTGCCCCTGCAGGACATCCACGGCCCCGACGCGCTGAAGGCGAAGCTGCCTGCTGACGTGACGGTGCTCGAGGATCACGGCACGGTGACCTGCGTCGGCACCGGCCTCAACGCGGACTGGTCGATCTCCCGCAAGGCGCTGACGACCGCGAAGTCACTCGGCGCGGAGGTCACCGCCAGCTACGCATCGGCGCTCCAGCTCACGCTGATCGTCAAGCGAGACCAGGTGAAGGCGCTGACGAAGGCGCTCCACGAGGCCCTCATCGGCTGAGCGTCAGGCGTACAGGCCGGGCACGCGCGACGCGTTGACCACGTGGGCCCAGTCGACCGGCTCGGCGCGCGCGCCTTCCCGCGGGTTGTCGGTGCCCATCGAGCGGCCGTTGCCCAGGTAGATCTCGATGTGAGACGCCTTCCCGCTGGGGATGCCGCGGCTGTTCGGGTACCAGATGAAGAGCAGATCGCCGGGCTTGAGCTCCGAGCGCGGCACCCGCGAGCCGGCGAAGCGCGCCTGGTAGCCCGCGGCGGTGGTGCGGCTGTCGGCCACGCCGGCCTGCTTCAGCGCGTAGTGAATGAGGCCCGAGCAGTCGAAGGCGTTGGGGCCCTCGGCGCCGAACACGTACGGTTTGCCAGTCTGCGCGACCGCCGCGTTGATGAAGCGCTGCGCCTTCGCCGACACGCCCGGCGTGCCACCTGTGCCGGGCACCGGGCTCGGCGTGAAGTCACTGCGCCCGTCCCAGTACTTCGAGTCGCGAGAGCCGAAGAGCTGCTGGCTCGTCTGCGGCCCGACCTTCCCGTCGACCGTGATGCCGCGCGCGCGCTGAAAGGCCAGCACCGCCGCGCGCGTCTTCGGCCCGAACATGCCGTCGACGCCACCGGGGTTGAAGCCCGCCGACTTCAGGGTCTGCTGCAGCCGGGTGACATCGGAGCCGCGCGTTCCAGTCGCCAACATGAGGAGCCTCCGGGAAGGGACTCTTCATTGTCGGGTCAGCGGCGCGGCGGCATTCGCCCGCCACTTGTAAAGCGAGCTGACTGTCGCTCCCTCTCCCTCGAAGGGGGAGAGGGTCGGGGTGAGGGGCCGCGCCCAGCTCAGCCTCAAAAGAACGACTCAGCCCTGGCAAGCGCCCCCGCGCCGACCTGCGCCCCGACGCGGCGGCCCATGAAGTCGTCGGGCTCGATGTGAATGCCGCCCCACAGGCGCGACTGCCCAGCCTGATCGGCGGCGTCGAAGTACGTGCCCCACTGGAGCACGATCGGCCGCGTGGGCCCCGCCTCGAAGGTGAGCGACGTGTTGGCGGCGATCGACAGCTCACCGAGCCCGCCGGGGAAGAAGGGCGAGCCGGTGATCTCCGCCATCACCTCGGCTGCCGCGCGGCTGAACGTGCTGTGCCCGGAGATGAACCCCGGGAAGGCCGGGGTGACGAAGTCGCGCTTCTGGTACGGCACCCACTCGACCGCGCGCAGCCAGCTCACGCCCGACACGCGGTGGGTGTCGCCGGGTTCGCCCTTCCACGAGCGGATCACCACCTGGCCGATGGCGTTGGTCATGCCGGCGTGACGGCCGCCCGGCGCGGCGCTCTCGGCGGTCACCACCTCGATCAGGTCGGGGATCAGCGGGAGCCCGTTGACGTTGTACGCCGCCTGCGCCGGATCGCTGGACTGCCCGAGCGCGCCGCTGGTGCGGATCTGGGTGATCGGCCGCGAGCAGAGGAACACGCGCTTGACCTGCCAGGCCGCGATCGCCGCGTCGTGCACCGCGCCGTTGAGCGCGAGGTAGGCGCGTACGTCCCAGTCGAGCTTCGAGAGCTCGGCTCCCGCGCCGCGCCACTTCCGCACGAACAGAGGGTGCTGGAAGGCCTGGTTGGCGATCACGTTCCAGTGGCCCGGTGGCGTCTCGGACTTCGGGCCATCGGCCCACACCTCCGCGAGCACGCGACCGAAGTCGCCCAGTGGCACCACCTGCGGCGCGTAGGGCTGGCCCGTCACCGGGTTCACCGGGTGGCCGGTACCGGCGTTGCTGCCCAGCGGGTTGTTGCCGTAGGCGCCGGGAGAGATGTCGATCTGCTCCGCGGTCACGGCCAGCTGCGCCGAGCGGCGAATGAGCTCCACCACCCACGACATGGTCGCCGGCGTGATCTTCGGAGGCGCGCCGGGATCGACGTACAGGTCGTCGGGGCTCGCACGCGTCATCGCGAACGGCGTCACCTTGCCCCAGTGCGCGCCCACGTACTTCTGCACGCCGGCTGCGAGCGGAATGCCGTTCTGCGTGGCGGCGATCGCGAGGTCGAGCGGCTGCCAGGCGTCGATGTTCACCGCCGGCGGGCCCGGGTTCTCGACCGACAGCGCGGCCGCGGTGAGCATGTAGCCGGTGGTGTCGGCGTAGTTGTTGTCTTCGTTCGCACCGTCGTTCTGCGTCGCGGTGATGATCGCCTGCGCGATGCGGTTGCCCACGGCGCGCGGGGAGTCTCCGGTGATCGTCGTGTCATCGGTCGGGTAGCCGAGCTTGCCCATGAACGCGCGGAAGCACGCGCTCGAGATCGGCCCGCCCACCGCCTTCGTGTAGCGGTGATTGAGCAGCCGGTACGCCGCGTAGCTGATCGCCTCGTTGCGCGCGGCCACGAGGTCGGACGCGGTCACGCGCTCCGAGGTGAAGACGCCGCGGGCGGAGGGATCGAAGGCCGCCCACGCGTCCCACATCGCCGCCGAGACGTGGAAGAGGTTGCGCGCGTGCACGGTGGGGCGGGGGAGGTCGCGCCGGATCGCCCCGAGGATCTGCTCGTCCCACCGCCGCGCGATCGACTGGCCCTCGGCGGGGTCGATGGCGTTCGCCGGGCACGCCACCTCGGGCGGGGCCGGCTTCTCAGGCTGCACGTACGTCGGGCCGCCCTTCTTCGCGTAGCGGATGATCGCGCCGCCGGTCAGCGTGGAGATCACCTTCCCACCGACCGCCCACACGCCGCCCTTCGGATCGACCCACACCGCGTGCAGCGACTCGACGTTGAGTGACAGCCCGTGGGTGACGCTCTTCCACCCGTCGGCCCCGCGCTGGAACACCGAGCCGCCTTCACCCGTCGCCCACGCCCCGGTGTCGTTCGTGGGATCGGTGACGAGGCCCTGCACCAGGCCCACGCTCGGAGGCGAGACGTCCTTCCACGCACTGCCGTTGCCCTCGAGCAGCACCGACGCGCGCCCACCACCGGAGATCAGCACCTGTCCCTTGCGCCCGTTGACGGTAAAGAGGGTGTCGGTGCGATCGATCGCCACGCGTTGCCAGCCGGCGGCGGTCTTGTGCAGCACGAGCCCCTCACCACCGACCGCCCACACGTCATCGCCGCCCGTGCCCCACACCTTGAACAAGCCCGGCGTCTCGCTGTCGCGCAGCGGCACGTCGGACGGCATCGGCACCTCGGTCCACGTCGTGCCGTCGAAGTGCCAGATGAAGCCGCGCCGGCCCGACGTGCCCGAGCCCACCGCGTAGACGTCGTCGCGCGACGCGCCCCACAGGCCGAACACCGTCTGCCGCGCCAGCCCCGGCGTCTCGTGGCGAACGAACTTCGCGCCGTCCCACTCGACGATGGTGCCGCGCACGCCCGCGAAGAACGTCTTCCCGTCGGCGAAGCTGTGCGCCCACCACAAGTGCCCGTGCGTGCCGGGGTCCATCTTCGTCCACGCGGTGCCGTCGAAGTGCAGCACCAGCGGGCCCGCCCCGACGTCGCCACCAACGGCCCAGACGTCGGTCTCCGAGGTGCCGGTGATCGACATCAGCGCCTCGTCGAGCCCCGAGGTCGCGACCTGCCACTCGCGAGGTTCAGGACAGCCGAGCAGGACCAGCGCGGTGGTGGTGACGAGGGCGAGGCGAGTCATGGAGATCATCCCTTGCAGACGGAGAGACAGAACGGCTCGTTCGACGCAGGACACTTCAGCAGAGCGTGCGCGGTGCCCACCCCGAGAATCGCGCCGGCCTCGTTCGAGACCGACACTTCGAAGTCGAGCGCTTCGCCCACCACGTTGACGCCGACCGGCGTGGGACAGAGGAAGATGACGATGTCGGAGCGCACCCAACTCCCGCCGTCCATCGGCGCGACGTCGTAGGTCCGGGTGCCCTTGCTCACCAGCACGCCGTCACGCGCGCGGCGGACGCGGTAGTCGAACGTCGCCGCGTTCTGACTCTGGCCGTTCACCCGGAACGACGTGGGGAGGTGAAAGCCGCCCTGCGCGCCGGCGTGCAGCTCGACTTCGGCGGGCATGTCCTGAAAGCCCCAGGTGGTGAAGTTCGAGGTCTCGAAGGGGATGCCGATCTCCACCGCGCCCGCGGGCCAACTCGGGGGCTCTCCACCGTCGGGGACGGGCGGCGTCACCCCACACGCCGCCACCACCACCCACCACGCCGCGCGCATCAGCTCTGGCGACGACGGCGCAGCGCCGTGAGCAGCGCGATCAACCCGAACGACAACGGCTCGACGGTCGAGCATCCGTTGCCCGACTTCGGCGCGGCGAGGGCGGCGTTGTCGGTCAGCACCACCGGCGCGCCTTCTTCGCCGAGGGTCTCGATGCGCAGCGCGCTGGGCCCGGCGGTGAGATCGCGCGCCTGGCTGGTGTTCGAGAGCCGGAAGGCCCAACCCTGCTCGGTGACCAGCGTCGCGGGCGAGGTCGCCGCGTCGCCGAACAGGCCGCATTCGATGGTGAGCTGCGCGGTGTGATCACGCGAGACGTCGGGCAGCGACGCGTTGAAGCTGAACACCGGGTCGCGGGTCATGTCCTCGGGCGAGAGCGTCGTGTAGAGCCGCGTGAGCTTCGGGTAGGCGCGGAAGAGCTGACCGGCTTCCTTCGCGGGCTGCACGATCTTCTCGTCGATCTGCGCGGTCAGCGCCGAGGGATCGAAGGCCGGGGTCCAGCCCTCGAACTGCTCCGGGTGCTGGGTGCGGTAGTTGCCGAGGTAGTAGCGCAGGCTGCGCAGCCAGCCCTCTTCGTTGGTGGTCCCGGCGAGCGCGGTGGGCATCGGCAGCTGCGCCAGCACCAGGTTGCGCAACAGCGGGATCAACGTCGGCGCCTGGAAGCCGTTGCCGCTGGCGACGGTGGTGAAGCCGTTCTCGTACAGGTACGCGACGTAGTCCTCGGGCGTGGTGAGGCCGGCGAGGGTGGTGAGGTTGCCGAAGCGGCCGGGCGCGTCGAGCTGGTCCACCATGATGTTCGAGGTGCCCGCGTACTCGGTGAGGAACGCGTGCTTCTCGGGCGTCTCGCTGATCGCGCGGATCGCCACGTCGTTGTAGTTCTGCGCGCGGCCGAGCCAGTCGATCTGCGCGTCGTTGATGATCACGTGGTTGTAGTTGCGGGGGATCGCGCGGGCCGACCCGAGCATCCACACCTGAATGCCCATGTTCGGCTGCGCCGCGACGCTGGTGAGGATGATGGGGATCATCGGGAGGTCCGACGGGTAGTTGAGGACCACCGGCTGAATGTCGCCCGCCGACTTGCCGCTCTTGAGCTTAAGCGCGAGGAAGTACCCGCCGGGGCGGATGTACGGGCCCACCGTGGCGTCGGTGCCGACCGGGATGAAGTAGTGGTTGTCGGTCAGCCACGTGAACATCGCGTCCTTCGAGTCGGCCTTGAGGACCGCGTAGTCGTACGGCCCGATCGACGACTGCGTGACCAGCGGCGAGCCTGAGCCGCCGAACTCGTTGGTGGCGGAGTCATTGGCCGCGCCCACGGCGGTCGGCGCACCGAACGCGAACGAGCGCGCGCAGGACCCGCTGGTCGTCGTGGTGACGAAGTAGCGCGGCTGGGTGGTGTTGATGAGGCTGGTGAAGAGTTCCTCGGTGCCCAGCTTCAAGGTCGGCACCGACGGCAGCGGCAACAGCCACCCGAAGTCGCGCGCCTCACCTGCGTACTGGATCTGGATGTGCGCGGTGACGACGCCGTTGTCGACCGCGAAGAGGATCCGCTCGCCGGCCTGCACGATCGGCACGGTGGGATCGGGCGGGGCGAAACAACCGCACGCGTCGGCCGGACGGCTGGCCAGCAACACCACAGTAGAGAGGACGAGAGCGGCGGCGCTGAGTCGGTGGATCATGGGTTCTCCCGGGGAAGGCCGGGGGCCGCAGCATGACCTGTGCCGAGGGGATTGTTCAGGTGAATCAGTCGCTTGTGACGCACTCGGCCCACGAAGAGCCGTCACCCGAGGCGTTCGCGTCACGGGAATCTGACGTCAGTAGGGGCTGGTGTCTCTGGTCCACGTCGAGGCGAGCTTGCCGGTGGTGCGCAGCTCGGGCGGACGCTTCGTGACCTGCGTGTCACCCGCGAGCCCTCCCGTCGACTGGCCGAACAGCGCGCGGAGGTTGTCCCCGAAGAGCGTGATGGCCGTCGCGAAGAGGAAGGCCACCACCGCAGCGCCCACCATTGCCACTACGCCCGGTCGCCGGCGTTGCTGGAAGCGCTCGGCGAAGGCCTGCGCGAAGCCGCCCTTGCAGTCGGAGGTGATCACCGTGCCGTCGAGGCGCCGCAAGAACGTGACGCAGATGCGCTGTTCGGACAGCGTGACCAACCGCACCGCCTCCGCCTCCGTCAGCCGCGAGAGGTTGTAGACGTTCTGTCGGCACTGCTCGCAGAACCGCTTGCGCTCGTCGCCCTTCATGTCGCTGAACTTCACCGGGCAGGGCGAGGCGATCTGCAGGCTGTCGAGTGCGCTCATGCCGCTGACAGTGCCGCAAAGCGCTCGCCGCCGCGTCGGGCGGACGTCCGTCGGTCAACCGCCCGATAGAGCCGCGCGGATCGCTCGACCCGCCGGCACGGTCGGCGCCCCGCGTGAGAGCACCCGCAGCTTGTCTCCCAGCGTCAGCGTGCCCGCATAGAAGCGGGCGATGGTGTCTTCCTCGTGGCGGTAGAACGAGTCGAAGATCTTCACCCGCTCATCGGGCACCGCACCTCGAAACAACATGCGGTTGAGGAGCCGGAAGAAGCCCTGCTGCCCCCAGTGCCGCTTCGCGTGCGCCTGGAGCCAGGCCGTCAACGCCGGCGCGCTCAGATCGGTGAGCTTCGGCAGCGCGTCGGCCACGTCCATCGCCATCGGCAGCGAGTAGCCCGTCGTGGCGTGAAAGAGGCCGGCGCTGACGCCGATCATCGGTCGATCGAAGCTCGGCGCTTCACCTCCGAGGGGAATCGGCAGCGCAGCCGACTCTTCGCGATGCACCTTCGCCACCCGCAGCCCACGCTCCGCGAGGTACTTCATGATCCGCTCGCGCAGCACCGGCAGGTCGAGGCCCGGCTCGTCGGCGTAGTACGTGTCTTCCACCAGCACGCGCGTGTCCGACCACGGCAGCAGGTACACGAAGCGGAACGCCCCGTGCTGCTCGACCCGCCCATCCATCAACAAGGGGACCTCGAGCGAGTGGGGCGCCTCGAGCTCGAGATCGAGCCCCAGGAACTTCTGGTACCCGCACGCCCAGCTCGGCGCCGTCGAGAACCCGCGACCGTCGATCACCGCCTTCGCCTCGATCACTTCCCCTGAGGCCAACGTGACCCGTGTCGCCGAGACCTCGCTGACCTTCGTCCGGAGCCGAACGCGATCCTTCAGCTCCTCCATCAGCTTCCAGTGGAAGTCTTCGCTCTTGATCGAGTGGTAGCCGCCGCCGATGCGCCGCGGCTCCCCGGAAAAGACGACGTCGTGCGAGGGCCAGGACTGGCTGCACAGCACCCAGAGCCACTCCAATTGCGCCTTCGTCACGTCAGTTCCGTGAAAGCTCCACGTGTGGTTTCCGCCCAGCACGGAACCTGCCTCGAGCAGCACGAAGCTGACCTCGGGGCGGGTCATCACCAGGCGCCAGGCAAGGAGGCCATTGGCGAGTCCGCCACCGACGAGAACGAGATCGAGCACGGCGCGGCTCTTAACAGCGAGGTCGCCAGGCGGCTGATGTTCCTTGGGAAATCCGCTTCATGTTTCTCAAAGAAACCGTTTGGGCGGGCCGGGCATCTGTGGGGGCACTTGAAAGAAGACGCAGGTCGTCACGAGCCACACGACGCCTTGCTTTGAAGCGAACCAGACTTACTTAAGGTGAATCATGAAAGGCCTTCCCCCGAAGACGTTGCCCCTCCGTGTTGCCGTTCAAGGTGACTTCGCGCTCGTTGAGGCGCTGTCAGACCACGCGGAGCAGATGATCCTTTCCCCCGTTGAGACCAACCTCGAGATCTCCGCTCGCGTGACGCAGGCCGACGTGCTGGTCGTCGACGCCACGACCAACACCGCGAAGGCCTTCGAGACCATTCGTGAGCTGACCTACGAGCGCCCCGTGCTGGCGCTGGTCAACGTCGGCCAGAACCTCGAGGCGATCCGCGCCGGCGCGAAGGGCGCCATCCGCCGTGACAGCAAGCCCGGTGCAGTGGCCGCGGCGATCGTCGCGCTCCACAACGGTCTGTCGGTGCTGGACACCGCCGCGTTGTCGAACGTGACGACCGCGCGCACCACCGGCCCCGTCGCCGTCAGCCCGGCCGATGAGCCCAGCCGCGTGGCCGCCAACGACACGCTCACCAAGCGCGAGAACGAAGTGCTGGTGCTGCTGGCCGACGGTCTGTCGAACAAGGAGATCGCGGTGAAGCTCTCGATCAGCGAGCACACCGCCAAGTTCCACGTGAACTCGATCCTCCAGAAGATGAACGCGCAGAAGCGGGTCGAGGCGGTCGTGCGCGCCGCCAAGCTGGGCCTCATCAACCTCTGACGGTCGGGCCGGTCGCCGTCACATGGAGCCTCCTCTCGGATCTTCCGGGAGGAGGCTTCGTCGTTTCTGCGCGCGCGCTCGCACGAAAGGGCCAGCCTGAGCAGTGAGTTCCCCGCCGATGAGGCGATGGCGGCAGCGGAATCCATCCCTACCGTGCTTCTCGCAGCCATCACTCACCCGAAGGGAACACCACACATGCCTGTCGCCATCACTGATCTGTCGGACACGTTGAGCAGCGTCGTGGAGAACACCGGGAAGTCCGTCGTGCGCGTCGAAGGCGGTCGTCGCCGCGCGGTCTCGGGGATCGTCTGGAGTCCGAAACAAGTCGTCACCGTCGCCCACGGCGTGCACCACGAGCAGGTGCAGGTCGCCATCGAAGGGAAGGAGCTCACCGCGCGGCTCAAGGGGCGCGACGAGTCGACCGATCTCGCGCTGCTCGAGCTCGACGAGCCGTTGCCGCCCGCCACCTTCGACGACGGCGCGGCGCTGAAGGTCGGCCAGCTCGTGTTGCGCCTCGCGCGCCCCGGCGAGACGGTGCGCGCCACCAGCGGCATCTTGAGCGCGGTCGGCAAGAAGCCGTTCCGCTCGCCGCGTGGAGGCGAGGTCGACTTCTTCCTCGAAGCCGACGCCCCCCACCAGCCCGGCTTCTCCGGCGGACCACTGGTCGATCTGCAGGGGCGGGTGCTCGGCGTCACCACCACCGGGCTGCTGCGCGGCAACAGCCTCGCCATCCCCACCCGCACCATCCGCCGCGTCGTCGCGCAGCTCGAGCAACACGGGCGCGTGCGGCGCAGCTACCTGGGGCTCCAGCTCCAGCCGGTGCAGTTGCCCGACCCGGTGAAGCAGAGCACCGGCGAGGAGATCGGCCTGCTCGTCACCTCGGTCGAGAAGGACGGCCCCGCCGACAAGGCCGGCATTCAGTTCGGCGACACCGTGGTGCACCTCGGCGACGATTCGGTGAAGACGCTGCAGGACCTGTACTCGTACCTGCGCGCCGATCACGCCGACCAGCAGGTGCCGGTGAAGGTCTTCCGCAACGGCCAGGTCGTCACCCAGCAGGTCACGCTCGGGGGCCGGTGACATGAGCCCGCTCGAGCTCTTCAGCGACGAGCTGGAGACGCTGGTCGAACGCGTCGCGCCCGGCGTGGTGGCGATCGAACATCGGCGCGGCCACGGCACTGCCCTGACGCTCACGTCCGATGGCTACGTGTTGACCAACGCGCACGTCGTTGACGGCACCACGCGGCTGAGGGTGCGCTTCCACGACGGGCAGCACGTGGACGGCGAGGTGATCGGCCGTGACACCGCGACTGATCTCGCCGTGGTGCGCACGGGGCGCAGCGACTCCACCGTGCTCACGCTGGCGTCGGGCGCGCAGGTGAAGGTCGGCCAGGTGGTGCTCGCGCTGGGGCACCCCTTCGGCTTCGAGCGCAGCGTCTCGCTGGGCGTGGTGAGCGCGATGGAGCGGCGACTGCCGGGCAAGGACGGCGCGATGCTCGACGGGCTCATTCAGACCGACGCGGCGATCAACCCGGGCAACTCCGGAGGGCCGCTGCTCAACGTGCGAGGGCAGGTGGTGGGCATCAACACCGCGATGTTGCCCTTCGCGCAGGGCATCGGCTTCGCGGTGCCGTCGTCGACCGCGAGCTGGGTGTCGGCGCTGCTGCTTCGGCATGGCGAGGTGCGCCGCCGCTTTCTGGGCATCGCCGCGAAGAACGAGACGTTCGCCACCGAGGTCGCCTCGAAGGTGGGGCAGCCGAAGGGTGTGCGCATCGTGGAGATCGGCCGCAACACGCCGGCCTCCGACGGTGGGCTCGAGTCGAACGACGTGCTGCTGCGCCTCAACGGCGCGTCGGTGGCGTCGATCGACGATCTGCAGCGGTTGCTCGCGCTCGACTCGGAACAGGTGGTCGATCTCACGCTCTGGAAGCGTGAAGCGGTGGTGCACCGTCAGGTGAAGCCGTCAGCCCGGCGCGCCGCGTAGTGCACGCCACGGCGGCGGGGGCTGAGGTCAGCCTTCGCCGCCGTCGGTGTTCTTCACGTGACGGCTGGCGGGCGTGGCCTCGAGGTTCTTGGCCGCCATGTAGATGATGTTCCGCGTGCCCTTCTTGCCCCGGTACATCGCGCGGTCGGCGAGATCGACGAGTTGCGCCTTCTCCTGCGCGTGCTCCGGGTACGAGGCGATGCCGATGCAGGTGCTGATGTTGAGGCTGAAGCCCTCGCGCGCGAGGAAACGGTGCGACTCGATCGATCGCCGAATGCGCTCGGCCACCTTCAGCGCGCCACCCGAGTCGGTGCCTCGCAGCAGGATCACGTACTCGTCGCCGCCCCAGCGACACACGATGTCGTTGTCGCGCACGCAGTTCTTGAGCACCCGCGCGACCTCCACCAGCAGCTTCGAGCCGACCAGGTGGCCGTGCGAGTCGTTGATGCTCTTGAAGTAGTCGAGATCGAGGAACAGCAGCGAGAACGGCTTCTCGGTGCTCGGCGCGGACTTGAACTCCTTGTCCAGCACCAGCTCGAGGTAGCGCGAGTTGAAGAGGTGCGTGAGGTCGTCGAGGTAGACGAGATCTTCCACCGCCGCGAACTTGCCGAGGTTCTTGAGCGCCAGGCCGAGGTGCCGCGCGAGGAAGGGCGCGCCCGCGACACCGACGTCCGAGATGTCGTGCTTGAAGAAGAGCAACACCGCGCCGTACAGCGAGTCGCTCTCGCTCACCGGCACGAGGAAGGCGGTCTCGAACTCGAGCCCCTCGATGCGGATCTCCTGGCCGCCGGCTTCGATCTCGGTGACGCACTCGCGCACCGCGTTGAGCGTCGCCTTCTCGACGGCCTCGCGCGCCAGCTCGCCGAAGCCCAGGTGCGCGGTGAACTCCAGCTGCTGGTTCTCTCTGGTGAAGACCGCCACCGCGTCGGCCATGCACATCGACATGAAGGCCGCCGTCGTCGCCTGCTGCAGTTGTTCGCGATCGAGCGTGGTGGCGATGCGCTGCCCGGCTTCCAGCAACGCCACGTGCTGGCGGAGTTGCTCGTTCTCCTTGAGCAGCGAGTGCTGCGTGAGCGCGCGGGTGACGGCGTGTGCCAGCACCTCAGGCTGGATCGGCTTGACCAGGTAGTCGGCGGCGCCGCTCTTGATCGCGCGCACGGCCGGCTCGACCTTGTCGAGGGCGGTGATCACCAGCACCTCGACGTCGGGCTGGGTCGACTTCACGTGCTGCAGGAGCGCCATGCCGTCGCTCTGCGGGAGGATCAGATCGGTCACCAGCAGCGCGAACTTCGACTGGGCGAGGGCGTCCTTCGCCTCCTGGGCGGACCCCACCGCAGTGACCTCGTGCCCCGCGCCCGCGAGGAAATCGCTGTAGAGCGAACGCGCGACCTTCTCGTCATCGACCAACAGGATGTTCGCCATGCTCTCTGGCCGAACTAGCAGAGGCTCCCTGACCGTGCGAGCTTCGCCAGCAGCGTGGTGACGCGAGACGAGCGAAGATTGTGCGTGTTCTTCAGTGCCGGTGCGACGAGGTACGCGCTCGACGCCCTCCGCGTGCTCGAAGTGACACGTGCCCGTGAAGACGGCTCGCTCGAGCCCTCGCAGCACGTGGCGACGCGCGATCTGTCGTTGCTCCTCGGCGGCGATCCCGAACCGGAGGTGCGCGCCGGCGTCACCATCGACGTCTCGCCCACGCTCGCGCTCCGGGTGAAGCAGGTCGACGGCGTCTTCGAGACCGCGCAGCTCCCGCGCTGGCCGGTGCAGGGGCGGTTGTTGCCGCTGATCACCCCCGCCATCGGCGCCGCGCTCGAATACGAAGGTCGGCTCGTCTTCGAGCTCGACGCCGAGGGGGTCGCCCGCGGGCTGCCACGCCAGGTCAAGCCGCTCGAGCGCCACACCCGCGAGGCCCCGCAAGCGCTCGTCTTCACCGTGCAGGGCGAGCGGCTCGCGCTGCCGTTGCACCACGTGGTGCAGGTCATCGAGGCCGGCGCCCACTTCAACCGCTGCCCGAACGCCGGCACCTTCCTCGGCGTGGCGCTCCACCGCGGCGAGCTGTGCCCGGTCTTCACGGTCGGTCCGCTCGGGCTGGTGCAGCCGTTCGTGGTGCTCTTCGAGGTCGGTGGTGACCTGTTGGGGCTGTCAGCGAGCCAGGTCGAAGGCGTCCGTCCAGCGACCTCCCTTGATGGGGTGCCGATCCTCGACGTGAGCCGCATGTTTTCTTGAGGGTGTTCCGGTGTTACCCGTACACTCCGCCTGTTTTCTTCAGCATTTCTCTCACCGGAACTCTCGATGCCCAAATCAGTCCTGGTCGCCGACGACTCGCTCACGATCCGCAAGGTCGTTGGAATGCTCTTCGCGACGGAAGACTTCACGTTGACGGCGGTGGACAACGGGCTCGACGCCGTCGCCAAGGCGCGCGAGCTGCGCCCCGACGTCGTGCTCGCTGACTGCATGATGCCGGGCAAGAACGGCTACGAGGTCTGCCAGGAGCTCAAGAGCGATCCGTCGACGGCGCACATCCCCGTGCTGCTGCTGGCGGGCACCTTCGAGCCCTTCGACCCCGCGCGCGCGCAGGCGGTCGGCGCCAACGGCCACATCCCCAAGCCGTTCGACAGCACCAGCTTCCTCGATCGCGTGAAGGCCTCGGTCGGCATGCCCGCCGGCGCCGCGCAGCCCAACCCGCTCCAGCAGTTCGCGCCCAGCACCGCGCCCGCCGCTCCGGCCCCCGCGCAGCCCGGAATGCCGCCGCGCCCCGCGATGCCGCAGCAGCCCCTGCAGGGCATTCAGCAGCCGCGCCCGATGCCGGGTGTCGCGGGCATGCAGCCCGGTCAGCAGCCGGGCATGCCGCCGCGCCCGATGGGGCCTCCGGGTGGCATTCCGATGGGCACCCAGCCGGGCATGCCGCCGCGTCCTCCGATGGGCATGACGCCGGGGCAGGGTGTGCCGGGCATGCCGCGCCCGATGGGTCCTCCGGGGGGCATTCCGATGGGCACTCAGCCGGGCATGCCGCCGCGCCCGATGGGGCCGCCGCAGGGCGTGCCGATGGGCACCCAGCCGGGCATGCCGCCGCGTCCGATGGGCGTGCCGGGCATGCCGGGCACGATGCCGCCCGGGCCGGGCATGGCGCGTCCTCCGATGCCGGGCACGCCGGGCATGCCGCCCGCGCCGGGCATGCCGGGTGGCTTCCCGCGTCCTCCGGGCGCCGCGCCGCTGCCGGGGGTCGGGGTGCCGCCGCGCCGCGATCCCTTCGGGCTGCCTCCGCACCAGCAGCACCAGCAGCCGCCGCCCCAGCAGCACCGCACCGAGTCGCTCGATCTCGACTCGCACCGCCCGGCTGACGGCGGCGAAGCGATGCTCCGCGACGCGCTCTCGAAGGCCTCGAAGGAAGTCATCGAGAAGATCGCCTGGGAAGTCGTACCCCAGCTCGCCGAGACCATCATTCGGGAAGAGCTCGAGCGGCTGATCAAGGATCGTGAAGCGAAGGGCCTCGCCTGAGTTTCTTGCAGGCCCCGTGATTCTTCAGTTGTCCGCCGCGGCCCTTTCCGGTTTGGAGGGGGCCGCTTCGTTTTTTCTGCCTTTTGAGGGTGTTACATGACGACCGAGCAGCAGACCGAGCTGTCCTCTTCCTACGAGCCTGGCGTGGTGGAGTCGAAGTGGTACCCGCTCTGGAACGAGCGCGGCTACTTCAAGGGCGACGCCCACTCGAGCAAGCCGTCGTTCAGCATCGTGTTGCCGCCGCCGAACGTCACCGGCTCGCTGCACCTCGGCCACGCGCTGACCGCCACCATTCAGGACATCCTCATTCGCTGGAAGCGCATGAGCGGCTTCAACGCGCTGTGGGTGCCCGGCACCGATCACGCCGGCATCGCCACCCAGATGGTGGTCGAGCGCGAGCTGCTCAAGACCGAGAAGAAGTCGCGCCACGACTACGGCCGCGAGGAGTTCTTGAAGCGCGTCTGGGAATGGAAGGAGAAGTACGGCGCCCGCATCGGTGAGCAGCACAAGGTGCTCGGCGCCTCGCTCGACTGGAGCCGCGAGCGCTTCACCATGGACGCCGGCGTGTCCGAGGCGGTGAAGGAAGTCTTCATTCGCCTCCACGAAGAGGGGCTGATCTACCGCGCCCGCAAGCTCATCAACTGGGACCCGCAGCTGCGCACCGCGCTGTCGGATCTCGAGGTCGAGAACGAAGAGCGCAACGGCTCGTTGTGGTCGATCGCCTACCCGGTGAAGGACAGCGACGAGAAGCTGGTGGTCGCCACCACGCGCCCGGAGACGATGCTGGGCGACACCGCCGTCGCCGTGCACTCCGAAGACCCCCGGTACAAGCACCTCATCGGCAAGAAGGTGGTGCTGCCGCTCATCAACCGCGAGATCGCGATCATCGCCGACGACGTGCTCGTCGACCCGAAGTTCGGCACCGGCGTGGTGAAGGTGACGCCCGCGCACGATCACAACGACTACGCCACCAGCCAGCGCCACGGCCTGGAGATGATCAACATCTTCACCGACACCGCGCACGTCAACGAGAACGGCGGCGCGTACCAGGGCCTCGAGCGCTTCGCCGCGCGGAAGAAGATCCTCGAAGATCTCACCGCCGCCGGCCTGCTGGTCGAAGAGAAGCCCCACAAGCTGCCGCTCGCGCTCAGCCAGCGCACCGGCGTGCCCGTCGAGCCGCGCCTCTCGTGGCAGTGGTACGTGAAGATCAAGCCGCTCGCCGAGCCGGCCATCGCCGCGGTCGAGCAGGGCAAGACGAAGTTCGTCCCCGAGTCGTGGGCCAACACCTACTTCTCGTGGATGCGGAACATCCACGACTGGTGCATCAGCCGGCAGCTGTGGTGGGGCCACCAGATCCCCGCCTGGTACGAGGCGAACCCCGACGGCACCGTCGACTTCGAGACCGCGAAGTTCGTCGTGTCGCGCACCAAGCCCGAGGGCGGCAACTGGGTGCAGGACCCCGACGTGCTCGACACCTGGTTCAGCTCGGCGCTGTGGCCGTTCAGCACGCTCGGCTGGCCCAACACCGACTCGGCCGATCTGCGCACCTTCTACCCGAACTCGGTCATGGAGACCGGGCACGACATCATCTTCTTCTGGGTCGCCCGGATGATGATGATGGGCCTCAAGTTCATGGGCGAGGTGCCCTTCCGCACCGTCTATCTCCACGCGATGGTGCGCGACGAGAAGGGCGAGAAGATGTCGAAGACCAAGGGGAACGTGATCGATCCCCTCGACATCGTGCGGGGCGCTCCCGCTGCGAACCTGCCCGCCTCGGTGAAGAACAAGTACCCGCAGGGCCTGCAGCCCATGGGCGCCGACGCGCTGCGCTTCACGCTCGCCTCGCTCACCCAGCAGGGCCGCGACATCAAGCTCAGCATCGAGCGCATCGAGGGCTACAAAGCGTTCTGCAACAAGATCTGGAACGCCGCGCGCTTCGCGCTGATGAACATGGGCGACTTCCAGGTCGACCCGAAGATCTTCATCAAGGAGCACGCGCTCTCGCTGGCCGACCGGTGGATCCTCTCGCGCCTCAACGTGTGCATCAGCGGCGTGCAGAGCGCGCTCACGGCGTACAACTTCGGCGAAGCGAGCTCGGTGCTCTACCAGTTCCTCTGGCGCGAGTTCTGCGACTGGTACATCGAGCTGTCGAAGAGCTCGCTGCGCGGGGAAGACGTGCACGCGCGTGACGCGACCCGCTCGGTGCTGGTGTTCTGCCTCGACCAGATCTTGCGGTTGATGCACCCCTTCATGCCGTTCATCTCGGAAGAGATCTGGCAGAAGCTGCCCATGCAGCGCCCGGTGGAGTCGATCTGCCTGGCCTCGTACCCCACCGAAGATCGCCGCCTGTCAGACCCCGACGCCGAGGCCGAGATGCGCCCGGTGATCGAGGCCATCGAGGGCATCCGCACCATCCGCGGTGAGTCGCAGTTGTCGCCGGCCGTGAAGGTCGAGGCCCACGTGCAGTCGGCCAACGCCCAGGTCCGCGAGACGCTCCAGCGCTGGAAGGAATACGTGATCCCGCTCGCGCGGCTCGCGTCGCTGCACGTCACCGACCTCGGCGTGAAGCCGCCCCAGGCCGCCGCCGACATCCGCGCCGACATGGAGATCTACATTCCGCTCGCCGGCATCGTGGATCTCGCCGAAGAGCGTGAGCGCCTGAAGAAGGAGATCGAGAAGGCCGAGAAGGAGATCTCCGGCATCGAGGTGCGCCTCAGCAAGCCGGACTTCGTGGCCCGCGCTCCGGCCGAGGTGGTCGCCAAGGATCGCGCGCGCGTCGAGGAGCTCAAGTCGCGCATCGTGAAGGTCAGCGAGAACATCAAGCGCATCGCGCCGGTGGAGGTGAAGATCGCCCCGCCTGCGCCCGAAGGCGCCGTGAACCTCGAGGAAGACCTCAAGCAGGAACTGGCCGGCGTGCACGTGCAGGAGACCGACCAGCAGGTGAAGGAGGCGCTCGAGAAGCTCCGTGATGGCACGAAGGAAGGGCTGACCTCGCGCGACCATTACGATCTCGGCGTGGCGTACATGAACATGGGCCTCGTCGATGACGCGGTCCGGGAGTTCAACGCTGCGAAGGAGGAGCCGAAGAAGGGGAAGAAGCCGGCTCCCGCGAAGAGCGCCCCGGCGAAGAAGTCGCCTGCGAAGAAGGCGGCCGCTCCCGCGAAGAAGGCCGCGGTGAAGAAGAAGGCGGCCCCCGCGAAGGCGAAGGCGAAGAGCAAGAAGGTCGTCGCTGCTCCGAAGGCCAAGGCCAAGGCGAAGGTGAAGGTCAAGGCCTCGCCGAAGAAGCTGGCCGCCAAGAAGAAGTGAGCGTTCGCCTCCTCTCCCCGACCCTCTCCTCCGCGGAGGAGAGGGAGTTTGGATCTCACGTATGAAGACCATCGACTTCCACCTCGACCGGCTGATCGACCTCGCGCTCGATGAGGACCTGGGCAGCGCCGGTGACGTCACCACCGCGGCGCTCGTGCCTGCCAACGCCGCAGGCCGCGCCGAGCTGTGGGCGAAGGAGACGATGGTGCTCTCGGGCCTCGGCGCCTTCGTGCGCACCTTCGAGAAGGTCGATCCGTCGGTGAAGGTGAAGCTGCTCGCCAGCGACGGCGATCGGACCAGCGCCCGGCAGAAGGTCGCCACGCTGACCGGCCCGCTGCAGAGCCTGCTGATCGGCGAACGCACCGCGCTGAACCTGGTGCAGCGCTGCGCGGGCATGGCCACCGCCGCCGCCAACGCGGTCTCCCTGATCGAAGGCGTCAAGGGCAGCAAGCTCAAGATCCTCGACACCCGCAAGACGCCGCCCGGCATGCGTGGGCTCGCCAAGCAGGCCATCAAGGACGGCGGCGCGCACAACCACCGCTTCGGCCTCTTCGATGGCGTGCTGATCAAGGACAACCACATCGCCGCGGTCGGCGGCTCGATCGCCAAGGCGCTGGCCCGCGCGAAGGCCAACGCGCCCCGGCTGGTGAAGATCGAGATCGAGGTCACTTCGCTCGAGCAGCTCCGCGAGGCGATCCAGCACGGCGCGCACATCGTGATGCTCGACAACATGGACGACGCCAAGGTGAAGGCCGCCGTCGAGATCGCGCAGGGCAGGGTGGAGCTCGAGGTGTCCGGTGGCGTCACCGCCGAACGGCTGCCCCGGCTCGCGAAGCTCGGCGTCGACTACGTGTCGATGGGCGCGCTCACGCACTCGGCGCGCGCGATGGATCTCAGCCTCGAGATCCTCTGATCAGCTGAACGCCATCACGTCGTCGTGCACCGGGTGGCTGGCGACGGTCTTCCGGCCGCCCGAGTAGTCGCGGGTCGTCAGCGTCCTCAGCTCCCAGTCGGGCAGCACCAGCGCCGTCAGCCCGCGACCGAACACCGCGCCCGTGTCGACGCCCACCGCCCACTCGGTGACCAGCGGTCGATCGAGCACCGAGTGGCCGAAGATCAGCCGCTCCGGGCCTCGCCAGAAGTTCGTCCAGAACGAGAAGTCGACCGGCGCCTTCGACGGCCAGTAGCTCTTCGTGCCCGGCGGCTTGATGTGCTGAATGTGGAGCAGGTGGTTCGGCTTCTGCTGCTCGAGCGGAACGCCGGGGAACGCGCCTGCGTGCACCACCGCCGCGTTGAACTCCGGCAGGCGGATGAACAGCGGCAGCCGCTCGAAGTACGCGTAGTGCTCGTCGCCCAGGCGCTCGCGCGTGAAGAGGTGCGAAGGAGACAGCTTCTCGGCCTTGCTGTGCCGCTGCTGGAGGTGCTTCTCCTCGTGGTTCCCGAGCACGCACTCGTGCTGCATGGCGAGCTCGACACACTCGCGGGGCTTCGGGCCGCGGTCGACGAGATCGCCCGCGAAGATGACTCGGTCACTCGAGGTGACCTGGAGCGCCGAGAGCAGCTCGACGGCTTCGTCGAAACAGCCGTGGAGATCTCCGGCGACGATGGTGCGGGACATGGTGCTTCCTTGAGGAAATCGACTGCTTCGCGGTCAGAGACGAGCCCCCTCGTTCTTCCTGACCCCCATGGTTTCCTCATCAATTCCGCGCGCTTTGGACGATCGAAAATTCTGCGAGGGGCCCGTCAGGAACGCTGTCGACCCGGCGTGTGGAAGGTATGTTGCCGGGCCTCCGCACATGCTCACCGACGACGAGTTGTTCGCAGACATTTCGCGGCGAAAAGCCCAGGGCCAGGACTACAAGCGTCCCCTCGGGGAGCTCGTCTTTCGCTGGCGTGACGCCTCCACCACGGTCATCCGTCGGGTGCAGGGCGCGTTCATGAGGGGTTCCCCCGACGACGCCGACGAGGTGTTCCAGGACGCGGTCGCCAAGTTCATGGCGAAGGGCCTGGATCAGTTTCGCGGCGTCTCGGAGCAGGTGCCCGGCAAAGCGGCGTCGCCGAAGACGTTCTTTCTGCGCATCGTGAAGCACTGCGCGATCGATCGGTACCGCCGCCAGCGCGAGGAGCTCGACCCGGGCACGAGTGTCGGGGAAGACGGTGACGAGCCCGAGACCAGCCTGCCGGAGGCGCAGCGCTCGATCTCCGAGGCGAAGGCGCTCGCCGATCAGGCCGAGGCGCACGGCGAATATTGGAACGCGTGGGAGCGGCTCAAGGACGAGCACCCCAACGAAGCCGCCGCGTGGGATCTGTACCACCACCAGGATCTCGACGATCACGAGGAGGTCTCCAGGGCCCTCGGGATCACCGTCGTCAACTCGTACAAACGCGTGAGCCGCGCGCAGGCGTGGCTGAAGCTCTACATCCTCGAAGCGCGCAAGCGTGAAGAGGGTCTGCCCGAGGAGTCGTAAATGAACCCATCGTCTCGTGAGAAGTACGCCGCTCGCCTCACCGAACTCGAAGCCCTGCACCACGAGCTGTCCGCAGGAAAGAGGCCGGGAGATGGCGCAGTCGTGGTGGGACTTCTCCTCGAGGCGGTCGGTGACGTCCTCCGGCGCAAGAGCGCGCTGGGTATCTCGCCGGCAGCGGTCATCGCGCCGCTGTCGGCGATCTCCGAGCCGAGCCTCAAGGCCTGGGCCGACGGCGTCGAAGTCAAAGACCTCGCCGCCCGGTTGAAGCGCGCCGCGAGCCACGCGGTGGAAGCCGCGATCCCCGACAGCCCGGAAGACGGCGCGACGATCGCGCAGTGGGCGGTTCAAGATCTCCAGGCCCGCGATCGCCTCGAGTCGGCGCTGGTGGCCCTCGAGGCGATGGCCCGCCCCGACGCGACGCGGCTGTTGACGCGCCTGCGCGACGCCGTCACCGCCGTCGATCAGTCGTGTCGCGGCACCGTCGTCAGCCTCACCGCGCTCAACGGCGCTCGTCGCGTCGAAGCGTCGCTCCTCGACGGCGAGTTCCGCGGCGCCGCGTGGTGGTACTCCGAGCGCACCGGCATCGACGACGATCAGCTGGTGCAGGTGCTGGGCGGTGAAGTGAAGGGCTCGATGCCCGCGGAGTTCAAGACCGCCAACGCCGAGGTCACCCGCAAACGTGGCCGCCCCGTTCGTTTCGACGATCTCTTCCGCCTCGATCTGGGGCTGGCCACCGCGGCCGAGCGAGAAGCGATTCGCCTGCAGGCCGACGGCGACCCCGAGCTGAAGCTGGCGCTCGCCGCGATGGACGCCGCCGAGAGCGCCATCACCGAAGAGACGAAAGACGAAGTCCTCGCACCCGCCACCGTTCCCGCCTTCGCGGTCGAGCGCGCGAGTGCCCCCGAGATCGTCGAAGAGCGCAGCGAGTTCAAGGTGCTGCTCTTCCGCTCGAAGAAGAACGTCCAGGTGGTGGTTCAACCCCATCGACTGGATCGCTTTGCTGCGGCTGCGGTGTTCCGGAGCGACGAGCCCGACCGCGCTTGCCCCTCGAGCCCTGGCGACATGGGGCTCCACTTCGACCTCGGTGCCCCGGAGCGGCTGGCCGGACTCGTCGCGCGCGTCGTCGTGAAGCTCACCGACGGCCGCACCCACGCCTCCGAGGTTCGTCTGTGAGCAGTGGGGTGTCCGTCGTGCTGATGACGGCGCCCGATGAAGAGAAGGCCGCGTCGATCGCCCGCACGCTCGTCGAAGAGGGCTTGATCGCCTGCGCCAACCTCGTGCCGCAGATCCGCAGCATCTACCGCTGGGAAGGCCGGGTCTGTGACGACCGCGAGGTGCTGATGGTGATGAAGTGTGCTCGCGAGCGCTTCGACGCACTCCGTGCGCGCATCGTGAGTCTGCACGCTTACGACGTGCCCGAGGTGCTCCAGCTCGACGTCGCGGCCGGACACCAGCCGTACCTCGACTGGGTCTTGAGCCGCTGAGGCCCCCGGTGGTTGAGTCTTGCCCCAATGCTGCCGGAACCGGCGGCTGGTGGGGGGGCCACCAGCTTCATCGAGCGAGTTCGATCGGCCGACGCCGTGCGTCGCCAGCGCATGGTTGCGCTCATCGCGTGGTGCACCGGCGGGGCAGCCGTCCCCGTCATCGTCCAGACGTTGCTGGTTCGCGACGGCTGGCTGCGCGTCACCATGGTGCTGCTGACGCTGGCGCTCGGGCTGCTGTGTCTCGGCGCCGGGTGGCTCGCGCGGCGCGGCCAGGGAACGGCGGCCGGGCTGCTGCTCACGAGCCTGCTGTGCGGCGGATCGGTGGTCGCCGTCGCGCTCTCGAGTGAGGTCGGCGCCGCGCCGTTCTACGGCGTGCTCGGCGTGGTGATCGCCCTCGCCACCCTCGAGGGGCGCGGGCTGCTCGCCGGTCTGGGCATCGCCGTCGGAAGCGCGGCCCTCATCGGCGCCGTCGCTGCGCAGCGGGAGCTCCGCGCGGCCCCGGCGGTCCAGCTGCTGGTCAACGCGGTGGTGCTGATCGCCCTCGTCGCGGTGGTGGTCTACCTCTACGCGCGCACCTTCTCTTCACTCCTCACCCGGGTGGCGGCCGAGCAGGCGCTCTCGGCGGAGGTCGAGGCGCGCTACCGGGTGATCGCCGAGAACACCACCGACCTGGTGGCGCTGATCGACGGGGCGGGCGTCATCTCGTACGCGAGCCCGTCATTCCTGCGCGTGTTGGGCTTCGAGGCTATTGGCCGGCCCGCCAGCGCGGCCTTCGTCGACGAGCCCGAAGCCGAGGCCTTCGAGACGATGGTGACGTTGGCGAGGGCAGGGCAGATCGCGCGCGGTGACGTGCGCCGGCTCCGCGGCGATCAGACCGTCGGTCGCTTCGAGTGCGTGCTCTCTCCGACCCGCCGCCCGGGCGAGCTGCTGTGCGTGGCGCGTGACGTGACGGCGGAGCGCGCGATGTCTTTGGAGCTCGAGCAGGCGCGCAAGATGGAAGCCCTCGGCCGCTTCGCCGGCAGCATCGCCCACGACTTCAACAACCTGCTGTCGGTGATGCGCACGTGCACCACGCTCGCCGCCGAGACGCTGGACGAGAGCTCGCCCGCGCGGCCGGAGCTCAACGACGTTCAAGAGGCGATCACCCGGGCCAGCGGGCTCACCTCGCAGCTGCTGTCGTTCAGCCGGCGCGACGTCGTGGTGCCCTGTCGCGTGGAGATCGGGCCACTGCTGCAGCGCGCCGCGGAGCTCGTGCGCCGGTTGGTGGGCCCGAACATCGCGGTCGAGCTCGAGGTCGCGCCAGACAGCTGGCCGGTGTTGAGCGGCCCTTCGCAGCTCGATCAGATCGTCATGAACCTCGCCGCCAACGCCCGCGACGCGATGCCCTCGGGCGGCAGGCTGCGGGTGACGGCGCGCAACGTCACCACCGACGCGCTCGGCGATGCGGTGCTGCTGACCTTCGCCGACACCGGCGTGGGCATGTCATCGGAGGCGCGCGCCCACCTCTTCGAGCCCTTCTTCACCACCAAGCCGGCGGGGCTGGGCACCGGGCTGGGGCTGGCGACCGTGTTCGGCGTGGTGAAGGCGCTGGGCGGGGTGCTCGAGGTGCAGTCGGCCCCCGGCCACGGCACCGAGTTCCGCATCTGGCTGCCCCGGGCGCTGGAGGCGGCCGTCGTGGCGGCGCCCGAGCCTGCGGTGGTCCACCGCACGAGCCGCGGCCAGGCCACGGTGCTGGTGGTGGACGACGACGCCGACGTGCGCTCGCTGATGGTGCGGCTGATCAGCCTCGAGGGCTTTCAGGTGATCTCCGCGGCCAACGCCGAGCAGGCGCTGATCGCCGCGATGAACCTCTCGGACCTGCCGGTGCTGGTGACCGACGTGATGCTGCCGGAGCGCGATGGACTGTGGCTCGCGCAGCGGCTGCTCGATCGCTTCGCGTCGATGCGGGTGGTGCTGGTGTCGGGGTTCGCGCCCGACCCGCAGGCCACCGCGCGGCTGATCGGGCAGGGCGCGCGCTTCGTGCAGAAGCCCTTCAGCCCCGGCGCGCTGGTGTTCGCCATTCGCGAGAGCCTGGGGCTGACGCCGGTGCCCGTGCTCGGAGCACCGGCGCGCCCCCGCGCGAACTGAAGCTCAGGCCCGCGGCGTGACGGACAGCCGCAGCCCGTTGGTGCCGCTCGCGTCCACCTTCACGTGATCTCCGGGCACGAACTCGCCCGCGAGGATCTTGATCGCCAGCGGGTCTTGCACGTGCTTCTGGATCGCCCGCTTCAGCGGCCGCGCGCCGTACACCGGGTCGTAGCCCTCGGCCGCCAGGAACTCGCGCCCCTTCGGGGTGAGCTCGAGCGTGAGCCGCTTGTCGGTCGCCAGCTTCTGCAGCCGCGCCATCTGGATGTCGACGACCTGCGCGATGTCGCTCTGCTTGAGCGGCTCGAAGATCACGATCTCGTCCACGCGGTTCAGGAACTCCGGGCGGAAGTGCTGCTTGAGGGCGTCCATCACCTCGCGCCGCACGCTGGTGTCGATCTCCTTCTTCTCGGCGAGGCCGTCCTGCAGGGCCTGGGCGCCGATGTTGGAGGTCATGATCAGCACCGTGTTCTTGAAGTCCACCGTGCGGCCCTGGCCGTCGGTGAGCCGCCCCTCGTCGAGGATCTGCAGGAGCACGTTGAACACGTCGGGGTGCGCCTTCTCGATCTCGTCGAAGAGCACCACCGAGTACGGCCGCCGCCGCACGGTCTCGGTGAGCTGCCCGCCTTCGTCGTAGCCCACGTAGCCGGGGGGCGCGCCGATCAGCCGCGAGACGGCGTGCTTCTCCATGTACTCGGACATGTCGATGCGCACGATCGCGGTGTCGGAATCGAAGAGGAACTCGGCGAGCGCCTTGGCGGTCTCGGTCTTTCCGACGCCGGTGGGCCCGAGGAAGATGAACGAGCCGATGGGGCGGTTGGGGTCCTGCAGCCCCGAGCGCGCGCGGCGCACCGCGTTCGACACCGCCTCGAGCGCGTCCCGCTGGCCGATGACGCGCTGGGCGAGCCGCTCTTCCATCTTCACCAGCTTCTGCATCTCGCCCTCGAGCAACTTGGACACGGGGATGCCAGTCCACTTGCCGACCACCTCGGCGATGTCTTCCGCGTCGACCTCTTCCTTGAGGAACTTCTGGCGCGTCTGCATCTCGGCCAGCCGGGCCTGGAGCTGCTGCTGTTCCTTCTCGAGCGAGGGCAGCTGGCCGAACTTGATCTCCGCGGCCTTGTTGAGATCGCCCCGGCGCTCGGCGGCGGCCTGATCGTTGCGCGCGGCCTCGACCTTCTCCTTCACCGTGCGGATCGCGGCGATGGCCTGCTTCTCGGCCTCCCACTGCGCCTTCATGGTGCGGAACTCTTCGTTGAGCTGGCCGATCTCCTTCTCGATCACGCTCAGGCGCTCGCGCGAGTGCACGTCGGTCTCCTTCTTCAGACCTTCGCGCTCGATCTCGAGCTGCATCAGCTTGCGGCGCACCTCGTCGACCTCGGTGGGCATCGAGTCAATCTCGATGCGCAGCCGCGACGCCGACTCGTCCACCAGGTCGATCGCCTTGTCGGGGAGGAACCGGTCGCTGATGTAGCGGTTCGACAGCGTCGCCGCGGCGACCAGCGCCGAGTCTTGAATGCGCACGCCGTGGTGCACCTCGTAGCGCTCCTTCAGGCCGCGCAAGATCGAGATGGTGTCGGCCACCGTCGGCTCGCCCACCATCACCGGCTGGAAGCGGCGCTCGAGCGCGGCGTCTTTCTCGATGTGCTTGCGGTACTCGTCGAGCGTGGTGGCGCCGATGCAGTGCAGCTCGCCGCGCGCCAGGGCCGGCTTGAGCATGTTGCCCGCGTCCATCGCGCCCTCCGCCTTGCCCGCGCCGACCATGGTGTGGAGCTCGTCGATGAAGAGGATGACCTCGCCCTCGGCGTCGGCGACCTCCTTGAGCACCGCCTTGAGCCGTTCCTCGAACTCGCCGCGGAACTTGGCGCCCGCCACCATCGCGCCCAGGTCGAGCGAGACCAGCCGCTTGCCCTTGAGGCCCTCGGGCACGTCGCCGTCGATGATGCGGCGCGCGAGGCCTTCGGCGATCGCCGTCTTGCCGACGCCGGGCTCACCGATCAGCACCGGGTTGTTCTTCGTGCGGCGCGAGAGCACCTGGATCGCCCGGCGGATCTCCTCGTCGCGGCCGATCACCGGGTCGAGCTTGCCGGAGCGGGCCAGCTCGGTGAGATCCTTGCCGTACTTCTCGAGCGCCCGGTAGGTGTTCTCCGCGTCCTGGCTGGTGACGCGGGTGGTGCCGCGCAGGTCCTTGATCGCCGAGCTGATGCGCTCGCGGGTGACGCCGGCCGCCTTGAGGAGATCACCCGCCGTGCCCTTGTCCTGGGTGAAGGCGAGCAGCACGTGCTCCGAGCTGCTGAAGTCGTCCTTGAGCGCCTTGGCGTCGTCTTCCGCCTTCTCGAGCAGTTGCACGAGGCGGTTCGACAGCGACGGGCTCGCGCCTTTGATCTGCGAGAAGCGCCCGAGCGCGTCGTCGAGGCGCTGCCCCAACAGCCGCACGTCGGCGCCGATCTTCTGCAGCATCGGTACGACAACGCCGTCCGTCTGGTTCAGCAGCGCACGGAGGAGGTGTTCTGGTTCGTAGCTTCCGTGATTCGCCCGCCGCGCCAGAGCCTGACCTTCTTGAATGGCTTCCTGCGCCTTGAGCGTGAATTTGTCGATTCGCATGGAAACGAAGCTAAGGGCCGATGCCCCTCGCGCAAGGCGCGTGCCGGGCTCGTCCTGACATTCGAGTGACGATCGCCATCGGGTAAGTCGAACTACTGACGGCGCGCCGCGTCATGAAATCCAAGCGAATCCATGGGTTTCCCGGGCTGCGGTGATTGTGGTGAGAGTGGCGTTCATGTAGAGGCGCCGGCGCTTCAGGCGCACTTGGCTCTGTCCTTGGGGGGACGCTCTTGGAATCGCACGGCGGGTATCTCTGCCAGTACTCAGATGTGGACGCAGCGTGGCTGCAGCACATCGCCCGCACTGCGCTCGAAGAAGACGGGCAGTCGCCCGACGACGCGGGGCTGCTGGTCACGGTGCTGGGTGGGCCGCGCATCGCTCGCTTCGCGTGGGACGCGCCCTTCACCTACGGCCGGCCCGGCGCGCGCTGGTACCTCACGCATCACGCACTGGCGCGGAGGCTGTCGGAGCACCTGCCGGTGACGGTGCACGCCTACGCCTTCGATCCCGACGAGGTCGAGCAGGTGATCGCCTACGCCAACGGCCGTCGCGTGGGCGGCGAGATGCTGCGCTACGAAGACGCCGAGCTGCCCGAAGACGAAGAAGACGATCGGGCCTTCCAGAAGCTGCAGCAGAAGTGGCCGCTGGGCTACGTCGCGCGCGTGCTGGGCATCGATCGCGCCGAGCTGCTGCGCATTCCCCGCGCGTCGTCGGCGCTGATCGACTTGAACCGCTACCAGGAGCCGCAGCCGTTGTGGCAGCTCTTTCCGGAGCGGGTTCAAGCCCTTCGACGCCACGAGCTCTTCGAAGCCCGCTGAGAAGCCTCAGCGATCGTCGCGCGCCAGAGCGGCGCGCAGGCCCTCCGAGCGGAAGTAGCTCGAGAGGCCCATGAACACCGCCACCATCACCAGCGACCAGATCACGCTGGTGGCGGTGCTCGCCGCCGACACCGCCGAGGCCGCCAACTGGGCGTCTTGAATGCCCTCGCGGATCAGCACGCGGCCGGTCTCGGTGGCCACGGTGCGCGCGATGACCAGGCTCTGCGCGCCGTCGATCGATCTCAGCACCGCGGTGCCGATGGCCGCCGCACCCAGCAACTCGGCCGCGCGCGCGCGATCTTCGACCGACACCCGCAGCCGCATGCCGAAGAAGAACACCAGCCCGGCGGCGAGGGTGAGGAGCGCCGAGCTGATCACCCGCCACGGCAGGAGATTGGTCACCGCCGTCTGGTAGGCGACGCGCTTGGTCATCCAGATCTGCTTCTGCACCGCGGGGGAGATCGCCGTGCCCAACATCGGCGCTTCTTCCGACCCCGTCAGCGAACTCTCGATGTGCAGCGCTTCCTGAACGTCGAAGGCGGCCGAGAGCGCCACCTGGAAGCCGATGATGACCGCCACGCTGACGGCCCAGCGGAAAGACCGGGGCAAGCGCTCAGCCCTTCGAGTTGCTCTTCTCGACGAAGCGCAACTGGAGATCGGAAAGGATCGAGGAGAACAACTGCTCTTCGTCGGCGCTGAGGTTGCCGCGCGTCTTCTCGCGCAGCAGCGCCAGCACGTCGATCGACTGACGGGCGAGGGTGAGATCGAGGGAGATCGCACCGGTCTCGGGGTTCTGGTGAACGCCGAGGTGAATGAGCGCCGACGACGCCAGCCCCAGCACGAACGCGCTGAAGGTCAGCTGCTCGCCGCCGCTCTCGATCGTGAAGCTCTCGCCCGTCTTGCCGGTCATGGGAATTACTCAGCGCCCTCGTTGAGGTCCTCGTCGAGGATGTACTCGTCGGCCTCGGCCTGGAGCTTCTCGCCCTTCTCGGCGACGTCGGGCAGCGACTTGAGGTGCTTCTCGAAGGCCTTCTCGTCGACCAGGCCGAACTTGATGTACCGCTCGACGGTGCGCTTGTCGGTGTACTTGATCTCGATGTCGCTCATGAGACTTCTCCTTGGGAAGCTTGGGGTTACGAACGCGTCGGGCTTATAGCAGCCCTCCATGCCTCACAAGCTCCCTCGTGGTCTGTACGCGCTGGTCGACGACTCGGTCCGCCCTGAATGGCCGGTGATCGAGAAGGCCCGCGCGGTGATCGCCGCCGACATCGGGGTGCTGCAGCTGCGCCTCGAGCAGACCGCCGACCGGCCGGCGCTGGCCATCATTCGGGAGGTGATGTCGATCGCTGGGCGCACGCTGGTGATCGTCAACGACCGCGTCGATCTGGCGCTGGCGGGCGGCGCCCATGGGGTGCACCTCGGCGCCGACGATCTCCCGGTGGCGGTGGCGCGGCGGCTGCTGGGCCCCGAGGCGCTGATCGGCGCCACCACCCGGACCCTCGACGACATCGTCGCGGCGAAGGAGCAGGGCGCCGATCACGTCGGGCTGGGGCCGATCTTCAGCACCACCACCAAGTCGGTCGCCCACGCCCCGCTGGGTCTCGAGGTCTTCTCGCAGATCGCCCGCGCGGCCCCGCTGCCGGTGGTGGGCATCGCCGGCATCACCCTCGAGACCATTCACGACGTGGCGCAGGCGGGCGCGTGGTGCGCCGCGGTGGCCGGCGATCTGCTGCGGGCCGAGTCGGTGACCGAGCGGGCGAGGGCGCTCCAGGCGCGTTTTGGGGGCTGACCGTTTCTCGCGTGGCGCCCCAACTGGGGCATTCTCCGGCGACAGATGAAGCACCACAGCCACCCGCGGCGGCCGTCGATCGCCATCACGCCTGACATCACCACGCCGACGCCCGACGCTCCGTTCCCGAAGTACGACCTGAAGGCGGCCTACGCCGACGCGGTCCTGCGCGCCGGGGGGCTGCCGTTCATCATCCCCTACACCGACGATCGTTCGCTCATCGACCAGTACCTCGATCGCGTCTCGGGGCTGCTGATCACCGGCGGCGCCTTCGACATTCCGCCCGAGGCCTACGGGGAAGCGCCGAAGAGCGGGCTGGGCGATCTCAAGCCGACGCGCACCCACTTCGAGCTGGCGGTGTTGCGGCTGGCGCTCCAGCGCAAGCTGCCGGTGCTCGGGGTGTGTGGCGGCATGCAGCTGCTCAACGTCGCCTACGGAGGCACGCTGGTGCAGGACATCCTCACCGAGGTGGCCGGCGCCAAGCCCCACGAGCAGAAGCACGACCGCACCCAGCCCCAGCACCCCATCGACGTCAAGGATCACACCGTGCTGGCCGAGTGTGTCGGAGGCAAGGGGCAGCTGATGGTCAACTCCACGCACCACCAGGCGGTGAAGGCCGTCGGCGCGGGCCTCGTGGTGTCGGCCAGCTCACCCGACGGCGTGGTCGAAGCCATTGAAGTTCAAGCCAAAGATCAGTTCGTGCTGGGCGTGCAGTGGCACCCCGAGCTGATGGTGGACACGGTGCCGCCGAACCTCGGCATCTACCGGACCTTCGTGCACCGCGCCCGCGACCGAAGACACTGAAGAATTCCGCACAAGTACGAGCAAGACCCACGTATCTCCGATGTGCTGTGGCTGCGATACTGCGCGCTCTGTGACCGGGCCGCTCACTTGAGGTCTCACCCAACATGAACGCACTCCGTCCTGCACCGTCCTCACGCTTCTTCCTGGCGTGTGCCCTCGGCGCGATCCTCGCTGGTTGCGACTGCGGCAACGCCCCCGTCAACCCCGACGCCGATGGCGGCAGCGGCGGTGGTGGAGGTGACGTCACCGGCGGCGGCGGCGGCTCCCAGACGGGCGGCGGCTCGGGTGGCGCGACGGGCGACGGCGGCGCGGTGGTCGACCCGCTCGATCCCACCAACGCCACCAAAGACTCCGACTGCGACGGCCTGAGCGATCAAGACGAGTTCAGCATCGTGTACCCCGGCGGGCAACGCACCGACCCGGCGAACCCCGACACCGACGGCGACGGCATCCCCGACGGCATCGAGGCGGGCCGCATGAGCTCCGTGGTGGCCGCGTGCAACTACACCGGCGACGCCGACCCGGCCTCGCGGACCAACCCCACCGCCACCGACAGCGACGCCGACGGCATCCCCGACGGGCTGGAAGACGCGAACCACAACGGCCGCGCCGAGCCGACCGAGAGCGATCCCACCAACCCCGACTCCGACATGGACGGGCTGGCCGACGGCGTCGAAGACCTCAACAAGAACGGCATGCGCGACACCGGCGAGACCGACACGCGCAAGCGCGACACCGACGGTGACGGCATCGGCGACGGGCTGGAGATCAACATCACCCGCACCGACCCGCTGCGCATCGACACCGACGGTGACACCTGCTCCGACGGCATGGAGGACTACAACCAGAACGGGGTGCTCGACATGGGCGAGACCGACCCGAACGTCGCCACCGACTGCGGCCCGGCGGTGAACCCCGACACCGACATGGACGGCATCCCCAACCGGCTGGAAGACAAGAACGGCAACGGCATGGTGGACCCCGGTGAGACCAGCGCCACGCTGGCCGACACCGACGGCGACGGGCTGTCCGACGGCATCGAAGACGCGAACCACAACGGGCAGCGCGACAGCGGCGAGACCAACCCCCTGCGCAAAGACTCCGACTGCGACGGGCTCAGCGATGGCCCCACGCAGGGCAACGTGCGCGGCGAAGACCTCAACGCCAACGGCCTGGTGGACATGGGCGAGACCGACCCGCGCCGCTTCGACACCGACGGCGACGGCCTGTCTGACGGCGTCGAGAGCGGCCTCGTCACCGCCAACATCGCCGACGCGATGAACTGCATGAACGTGCCGGTGGACGCCGACCCGACCACCACCACCAACCCCACCAACGCCGACTCCGATGGCGACGGCATCGCCGACGGCGCCGAAGACACCAACCAGAACGGCCGCGTCGACCCCGGCGAGCTCAACCCCAACAACATGAGCGACGGCGTGCTGGCCGATGGCGGCGTGGCGCCGGCGGGCGCGGTGTGCACGGTGATGAACCTCCGCCCGGTGCTGTTCAAGGCCGAGGGCGATCCCGACATCCAGCTCGGGCTCCCCGCGCAGTTCACCGAGGTGCAGTCGATCTCCGTGGGCGGGGCGAAGAAGGGCCTCATCGGCTTCGACCCCACCAACAACGTGGCGTTCGTCGCCTGGCGCCAGGCGGCCCCGATGGGCGCAACCACCCCCACGGCGGACGAAGCGGCGCTGCGCACCACCCTCAACGGCATCGGCGCCCTCAGCAACGCCACCACCCAGACTTTCACCAGCTGGGACAACCTCGCCGCGCTCCAGGCCTTCTACGACATGGCCGGCGGCGCCGACCTGAAGACGCGCGCCAACGCCATCGCCGACGGCATGGTGGGCGCGGGCGCCGGCTCGCTCCAGGGCATGGCCGGGGTGACGGGGCCCTTCAAGCTGCAGGTCGAGTACCTGCACCGCACCAACTCGGCCGTGGTGGTGGTGGTCGCGCTGACGCCGCTGGCGAGCTACTCGGGCGCCGCGCTGTTCAACATGAGCGACACCGCGGGCGGCTCGGCCGTGGCGCAGTTCGGCGACCCCAACGCGTACCAGTGCGAGGTCTTCGCCCCGGGCGCCGGCAAGGTCGACTTCCTCTTCGTGGTCGACGACAGCTGCTCGATGGCGAGCTACCAGGCGGCGCTGGCGAACACCGCGACCGCCGTGGCCGCGCAGCTCAACAACTCGCAGCTCGACTGGCGCATCTCGTTGGTGACCTCGTCGTACGGCTACAACGGCAGCCCGAGCACGACGAACAACAACGGCACCATTCGCGGCTTCACGCGCGACATCAACCAGTTCCGCGCGTGGCTGACGACCAACTCGACCTGCTCGGGCATGGTGTGCAGCGGGGTGACGGGTGCGATGCCGGCGTGCTGGGCCAACGGCGCGAGCGGCGGCTGCTGGGTCGGCACCGACGGCAGCGGCACCGAGCTGATCCTCGACTCGGCGGCGCGCGCGATGACCAACCTCACCCCGGTGCCGGCGGCCGGCCAACCCGACGTCGCCAACAGATTCCGCAACGGAGCGCAGGTGGTGGTGGTGCTGCTGGGTGACGCCGACGATCAGTCGAGCTCGTCGATCGCCCAGCTCACCAACTTCTTCGGCACTCTGGGCGCGACGCTGGGCACGGGCATGAACCAGCGCGTCAACCGCGTGGGGCCGGTGCCGGTGCACGGCATCATCTGCCCCAACGGCTCAACCTGCGGCGGCGAGACGCAGAACAACCCGCGCAAGAACCCGGCGATCATCACCGCGCGCGGCGGCATTCGCGGCGACATCGGCGTCGCGGCATCGATCACCAACGCGGTGGGGCTGATCATGAACTCGGCGATCGCCTCGGCCGGCTACCGCATGCAGAAGCCGCCCATCGGCGCCTCGGTGAAGGTGGCGATGGACGCGGTGCAGGACGGCGCGACGTGCAACAAGAACGACATCCCTCGCAGCCGCACCGATGGCTTCGACTTCGACGGCATCAATCGCTCGCTCTCGTTCTTCGGCGCCTGCCGCCCGGGCACCGGCGCCTCGTCGGCCGCGGTCTCCTACCGGTACTGGATCGACACCACCCCCAACCCCGGTGGCAACCCGCCGCCCTGCAGCACCGACACCAACTACGACCCCAACGACCCCGACTTCTGCCGCGGTCGACTGGCTTGCGATCGCACCACCAACACCTGTGAGTGCCCCGCCGACTGCGGCGGCAACGCGCCCCCGGGCAAGGTGTGCGACAGCAACAAGCTGGTCTGCGACTTCGTGTGCACCAGCGACTGCGGCGGCACGTGCAGTCAGTTCCAGGTGTGCCAGACCAGCGACTGCAGCTGCGGCTGCCGGCAGACCGCGTCGTGCCCGGTGGGCTTCAAGTTCGACAACACCGGCGGGGTGTGCGGCTGCGTCTGCGACACCGCGGCGCTCAACTGCGGCAGCACCTACCAGGCCGACGCGGCGGCCTGCAGCTGCGTGTGCAAGCCCGACTGCGGCGGCTGCGCGACCGGCACCACGTGCAACCAGTCGACCTGCTCGTGCTCCGGCGGCATCAACTGACGATCAGTCGAAGAGCAGCCGGGCGTGTTGCTGCAGCGCCCGGTAGCTCTTGTTGGTCTCGCGCAACAGATCTTCGGAGGTGCGGATCGGCTCGTTGGGGAAGGTCGCGCCACCACACCGCGCGGTGATGCCCAGCGGGCCGTTGGGGCCCTCGGCGACGATGTCCTTGATCACGTCGAGGATCCGCTGACCGACCAGCCGCCCGCCGGGGAGATCGGTCTCGGGGAGCAGCACTACGAATTCGTCGCTGTCGATGCGGAACAGCCGGTCGGCCGCGCGGAGGCAGCCCAGCACGCCCTGAAAGAGCCGCGTGAGGTACGCGTCACAGGCCTCGCGGCCCAGCTTGTAGCGGAGGGCGGCGTAGTCTTCGAAGCCGAACATCAGGCACGTCGCGGGGCGCCCGTAGCGCCGGCTGCGCGCGAGCTCCGCGTCGAGGCTGGCTTTGAGTTGGGAGTAGGTGCCGGCGCCCGTCACCGGGTCGACGGCGCGGAACTGGGCGAGCTCCTCTTCGGCGTCGAACAGCCGCCGGCGGTACTCGCGCACCATGAGCGCGGAGTTGATGCGGGTCTGCAGCTCGATCAGCTTGAAGGGCTTGGTGACGAAGTCGTCGGCGCCGAGCTCCATGCCGCGAATCTTCCCGTCCATCTCGCCCATCGCGGTGAGGATGATGATCGGCAGCTCGGCGAAGCGGCTGTCTTCGCGCGCCCACTTGAGCACCGAGAAGCCGTCCTTGAGCGGCATCATCAGGTCGAGCAGCACCAGGTCGGGGCTGTGCTGGGCGATCTGCTCGACCGCCTCGATGCCGTCGGCGGCGGCGATCACCCTGAAGTTCGACGACTCACAGAGGTCCCGCAGCAGCATGCGGGTGGGATCGTCGTCATCGACGACGAGGATGAGGCGGTTACTGAAGTCGAGGTCCTTCCGGATGGGCGGCGCCACGAGAAGGCACTCTACGCGTTCAGGCGTTCATGACCACGCCCTCGGGCACTTCGTCCGAGATGCGCCGGGTGCGGGACTTCAAGAACTCGATCACCTCGGCGTCGGTGCGCGTGTCGCCGGGCAGCCGCACGAACCGCTTCGCCAGCCAGTCGTAGCGCTTGAGGAAGAGGAAGAGCGAGACCATGAAGAAGTCGATGCCCTCGAACACGATGCAGCCTTCCTTCGCGTAGCGCTCGGCGTTGTCGAGGAAGTCCTTCGGCATCTCGGTCCAGTGACGGGTCTGCTTCACGTGGTGACCGATGTGGTACCCGTCGTTGAAGCAGCGCTGGTTGTAGACGCTGTTGATGCAGGTGATCGAGTTGACGAAGCTGTCGCCCGGTCGCGTGGGGTCGATGAACGCGTGCTGGCCCCAGTTGCCCCACATCATCGCGGCGCGCATGAAGAAGTAGGGCACCACGAAGGCGGCGAAGGTCGCCGGCCCGTTGACGAAGCTCAGGCCCACCATCAGCAGCACGTGCAGGAAGTCGGAGCCCATCGCGCGGCGGGCCATGGCCGGGCGCTTCTTCTTCAGGAAGTACTGCGTCAGCTCGATGTGGATGAGGAACAGGAAGCGCGAGAAGTACACCAGCCAGTTCAAGATGCTGTCGCGCTGGTACTTCATGGTGCTCGACAGATCGTTGCGCAGGTTGTTCTCGGCGTGGTGCATGCCGACGTGGTGCTCCATGTACCCGGTGGGGATGCCGTGCAGCAGGCTCATCGCGTAGGGCACGATCTTGTTCATGATGCGCGGCGACTTGAAGAAGGGCCGGTGCATCGTGTTGTGCAGCATGAGGATCGCCGGCGGCGCGAGCCAGGCGATCTGCACCGCCCACAGCGCGGCGGCGAGCCACCACGAGAAGTAGAAGTACAGCGCCACCTGCAGCGGGGCGACGAGGAGGAAGTTGCGCAGCGCCAGGCGCACGAAGACGGCGTCGCGCGGCTCGTACAGCTTCGACTCGATCCACCGCTGGAAGGCGGTGGGGGCGTACTTCGGTTCGCTCTGCGGATCCGTAATGGCCGGGACTGTCATCGCCGGCGTCACCTAGGTCACCGCGTCACAGCGGTCAACCCGGCTGCCAGTCGCGGATGCGGCTCTCGAAGCGGGTGAACTCACTCAGGAAGACGAGGGGGATCTCGCCCACCGGGCCGTTGCGTTGCTTGGCGATCACCAGCTCGCAGGGGATCACCGTGCTCTGGGGCGGCGGCGCGCCGTCTTCTCCGTCCTGATCTTCGCGGTGGATGAACATCACCACGTCGGCGTCCTGCTCGATGGCGCCCGACTCACGGAGGTCGGAGAGCATCGGCTTGCCGCCCTTGCGCTCCTCGACCTTTCGGTTGAGCTGGCTGAGCGCGATGATCGGGCAGTCGACCTCCTTGCTGAGCTGCTTGAGCGCGCGGGAGATCTCGGAGATCTCGAGCTGGCGGCTCTCGACCTTGCCCTTCTGGTGCATGAGCTGGAGGTAGTCGATGACGATCAACCCCAGCGTGCCTTCCTTCTGCTTGAGGCGGCGCACCTTGGCGCGCAGGTCGAACGACGACAGACCACCGGAATCGTCGACGTAGAACTTGGCCTTGAAGAGCTCGTTGGCCGACTCCGAGATGCGCTCCTCGTCGGCGGGCGTCAGGCGGCCACCGCGGAGCTTCTTCATGTCGACCTTCGCGTGCTGCGCCAGCAGACGGGTGATGAGCTGCACCGCGGGCATCTCGAGGCTGAACACCGCGACGGGCAGGTTCTCCTTGCTCGCGGCGTGGAGCGCGAAGTTCATCGCCAGCGACGTCTTGCCGATGCCGGGGCGCGCCGCGAGGATGATCAACTCGCCGCCGTGGAAGCCGGTGAGCTGGTTGTCGAGATCGACGAAGCCCGACGGCGTGCCGGTGACGCCGCCGCCGCTGTTCTTCATCTTGTCGAGGAGCGTCAGCGCCTCTTCCATCAGGTCCGACATCGCGCGCAGGTCGCCGGTGCGGCGCTTCTGGGCGATCTCGAAGACCTTGCGCTCGGCCTCGTCGAGCAGCTCCGCGACGTCGCCGGTCTCCTGGCTGGCCAGATCGAGGATCTCCCGGCCGGCGCCCTGCAGCAGGCGGCGCGTGGCCTGGTTCTTCACCACCTTCGCGTACTCGACGGCGTTCTGAGAGAAGGGGACCGCCTGATCGAGCTGCGCGAGGTAGCCGGGGCCACCCGCCGAGGCCAGCTTGCCGTCGGTCTTCAACTGCTCGGCCGTGGTGAGCACGTCGATCTTCTCGGCGCGCGAGTCGAGCGCCACCATCGCGCGCATGATGTCGCCGTGCGCGGGCACCGAGAAGTCATCGGGGCCGATGATCTCCTGCACGTTCGCCAGCACCGAGTTGTCCATCAAGATGCTGCCGAGCACCGCCTTCTCGGCCGCGACGTCCTGGAAGATGGCATTGCTCATGGTGTTCGCGCCTCTCGCTGAAAAACAAAACCGTGCGCCCCGGTGAGGAGCGCACGGCTGAATACCTCAAAAGCGCTGGCTGAAACTCAGGCCTGCGCTTCGCCCTCGACGTTCACCGTCAGGTTCGCCGTCACCTCGCGGTGCAGACGGATCTCGACGGGGAACGCGCCGATGGCCTTGATGGGCTCCGGCAGGTGAATCAGGCGGCGGTCGAGCTTGTGACCCGCGGCGGCGATCGCCTCCGCGATGTCGAGCGCGGTGACCGAGCCGAAGAGCTTGTCCTGCTCGCCGACCTTGCGCTTGATCGTGACCTTCACGCCCTCGAGCTTCTTCGCCTGCTCCTGGGCGGTGCCCTTGAGCTTCTGCTGGCGCAGCTCGATGACCTGCTTCTCGTGCTCGAGCTGACGCACGTTCGCGGTGCTGGCGAGCATCGCCAGGTTGCGGGGCAGCAGGTAGTTGCGCGCGTAGCCTTCCTTCACGGAGACCAGCTCGCCCGACTTGCCGAGGTTGTAGACATCCTCACGCAGAATGACCTTCATGACGTGTGCTCCTTAGCTCGCGAGGACGAGGTACGGGATGAGGGCCAGGCCGCGCGACTGCTTGACGGCCTTCGCGACGGCGCGCTGGTGCAGCGCACAGTTGCCCGAAATGCGACGGGGGATGATCTTGCCGCGCTCAGTGACGAAGTACTTGAGGGTCGACTGGTCCTTGTAGTCGACCTTCGCGTTCTTGTCGGCGCAGAAGCGGCAGACCTTGCGACGCGCGAACCCACGACCGCCGCGCTTCTCGTCGCCACCTTCCATGTCCCCGTCGTTGTCCTTCTTCGCGGGGCGCTTCTTCTCAGGATTCATGGTGCTCATTGTGATCTCCAGAAGGCTCGCGCTTACGCGCCGAAGCCACCCTCGTCGTCCATGTCGTTGTCGAAGCCGCCGAAGCCTTCACGCTCGGCGCCGCCGAACGGCTTGTTGTCGTCGGTGTCGCCCGCGAGCTTCACGTCTTCCTGCGGCTGGTGCGACTCAGGGTTCACGTCGTCGGACAGGCGCTTGCTCATGAAGCGGCTGACCTCGTCGAGGTTGCGCAGGTTGCGCTCGACCTCGGCCACCATCGCCGAGCCGCCGAGGTAGTGGGCGTGGATGTAGATCGCGCGCGGCTGCTTGGCGACCGGGTACATCGTCTTCTTCTTGCCCCAGATGGTGAAGCGGAGGAACTTGCCCCCGTCGCGGTTCACGATGCCGCGAACCTTGTCCTTCACCTTGTCGACGTTCTCATCGGTGAGATCCGGCTTCACGAGGAAGACCGTCTCGTACTCACGCAGCTTCGCTGCGCTCTTCACTGCTTCGGCCATGCTGTAGCCCCTTGGGTTCTGCCCACGGACGATCCGTGAGCGGGGTGATCGATCACGAGATTGTGACCGAGGGTCGCCGCTCCTACGTGGCGGGGGGTGTGGAGTCAAGCAGTGGCCCATGGTCACGGGAGGGGGAGGGTGGTAAGCGCGCCCGCCGTCGCATCGCCGTACCCAGGGGACACCGCACATGACTGTGAGCTTGAGGAGCCTGAGCCTGGTGCTCAGCGCTGGGGTCGTTTTCGCCTCGCCCGCGTTCGCGCAGAACTCCGACGGAGGCCTCGAGCCGAAGGCCGTCAACCCCGGGGATGGTGAGGCCACCGTCATCCGCGAGCTCCCGGCCGACGAAGACGCGGGCACGCCCACGCCGCTGCAGGTCGATCTCCCCGCGCAGGCGGTGACGGCTCCGGCCGCGGCCCCCGCGAAGACCGAGCCGCCGAAGAAGGAAGAGGGCACCGGCTGGGAGCTGTCGGCCAACCTCGCCGCCTCGTTCCGCGCGAGCTACGCCGGCGCCACGCTGTTCCCCTTCGACGCCGACGGCACCACCTCGTCGCTGGCGCCGCTCCAGACGCGCATTCGCGTGACCCCGGAGATCCACCTCGGTGGGCTGGGGCTGATCGCCGAAGCCGACGCGGCGACCGGGGCGATCCTCGGCATTCCGTCCGACGCGGTGGTCGGTGATCGCCAGCCGGTGCCGCACCTGCGCGCGCTCGAGCTGCGCAAGATCTACCTCGAGTACAAGTGGGCGTCGGGCGCCTTCCGCGTCGGGCAGCAGACCTCGCAGTGGGGCCTGGGGCTCCTCGCCAACGACGGCAACAGTGACCCGCAGGCCGGCGACTTCGGCCAGCAGCACTTCGGCAACCTGACGTACCGCGCGATCCTCGCGGCGCGGCCGCTGTTCGGGAAGGGAGGGGCGTGGAAGGCGGCCGAGGTGGCGATCGCCGCCGACCTCATCGTGCGCGACAACCTCGCCGAGTTCTCGAAGGGCGATCGCGCCTTCCAGGGCGTGCTCGCGCTGCGTTTCAACAAGGACCCCGAGAACAACGTCGGCGTCTACGCCGTGTACCGCAACCAGCGGAACATTCTGGTCACCGACGGCGGCAAGGCCACCGACGCCTTCGTGATCGACTTCGCCGGCCGCTGGGAGCTCTTCAAGCGCCGCCACCGCGAGTTCAAGCTCGGCTGGGAGATCGTCGGCATCACCGGCACCACCACCCAGGCCCGCAACGAGAACGCGGCGCTGCTCAAGGTCGCGCAGTTCGGCATGGCCATCAAGTCGACCTACCGCGTGGGCCGCACCTTCATCTACCTCGATGGCGGCTACGCCTCGGGCGATCAGAACCCGTCGGACGATCGCGTCGAGAACTTCCGCTTCGACCGCGACTACAAGGTCGGCCTGATCCTCTTCGACCAGGTCATGGCCTACCAGTCGGGCCGCTCGGGCGTGCGCGCCGCCGACCCCAACCTCGCGGGCGTGCCCCCCGAGGGCGCCGATCTGATCGGCACCGCGGGCTCGATCACGGGCGCATGGTACCTCTTCCCCCGCGTGCGCATCGCGATGGCGGACTGGCTCGACGCGTACGGCGGGCCGCTCTTCGCCTTCGGCACCGCGAAGCTCACCGACCCCTTCAACTCGCGCATCAACGGCGGCACGTCGCTCAACTCCCTGGGCGGCAAGCCCGGCAGCTACCTCGGCACCGAGCTCGATCTCGGCGTGCAGGCGCGCTTCAAGCCCATCCCCGAGCTGACCGTGACGGTGACCGGTGAGGGGGGCTTGTTCCTGCCCGGCGACGCGTTCACGCTCCCCGCGGGCGGCACCATGTTGCCCGTGGCGTTCGGCCGGCTGCGCCTGGGTGTGAGCTTGTGACCTCGACGTCGAAGGAGATCCGCATGGTGCGACTGGTGCTGCTGTCGGCAGTGGCGATCGTTTCCAGCTGCGCATCTCCGGAGGGCAAGGGCCTGATGGAGACGGGCTCTGGCTCCGGTGCGGAAGTCACCTTCGACGTCTTTGCCAAACCGCTGCCCAACATTCCGCTCCCCAACGACTTCGCCACGCGCTTCGACGCCAGCTCGCCCACCCGGCGGCGCATCAACGCGTCGATGATGGCCTCCACGAAGTGGGAGCGGGCGACGCGCCACACGCTCGATCAGCTCGACGGCTGGGGCACCTACCAGAGCGTCACCGTCGCCTTCTCGAAGCCGCTCGATCTGCTCAACGTCATCCGCCGGCACCAGGGCGACGACTACGATCCGCGTGACGACGCGGCGTACCTCATCGACATCACGCCCGACTCGCCCGACTTCTGCCGGCGCACGCCGCTCGACATGGGCGAAGGCAACTTCCCCATCGTGCTCGAGCGCCCCGGCTACTTCGACAACGACCGCGAGGGCGATCAGCTCCTGTTCGACGATCGTGAAGAAGACACCAACCGCAACGGCAAGCTCGACCCCGGCGAAGACCTCGACATGGACGGGGTGCTCGACCACCCCAACACGCTCTACCCGGGCGACTCGAGCTTCAAGGCGCTCCCGTTCTACGAGCGGGAGACCCGCACGCTGATCCTGAAGCCGGTGCTGCCGCTGCGGGAGAAGACGACCTACGCGGTGGTGCTCACCAGGCGGTTGACCGACGAAGACGGCCGGCCGGTGCGCTCGCCCTTCGCGTACATCAACCACGCCTCGCAGACGACGCAGCTCGCGCCGCTCGCCGGCTGCCTGCCCAACTTCGGCCTCAGCCTCGAAGACGTGGCGTTCACCTGGGCGTACACCACCCAGAGCATCAACGCGGACTACGTGGCGGTGCGCGACGGGCTCTACGGCCTGGGGCCCATGCAGCGGCTGGCGACCGAGTTCCCCGCCGAGGTCTCGAAGATCCTCGCGCTGCGCGACACCATGCCCGGCTCGACGGTCAACGCGCGCATCGTGACCGGCGAGCAGTTCCGCACCGCGGCGGTCGATCTCCTCAAGCAGCTCAACGGCGGCGGCGAGCTGAGCGCGTCGATGGAGCAGGTCGCGCTCCACCACAAGTTCATCGACTTCCACGTGGTGTTCCAGTTCACCTCGCCCCAGTTCTTCCCGCGCAACGACGCCGAGGGGAACCCGCTGCCGCTCTACAAGCAGCTGATCGACATCGATCCCGTCAGCGGCGCCGCCTTCACCCGGCCCGAGACGGTGACGGTGTGGCTGACCATTCCGAAGCGGGCCAACAAGTCGACGCCGGCGCCGGTGGTGGTGCTCGGCCACGGCTACACCGGCAACAAGCTCGACCCGCTGTTCTACGGCGGCTTCTTCGCCCGCTACGGCCTGGCCACCATCGGCATGGAGAACGTCAGCCACGGCGTGGGCCTCGACCCGACCGATCTCCAGCTCGCGCGCGGGCTGCTGGCCGGCAAGGGGCTGGGCAACATGTTCGACGCCATCGCGCTCAACGATCGCGCCTTCGATCAGAACCGTGACGGGGTGAAGGACTCTGGCGCCGACTTCTGGACCAGCTACATCCTCCACACGCGTGAGGTCGTGAAGCAGTCGGCGCTCGACTACATGCAGCTCATCCGCCTGATCCGCGGGTTCGATGGCGCGAAGACCTGGCGCTACGACTCGAACCGCGACGGCAAGGACGACCTGGCGGGCGACTTCGACGGCGACGGGGTGCTCGACATCGGAGGCGGCGCGCCGATCCACATCACCGGCGGCTCGCTGGGCGGCATCATGAGCGCGATGATGGCGGGCCTCGAGCCGCAGATCGACGTGTCGGTGCCCGTGTCTGGCGGCGCCGGGCTGCCCGACATCGGCGTGCGCTCGATTCAGGGCGGCGTGCGTGAGGCGGTCAACCTGCGCATGCTGGGGCCGCTCTTCACCACCACGCGCAACCAGGCCGGGCAGCTCGAGGCGTGGCAGGTGTTGCCGAACCTCAACGGGCTGGGTCGCGTGAAGCTGGGCCCGGTCGACGCCACGCTGAACGAAGGCGACACCGCGGTGCTCTCGAACCTCACCACCGGCGAGGTGCGCTGTGCGCGGGTGGGGGCCAACGGGCTGCTGCGCGCGGCGGTGAGCTCCGACGAGAACGATCAGTGGAAGCTCGAGGTGTTCAGCGGCGCGCTGCCCCTGAAGGAACGCGACGGCTGCGCGGTGCCCGAAGACGCCACCCCGTACTGGACGATGGACACCTTCGGCGTCGACGCGAAGTTCCAGGGCCTCGAGCACAAGGCGGGCGACCCGCTGATCGCGCTCGGTGACGGCTTCGGGCTGCGCCGCCAGTCTCCTGAGATTCGCCGCTTCCTCGGCCTCGCGCAGCTGGCGATCGAGCGCGGCGACCCGGTGAACTTCCTGCCCAACGCCGAGCGCCACCGCATCTTGCGCTACGGCACCGGCGAAGAGGTCTCGACGCGCATGGTGGTGGTCAACACCATCGGCGACATGAACGTGCCGGTCGCGACGGGCGTGTCGATCGCGCGCGCGGCGGGCATGATCGACCTCTTCACCGCCGACCCTCGCTACGGGAAGACGACCAACCGCGTGTTGATCGACACCGGCGCGATTGAGGCCGTCGAGCGCGTGGGCCGCTACCAGAACTCGCAGGGCCAGGACGTGCTGATGGACATCGATCACTTCTCGGCGCTCTCGGGGACGGACGATCGCTTCGACGTGCCGCGCTTGAGCCCCCCGCTGCGGCTGGTGAAGCCGAGCGAGCGCGTGGGCGGGGTGACCGGCGTGATCTTCCCGATGGTGGTGCCGACGGGCCGCCACGGCTTCGACACGCCCGATCCCTCGCTGCCGTTCAATCTGGGGTCGGTGATGTTGAACATGTTGGGCCGGTACCTGCAGACCTCAGGCGCGGAGCTCCCGATGGAGGCCTGCCTGGAGTCGAGCAGCTGCTCATGGGTTCCGCCGATGCCGGCGGACTGATCTCGAGGTCGACACATGCGTTCGCTGTTCGTGTTGGGACTGCTGGTGGTGACGGCGGGCTGCAAGTGCGGCCCTGAAGTCTCGAAGGTGAACCCCTCGCTGGGCGTCAGCCCGGTGGGCCTCGACTTCGGTCAGGTGAAGGTCGGCGACGCGAAGACGCTGTCGGTGCGGCTGGAGGCGCAGACGCGCACCGCGGTCGACCTCTCGTCGATCACCCTCGAGGGGCCGGGCAAGGCGGCGTACCGGCTCGGCACCGTGCCCACGCAGCTCGAGTCCCTCGGCAGCACGGCCAGCTTCACGGTGACCTTCACCCCCGGAGCGGTGGCGGCCTTCACGGCGAGCGTGGTCATCGCCAGCAACGATCCCGATCGACCCACCACGCGCGTCGCGCTGGCCGGGGAGGGCGCCGAGCCGAAGCTGGAGGTGACCCTCGACTGTCAGGCGAGCCGGGGCTGCACCAGCACGGTGGTCGCCGCGCCGCCGTCGATCGACTTTGGCATGGAGCCGCTGGTGCGCCTGATGCCGATCGATCCCACCCGGCTGCCCACGCTGGTGGTGGTGAACGCGGGCGCGGTGCCGCTGCAGGTGACGGGCGTCTCGTTCGGAGGCGCCGACGCGGCGGCTTTCTCCATCGCGGGCGGCAGCTTCCCCGACGGCGGCGTCACGCTCGAGGCGGCCGCGGGCTTCAACGTGCCGATCCGCTTCGTACCCACGAGCGAGCAGCAGACGACCTACGCGGGCACGGTGACGATCACCTCCGATGATCCGGCGACGCCGTCGGTCACCGTCGCGCTCACTGGCTCGCTCAAGCCCAACGCGCCGCCGGTCGTCTGCGCGAACCTGGTGCGCGTGGTGCCGCAGGTGATCGGCGAGCCGCCCCGCGACTACGGCTCGGCCGCCGAGTGGGCGACGCTGATCATGCCTCCCGCGGGCGGCTACGACTTCGGCAACCGCCGCGACGTGCGGCCCGACGAGCTGGTGGTCTTCAACGCCCTGTCCGACACCGCCGACACGACGAAGTGCACCAGCGATCCGGAAGACGGCCGCACCGGGCTCACCTGGCGCTGGCGGCTGATCGACGCGCCGCGCGGGGCGCTCAACCTGGCGCTCGCCGGCGCGACGACCTCGCAGGTCCAGCTGCGGCCGGTGGCGACGGGCGAGTACACGCTCGAGCTGACGGTCACCGACTCGCGGCAGAGCGCCACCACCGTCACCATGCGCTTCGCGGTCGCCATCAAGCAGGACCTGGTGGCCCAGCTCGAGTGGGAGGGCTACGCGGGCGTCGATCTCGATCTCCACCTCATTCGCCCGTCGGCGGTGACCGGCGGCGACCCCTTCACCGGCGCCTTCTCGTTCTTCAACGCCGGCACCGCGAACAAGACGTCGGGCGATCTCAACGGCTGGGCGCGGCGCAAGCGTGACGACAACACGCTCGCGGGCTTCGACTTCGACTGGGGCCTCAGCGGCTCGGCCGACGACCCGACGCTCAACCTCGACGACATCGGTGACGGGCAGCTCATCGAGAACGCCTCGCTCAACTACCCGGAGAACGACCCGCTGTGCGCCACCAGCGCGTGCACCTACCGGGTGATGGTCCACTACTTCGGCGACAAGCGCGCGCCGCTCGCGCCGCCGTCGTGCTTCGTCGATGGCGGCACCGGCTGTCTCGATGGTGAGGCGTGCTCGTGCGCGACCGACTTCCGCTGCGTGGCGAACGCGGCGCCGGCCAACGCGACGCCCAGCGGCTCGGGCAAGTGTTACGAGGCGCCGAAGCCGGTGGTGCGCCTGTTCTTCAAGGGCAGCCCCACGCCGGCGAACGTGATCCCGCTCGAGACGCTCACGCCTCCCGACGGGCTGGTGATCGGCGCGCCGTGCCAGCTGTGGCACGTGGCCGACGTGGCGTGGCCGGCGAAGACGGCGATCGGCTCACTGCCTGATGGGGGTACGCCGCCACCCGTCGTCACCGTGATGGGGGCCGATGGATCTGGTCGCATCACTTCGCCGTCGTTGGCGCGCTTCGGCACGCGGGCGGCGGGCGATCTCAAGTGCAGCCCCGACTCGGTGCAGGGCACGGTCGACTGGTACTCGCGGCAACCGTGACCGGGTGGTTCGGAAGAAAAAAGGGGCGCTCCACCGACAGCATGGAGCGCCCAGAAAGAGGGACGGGTCGGCGAACCGACCCGATCCCGTGAACCCTGGAGGGGAGGGGGGGACCCCAGGGTCCAACTCTTGAATCATCAGGAAAACGGAACCGCGTGGCGCTGCATTCCGTAGGCCTGCCCGAAAGTCAGACAATCATAAGGCTGCAGGGCCAAGTGAGCAACCCGGCGTCAAGTGAAAAGAGGAAGGGTTGAATCGCCTGAAAGATCAACGGGTTCAGGCGTTCGAGGAGGGATTGTGGCGCTCGTACCGCCGATTGGTCCCCTCCGGTCGGGCGGTGTTGCTCGCGGTCTCGGGCGGCCCTGACAGCATGGCGCTGCTGTCGGCTTCGGCGCGGATCGCGGGGCGTCTCGGGCTCCGCTTCGAAGTGGCGACAGTGGATCATTCTCTGCGCGAAGAATCGGCGGCCGAAGCAGCGCAGGTCGGAACCTTCGCCGCGTCGCTGGGGCTCCTTCACCACGTGCTGCGTGCGCCGGTGTCGACCACGGTGGGTCTCGAGGCGGCGGCGCGCGCGGTGCGCTACGAGGCGCTCGAGCGCTGCCGGTGTGAGCGACACCTCGACGTGGTGGCCACGGCGCACACCGCGACCGATCAAGCCGAGACGGTGTTGATGCGGTTGACGCGCGGCGCGGCGCTCGGGGGCGCGACGTCGATTCACGAAGCGCGGGCCGATCGGGTGATCCGCCCGCTGCTGTTCGCCACCCGCGACGAGGTCGAGGCCTGGGTGGCGGCGCTGGCGCTGCCGGTGGCGCACGATCCGATGAATGACGATCCACAGTTCCTGCGGGTGCGGTTGCGCCGGGAGGTGTTGCCGGTGCTCGAGCGCGCGGCAGGCCCCCACGCGGCGCGCGCGCTGGCCCGGTTCGCGGCCCTCGCAGGGGAAGACGAGGCGCTGCTGTCGGATCAGGCGCGCCACGCCCTGTCACGGGTGTCATGGCCCGACGGCTCGCTGGAGGCGGTGGCGGTGGCGGCGCTCGAGCGGCCGATCGCGCGGCGGGTGCTGGGCCAGTGGCTCGCCGCGCAGGGGGTGGCGCTCGACGCCGAGCTGATCGCCGACGCGCTGCGGGCGATCGAAGGGCACCGGACGGCGACGCTGCCGGGCGATCGGGTGCTCGCCTGCTTGAATGGCCGGGTGACCGTTCAGCCAGCCCCGGCGCGCACCCTTCACGCAACTTCATCCTGAACGCGCGGGCGTGCCGCGTTTTGATGCGTTAGAAGGTGGACCAGTCGTTCGACGAAAGGGTTTCGAACCGTGCGGAACAGCTACAAGACGATTGGCCTCTGGGTAGTCCTCATCGTCCTCTTCATCGCCTTCTACCAAATCTTCTCGGGCAAGACGGAGGTCCCCAAGCCGATCACCTACTCGGGCTTCCAGAAGATGGTCGCCGAGAAGAAGATCACCGCCGTCACCATCAAGGGTGACGTCTTCACCGGCACGCTCGCCGACAGCAACGAGCGCTTCACGGTGAACGGCCCGAAGCCCGACAGCCAGCTGCTCAAGGAGCTGCGCGACGCGAACGTCGACGTGACGATCGATCGCCCCGAAGAGAACAGCATGTGGGTGAACATCTTCGTGCAGTGGTTGCCGATCGTGTTCCTCTTCCTGTTCTTCATCTTCTTCATGCGCCAGCTCCAGGGCTCCGGCGGCAAGGCGATGACGTTCGGGAAGTCGAAGGCGAAGCTGCTCTCCGAGAGCCACAACAAGATCACCTTCGCCGACGTGGCGGGCATCGAGGAGTGCAAGGAAGAGCTCGAGGAGATCATCGCCTTCCTGAAGGACCCCAAGAAGTTCACCAAGCTCGGCGGCCGCATCCCCAAGGGCGTGCTGATGATGGGCTCACCCGGCACCGGCAAGACGCTGCTGGCCAAGGCGGTCGCCGGTGAAGCGGGCGTGCCGTTCTTCAGCATCTCGGGCTCGGACTTCGTGGAGATGTTCGTGGGCGTCGGCGCCAGCCGCGTGCGCGACCTCTTCGAGCAGGGCAAGAAGAACGCGCCGTGCATCATCTTCATCGACGAGATCGACGCCGTCGGCCGTCACCGTGGCGCCGGTCTGGGCGGCGGGCACGACGAGCGTGAGCAGACCCTCAACCAGCTGCTCGTCGAGATGGACGGCTTCGAGTCGAACGAAGGCGTGATCATCATCGCGGCCACCAACCGGCCCGACGTGCTCGACCCTGCGCTCCAGCGCCCGGGCCGCTTCGACCGCCGCATCGTCGTGCCCCGTCCGGACCTCAAGGGCCGCCTGGGCATCCTCAAGGTGCACACCCGCCGCGTTCCGCTGGCGGAAGAGGTGGATCTCGACGTCATCGCCCGAGGCACTCCCGGCATGACCGGCGCCGATCTCGAGAACCTGGTCAACGAGGCCGCGCTGTTCGCGGCGCGCGCCAACCGGGAACGCGTGACCAAGGCCGACTTCGATCAGTCGCGCGACAAGGTGATCATGGGGCCCGAGCGGCGCTCGATGATCATGAGCGAAGAGGAGAAGCGGAACACCGCGGTGCACGAGGCAGGGCACGCGCTGGTGGGCAAGCTGCTCCCCGGCTGCGACCCGGTGCACAAGGTGACCATCATTCCCCGTGGGCAGGCGCTGGGCCTGACGTGGTCGCTGCCGGTCGAAGATCAGCTCAACCGCTACAAGAAGGAGCTGATGGACGACCTGTGCATGATGCTCGGCGGCCGCATCGCCGAAGAGCTGGTGTTCGGTGAGCTCTCGGCCGGCGCGTCCAACGACATCGAGCGCGTCACCAGCCTGGCCCGCGCGATGGTCACCCGCTGGGGCATGAGCGAGAAGATGGGCCCGCTCACCTTCGGCAGCCGTGACGGCGAGGTGTTCCTCGGGCGCGATCTGGGCAGCCGCCCCGACTACTCCGAAGACACCGCGCGGCAGATCGACACCGAGGTGCGCGGCATCGTGATGGGCTCGTACGAGCGCGCGAAGAAGCTGCTCCACGAGAACCTCGACACCCTCAAGCGCATCGCCGACGCCCTGATGGAATACGAGACCATCGACGCGGCCGACCTCGACCTGCTGGTGGCGGGCACTCCGCTGACCCGCGAGAAGCCGGCGCCCCGGCTGACCTCGAACATGCCGAAGGACGAGAAGAAGAAAGACAAGCGCATCCTCGACGCGCTCGACGGCCTGCCCGGGAAGATCGAGCCGGGGACGGCCTGAGGTGATCTGGGCCCGGCCGCTCTGCAGCACCGACGCCGCCGCCCTGTGGATTCGCTCCAGCCTCACTCCGCAAGGGGTGGGGCTGTTGCGTTCCGGGCTGGAGCTGCCCGCGCTCGTCACCGGCCTCGACGACGCCAGCCGTGAGCTGCTGGCCGAGCTGGTCGGCGCGGCGTGGGTGGGCGGCTCGGGTGACGCGGCGGTGATCCGCTGCTCCCCGTTGCTGCTCGAGAGCTGGATCTCCCGCCTGCGCCCCACGCTGGAGCTGCGCTTCGCGCTCGAGCGGCTGCGGCACCTCGACGCGCCGCGCGCCGCCACCAGCCTGGGCGGCCGGCCCTTCGCCTGGGGCACGCGGACCTTCGTGATGGGCATCATCAACGTCACGCCCGACTCCTTCAGTGACGGAGGCCGGCACCTCGAGACCGCGGCGGCGATCGCCCACGGTCAGGCGCTGGCGAAGGCGGGGGCCGATCTGCTCGACGTCGGCGGCGAATCGACGCGGCCGGGCGCGGCGCCGGTGAGCGAGGCCGACGAGCTGGCGCGGGTGGTTCCGGTGATCGAGGGCCTGCGGTCGACCGGGGTGCCGATCTCCATCGACACCGTGAAGCCGGTGGTGGCGCGCGCGGCGATCGCAGCGGGCGCGACGCTGGTCAACGACGTGAGCGGGCTGCGAGAAGACGCGATGATCTCGGTGATCGCCGAGACCGGGGCCAGCGCCTGCGTGATGCACCTGCGCGGCACGCCCGAGACGATGCAGTCGCAGACCGCGTACGACGACGTGGGCGGCGAGGTGCTCGACGCGCTCGAGCGTGCGCTGCGGCGGGCGACGGCGGGCGGCATCGCGCGCGACAAGCTGTGGGTTGACCCGGGCATCGGCTTCGCGAAGACGGCGTCACAGAACCTGTTCCTCATGCAGCGGGCGATCGATCTCCGGTTGCTCGGCGCGCCGGTGCTGTGGGGCGTGAGCCGCAAGGCCTTCCTCGGGGGGCTGACCGGCGGCAAGCCGGCGCCCGAGCGGGTGGTGGCGAGCGCGGCAGCGGCGGCGGTGTTGGCGGCGACGGGCGCGGTCGACGTGGTGCGCGTGCACGACGTCGAGGCGACGCGCGACGCGCTGGCGGTGGCCGACGCGGTGCGCGCGGCGCGTGACGGTGGGGCCCGCTTCCACGGCTGAAGTTGGGGCTGGATTTCCTCGCCGATTTCACCCGATACAGCCGCCGCACATGTCCGACTCGACGAAGCACCCGAGGCTCTTTGGCACCGACGGCGTCCGCGGCGTCGCCAACGTCTTCCCCATGACCGCGGAGATCGCGATGTCGCTGGGGCGCGCGCTGGCGTACCTCATTCGCAACGGCGAGCACCGCCACCGGGTGATCATCGGCAAGGACACCCGCCTGTCGGGCTACATGATCGAGCAGGCGCTGTCGGCCGGCATCATGTCGATGGGCGTGGACGTGCTGCTGGTCGGCCCGATGCCCACGCCGGCGGTGGCCCACCTCACCAGCTCGATGCGCGCCGACGCGGGCGCGGTGATCTCGGCGAGCCATAACCCGTACCAGGACAACGGCATCAAGTTCTTCTGGCGCGATGGCTTCAAGCTGCCCGACGAGACCGAGCTGAAGATCGAGCAGCTGATCTTCGAGAAGTCGCTCGACTCGCTGCGCCCCACGGCCGAGGCGATCGGCGGCGCGACCCGGCTCGACGACGCGCAGGGCCGCTACATCGCGCAGGTGAAGTCGACGTTCCCCCGCGAGCTGACCCTCGAGGGCCTGACGCTGGTGGTCGATTGCGCGAATGGCGCCGCGTACAAGGTGGCGCCGACCGCGCTCAAGGAGCTCGGCGCGAAGGTGATCGAGCTGGGCGTCGAGCCCGACGGCAAGAACATCAACCACGAGTGCGGCGCGCTGCACCCCGACGCGCTCTCGAAGGCGGTGCTCAAACACAAGGCGCACCTGGGCATCGCGCTCGACGGTGACGCCGATCGGCTGATCGTCGTCGACGAGAAGGGCAAGGTGGTCGACGGCGACGCGATCATGGCGATCTGCACCGGCGAGCTGGTGGCGCGCAAAGAGCTGGCGAAGAAGACGCTGGTCTCCACCGTGATGAGCAACATCGGCCTCGAGCGCGCGGTGGCGAAGTGGGGCGTGAAGGTGGTGCGCACCAAGGTCGGCGATCGCTACGTCGTCGAGGAGATGCGCAAGCACGGCTACTCGCTGGGCGGCGAGCAGTCGGGCCACCTGGTGTTCATCGATCACGCGACGACCGGTGACGGCACGCTCGCGGCGCTGCAGGTGCTGGCGGTGATGTGCCGCGCCGGCAAGCCGATGAGCGAGCTGACGAAGATCTTCGAGCCGGTGCCGCAGGTGCTCCTGAACGTGATGGTCAAGGAGAAGCGGGAGCTCTCGAACCTCCCCACCGTGCAGAAGGTGATCGCCGGCGTGGAGAAGAAGCTCGGCAAGGACGGCCGCGTGCTGGTGCGCTACTCGGGCACCGAGCCGAAGGTTCGGGTGTTGGTGGAAGGCGTCGACGCGAAGAAGATCAAGCAGCACGCGGAAGAGATCGGTGACTCGCTCCGCAAGGCGCTGGGTGCATGATCCACTTTCGCGACGAGGGGGAAGGGCGGCCGCTGGTGCTGCTCCACGGGCTGGGGGCTTCGGCTCGCGTGTTCGACCCTCTCTTCGCCAGGCGGGGTGAGCGGCGGTTCATCAGCGTCGATCTCCCGCGCACGGCGCGCTCGGGGCACTGGGCCGACTCGACGCCGCGGGCGATCGCCGACGGGCTGCTGAAGTTCCTCGACTCGCGGCAGGTGTCGTCCTTCGAGCTGTTCGGCCACTCGTTTGGTGGGCTGGTGGCGCTGCAGCTCGCGGCGAGCGTGCCGGCGCGGGTGCTCACGCTCACCGTGGCCAGCGCGCCCGCGATGGGGCTGCCGACCGAGCTCCGGCTGTTGCTGGCCAACCCCTTCGCGGACATGACGATGTCGTGGTTCGGCCGCTTCCCGGTGTGGCGGCCCGCGCTCAAGAGCTACCTGTCGATGATCTGGGGCGATGCGGGGAAGCTCAGCGAGGGCCACCTCTCGCTCTACGAAGAGGCGCTGCGCGCGCCGGGCTTCAACGAGGGCATGCTCGAGGCGTTGCGGGCGGTGGGCGACTTCAAGCTGCCCGCGGTCGAGCTGGCGCGCGCGCCCTTCGAGAAGCGGCTCATCTGGGGAGAGAAAGATCGGCTGGTGTCGCCCATCGTCGGCGAGCAGCTCGCGGCGGCGATCGGCGGGCGGTTGACGGTGTGGAACGGCGTCGGTCACTGCGTGCCGGAAGAGGCGCCCGACGGGCTGTTCATCGCGCTGACGAGCTGAGCCTTCCCCGAATGCGACGGGGCGGAAGTTCGGGTGTATGAAAACCGCCATGCCCCAGCGTCTTGGAGTCAACGTCGATCACGTCGCCACCCTCCGTCAGGCCCGCCGGACGACGTACCCCGATCCCGTCACCGCCGCCGCCATCGCCGAGCTCGCGGGCGCCGCGCAGATCACCATCCACCTCCGCGAAGATCGCCGGCACATTCAGGAGCGCGATCTGCGCGTGCTGCGCCAGACGGTGCAGACGCTGCTGAACCTCGAGATGGCCGCCACGCAGGAGATGGTGAAGATGGCCTACGAGCACAAGCCCGACATGGTGACGCTGGTGCCCGAGCGCCGCGAGGAGGTCACCACCGAAGGTGGGCTCGACGTGAACTCGCAGAAGGACGCGATCGGGAAGATCGTGAAGAACCTGAAGGACGGCGACATCCTCGTCTCGCTCTTCATCGACCCCGACCTCGATCAGGTGAAGGCGTCGCACAAGGTGAGCGCCGATCGCATCGAGCTCCACACCGGCCGGTACTGCGAGGCGCGCACCGACAAGGATCGCCAGCGCGAGTTCAACCGCATCGTCGACGCGGCGAAGGCGGCGGGGAAGCTGGGCCTGGGCTGCGCGGCCGGCCACGGGCTGCACTACGAGAACGTGCGCGCCATCGCGAAGCTGCCGGAGATCGACGAGCTCAACATCGGCCACTCGATCGTCGCCCGCGCGGTGATGGTGGGCTTCGATCGTGCGGTGCGCGAGATGGTGGAGATCCTGAGGAACCCGTGAAGCGCGCGCTGACCGCCGTCGAGATGCGCGCCGTCGACGCGGCGTCGGCCGAGCACGGCATGCCCGGCTCGGTGCTGATGGAGAACGCGGGCGAGGCGCTGGCGCAGGTGTCGCTCCAGCAGGCGGGCCCCGGCGGGCGCTTCTTCGTGCTGTGCGGCATGGGGAACAACGGTGGGGACGGGCTGGTCGCGGCGCGCAAGCTGGCGGGCCTCGGCCGCGCGGTGTTCTGCGAGCTGACCGGCGAGGGCGCGGCGCTCAAGGGCGACGCGGCGCGGAACTTCGAGGCCCTGAAGGCGAGCGGGCTCGAGATCGCGCCCATCAACCCCGACCTGATGGCGGGGCCGGGTGACGTGGTGATCGACGCGCTGCTCGGCACCGGGCTCAGCCGCGCTCCCGAGGGGCGCATCGCCGACGCCATCGGGCGCATCTCGGCGTGGCGCGCTGCGGGCGCGAAGGTGGTCTCGGCGGATCTTCCGTCGGGGCTCGACAGTGACACCGGCGTGCCGCGCGCTCCGTGCGTCACCGCCGATCTCACGTTGGCCTTCGGGTACGCGAAGTGCGGCCAGGTGATCGAGCCGGGCGCGAGCCGCTGTGGCCGGCTGGAGATCATCGACATCGGCATTCCCCGCGCGGCCGAGCAGGTGCTGCACGAGCGGCCGCTGTTCATGCTCGAGGAGGCCGACGTGCGTGGGCGGGTGCCGAAGCGCTCCGCCGACTCGCACAAGGGCACTTACGGGCACGTGCTGATCATCGGCGGGAGCTGGGGCAAGACGGGCGCCGCGGCGTTGGCGGCGCGCGGTGCGCTGCGAGGTGGGGCCGGGCTGGTGACGGTCGCCACGCGCCCCGAGGCGCTGATCCCCGTGATGCAGCACGCGCCCGAGGTGATGGGCGTGGAGCTGATCAACGAGGGGCCGCTCGGTCATCGCGATCTCAACGCGCTGCTGGACGCCGCCGAAGGCAAGGACGCGGTGGTGATCGGCCCGGGCATTCATCGCGGCGACGACACCGCCACGCTGCTCGGCGCGCTGCTCGAGGAGCTGACCGTGCCGTGCGTCATCGACGCCGACGGGCTCAACGCGCTGGCCGGAAACCTGGGGCTACTCCAGCGCGCGCGCAGCGAGCTGGTGTTGACGCCGCACCCCGGTGAGATGTCGCGGCTGCTGGGGCTGAGCACCGCCGAGGTCCAGGCCAACCGCGTCTCGTTGGCGCGCGCGTTCGCGAAGGACCATCAGGTGATGCTGGTGCTCAAGGGCGCCCGCTCGTTGATCGCCCGGCACGACGGCACGGTGTTCGTGAACACCACGGGCAATGCGGGCATGGCCACGGGCGGCACGGGCGACGTGTTGTCAGGGCTGTGCGGTGCGTTGCTCGCCCAGGGCCTGTCGACCGAAGACGCGGCGATCGTCGGCACGTGGGTGCACGGGCTGGCCGGCGACCTGGCGAAGGAACGGCACGGCGAGATGGGGTTGATCGCCTCCGACGTGATCGAGGGGCTGGGCGAGGTGTGGCGCCGGTGGGGCCGATGACGACGCTGGTCAGTGACGGCCCTGAGCGCACCTTCGCCCTCGGACGCGCGCTGGGCGCGGTGCTGCTCGACGCCGATTTCGTCGGTTTGAGTGGACAGCTCGGCGCAGGCAAGACGCTCTTCTCGCGCGGCGTGGCCGAGGGGGCGGGCGTGCCGCTCGACGACGTCTCGAGCCCGACGTACTCGATCGTGCAGAGCTACCGCGGCCGCCTCGCGTTGCACCACGCCGATCTCTACCGGCTGCAGTCCGACGCGGACCTGTTCTCGACCGGCTACTTCGATCTGCTCGAGGGCGAAGGCGCCTTTCTCGTGGAGTGGATCGATCAGATCGCCGGCGCGGCGCCCGATGACTGCTTGCGGATCTCCATCACCGTCAGCGCCCCGGAGGCCCGCGCGCTCGAGCTGAAGACCTCGGGGCCGAAGAGCGAAGCGCTCGTGGCGCGGTGGCTGGCGGCGATCACCAACTGAGCGCGAAGGCGGCCCCGCCCGGGGTCGGCACCAGCATCCACGTGGTGCTCGTGCTGTTCGCAGCGCCCACCTGGCGGACGAGACCGAGGATGAACGTCGCGACGCTCGCGGCCTGGAGCACGCCGTCGACGACCAGCAACGTCACCCCGGCCACGGTCTGGTTTCGGCGGTCAGCGAGCGCGATGAAGGGGCCGGCGACCGGCACGTACAGGCCGCGCAACGAGCTCGTCTGCGCGGGGAAGACGGGCAGGAAGGCGACGGTCTCTCCGATCAGCGCGGCGCCGACGCTGGCCAACCACGTCGTCGCGAAGGCGGAGGCGCCTCCGATGATCAACCCTCGGCCGACCGCGTCTCGTTGGGGGCGGGCTGGGCGACCGACTCCACGGGCGCGGCGGACAGCACGAGCAGGGTGAGGGCGAGGAACATGCCGTCGGTCCTAACAGCCAGTCGTCTTCACGCCTTCAGGAACTTCACGAGCGCCGGGTTCACGTGCTCGGGGCGCTCCGACTGCACGAAGTGACCGCAGTTGGGCACCTGCTCGACGCGAAGTCGCGGCACGTAGCGCTCGGTGCCGGGCACCAGGTCGGCGTAGCCCAGCGCGGGATCCTTCATGCCCCAGATCAACAGCGTCTCGGCGGTGATGTCGTCGTAGACCGGCTGGGAGAACGGGTGCGTCAGGCTGTGGCCGACGATGGTGCGGTACCAGTCGACCATCGCCTTCGCGGCGCCCGGGCGTTGAATGCCGTCGCGGAAGGGCCGCAGCTCTTCAGGCGAGCAGTGGTGGCGATCGATCGACGAGGCCTTCAGCGTGCGCACCAGGTTGCCGGCGTCTTTTCGCGTCAGCAGCCACTCCGGCACGCCGGGCACGAGGAAGAAGAAGAAGTACCAGCTCTTCTTGAGCTGCGAGAGCGAAGGCGCGCTGAGCAGCTTCTTCCGCATCACCACCGGGTGGGGGCAGTTGAGCACCACCAGCCGCTCGCAGGACTCGGGGCGCTTCGACGCGAGGTGCCAGGCGACGCCGCCGCCCCAGTCGTGGCCGACGATCTTCGCGCGTCGCTCGCCGAGGCTCTCGATGAGGTGACAGACGTCGTCGGCGAGGGTGTCGAGATCGTAGGGCCCGTGCTTGTCGGTCTCGCCGTAGCCGCGCAGGTCGGGCGCGATCACCCGGAACCCGGCGTCGGCCAGCGGCTGGAGTTGGTAGCGCCACGACCACCAGTTCTCGGGGAAGCCGTGCAGCAGCACCACCAGCGGGCCCTGGCCCACCTCGACGTAGTGCATGCGCAGGCGAGGCAGGTCGACGAAGTGATGCGTGACCGCGAGGTCGGTGGGCTTCATGCGGAGATGGGTCGCACCTTGAGCTGCATGGCCTCGTCGATGGTGACGAGCGAGTCCTGAGGCACTTCCTGCCACTCGGCGCCGGCGAGCGGGAGCTCGGTGCTGGCGATGGCGGCGAAGGTCGGCGACGAAGCCATGAAGAGCGTGCGGTCGCGACGGGTGCAGAAGAAGCGGGTGCCGTCGGTGACGAGGAAGTTCATCGCCGAGCGCTTGCCCTCGGTGGCGTCGTCGCAGATCGCCTCTGCGGTACGGAAGGTGCGCATCAGCGCGTCGGCCACGTCTTCGAAGCCGGTGCGATCGCCGAGCTGGGTGCGGAACAGCGCGAAGCAGCGCTCGGAGTCGGTCTCGCCTTTCAGCTCGGCGCGGAAGTGCGGAGCGATCGCCTCTTCGAAGCGCGCGCGGTGCGACTCGAAGTGTTTGAGCGTGCCGTTGTGCATGAACACCCACGGCTTCGCGAGGAAGGGGTGGTTGTTCCGCTGGTGCACCGTGCCGACCGACGCGAGGCGAATGTGCACCGCCATCGACTGCACGTGCTGCGCGCCGAGGGAGTGGAATCGATCGCTGCGCTCAGCCGACTCGACCTGCCGCTCGAGCACCGGGCCCTCGGGCTCGAAGATCGCCACGCCCCAGCCATCTTTGTGTTCTGCCGCGAGCTTCCGGAGACCGTCGAAGGCGGGTTTGACGGACAGCGGCTGCGCAGAGCGGACGGCGAAGATGCGGCACATGGGGCGCCGGACTTGTAACGCCCGCAGCCACCGCTTTCAAAACAGGTTCGGCGGGTCAGAAGATCGGCTGGCCGGCCTTGATCACGTGCACCACGTCGTTCATCGCGAAGTGGTACGGCAGCGCGCGGTAGCTGTCGGCGCCGAAGATCACGAGATCGGCCGGGGCGCCCACCTGCAGGCGGCCCAGCTCGGGCGCGGCGATGGCGTCAGCGGCGTGACGCGTGAAGCCCAGGTACGCCTCGGCGGGGGTGAGCCCGTTCTCGACGCACGCCAGGCCCATCGAGAGGAACACGTTCTCGGAGTGCGAGCTGCCGGGGTTGCAGTTGGTGCACAGCGCGACCCGCACGCCGGCGTCACACAGGGCGCGGCCCGGAGCGAAGGGGCGCGCCTTCGCGAACAAGGTCGAGGTCGGCGCGAGCACGGCCACGGTGCCGGCCTTCGCCAACGCGGCGATGCCTTCGGCGGAGATCTGCTCGAGGTGATCGGCGGTGACGGCGCCCAGCGACGCGGCGAGCTGCGCGCCCCCGTTAGCGGTGAGCTGATCGACGTGCAGGCGCGGCAGGAGCCCCAGCGCGCGGCCGGCCTCCATGCACGCGCGCGCCTCGTCGTGGGTGAAGGCGGTCTGCTCGACGAACGCGTCGTTGAAGCGGGCCAGCTTCTCGCGGGCGACGATCGGCAGCAGCTCGTCGATCACCTGCTTCACCCACGCGGCGCGATCGGCCTTGAACTCCGCCGGCACCGAGTGGAGCGCGAGCACCGTGCCCACGAGGGAGATCGGCTGGAGCTCGCCCAGCTTGCGGATCACCCGCAGCATGCGCAGCTCGCTGTCCACGTCGAGGCCGTAGCCGCTCTTCACCTCGGCGGTGGTGACGCCGTGGCGCAGCAACCGGCTGAGGCGGGGGAGGGCGAGCTCGATCAGCTCCTGCTCGCTGGCGGCGCGGGTGGCGGTGACGGTGCGCGCGATGCCGCCGCCGGCCGCGGCGATCTCCAGGTACGACTTGCCCTGGCAACGCTGCTCGAACTCACCGGACCGGTCGCCGGCGAACACCACGTGGGTGTGGCAGTCGACGAAGCCGGGGCCCACGAAGCCGCCGCGGGCGTCGATCTCGATCTCCCCGCGCGCCGGCGGCTCGACGCCGAGCCACGCGATGCGCCCGTCACGGATGCCGATCGAGCAGCCCACGATGGGCGCCAGCTTCTCTTCGGCGCGGCCGTCACCGGTGCAGGTGACGACCTCCGAGGCGCCGGTGACGAGGAGATCGAACCGGTCCATCAGACCGTGACGCCCGGGATCTTCACGCCGCGTTCCTTCGCCGCCGTGATCGCCTCGTCGTAGCCGGCGTCGACGTGGCGGATGACACCCATGCCGGGATCAGAGAGGAGCGTGCGCTCGATGCGCCGCGCCGCGCCTTCGGTGCCGTCGGCGACGATCACCTGACCGGCGTGCAGCGAGTAGCCGATGCCCACGCCGCCGCCGTGGTGGAACGAGACCCACGACGCGCCGTTCACGGCGTTGATCATCGCGTTCAAGATCGGCCAGTCGGCGACCGCGTCGGTGCCGTCCTTCATGGCTTCGGTCTCGCGGTTGGGCGAGGCGACGGAGCCGCAGTCGAGGTGATCGCGGCCGATGACGATCGGGGCCTTCACCTTGCCGGTGCGCACCAGCTCGTTGAACATCAGGCCGGCCTTGTGGCGCTCGCCGTAGCCGAGCCAGCAGATGCGCGCGGGCAGGCCCTGGAACTTCACCTTCTCGCCGGCCATCTTGAGCCAGCGCACCATGTGCTTCTTCTCGGGGAAGAGCTCCATCAGCGCGTCATCGGTGACCTTGATGTCGGCGGGATCACCCGACAGCGCCACCCAGCGGAACGGGCCTTCGCCGCGGCAGAACATCGGGCGGATGTACGCGGGCACGAAGCCGGGGAAGTCGAAGGCGTTCTCGACGCCGCCCTTCACCGCGCCGGCGCGCAGGTTGTTGCCGTAGTCGAAGACGTGGCAGCCCATCTCCTTGAAGGCGAGCATCGCGCGCACGTGGTCGGCCATCGAGCGGTGGGCGCGATCGACGTACTGCTTCGGGTCAGACTTGCGCAGCTCGGCGGCGGCCTCGAGCGACAGTCCGGCGGGCACGTAGCCGGCGAGCGGATCGTGGGCGGAGGTCTGATCGGTGACCAGGTCGGGCTTGAAGCCGCGCTTCACCAGCTCGGGCAGCACCTCGGCGCAGTTGCCGATCACGCCGATCGACTTCGCCTGCTTCGCGTCTTTGGCGGCCTTCACCAGCGCGAGCGCCTCGTCGAGATCCTTCGCGATCACGTCGAGGTAGCGGGTCTCGATGCGGCGCTGGGCGCGGGTGGGGTCGACCTCCACGGCGAGCATCACGCCGCCGGCCATGGTGCACGCCAGCGGCTGCGCGCCGCCCATGCCGCCGAGGCCACCGGTGAGCACCACGCGGCCGGCGAGATCGTCGGTGCCGAAGTGGGTGCGGCCGGCCTGCACGAAGGTCTCGTAGGTGCCCTGCAAGATGCCCTGCGTGCCGATGTAGATCCACGAGCCGGCGGTCATCTGGCCGTACATCATGAGGCCGCGCTTCTCGAGGTCGCGGAAGTGTTCCCAGGTGGCCCACTGGCCGACGAGGTTCGAGTTGGCGATCAGTACGCGCGGGGCGTCGACGTGCGACTTGAAGATGCCGACCGGCTTGCCGGACTGCACGAGCAGGGTCTCGTCGTCGGCGAGGTTCTGCAGCGACTTGATGATGCGATCGAAGCTGGGCCAGTCGCGGGCGGCTTTGCCGGTGCCGCCGTAGACGACGAGATCCTGCGGGCGCTCGGCCACGTCGGGATCGAGGTTGTTCATCAGCATGCGGAGGGCGGCTTCCTGCACCCAGCCCTTGCACGACAGTTGGCTTCCACGCGGCGCGCGCACTTCTCGGGGTCCACTCATGGCGCGGAGGTATAGACCAGCGCTTCTGCTCTCGGCTAAGGCCGAAACATGACGCGTCAGGTCGCGCTGGGAGCGGTCGTTGCCTTTGCGGTCACGGTGTTGGTGTTGTCGGTGTGGACGCCGTCGGGTCCGCCTCCGCCGACGCCGGAGCAGCTCGCGCCGCCGCCGGTGCCGCCGCGCGCGGTCGTGCCGATGACGCCGGCGCTGATGGTGAACACCGAGAAGCTGCGGGAGTTGACGCCCTCGCGCACGCGGCTGGTGCCGATGATGCTCGTCACCGACGCCGGAACGGGTCCGTGAGAGCAGGGTGGGTGCTGGTGTTGGCAGGGTGTGCGACGGCGCCCGCGCCGGTGGTGACGCCGGTCGAGCCGGTGGCTCCGGTGGTGGCGGTCGATGCGCAGGCGCCGATGCGCGCGGTGGTGCGGGCCTTCGTCGCGGCGGCGGAAGCGAAGGAGTTCGAGGTGGCGCGAGGGCTGCTCGTGAGGTCGCTGCGCGAGCGGTACTCGGGGGCGTTGTTGGCGAGGGATTTTGGGGCGGAGCCGCTCGCCGCGGCTCGGGTGGCGCAGATCAAGGCGAAGGTCGACGGCGCGTTCGTCGAGCGCGGTGAGTCGGCGTCGCTGAGCTGGGCCGAGGGGCGGGCGGTGCGGTTGGCGCGGGAAGAAGGCGAGTGGCGGATCTCCGCGCTGGAGTAGTGATGCTGGTCTGATGGGGCGCTTGCGGCTTCGACGCGGAGCCTGCGTCTCCTGCGATCGGCACAGGTCGTCTGCTTCGGAGTGCTCTTGCTCCCCCCCCCACTCCCATCCTCGCCCCCAGGGGCGAGGGGTGCGCTCTGGGCCGCGCGGCCCAGGCGGGACTCCGAGTCGGATGTGGCGTCGTCCCAGTGAAATTGCAGTACCAACCGGCGAGGGTTCATCCACCGCTGGGCCGCTCGACGGTTTGGAATGCGCCAGAGCGAACCGCTCAGTCACTGCTGGCGACCTGCAAGACCAAACCGGCAGTGCTTGAGCGTTTCGCTCTGCCAGAAGCCAAACCGTCGAGCGCCGACGGCTGCTCAATCGACAGCGAGTGGTCCTGCAATTTCGCTGCGCCAAGGCCCCATCCTCCTCGGAGCCTCGCTTGGGCCGCGCGGCCCAGAGCGCACCCCTCGCCCCTGGGGGCGAGGATGGGAGTGGGGTGGGAGCAAGAGCACTCCGAAGCAGACGACCTGTGCCGATCGCAGGAGACGCAAGCTCCTCGTCGAAGGCGCCCCCTCTCACCCGACCAGCACCTACTTCAAGAACTCCCCGAGCCGCCCACTGAGCCCGAGGTGCGCCGCCGCCGCCTCGAGCATCTTCTTCTCCTTCGCGTCGACCTTCCCGTCGGCGAGCGCGACCTGCACCAACTCCCGCAGGAACGACTCCGCCTCCGTCGAGCCCTTGACGATCAACTTGTTGAACATCGAGTTCGGCGGGGCGTTGAGCGCGAGCTCGACGTTCGCCCACGGCACCCCCCAGCGCTCCGACGCCATCTTGAGCAGCGCCTTTTCCTTCGCGTCGACCACGCCGTCGGACATCGCCATCGCGCACATCAGGTAGACGAGGCGCTCGCGCTCGTCCTTGTCAGGCACCTTCTGCGCCGCCGGTGACGCGCGCGACGTCGCCGGCTGGCCACCCTTCGAGCGCCACCACTCCCAGCTCCCGAAGTCCTGCATCACCCAGTCCTTCTCACCGGAGCTGAGCAGCGCCCCGCAGAACTCGCAGCTCGGCTGCCCGTTGTCCGTCAGCGGCGCCGCGCAGTTGGGGCAGCGGTTGGTCGACATGCCGTGGTCGGCCGACGTCATCGCCCCGCTCGCGCGCTCGAGCAGCATCACGTACCGCTGCGGCTGGCTCGGCAGGGCAGGGGGCTTTCCACCCTTCGGTCCGATGCCGATCTTCGCGCTCCACTTGATCTCGACCGCCGCGATGTCCTTGCCGTTGGCCTGCGTGAGCTGCTGCGTGTTCACCCCACCGACCGCGCACTCCACGAAGAACTTCTGCTTCCCCTGCGCGGTGAGGTGATCGATGCCGCCCTTCACCTCCGCCTGGAACGCCGGCACCGCCACCTTGGCCAGCCGCCCCGCGTCCGACAGCGTCTGCGACTCCACCCACTTCCAGAACAACAGCGACGCGCGATCCTCGAGCGCCTCGGTGGTGAGCGACGGGTCGCTCTGACGCGCCTTCGCGAAGCCCTCCGGCACCATGGGGTGCGGCTGGAACTGCGAGCCCTGGGTGATCTCCGCCAGCACCCAGTCGTAGTTGCCGGAGTTCACGATCGCCCCGCAGAACTCACAGGTGTTCGCCGCGCCACCTTCGAACGGCGCGCCACAGTTGGGGCACTTGCCCTGGCTCGTGTCGCCCTCGACCTTGGTCTGCGTGCCGGGCTTGCGCACGAACGTCCACACCTCGGTGAACTGCTCGGGCTTCTTCTTGCGCGCGAGCGCCAGCGCCTGCTCGTCGGTGAAGTTCGCCGGCGCGTCGTCATCGCAGAGCTGCGCCGTCACGCGAATGTGCACCGAGTCGTACGAGTCGTTCTGCTCGAGCCCGATGATCTGCAGATCCACCACCTGGGGATCGGCGATCGCGTCGCGCACGCCCAGCAGCTCCATCAGCTTCAGCTGCGTCACCAAGCGCTGGAAGGTGGCGTCAGACAGGTACTTCCGCACCGGCTCGAGGTTGCGCTTGAACCACGCGTCCTGCAGCTCGAGGAACTCGCGCTTGGTGCGATCGAAGAACTTCATGAGGTCGAAGTTCGGGTCCTTCGCCTTCAGCGCCGCCACCCAGCCCTCGACCGCCGACGCGCTCACCGAGGTGCGCCGCTCGCTCTCGGCCTTGTCGATCGCCTTGCGGGTCGACGTGTCGCCATCGTTCATCCGCTTCCACACGAAGTAGCCGATCACCACGCAGATGGTCAGCGGAATGCCCACCGCCGGGTGGCGGATGATCAGCCACAGCAAGATGTCGACGATGAAGCTCGCGTCACCACCGCCGCCGGAGTCGTTCGAGGAGTTCCCCGAGTCGAAGTTCTCACCGCCACCAATGCGCGCGAAGGCGTTGATCGCGGTGAGGACCACGAGGGACAGGACGAGCGGCGAGAGTCGAGCTATCCAACGAGCGCGCATCTTCATGGGCGCGGAACTTACCCAACGGAGTCACCACCGCATGTCGGAATTCATCGTCGAGGCTCATGGCGCGTACGAGACGTGGACCATCAACGGCGAGGCGAAGCGCAACGCCCTGTCTCGCGCGATGGTCAACGAGCTGGCGGCCAACGTCGCGCGGGTGTCGGGGGCCGAGCGCGCGGTGCGGGCGGTGGTGCTGCGCGGCGCAGGCGTGAAGGCGTTCTGCGCCGGGGCCGATCTGAAGGAACGCGCCACCATGTCGCCCGCCGAGGTGACCGCTTTCCTGTCGCTGATGCGCAAGACCTTTCGGGCGCTCGAGCAGTCCGACTGCGTGTTCATCGCCTTCGTGAACGGCGCGGCGTTCGGGGGCGGCACCGAGCTCTCGTTGTGCTGCGACGTGCGGGTGATCGCCGCCGAGGCCGAGATGGGCCTGACCGAGGTGAAGCTGGGCATCATTCCCGGCGCCGGCGGCACGCAGCGCCTGCCGCGGCTGGTGGGGAAGGGCGTCGCGAAGGAACTCATTCTCACTGGGCGGCGCGTGTCGTCGGCGGAGGCGGTATCGATCGGGCTCGCCTCGCGCGTGGGCACCCAGGAAGACGCCGAGGCGATCGCGAAGGCCATCTGCGAGAACGCGCCGATCGCCGTGTCGCTGGCCAAGCACGCCATCGACGAAGGCGCCCACCTCGAGCTCGACGTCGCGCTGGAGCTCGAGCACCAGCTCTACCTCAAGACGATCGGCACCGAAGATCGCCTCGAGGGGCTCAAGGCCTTCGCCGAGAAGCGCCCGCCGGTGTACCGAGGCCGCTGACTACAGCGTCCTGAGATCCCGAAAGGGGTCATAGACGACGATGCCCAGGCCTCGGGTGTGGTCGACGTTGCGGGTGGAGAGGGGCAGCCCATGCGCCTGCGCCGTCGCGACGACGAGCAGATCGCGCACCTCGACCGAACGTCCGGTGCGTTGCGCCGCCGACTCGATCCGGGCGGCCGCCAGCGCGACGTTGGCGTCGACCGGCAACACCACCAGCACTCTCAGCAGCTCCGCCAGCCAGCCTTCGAGGAAGGTGCGGCGCTTGCCTCGTGGCATGCGCTCGATTCCACGAGACAGCTCGTAGATTGAAATGGACGAGGTGGCCGGGGCCACGAGTCCGCGGAACCACTCCACCACTCGCGCGTCGGGCGCCGGGCGGGCGAGCTCGCTGAGCACGTTGGTGTCGATGACGAACCGTTGCTCGATCATTCGTCGTCCGCGAACGGGTCGACAGGGCGAAGCGCGGCAGGCTCAGGCTCGAACTCGACGCCCTTCACCTTCAGCCTCTTCCGCAGGAGGTCCAGGCGGACGAAGAAGTCCTCGAAGGGCGTCGTTTGCCCGGCGACGGGCTGCGCAGTGTTCACGGGCACCAACTGCGCGACGTCATGGCCTCGGTTGTGGATGAGCACCGGCTGATGGTCGACCTCACGCAGCAGCCGAGAGAGCTGGCTCTTGGCCTGGGCCACGCTGACGCGCACGGGTGGGGTCGCTGGGCTGCGCTTCATGACCAAAGTAGTCATCGAAGTGGTCACCAGAGTCAACCGACGGGCTGGCGGTGGGCCCCGGTTCCCCGACGACGGCGTATGGAAAATTCGACGCGCTGCGTCCGGCGATCGCCGTGTCAGGCGCGAGCGAACTCTGTATATGGCGCGCCATGGAATTCGAGCTGCCCGACGACATTCTGGCCCTGAAGAAGACGGTGAAGGACTTCTGCGAGAAGCGCGTGAAGGACAAGGCGCGCGAGTGGGATCACCACGAGAAGTTCCCCCTGGAGATCGTGCGCGAGCTCGGCCAGCTCGGCTTGATGGGCATTCGCATCGGCGAGGAGTTCGGCGGCGCCGGCATGGGCGCGATGGCGGTGGCCGCGGTGGTCGAAGAGATCGCCCGCTACGACGGCTCGCTGGCCCTGACGGTGGCCTCGCACAACGGCCTCGGCACCTCGCACATTCGCCTCTTCGCCAACGACGCGCAGAAGAAGAAGTACCTCCCGAAGCTCGCCACCGGCGAGTGGCTGGGGGCCTGGGCGCTCACCGAGCCGGGCAGCGGTTCCGACTCGGCCGGCATGAAGACCACCGCAGTGAAGAAGGGCGACTCGTGGGTCCTCAACGGCAGCAAGATGTTCATCACCCAGGGCACGGTCGGTGACGTGTTCGTGGTGCTCGCGGTGACCGACGCGACGAAGAAGCAGAAGGGCATCACCGCCTTCATCCTCGAGAAGGGCCTCAAGGGGTTCAGCCAGCGCTCCATTCACGGGAAGCTGGGCATGCGCTCGTCCGACACCGCCGAGCTCCACCTCGAGAACGTCGAGATCCCCGACACGCAGCGCCTCGGCGAGGTCGGCAACGGCTTCATCGACACCATGAAGATCCTCGACGGCGGGCGCATCACCATCGGCGCGCTCTCGCTGGGCCTGGCCCGCGGCGCGATCGAAGAGTCGGTGAAGTACGCGAAAGACCGCCACGCCTTCGGCAGCCCGATCGGCGACTTCCAGGCGATCCGCTGGATGCTGGCCGACATGCAGACCGAGCTCGACGCGGCCAAGCTGCTCGTCTACCGCAGCGCCGCGCTCGCCGACGCCGGCAAGCCGTACACGCGCGAAGCCTCGATGGGGAAGCTGTTCGCCTCGGAAGCCGCCACCCGCGCGTGCAACAAGGCCGTTCAGATCCACGGTGGCTACGGCTACACCCGCGAGTTCCCCGTCGAGCGCTACCTCCGCGACGCCAAGCTCTGCGAAATCGGCGAAGGCACCAGCGAGATTCAGCGTTCGATCATTGCGCGAGACGTCCTGAAAGGCTGATCTGCGCGGCTCAATGGATCGAGCCTTCCTCGAACAGCTCGGGTTGGACGTCACGGAGGACGATGGGGTCGTCGAAGCCGACCTCACCCTCAACGGTGGCGCGGCCATCAACCCGCTCACGCGCAAGGTGATCGAGCGCGTCTCCTTCACCGTCATGGGCGACCGGCTGCTGTACGTCGGCCCCCCGGAGTTCGTCGGCGCCCAGCCGATCAACCTCGCCTTCCTCTCGCCCGGCACGCGACTCGAAGACCTGGTGGTGCAGACCCTCAACGATCACCTCTTTCAGCTCGAGCGGCGCAGCAACGAGCTCACCGCGCTGGGCATCTCGCCGCGGGTCGACCCCACCACGCTGCAGCTCACCGCCGACCTCGAGAAGCCGCCGCTGAAGTTCACCATCGGCGCCAGCCGCACCGGCCAGTTCCGCATCGTGCGCACGCTCAACGACGGCAACGAGTTGACCAACGCCGGGCAGAACGTCTTCGAGCTCAGCGAGTTCTTCGATCGGCGCGCTCTCGAAGACTTCCTCTTCGCGTTCTTCAGCGACGTGGTGGCCGAGCCTCCGCCGCCGAAGCCCGACGCCGGCGGGCCCGCCACCATCCAGAGCACGCCCTCGATGCTGGCCCACACCAGCAACGACGCCGCGTTGCCCTTCAAGGAGCTCTTCGCGGCCTTCGGTGACGCCCTGGTGCCCCCGCGCAGCCCGCTGGAGGTGGTGGCCGACGTGAAGGTGGGCGACCTGACGCTCCGCTTCGCCGCCGCCCGCGTGCAGGGCAAGACCTTCCGCGGCCTGCTCGCCGGCCCCAAGGGGAAGATCTGGGCCGACCGCTTCGAGCTCGACGAGTTCCCCGGCATTCGCGGCTTCATCTCCGAGTTGATGGAAGTCCCCTTCGATGAGGTCGAGGTGACCTCGGCATGAGTGATGGTCCCAAGCCCTCGAAGTTGCCGCCGGCCGAGCGCCTGGCGCTCCTCGAGGCCCGAACGAAGCAGTCGTTTGCCGACGTGAAGCAGGCGCTGATCGCGCTCACCCACAAGAGCTACTGCAACGAGCACAAAGACGAGCCGATCGAAGACAACGAGCGCCTCGAGTTCCTCGGTGACGCGGTGGTCGACCTCGCCATCGGCCAGCGGCTGATGGAGCGCTTCCCCCGCGCCGACGAGGGCGAGCTCTCGAAGCTGCGTGCGCTGATCGTCAACGAAGAAGGGCTGGCGCGCGTGGCCCGGGCGGTCGGCGTCGGCGAGATGTTGCTGCTGGGCCGCGGCGAAGAGATGACCGGCGGCCGCGACAAGAACTCGGTGCTGGCCGACGCGCTCGAGGCGGTGATCGGCGCGCTGTACGTCGGCAACGGCATGGCCACCGTGCTCACCTTCATCGACGGCTGGTTCGGTGACGCGCTCGACGGCGTGGCCGAAGGGCGGCAGGGCAAGGATCACAAGTCGCTGCTCCAGGAAGCCGCGCAGAGCCACTTCAAGGCCAGCCCGCGCTACCGCGTCGTCGGCGAGTCGGGCCCGGAGCACGAGAAGGTCTTCGAGGTCGAGGTGAGCATCGCCGGCGAGCTCTTCGCGCGCTCATCGGGCCGCTCGAAGAAGGAGGCCGAGCAGGCCGCCGCCGAGAAGACGCTGGTGCTGCTCGAGACGCGCGGCGCCTGATTCTCCCGGTGACGATCGCCGTCGGCGTCGCTACGTTCCGCGCCCATGAAGAACCTCGTGTTGCCGCTGCTGATCCTCTCCAGCTCCGCCTTCGCCGCCGAAGGCAAGTTCATGGGGCTGGCGAAGAAGGGGAAGGATCTCTACGCGACGATCGCCACCACCCAGGGCGACATCGTCATTCGGTTCTTCCCGAAGGAAGCGCCGCTCACCGTCGCCAACTTCGTGGGCCTCGCCGCCGGTGAGAAGGAATTCACCGACCCCTCGACGGGCAAGCCGGCGAAGCGCGCGTACTACGACGGCCTCACCTTCCACCGGGTGATCGCCGACTTCATGATTCAGGGCGGCGACCCCGAGGGCACCGGCTCCGGCGGCCCCGGCTACACCTTCGCCGACGAGTTCAAGTCGGGCCGCAAGTTCGACAAGGTCGGGCTGCTGGCGATGGCCAATCGCGGCCCGGCGACCAACGGCTCGCAGTTCTTCATCACCACCAGCACGCCCGGTCACCTCGACGGCAAGCACACCATCTTCGGCGAGGTGATCGCCGGCTACGACGTGGTGGTGAAGATCAAGCGGGGTGATCGCATGACGAAGGTCACCATCTCCGAGAAGAACCCCGTCCCCGCGACGGACACCAAGGGAGCAGTCAAGTGAAGGCACTTTTTCTGTCGTTGATCGCCGCGCTGGTGCTGGTGGGCTGCAAGAAGGACGAAGCGGCGCCCCCGGCCGGCGGTGGCAGCGCGGGCCCCTCGCAGGGCGTGTGGACCGACAAGGTCTCGGCCGGCAAGGATCTCTACGCCACCATCAAGACCAACCTCGGCAGCGTCACCCTCAAGCTGTATTCGAAGGACGCGCCCAAGACGGTGAAGAACTTCGTGGGCCTCTCGACCGGCGAGCGCGAGTGGCGCAACCCGGCCACCGGTGAAGTGAAGAAGGGCACGCCGCTGTACAACGGCACGATCTTCCACCGGGTGATCGACGGCTTCATGATCCAGGGCGGCGACCCGCTCGGCACCGGCACCGGCAACCCCGGCTACCAGTTCGAAGACGAGGTCGCCTCGGGCCGCACCTTCGATCGCGTCGGCCTGCTGGCGATGGCCAACGCCGGCCCCGGCACCAACGGCTCGCAGTTCTTCATCACCACCAGCACGCCGCAGTACCTCAACGGCAAGCACACCATCTTCGGCGAGGTCGTGAAGGGCTACGACGTCGTCGAGGCCATCTCGAAGGTGCCCAAGCAGCCGGGCGATCGACCGATCACCCCGGTCGTCATCGAGAACATCGCCATCACCGAAGCGCCGTAATCCCCCCAACCAACAGTGAGATTTGAATCATGGGAATGATGGAAGAGGCCCGCGCGGGTCACGATCTGTACGCGAAGTTCGACACCACCGAGGGCACCATCGTGGTGCGCCTCTTCCCGAAGGACGCGCCGAAGACCGTCGAGAACTTCGTGGGCCTGGCCACCGGCGAGAAGCCGTGGACCGACCCGGCCACCGGTGAAGCGAAGAAGAACACCCCCCTGTACGACGGCACGATCTTCCACCGCTGCATCAAGGACTTCATGGTGCAGGGCGGCGACCCGCTCGGTCGCGGCACCGGCGGCCCCGGCTTCCGCTTCGAAGACGAGTTCCAGTCGGGGCGCCGCTTCGACAAGCCCGGCCTGCTGGCGATGGCCAACGCCGGCCCCAACACCAACGGCTCGCAGTTCTTCATCACCGTCATCCCCACCACGTGGCTCAACAACAAGCACACGATCTTCGGGGAGGTCATTCAGGGCCAGGACGTGGTCGACCGCGTCGCGAACGTGATCCCCAAGAACCCGGGCGATCGGCCCAAGACGGACGTGGTGGTGAAGAAGCTGACCATCTCCACGACGGTGTGACCGAAAAGGTGTAAGGGAGCCCGGTCTCTCAAGGGAACACCCTGTACGGGTGTTCCCGATCACCTCCGGAGCACCCCATGCGCAGCGGATACGCCGCGTTGATTGGCCGACCGAACGTCGGCAAGAGCACCCTGTTGAACCGGCTGTTGGGCGAGAAGGTCGCGATCGTTTCGCCCAAGCCGCAGACCACCCGCACCCGCATTCTGGGCGTGGTCACCAAAGAGAGCGGCCAGCTCGCGATCTTCGACACCCCCGGCATTCACCAGGCCAAGGGCGCCCTCAACAAGTTCATGGTCGACGCGGCGATGGTGGCCGCCGAAGACGCCGACGTGGTGCTCTTCCTCGTCGAGGTCGAGGGCATCAAGGAAGACACCGAGCTGTCGATCTCTCCCGGCAATCGGGCGGTGCTCGAGAAGCTCAAGCACCTCGGCAAGCCGGTGATCCTGGTGCTCACCAAGATCGACACCATCAAAAAGGTGCTGCTGCTGCCGGTGATCGATCTGTACCGGAAGGAGTTCCCGTTCCTCGAGGTGCTGCCGGTCGCCGCGCGCCACGGGGAAGGGCTGGAGCACCTCTTCGAGGTGGTCTTGAAGCACCTGCCGGAAGGGGACCCCATCTTCCCCACCGACATGCTCACCGATCAGGAAGAGCGCACGCTCGTCGCGGAGTTCATTCGCGAGCAGGTGCTCCGCCACTGCCACCAGGAAGTGCCGTACTCGGTGGGGGTGATGATCGAGGTCTTCGACGAGTCGGAGCGCGACAAGCCGCCGCCGACGAAGAAGAAGGCCAGCAAGAAGAAGGCGGCCACCACCGCCACGCCGCCCAAGCAGAAGCTCGAGGGGCTGATTCGCATTCACGCCAACATCTACGTCGAGCGCGACTCGCAGAAGGCGATCCTCATCGGCAAACGCGGCGAGATGCTCAAGACCATCGGCACCGACGCGCGCATGGCCATTCAGCGGCTGTTCGGCACGCACATCTTCCTGTCGCTCCAGGTCAAGGTCGAACCGCGGTGGACCGAGCGCGCCGACGGCCTCCGCAAGCTCGGCTACGTCATGGAGCGCACCCAGTGAGACGCGGACGCCCCCTCATCGCCATCGTCGGCCGGCCCAACGTCGGCAAGTCGACGATGTTCAACCGGCTCATTCGCAGCAAGCGCGCCATCGTCGAAGACGAGCCCGGCGTGACGCGCGATCGCCACTACGCCGACGTCGAGCTCGAGGGCCGCGAGGTCACGGTGGTCGACACCGGCGGCTTCATCCCCGATCAGAAGCACGAAGACGTGCTGACGAAGTACATCCGCCAGCAGGCGCAGGCCGCGGTCGAGGAGTGCGATCTGGTGCTCTTCGTGTGCGACGCGCGCACCGGCCCGATGTCGGCCGATCAGGAGGTCGCCAACTTTCTGCGCAAGCAGAAGAAGCCGGTGGTGCTGGTCATCAACAAGACCGACGGCCGCCGCGACGCCGAGGAGATGGTCGCCGACTTCCACAAGTTCGGCCTCGGCAAGCCCTTCGCCGTCTCGGCCGAGCACAACGAGGGCTTCATCGAGCTGCTCGAGCACGCCATCCCGAAGCTGCCCGAGAGCGACGTGCCGCCCGCCGAAGCGCTCGAAGATCTGCCCGACGAAGATCGGCCCATTCGCGTGGCGATCGTCGGCCGGCCCAACGTCGGCAAGTCCACCCTGGTCAACGCGCTGGTCGGCGAAGAGCGGGTGATCGCCAGCCCGGTCGCCGGCACCACCCGCGACCCCATCGACTCGGAGCTCGAGTTCCAGGGCCGGAAGTTCGTGCTCACCGACACCGCGGGCATTCGCCGCAAGTCGACCATCACCCAGAAGGTCGAGGGCTTCTCGGTGCTCGGCGCGTTGCGCGCGGCCGAAGACTCCGACGTCACGGTGCTGGTCATCGACGCCACCGAGCCCGCCGTCGATCAGGACCGGAAGATCGCCGCCCTCGCCGAAGAGAAGGGCAGGGCGCTCATCATCTGCGTCAACAAGTGGGACCTGGTGAAGGGCACCGCCAAGGAGGAGCACTTCCGCTCGTCGGTGAAGTGGTACATGGACTGGGTCGACTGGGCGCCGATGGTGTTCGTCTCGGCGCAGACCGGCGAGAAGACGAAGAAGGTGCTGGAGATCGCGCTGGAGGTCTTCAAGCAGCAGTACCTCCGGGCCCCCACGCCGCAGCTCAACAAGATCGTCGAGCACGTCACCACCGAGCACTCGCTGCCGATCGTGAACGGCAAGCAACTGCGCATCTACTACGCCGCCCAGGTGGCCACCGCGCCGCTGGCCTTCACCATGATGGTGAACCAGCCCAAGGGCGTGCCCGATCGCTACGCCCGCTACGTCATCAACTACCTGCGCAAGGCGTTCCGGCTGAAGGTGCCGGTGCGGCTGTTCTGGCGTGAGCGCCCGGGACAGAAGAAGCGCGCCGAGGCCGCCCAGCGGTTCCGTGCCCGCGAGCGCAGCAAGCAACGCCACCGTTGATCGTTGAGCGGTATCCACCTAGAGAGCCCCGCGCGATGTCCTACAAAGACGAGCAGAACGAGCTGAAGCAGCCCGACGAATTCCAGAAGTTGGGCCAGGAAGCGGTCCCCTTCCTCGAGAAGCACGGCCGCCAGGTCGTGATGGGCGTCGGCGGCGTTCTGCTGGTCGGGCTGGGGATCGCCATCGCCTCGAGCATGAGCGGCCGCGGTGAGGCCCAGGCGTCGCGCGACTTCGGCGCCGCCCTCAAGGTGCTCGAGCGCAGCGTCAGCGCGACGGCCACCGAGGCCAAGCCGGGTGAAGAGCCCCCGTTCAAGACCGAAGCCGAGAAGGACGAGGCGATCGTGAAGTCGCTCACCGACTTCCGCGCCAAGCACGGCGGCACCAGGGCGGCCATCTCGGCGGCGCTCCCGCTCGCGCAGGCGCTGCTGCGGCAGGGCAAGGCCGACGCGGCGCTCCCGCTCGTCGACGAGTATCTCGCGAAGGCCGAGGCGACCGACCCGCTCCGCCCGGCGGCCTATGAGGCCCGCGGCTACGCGCTCGAGGCGCAGAAGAAGTACGACGACGCGCTCAACGCCTTCGACCAGCTCGCGAAGGAGAACAAGACCGACTTCATGAAGGGCATGGGCCAGTACCACCGCGCCCGCATGCTGCTCCTGAAGGGTGACACCGCCGCCGCCGCGAAGACGCTCTCGGAGATCGAAGGCGCCGCCCCCGGCACCGCCGCCGCCCGCCTCGCGAAGGAGCGCATCACGCTGCTCACCGCGCAGGGTGTCGACGTGCCGAAGCCGGCGCCGGTGATCCCGACGGTCGACGCCGGGATGTGACGTGAGCCGCCGCCTCGTCGCGACCGCGGTGGTGTTGGTGATCGCCGGCTGCAAGGCGATCCCCCTCAACGATGATCCGACGGTGCCGCGCCAGATGGCGCGCGTCTCCCACCCGGCGATCTACGAGGTGGCGTGGAACACGCCGCTCGTGAAGCTGGGCCTGCTGGAATACCAGCCGAGCGAGCCCGCCTCGCCGGCCGTCGACCCCGACACCGAGCGCATCTACGTCACCACCCGTGACGGCTTCGTGCGCTGCCTGTCTCCCATCGATGGTTCGGTGGAGTGGCAGTTCAAGACCAACGGGCGCTTCGTCAGCGGCCCCACCGTCAGCCGTGGCGTGGTGTACGTCGCCGGCGGTGACGGCCTGCTCTACGCCTTCCGCGCGCTGTCGGGCGAGAAGCTGTGGGAGTTCAAGTCGAACGAAGAGCTGGTCAGCTCACCCACCATTACCGAGGGCAAGGTGCTGGTCGCGTCGCAGTCGGAGACGCTCTTCGCGGTCGACAGCGAGACCGGCGCGTGGATCTGGCAGTACCGCCGCGACGCGCCGTCGGGCTTCACGGTGCGCGGCACCTCGCGCCCGGTCGTCGGGGAAGGCCTCGTGTACATGGGCTTCGCCGATGGCTACGTGGTGGCGCTCAACCTCCAGTCGGGCGTGATGACCTGGGAGAAGCGCCTCTCGGTGTCCGGCGGCACGCAGTTCCTCGACGTGGACACCACGCCGGTGTTGTCCGAGGGGCGGCTGTTCGTCGCCAGCTACAAGGACGGCCTGGCCTGCCTCGACGCGGCCGACGGCGCGCTCAAGTGGACCTCGGCGCACGGCGGCATCACCGCGCTGCTCGCCCGGGGCAACGTGATCTTCGCCACCGGTGACGGCTCGCTGACCGCCTTCGACATGGCCCAGGGCCGCACGCTGTGGTCGCTCGACCTGAGCGATCGCACCTCGAAGGGCAAGGGCGTCAACGCGGGGCGCGGCCTGACGATGGCGCGCGGCTACGTGGTGGTGCCGACCTCGACCTCGCTGGCCTTCGTCGAGCCGACGTCCGGCCGGGTGCGCGCGATGCTGAACCCCGGCCGCGGTGTGACGGCGGCGCCCACCAGCGCGTCGAGCCCGCGGTACGGGAGCCGGCTGTACGTCATGTCCAACCTGGGCACGGTGTTCGCCCTGCAGATGGTCAGCACGGGCGGATGAAGACGATCCGGGTCGTCGCCGCGCTGATCGTCGATCCGAAGGACCCGTCGCGGTTCCTCGTGCAGCAGCGGTTGCCGAACAAGAGCCGCGCGAACCTGTGGGAGTTCCCCGGCGGCAAGGTCGAGCCGGGTGAGACCGATGAGGCCGCGCTGTTCCGCGAGTGCGTCGAGGAGCTGGCCGTCGAGCTGAACGTCGGCCGCCGCCTGTGGAGCACCAGCCACGACTACGACGATCTCTCGGTGCAGCTCGAGCTGTTCGCCGCCGAGATCCGCAGTGGTGAGCCGCAGTGCCTGGGCGCGCAGGCCTTGAAGTTCTGCACCCCGGTCGAGATGCAGGCGCTGCCGTTCTGCGAGGCCGATCTGCCGCTGCTCGAGTCGCTGGTGTCGGGCGACGTGCCGACGCGCTGATGCGGTTCCTCGAGCGGACCTTTCAGCTCACGAAGGGCGTCGGGCCATGGCGGGAGCGCGATCTGTGGGCCCGCGAGCTCCTGACCTGGGCTGACTTCGAGGCGGCGGCGCGCGGCGCGGTGGTGATGAACGAGCGGCTCGATCGCGAGCTGCTGGAGGCGATCGCGCAGGCCCGCGCGGCTCTGGGTCGACGGGCGCTGGGCGAGCTGGCGGCGCTGGTGCCGGCGCGCGAACACTGGCGCCTGTACGGAGACTTCCTCGACGACGCGGCGTTCTTCGACATCGAGGCTGATGGCGACAACGTGCCGACCGTGGTGGGCGTGATGGACCGCGCCGGGGTGGCGACCTTTCGTCGTGATCGCGACCTCGCGGAGCTGCCGGCGCGGCTGTCGAAGAGCCCGATCTGGGTCACCTTCAATGGATCGGTGTTCGACGTACCGGTGCTCGAGGCGGCCTTTGATGCGTTCCCGAAGCCGGTGGTGCACCTCGATCTCCGCTTCCTGATTCGCCACGCGAAGCTGAAGGGCGGGCTCAAGGGCGTGGAAGACGCGATCGGGCTCGGGCGGCCTCCGCATCTGCGTGGGCTCAAGGGGCTCGACGCGATCCGCCTGTGGCGCGAGTGGACGATCAACAAAGAGCTCGGCGCGCTGCGGCTGCTCGTCGAATACAACCTGTACGACGCGATCAACCTGCGGTCGGTGCTCGAGTGGACGCTGTGGCGGGTCGCCGAGCTCAACGCGTGGCCGGGCCTGGAGAAGACGGCGATCTTCGAGCGCGGTGACGTGCTGTACGACGTGAGCCGGCTGGTGCTGGCGATCGACGGATGACGATCAGTCGAGCAGCTCGACGTAGCCGTCCGTGCCGTGCACCCGAATTCGCTGGCCATCGCGGATCAGACGAGTGGCGTGCTCGACGCCCACCACTGTCGGCAGCCCGTACTCGCGGGCGATCACCGCGCCGTGCGTCATCAGGCCGCCCACCTCGGTGACGAGCCCCTTGATGCCCACGAACAGCGGCGTCCAACTCGGGTCGGTGAAGGCAGTCACCAGAATGTCGCCGTCCTCCAGCGCCGCATCGTCGAGCTCCCGCACCACCCGGGCCCGGCCCTCGATCGTCCCCGCGGAGACGGGCAGACCGACCAGCGCGCCCGCCGGGAGGTCGTCACGGCGATACGCACCCGAGAGGCACTCGCCGTCGGAGGTCAACACGCGGGGTGGGGTGAGCAACTCGTACCCGCGGAAGGCCACCCTTCGCGCATCGACGATTCGCAGATCGACCCGTCCGGTGCGAACCACTTCGTGGAGCTCCTGGAACGTGAGGAAGAACGCGTCGTCGGCTTCGCGGAGCACCCTCTCCTGAACGAGCCGGTCAAGCTCCGCCGACAGCGCCTGCTTGTAGAGGAAGTAGCGGCTGACCATTCCGTACTTCGGGTACTCGCGGTACCCCATGAACGCGCGCACCCGAGCGATGGCGCGCTTCGTCTCGTCGGCCTTGTGGTCCCCGTCTGGCAGCGCGCGGACCCGGGCGAGGATCTCGAGCTCCTTCTGTTCGGCTTCCTGGCGGCCCTGCTCGAAGCGTCGTCGGCCGGCGCCGGGTGTGACGTGGTCGAGGTGGCCGAGGAGAAGTGGGAGCAGGGTGCTCGGACGTTCGCTCCAGCGCGGGCGCGTGAGATCGATCTCGCCCGTGCACCGCATGCCGTAGTGCTCGAGCCAGCCGTCGATCGCGTCGCGCGCCTCGCGGCCTCCGGGCAACGTCGCGAGCGTGTCGCGGAAGTCCGGCTCGGTGGTGACGGTGCGCAGAAACGCCACCACTTCGGGCTTCGTGCGCAGCAGGTCGGCCACGTCGAGCAAGGCGAGGCCCATCTCGGTGGTGACGTTGTTCGGGACGGACTGCATGAGCACGTCGGCCGCGTGACGATCGCCCAGCCAGGCCTCGAGGTGGTCCTTGAGCCAGTAGGCCGCTTCGAAGGCCGACATGAGCACCTGGTGGCTGCGCGGCTCGAAGAGGAGCCGTTTGAGTTCCTGCAGATCGGTGAGGATGAAGTCGAACACCGCGGCGCCAGAGCGCGTGGCGAGCTCGCGCTTCAGGGTGGCGACCGAGGCCTGGTTTCGCGCGATGAGCTCGGTGACCAGCGAAGGATCGGCCTCGATCGACGCCGGGGACTGCGGAGCGTCGCCCGCCACTCCGACCTCGCGGATGAAGTCGCCGCGCTGGAGCACGGTCTCGAGCGCGTCCTTCATCAGGGGATCTGATCTCCCCATGGCGCTCAGCAGCGCGGCACGACCCGGGGCCGAGGCCAACGCGCGCGTGACGTCGACGAAGAGCCGGCCTCCGGCGATGCACATCGAGGCCGGCGTGGTCAGCTGCCACACCGAGAGCCCGAGCGGCTTCATCGCGTCGGTCATCATCTGTTGGTGACCGACCGAGAGGTACACGTGGTTCTCGGAGTCACCCTTCTCGGGCACCGGGAAGAGGGTGGTGATCGGTCGCGACTGGACGATGTGGAGCTGTGTTCCGGCGAGACACCACTCGATGTCCTGCGGCGCGCCGAGACTCGCTTCGAGGTGCCGGCCCAACGCGGCGAGCTGCAGCACCTGGGCGTCGGTCATGATCGCGCGATCGGTCGTGAGCTTCCGGCTCAGCACTTCGCCGTCGCGCACCCGGTAGACGTCGGGGTTCACGCGGCCTGAGACCAGCGCGTCGCCGAGCCCGATGACCGCCTCGATCGCGCAGACCTTCCGGTTGGAGCTGATCGGGTCGGCCGTGAAGAGGGTGCCTGCGGCGTCAGCGGCGACCATCTCCTGAACGACGACCGCCATGTGGACCTTGCGGTGGTCGACGCCATGGCGGACGCGGTAGCTGACGGCGCGATCGGTGAACAGCGAGGCCCAGCACCGCCTGATGTTCTCGCGGATGGCGGCGGCGCCGACGACGTTGAGGAAGCTGTCGTGCTGGCCGGCGAACGAGGCGGTCGGCAGATCTTCGGCGGTCGCGCTCGAGCGGATGGCGAAGGCGGTCTGGGGATCGAATCGGGCCAGCGCGGCGGCGAGCTGGTCGTCGAGCTCGGGCGGCAGCGGGACGGTCTCGAGGCTGTGCCGCAGGCGTGCGCTCGGCGCCGCGCGATCTTCGGCGTCGGCGAGCTGCTCGAGCAACACGTCGAAGTCAGGCGCTACAGCCGTGATGCTGCGGAACGCGGCGGTGGTGAGACAGAAGCCGGGCGGGACTGAGACTCCGGGAAGTCGCGAGAGGGCGGCGAGGTGCGCGCCTTTGCCGCCAACCACCGACCGGTCCGTCGCTTCCGCTGCGCCCAACCCGAGAATCATCGCCATGCGGAAGAACTACCGCATCACGACTGACGCCGTAAATCACCGTAATGATTATGGAATTTAGCTGGCAGGCTCGGAATATCAAGGCCCCGGTGAGGTGGTCAAGCGACGCGCTGGTTGCCTCCGCTAAGACCGTCGGCGACCGTCCCGAGGTGGATCACGCGCTACAGGTCGATGCCAGGTTGGCGCGCGGTGAGGTCGCTGCCGGCGCGCTTCGGGGCGCGGCGTTTCGGGCGCGGTTGCTGGCCGTGCCGTTCCTCGAGCGTGACGCGTGGGTCGACGCGGTGCTGGGCATCGACGAGGTGCCGGACGACGAACCGGGGCTCCCGCGAGAATCGGTGCCGTATCTGCCGTGCGGGGTCGATGAGATCGTCGCGATGGTCGACGAGGCGCCGATCGGCGCAACGGACGAGTTCGTCGATCTGGGCGCCGGTCTGGGCAGGGTGTCGATGCTGGTTCATCTGCTGACGGGGGCTCCGGCGCGCGGGATTGAGCTCCAGGCGTCGCTGGTGCGGCTGGGCCGTGGGTTGTGCGAGCGACTCTCTTTGCCGGCGGTCGAGCTGCTCGAGGGCGACGCCACGACGGCTGCGATCGACGGTTCGGTGTTCTTTCTCTACGCGCCGTTCAGCGGCGAGATGCTGAGCCGGGCGCTGGACCGTGTTCGCGAGGTCGCGCTGCGGAGGCCGATCACCGTCGGGACGGTCGGCTTCGAGCTCCAGAACGTGGCGTGGCTGCGGGCCCGGGCGACGTCGTGTGCGGCGCTGACCGTGTACGAGCTCAGCGTTTCTTCTTTTTCGACGACTTCTTGAGCGCGGCAGGGTCCGGCTGCACGTCGCCGGCGACCGTGAACTCGAGCTCCCAGTCCTGCATCGATTGGCCTGATTCGGAGGTCACGACGGTACCGAGCTCGGCGTCGAGGCTCAGCTTGTAGCGGCGGCCGGTCTTGAGCGGGTCCTTGAGGGTGATCACGTAGGTCACGCCGTCGGGCATCAGCTCGTCATCGGACACCACGAGCTGGTCGCGCCAGTCGAGCAGTCGAATCCGAAAGTCCTTCAGCCTGGTCGGGAGGGCGATGGTCAGCGCGGCCGGCGGATCGATCGGCTCGTTTGCGACTTTGAGCGAGATGGTTCCGCCATCACTGAGTCCGGCGGTGACGAGCGGCTCGAGCAGCGCTGGTCCGGCATCGATCGGCCCGGCGTCGATCGGTTCCTCCACGGGGCCCGCGTCGATCGCCGGCGACACCTCGACAGGCTTCGCCGGACAACCAACCAGGAAGACCGCGAACCCGAGAATCACTGAACGCATGGACCGCCTGATACAGGACATTTCCCTCGGAGAACCCCACAAGCCGACGTCGGATAATGAGCGTTATGTAAACTAAGCGGATTGGGATTTTGGCGGCTGGCGACTTGGCCTGAATCGCCATCCCTCACCCGACGATTCGCACCGTCCGCACCCGCCGCGCAGACGCATCGATGATCTCCAGCGTCGGCCCACCCGGCACCACCAGCCGCTCTCCGATCGCCGGGATCCGATTCGCCAGAGACAGGCACAGCCCCGCGATGGTGAGCCATTCGCCCTCCGGGAGCTTCAGACCCAGTTCTCGGTTGAGCTCGCGCACCGGCGCCTGACCGGCCACCGTGATGCTCCCGTCGGCCTCGCGCGCAAACAGCTCCGGCACCTTCGGGGCGTGCTCGCTGAAGATCTCGCCGACCAATTCCTCGAGGACATCCTCCAGGGTCACGATGCCCGCCATGCTGCCGTGCTCATCGACGACCACGCAGAACGGCACGCGCTGACGCCGCATCTCGCCCAGCAGCTCGACCGCCTTCTTCTGCAGCGGCACGAACGACACGGGTCGCAAGAGGTCCTCCAGCACGAAGAGTGATTCCTCCCACGCCATCGCGAGGACGTCCTTGGAGCTGATGTAGCCGACCACGCGATCGAGCCCGCCTTCGACGACCGGGAAGCGCGAGTGCGTGTGCTCGAGCAAGGTCCTCCGCACCTCGGCCGGGGTCGCCCCACGCCTCAACGAGATCACCTCGGGGCGCGGCACCATCACGTCGGCCGCGACCAGGCTGGGGAGCTGGAGCGCTCGCGCGGCGATCTCGCTCACCCGTCGATCAACCGACCCCGCAGTCGTCGCCTCCTCGAGCAGCTCCCGGAGTTCCTCCGTCGAGAGCCGCGCCTCGGTGAAGCTCGTCCGATCCCGAAAGGGCAAGAGCACGACGTTCGAGCTCGCGGTGAGGAACCAGATGATCGGCCGGAACACGCTCGCCACCCACCGCAGCGGCTGCGCCACCACCAACGCGTACGACTCGGCGCTCTTCATCGCGAGCGACTTGGGGACGAGCTCGCCCAGCACCAACGAGAGGTACGACACCACCCCGACCACGATCCCCAGCGAGAGCTGCCCGGCCCAGGGAGCAAGCCAGCCGACCTTCGACAGCAGCTGCTCCAGATCGGTCGCCAGCGTCGCGCCGCCGAAGGCCCCCGCCGTCGCGCTCACCACCGTGATGCCGACCTGCACGGTCGCGAAGAATCGCTCGGGTTTCTCGCGGAGCGCGATCGCCGCCAACGCCCCGCGGCTGCCCTCGTTCGCGAGCTCGCGCAGTCGTCCAGGGCGCACGGAGATGAGGGCGATCTCTGCACCCGCCAGGACGCCGTTCGCCAACACCAGACAGAGGATGACTGCAAGCTCCCAGGACATCGTTGGCCTCGCGGTAGGTACGCAGGAACTCCTATCGACTCACCCCACCCTCGACGAGTTCGAGTTCCGCTTGACGTGATCGTGGTCGCCGCTCCCGAGACGCGCCATGCTGCGCCGATGCGGCTCATCCCGAACACCGCTCCGCTGGCATGACGTCCGCACCCACGCCGCCCGGCCTCCTGGAGGTCGCCATCGCGTTCCTGCGCCTCGGCTGCCTCTCTTTCGGAGGCCCCATCGCGCACCTCGGGTACCTCCGTGCCGAGTTCGTCGAGAAGCGGAAGTGGCTCGACGACGCGCACTTCGTCGATCTGGTCGCGCTGTGCCAATTCCTCCCGGGGCCCGCCAGCAGTCAGGTCGTCTTCGCGCTCGGCATGCAGCGCGCGGGGCTCGCCGGAGCCCTCCTCGCGTCCGTGTGCTTCACCCTGCCGTCGGCGCTGTTGATGATCGGCTTCGCGGTCGGCATCGCCCACGCGACGGAACTGAGCAGTGCGGGTTGGCTGCACGGCCTGAAGCTCGCGGCGGTGGCGGTCGTCGCGCAGGCCGTGTGGGGCATGGGCCAGAAGCTGTGCACCGATCTCGCGCGCAAGTCGCTGTGTCTCGGCGCGGCGGCCGTGCTGCTCGCCGTCCCAGGCGCCATCGCCCAGTTGGGCGTGATCGCGCTCGGCGGACTGGTCGGCTGGTGGCTCTACCGCGACACCAGCGCGGTCGGTCCGGCGCCGGTCGAGGCGAGCGGATCGCGAGGCCACCTCGCCGCGGCGGCAGCGCTCGTCGCCTTCTTCGTCCTGCTCGTCGGCCTCCCTGCGATCGCCACCGCCACGGGCTCGCGCGACCTCGCGGTCTTCGACAGCTTCTACCGCTCGGGCTCGCTGGTGTTCGGCGGCGGGCACGTGGTGCTCCCGCTCCTGCGGGCGGAGATCGTTCCGCGCGGCTGGCTCACCGACGATCAGTTCCTCGCCGGGTACGGCGCCGCTCAGGCGCTCCCGGGGCCGCTCTTCACGTTCGCGGCGTACCTCGGCGCGGCCATGCGACCGGGGGCGAGCTGGCTCAACGGGCTGTGGTGCCTGCTCGCCATCTTCCTCCCTGCCTGGCTGCTCATCGGCGGAGCGCTGCCGTTCTGGCACCGGCTGCGCGCCAGGCGCTGGGCGCAGGCCGCGCTCGCTGGGGCCAACGCGGCGGTCGTGGGCGTGCTGCTCGCGGCGCTCTACAACCCGGTCATCACCGAGGGCGTGCGCAACACCCGTGACGTGGGCGCGGCGCTGCTCGCGTTCGGGCTCCTCGAGCAGTGGAAGGCGCCGCCCTGGCTGGTCGTCCTGGGCATGGCCGCGGTGGGGCAACTGGTCCTGACCTGAGCGCCCGTCATATTCGGTTGCGCACTTGCGTGATTACTTGAATACAAGGGCATGGCCGGCCCGACCCCGCACCGACGCTTCAAGGACTCCATCTACGAGCAGCTGTCGCGCGTGGGGAAAGCCGTCTCCACGCCCAAGCGGCTCGAGCTGCTCGATCTCCTCTCGCAGGGGCCGCGTACGGTCGAGGTCCTCGCACGCGAGTCGGGCATCACCATCGCCAACGCGTCGCAGCACCTGCAGGTCCTCAGAGCAGCGCGGCTGGTCGAGAGCGAGAAGCACGGCCTGTACGTCGAGTACCGGCTCGCCGGTGACGAGGTGGCATCGTTCTTCGTCGCCCTGCGCGGCGTCGCGGAGGCGCGGCTCACGGAGATCGATCAGCTCTCTCGCGCCTACTTCACCCGCCGCGGCTCACTGGAGCCGGTCGCCAGCGCCGAGCTGCTGCGCCGCGTGAAGTTCGGCGAGGTCACCCTGCTCGACGTGCGCCCCGAGGCGGAGTACCGGGCCGGCCACCTCGTCGGCGCCCTCTCGATGCCGGTGGCAGAGCTGAAGGCCAGGCTCGAGGAGCTGCCAGCCGATCGCGAGATCGTCGCCTACTGCCGCGGCCCGTACTGCGTGATGGCGAACGACGCGGTCGAGCTGCTCCGGAAGCAGGGCTTCACCGCGCACCGCCTCGAGAAGAGCGTCGCCGAGCTCAAGGCCCGCGGTTGGAGGGTGGCCGCGGCATGAGCGCGCCCCGGCTCGGGCTCAGGGAGAACCTCGCCCAGTTCTCGCTGCTGGTGGTCGTCAACGCCTTCGTCGGCGCGATGATCGGCATGGAACGCAGCATCCTCCCCGCGCTCGCCGAGCAGGAGTTCCACCTCGTCGCCCGGTCAGCGGTGTTGTCGTTCATCGTGGTCTTCGGCGTCACCAAGGCGCTCACCAACTACCTCGCCGGCCGGCTGTCGGACCGCTTCGGTCGCAAGCCTGTGCTGGTCGGCGGCTGGCTGGTCGCGACCCCGGTGCCCTTCCTGCTGATGTGGGCGCCGAGCTGGCCGTGGGTGTTGTTCGCCAACGTGCTGCTCGGGGTCAGCCAGGGGCTCACCTGGTCGACCACGGTGATCATGAAGATCGACCTCGCGGGGCCGCAGCGGCGCGGGCTGGCGATGGGGCTCAACGAGTTCGCGGGCTACTTCGCGGTCGCTGGCAGCGCGCTGGCCACGGGGTTGATCGCCGCCGAGCTTGGGCTCCGGCCGTGGCCCTTCGCGCTGGGCGCTGGCTACGCGCTCTTCGGGCTGGTGCTGTCGGCCTTCGTGGTGCGCGAGACGAAGCACCACGTCGCCATCGAGGCCGGTCCGCAGGCAGTCGTTGCGCTCTCGCAGCGCCAAATCTTCTGGAAGACGTCACTCACCGATCGCGACCTCTCGAGCGTGAGCCAGGCCGGGCTGGTGAACAACCTCAACGACGGCATGGCGTGGGGGCTCTTTCCGCTCTTCTTCGCCGCCGCGCACATGACTCTCGCGCAGATCGGCACGCTCGCGGCGATCTACCCGGCGACCTGGGGGCTCGCGCAGCTCGTGACGGGCGCGTGGTCCGATCGAATCGGCCGCAAGTGGCTCATCGTCGGCGGCATGTGGGTGCAGGCGCTCGGCATCGCCCTGGTGATCCTCTCTCTCGGCTTCGGAGGCTTCGCGCTGGGCGCCGCCCTCCTGGGGATCGGAACCGCGATGGTCTACCCCACCCTGCTGGTGGCGATCGGCGACGTGGCCCAGCCCACCTGGCGGGCGTCGGCGGTGGGCGTGTACCGGCTGTGGCGCGATCTCGGCTACGCCGTCGGCGCGGTGCTCGCTGGTGTGACGGCCGACGCGCTGGGGCTGCCGGTGGCGATGTGGCTGGTCGCGGCCCTCACGTTCATGTCGGGGCTGAGCGTCGCGGTGCGCATGCGCGAGACGTTAAAGCGGCCCTGCCTGCCCGTCGACGAGCTGCGCCCCGAAGCGCTCGTCATCGACGTGCGCACGCCGGCGGAGTTCGAGGCGGGCCACATCCAGGGGGCGATCAACATTCCCGTAGACGAACTCCCCGCGCGCGCGAAGGAGTTCCTGGCCCGAGGCACCGTCATCACTGCCTGCGGCAAGGGCGGCGGACGCTCGGACCTGGCGGCTGAACACCTGCGTGCCGCCGGCGTGCCTGCGCGGCCGCTGTGTGGTGGCACGCTCGCCTGGCAGCAGCGCGCCGATCGTTCGTAAAGCAACGAATCGAGGGGATTTTCGATAACCCCCACATGCCTACCGTCACGATCCGCCGCGGAGACACCCTCTACGCCATCGCGCGTCGCAACAACCTCAGCCTCGATCGCCTCCGCAAGGCGAACCCGGGCGTCAACCCGCGCGCGCTCAAGGTGGGCCAGCGCATCAAGCTGCCCGGCGCCTCGGACGGCTTCGACACGACTCCCGCGGCGCGACGCACTGCGTCGACCAACACCGGCACGCGCAGCCGCAACGCCACCGTCACCCAGCCGCAGCGCGCCGCGACGAACGCCTCGCAGCGCATCCCCTACCGGAACGGGCGCATTCCCGCGAACGCGCTCACCGACGTCGGCGGCGGCCACCGCATGTACGGCGACGCCGCGCGGGCCTACGTGCAGATGCGCACCGCCGCGCGCCGTGACGGGGTCAACCTTCGCCTCACCGACAGCTACCGCTCGTACGCGGCGCAGGTCGACGTCGCGCGACGCAAGGGCATCTACGGGGTGCGCCAGCCGAACGGTCGCCTCGGGCTCGCGGCGCGTCCGGGCACCAGCAACCACGGCCTCGGTCGAGCCATCGACGTGAACCTCGAGGCCAGCCCCGGGGCGAGTGCGTGGCTCCGCGCGAACGCGTCGCGCTTCGGCTTCAAGACCATTCCGCGCGAGCCCTGGCACTGGGAATACAAGGGCTGAACGCCTTGAATCCGCTCGGGCGCACCCTTAGGGTTCTCGAGCGTGCACCCCCTGCCCGGCCACTCTCGGCTGCTCTCACTGCGATGGCTGGCGGTCGCGCTGCTGTGCCTCTCCACACCGGCCGTGCAGGACATCATCGTCGATACCAGCAGCTGGCTGGCCGGCGCCGAGTGTTGCGCCGATGAGTGTGAAGAGACGGGCAACCCGTGCACCCAGCAGTGCCTGCACTGCGTCTGCGGGGTGCGCGCCATCGCCGCGCCACTGCCGTCGGGGCCCCAGGCGCGCACCGCCTCGCTCACCTTGAGCCTTCTCTCCCCGGAGGTGCTCGACGTCGAGCGCGCCGGGCACCTCGATCCTCCGTTCCGTCCTCCGGTCAGCTGAACGTCGTCGCCCACCACGCGCCTTCGTTCACCTCTCCGGAGTTCTCATGTCTGCTCGTTCGTGGCGATCGCTCGTCGTTCGCCTGTCGTGTGTCGTCACCAGCGTCGCCTGGGCCCAGCCCACCTGCGACGAAGCCCTCACCCGCGCCAACCTCGTCGCCTGTGCGCAAGAGCGGAGCCCTGCTCTCGCCTCGGAGGCCGCCGCGCTGCGCAGCGCCGAGGGGCGACGGGAGGCTGCGCGGCCGTTTCTTCCTTCCAACCCCGTGCTCAGCGGCTCGCTCGCCAGTCGCACCGGGCCCGACGCGCGCGCCACCAACTGGTCGCTGACGCTGGCGCAGGAGCTGGAAGTCGCCGGTCAGGCCGGGCTCCGCGTCGAGGCCGCCGAGGCGGAGCTGGTCTCACAGGCCCAGCAGCTGCGCGTGGTGCGGGCCTCGGTGGCGGAGGCCACATGGCTGGCCTGGTTCGGCGCCCTGGCCGCGCGTGAGCGGGTTCAGCTCGCGCGACGCATCGAAGCGGCGAGCCTCGAGGTCGCGCAGACCGCCGCCGGCATGGTGGAGCACGGGCTCGGTTCGACGGTCGACGCCACGGTGGCCGACGCGGCCGCGGTCGCCGCCAGCCAGCGCCGCATCGACGCCGAGATCGCGGCCGGAGCGGCAGAGATCCGCCTCCGGCAGCTGGTGGGCGTGTCGCCAGAGACCACGTGGTCGGGCGCGCTCGAGCCCCTGCGCGTCGACATGCCCCCGACAGCGAGGCGCCCGGAGCTCGCCGCGCTCGAGGCGCTGCTGCAGGCGTCGGGGCGCCGGGTCGAGACGCTGCGTCGCAGCCGCGCCCCCAACCCCACCCTCTCGGTGTTCGCACAGAACGATGGCTTCGACGAGAAGGTGTTCGGCGTGGGCGTCGGGCTCCCGATTCCGCTGCCGCAGCCGCTGGGCCGAACGAAGGTCGGCGAGATCGCAGAGGCGGTGGGCGCTGAGGAGCGACTGCACGCCGAGCTGGAGCTGCTCACCCGCGCGCTGAACGGCGAGCGCGAGTTGGCGGCACAGGCCCACGCGCGCGGTCTCGTGGCTCTCGCGCTGTATTCACCGGCGCGAATCGCGCGGGCCTCGGAAGCGCTGACGGCGCTCGGCGCGCAAGTCGCCGCCGGCCGATGGTCGGTCCGCGAGGCGCTCGCGTCACAACGTTCCCTGGTGGAGCTCCTCGAAGCCGAGGTCGACGCGCGCGAGGCGCTGTGCGCGGCATCGGTGCGACTCATTCGGACCCATGGCGGTTCTCTCGAAAGTGGTGGCCTGTGAAGACGATCCATTGGGGGGCCGTGGCGCTCGTGTTGATGAGCGCAGGTTGCAAGAAGGCCGCTGACGTCGAGCCCGAGAAGACGGAGAACCACCACGACGACGAGGGCCACGAGGCGCTCCCGCGGCAGGTGTCGTTGTCCGACGAGGCCGCGGCGCGGGCGGGCATCAAGACCGCCCCGGTCCGCAGGGTGTCGCTGGCCTCGACCCTCGCGCTGACCGGGGAGCTCGTCGCCGAGCCCGATCGCACCGCGCGAGTGTCGTCGGCCACCGGCGGCCGGCTCGAGCAGGTGCTCTTCAACGAAGGCTCGGTGGTCAAGCGCGGCGACGTGATGGCGACGGTGCGGGTGCCGGACGTGGGGCGGCTCCGCGGGGCGTTCGCGGCCGCCACCTCACGCGCCCGCGCCGCGCGTGCCAACGCCGAGCGGCTCACCGCCCTCAAGGCGAGCGGGCTGGGCACCGAGCAGGCGGTGATCGACGCCGAGGCCGACGCGCGCGCGCAAGACGCAGAGGTGCGCGCGCTGGGCGATCAGCTCTCGGCGATCGGCGTCAACGCGGACTCGGGCGCGGGCTTCCTGGTGGCGCTGCGGGCGCCGATCTCCGGCGTGGTGGTGGCGCGCGACGCGGTGATCGGCCAGCCCGTCACCGCCGAGCTGGTGCTGGCGAGCATCGTCGATCTGTCCGAGCTGTGGTTCCTGGGCCGGGTCTTCGAGAAGGATCTCGCGAAGCTCCACCCCGGCGAGAAGGCCGAGCTCGAGCTCAACGCGTACCCCGGCGAGCACTTCCACGGCGTCGTCGACTACGTGAGCCAGCAGATCGACCCGATGGCGCGCACGCTGACAGCTCGCATTCGGGTGCCCAACGCCGATCTGCGGCTCCGCCTCGGGCTCTTCGGCCGGGCGCACGTCGAGCTGGCCGACGGCCGGGAAGCGACGCCTCAGTTGGTAGTGCCGCGCGACGCGATCGCGGACATCGGCGGCAAGAGCGTGGTCTTCGTGCGCGCCGCCGACGGCGACTTCGTGATGCACGAGGTGACGGTGGGCGACTCGGCGATGGACGACGTGCAGCTCCTGTCGGGGGTGAGTGAAGGCGAGCTGGTCGCGACGAGCGGCGTGTTCACCCTCAAGAGCCTGCTGCTCAAGTCCACCCTGGCCGAGGAGGAGTGACGTGCTGACCCTGCTCTCGGCGATCGTCCACTGGTCGTTGCGCAACCGCGTCATCGTGCTGGTGGCGACGGCGATCTTCATCGCGGTGGGCCTGCGCTCGGCCCTCTCGCTGCCGATCGACGCGGTGCCCGACGTGACCAACGTGCAGGTGCAGATCATCACCGCCGCGCCCGCGCTCTCACCCGTGGAGGTCGAGCAGTACGTCACCGTGCCCATCGAGCGCGCGATGGCCGGCATTCCGAAGTCGACCGAGGTCCGCTCGATCTCCAAGTACGGCGTCTCGGTGGTGACGGTGGCCTTCGTCGACGGCACCGACATCTATTGGGCCCGCCAGCTGGTCAACGAGCGCATGCGCGAGGCCGAGGCGGCGGTGCCTGCGCAGTACGGCAAGCCGGAGATGGGGCCGATCAGCTCGGGCCTGGGCGAGGTCTTCCAGTTCGTGCTCCGCAACGAGCACCTCACGCTCATGCAGTTGGAAGAGCAGCTCGACTGGTACATCGCGCCGCAGCTGCGCATGGTGCCGGGCATCGTCGAGGTGAACAGCTTCGGCGGCGAAGATCGGCAGTACCAGGTGGTGCTCGAGCCCGGCCGCCTGCAGGCCACGGGGGTGTCGATCGCCCAGGTGATCGACGCGCTCCAGAAGACCAACGCCAACGCCGGTGGCGGCTACATCGAGCACAACCGCGAGCACTTCGTGATCGGCACCGCGGGCCTGGTGAAGAGCCTCGACGATCTCAACCGGGTGGTGATCGGCGCGACGCCGCAAGGCGTGCCCATCACCATCGCCACCGTGGGCGAGGTGCGCTTCGGCGCGCGGCTCCGGCGGGGCGCGGCGACCAAGAACGGCGAGGGCGAGGTGGTGGTGGGCGTGGCGCTGATGCTGCTGGGGGAGAACTCACGCTCGGTGACGGAGGCGGTGAAGGCGAAGCTGGCGGCGATCGAGCCGACGCTCCCGCCGGGGACGCGCATCGAGCCCTTCTACGATCGCTCGGCGATGGTCGATCGCACCATCGCCACGGTGGGCGTGAACCTGCTCGAAGGGGCGCTGCTGGTCGTGTTGGTGCTGCTGGTGCTGCTCGGAGATCTCCGTGCGGGCGTGGTGGTGGCGCTCACCATTCCCCTCTCGCTGCTCTTCGCGATCACGGTGATGAACGCCGCCGGGCTGTCGGGGAACTTGATGAGCCTCGGCGCGATCGACTTCGGGCTGCTGGTCGACGGCGCGGTGATCATCGTCGAGAACGCCGTGCGGCGGCTCAGTGAGCGCCAACGTCTGCAGATCGAGCCGCTGAGCGACGAGGCGCGGGTCTCGATCGTCGAGCAGGCCACCCTCGAGGTGCGCGCGGCGAGCGTGTTCGGCGAGGCGATCATCGCCATCGTGTACCTGCCGCTGCTGGCGCTGATCGGCACCGAAGGGAAGCTCTTCCGCCCGATGGCGATCACCGTGCTGCTGGCCCTCGCGGGCGCCTTCGTGCTGTCGCTGACGGTGGTGCCGGTGCTGACCAGCCTGCTGGTGAAGCCGTCCGGCGCGCACGGGGACACGTGGCTGCTGCGCCGGGCCCACGCGGCGTTCTCCCCGCTCTTCGCGCGCGCGATGCGGCACCGGGTGGCGACGGTGAGCCTCGGCGTGCTCTCGCTGGCCGTCGCGGCGGGGCTCTTCACCCGACTGGGCGCCGAGTTCATTCCCCAGCTCGACGAAGGCGACCTCCTGATCGAGGCGCGCCGGCTGACGGGGGCGGCGCTCAGTGAATCGGTGCGCACCGACCTCAACCTGCAGAAGGAGCTGCTCTCGATCCCCGAGGTCGATCAGGTCGTCGCCCGCACCGGCTCGCCGGAGGTCGCCACCGATCCCATGAGCCTCGAGCAGTCCGACATCTACATCGAGCTCAAGCCGCGAGAGACCTGGCGACCCGGCTTCACCAAGGCGTCCGTCGCCCGGGAGGTCGAGGAGGTGCTCAACCGCTCACCGGAGATCGGCGGGGCGATCTCCCAGCCCATCCAGATGCGCACCAACGAGCTGATGGCCGGTATCCGCTCGGACGTAGGCCTGCTGATCTACGGCCGCGATCTCGAGGTGCTGGCCAGGCTCGGTGAGCAGCTCGCGGCGGCGGTGCGCAAGGTGCCGGGCGCGGTGGACGTGCGCGTCGAGCAGGTGGCCGGGCTGAAGTACCTGCGCGTGACCCCCGACCGCAATCGGCTGGCGCGCTACGGGCTCACCATCGAAGACGTGAACCAGGCGACCGAGACCATGGCCGTCGGCGCGCCCGTCGGCCACGTACTGGAAGGCGAGCGTCGCTTCAGCATCGTGGTGCGCACCGCGCTCCAATTCTCCGGAGATCTCGAGCCGATGCGCGCCCTGCCGCTGCGCTCGGTCAGCGGCCAGGTGGTGCCCCTGGGCGACGTCGCCACGCTGGAGTTCGTCACCGGACCGGCGCAGGTCAGCCGCGAGGCCCAGTCGCGGCGGATCACCGTCGAGTTCAACGTACGCGGCCGCGATCTGCTGTCGGTGGTGAAGGACGCGCAGCGCGCCGCGGCGGCGGTCGAACTGCCGGTCGGCTACCGCCTCGAGTGGGGCGGTCAGTTCCAGCACTACACCGAGGCGCGGGCCCGGCTGGCGGTGGTGGTGCCGCTCGCGCTGGCGCTGATCCTCTTCCTGCTGTGGCTGAGCTTCGGCTCGATGCGCACCGGGCTGCTCATCTTCCTCAACGTGCCCTTCGCGATCGTCGGCGGCGTCGTCGCGCTGTGGGCGCGCGGCATTCCGTTCTCCATCTCGGCGGGCGTGGGCTTCATCGCGCTCTTCGGCGTGGCGGTGCTCAACGGGCTGGTGCTGATCTCCTTCGCGCGCGACCTCGAGGCCGCGGGCGCCAGCCACGTCGAGGCGATCACCCGGGCGGCCGAGGCACGCCTGCGGCCGGTGCTCATGACCGCGCTGGTGGCGTCGCTGGGCTTCCTGCCCATGGCGCTGTCCACCGCGCCGGGCTCGGAGGTGCAGCGCCCGCTGGCCACGGTGGTGATCGGCGGGCTGCTCTCGGCGACGCTGCTGACGCTCTTCGTGCTGCCGGCGCTCTACGCCGCGCTCGCGCCATCGCTTCACAAGCAGACGATCAGTGCGTGAGCAGCCAGCGGGTGAGATCTTCACGGCGCGGCAGGTGCCCCTCGCAGCGGACCACGCCGTCGATCACGAGGGCCGGCGTGGTCATCACTGGATAGGTGACGATTTCATTCGGATCCGTGACGTGGGTGACCTGCGCCTCGAGGCCCAGCGTCGCCAGCGTCTCTTTCGTGATCGACTCGAGCTTGAGGCACTTCGCGCAGCCCTTGCCGAGGATCTTGATGTCCATGGTCGACTCCTTCACGCGTGCGCCTTCACCAGCGGAGGTGGCCGCCGGTTGAAGAACCACGCCACCACCTTCACCACCGCGCCGATCGCCACCAGCCAGCCCAGCGCGCCGAGCACCAACCACCCTGCCCCGAGTCCATCGGCCCGAGCGCCCCACAACAGCCCGGCGCCGAAGCTGAAGACCGACACGAGGCCGACCCACGCCGCGGTGCGCTTCACGCCAAGGATCTTCGAGATCACGAGAACGCTCTGCAGGCTCAGCTCAGGGTCGGCCATCAAGTAGGCGAGCAGCGGACCGGGGTGCATGCCGAGGCTGAGGAAGAGCTTCGCCACGGGCACCTCCACCAGCGTCGGGAAGTACATGAAGACGCCGAAGCCCACCCCGGTCGCGTTCGCCGCCACCGAGTTCTCACCTGCGATCGCGCGGATCCACTCCGGGCGGATGAAGACGCGCACCACGCCGACGAGGAACACGCCCACCAGGAGCAGCGGCGCGATCTGCCGCACGAAGCGCCAGGACTCCCACAGCCACTGCTGCGCCTCGAAAGCCTCGAGCCGCCTCGCCAGCGCGATGGCCAGCATCACCAGCCCCACCAGCACCGGGCCCCGGCTCGTCAGCACCAACCGCGCCTCGTCACCTGCGACGGTGAACTTCACGACGGCGACCAGCAGCATCACCACGGTCATCACCAGCGCGGCGATCGTCGCCTTCGTCACGCCATCGTCGACGTGGGTGAGCCCTCGCCACGCCATGAGCGCCCAGCCGGCGAGCAGGACGATCAGCAGCAGCCCGTGCACGGTGACGCCCTCCTCGCCCCGCGCGGCGTCGAAGGGGAACCAGCGCGTGAGGGTCGCGGCGAGCCCACCGAGCAGCGGCGACTGCCAACTCGCCGAGACGAGCACCGCGTCGAGCAGCGCGACCTTGAGCGTGCCGGCGAGGAGGATCAGGACCAGCGTAACGAGGAGCCCCCGCGCGCCCGGCGTGAAGGGCGTGTGTGAAGGGGCCGGCGCCGGACCCGTGTCCTCTCTCCCCGGGAACAGGGCCGCCATCGAGAGCCCGATGCCGATGCCGAAGATCGCCGACAGCACGACGCGCGCGATCGCGAAGTCGGCGCCCAGGGCGACGCCGGTGTACGACAGCGCGAGGATGTTCCCGGCGGGGGCGAAGAAGAGGAAGGTGATCGCCGGGCCGAGGCCCGCGCCCTTCTTCTGAATCGAAGCGAAGAGCGGCAACACCGTGCAGCTGCAGACCGCGATCAGGCTGCCGCCCAGCGCCGCGACGGGATAGGCGATCCACCTCGGGGCCGAGCGACCGAGCCAGCGCGTCACCGCGTCCTGCGGCACGAGCGCCGTCAGCGCGCCCGCCACGAAGAACGCCGGCACCAGACACAGCAACACGTGCGCTGCGAGGTACGACGCGAGGCTGGTGGCCCCCGACTGGAGCGCCGAGAGGAACAGGTCCATTCCCCTGTCCGCTGCATCGGCCGTGCGCTCGTGATCTCAGAGGTTGGCGGCGAGCGACGCGCAACCGCTGCGCGGTCAGGCCGGCGCTGCGAACAACCGCTTCTGAAGCCACGCGGCGACGCTCACCAGACCGATCAGCACCGGCACTTCGACCAGCGGGCCGATGACCGCCGCGAAGGCCTGTCCGCTCCCGATGCCGAAGGTCGCCACCGCCACGGCGATCGCGAGCTCGAAGTTGTTCGACGCCGCGGTGAACGACAGCGTCGCCGTCTGCGCGTACGTCGCCCCCACCCGCTTCGACATCACGAACGACACGAGGAACATCACGACGAAGTAGATGAAGAGCGGCAGCGCGATGCGCAGCACGTCGAGCGGCAACTGCAGCAGCGTCTCGCCCTTGAGTGAGAACATCACCACGATGGTGAACAGCAGCGCCACCAGGGTGAGCGGGCCGATCTTCGGCAAGAAGCGCTGGGTGTACCACTCGTCACCCTTCGCGCCCCGCAGCACCCGGCGGGTGACGAAGCCGGCGACGAACGGCACGCCGAGGTACAGCGCCACCGTCTTCGCGATCTCGAGCATCGAGATGTCGATCACCGCGCCGTGCAGGCCGAGCGCGCGCGGCAACACCTCGCCGAACACCCACGCGTAGACCGGGAAGAAGAGCACCTGGAAGATCGAGTTGAAGGCCACCAGCCCCGCGCAGTACTCGGAGTCGCCCTTCGCCAGCTCGTTCCACACCAGCACCATCGCGATGCAGCGCGCGAGCCCGATGAGGATCAGCCCCAGCATGTAGTCGGGCTTGTCGCGCAGGAACACGACCGCGAGCCCGAACATCAGGAAGGGCCCCACCAGCCAGTTCTGCAAGAGCGAGAGAGCCAACACGCGCCGGTTGCGGAAGACGCGCGGCAACTCCTCGTAGCGGACCTTCGCCAGCGGCGGGTACATCATGACGATCAGCCCCACGGCGATCGGCAGCGAGGTGGTGCCCACGCGCATCGCCTCGAGCGCCTTCGCGAAGCCCGGCGCGGCGACCGAGAGCAGCACGCCCAGGCCCATGGCGAGGAAGATCCACAACGTCAGGAAGCGATCGAGAAAGGACAGTCGTCTCATCGTGTTCGTTCGACTCAGTAGCAGGTTGGGGGGACGATTCCCGCTCTCGCGCTATCGTGCCGGTCCGTGCGCGCGCTCTTGCTGGTCTCCGTCGTGCTCTGCAGTTGCCTTCCCCCTGGCGGCTCGATGGTCGAGGTCCCGAAGGGCACCGGGGGCGCGCAGCTCGTGCTCCGCGACGTGCCGTCCACGGCCCGCGTCACGCTCACCTCTCCGAGCGGGCGCGAACTCGCTGACGCCGATCTCTTCGTGCCGCCTCAGCACGATCGGGCGCTGCGGGTCATCACGTTGACGAACCCCGACGCTCCCATCGAAGCGGGCCAGTGGCTGGTGGACGTCTCGCCGCCGCCCGAGCGCTACCAGGTCACGTCGCGGTTCTCACCGGAGCTCGAAGAGGGCGAGATCGGCGTCTTCGACCTGCGGTTCGTGCTCGCCGCCAACTGCCTCGCCGACTCGGCCGCGACGCAGGCCTCGATCGAGCGCGCGTTGCGCGGGCTGGGCCCGACGCTCTTCGTCAGCCACCTCGAGCTCGGCGAGGTCGTCTTCGAGGAACGGCGCGTCTCCCCGTGCAGCGTGCCTCCAGCGTGGTTGGGGGTGCTGCGCGACTTCGCGACCGATCGGCAGGAGTTCGTCTTCGTCGTCACCAACCAACTCGAGAGCGGCGAGCTCTACGGGTACGCGCCGATCGGCGGCACGCTGAGCGAGCCCTCGTCCCTGTTCGGCGCCGGGGCGCTCTCAGACGAGGGGCTCTCCGCGGGCAACCTCACGCCCTCCGCCGTCATCCTTCACGAGCTCGGCCACTGGGCCGGGTTGCAGCACTCCGTCGAGTCCGAAGGGTCGATCGACGCTCGCCAGGAGGTGCGCTGCGATGGCGAAGGGTCGCCCCGCCCCGGCGACTGCTGGCCGGGGAAGTACAACGTCATGTTCTGGGCGCCCACGTCGCCCGGCGTTACCGCCCCGCAGGTACGTCAGCTCCGCCGAGGCCTCGCGACGCGCCGAAGCCAGCCGTGAGGTCGCCGACTCGTCACTCGAGGACGCGGGTGCCGGTGCGCTGCTCGGCGGCGCGCAGCTCCTTCACGAACGCGGCGCCGCTCTTCTGGGCGGCCACCGGATCGATCACCGCGAGCTCGCGCAGCTGACCGAAGGCGCTGAAGCCTTCATGTCGCGCCAGCCGGATCGCGCCAGCGTCTTCGGCCGTCTCGAGCTGCCGTGCCTGCGCGGCGATCGCCATCTCGAGGCCGGCCTTCACCACCGCGGGCGAGACGTCGAGCAGATCGGCCGGGCTGTCGGTGATGAACTGCTCGAGGTGCACATCGAGCAGCGCCGAGGCCTGGCGGAGCTGCTCGTCGCGCCCCAGCCGGCCAGCGCCCCGCAGCACCTGCGCCTGCGCCGCGGGGAGCTTGTCGAGCGCCGGCTCGCGACCCGCCAGCAGCGCGCCCACGACGTTGGTGAGCGCCTCGACCGACTTCGCGGCAGGCCGCAGCCGCTCGGTGCCGACGATCGAGGTGCGCCGACTCGTCTCGAAGCTCTTGAGTTGCTCACGGATGGCGCCCGCTTCCTCTTCGCGGAACCCCATGCCGGCGAGGTTGGGCCACACCGGCTCGGCGAGCCCGAACGCGTTGAGCCCGTCGATCACTTCCTGCGCCATGCGCGGCGTCATCCGCTCGCCGGAGCCACGCGACACGCTGGCCGCCATCTCGCGCGCCTTGTCGGAGATCGGCGACCTCCGCGCCGGCACGTCGATCACCGGCTGGTGCAAACGTTCCCACCGCGCGAGCGGGCTCTCACGGCGCGTCGTCGCGGCGGGCGAGGTGCCCCACGCGCGGGTGGTCGGCGTGGCGGCCCGCGGCGGTGCCGGCGGAGCGCGAGGGGTGGTGACAGGCTGCGGGGCGGCAGAGACGCGTCGTGGCATGGGAGACAAGACAGGCGCGGCTTCGAGAGCGCGCACCCCATGACGCAAGCGCGGGTGATGACTGGCGTTTTTCTCAGCGCGCGATCAGAAAGGGCAGCTTCCCCACCGCCGCTTCGAAGTGCTTCTCGAGATCCTTCTCGAGCGCGCTCTCGAGGGCGTGCTCCTTCGACTCGAGCTTGGTGAGCCGGAAGGTGTCGACCGCCGCCGAGTTCGCGAACCTCAGCTCGGCGTCGCACAGGACCGCGCCCGTCGACAGATCGACCAGCCGCGCCCAGCCGACGAACGCGCCGGCGTCGAAGTGCAGGTTCCCGCTCAGCACCTTTGGCCACCGCCGCGAGTCGTCCTGAAAGACGACCACCCGCGTGCCGCGCTTTGCGAGCGCGTCGACCGCTTCCACCCGATCGCCCGCGTCGTCGCGCGAGAGCGCCTGGCAGAAGTCGCGGTGGGTGAGGAACTCCCACTCGTCGCTGTGCGTGAAGTGCCGGAGCTGCGCCGCATCGACGAACGCGAGGTCCTTCACCTCGGAGACCGGGCACGTGCGGTTCGTTCCCGGCTCGTTCGCGTCGAGCGCCTTCGTCAGCTTCGCGAGTCGCTCATCGAAGCGGGCGATGGCCGCGGCAGCGCGACGGGTCTCTTCGGTGGCACGGAGCGCTTCCTCCTGCGCCTGGAACGCCACCTCGTCGGCGGGCTTCTGCTTCGGCAGCGCCGGTCCCTCGGTCGGACATTCCCCGTCGGCGGGCATGCCGAACACGAACCAGCGGTGCGCGCGCGCCAGACACAGCGTCAGCTCGCGATCGCTGCCACTGGCGACCCCGCGCAGCCGGAGCACCCCTGCCCCGTCGAGCGGCCCCGCGCAGGTGATGCGATCTGGCGCCTGTTGCCGCGCGCGGATCAGGAACTCGCGCCCCAGATCGCAGGCGGTCTCGAGATCGACGGTCGTGCCGCTCAGCCGCTGCGCCAGCTTCCCCTGCAGCGCGGCGCTCGCCTCCTTTCGTTCGTTCGCGAGGTGAACGCTCAAGCCAACGAAGCCGGCCGCGAAGACGAGCGACAGCGCCCCGAGGGCCATGCTCACCACCGCGGTCTTCGGAGGCGCGACGCCTTCCCGCTGCGCCCGCCGAAACGCCCCGAAGCCCATCGCGAAGGCCACCAGCCCGAGGGGGAAGCAGCACAGCCCAACGACAGCCACCAACACGGGCACCAGCTCACGGCGGCAAGATGAGGTCGTCACGCGCCCTCTGACACCCAGCGTTCAGAAAGCGCGCACGAATTCGGGTATGGCGAGCGCCATGACGTTCGGTTCGATTCTCGCCCTGGCCGTGGGGCTCGCGATGGACGCCACGGCCGTCGCGGCCGCGAAGGGCCTCGCGACGAAGAAGATCCTCCCCCGCCACGTGCTGCTGGTCGCCGGCTTCTTCGGTGGCTTTCAGGCGCTGATGCCGCTGATCGGCTACCTGCTCGGCACGCGCATCGGCCCACTGGTGCAGGCGTGGGATCACTGGATCGCCTTCGTGCTGCTCGGCGCGATCGGCGGAAAGATGATCTGGGAAGCGACGCACGACGAAGCAGAGGACGACGAGGCGAAGGACGCCGACCCCTTCGCGCCGCGGGTGATGCTGGTGCTGGCCATCGCCACCAGCATCGACGCGCTCGCCGTGGGGGTGACGTTGCCGATGCTCGACGCGCCGCTCGTGTCGTCGCTGGTGACCATCGGCGTGACCACCGCGATCCTCAGCGCGCTCGGGTTGTTCGCCGGCCGGAAGTTCGGGGCGCTGTTGGGGAAGCGCCTCGATCTGCTCGGCGGCGTGGTGCTCGTCGGGCTGGGCTGCAAGATCCTCTACGAGGGCCTCACGGGATCGACGTGACCACCGGCACCGCGACGTCGCGCCGCTGATTGCCGCGCATCACGGTGAGCACCACCTTCGACCCCGGCTCGTGGTTGCCGATCAGCGCCTGAACGCCCTGCGAGTCGATCGCTCCGACGGGCTCCCCATCGACCGCGATCACCCGTTCCCCCACCGCCAGGCCGGCCTTCGCCGCGGGAGTGCCCGGTCGCACGATGGCGATGTCCGCCTCGACGGTGTCCATGAAGATCACCCCGATGTCGCCCGCGAGCTGCTCGCGCCGGGTCTTGCGCACGGCCTCGAGCAGCACGTTCACCTTGCCGCCGCGCGCGACGGTGGCGGTCCCGGTGGCCGAGCTGAACTCGCGCCAGTCGCCCATGCAGTTGATCTGAATCGAGCCCGCGGGGGCGGGGTCGGCCACGAAGGCGCCCTGCGCGTCGGTGCGCGGCGAAGAGCGCTCGTCCCAGTTGGTGATGCCGGCCAGCCCATCGCCCGCGGCCACCACGTGACAGACGAAGTCGTTGAGCGGCGCGCGGGTGCGGTGATCGATCACCGTGCCCGTCACCACGGCGCGCCCGTGGCTGGTCATGGTCACCTTCGTCCACTGCCCTTCCTTCACCTCGACGCGCTTCACGTCACCTTCCGCCGCGTTCATCGCCGAGAGCACGTAGACGCCCTCAGGCACGGTGACGCGGAAGGTGTTGCCGCTCACCTGACCGCCCACGAAGCGCGACTGATGGAACACCGCCGCATAGACCACCGGCGGCTCTTCGAAGTCGACCAGCGTGCCTTCGATGCCCGACGGCGCCTTGAGGGTGATCACCACGTTCTTCGCGCCGGCCTGCACGTCGGTGATGGTGTTCTCGGCGCCGTCCGCAGCGCGGGCTTGAACCGCCCAGTTGCCGCTGGTCAGGCCCTCGAAGGTGAAGTTGCCGCGGTCGTCGCTCACCGCGGTGGGAGACACCAGCCACGACGCGAAGTCCGGCAGCTCTCCGGGCTGCGCGAGCTGGGTACGGAGATGAACGTCGGCGATCGGCGCCCCCTCCTTGTCGATCACCCGGCCGCTGATGCGCAGTCGCTCGTAGTTGACGGTCAGCGTCACGTTCTCGGCGTGGGACGCGCCGTCCGCCAGCCGGGTCGGCGCGAAGGTCGTTCCGCTCGCCGGCTTGTAGGGCGTGCGCGAGCTCGCCGAGGGGAACACGCGCGGCAGGTAGTCACCACCGCCGGTCATCTGCATGCAGCGGAAGCGCCCGTCTGCATCGGTCACCCCGCGGCCCTCGTCGCCGGTCTCGGCGTGCGAGAAGACGACCATCGCGTTGGGCACCGGCGTCCCATCGGCGGCCACCACCTTGCCTTCGATCGTCGCCGCGTTGCTGAGCTCGAGATCGAGCTGCCGATTCTCCTGCGGCGCGAGCACCACTTCCTTGTCGATGAAGCCGCCGACCGCGGTGCTGCTGGCGATGAGCTGGTACTTCCCCGCCGCGAGCCCCCGCGCGACGTACCGGCCGCTCGCGTCCGCGGACACGGTGAACGCCATCGTCGTGCCGGGGACCACCTCGAGCTGCGCGAAGGGCACCGGCTTCGAGTCGTGGGTGATCAGCCCCTGCACCGAGCCCTGCGGCTTCACCTCGAGCTCGACGGTCTCCTCGTCCTTCACGATCTTCATGCGCTTCGGCGAGACGACCTCGTACGGGCTCGCGAGGAAGGTGACGTCGCCCTTCCGAACCCCGGGGATGACGAAGCGGCCGTCGTCCTGGCTGAAGGCGTCGAGCTCCTGGCCGCCGTTGGCCCAGACCAGTTGCACTTGCGCCCCGGCGACAGGCTTGCCGGCAGAGATCACCCGCCCGCGCAGGGTGGTGCCTTCTTTGAGGCGCAGCACGACCTCCGAGCCCGGCTGACCGACGACCGCCGACACCTGCACGTCGGCCGCGGTCGTCGCGTTCGCGAAGGTGGCGCCGACCTTGTACGAGCCCGGCGACACCGGGAGCCGGAAGCGGCCATCGGGCCCCGACAGCACGCCGTTCGACATCGGCCCTTCCTTCATGAACTGCACGGGCACGCCGCGCACCACCGCGTCAGCGATCGGCGCGCCCGAGGCATCAGCCACCACGCGCCCCGAGATGAACGCCTCGGGCGTCAGCACCACGTCGCGCTGCACCCGCCCCAGCGCCAGCACGTTGATCTTCACCGTGCCGTAGCCGTTGCCGCCCACGCGGAGCTGGTGATCGCCCAGCGGCAGACACAGCTCGTATTCCCCGCGCGCGTTGCTCTCGACGCCCACGCCGCCGCGCACCCGGAGCCACGCGTGCTCGATCGGCAGGCTGGCGGCGTCGGTCACGCGGCCCATCACCTTCGCGTCGCAGCCGGTGAGCACCAGCTCGAGCGCTTCCGGGGCAGGGCTCGCCGACGGCGCGCGCAGATCGAGCTCCAGCACCCGCCCGGTCAGCCCCGGCGCCGACGCAGCCACCGTGTAGCGCAGCGGCAACTGGGCTCCGAAGTCGAAGGTCCCGGCGGCCGACGTGCGCCGCTCGATCACGCCTTCGTTCTGGGTCTGCGACTCGAGCCGCACCACCGCGTTGGCCACCGGCTGCCCACCCGCGCTCACGCGGCCCGCCACGCGACGTTCAGGCGCCTCGGCCTGGGCCATCCACTTCGGCACCAGGGTGGGCGACGCGTGGGGATCACCGCCCTGCCGCGGCGCTGATCCTCGTTGCGTCGCGGCCTGTCGCGCGCTCGCACCTTCGCCGTCGCCCGAGGACGCCTGCGCGCTCGGCCACCACCACCACGCCCCGAGCACCGCGAGCAGCACCGCCGACAAGACTCCGAACGCCACCTTGTTCGCCTTCATCCACATCACCCCCGGGAGAAAGCCGCCCTTCCCGGCCGAAGCCAGGGCGAGGGTCGGCACCAACAGGCTCATCCACCTCGTGCGCTCGCCGTCGAACGACTGATCGAGCCGTTCCCGCAGCGCGTCGACGCCGGTCTTGAGGCGCCAGCGCACCGTGCCCGCGGGGATCTTCAGGCGCGCGCCGATCTCCGCGGCCGAGAGGCCCTCGTAGTAGCGGAGGAACAGCACCAGCCGCACCGGCTCGTCGAGCTCCGTCACCAGCTTCGCGACGAGCTGCTGCAGTTGAAGGCGCTCGAGCAGCTCGTCGGGCCGCAGCGCGGGCTCGGGCACCTCAGCGGCCGCTTCCCGACGTTCCCGGCGGGCTCGACCGCGCGCCCCCATCGCCGAGAGGTTGCGCATCACGCCGGTCAACCACGCCCGCAGCTCGGACCGGGGCGCCTCCCCACGCTCGAGCGCGGCTTCCCACGCGTCTTGCGCGAGATCGTCGGCGTCGATCGCCGCCAGCGCGCGCGCCAACCGCCCCACCCACTCGGTGTGCTGGAGCGCCTCTTCGGCTGAGATTCCGGTCGGCCCGTTCATCGCGTCTCCATGTTGCCGACGGGCCTCGAAGTGTTGGCAGAGAGCTCCAACCTTGCGGGCGTCGTGAAGGGCTTCAAACGGCCTGCAGATCTTGCGTCAGGCCTCCCCGGAAACCGGCGAAACCCCAACAGTCCCGGGCGGCTGCGGGTTTGCACTCCCGATCGGGCATGAACGTCCAACCGCACGTCGTGTTTCGGGGGATGTCTTCCACACCAGCACTGCTCGACCGGATCGACGAGGAGATTGCCTCGCTCGAGACGCTCTCGACGCAGCTCACGTCCTGCCATGTCGCCGTCGAACGGCTCAACCACCACCACCGTGATGGCGTCGCGCGCACGCGCATCGAGCTCGCGCTGCCCGGCGAAGTGTTGACGGTGAGCCGCGAAGAAGAGGACACCGCCGCGTCGATCAACGCCGCCTTCGAGGTGATGGGCCGTCAGCTCCGCGACTTCCTCAAGCAGCGTCAGGACCGCCGGAGGATGTGAGGCGCTGTGACGGGTAGATGCTGCGCCGGCCTTTGAGCACCATCGCCAGCGCGCAGACGATGGCCACGTGGGGCAAGACGCTCGCCCCGACCAGCTCCACGGCCATGATCGAGAGCGCGATGGGCGTGTTGGAAGCGATCGCAAAGACCGCCGCCATGCCCACCGCCGCTCCGAGCTCCAGCGGGAGCCCGAGGAGCTGAGCCAGCGCGTTGCCCAGCGTGGCGCCGACGAAGAACAGCGGCGTCACCTCGCCGCCCAGGAAGCCGGCGCCCACGGTGATCGCGGTGAGCACCAGCTTCGCCGCGAAGGCCCACGCCGGCACGGTGGGGTCGGTGAAGGCCCGCACGATGGTCGGCACGCCGAGGCCGAGGTAGTCGGACCCGACGAGCTGCCACAGGCCGATCACCGCCACGCCGCCGAAGAACATGCGCACCGGGAGCCGCCTGATGCGCTGCGCCCCCTGCTTCTTGATCGCGTGCGTCAGCTCGATGAAGGCCGCAGTCACCAGCGCGATCACCACCGCGAAGATCGCCCACTTCCCCAGCACCAGCGGTGAGAGCGCCAGCTCGGGCGCGTGCGGGTAGCTCGAGTGCAGCGTGCCCAGCGCGCGCGCGGTGAGATCGCCCACGATCGACGCGACCAGCGCCGGCACCAGCGCCCCGTACTCGATGCGCCCCAGCACGACGAACTCCAGCCCGAAGATCGTGCCGGCGATGGGGGTGCCGAACACCGAGCCGAAGCCCCCGGCCACGCCCGCGGCGAGCAGCTGCCGGCGCAGATTCTTCGAGAGGCGCAAACGGTGAGACAGCCAGTCGGTGAGGCTCGCGCCCATCTGCACCGCGGTGCCTTCCCGCCCGGCGCTGCCTCCGAAGAGGTGCGTGAGCACGGTGCCCAGCAACACCATCGGCGCCATGCGCAGGGGGATCTCCGGGCCACCGTCGTGGATGGTGTCGATCACCAGGTTGTTGCCGCCGCTGATCGACTGCCCGAAGCGCTCGTAGATCGCGCCGATCACCAGGCCGGCGATGGGGAGCGTGAAGATGAGCCACTCGTGCGCGAGGCGGAAGCCGGTGGCCAGATCGAGCAGCCACAGGAAGAAGGCCGACCCCGCGCCGCACACCACGCCCACGCCGGCACCCAACGCGAGCCACTGACCGAGGGTGACCAACCGATGCGCAGATGCCACGCGCGCAGCGTAGGCGACTTTACGGGTGCGCCGACCTCGACTTCCGCGACACCAGCTCCGGCGGCGGCCGCGCGAACTCCTTCGAGCCGCTCTTCTCGGGGATGAAGGCGACCGACATCAGCGCCTTGTTGAGGACCTCGTGAGAGACCGAGCTGAGCAGGCCCACCAGCCCCTGCTGCGGGTGCGTGCCCAGCACCACCAGATCGACCCGCTCCGCCGCCGCCACGTCGACCAGCCGTTGCGCGATGTGCCCGCGCCCCAGCTCGAGGTGAATGCGGTGCTTCACGTTCGACGGGAGAATGCGCAGCGCCGCCTCGGTCTCGTTGCGCAGCTCGGCCGCCAGGCCTTCGTGATCGGCGGGGTTGCTCGAGGTCTTCAGCCCGCGCCGCGTGTATTCCTCGTCGGGCGACCAGACGTGGGTGGCCACGAGATCGATGGGGCCGTACGCCGCGAGCCGCTCGATCCAGTCGCGGGCCACGGCCGAGCTCCAGGTGTGATCGATCGCCAACATCACCTTGAGCGGCCCTTCCCCCGCGGCCCAGGCGTCGAACGGCCGCGCGCTGCGCACCATCAGCATCGGCACGCTCAGCTCGTAGGCCAGCCGGTCTGCCGGCGTGCCGAAGAACGAGCTGAACGGCCGATGGGTGGAGTCACCGACGAGCAGCAGCTGCGCCGAGGTCACGTCGCACAGGCGAGACAACGCTGTGTCGAGCGCGCCATGCAGCACGAGGGTATCGACCTCCACGCCCTCCCCCCGGAGCGGGAGTGCGGTGGCCTCGAGCTTCGTCGTGACGTCTGCTTCACGGCGACCTCCCAGGGCGTCGGTGAACTGCAGTGCAGGCAACACCGTGGCGATCACCAGCCGCTGCCCGGTTCGTTTGGCCAGCTTCGCGGCGACGTGCACCGCTTCATTCGAGGAATCGGTGAAGTGCGTGGCGCAGGCGATCGTCATGGCAGCCTCCGCCGGAGCCCCGAGCATCACCCGTGCCTCCGCCGTCCACCGGGTTTTGCGGGGACCCCGCGGCCGGGCTCCATCACAATGAAGGGTCCACGCCTTCATTTCTCAGGTTGCATGGGACTGAATTCCGTCGTCCATTTCTGCCCCATGCCCTCGTTCTCCCAGCTCAAGCTCTCCGCGGCGGCCCGCCCCCTCGTCGATCAGGTGCTCGCCCGCGCCACCACGGACGCCGATCGCGCGCGCATTCAGAGCGCCCTGGTCTCGGCCGCCGGCGCCGATCTCAACAAGGTGCTCTCGGCGCAGGAAGTGAAGGCCGTCGCCGACGCCTTCGAGCGCGCGGGTACTGGGGCGTTGACGCCCGATCTGATCGGCGTGGGGATCGCGCAGGCGCACGTGGCGCTCAAGTCGATGGCCGACCTCGGCAACCTCGACGGCGTCACCAACGTCTTCACCCTGCAGGGCACGTCGGTCGAGACGCGCATGGTGAAGGAGCTCCAGGACGCCGTGGTGCGCGCCAACGGCCGCCCGATGGACGTCAACATGTTGATCTTCGAGTTCCAGAGCGACGCGATGCAGCAGGCGGTCACCGACATCGCCCGGCAGCACCCCAACGTCACCTTCCGCGTGATCGCCGACTCCGGCCAGGCCACCGCGTCGGGCGGCAACGCGCTCCCCGAGATCCTCAAGCTCGGGCTCCCCAACATCCAGGTGAAGTTCAAGAAGGACTTCCCCTACGTGTGGAACGACACCCAGAAGCGCCCCCTCTACAACCACGGCGCCACGCAGGGCCTCAACCACCACAAGGGCTTCGTGACGTTCATCGACGGCAAGCCCGATGCGCTGCTCACCGGCTCGTTCAACTGGTCCGCCACCGCCGACACCAAGAACTACGAAGATCTCACCATCTTCCAGAACAAGGACTCGGCCTCGAAGCGCGCGGTCGAGCAGTTCGGCGCGGAGTTCGCCGGCTACTGGAACAACCCCGAGGCGGCGCTCTCGCCCAACGCGTTCCAGAACTTCAAGGGCACGAAGTGGAACGAGATGCTCAAGGCGCACGGCCAGCGGCCCACCGCCACCGTCAACCGGCCCGACGACAGCTACGCCAGCTACACCCTGCCCTCCGACAGCAAGAGCCTCGACGTCAACGGCTTCACCGCGCAGGACGAGGCGCGGCTGGCCACGCTGTTGGGCAGCAAGGCCCTCGCGCGCACCGTCATGCAGGACCGCGCGAAGTTCGGCCGCTTCGCCGACCTCTCCGATCTCCTCGAGCGCGTGCCGCAGATCGCCACCCGGCTCACCGCCGAAGAGCAGCAACACCTCGGCTTCGGCTCGGGCCAGGTGTCGATCAACACCGCCACCCTCGAGGAGCTCGACAAGGTCGGCCTCACCAAGAAGCAGGCCACCGCGCTGGTGGCGTACCGCGAGGCCCACGGTGACTTCGACTCCGTCGACGATCTGATCAAGGTCGGTGTGCCTCGGGCCACCATCACCCGCCTTCGCGACTTCCTCACCGCGGTCGACGTGGAGGCCTTCTTCAACAGCCGGCCCAGCGGCGCGACCTCGGGCGGCACCGGCTACGGCCCGGCCGGCACGCGCACCTCGCTCGTCGCCGACGCCAACGGGGTGGTCAGCCCCACCCGCGCCTCGGTCACCGTCGCCGCCACCGATCTCTTCAACCGCGCGAAGGCCGGCGAGTCGATCGACGTCGCGATGTACGGCGCCAGCCCGTCGGCCCCCGAGTTCCAGGCGCTGATCGCCGCGGCGAAGCGTGGCGCAGTGGTGCGCGTGGTGTTGCACGACGAATACACCGGCCCGTCGGCCGCCGCGCTCAAGGCCCTCGCCACCCAGGGCTTCCCCGTCGACGTGCGCATCCAGAAGGCTAAGACGATGCACGAGAAGTTCGGCGTGGTCGGCAACGACGTCTTCTTCGGCTCGGCCAACTTCTCCGAGAGCTCGTCGACCAAACACTCCGAGAACCGGGTGACGATCAAGAACCACGACGAGACCGCCAGCCAGTTCAAGGCGCGCTTCGAGGAGATCTGGGGCAAGTCGAAACCGGCCTGAGTCCCTCCTTGCCTCCTTGATTTGGGGCGACGTCGAGAGCACAACCTCGCCCGTCGTCGCCCCCTCAACAAGGAGCTCCCATGAAGAAGCAGCTCGCGTTTTCCATCGCGGCTCTGCTGAGCGCTGCCCCCGCCTTCGCCGACGAAGGCATGTGGACCTACAACAACTTCCCCGCCGCGAAGGTGAAGGCGAAGTACGGCTTCGAGCCCACGAAGGACTGGCTCGATCACCTCCGCCTCGCGTCGGTGCGCATCGCCGGCGGCTGCTCGGCCTCGGTCGTCTCGGCTGACGGCCTGGTGATGACCAACCACCACTGCGCGCGCGAGTGCATCGAGAACCTCTCGGGCCTGACCAAGAAGGACTTCAACAAGGACGGCTTCTTCGCCAAGACCGAGAAGGACGAAGCGCGCTGCCCCGGCATGGAGCTCAACCAGCTCGCCGAGATCACCGACGTCACCAAGAAGGTGCAGGACGCGACGAAGGACGTGCCCGTCGAGAAGTTCTCCGACGTGCAGAAGGCCACCATCGCCGGCATCGAGAAGGACTGCGCGACCTCCGACGAGTTCCGCTGCGAGGTCGTCACCCTCTACCGGGGCGGTCGCTACGATCTCTACAAGTACCGCCGCTTCCAGGACATCCGCCTGGTGATGGCGCCCGAAGATCAGATCGCCTTCTTCGGCGGTGACCCCGACAACTTCATGTTCCCCCGCTACGACCTCGACGTGTCGTTCGTGCGCATCTACGGCGCCGACGGCAAGCCGATGAAGATGGAGCACCACCTCGCGTGGTCCGACGGCACCATCAAGGAAGGCGACGTCACCTTCGTCTCGGGCAACCCCGGCGGCACCTCGCGTGGCCTCACCGTCGCGCAGCTCGACGACGATCGCGACATGCGCCTGCCGATGTCGCTCTTCCGCCTCGCCGAGATCCGCGGCTTCATCACCCAGTACCAGGAGCGCGGGAAGGAACAGAAGCGCCACTCGAACGACCTGCTGTTCGGCGTCGAGAACGGCTTCAAGGCGCTCAAGGGCCGTCACGCCGCGCTCGCCGACAAGGCCTTCTACGGCCAGTTGGTGAAGAACGAGCAGGACTTCCGCGCGAAGGTGAAGGCGAAGCCCGAGCTCGAGAAGCAGTACGGCCAGGTGTGGGACACCATCGCCGGCCTCGTGAAGAAGCAACAGGCCTGGCGCAAGGAATACAACGCCCTCGAGCGCGCCCCCATCTCGGACCTCTTCGGCATCGCGCGCACGCTGGTGCGCTACGCGGAAGAGTCGGGCAAGCCGAACGGCGAGCGCCTCAAGGAATACAGCGACGCCCGCCTGCCCCAGCTCAAGGGCAACCTGCTGGCGAACAAGCCCATCTACGAAGAGATGGAGATCGCCACGCTCACCTGGTCGCTGACCAAGATGCGTGAAGATCTCAGCCCCGATCACCCGGTCATCAAGCGCGTGTTCGGCAACAAGAGCCCGGCGGAGATCGCCACCGCGGCGGTGAAGGGCTCGAAGCTGAAGGACCTCAAGACCGACAAGACGGGCAACGCCACCGGCGGCTTCCGCAAGGAGCTGTTCGACGGCGGCAAGGCGAAGATCGACGCCTCGAAGGACCCGATGCTCGAGCTGGCCCGCGCGTGGGATTCCGAGGCCCGCGCGATCCGCAAGAAGTACGAGACCGAGGTCGACGGCCCGCTGAAGAAGCAGCAGGAGCTCCTCGCCCGGGCGCGCTTCGCGGTCTACGGCGACGCGATCTACCCCGACGCCACCTTCACGCTTCGCCTGTCGTACGGCGCGGTCGAGGGCTACGAAGAGAACGGCGCGCGGGTGACCCCGTTCACGAAGATCGCCGGCGCCTTCGAGCGGCACACCGGCGCCGACCCGTTCGCGCTCCCGAAGTCGTGGCTCGCCGCGAAGGCGAAGCTCGGCATGGACGTGCCGTTCAACTTCGTCACCAGCAACGACATCATCGGCGGCAACTCCGGCTCGCCGATGGTCAACGCGAAGGGCGAGGTCGTCGGCCTGGTGTTCGACGGCAACATCCAGTCGCTGGGTGGTGACTACGGCTTCGACGCCTCGGTCAACCGCACCGTCGCCGTGCACTCGGCGGCCCTGCTCGAGGCCCTCGAGAAGGTCTACGGCGCCACGCGCCTGGTGGCCGAGATCAAGGGCAGCAGCGGCGCCAGCACCGGCCAGAAGTGATCGTCGTGCCCCGCTCCCTCGCCACGGGGGAGCGGGTCAGTCGCGCACGAGCTCGAGGTCGAGCGCTCCAGCGAGCTTGTGCGTGAGCAGCAACCCCGTGATGCGCTCGGCCTCGTCACGGGTGAGCAGGTTGCGGAAGCCGTCGCCGTCTTGCACCTCGGCCTCCAGCACCGCGCCCCGTGAGATCCACCGCATCCACCCCGCGGCCGGCAGGGCGAGCGGCAACATGCCCTTCACCGGCCACACCTCGGCGCGCTCGGTCAGCAGCGCGCTGAGCCCGCTCGCGGTGGGCCGCACGTCCGCCACGCCCTCGTCGGCGTAGAGCGACGGCGGCGCAGCCAGCACGTCGTCTGTCGAGTCGTCGAGCAGGTACCCGTAGCGGGTGGGGATGCGCCCCGTCAGCACGTAGAGCGCGATCACGCTCTCGTCTTCGCCGAGCCGGTGGGCGTGCAGAATGCGCTGCGCGCCGACGGTGCGTACCGCGAGCCGGAACGCCGGCCGCATGGTCTGGGCCTGGCGCGCCACCCGCGAGAGGATCGCCGCGCGCAGCTTGCCGAGCTCAGCCACGAACGCCGCTTCCGCCGCCTTCGACTGCGCGTCGAGCGCGCTGAGCGCCGCGTCGAGCTTCTCGCGCGCCTCGGTGACGAAGGTGTCGAGCGCGTTCGAGCGGGCGAGCCCTTCTTCGCCCGTCTTCGCCACGCCCGGGGTCGCCGCGCGGATCGCGCCGAGCAGCAGCGCGCCCTGCTCTTCGAGGCGCTTCTTCTCGTCGGCCCAGCGGCGGCGGGCGTTGTGGTGCGCGGCCTTCAGCTCACCCCACGCGCCGTACGCCGCCTCGAGCGTCTCGACGCCGCGAGCCAGTTGCGCGCCGAGCACCTCCGCGTCGGGCCCGAGGTCCGCCGCTTCGATGATCGCCCCCACGGCAGGCGTGTCGACCGGCGTGTCGTGGGGGAGGTTCTTCTTCGCCATCGGCGTCAGGCGGCTCCGGTGGGGTCCTTCTCGTCGGTGCTCTTGTTGAGGCGCGCCTTGAGATCGTCGCGCAGCTCACGGCCCGGCTTGGGGGCCAGCATCAGGCCGAGGCCGACGCCGACCAGCACGCCCGCCCCGAAGAGCGCGAGCGCCGGCACCATCTTCTCGGCCGACGAGCGGCGCGACTCGAGGCCGACGAGGTCGAGCAAATCTTCCTTGTCGAGGTCAGGCAGGTTCTTCCGCAGTGATCGCCACATGGGGGGAGCTCCGTTCTTGAGGTTCACTTCGTGTCGTCAGGCTTCGTCGCGTTGCTCAGCACCTGGTCGATGGCCGCTTCCGCGACGTCGAGCAGGCGATCGCGCACCAGGGGCACGGCCGCGAGCTTCATGCCCAGGCGCAGCAGCCGCGTGGTGGTGGGCGTGAAGAGGCCACCGCCGACCACGTAGCCGACGCCCAGCGCCGCGGCGACCATCGCGTACGGCGCCTGCTCCACCTTCGGCGTGAGGCCCACCGCGTCGGCGACCCCGTTGAGCGCCGAGTTGGCGTTCTTCGCGACCTCGATCACCAGCTCCGCGGCTTCGGGCGGCTGCCAGGTCTGGCTGTCTTTCTTCTCGTCGCTCATCGGCGTGACGCCCACCGGCCGATGAGGAAACCGATCGCCGCCGCGCCCAGCAGCGTGGTGCCCGGGTTCTCGCGGATGAAGGCCTTCGCGCGCTCGTTGAGCTCCGAGAGCTGCGCCTGGGCCTGCTCGAGCTGCGGGCCGAGCCGCGCGTGGAGCTCGTCGACCGGGTCGGGCTGCTTCGAGGCGTCAGGCGGGGGCTGCGTGGCGTCGGTCATGTCGTCGCCGTCCTTTCACTTGCGGGAGAGAAGTCGGGAGATCGCGTAGCCCACGAGGAACGCGCCTCCGATGGTGATCAGCGGGTGCTTCTTCACGGCCGCGCGCCAGGGCGCCAGCGGCGGAGCGATGAGGTTCTCGACGGCCTCGAGCCGCTTCTCGAGGCGAGCCCGGGCGGCGACGAGGGCGTCGCGCGCTTCGGCGGCGGTGCTGACGGGCGCGAGCGAGCGCGGAGGCGACTTGATGATCGAGCTCATGGACGGGGCTCCTGCGGAAGAACGAGCGCCTTCGAGGTCTCGAGCTCGGCCTTCGTCGCGCCGAGCACCTTGCGCGTGCCGAGCTGCTTGCCGGCGAGCGCGATGCCGACGCCGGCGATCAGCAGGTTCAGCACGCCGACCAGCAGGAACGCGAGATCGGCGGCCATCACCCGCTGCAGCGCCAGCGCGAGCGCGACGCACAAGAAGCCGTAGCCGACGAGGAACAGCGGCGCGAGCGCGGCGATCACGCCCACCCGCAGGCCGATGAAGCGCGCGTCTTCCGCCAGCTCGAGCTTCGCCAGGCGCACGTGTTGCGCCACCAGCTCGCTGAAGGCGTCGACCAGGTCCCGCAGTTGATTGGCGATGGCCATCGGCGCGGACCTTACACCCGCTCGGCGCTGCGCATTCGCGATGAATCACCAGGGGCCTTCGCGTACGGTGCCCGCCCATGATCCACACCCTGACGATGCTGACCGTGCTCGCGGCGCCTCCCGCGGGCCTGCAGCCGAAGAACCGGCCCTACGACGCGCAGCACTACAAGCTCGACGTCCGCCAGGGCGAAGGCGGCACCTTCACCAACACCATGACCGCCACGCTCAAGGCGACGAAGGCGCTGCCGGAGATCGAGCTCGACGCGTACGACCTGAAGATCACCTCGGTGAAGGTCGACGGAGAGACCGCTGACTTCAAGGAGACGTACGCGCCCGAGACGCGCACCGGCGTGGTGAAGATCAAGCCGAAGAAGGCCGTGGCCGCGGGCAGGGACGCGGTGGTCGAGATTGCCTATTCCGTCACCGCCGGCACCTCGAACAACGGGCTCTTCACCGCCACCGAGCCCGACGTCGCCAACGCCCTGCCCGGCTTCTTCACCCACTTCGAGCCGAACTACGCGCAGCGCTTCATGCCGGTGAACGACACGCCGGAAGACAAGGCGACCTCGGAGATCACCGCGATCGTCGACGGCCGCTACCAGGTGGTGTCGAACGGGCGGAAGGAGAAGGACGAGACCTTCGCGGAGGAAGGCAAGAACCTCCGGCGCGTGACCTGGAAGCAGGAACAGCCGCACAGCCCGTACCTCATCGCGCTGGCGATCGCGCAGCTCGACCCGGTGCTGGTGACCGACGACATCCCTTCCACGCTGTGGGTGCCGCCGGGCTCGAAGGACCGCGCGTTCGTCGCCGCTGACGTGCTCAAGGGCCTCTACAACTTCCAGGTCGGCTTCACCGGCACGAAGTACCCGTTCTCGAAGCTCGACGTGGTGGCGGTGCCCCGCTTCTTCTTCGGCGGCATGGAGAACACCTCGGTGATCTTCGAGCGCACGTCGCGGCTGCTGGTCGATCACAAGAACGATCAGCTCGCGCGCACCGGCATCGTCGCGCTGCTCTCGCACGAGATGGCGCACCAGTACTTCGGCGACTGGGTGACCTGCACCTGGTGGGACGAGGTGTGGCTCAACGAGGGCTTCGCGACCTACCTCGGCGATCTCGCCTGGGACGACTACAACGACAACGACGAGGCGGAGATCGATCGCGCCCAGGACCTGGTCGACGGCTACTTCACCGAAGAAGACGGCCCCCACGCGCACCCGCTGCTGGTGAAGGGCATCCCCGGGGAAGACGCGTTCGACGGCACCTCGTACACCAAGGGCGCCAACGTGCTGCGCATGCTCGAACTGTGGGTCGGCAAGCCTGAGATGAAGAAGATCATGAAGGCCTACCTCGAGAAGCACGGCGGTAAGGCCGTCACCAGCAACGACTTCTTCAAGGCCGTCTACGACGTCACCAAGAAGGAGAAGGAGCTCAAGCCCTTCAAGGACGCGTGGCTCACCAAGAAGGGCTACCCGGTCATCTACCCCGACACCTCGTTCGGCGGCGGCAAGCTGACCGTCACCATCCGCCAGCAGCCCAACCACGGCTCGGAGAAGGGCCCGTTCGTCTTCAAGCTGCCGATCGTGATCCACCGCGAGCAGGAGCCGAAGTACACGCAGGAGGCCGTCATCACCGTCGACAAGCCCGAGGTGAAGGTGGTGATCGACGTGCCGGCCGCGCCGCAGTGGATCAACTGGAACAAGAACTTCGGGGCCCTGGCGCGCGTGCAGCCCACCGCCGTCAGCGAGGAGCAGTGGATCGACGCGGCCCGCAACGATCCCGACTCGGTGTGGCGCCTGCTCGCCACCTGGCAGCTGCTTGGTGAGCTCGGCAAGAAGCAGCTGATCGCCGAGACCCGCCCCACCGACTCCGCAATGGGCGCGGTGCTCGACGTGCTCACCAGGGACCCGTCGCCCTACGTGCGCGAGGCCGTGCTGCAGCGCCTGGCGAACACCCGCTTCAAGAAGCTCCCCCCGGAGTTCGCCGCGCCGCTGCTCGCGCTCGCCAAGCGGCCCGAGGGGCTCAACGAAGACCCGTCCGGCTACATCCGCGTGCGGAACATGGCGATGGAGGCCCTCGGCCGCGTCGACTCCACCGAGGGGCACAAGTGGCTGCTCGAGGAGCTCGCCAGGCGGGAGATCGACATCAACTACCTCGGCGCCTACGCGGCGGCGGCGGCGCGCATCAGTACCCCGGCGGCGCTCGGGCAGCTGCGGGCCGCGCTGGTGACGCAGAAGGGCCGCGGCGCGGCGTACTACCGGCGCGCGGTCTCGGGCCTCGGCTCGGGGCAGTCGGTCGAGGTGCTGTCGATCATCCGCGAGGTGCTCAAGGCCAACCCCGGCAACAACGAGCTGGGCCGCATGGCGACCGACGGGCTGTGGGAAAACCACGAGCTGCGCGAGACGCAGGAGTTCTCGGCGTTGGTGCGCGACGTGGTGCTCGACGAGAAGGGCCAGACCGAGGAGTTCCGCGGGGAGATGCTCTCACTGCTCGACGACGTGAAGTACGAGTCGGCCAAGCAGGCGCTCGCGGAGATCGTCGCGAAGGTGAGCAACGAGCACCTGAAGGCCGCGGCGAAGCGCACGCTGGATGCGAACTTCCCCGCGCCGGCCCCGGCGCCCGCTCCCAAGAAGAAGAAGTGAAGCTCCCTCTCCCTGCGGGAGCGGGGAGAGGGTTGGGGTGAGGGGCGGACTCGAGCGTTGCCGCCGCAACGGCCCCTCACCCGCCGCTTCGCGTCGACCTCTCCCCGCGTCGCAGGGAGAGGTTTTTCTCAGGTGTTGCGTTCGATCAGCGCACCGGCCCAGGTCAACCCCGAGCCCACCACGCACAGCGCGATCGCGTCGCCGAGCCGCTCACTGCCCCAGTGCTCGCTGAGCACCGACGGCGCGCCCGACGCGCCGACGTTCCCGCGCACGTCGACGTTGTACAGGTGCCGCTCGCTCTGAATCTCGCACCGCCGGGCGACCGCCTCGAGCATGCGCAGGTTCGCCTGGTGGCCGATGAAGCGGAGCTGCTCCGAGCTCCGCCCTTCCCCGCCCTTCACCCACGCGTCGCGCAGCACCTCGTACGTCTCGCTGGCGCGCTTGACGGCGAACTTCTGCACCTCGGCGCCCTGCTGCGTGAAGTGACCGAACCGCGGCACCTTCACCTTGTCGGCGCCGGCCGGATCACCCTTCAGGTACGTCTCGGTGATCTTCCACGGCCCGGGGATGCGCGGCGACACGATGGCCGCGCTCGAACAATCACCCCACAGCACGCAGGCCGACCGATCCGAATAATCGACCACCCGCGTCGAGTTCTCCGGGTTCACCAGCATGATGAAGTCCGGCAGCTTCTCGGGCCGCATCGCCTCGAGGAAGTACAGCTCCGAGCAGAACGACGAGCACGCGCTGGCCACGTCGAGCGACGGCCCGTCGATACCCAGCTCGGCGGCGACGCGGTTGGCCTCGGCAGGAATGCACTCGTCAGGCGAGCAGCTCCCGGCGAGCACCATGCCGATGTCCTTCGCGGTCAGCCCGGCCCGCTCGAGCGCCATCTGGCCGGCCTTCGCGCCGGTCTGGGCGTTCGACAGCTCGGCGGCCTCGATGGCCATGCGCGGATCTTTGTTCTTCGTGTGCCTGATGTAGTCGAGGGGCAGCACGGTGTGCCGTCGCCGAATGCCCACGCGCTCGGTGATCCACGCGTCGTTGGTGTCGATGCCCAACGACTCGAGGAAGGCGTTGTCGATCACATTCCCGGGATGGAAGTGACCGAGGGCGTGAAGAAACAGCACGGAGGAACCCCCTGAAGATCGGCAAGTGCAGGAACTGCGCTTTGCACTACCGAATCAGTACGGGCTCAAGGAAGCGAAAAGACAGAACATTTGGTCACGTTTTGTCTCACAGCTCGCGCCACATCACGATGCCGCCCTTGAGGCTGGCGTTGGTGCGGCTGTCGTAGCTGAAGACGATCGTCTCTTTGCCCGCGCGGTGCGACCACATCGAGATCCAGTCGCCGGCGAACTGCACGGGCGACGACATCGGCGCGCAGGTCATGAACGAGACGCCGTCGGTGGAGCGCGCCAGCTTGGGGCCGCCGCACAGCGTCTGCGCGCCCTTCGAGGCGAAGTCGGCGGCCACGTTCACCCGGCCCGACGCGTCGATCACGATCGCCTGGTACCAGCTGGTGGAGTGGAAGACGGTGGCGCTGCCGTTGCGGGGAATGGCGATCGGCGTGCTCCACGTCGCGCCCGAGTCGGTCGCCTTCGCGTACCAGAGCTCGGTGGTGTCATCGGCGGCCGGCAGCGGCGCCACCTTGCGGAGGTGGAACGCGAGGTGCGGCGTGGTGCCCACGAAGGTGAGCGTGGCCGACGGGCGGCTCTCGATCGGGGTGGTGAGGTCGAGCATGTCGGCCGACGCCACCGGCACCGGCGCGGAGCCGGGCCGCCAGAACGCGAGATCGGCCGAGGTGCCGCCGACGCTCACGAAGAAGGCCACGCCCGGGTTGCCCGCCGAGTCGACGGCCAGGCTGACGGTGCGGCTGCCGAGGGTGATCGCGCCCGCCGACTCGGAGGTGAAGGCGCCCGCCCCCACCCGCTTGCGGTACTGCAGCTCGCTGCCCTCGCTCCACGCGAGGAAGGTGTTGCCGCCGAAGAGCGCCAGCGACGGGTTCGACACCAGGCTCGCGCCCGAAGCGCTCACCGTCGAGAGCGAGAAGTTGTTGCCCTCGTCGTCGCTGACCGCGAGGCGGATGCTGTCGGTCTGCGGCTTGGCGTAGGCGATGCCGATGCGGCCGGTGCTCGAGTCGAGGCTCAGCGAGATCTGCCGATCGGGGTGCTCGAACTTCGCGCCGCCCACCACCTCGATGGTCTGCAGCTCGCCGAAGGCCCGGGTGACGCCGTTCCAGCGGGTGAAGACCACGCGGTTGTCGTCGTAGTTGAGGTCGCCGTTGGGGTCCTCGTACAGCGCGGCGATCATCGGCTGGCCGTACTGATCGGCGATCGACGTCACCGAGACGAAGCGAGTCGAAGCTGCGGCGCCCATCGGAAGCGGCACCGCCACCTGCCAGCCGTTCGGCGGGTCGTCACCGCGCGGGCGGCCCGCGTCGACCTCCTCCATGCCGGCGTCGACCTCCTCGCCTGCGTCGGGAATGGGGCGCGGCTTGGGGCCGCAAGCGAGCAGACAGATCGAGAACGCGGCGAGGGCGACGATGCGGGACATGCTGGACTCCTTCAGTTCGGACTACCCGGCGGCCTTGATCACTTCGCGGGCGATCACGATGCGCTGAATCTCACTGGTGCCTTCGTAGATGGTCTGCACGCGGGCGTCGCGGAGGTACCGCTCGACGGGGAACTCGTCGATGTACCCGTACCCGCCGTGGATCTGCACGGCCTTGTCGCAGACGCGGTTCGACATCTCCGACGCGAAGAGCTTGGCCATCGAGGCCTCGCGCGTGAAGGGCACCTTCTTTTCCTTCATCGACGCGGCGCGCAGCGCGAGCAGCTCGGCGGTCTGCTGCTGGGTGTGCATGTCGGCGAGCATGAAGCGCAGCGCCTGGAAGTCGCCGATGGCCTGACCGAAGGCGTGGCGTTCCTTCGCGTACTTCACCGCCGCGTCCACCGCCGCGCGCCCGACACCGCACGCCTGCGAGGCGATGCCGACGCGGCCGCCGTCGAGCGCCACCATCGCCAGCTTGAAGCCATCGCCCTGCTTGCCGAGCAGCTGGTCTTCACCGACCTCGAGGTTCTCGAACACCAGCGGCACGGTGTTCGACCCGCGCAGGCCCATCTTGTCTTCGGCCTTGCCGATCGACAGCCCGGGCGTGCCCTTCTCGACGATGAAGCACGACAGGCCCTTGTTGCCGTCGTTGCTGGTGCGGGCCCACACGATGATCACGCCCGAGTACGCGCCCGAGGTGATCCACTGCTTGCTGCCGTTGATGACCCAGCGATCGCCCTTCTTCACCGCGGTGGTGCGGCCGGCGCCGGGGTCCGAGCCGGCGTGCGCTTCCGACAGCGCGAACGCGCCGGCGATCGCCTCGCCGCTGGTGATCTTCGGCACGAAGCGCTTCTGCTGCTCCGGGGTGCCGAACTGAACGATCAGCTCCGCCACCATGTTGGTGACGCACATGCCGACCGAGGTCGAGGCGCAGGCCGCGGAGATCTCCATCACCGCCAGCGCGTACGACACCACCCCGGCCCCGGCGCCGCCGAGCTCGGTGGGCACGTTGATGCCCAACAGGCCCAGCTCCGCCATCTGCCGGTACACCTCGGTGGGGAAGAGCTCTTCGCGATCGGTCTGCCGGGCGCGCGGCGCCACCACGTCACGGGCGAACTTGCGCGCGGTGTCGCGAATCAGGGTCTGCGTCTCAGAGAGCTGAAAGTCCACGAAGCCTCAGTGCACGGCCTTCAGGTTGAACGGGAACTCGATGGGGTGATCCTTCGAGTCGGGCGGCTTGGGGAACACCATCGTCGACAGCACCGCCACCACGCAGTCGTGCAGCGCGGGATCCTTCAGCGAGCTGGCCTTGCGGTCGACCTTCGCCGCCTTCACCAGGCCGTCGGGGGTGATGGTGAACGCGGTCTTCAGGCTGCCCTCGGGGGCCTTCTTCTTGTTGCTGATGTGGTCCTCGTAGCAGCCCTGGATCTTCGGCTGGTAGAAGACCACCACCTGCTTGATCGAGTCGGGCGTGAACGGGAGCTTGCTCACGTCGGGCCCCTCGGCCATCGCGTCCTTCAGCACGTTCTTCATGGCGTCGTTCTTCGCAGGGGGATCGGCGGTGACGACGAGCGCGACGAGCAGTGCGGTGATCATCGGTCAGTCCTTGAGGAGGTTGGCGGAGATCACGATGCGCTGGATCTCGCTGGTGCCTTCGTAGATCTCGGTGATGCGGGCGTCGCGCACGTGGCGCTCGGCGTCCATCTCCTTCGAGTAGCCCATGCCGCCGAAGATCTGCAGGGCCTTGTTCGCCACGCGGCTGGCCATCTCCGACGCGTAGAGCTTGGCCATCGCCGATTCCTGCGAGTGGCGCACGCCCTTGTCCTTCAAGATCGCCGCGCGGTGCACCAGCAGGCGGGCCGCGTCGAGCTCGGTGGCCATGTCGGCGAGCATGAACTGGATCGCCTGGTGCTCACGGAGGTACTTGCCGAACGACTTGCGCTCACCGGTGTAGCGCAGCGCCTCTTCGTAGGCCGCGCGCGCGATGCCCAGCGCCTGCGACGCGATGCCGATGCGGCCGCCGTCGAGGGTGGACATGGCGACCTTGAAGCCTTCGCCTTCCTTGCCGAGCAGGTTCTCCGCCGGAACCTCCATGTCCTCGAAGTACATGGTGCAGCTCCAGGCGGCGCTGATGCCCATCTTCTTGTCGGGCGCCATGCGCTTGAAGCCCTTCGTGTCCGTGGGGACGATGAAGGCGGTGATGCCCTTGTTGCCGGCTTCCTTGTTGGTCATCGTGAAGAGCACGATCGCGTCGGCCTTGGGGCCGTTGGTGATCCAGTTCTTCGAGCCGTTGATGACGTAGCGATCGCCCTTCTTCACCGCGATGGTCTGCTGCGCGGCGGCGTCAGACCCGGCCTGCGGCTCGGTGAGGCCGAAGCAGCCCAGCTTCTGGCCGCTGGCGAAGGGCTTGAGCCACTTCTCCTTCTGGGCGTCGGTGCCGAACTTGCTGACCGGGTCGCAGTACAGCGAGTTGTTCACCGACATGATCACGCCGGTCGACGCGCAGCCGCGGCTGATCTCTTCCATCGCCAGCGCGTAGCTGACGTTGTCGAGGCCGGCGCCCCCCCACTGCTCCGGCACGGCGATGCCCAGCAGCGACAGCTCGGCGAGCTTCTGCACCGCGTCGGTCGGCCACTCGTGGTGCTCGTCCCACTTCCTGGCGTTGGGGATCAGTTCGCGCGCGGCGAACTCGCGGGTCATCTTCTGAATGTCCTTCTGGACCTCAGTCAGCTCGAAGTTCATGGGGTTGCGCTCTAACAACACCCGCCCCCGAGGGAAACGCCCGTGAATCATGGAACTTGATGGCTTCGAGCACTGTCTGGTCGCGGGCATGGCCGCCGAGCGGAGTGAGATCGACGCGTGGTTCCAGTCCAGCGCGCAGTGCGCGAGCCACCCACACCTCGAGGCGTCGACCACCTGCGCGCGCTGTGGGGCGTTCTGCTGCCCGGCGTGCCTCACGCAGGCGTGGTGTGCGCCGTGCGCGCTGCTGGTGATGAAGGAACACCTGCCGACCACCGCCCGCAGCGTGGCGTGGAAGCTGATTCTCGCGCCGGCCTTCTTGATCGTCAGCGCCGCGCTGTGGGTGTGGCGCGGGCACGAGCTGCCAGTGGTGTGGATGCCGTGGCTGCTGCCGGTGCTCTGCGCGGCGATCGTCTTGCGGCGTCACTCGGCCGCGGCGGCGTGGGTGGGCGCGGTGTCGAGCCTGCTCCTGCTCGGCTGGCAGGCGCTGGCGCTCTTCACCGATGGCGCTGAGCTGCGGCTGCTCGACGTGGGGTTGCTGGCGATCGCCCCGGTGCTCGCGCTCAACGGCGCGGCCCGACTGGGGCGACTCTTCGCGCGGGTCCAGGTGCTGGCGAGCGAGCGCGCGATCTGAGGTAGGACGGAGCGCATGGCTCCGCCGCCGGATCTGCAGCAGACGCTGGAACGCCTCAGCCGCACGCTCGAACAATCGGGCCGTCACGGGCGCAAGGCGCTGGTCGAGGTGGGCCGCGCGCTGCGTGACGATCTGCGGGCGTCCCGCAAGGCCGCGCGGAAGGAGCGGCGCGAGGCCCGGCGGCAGCGCGCGATCGAGAACGCCTCGGTGCCGGGTGGCCTGTTCGCCCTCGCGCTCGCGGCGGCGCTGGTGGGCTTCGCGCTCACGCACGAGCACTTCTGGTGGCTGCTCTTCGTCGCGCTCGGCATCGGTACCGGGGGCGCGAAGCAGCTCTCGCACGCCGCGGAACGAAAGCGGCTCGCGGCCCCTCCTGCCCCCGAGAAGCACGAGATCGACGCGCTGTGCGATCAGTTGCTGAGCGATCTGCAGGCCAGCCCCGAGGCAGTCCGGAGCTTCGTGCAGCACCCCGAGAAGACCGTCGAGGCGCTGCGCAGCACGGCGAAGGCGGTCGATCAGCGCCGCCAGGAGCTCGCCGCCGAGGACGCGAAGGGCCAGCTCTCGGCGCTCGAGCAGCAGCGCGTCGATCTGCGCCGCCGTCGCGACGGGGCCAGCGATCTCGAGGCGCGCAACAAGTTCGACGCCGCGCTGCGCTCGCTCGATGGGCAGGAAGCGGCGCTCCGTCAGCTCGCGACCGTCGGCGATCGCCTCGACGGGGAGTACACCTCGCTGCTGGTGCTGCTGCAGGAGATGAAGACCCGCGTCGCGGTCGCGCGCTCGACGGCCAGCGCCCACTCACTCCAGGGGCTCGAGCAGAACGTGCAGCGCCTCAACGCCGAGCTGGAGGCGATCACCGAGTCGCTGCACCTCACCGCCATCGACGAAGGGGCCACCACCGGCGGCGTCACTCCGGCCGAAAGGGCCCGCGTTCGCTGAGCTGCGGCCACGGGCTCGCCGCTTCCAGCGCCAACGCGAGCTCCAGCAGCACCGCCTCGTTCCGCTTCGCCGCGGCGAACTGCACGCCGATCGGCACTCCTTCCGCGCGCCCGAGCGGAAGACTGAGCGCCGGCGCGCCCGCGGCGTTGATCAGCGGCGTGAAGGGGATGAAGTCGAACAGCTTCCGCAGCCCGTCTTCGAACGGCTGGTCCGTGCGCAGGTGGCCGAGCTTCGGAGGCGGCTGCGCGAGCGTCGGGCTGATCAGCACGTCGAGGTTCTCCATCAGCGCGGCGTAGCGGGAGGAGAACCGGCGCATCAGTTGGATGCCCGTCCACGCCGCGCCGAGCTCACCGGTGAAGTAGCGGCAAAAGCCCGCGGCCCACGGCTCGATCTTCGTGGCGTCGAAGCCGCTGCACATCACCACCCGACCGCCCTTGACCTGCGACCACGCCACGAAGCCCCACAGGCGAATGAAGGCGTGCACCTCTTCTTCGGTGAAGGGACACGCGATCAGCTCGACGTCGTGGCCCAGTGACTCGCACAGCTTCGCCGCGCGCTCGGTGGCGGCGCGGATGTCGGGGTGCACGGGCAGCTTCACCGGAGAGTCGACGAACACCGCGACGCGGAGCCGGCGCTTCGACGGCGTGATGGGGCCGATGGGGTCGAGCGAGCCGTGCGGGGCGCGCCGCTCGAGCTCGGTCCAGAACGCGATGGTGTCGCGCACGGTGCGGGTGAGCACGCCTTCCACCGCGACGTTCACCGGCAGCAGGTTCGAGCCGGCCATGTCGCGCCGCCCGCGCGTCGGCTTGAGCCCGACCAGGCCGCAGCACGCCGCGGGCACCCGAATCGAGCCGCCGCCGTCGCTGCCGTGCGCGAGGGGCACCACGCCCGCGGCGACCAACGAGGCGGCGCCACCGGAGGATCCGCCCGGCGTGCGCGTGAGGTCCCACGGGTTGAGGCAGGGGCCGAAGCGGAGCGGCTCGGTGGTCCCGGTCAGCCCCAGCTCCGGCGTGGCGCTCTTGCCGAGGCCGATCAGCCCGACCGCCTCGAGCGCCTTCACGATGGGGTCGCTCTTCTTCGGGATGAACTCGCCCGACGCCGCGGTGCCCCAGGTGGTGCGCACGCCGCCGACGTTGACCAGGTCCTTGATGAAGGTGGGCACGCCGGCGAGCGACGAGTCACTCGAGGCCGGCGTGGCAGCCTGCGCGCGGGCGCGCTCGAACATCGGGGTGTTGATCGCGTTGAGCACCTTCGCGCGCTCGGCCCGGAGGATCGCCGCCTCGACGACCTCCGCCCTGCTGACTTCGCCGGCGCGGAGGCGCGCCGCGGTCTCGACGCCATCCCACGCTGCGAGGTCCCAGGCCTGCTGCTCGTTCATGAGCGCAGACCTTAGGTCAGTCTTTCTTGCGCATGAGGAACAGCAACACCGCGATCGCCGTGAGCGACACGCCGGCCATCACGCCCATCAGCGTGGTCCCGCTGTGCACCGCGTCGGGCTTGCGGAGGTGCCGGGCGTTGCCGATGAGCGTCAGGATCTCCCGCAGCTCGGTCTGGCGCTCGCGCGGCGTGACGAGCCCCACCACGCGATCGCCGCCCTCCGACGGCAGGTAGAAGAGCGTGCGCGTCACCTGCTCTTCCATCACCTGGAAGGTGCCGACGTTGACGCCCTCGACGACGAGGATGCGCGGGTCGCTGACCTTCGAAGGCGCCCCGCCCTGCTGCTTCTGCGCCGCCACGAAGCGCGCCGAGAGCTCCTTGACCACCGGCAGCGAGTAGTCGAGCCGCAGCGTGGTGTCCTTCATCACGCGCAGCTCGGTGCCGGGCGCCGACTGGTTGGTGAAGTAGCGGCTGGTCACCGTCGGGCTGGGCACCGGCACCGGGTCGGCCACCTCGACCCAGGACGCCGACGGAGGAAGGTGCAGCTCGACCTCCTCCGCGGCGAGGGCCGCTGACGACGACAGCACCAGCGCGACGATCAGCGGGCGCATCAGGCGTTCTTGAACTCGGCGGGACGCTTGGCGAGGAAGGCCGCCATGCCTTCCTTCTGATCGGCGGTGCCGAACAGCTTCGAGAACCCGTCACGCTCGATGGCGTTGCCGTCCTTGAGCGGGAGGTCGGCGCCGGCGTCGATCACCCGCTTGGCCTGCGCGACGGCGATCGGACCGCGCTTGGCGATGGTCGCCGCGATCTTCTTGCAGTGCGCCATCAGCTCGGCGGCCGGGAGCACCTCGAGGGCGAGGCCGATCTCCTTCGCCTTCGCCGCGTCGATCATGTCGCCGGTGAAGATCATCTCCTTGGCGCGCGCGCGACCGACGATGCGCGTCAGGCGCTGCGTGCCACCGAAGCCGGGGATCACCGCCAGCGTCACCTCGGGGAGGCCGAACTTCGCCTTCTCGGACGCGTAGATGAAGTCGCACGCCAGCGCGAGCTCGGTGCCGCCGCCCAGCGCGAAGCCGTTGACCGCCGCGATCACGGGGATCGAGAGGTGCTCCAGCGAGTCGAGCACGCGGTGGCCGAGCTCCCCGAAGGCCTGCGCCTCGGCGAGCGAGAACGCAGACATCTCGGCGATGTCGGCGCCCGCGACGAAGGCCTTCTCGCCGCCGCCGGTGACGATCAGCGCGCGCATGGCGCGGTTCGCCGCCACCTGGCCGATCGCCGCGGACAGCTCGGCGAGCACCTGCTGGTTGAGCGCGTTGAGCGCCTTGGGGCGATCGATGGTGATGATCGCCGTCGAGCCGTCGAGTTCGAGTTTGACGAAGTCCATGGCGTCCTCTCAGTACTTGTAGAAGCCGCGGCCCGACTTCTTGCCGAGCCAGCCCGCCTCGACGTACTGCCGCAGCAACGGCGCCGGGCGGTACTTCGGATCACCCAGGCCCTTGTGGAGCACCTCGGCGATGTACAGCACCGTGTCGAGCCCGATGAAGTCGGCCAGCGTGAGCGGGCCCATCGGCACGTTGGTGCCGCCCTTCATCGCCGCGTCGATGTCTTCGGCGGTGGCGATCCCCTCGGCGAGCACGAAGCACGCCTCGTTCAGCATGGGGATCAGGATGCGGTTGATGATGAAGCCCGGGAAGTCCTTGGAGACGACCGTGCTCTTGCCCATCTTCTCGGCCATCTCGCGCGTGAGCTTGTAGGTCTCGTCGCTGGTGGCGGCGCCGCGGATGATCTCCACGAGCGTCATGATCGGCACCGGGTTCATGAAGTGCATGCCGATCACCGACTCGGGGCGCTTGGTGGTGGCCGCGATGCGGGTGATGGGGATCGACGAGGTGTTGCTGGCGAGCAGGCCGCCGGGGCGGACGATCTGGTCGAGATCCTTGAAGATCTTCTTCTTGAGGTCCTCGTTCTCGGTCACCGCTTCGATCGCCGCGTCGACGTTCTTCACGTCGAGGATGTTGGTGACGGTGGCGAACTTCGCGAGCGCGGCGTCCTTCGCGGCGGCGTCGAGCTTGCCCTTCTCGACCATCTTCGCGAGGCCCTTCTCGATGCCCGCCTTGCCCTTCGCCAGCGACGCTTCAGAGACGTCGGCGAGGGTGACCTGGAAACCAGCCTGCAGCGAGACCTGCGCGATACCCGCGCCCATCTGCCCGGCGCCAACGACGAGGATGTGATTGATGGACATGCGCGGCCTTGTAGGGGCCGCGGTGTTCGCGATCAATCAGAAGTCAGCGCCCGCAACGCCTTGCGGCATTCGAGGTTCTTCTCGTTCGCCAGCAGACAGCGCTCGTATGAGTCGCGGGCCTCGTCGTGACGGCCGCGCAGCTCCTGATTCGTGCCGCGGAGGAACCACGCGTAGTCGTAGTTCACGTTGAGCAGGGTCGCCTTCTCGAGAAACTCGGCGGCCTCCTGGTGCCGGCCCTGCCCCGCATACGCCGCGGCGAGGCCCAGCCACGCGTCGGCGATCGTGCCGTCGACCAGCAACATCTGGCGGAAGTCCTTCTCGGCGGCCTGGAACTTCTTCTGCTCGAGGTGCACGTTGCCGAGGTTGAACCGCGCCTCGAGGTACTCGGGCTGCAGGTTGAGCGCCGCCTCGAAGTGTTCCGCCGCCGCGTCGAGCTGCCCGTCGGCGCGCTCGATGGCCCCGAGGTTGTTGAGCGACTGGCGCATGTGCTGGTTGGCCCGCAGCGCCTCGATGAAGAACTTCTTCGCCGCCTTCGTGTCGCCGCGCTGCTGCGCGATGAGCCCCTTGTTGTGCAGCGCGTCCCAGAACTTCGGCTGGTGCTGGAGCGCGAGGTCGCACGCGGTGTCGGCGTTCTCGAGCTGCCCCAGCGCCAGGAACTGCGCGCACTGATCGTTGTACCCGCGCGCGACGTCGGTCACGACGATCGGACACCCGCTCAGCACCACCACCCACAAGACGAAGCGCACCGGGACATTCTCGCCCAACGGCTCACCTGCGTTGCTTCACGGTTTCTTCACGGCCAGGTCGATGACCACCGTCTCGTCGCTCCCGGCCTCGAAGTCCTTCTGGAAGCCGCGCGGCTCGCTCTCGCCCGAAAGGCCCACGGTGGCGATCGCCCGGTGCGTGCCGCTCGAGAGGGGCACCTTGAAGCTCGCTTCTCCGCTGAGCCCGGCCGCGTACACCTGCTCTTCGCGCTTGAGCAGCTCGTCGCCCTGCCAGATCTGCAGCTCGAGCTTGCGGATCTCGCCGTACGACACCGGGAGCCGCCAGATCACCGTGCGATCAGTGGGCAACAGGCCGAAGGCGCCGGTCTTCCACAGGAGGATCCCGACGCCCACCAACACCAGCAACGGCCACCGCTTCTTCACTCGGAGTCCGACTCGTCGCCCTTCTTGCGCTTCTTGCCCTCGTACGAGGTCTTGAAGTCGCCGACCTTCACCTTGGGCAGCAGCGAAGGCGCTTCACCCTTCACGCGATCGGGCACCAGCTTCACCTCGGCGCGCACCTCGATCGTCATGCCGGCGATCATCTTGAGCATCTCGTCGCGCAGGCGATCGGACTGCAGGAGCTTGCGCACCTCGTCGCTCACCACGCGGCCGATCTCGTCCTTCGTCTTGTCGGCCTGCTGGAGCAGGAACCCCAGCGCTTCCTTCGGCAGCTTGAGCTGACCGGCGAGGCGGCGAATGCCCTCTTCCGACATGAAGACCGCCCCGAGGCCGGCCCACGCCATGCGACGCACGAAGTCGGGGACGAAGCCCCGGCCCTTCTCGTCGCTCGCCTCCTCGTCCAACGGATCTTCTGGCGGGATCTCTTCGGTGCTCATGAGAGGGCCACTCTACTCAGGCTGACTGAATCGTCACCGACGGAGCCGTACGCGACGCGTTTTCCACGCTGACCCGCTGCGCGACCTTCTTCGCGAGTTCCATGAAGGCGCCGCCTTCTGCCCCATCGGGCTGACCGACGACCACCGGCAGGCCGCGATCGCCACCCTGGCGAATGCTGAGCTGGAGCGGGATCTCGCCGAGGAACGTGATGTCCATCAACTCCGACGCCTTGCGACCGCCGCCGGTGTCGAAGATGTGCGTGCCCTTGCCGCAGTGCGGGCAGATGAACTGCGACATGTTCTCGACGATGCCCAGCACCGGCACCGCGAGCTTGTCGAACATCTGCTTGGCGCGGATGACGTCGGCCAACGCGACGTCTTGCGGCGTGGTGACCAGCACCGCGCCGGCGCTCTTGAGCTGCTGCGCCACGGTGAGCGGGATGTCGCCGGTGCCCGGAGGCAGGTCGACGATGAGGTAGTCGAGCTCGCCCCAGTTCACGTCGCGCACCAACTGCATCAACGCGCCCTGCAGCATCGGCCCGCGCCAGATGAGCGCCTGGTCGGCCTCGATCAGGAAGCCGATCGACATCACCTTGATGCCGTGGGCCTCGAGCGGCTCGAGCAGCTTGCCGTCACGCGAGACGGGCTTCTTGTTGATGCCGGTCATCACCGGCACCGAGGGGCCATAGAAGTCGGCGTCGAGCAGGCCGACCGTCGCCCCGTGCCGCGCCAGCGCGCAGGCGAGGTTGAGGGCCACCGTCGACTTGCCGACGCCGCCCTTGCCCGCGCCCACCAGCAACACGTTCTTCACGTGCGGGAGCAGCTGATCTTTCGACGCCCCCGACGGCTGCGGCCGCACGCGCGCCGACATGGCGATCTCGAACTTCTCGACGCCGGCCACGCCCTTGAGCGCGGTCTCGGCGTCACCCTTGATCTTCTCCTTCAGGGGGCACGCGGGGGTCGTCAGCTCGATGCGCAGCTTCACGAAGCCGCCCTCGATCTTGAGGTCCTTCACCATCCCCGCCTTGACGATGTCCTGGTTCAAGTCGGGGTCCATCACGGTGCTCATCGCCGCGAGGACATCTCGTTCCTGCACGCTCATGGTGGCTCGCTTCCTGTTTTCCGCTAAAGGCCAGCGTCCCTTACGGGCGAGGGCCGCGCTTCGCAAGCGTCCGAATGGTTGGGAGCCGATGAATCACTTCATCTCCGGCATTCTGAAGATCATCTTGCTGGAAGGCGCGATCGCGCTGCTGCTCATCGACGCCGTCGCCGGAGATCGCTTCGAGAAGGTGCGCGCGCGGGCGCACGGGGTGCTCGCCGGGCTGATGGTCTTCGCGTGGTGCAACTACGGCGCGCTGCGCTGGAACACCGATCTCGCCACCGTGCTCACCAGCGTGCCCCTGGTGCTGTTCTGCGGCTTCGCGATCGGCTTCGCCTTCGACCCGAAGCGGGACGAGCGCTTTGCTGCCTTCAAGGCGCTGCCCGAGAAAGTGCTGCGCCGCCGCGTCGGGCTGGTGGCGCTGGCCGGGGCTCTGGTGGTCGCCACCTTCCAGGGCTGGTTCCCCGGGGCGCTGTTCGTCGACACCGCCGCCTTCGTGCGCGAGAGCTGGGGGCGGCTGTTCTGGCTGGCGGTGATCGTCGTCGGCCTGCAGCAGCTCGGCCGCGCGCTGTTCTCGAAGCCGCTCGCCGCGACGGCGGTGCGCCACGCCAGGCCGATCGCGGTGGGGTTGGTGATCGTGCTCTCCGGGGCGTGGGTGGGCGCGGGCGTCACCAGCGGCAGGCTGCCGCTCATTCACCAGTGGGAGCAGTACCACTTCCTGCTCGGCGCGAAGTACCAGCGCGAGGTCGGCTGGTTCAACCTGTACAAGGCGACCATTCTCGCGGACCGCGAGTCGGCGAACGTGCTCGGCAGCCTGCCCACCACGCGCGATCTCACCAACTTCCAGGAAGTGAAGATCGACCAGGCGATGCAGGACGCCGCGCAGGTCCGCGCTCGTTTCAGCGACGCGCGCTGGGCGGAGTTCAAGGCCGACTGGTCGGCGATGGCCAGGCTCTGGCAGATCAACTGGACGCAGATCATGAACGATCACGGCAACTCGAACTCGCCCGCGTGGGCGCTGCTCGCGGCGCCGCTGTCGAGGCTGGTGCCGGTGAGCGCCAACGGCCAGGCCTTCCTCGGGTGGCTCGACATGATGTTGATGCTCGGGCTGTGGCTGGTGGTGTGGCAGACCTTCGGGCATCGCGTGGCGAGCATCGGCCTCTTCATCTGGGCCGCGCCGCCGCTGGTGTTCGACTACCTCTCGGGCAGCTTCCTGCGGTGGGACTGGCTGTTCGCGCTCGGGCTCGCGGCGTGCTTCCTCAAGCAGAAGCGCTACGGCTGGGCCGGCGGCTTCTTCGGCTTCGCGGTGGCGACCAAGCTCTTCCCGCTCTTCTTCGGCGTGGCGCTGGGCATTCGGGCGCTCTTCGAGTGGCGGGCGACGAAGCAGTTCAAGCCGGACTACGTGCGCTTCGGCGTGGCCACCGTCGCGGCCGGCGCGACCGCCGTGGTGCTCAGCGCGGGCCTGTTCGGCGTCGACGCGTGGAAGGAATACGCGCAGCGCATCGAGGTGGCGCAGGTCGAGAAGTTCTACGCCATTCAGTACTCGTTCAAGTCGGTGGTGCTGCAGCACGTCGCCGGCTCGTCGCGCGAGTGGGGGCAGACGATCTTCCCCGGCGATCTCAAGCAGCGCAGCGCGGCGGTCGAGGTGTGCGGCGGATCTTCGAGTTCGAGCACCGGCACCACCTGCCATCAGGAGCTCACCCGCTGCGGCGACGGGGCGTCGTTCACCATGGACTGCGCGGGCAACGAGTGCACGTGCTCCAACGGGCAGCGCTTCACCGAGGCCGACGCCTGCGATCACCGCGCGACGATCTTCCGCAGCCGCTGCGGCTTCCCCGAGAACTACGCGCTCGAGCTGTTGGTGGCGAAGGTGCTCTTCTCGCTGGTGATCGTCGTGCTGCTCCGCCGCGCGACCGACGTCGAGGCCTTCGTGCTCGGCCCCCTGCTCGTCTTCACCTGGCTGGTGGTCAACATGTACTACTGGAACATGCTCGGCCTGCTCGCGATGGGCCTCGCCTTACGCGCCGAGCGGCCGAACCAGCGCCCTGCCCTGGGCATGCTGATCGGCCTGCACGTCATCTTCATGGTCTTCTACCTGTACCAGCACCTCAACCGAGGCCTGACCGAGGGCTACGCCGTCGCCTGGCTGATCACCGTGCTCACCATCGCTACCGCCGCGTGGGAACTCCGCGTGACCCGTCGCTCCGAAATGGTTGATTCAACGACCTGAGTGTCGGATAGTTGGCCCCGTTTCCTTCCCTTTCATCAGCGGAGACGTTCCAAATGTCCGGTACCGACAAGCGCAAGCAATCGCTCTACTTCCCCGAGGAGATGCTCAAGGAGATCCAGGAAGAGGCGAACCGTCAGGATCGGTCGCTGTCCTGGGTGGTTCAGCAGGCGTGGAAGATCGCCCGCGAGCGCATCAAGTCGTTCCCCGCGGTCAATGACGTCGCCGGCGCGCCCGACCCGCGCGAGGATCGCTGATGTCGACGACCGATCACCGCAAGCAGTCGCTCTACTTCCCTGAGGAGATGCTCAAGGAAATCGAGCACGAGTCTCACCGCCAGGATCGTTCGCTGTCGTGGATCGTCCAGCAGGCCTGGAAGATCGCCCGCACCGATCTGAAGCGCATGCCGTCGCCCAACGACGTCCTCAACGACGCCGCCAACCAGGGCTGAGACCGACGCTGCTTCGACCCCTGCCTCCGTGGGCCTCTGGCTCGCGGAGGTTTTGTTTTGCCTTCAGTTCGACGGGCGCGTCGGCACCGAGCAGTTCATGAACACGATGCGCGCCGGGTCGACCTTGAAGCCCGCCTCGACCGTCGAGTTGAACTCGCTCTGCTTGAGGTAGGCCGCCGCGATGTTCGAGTCGATGCCGCCGGCGCGCTGGGCGTTCTTCGGGTTGCGCGTGGTGTCGGTGCCCTTGCCCGCCAGCATGGTGTAGCCGTCGCCGCCGGCGAGCACGAAGCTCGAGCTCGCCATGCGGAACTTCTTCTGATCGACCGGCTTGCCGGGCTTGGTGAGCGTCACGCCACCGATGCTCAGCGCGGTGACCCGATCGAGCGCCGGCCGCGAGCAGTCCACCGTCATCGCCACCTGCTTCGACACCTGGAGGAACGAGCCCGCCGGCGAGCTGATCGGCGCGGGCGTGGTGAAGAGCCGCTCCACCGAGTGCTCGAACATGTCGATCACTTCCTTTTCGGACAGGTCGACCGCCTGCACCGGGTTCTCGAAGAGCATGATCTCGTGCAGCACGCCGTTCGAGAGCGGGCCGGCGCCGATGATGTTGCGGGTGATGCACAGCCCCTCCGCGCGGATCGAGCCTCCGTTGACCACCGCGAAGTCCACCGGCGCGTCGGTCTCGGCGAACACCCAGGCGAAGGCGTCAGCGGCCTGCTGCCCGATGGCGTTGTTGCCGTGCCGGGCGTTGGCGCGGTCGAGGAAGATCTCCGTACCCCTGGCGATGAAGGCCACCCGCTCACTGGGGTTCTCGACCAGCGGCTGACACTGATCGTTGTACGCCACGCAGCCGACGCCGAAGAGCAGGCACGCCGAGAGGATCAGGGAGCGCATGGTCAGAAGCCCACTTTCGCCTGGAAGAACGCCATCCAGGTCTCGCGCGGCACGCCGGCGGTGACGCGATCGGGTCGCGCCGCGTCGTCGGCGTACTCGAAGTTGAAGACGTTCTGGCCGAGCACCGCCAGCTCGAGGTGATCGAACAGCGGCTCGGTGCGCAGCTGCGCGGTGACGGTGGCGTTGCCCGGCAGCGTGTAGCGGCGAATGAGCTCCAGCACCGAGCGGGAGTTGTTGCGCCGCTCCGACGCGAAGCGCCCCACGAGATCGACGTTCAGCCAGCGCCCGATGGGCACGGTGAGCCCGCCGTTCATGCGGATCTGCGGGACGTCGGTGAGGATGCGGCTCTGCGTCGGGGCGGTGAGATCTTCGGCGCGCACCCACGAGGCGTTGACCCACACCGTCAGGCGCTGCGTGAGCTCGAGCCGCGCTTCGCCCTCGATCCCCACCGCCTGCACGCCCAGCACGCGGTTCACGTAGGGCACCAGGTTGCCCGAGGTGTCCACCTGCACGATGGCGTTGCTCATGCGCTCGAAGAAGCCGTTGGCCTTGAGCCGCAGCTTCCCGTCACCGATGCCCTGCAGGTACTCCGCGCCGGCCTCCACCGAGTCGATGTACGCGCCCTGCAGCGCCGGGTTGCCCACGAAGCGGCCCTGGTTGAAGTCGTTGTTGGGCACCGTCTCCGCGAGCTCCTGCGGCGTCGGCGCGCGGAACGAGCGGCCGTAGTGACCGCGCAGCACCAGCGAGCGCACCGGCGTCACCGTCAGCCCGAGCCGCGGGCCGAAGGACGGCACCAGCTGCGTGCCCGCCCACTCGTTGGCGGCGTTGACCATCGGCAGCTGCGTGAGATCGAAGCGCAACCCCGCCTGCACGCTCACCACCTCCACCGGGGTCCACGTGTCGTAGGCGAAGACGCCGAGGCCGAAGCGATCGGCCGCCGGCCCCCGCCCGCCCTTCCCGTCTTCGGTCGGCAGCCGCAGGCCGTCGGGCCGCTTGAGCTCACCAGCGTTCACGTTGGTGATGGGCACCGAGTTGGCGAGCACCTCGGCGGCGAACAACGACTGCTGCTCGGCCGACACGCCCACCACCAACCGGTTCTGCGCGGGGAGCACGAACTCGCCCTTGCCCACCACCCCGAAGCCGCGCGTGCCGGTCGACCACTGCTCGAGCACCCCATCGGGAAACAGCGTCGCGGGGTCGGCCGCGCGGATCTGCCAGCCGTCGGGCGCGAGTTGGAAGAGGCGCCTGGTGTTCTGCTGATCGAACCAGCCGCGCACGCTCAGCGCGTGACCGCCGTCGAGCGACTTCTTCCAGCCGACCTGCGCCTGCACGGTGGTCCAGTCGAGCTTCGAGTCGTTGCCCACCACGTCGAAGAGCCCGATCAGCGCCGCGCGCGACTCGGTGATGAAGCGGCCCTGCACCTCGAAGGTGCCGGCGCCCTCGGTGGCGATCGACACGCCCGCCCCGGCGTTCACCAGGAAGCGCTTGTCGTTGGTCAGCTTCGCGCGCGCGCTGGTCGCGGTGTCGAGGCCGTCACGCAGCACCGGCCGCCGCACGCCGTACTGGCTGGCGACGTCGACGTCTCCGAAGAGCGTCACCGCGCCGAAGGTGCCGGCGGCGTTGAGGTGGCCGTCGAACATCTCCCACATGCCGGCCGAGCCCGAGACGCGCAGGCCTGCATCACGCCGCGTGACGAGGTTGATCACCCCCGTCACGTTGCCGAGGCCCACGTCGGCCGTCGCAGGACCGCGGAACACCTCGATGCGCTCGAGGTTGTCGATGGGCAGCGTGGAGAGCGACTTGCCGTCGTAGAAGTTGTTGAGCCGCTGGCCATTGAGCGTGATCAGCAGCTCGGCGTCACTGCGCAGGCCGCGCATCGCGACGCGGTAGAAGCCCTGCACGTCGCGGCTGACGCTGAGGCCGGGCACCAGATCGAGCGCCTCGTGTACGTACCGCACGCCGAGCTGGCGGAGCTGCAGCGCGGTGAGCACCGTCGGCATCTGCGGCACCACGCGGGCGCTCTCGTCGATGCGCTGCACCACGCCCCCGGACGCTTCGGCGCCGTAGAGCGCGAGCTCCTCTTCGAGCTCGGCCTGGCGGCGCGTCAGGGGCGGCGGCGCGTCTTCCTTCTTGCTCGGCGTGGCGGTCGGCGGAGGCGGGTCCCTCTTCGGAGGCGGCGCCTTCTCCTTCTCGACGGGCGCGGGCTTGTCGGTGGTGTCCACCCACTCGACCGGCTTCTCCTTTTCCTTCTCCTTCGGCTTCTCAGGGGGCGGCTCGTCGTCCTTGCACTTCTTCCCCTTCTTGCACTTCGGCTTCGGCGGGGGCGCTTCGGCGGTGAAGGGCTCGGGCGAGGTGTCGCCCATCACCATCACCCGCACCGGCCGCGCGGCGGTGGCGAAGATCGCGACCCGATCGGGCCCGACGCCCTCGACGTAGTACTCGATGCCCGGCGGCACCATGCGCGAGGCGGGGATCGTGCCTCGGTACAGATCGCCGTACTGGAGCTCGAGCGGGTAGTCCTCGAACTCACCGCCCGCGGTGCGCACCCGCGCGATCACCTTCGAGAACGAGCCCCCGACCACCGACCCTTCGAGGACCAGCGGCTGGCTGAGCGGCGCCTCGGAAGGCGCGGTGTGCAGGAAGGTCGCGCGTGATTGAGCGAAAGCTGTCGACGCGAGGACCACGAGGAAGATCGAGCGCACGCCGGCGGATGCTCTCACGACCACGCTCGAAAGCCGTAGCCCTTCTTCGACCAGAACTGGAGCCAGTCGATGATCGCCTGCACCGTCGCGCGCTGATCTTCGAAGGCCATCGACTGCCCCACGGTCCACGGGCGGACATCGCGCGCGCCGCTCGACGCCACGCGCGGGCCCGGGCGCTCGGCGCGCACCCGGCGGGCGAGGCGCGCTCGCTGTTGCTCCAGCGGAGACTTCGCCTTCTTCAGCGCGCGGGCGAGGCGGCGGGCGTAGTCGGCGGCCTCCTTCGCGGTGTGATCGACCCACGCCTCGCTCACCAGCTCGCCGACCAGGTCGCCGCAGCGATCGATGATGCCGGCGCCGTAGTCGAGGCGGCTGACGAGGAAGCTGCCCCCGGCGAGGCCCTTCACGTCTTTGGCCAGCGAGAGCACGTACTGCCCGTGGGCCTGCGCCAGCGCCGACTCGTAGCTGGGCGGCGCTTCCCCGCGCGCCTTCGCCTCGGCGAGCACCTCGGGGAACACCTTCTCGCGGAAGTACCGGGTGGCCCGCGCGTCGACGCCGACCCGCGGGGCGCCGATGTCTTCAAACGGCGTGTGCGAGACCGCCGAGAGCGCGGCCCGGGCGGCCTGCTTCGTCGCCTCGTCACCCGCCGCCTCGAGCTCTGCGTGGAGCCGCGCGAACTCGGCTTCTTTTCCCCGGCGCGGACGGAAGCGGTGCAACACCCAATCGAGACCCATCTCAGCGCCGTCCTTTCTTCTTCGTCTGCGGCTTCTTCTTGCGCGCGGCCCGGCGGCTGGCCTTCAGCGACCGCGGCATCGGCCGGAACATGGAGATCGACGCGTCCAACCGGGGACGCTCGATCAGCGCGCGGGGCCCGTCACCGCGGATCCGCAGGCTGGCGATCAGCTCTTCCCGCGCCTCGGGGGTGAAGCCCACGAAGGCGAAGTGGTGGAGCACGTCGTCGCGCACGAACGCGAGGCCTTCGATGTCGCCCGACTCGGTCCACGTCTGCGCGGGGATCTTTCCGGGCAGCCCGCCGATGGTGAGCTTGCGCGCCTTCGGCTTCGCCAGACGGGCGAAGTCGGCGCGGAAACAGAAGCGGCGCTCGGCGTCGAGGGTGAAGACCGGCGACTCCATCTCGGCGATGTCGAACAGCCCGGCGGCGAGCTCGAGGTACGCGAGCTGGCTGTGGCCGTCGAAGCCTTGCGCCATGAGCTGGCCGATCTCCTCCGCGGCCACGGCGCCTTCGAAGTCGAACACCATCCGCGGGCTGGTGATCGCCGCCGGCCGCTCGGACAACTTGCCGGGGCGCAGGCGAACGCAGGCGAACATCGCGTCGAAGTGGCGCTGCGCGGCGGCCTGATCGACCCAGCCGTTGAGACCCTTCACCGAGGCCACCAGCGCGGTGACCATCGAGCTGCCGGGCTGATGGCAGACGAACGCGCGCCCGAGGTGATCGTGGCCGTCGATCGGCCCCTGCACGAAGAAGCCCTCGTGCATCTGGCCGTCTTCGCCCGGCAGCAGGCCCGGCACCGGCTCGTCTCCGGGGTGCACCGGGCTCAGCGAGAGGAGGAAGTCGCGCGTGAACTCCCGCGGCGCCTCGGGGAAGGCCGAGACGATCGCGCCGACCGCGAAGACCTGCGCGTCGCGCTCGACCCAGTTCGCGTCGACCATCCGCACCTCGATCAGCTCGTCGTCGCGCTCGAGGCGGCGAATGGTGTGGGGCGCCTCGGCGCGCAGCGAGGGGACCATCGCTCCGACGATCAGGTCGAGCTTCGGGTGGACCATGCGGAGGTTCTGGCACGACGGGGCCCTGTCGTAAGGGTGGAAATTTGCCGGGCTTCCTGTCCCGTGGGACGGTCCTCGAGCCCATGCGCTCGTCGTTGTCGTTGCAGCGTTCGCTCTTCGAACATCAGGCGAAGCTGATCGCGCAACAGGTGCAGTCGGCGTCGGGCCACTTCCGCGCGTACCAGCGGCGCTACGAGCAGGCGACGAAGCGCTACCGCAAGGCGATCTCCCTCGACGAGGTGGACGCGCGCATCGCGAAGGCCGACGTGGTCTACGTGGGCGACTACCACACGCTGCGCATGGCCCAGCAGGCGTACCTCGCGCTGGTGAAGAGCGCGCTGAAGAGCGATCGCCGCGTGGTGCTGGCCCTGGAGTTCGTCGAGGCGCGCCACCAGGCCACGCTCGAGGCCTTCCTCGCCGGCAAGCTGACCGAGAAGAAGTTCCTCTCGAAGATCGGCCACCCCTACCGCGGGCCGTTCGACATCTGGCCGGGCTTTGCGCCGATCCTCGAGCTGGCGCGCAAAAAGAAGCTCTCCGTCGTGGCCATCGATCGCCGCGCCCCGGGGCCCCGCTCGCTCGAGCTGCGTGACGAGGGCGCTGCCAAACCGATCGCCCGCGCGCTGCAGGCGGACGATCACCCTCTGGTGCTGGTGCTGATGGGCCAGTTCCACATCGCGCCGATGCACCTGCCGAAGCAGGTCGCCCGCGAGCTGGGCGAGACGAAGCGCACCGCGCTGGTGGTGTACCAGAACGCCGAGGGCGTCTACTGGTCGCTCGCCCGCCGCGGCGACGTCGAGACCACCCGCGCCGTCGAGCTCAACGATCACGAGCTGTGCCTGGTGAACACCTCGCCGGTGGTCAGCCAGCGCAGCTTCCTCGACTACGTCGAAGCCGAGGTCGGTGACTCGCCCCTCGAGGAGTCGGGCATCGCCCTCACCTTCCGCCACCTCGCGCGCGACATCGGCCGCTTCACCGGGCTCAAGGTGGGCCGCGCGGTCGACGACGTGCTGGTGATGACGCCCTCGGAGTTCAACGTGCTCCAGCGGATCCAGCGGCGCGCGCACTTCACGCCCCGCGAGCTCAAGCACCTCGAACGCCACGTGCTCTCGCTCGAGAGCGCGTGGATCCCCCGCGCGAAGGCGGTGTGGCTGGCGTCGATGTCGCTCAACCACGCCGCGGAAGAGGCCGCGCACTTCGTTCGTCACGCCTGCGTGGGCGACGCGATGGACCGGGAACGATCGCGCCCCGACGCCTTCTGGGCCCGCTGTCTGGAAGAGGCGATCGGCTTCTTCGGCAGCCGCCTCGTCAACCCCAAGCGCCGCTGCACCCAGCTCGACGAGTGGACCTGGCACTTCCAGCACGGGCGCGGCGAGCTGAAGCGGGTGGCGGCCTTCACCCTCGCGCTCTCGGCCGCGCTGAAGGACGACGTCGGCGCCGCGCAGGGCATGGTGCCGCAGGGCAACGACGAGCTCTTCAACGGCGTCAGCCACGCGCTGGGCTACCTCCTCGGAGACGCCCTCGCCCGGGCCTTCGCCCAGCGCACCGTGTCCCGCGCCGACGTGCGCGCCCTCTTCCACGACCCCTTCCTCGAGCCCGCCGTCACCTTCGCCGCGCTCACCCGCCGGCTGGAGGCGTTCGGCCGCCGGTCCCATCGCGCCCCCGCGCGAAATTAGAACCGCGCGAAATCCAGCTTCGCTTATGGTGTCGCGGACTTCGCTGAGCCCCCCTGCGGAGGATCCGACCTGTGACCGAAGACGCGCTCCTGGCCAGACCCATCGAGGGAGACCCCGCGCTCAAGCACGAGTTCGGCCCGGTGGGTCGACTCCTCTCTGAGCGCTTCTTCGAGCCGGTGCGCTTCCCCCAGGCCGGCGTCGACGAGCTGCGGGCACTCTCCGAGAAGGGCTTCGTGGTGCACGTGATGCGCACCACCGCCTGGATCAACTACCTCTACCTCGACTGGGCGCTCCTGCGCCGCGAGCTGCCGCCGATCCGCTCGGTGGTGAACCTCCGGCGGTGGTTCACCAAGCCCTTCATCAGGGCGAAGATGTCGGGCGATCACACCGAGCGCTTCGAGTGGGCGCGCAGCCAGCAGGGCTCGGGGCTGATCTTCATGCGCGAGAGCGGCTTCAACACCGCCCGCGGCGTCGAGAGTCGCGAAGACCCCTTCCCCGCCCTCGTCGAGCTGGCGCGCAAGAGCGAGAAGCCCATCTTCCTCGTGCCCGAGCTGCTCATCTGGGAGAAGTGGCAGCAGAAGGTCACCCCGTCGCTGTTCGATCGCGTGTTCGGCTCGCCTGAAGCGCCCGGCTTCGCGCACTCGGTCGGCACCTTCCTGCGCAACTACAAGCGCGCCCAGCTCCGCGTCGGCACGCCGATCGATCTGCGCGAGGTGCTGGCCAACGAAGGCGATCACCCCACCGCGGTCATCGCGCGCAAGGTGCGCAGCACGCTCCACAACCACCTCGCCCGCGAGACCCGCGCGGTGTTCGGCCCGCCCCGCAAGGAAGACGCGCGGCTGATCGACGAGGCGATGCGCGACAAGACCTTCCAGCTCGCGCTGCAGGAGATCTCCGCCGAGAAGAACCGCCCGGTCGAGGCGCTGATGCGCGACGCGCGGAAGAACTTCGAGGCCATCGCCGCCAAATACAGCCCCACCGTGGTGGGCGGCGCGGCCACGGTGCTCGACTGGGTCTTCAACCGCATCTACGACGGCATCGAGGTCGATCAGGCCGGCCTCGATCGCGCGATGAAGGCCGCGGTCGACGCGCCGATGGTGCTCACCCCCAGCCACAAGAGCCACCTCGACTACCTGATCATGAGCTACGTGCTGTTCACGCGTGGCTACACCGCGCCGCTGGTGGCCGCGGGCGCGAACCTCTCGTTCTTCCCGCTGGGCGTCTTCTTGCGGCGGGCCGGTGCGTTCTTCCTCCGCCGCAGCTTCAAGGGCGACAAGCTCTACACCGCGACCTTCAAGGCGTACCTCAAGAAGCTCGTCCACGACGGCATCCACCACGAGTTCTTCCCCGAGGGTGGCCGCTCGCGCACCGGCAAGCTGCTGCAGCCCAAGCTGGGGTTGTTCACCTGGCTGGTGGACGCGGTGATGGAAGGCGCGCGCAGCGATCTGCTCTTCGTGCCCATCGCCATCGACTACGAGAAGGTCGTCGAGGGCGCGAGCTACAAGCAGGAACTCCAGGGCGGCGAGAAGAAGCCGGAAGACATCAAGGCGCTGCTGTCGGCGCCCGCGGTGCTCACGCAGAACTACGGCCGCATTCACCTCACCTTCGACGAGCCGGTGTCGCTGATGAAGTTGATGGCCGAGCGCGGCATCACCCGCGAGACCGCCACCGACGATCAGAAGAAGGCCCTGGTGCGCGCGCTAGGCCACCGCGTGATGTACGGCATCTCGCGCGTGTCCACCGTCACCCCGCACGCGCTGCTGGCCTCGGGGCTGCTCTCGCACCGCCGCCGCGGCATCTCGGCCCGCGATCTCACCGATCGCGTCGTCTTCCTCCGCGGGCTGGTCACCGATCTCGGCGCGCCGCTCTCGCGCCTGCTGAAGGACTCGCCCAGCTCGCCGACGGTGATCGGCCCGATGATGGACGCGATGCGCATGTTCGCCAGCGAAGGCATGGTGCGCAGCGTCGAGGCGCGCGGCGAACCGATCTTCCAGGTCGAAGACGATCGCCGGCCCGAGCTGAGCTTCTACAAGAACACGCTGATCAACCTCGTCTCCGGCCGGTCGATCGTCTGCGCGGCGGTGCTCGCGTCGGAGCCCTCGGCCGATCGCAAGGCGATCAAAGACCACGCGCTCTTCCTCTCGCGCCTCTTCAAGCTCGAGTTCATCTACCCGGTGGGCAAGACCTTCGAGCACATCTTCGACGAGACCGTGGCGCACCTCTCGAAGCTGGGCCTGCTCGCGCCCACCGAGGCCGGCGTCACCATCGCGCCCGAAGCCCACGCCCGGCCGATGGTGCAGTTCCTCGCCGACCTGCTGCGCGACTACCTCGAGTCGTACCTGCTCGCCGCGCGCACCGCCGAAGAGCTCAAGGCCGAGGGCATGGACAAGAAGGACTTCCTCAAGCGGGCCCTCGAGGCTGGTCGCGCCGACTTCCTCGCGGGTACCATCACCGCCAGCGAAGCCCTCTCGAAGACCACGCTGGAGAACGCCCTGCAATTCCTCACCGAGCAGCACTTCCTGTCGGAGAAGGACAAGAAGCTGACCGCCGGCACTGCGAGCGCGGCGGACCTCGTGCAGCAGATTCGTCGTTTCGTCCCGGAGAACACGTGATCCCGTCCGTCTTTCGTCGCGCGCTGCCGCTGCTCCTGCTCGCCTCCGTCGCCGGGGCCCAGGAATTCGAGCTCGACCTCAGCGAAGAGAAGCCGGCCGCGACGCCGCCCGAGTACCGCCCCACGCTGGGCGTGATCTCGGTGAAGGCCGCCGACAAGGAAGACGTCAGCGCTTCGCGCGCCCGCCAGTTCGAGGCCGAGCTGCTCAAGCAGTTGCAGCAGGGCGACCTGTTCCAGACGGTGATCGAGCCCTCCTCGGTGAAGCAGCAGCTCGGCGCCGACTTCGCCGCGGCCGACGCCTGCACCGACTACGCGTGCCTCGAGGGCGTGGCGAAGAAGCTCAAGGTGCATCGCCTGGTGCGCCTCACCGTGCAGAAGCAGGGCGCGGGCTCGCTGGTCACCATGTACGGCTGGGACCCCGGCTTCAACGAGGTGCTCGTCGTCTCGCAGGACAGCGGTGAGAAGGCCGAGAAGGCGTTCCTCGGCGTCGCGGGCAAGAGCCAGGCGACGAAGGACCGCGAGTTCCTCAAGAAGATGCAGGGTTTCATCTCGCAGGTGCAGAAGACGCTCTCGATCCCCAACGGGAAGATCGTCGTCGACAACGCCGACCCCTCCGCGATCGTCACCGTCGACGGCACCGAGGGCGGCGTCGGCTCGGTCGAGGTGGTCGTGCAGCGCGGCATTCGCACCGTGAAGGTCACCTCGGCCGGCTACAAGCCCTTCGAGCAGACGGTGACGGTCGAGCAGGCGAAGAGCGTCGAGGTGAAGGTCTCGCTGGTCGCCATCCCCATCGACCCGGTGGTGGTGCAGAAGCCCGTCGAGACGCAGGGCGGCGGCATCTTCACCAAGCCCGGGCTGTACCTCACCATCGTGGGCGCCATCGCGGTCGGCACCGGCATCGCGCTCGGGCAGTCGGCGCAGGCCGTGAAGAACAAGCTGGAGGCCGGCGGAGACCCCGTCGCGGTGTCTCGCGCCGAAGCGAAGAACGCGCCCACCAACGCGCTGCTGGCCAATATCCTCGTCGGCGCCGGCTCGGCCGCGGTCGCCGGCGGCGTGACGTGGATCATCGTGACCCTGCCGCCTCCGCCCCCCAAGGCGACGAAGACCGGCACCGGCGAGCCCACCGAGTCGAGCCCTGCCCCCACCGGCGCGTTCCTGAGCGTCGGCGGGAGCTTCTGACTCAGGTGAACGACGCGCCCTGCCCGGCGCGGAGCTGAGCGATCGCCGCGGTCCACATCGCGGTCCAGTCGCGCCCGCGGATCACGAACGGCCGGCCCTGAAAACACCCCTGCGCGAACGACGCCTCGACCAGCGTCGCCTGCTGCTCGGCGTTCAGCTCCGGCCACGACTTCCCCTGCAGGAGCCCCTTCTCGAGCTCGTACCCGTCGCCCAGCAACTGCGCGTGCACCGAGTCGCCGATGTACGCGTGGCCGCCGTTCTGGAACTGCCAGACGTGACAGACCTCGTGCACGAGGATGTGCGTGCGCAGCGGCAGGTACTCGCGCGGAAAGTAGATCGAGTTCTCGATCACGAAGGCGCGGCGGCTGGCGTTGACCGGCCCCCGCACGCCCTCTCGAAGCTGCACGCGGTTCAGATCGACGCTCGCGCCGTAGATCGGAGCCAGCACGTGCCGCTCGGTCTCCGACAGCCCGCGCACCTGCGCCCGATCGATCCACGAGGCGGCCTGCACCACCCTCGCCGCGACCAGACCGAACGCAGAACGCCAGCTCATCGGCAGCGGAACTCGTACAGCGGAGGGGTGTCGACCAGCTTCTCGCTGGAGGTGAAGTAGGAGCGCCCGTCGGCCCCGTAGGCGACCGCCTCGCCCTGCGCTTCGTTCGCGAAGGGCACCGTCACCGGCGCCTGGAAGAAGATCGCCTCGAAGTCGGTCTCGCCGGCCGGCAGGCGGAACTCCACCAGCCGGTTGTACATGCGCATCAGCACCGCGGTGCCGCAGGGGTTCACGTCGGCGGCGGTGAGCGGGCGATCGGTCTGCGAGGGGATCATCAGCGTCGTCACCAGCTCGAGCGTCGCGGTGCGCGTGGCGTCGAGCGGTGTGGGGAAGCGGTAGACCTCGCTGAAGCCGGTGTCTTCCTTGGTGATGACGTAGATGCGGCCGCTGGTGGGGTGCACGAAGAACGCCTCGGAGTTGTGCTTCGCCCCGCCCGGGTACTCGTAGCGGAAGCGCTCGGCGCTCACGTCGAGCGTGCCCGAGGTCACGGTCGGCTCGGTGACGCGGTAGAGGGCGTAGTCGGTGCGCACGTGGGCGTTGTCGCCGGTGTCGCCCAGGTACACGCAGGTGCCCGCCGGGCACGGACCCAGACCGATGTCTTCCCAGTCGACGTTGGTGGCGCCGGTGACCTTGAAGGTCTGCAGCAGCGCGCCGTTCTGCGCGAGCGCGAAGAAGCGCGCCGAGTCGCCCGAGTCGTTGTGCGCGTAGAAGATGCCCGCCTGCGAGCGGCTGGCCACCAGCCCCGACAGCTCGTTGAGCGGGTCGCCGATCAGCCCGTCGTTGCGCGGATTGCCCCACAGCTCACAGCCGCACGTCGGGCCGGCGTCGATCACCTCGGTGCCTGCGTCGACCGACGCGTCCATGTCGGGCACCACCGTCTCGGGCGGCTTGGGGGTGCAGGCGAGCAGCAACAGAGGAGCGAGGACGAGGGACCGCATCGCCACCGATCTACATCGAAGCGTCGTGCACGATCTTCCACTTCCCGCCGAGGCGCTTGAAAACCACCACCGTGCTGCCGGTGGCCGCGGGCTTGTCGGGGTACTCGAGCGTCCACTTCGCGGCGACCGACACCGCGTCGGCCGTCTCGCGCACGTCGATCGGCGAGAGGGACAAGCGCCCCATCGCCGCGGCCGTGGGGTACTTCTTCTGGTAGCGCGCCAGCACCTCGGCCCGGCCCTTCGTCACGCCGCTGGGCGACACGAAGACCGCGTCATCGGCGTACACCGCGCAGAAGCCCTCGAGATCGCCCTTCGTCCACGCGGCGGCCTGTCGATCGAGGAGCGCGAGGACCTCGTGGCCCCCATCGGCGGCGCTCAGCGCCAGGCTCAGGGCGTACGCGAGCATGTCGTCACCGCCACCTTCTGCAGCTCCGTGACGAACTTCTCGGGCGGGAGGAAGCCGGTCACCTTGGGCGACTTCATCACTTCGCCCATCGGGTCGACGAAGGCGACGGTGGGCAGGCCCTGCACGCCGAACCGCTCATAGAGCGCCTCGAGCACCTCGTGATCTTCGGTGCCGTCGACCTTCACCTTCACGAAGCGCTCGGCCTCGGAGATCACCGACGGCGCGGTGTAGGTGTGCTGATCGAGCTCCTTACAGGCGGCGCACCAGTCGGCGAAGAAGTCGATCAGCACCGGCTTGCAGTCGGCCTTGGCCTTGGCGAGCACCTCTTCGAAGGGCGCCGGCGACTTCGCTTGCTCCGCCTTGAAGTTGATCGCCCACGCGAACTCACCGTGGGCCTCGCCCGGCTGCGGCTGCGGCCGCTCGGGGATCGGCGCCGCCATGCGCACCAGGAACGCGACCAGCAACGCGCCGACGCCGAGGCCCTTGGGCAGCCACTGCCGGCCTTCCTTGAACGAGAGGTGGATCGCGCCGGCCATCACGCCGATGAACGCCAGCGCCGCGCCGAAGGTGACCGCGCCGGTGCGGCCGAGCACCAGGGCCGCGTTGGAGATGAAGTCGCGCAGCGCCGGGAACGCGTCGCGCAGGTACGAGACCGCCAGCGCGAGGAGCGCGATGCCGAACACGCTCTTGACCCACTCCATCCACACGCCGCTCTTGGGCATGCGCACGGTGAAGACACCGATCAGGAAGAACGGCACGCCGATGCCCAGCGCGTAGATGAAGAGCAGGCCCGCGCCGAGCACGGGATCGCGCGTCTGAGAGACCCACGCCAGCACGCCGGTCAGCACCGGGCCGGTGCAGGGCGCCGCGAGGAAGCCGGCCACGCTGCCCATCAGGAACGCGCCGAGGATGCCGCCCCCGCCGACGCCGTTGAGCTTCGTCGCCAGCCCCGAGGGGAGCGCCAGCTCGAACGCGCCGAACATCGAGGTCGCCAGCACGAGCATGAAGATCGCCAGCCCGACGATCACCCAGGTGTTGCCCAGCGCCGAGCCGAACGCGCGCCCCGAGAGCGCCGCGAAGACGCCCAGCGCGCTGAACACCGCGCCCATGCCCACCACGTACGAGGTCGTCAGCAGCACCGCGCGGCCCTTCGAGTCGGCCTGCCGCGCGCCGAAGACGCCCACGGTGATTGGGATCAGCGGGTACACGCAGGGGGTCAGCGAGGTGAGGAACCCACCGAGGAAGATCACGCCCGCCGCGATGAAGAGCTGGCCGGAGTTGAGGAGCGCCGAGGCGTCGAGCGACGACGAGGGCCCCGTCGGGATCAGCGAAGGAACGAAGACGAGCCCGAGTGCAGACAGCGAGGCAAGCGCGAGGACTGACGAACGCTTCATGGTTGACCGCAATATGCAGCGAAGGGCCTCCACGTTTCCTCTGAAAGTGGAGGCCCACCCTACCCGCGCTGAAGTGGCCGTCAGGACTGGGGTTTCTTGATCTCGAGCCCGGCGCTGCGAGCGAGGCCCATCACCCCTTCCATCGCGGCGGCGATGTAGCCGAAGGGGTTGGCGCCATCGACCGCGGTCACGTGCACCTCGCCCATCTTCTGCTGGAAGGCAGCGGCGAGCTCCGGCAGCCGGTTGGCCACGGCGAGCTGGATCACCTCGGGCGTGAGCGTGTTCTCGATCTGCCGCAGCTTCGCGGCGCGGTCGATCTCCAGCGAGCCCAGCATCTGCTGCTTGTGCACCTCGAGCTCGGCGGTGCGCGCTTCGATCTCCGTGAGCTGCCGCTTCGCCTCCGCCGCCTCGGCCTGCTGGCGCAACAGCTCGGCCTCCTGCTGCTCTTCCTGCACGCGCGCCTGGTGCCGGGCGTGCTCCGCCTGCGCCTCGAGCTGCACCGCCTCCAACTGGGCGCGCAGCTTCTCCTGCTGGAGCTGCACCTCGGCGTTCAGCTTCTGGAGCGCCTGCCGCTGCTCGGCCTGCAGCTTCTCGAGCAGCGCGGCTTCCTCGGCGAGCTGGCGGCGCTGGCGCACCTCCGCCTCGGCGGTGATCTTCTGAAGCTGAAACTCACGCTCGGCGGCGATCTGCGCGGCGCGGGTGGCGCGCTCCTGGGTGAGGCGGGCCTCCTCGACCTTCGCGTCGGAGGCCAGCTTCTCGAGCCGCGCCAGCTCGTCGGCGGTCTGGCGCTGCCGGCGGATCTCGGTGGCTGCGGCGACCTTGGTCAGCTCGACCTGCCGCTCGGTGGCGGTCTCGTCGGTGCGTACCGCGCGCTCCTTGGCGAGCTCGGCCTCGCGGGCGACCTGTTCCTGGCTCAGCCGGAAGCGGGCCTGCATGTTCGAGAACACCTGCCCCGACAGCACGCGCACGTCTTGAATCTCGATGGTGTCGACCACCAGTCCCCAGCCGCGATCGGTGCCGTCTTCCACCCGGCCCTGGCCGCTCACCACGGGAGCGATCTCCCGCACCAGCTCGGTCGCCAGCGCGTCTTTGCGCCGCGTGAGGCACTGCTCGACGGTGAGGTTGGCGATCAGCCGCCGCGACGCGCCGACGCACATCTCTTCCATCATCTCCGCCAGCTTCTCCTGCGCGCGCTCGGGGAAGCTGAAGTTCAACATGCGCGAGGCGAGCAGCGGCTCGGCGATGCGGTACACCGCGATGCCGGTCACCTTCACGCCCACTTTCTCTTGCGTGATCTGATCAGCCACGAAGTGCAGCCGCTGCACGGTGGTGGGCACGATGGCGATCGAGTCCCACGGCCACTTGAAGACCGTCGCGCCCTGGCCCGCACTCACCACGTGCCCGCCGCGCATGCGGATCAAAAACTCGCTCGGCTTGGCGGAGATCCACCCCCAGCGCTTGGTCTTCTCGGGGTCTTCTTCGGGCTTTCCGCGCCGCCAGCCGTCCGCGTAGCGAGGGGCATCGACCTGCTGCGAAGAGATCTGGATCTGCGCGTGTTTGGTCATGCCCGGCGCCAAAGCGAGCCGCGTGCCCGCCCCATCCGCCCGGAAGCACGTCCAGCGCTGATCCGTTTTGGCGCGGCCTGCCTCGTAACAGCCTGATCTGACACGAGGCGTCGAGACCATCTTGAGAATCACTCGCAAGACCGGCCAACTACCCGAAATCACTCAAAGTGGACTTGACTGGTCACCCTTCCCCTCGTTACACGAAGGGCGATACCGGACCTCTCAGGTCACCTTTCAAGGAAGCGCTCGATGAAGCTGCCGATCTACATGGACTACCACGCGACCACGCCGATGGACCCGCGCGTGCTCCAGGCCATGACGCCCTACTTCGTGGACGACTTCGGCAACGCCGCGTCGCGCAACCACGCCTTCGGCTGGAAGGCCGAGGCCGCGGTCGAGAAGGCCCGCAAGCAGATCGCGGCGCTGATCGGCTGCTCCGACAAGGAGATCGTCTTCACCTCCGGCGCCACCGAGTCGAACAACCTCGCCATCAAGGGCGTGGTCGATTTCTACAAGGACAAGGGCGATCACATCATCACCCTCACCACCGAGCACAAGGCGGTGCTCGACACCTGCAAGCGCCTCGAGCGTCAGCGCCAGGAGCGCATCGACGAGCTGAAGATCCAGCGGTTGATGGAGCTCACCGGGCAAGACGTGAACCCCGACGACCTCGCCTCGCTGGAGATCAAGCACTCGCTCGAGAACGACGCGCTGCTCAAGCGGTGGATCGACAAGGTCCGCGTGGGCGCGCGGGTGACGTACCTCTCGCCGAAGAAGGACGGGCTGATCGACCTCGAGCAGCTCCGCGCGGCGATCACCGACAAGACGATCCTCGTGTCGGTGATGCTGGCCAACAACGAGATCGGCGTGGTGCAGCCGGTCAACGAGATCGGCGCCATCTGCCGCGAGAAGGGCGTGCTCTTCCACACCGACGCGGTGCAGGGCGTGGGCAAGGTGCCGTTCGACGTCGAGGCGGCGAAGGCCGACCTGGTCTCGGTCACCGCGCACAAGATGTACGGCCCCAAGGGCGTGGGCGCGCTCTACGTGCGCCGCAAGCCGCGCGTGCGCATTCGTGAGCAGATTGACGGCGGCGGTCACGAGCGCGGCATGCGCTCCGGCACCCTCAACGTCGCGGGCATCGTCGGCTTCGGCGCGGCGGCTGAGCTGGCGAAGAACGAGATGGCGGCCGAGGCGGTGCGGCTGGCGGCCCTGCGCGACCGGCTGTGGAAGGGCGTCAGCGCCAAGCTCGACTACCTCACCGTCAACGGCTCGATGACCTCGCGCCTGCCCGGCAACCTCAACGTGTCCTTCGCCTTCGCCGAGGGCGAGGCGCTGATGATGGCCATCAAGGACGTGGCGGTCTCGTCGGGCTCGGCCTGCACCTCTGCCTCGCTCGAGCCGTCGTACGTGCTCCGCGCGCTGGGCGTCGAAGAAGAGATGGCGCACAGCTCGATCCGCTTCGGGCTCGGCCGCTTCTCGACCGAAGAGGAGGTCGACTACGTGATCGACCTGATGGTGCGCGCCGTCACCAAGCTGCGCGACATGTCCCCGCTCTACGAGATGGCCAAAGAGGGCATCGATCTCAAGAGCATCGAGTGGAAAGCACACTGAATTTCTGAAGGAGAAAACACCATGGCCTACAGCGAAAAAGTCATCGAACACTTCGAGCACAGCAAGAACGTCGGCACGCTCGACAAGAACGACCCCAACGTCGGCACCGGCCTGGTCGGCGCGCCGGCCTGCGGCGACGTGATGCGCCTGCAGCTGAAGATCAGCGACGAGGGCGTGATCCAGGACGCGAAGTTCAAGACCTTCGGCTGCGGCTCGGCGATCGCCAGCAGCTCGCTCGTCACCGAGTGGGTGAAGGGCAAGTCGATGGACGACGCGATGAAGATCACCAACAAGGAGATCGCCAAGGAGCTCTCTCTCCCGCCCGTGAAGATTCACTGCTCGGTGCTGGCCGAAGACGCGATCAAGGCGGCCATCGAGGACTTCCGCGCCAAGCGCGCGGCCCGCAACGGTGACGCCAAGCCGGTCGCGCAGGAGGCCTGACCCATGACCGCCGTCGAGACCCAGCAGCCCCTGTCCACGCCCGCGGCCGTGCCCGGTGGCAAGCCCGCGGGCAAGACGATCGGTCTGGCCGACAACGCGGTGGCGCGCCTCAAGGCGCTGCTCGCCGAGCGGCAGACGCCCGACGCGGGCCTGCGCATCGCGGTCAAGGGCGGCGGCTGCAGCGGTCTCGCGTACCACATGGAATGGGCCGAGAAGGCCCGCGAGCGCGACAAGGTCTTCGAGCGCGAAGGCGTGCGCGTGTTCGTCGACCCCAAGAGCTACCTGTACCTCATGGGCACCGAGCTGGTGTTCGAGGAAGGCCTGCTCGCCTCGGGCTTCAAGCTCCGCAACCCGAACGAGAAGGCCGCGTGCGGGTGTGGTGACTCGTTCAGCGTGTGACGTCGTGACCCACTTCGAATTGTTCAACCTCGCGCCGACCGTCGACCTCGACGTGAAGGCGCTCGAGGACCTCCACCGCAAGCTCTCGCTCGAGTCGCACCCCGATCGGCTGCCCGCTGGCGCCGAGGCACGTGAACGCCGGCTCGCGGCCGAGCGCTCGGCGGCCCTGAACGAGGCCGTCAAGGTCCTTCGGGATCCCGTGCGGCGCGCGTTTTACGTGCTCGAGCTCAAGGGCGTGAAGCTCGACACCGAGCAGGCGGCGGCGAAGGTGAAGATGCCCATGGATTTCCTCGAGGAGATCATGGAACGGCGCGAAGCCCTCGAGGCGGCGAAGGCGGCCCGCAAGCTCGAGCTGGCGCAGGCGATGGCCAAAGAGATCCGCGAGGCGAACGGTCAGTCGTTGCGCCTCGCCCAGGACGCGCTGAGGAAAGACGACGTGGCCACCGCCACCGTCGCGCTCGGCCGTGTCCGCTACTACTCGCGCTTCCTCGAAGAGGTCGACGCGTTCGAAGAGGAGCTACTGTCGTGAAAGGCTTTCTGCAGATCCACGATCCCCTGAAGCCGAAGGGCAGCGTGGTGGGCATCGATCTCGGCACCACCAACTCGCTGGTGGCCGCGGTCATCAACGGCAAGCCCACCTGCCTGGTGGCCGACGAAGGGGGCTCGAAGCTGTTGCCGTCGGTGGTGCACTACGCGGCCAACGGCTCGGTGCTGGTCGGGAAGCACGCCTTTCAGGTGTTGCCCGAGTTCCCCACCGACACCATCAAGTCCGTGAAGCGCTTCATGGGCAAGTCGCTGGGCGATCTCGAGACCAAGAAGCTCGGGGCCTACAAGTTCGTCGCCGGCAAGGGCGTGGTGCGCTTCGACGTCGCGGGCGGCCAGCCGGTCACCCCCATCGAAGTGTCGGGCGAGATCCTCCGCCAGTTGAAGCGCCGCGCCGAATCGCACTTCGCCGGCAAGGTCGAGCAGGCGGTGATCACCGTGCCCGCGTACTTCGACGACGCCCAGCGCCAGGCCACCAAGGACGCGGGGCGGCTGGCCGGGCTCGAGGTGCTGCGGCTGCTCAACGAGCCCACCGCCGCGGCGCTGGCCTACGGCCTCGACAAGGGCGTGCAGGGTCTCTACGCCGTCTACGATCTCGGCGGCGGCACCTTCGACATCTCGATCCTCGAGCTGGTCGACGGCGTGTTCCAGGTGAAGTCGGTGGGCGGTGACTCGGCCCTCGGCGGTGACGACTTCGACCGGGCCATCGTGCAGAAGCTGCTCGACGCGCGCGGCATCACCGAGCCGACGAACTCGCAGATCGCGCTGCTGCTCCAGCAGGCCCGCGCCGCGAAGGAACGGCTGACCGACGTCGAGCAGACCGAGCTGGTGTTCGAGGGCGTGCCCTTCCCCATCACCCGCGCCGACTTCAACGCGTGGGTGCAGCCGCTGCTGGCGAAGACCGGCGCCTCGGTGCGACGCGCCCTGAAGGACGCCGGCGTCACCGCGAACGAGGTGAAGGGCGTGGTGCTGGTCGGCGGCTCGACCCGCGTGCCCGTCGTGCGCGACTACGTGGCCGAGCTCTTCGGTCAGCCCGCGCTCGCCGACATCGACCCTGACGAGGTGGTGGCGCTCGGCGCGGCGATCCAGGCCGACCTGCTCACCAACGAAGATCGGCGCGACGAGGTGCTGCTGCTCGACGTCATCCCCCTCTCGCTGGGGCTGGAGACGATGGGCGGCGTGGCGGAGAAGCTGATCCCCCGCAACTCGAGCATCCCCATCGCGCAGGCGCAGATCTTCACCACCTTTCAAGATGGCCAGACCGGCATGGACATCCACGTCGTGCAGGGTGAGCGCGAGCTGGTCGCCGACAACCGCTCGCTCGCCCGCTTCCGCCTGTCGGGCATTCCCCCGATGGCCGCGGGCATGGGCCGGGTGCAGGTCACCTTCCGTGTCGACGCCGACGGCATTCTCTCGGTCAGCGCGAAGGAAGAGACCACTGGCGTCGAGCAGCTGATCACCGTCAAGCCGACGCACGGGCTCACCGACGAGGAGATCGAGCAGATGTTGCTCGACTCGATCGATCACGCCGAAGACGACATGCAGCGCCGGCTGCTCGCCGAACAGCAGGTGGAGGCCGAGCGGCTGCTCCTCGATGGTGCCAAGCAGCTCTTCGAGAACGGCGATCTGCTGAGCCGCGAAGAGCGCGCGCAGCTCGAGCAGGGCTTCCTGCGGCTGGAGCGCATGAAGAAGACCGAGACCAACTACGAGACCCTGAAGGCCGCGATCACCGAGGTCGACGGCCTCGCCCGCCCCTTTGTCGAGAAGATCATGGACCGGGCGATCGGTAAGGCCGCCGTGGGTCAGCGCGTAGAGGACTTCTGAGATGCCGAAGATCACGTTCAGGAGTCCGTTGCAGGAGCTCACGGTCGACGTCGCCGACGGCACCACCATCCTCGACGCGGCGGAAGAGGCCGGGGCCCAGGTCGGTCACTCGTGCGGCGGGGTCTGCGCCTGCAGCACCTGCCACGTGTGGGTGAAGAAGGGGCTGGAGTCCCTCTCCGAGCAGGACGACATGGAGATGGACCGCCTCGATCTCGCCTACGACGTGAAGCCCACGTCGCGGCTGGCCTGCCAGGCGAAGGTCCAGGGCGCCGACATCGACGTGTGGATCACCGAAGAATCGCTGAAGGCCTTCATGGACGAGAACCCCGACGTCCGGAAGGCGATGGAGGCCGCCGGAACGTGGCCACCAAAGAAGTTCGCATGAGATGTCAGGCAGTTGTTGACACTCGCGTCTGCTGAACATATTGAGCGGCGGCCTTCGCCCGGGTGGCGGAATTGGTAGACGCGCTAGATTCAGGGTCTAGTGCTGGCAACAGCGTGGAGGTTCGAGTCCTCTCCCGGGCACAGGGGGAATCGGTGAAAGCCGATTCCCCCTTTTCTTTTCCCGGGGCTGCCCATGCGCTTCCTGATTCCCCTGCTCGTCCTCGGTCTGGCTGGCTGCAACGATCCGATCGAAGAGAGCCTCCCCGGCAAGCTGGTGCAGGTGCAGGTGATCGGCGTGAGCGACGACTGCGTGCCCGCCCGCTTCGTCGGCGACGCCGGGGTGCAGTTCTTCGGGCAGCGCACTGACGGCAGCTTCCTCTTCACCATGGCCCGGCAGGCCCAGTTCGGCCCCACGGAAGACGGCGGCGTGGTCGAGAGCGTCGAGCGCCAGCAGGTGCCGCCCCAGAATGGCCTCGAGCCCCAGTCGGCCTGCGGGGCCCTGCTGTCGAGCTGGACGCGCGCCGATGCCGGCTTCGACCTGGTGCAGGAGTTTCCTGGCGTGAAGGACTGCGTCAACGGCCCACTGTGGATCCCCACCAAGGCGTGCACCGCCCAGCGCAGCTTCGTGATGACCGAGCTGAGCGACTGCGATCTGAAGTGCGTGCAGCTCTCGGTGCGCGGCGAGGTGTCCTGCGGATGCTGAAGACCGTCTTCAAGTCGATGGTGGTGACCGAAGCCGAGCTCGTTCGCGCGCAGCTCGAAGGCGCCGGCTTTCACCCCACGGTGCTCAACGAAGCCCAGGCCGGCGGGCTGATGGTGATGGCCGGCGGCGTCGAGAGTCAGGTGGTGGTGCCCGAGGCCGAGCTCGAGGCGGTTCGGCGCTACCTCACCGAGTCGAAGGTGGTGCTCGACGAGACGGCGCCCAGCGGGGTGATCCCCGACGGCGCGGTGTGCCCGGTACACGAGCTGGCGGCCGTCGCGGCATGCGAGCGCTGCGGCACGTTCTTGTGCGCGAAGTGCGGCTCGCTGGGAACACCGCCGCTGTGTGAAGACTGCGTCGCCCGGCCCGATGAAGCGCGCGCGCTGCCCGGCTGGGTGAAGAACACCGCGAGGCTGTGGGCCCTACTCTGGCTTGGGCTGCCCCTGCTCGGCGTGCTGGTCACCCTGCTGCTGCTCGCCCGCCGCGGGAGCTGACGCCTCGGTCGACGCGACGGCTGCGTCGGGAGCGTCCGGCTTCGTGTCGGTCGGCGCGGTGGTCGACCCAGGATTCCCCTCGGTCGACGCGAGGAACGCCGCGTACTCGACCTTGCGCTGCGCGGCGATGGCGTCGGCCTCGAGCTGGGCCTCGGCAGCGGTCGCCCGCCCCGACATCACCGCGCTCATGCAGATCGCCAGGCCGATGAACAAGGTGATCAGCCGCGCGAAGACCACCTTCGGGTCGGCCACCAGCGACTCGAAGCCGTCGATGCCCGCGGAAAGCAGCAGCGAGAAGACCTCGCCGGAAAAGCCGGCCACCATCGCGAAGCGCAGCGGGCTGATCTCGGTGAAGCGGCCGACCGCGTAGCCGAACATCGGCAGCATCGCGAAGATCCACAGCCGCTGGAGCACCCAGCCCAGCGCCCAGGCGAGCGCTTCGTTCTCCATCGGTCCCAGTCGCTCGGCGATGCGCGTGGTGGCGCCCGACGCCAGGATGCTGCCGACCACGAAGCTGACCAGCCCCAGGCCCACCTGCAGCACGATCTGCCGCGAGCCGGCCTCAGCCTTGGTGAACAAACCGGGGGGACGCGGCGCCGTCTCAGTCGTCATGCTGATCTCCGTCCACGCGGGGGCCGTCACCATAGAAGACCTCCTCGAGCGACAGCCCATGCGGGGGCGCCGTCGAGCCGGCCTTGGTGCGATCTTGCCCGTCGAGCACCTGCTTCACCCAGCTGGGCGGCTGCCGGCCCCGGCCCACCTCGGCCAACGTGCCCACGATGTTGCGCACCATGTGCTTGAGGAACGCGGTGCCCTCGACCACCACGGTGATCTCGTCGCCCACCGTGCCGGTGACATCGACGCGGGTGATCTCCCGGAGCGCGTGCGCGGCCTGACAGTCGGCGGCGCGAAAGGCCGAGAAGTCGTGCTTGCCGATGAGGCACTTCGCCGCGTCCTGCATCGCGGGCAACGCCAGGGGCAGAAAGATCTCCCAGTGCGAATGGCGGCGGCCGGGCGAGCGCGAGCGGCGGTTGCTGATGAGGTAGCGGTACCGTTTGCCCCGGGCCCAGCGCCGCGGGTCGAAGTCGGGGCTCACCTCTTCGGCCTTCACCACCGCGATGTCCTCGGGGAGCAGGGAGTTGAGGCCCATCCAGTACGCCTTGAGCGGCAGCTGACGCGGCGAATCAAAGGCCACCACCTGCCCGCGCGCGTGTACGCCGGAGTCGGTGCGGCCAGCGGCCCACAACGCGACGGGCTCGCCGAGCAGCTTCTGCAGCGCGAGCTGAACGCGCCCCTGCACCGAGGCCCCGTTCTGCTGGATCTGCCAGCCGACGTAGTTCGTCCCGTCGTACTCGAGCACCAACTTCACGCGGGCCATCGCTCGTTGACTATCCCACATGGAACTCGAATTCGGGGTGCGTTGTCATAGCGCTCCGATGCCACCAGACGTCCTCCTCGTCCTCGCCAGCAGCGGAATCACCCTCGTGGCTTCGCTCCTGTTCTTCGTGAGCGAAGACGTCGCGCCGAAGGAACAGCTCGGCCCCCAGGTGGCCTTCTGTCTTCCGCCCGCGCGCAAGAAGGCGCCGCCGCCGTTGCCGGTGATGCCGGAGTGCGCGGTCGATCTCTCGACCTCCGCGCTGCACAGCGTGATGACGCTCAAGCCGCAGGGCGACGAGTGGGTGGTGACGCTCGACACCACGCCGATGGCCGACATGCCCGCGCTGCAGGTGCGCGAAGACGGCGACGGGGTGGGCCAGGTCAACGATCTGCGCTGGCACGGCAAGGCCGGCGTGGCGCGCGCGACGCGGCGGACCTGGAAGCAGAAGCCCGGCCGCGCCTGAAGCTCAGCGGTACTTGAGGAACCCGCCGATCACGTCGCGCAGCAGTGAGTTCACGCTCACGCCGTGGCGCTTGGCGATCTGGGAGAGCTGATCGAGGTCGCCGCCCGGCAGGTTGAGGGTGAGCGACTTCTCGGGCCCGCCGTTCTTCCGCGGGGGCGCGGCGTCCATCTCGGCGAGCTCGGAGATCGACTCGATGACCGAGACGATCTCTTCGGCCTCTTCGATGATCTCTTCGGGGCCCGCCGCCGCGGCTGCCTGCCGGAAGTGGTTGAGCCGGTCCTTCTCTTCTTCCAGCTCGTCGTTGAAGAGCTGCTTGAGGAAGTTCGAGAGGTGGATGTTCGAGGGCGTGAACTCGTACTGGCTCAGGAACTGGTCGAGGTCGTACTGCATCTCCCAGGCGGTCTGGTACCGCTTCTCCCGGTCCTTCTCGAGCGCCTTCATCAAGATCGCCTCGACCCCTTCGGGGATGTCGGCCTTGAAGTACGACGGCGCGTAGATCTTCCCCTCGGTGATCGACTTGAGGATCGCGACCTCGGAGTCGCCGGTGAAGAGCTTGAAGCCGGTGAGCCACTCGTAGAGCACGACGCCGAGCGAGAAGATGTCGCTGCGGTTGTCGAGCTGCTTGCCCATGCACTGCTCGGGCGACATGTACGAGAGCTTGCCTTTGATCTCGCCGGCGCGCGTCTGCTCGATCTGGTTCGCGGCCTTGGCGATGCCGAAGTCGAGCACCTTCACCGTGCCGTCGAAGGACACGAAGATGTTCTCGGGCGTGACGTCGCGGTGCACGATGTTCAGCGCGTTGCCGTAGAGGTCGGTGCGCGCGTGCGCGTAGTAGAGGCCTTCACACACCGACGAGGCGATCTTCAGCGCGTACACCATGGGGAACGGGATCCCCAACGCGTCGGCCTTCGGGATGATGCGACGCATGTCGCGCCCGAAGATGTACTCCATGGCGATGAAGTAGCTCTCGCCGATCTTCCCGAGGTCGTAGATCTGAACGATGTTCGGGTGATTGAGCTGCGCGGCGAGCTTCGCTTCGTTGAGGAACATCTTCACGAAGTTCGGCTGCTTCGACAGATGCGGTCGAATGCGCTTGATGACGATCGTCTTCTCGAAGCCCTCGAGGCCGGCCTGACGCGCGAGGAAGATCTCGGCCATGCCACCGACCGCGATGCGATCGATCAGGGTGTATTTGCCGAATCGAATGGGCTTCTTGGGCTCAGCGGCGGCCATGGGGGCGGGCCACCATACAGCACCTCTTCAGGGCGCGGCACACTGCTTGGGATCGAAGAAGAGCACCTCCCGGTCGAGCACGAAGGCGTCCTTCCCCAGCAGGAGCGCCACCGAGTACGGGCCCGCCGAGCCCCCTTCCCCGCCGCCCTTGCGCCAGCTCCGTCCGCCGAGCGCGGTGGCGCGACCGAAGAGCGGCTCGAAGCGGTAGTCCTCCTCGAGGGTGGTGTCATCGATCACCGTGCGCGTGGTGGTGACGCCGTCGGCCGGCCGCTTCACGGCGAGCGCTCGGCAGTCGGGGTGCGCGTACAGCGTGCCGCCCCGGGCGATCAGCCGTTGGAAGCGGGCCAGCGTCTTCTCGGCGTCGGCATGGGTGGCCGTATCGAGCACCCGCGCGGCGTCTCGCAGGCGGGCCAGCGCGTCGCGGCAATCGCCGAAGTCGAAGGGCTTCGTCTCGGCCGGCACCGCGCGGCACTGCTCCGCCGACTCGTACAACGGCGGTAGCGACACCCGGCAATGGTCCCGCAGCTCGTAGCTGCGCTCCCGCCCCCTGAGGCTCGGGCTGTGGAGCGCGCCATCCCGAATCCGGAAGCGGAGCTCACCCACCTCGAGCTCACCATCGCGAAGCACCACCTTCTCGCACGACGCGCGGTACTGCTCGGTGCGGCCGCCATCGACCGAGGCGTACGCGATGACCGACTGCTGCTGGCGCAGGTACCGCGCCTCGTCGGCCCACGCGGCGCATGAAAAAGCGACAGCGCCGAACCAGAAGAGCTTGTGCACGCCCTTCAGAGTTCAGCGCCGCCGCGAAGTTCCGACAATCTGCTCAGACGTACTCTTCGATCGGCGGGCAGCTGCAGACCAGCTTGCGATCGCCCAGCACGCCGTTGACGCGGCCCACGCTCGGCCAGAACTTGTGCTTCTTCACCCACGCCAGGGGGAAGGCGGCGCGCTGGCGCGAGTACGGGCGGGTCCACTCGTCGGCGGTGACGATCTCCGCGGTGTGGGGGGCGTGCTTGAGCATGTTGTTGTCCTTCGGCAACTTGCCCGCCTCGACCTCGTCGATCTCGCCCTTGATGCTCAGCATCGCGTCGATGAAGCGATCGAGCTCGGCGCGCGACTCGGACTCGGTGGGCTCGACCATCATCGTGCTCACCACCGGGAACGAGACGGTCGGCGCGTGGAAGCCGTAGTCCATCAGGCGCTTGGCGATGTCTTCCACCTCGACGCCGCTGGTCGCCTTGAGCTTGCGCATGTCGAGGATGCACTCGTGCGCCACGCGCTTCTGGCTGCCGCGGTACAGCACCGGGAAGGCCTGCTCGAGCTTCTCGGCGACGTAGTTGGCGTTGAGGATCGCCAGCCGCGTGGCCTGGGCCAGCCCGTCGCCGCCCATCATGCGGATGTAGACCCACGAGATGAGCAGGATGCTCGCGCTGCCGTACGGCGCCGCCGACACCGGGCCCGGCCCCTTGTCGCCGCCGACCTTCTGGAGCGGGTGCGTGGGCAGGTGCGGCACGAGGTGTTTGGCCACGCAGATCGGACCCATGCCGGGGCCGCCACCGCCGTGGGGGATGCAGAACGTCTTGTGCAGGTTGAGGTGGCAGACGTCGGGGCCGAAGTCACCGGGCCGGCAGAGGCCGACCTGCGCGTTCATGTTGGCGCCGTCCATGTAGACCTGACCGCCGGCCGCGTGCACCAGCTCGCAGATCTCGGTGATCGCCTCTTCGAACACGCCGTGCGTCGAGGGGTACGTCACCATCAGCGCCGCGAGGTTGGCCTTGTGGGCTTCGATCTTCGCCTTGAGATCGGTGACGTCGACGTTGCCCGACTCGTCGGTCTTGACCACCACCACCTGGTAGCCGGCCATCACCGCCGACGCCGGGTTGGTGCCGTGCGCCGACGCGGGGATGAGGCACACGTTGCGGTGGCCCTGGCCGCGCGCCTCGTGGAACGAGCGGATCACCAGCAGGCCGGCGTACTCACCCTGCGAGCCGGCGTTGGGCATCAGCGAGGTGCCCGCGAAGCCGGTGATCTCCGAGAGGTAGCTCTCGAGCTGCTCGAAGATCGTCGCGTAGCCCTTCCACTGCGAGGGCGGCGCGAAGGGGTGCAGCGCGTTGAACTGGGGCCAGGTGATGGGCTCCATCTCGCTGGTGGCGTTGAGCTTCATGGTGCAGCTGCCCAGCGCGATCATCGAGTGGCAGAGGCTCAGGTCCTTCGCCTCGAGCGCGCGGATGTACCGGAGCATCTCGTGCTCGGTGTGGTAGCTGTTGAAGACCGGGTGCGTGAGGTAGCTGCTGGTGCGGCGCAGCGCCTCGGGCAGGTTGCTGTTCTGTACGGTCGCCGCGAGCTGCTCGGCGTTGCCCTGGCCGAAGAGGCTCAGCACCTGCTCGACCTGCGCGGCAGACGTCGTCTCGTCCATCGACACACCCAGCGTGGTGGCGTCGATGCGGCGGAGGTTGAGCCGCAGCGCCTCGGCCTTCGCGACGATCCCATCGGCCGACTTCGCGTCGGCGACGGTGAAGGCCACGGTGTCGAAGAAGGCGTCGTGTTTCGTCTTCACGCCGAGCTTCTTGAGGCCGGCGGCGAAGCTCTTGGCGAGCAGGTTCACGCGCGAGGCGATCGCCTTGAGGCCGGCGGGCCCGTGGTAGACGGCGTACATCGAGGCCATCACGGCGAGCAGCACCTGGGCGGTGCAGATGTTCGACGTCGCCTTCTCGCGGCGGATGTGTTGCTCCCGGGTCTGCAGGGCCATGCGCAGCGCCATGTGACCGTTCGCGTCCTGGCTGACACCGATGATGCGGCCGGGCATCGAGCGGGCGAACTCGTTCTTGGTCGACATGAAGCCGGCGTGCGGGCCACCGAAGCCCATCGGCACGCCGAAGCGCTGCGCCGAGCCGATCGCCACGTCGGCGCCGAGCTCACCGGGCGAGGTCAACATCGTCAGCGCGAGGAGATCGGTCGCCATCACCACCAGCGCGCCGCCCGCGTGGGCCTTCTCGATGAACGCGCGGTAGTCGTGCACGCCGCCGTCGGTGGCCGGGTACTGCACCAGCGCGCCGAAGCACTTCTGGCTGAAGTCGAACGTGGTGTGATCGCCGACCACCACCTCGATGCCCAGCGGCCGCGCGCGGGTGCGCACCACCTCGATGGTCTGCGGGTGACAGAGGTTCGAGACGAAGAAGGCGCGCCCGTCGGTGTCCTTGCCGATCGAGTGCACCAGGTGGAGCGCCTCGGCGGCGGCGGTGCCTTCGTCGAGCAGCGAGGCGTTGGCGATGGGCAGCCCGGTGAGGTCGCCGATCATCGTCTGGAAGTTGAGGAGCGCCTCGAGGCGGCCCTGGGCGATCTCCGCCTGGTACGGGGTGTACGCGGTGTACCAACCCGGGTTGAGGAGGATGTTCCGCAGCACCACGCCCGGCGTGATGGTGTCGTAGTAGCCGGCGCCGATGAAGCTCTTGAAGACCTGATTCTGGTCGGCGATCGACTTCAGCTCGGCGAGCAGCTCGCTCTCACCCTTCGCTGCGGGCAACTGCAGCGGCTTCTTCACGCGGATCTGCTTCGGGACGGTCTGATCGATCAGCGCGTCGAGGGACGGCGCGTTGACGGTCTTGAGCATCTCTTCGATGTCCTTCGAAGAGGGGCCCACGTGACGGCGGAGGAAGGTGTCGATGAACTCGAGCATGGCGACGCGGCTTCTACGGCTCAGCGCGCGCCTCCGCTACCCCCGTCCGCACGGGCCAGGCCGTGGGGATGAGGCAGCTTGATTGAGGCGGAGAAAGACGGTCATGCCGCCCGACGACGCACGGCGTCACTCGAGCCCGGCGGCCAGCACCTGAGACTCGACCTCGGCGAGCGGCCGGTTGGTCCACACCGTCAGCGAGGCGCGGCGGGCCTTCTCTTCTTCGGGCCACTGGGAGGCCTCGATGCGATCGAAGTGCGTTGCGCTGGTGGTCGACCGCAGCGAGACGCGCCGCCGGCGCTCGTCGATCGGGCAGCGCGCGCAGAGGGTGCGATCGCACGAGACGTCGAGCCCGTGCTCGAACAACAGCGCCGCGTCGATCACCTTGGGTCCGTGCGTCTGGGCGCACCACGCCGCGACCTCGCGCTTGACGAGCTGCACCAGCGACTGCTCGAGCGCACGGTCGCCGCCCAGCACCCGCCGTAGCGCCTCACCGGGGGAGAGCCCCAGCTCGACCGCCGCGCGCGCCGCCACGTCGTCGACGTCGAGCACCTCGAACCCACGGGTCTTCAGCAGCGCGGCGATCGTCGACTTTCCAGCGCCGACCGAGCCGGTCACCCCGAGGATCACACCTTCGTCATCCGCCGGTACACGGGGAGCGGCACGTACCGCTTCACCACGTCTTGCCAGCCGTCGAAGCCCACCATGCCGCGCACCGTCGACGAGCTCACCTCGGCCAGCTCGCGCGGCGTCATCACGAACAGCGTCTCGACCGAGGGCTCGAGATCGGTGTTCACGTTGCGAATGGTCTGCTCGTACGCGAAGTCGGTCTGGTTCCGCACGCCGCGCAGCAGGTAACGCGCGCCCAGCTCGGCAGCGACGCGCACCAGGTACCGCCCATCGAACCGCCGCACCTGCACGTTGGGGAGGTGCGCACAACACTCGCCGAGGATCGCGACGCGCTCCTCGACGGACCAGTGGCCCTTCTTCGCGGGGTTCTGACCGATCACGACGATCAGCTCATCGAAGAGCCGAGCGCCCTGCTCCACCACCCACAGGTGGCCGTTCGTCGGAGGATCGAACGACCCCGCGTAGAGGGCCCGCTTCACTCAGTGCGCCGCTTCGAGCGACTTCACGTAGGTGGGCTGATCGAGCAGCGCGTCGAACTCCGCCGCGTTCGTCGGCTCGACCTCGATGAGCCACGACGCGTACGGATCGTCGTTCACCGAGCCCGGGTTGTTCACCACGGCGTCGTTGATCTTCGTCACCTTGCCGGAGATCGGCGCGAAGAGCTCCGAGACGGCCTTGGTCGACTCGATCACGCCGAACGACTCGTGCGCCTTCACCGTCGCGCCGACCTTGGGCAGCTCGACGTAGACCACCGCGCCGAGGGCATCCTGCGCGTGGAAGGTGACACCGACGACGACGTTCGAGCCGGCCTTCTTCGCCCACTCGTGGTCCTTCGTGTACTTCAACTCATTGGGGTAGTTGCTCATGTGATCCTCTTCAGGCCTTCTTGTAGAACGGGGTCTTCACGACGCGCGCCGCGACGGGCCGACCGCGAATTTCGACGTGGAACGTGCTGCCTTCCGCAGCGAGGGCGGTGGGCACGTAGCCGATGCCGACCGCCTTCTTGATCGACGGGCCCATGGTGCCGCTGGTGACCTCGCCGACCTTCTGACCGTCTTTGAGGATCGCGTAGTGCGAGCGCGGAATGCCCGGCTCGGTCAGCTCGAAGCCGACCAGCTTGCGGGGAATGCCGGCGGCCTTCTGCGCCTCGAGCGCGGCCTTCCCGATGAAGTCGGCCTTGTCCATCTTCACGATCCAGCCGAGGCCCGCCTCCAGCGGCGTGTGCGCGTCGTCGATGTCGTTGCCGTACAGCGCGTACTTCATCTCGGTGCGCAGCGAGTCACGCGCGCCCAGACCGGCGGGGAGCGCGCCCTTGTCCATCAGCGCGAACCACAGCGCCTCGGCCTTGTCAGGCGGGCAGTAGAGCTCGAAGCCATCTTCGCCGGTGTAGCCGGTGCGCGAGATGATGCACGGCACGCCCGCGACCTCGCCGGTGGTGAAGCGATAGGTGCCGACGCCCTCGAGCGACTTGCCGCACAGGCTCTGCACCAGCGCGAAGGCCTTGGGACCCTGCACGGCGATCTGCGCGTAGTCGTCGCTGCGGTTGACCGGCTTCACCTTCTTCGCGTTCTGCGACATCCACGCGAAGTCTTTGTCGGCGTTCGACGCGTTGACGCAGATGAAGATGTGCTCGGGCGAGAAGCGGTACGCGACGACGTCGTCGACGAAGGTGCCCTTCTCGTTGAGGAGCCCGGCGTAGACCGCCTGACCGTCGGCGGCCTTCGAGAGATCGTTGGTGATGAGGCGGTTGGCTTCTTCGAGGGCGCCGGGGCCCTTGAACTCGATCTCGCCCATGTGGCTGACGTCGAAGAGGCCGACGCCGGTGCGCACCAGCTCGTGCTCCTGCACGACACCGGAGTACTGCACGGGCATGTCCCACCCGGCGAAGTCGACCATTCGACCTCCCAGCTTGCGGTGGGCGGCGTTGAGCGGAGTGGAGCGCGGCATGTGTGACCTCGAAGGCAAAGAACCGCGGGCACCATACCCAGTGACGCACTTTCTTCAACGTGAGAAGAAAGCCGCGTGAAGATCCGGACCCGCTTGAACCCGTCGAAGCCGTGCTTCTCGTTCGAGTTCTTTCCCCCGAAGACGCCCGAGGGTGAGAAGCAGCTCTGGGAGACGCTAGAAGATCTGCGATCGCTCGAGCCCGGCTTCGTGTCGGTGACCTACGGCGCGGGTGGCAGCACGCGCGATCGCACCATCGAGTTGGTGACGCACATCAAGGAGCGCACCGGCATCGAGGCGATGGCGCACCTCACGTGCGTGGGCCACACCAAGGACGAGATCGGCGCAATCCTCGATCGCCTGGCTGCGGCGCGGATCGACAACGTGCTGGCGCTGCGCGGTGATCCTCCGAAGGGAGACACCACGTTCGTGAAGCGCGAGGGCGGGTTCTCGTACGCCAGTGAGCTGGTCGCGTACATCCGCGAGCGGGATCTCGGCTTCTCCGTCGGGGTGGCGGGCAACCCCGAAGGTCACCTCGAGTCGAGCCGCGAGGCCGACCTGAAGAACCTGAAGACCAAGGTCGATGAAGGCGCCGACTTCGTCATCACCCAGCTCTTCTTCGACAACGCGTTCTATTTCGACTTCGTGGAGCGCGCGCGCCGGGCCGGAATGAACGCGCCGATCGTGCCGGGCATCATGCCGATCACCAACTACGACCAGGTGCAGCGCTTCGTGCGCATGTGCGGCGCGACGGTGCCGATGCGGCTGCAGTTGGAGCTGGAGAAGGTGAAGGACGATCCGCAGGCGGTGATGCAGCTCGGCGTGGCGCACGCGACGTTGCAGTGCAGCGAGCTGCTCGCGCGCGGGGTGCCCGGGATTCACTTCTACACGCTCAACCGCAGCCCGGCGTCGCGGATGATCGTCAGCGCGTTGCGAGCGCGCGGCTGAAGGTCGTCGGCGGACTGCATTGACGGTGCGGAGTCGGGGTGGAGTCCGATCGCGCCGCTGATCCGAGGCGTGCCGCGCTGCGCCCGCGTCTCCATTGAGGAGGTCGGCGGCGGGGTCGGTTGAAGACCGCGCGTCATCTGGGACGACCGAATGGTCATCCGTGATGACCATTCCGGGCGCGGCCGGCTCCTGAACGTCGAGGCAGAGGCCCGCAATCGAGCGCGGCGCGACGACCGGCACCAGATCGTCGTCGATGCCAAATCCGTCGCATCGGCGCGCAGCGCGCGACTGTGGCCGCCACAAACACGCTGCCCGCTCGTCGTCACCGGTGACGATTCCGTCGTCCCTGATGACGCACGGTTTTGACCCACCGCCCTCCCCGACGAGGAGATGCGGTCGCGCGGCGACGAGCGATCTCGCTCTCGCCAGGCACAGATCGGACGACCAGAACTTCACGAAGCCAGAGCACCCGCGCCACGCAGCGCCAGGGTCGCGCGGCTCATCGCGACCGGCACCGCAACGGACGGCCATCACGCCCGCGCACCTCAGAGCGGAGCAGCACCACCGAGTTCAGCGCTTCCGTCCGCCACCACCACCGCGCTCACGCCACAACCGATCGAGCACCGCGCGCGCATCGAAGCCGCCGGGAGTGCGCGTCGGCGTGCGCTCCTCGGGCTCGGCTTCATCCTTCTTCTTCTCCCACGGCTGAGGAGGCGGCGGTTCGCGACGACGCTCCTGCTCGCCGCGCCCGAACCGACTGGGCCGCTCGCCGGCTGAGAAGCGCGACGGTTTCGAGGCCTCGAGACGGCGTGACGGGCGATCAGGCGCGGTCGCGCGAGGCTCCATCTTTCCGAAGCGGCTCGTCGTCGCCGCGTCGTCGTTGCGCGCCCCGGAGTAGCGGCTGCTCTTCGGCGTACCGGCTGAAGGCCCGAAGCCCTCCGACTTGCCACCGAAGCGATCTGACTTCGCGCCACCGAATCGGTCCGACTTCGCGCCGCCGAATCGGTCCGACTTCGCGCCGCCGAAACGCTCCGACTTCGCGCCACCGAATCGGTCCGACTTCGCGCCGCCGAATCGGTCCGACTTCGCGCCACCGAAACGATCCGACTTCGCGCCGCCGGCCAGGCGATCGCTCTTCCCCGCGAACCCGCCACGCTCCGGCTTCCCGCTGAACGAGGGCCTCTGATTGTACTGACCACCACCCCGCTCGCCGCCGCGCTCCGCAGGAGGCCCAAACCGCCCACCCTTGTCCTGCGAGCGGTAGGGCCGATCACCACGCCCACCACCGAAGCTCTTCTTCTTCTCGCCGCCGAAGCGACCACCACCGCGCGACTGCTCTTGACGGCCGCCACCACGCTTGGGCGCGCCGCCGTACCGGCTCCCGCGCTGGGGACGTTCGGCTGCCTCGTGCGCGTCGATCTCTTCGCCAGCCAGCTCCTGCACCTGGAAGTCGATCTGCTTCCGGTCCATGTTGACTGAGAGGATCATCACCCTGCACTTCGCGCCGACCTTCACCACCAACCCGTTGCCGAAGGTCATGCGGTAGGTGGACTGGTCGAACTCGAAGTCCGGGTAGACGGTCTCGCCCTTCACGAAGCCCTCGACGAAGAGCTCGTCGAGCTGCACGTAGAAGCCGTTGTCCGAGAGGCCCGCCACCGTCGCGTCGTGCTCTTCGCCGATGCGGTCCTTCAGCAGCAGGCACGAGTAGAGCTGGTTCACCTCGCGCTCGACCTGCATCGCGGCGCGCTCGCGCTCCGAGCACTGCACCGAGAGCGCCTCGAGCCGCTCCTCTTCCGCCTCGAGCTGATCGTCCGAGAGGCGCTTCTTCCCCCGCTTCCACAGCTCCTTCAGGAGCCGATGCACCAACAGGTCGGGGTACCGACGAATCGGCGAGGTGAAGTGCAGGTAGTCCTCGGCGCCGAGGCCGTAGTGGCCGGTGTTCTTCGACGAGTAGACGGCCTGCATCATCGAGCGCAGCGCGAGCTGGTTGAGGGCCCGCTGCTCGGGGTGCCCTTCGAGCTGCTTGAGCACCTCGTTGAGCGACTTCGAGGTGAACTCCCCGTGCGGCACCTCGATGCCGTAGGCGCCCAGCAGCGTGAGGAACATGTCGAGCCGTTCCTCATCGGGGTCGCCGTGGTACCGGTTCACGGTGGGCAGGTTCTGCTCGCGGAAGAAGCGCGCGACCGCTTCGTTGGCGGCGAGCATGCACTCCTCGACGAGGCGGTGGCTCTCCCAGCGCTCGCGACGAACCAGCCGCACCGGCAGCCCGTCTTCCCCGAGCTCGACCTTCTGCTCCGGGAGATCGAAGTCGATCGCCCCGCGCGCCAGGCGCATCGCGGTCAGCGTCTTCGAGAGCGTGTAGAGCCGATCGAACATCGGCTTGAGCTCGGTGCGGCCGGGCACGTCGTTGCCGGCGAGCACGTCGTGGACCTCGGTGTACGTGCACCGCGCGGCGCTCCGCATCACGCCCGGGTAGACCTCGGACTCGAGCGTGATGCCGGTCTTGTCGATGACCATGTCGGCGACCATGCACAGCCGGTCGACGTCGGGCTTGAGCGAGCAGATGCCGTTCGACAGCCGCTCGGGGAGCATCGGCAGCACGCGGCTGGGCAGGTACACCGACGTCGCGCGGCGCAGGGCCTCGGCGTCGAGCGCGGTGCCTTCCTGCACGTAGTGTGAGACGTCGGCGATGGCGACCACCAGGCGGAAGCCGCGCGGGTGCGCTTCGCAGTACACGGCGTCGTCGAAGTCGCGCGCGTCTTCACCGTCGATGGTGATCAACGGCATCGTGCGCAGATCACGCCGCTTCTCTCCGCGGGCCTGCGCCTCGCTCACCTCGATGGAGATCGCGTCGGCCTCGTCCATCACCTCCGGCGGGAACTCGTCGCTGAAGCCCTTCGAGAAAGCGACCGAGAGGACCTCGACCGAGTGGTCGGCGTCAGAGCCCATCGAGCCCGACACCTCACCGGTCAACTGCGCGGGGCCGGCGAACATCGAGTCACCGACGCCCAGCCGCACCTTCACCACGTCACCGGGCCGCGCGAGCTGCGTCTTCGGCACGCGGATGTTGCCCAGTTCCCGCTCACGAGGCTCGACCCAGGCCTGCCGGGCGTTCTCGAAGTAGGTGCCGATCACCTGCTGGCGGGTGCGCGACTGCACCGAGACCACGCGGCCCATGGTGCGGCCGTCGCGACCGGGGAGCACCTCGACCACCACCTGATCGTTGTCGAGCGCCTTCCGCGCCTCATCGGGCGGAATGAAGAGGTCTTCCGATACCTGGCCGACGATCGGCTTCACGAAGGCGAAGCCGTCGCGGTGGTGATGAATGATGCCGACCACGGTGTTCGGCGCGGTCGAGCGCGTGCGCGGCGGGCCCTTCTTCGGGGCGGGCGTCTCTTCTTCTTCGCTCTCCACCGGCACCGGCGCGCGCTTCTTGAGCGGCGTCTTCAGCGGCGGCGCGGCCTTCTCCTTCACGCCGAACGTCGCGCGGACCTCGCCGGGCTTCTTGCCGCCCCACGCGGGACCGGACTTCTGCGGCTTGCCCTTCGGCTTCGCCTCTTCGATGGGCCCGAAGCGCTTGCCGTCGCGCACCAGCTTGCCCTGCCGCACCAACTCCCGGAGCACGCGCTTGAGCGCCGTCTGCTCACCGGGGTTGAAGCCGCCAGCGCGCAGGAGTTCCTGGAGGCCGACGAGGCGGCCCGCGGTGTTCACGAGTCGGAGGATCTGTTCTGTATCAATTGCCACGTTGTGCTGTTTCCTTGTTGCCGCTGGGCCCCTGTGGGGCACTCGAGCAGCAGAAATGACGACGGGCCAGCGTCCTCGCGGAGTGCGAGGTCGTCTGGCCCGCCTGACCGCGATGACGCGGCCGGTGATGCGTTTCTGACCGAATCAGAAGTACCAGGTGGCGCCCACTCCCGGGGTGAACGAGAAGATCCCGATCAGGAAGTTCGAGCCCTGGAGCGCCATGGGAGCGGCGATCAGCAACCGCCCGTTCACCGAGAACGAGGGGTTGAAGAAGTACTCGGCTCCAAAGCCGAGCTGAGCGCCGAAGTTGATGCCGAGCCCGCCGCCCACGCTGGCGATCCCAAACCCCGCACCGAGGTGGAAGAAGGGACGGAGCGCGTCGCCGGGGCTGCGGAAGAGGTAGTCGAAGCCGAGGTTGAGGCCGACGTTCCACAACACGTCGTTGACGATCAACAAGCCGAAGCCGAGATCGACCAGCAGCTTGAAGTTGTCGCCCGCGAAGTACGAGATGCCGAGCGTCGAGGTGGGCAGCGCCGAGGCGCCGGTAATGGTCGGCAGGCCGATCACCAACGCCTGACCGAAGCCGGCGCGCACGCCGAAGTCACCGCTCGACGCCGAGACCTTGGTCCCGGTGAAGCTCGGCGCCGAGGCCGTCTCTTCCTTCGCGCCCTTCGGCTTGTAGACGTAGCCGCCCCGCTGCGGCTCGGGCTGCGGCTGCGGCGGGGGCTGCTGGGTCGAGCCCGAGGTCGGCGTGGTGGGGGTGATCTCGGTGCCGATCTCCTGCGCGAAGGCGGCGCTGGCGAGGGCGAACGTGACGGCGAAGAGCAGCTGCTTCACGGCGTGACCTCCGGGGCCTTGACGTTGGCGATCACCTTGAAGGTGCGCGCCACCTGCATGGGGTTGTGGACCTTGCCGAGGAAGAACTCGATCTCTTGCATGCCCGGGTTGCGCGGCGTGAAGAAGAACTCGCGCACCGGCGAGCCCGACGAGGGGTGCTTCACGTTGACCTCGCGCAGCGAGACGCGCTTGGCGGTCTGCGGCTCGATGGCCCACACGTGACCCTGCTTCTCCGAGAGCTGCACCGAGAGGCCGTTGTTCAGCTTCACGGACACTTCGCGGGTGGCGCCCTGGCCAGACGCCTCGACCTCGACCACCTCGATCGAGTCACGGGCGACGGGCGGGTATTCAGGCGCGCGCGGCTCGCAGTTCTCGCACTCGATGCGACCGCCCCACCCGGTGGCCTTCTCGACCACGCCGGTGGCGACGACGATCTCGCCGATGAACTTCTTGAGGCCCTTGACCGCCTTGCCCTCGAGCGTGAAGGCGACCTGCTGGCGAGTGCCGGGGTTCGAGACGACGAGGTAGTACTCCTCGGCGTTCATCTCCAGACGGCCGCGCAGCGTGGCGAAGCCCTTCACGCCCACCGACATGCCGGGGTTGGCGATGGTGGCGACTTCACCGGGCGAGAGCAGGCGCAGCTTCGACGCCTCAGGCACCTCGACCACCGGCGCCGCTTCAGCCTCGGGCTTCTTCGCCGAGTACTTCCGCACGTCGATCGAGCCGCCGTAGTTGTGGAAGCGCTTGATCAGGCCGGACACCGAGACCTTGTGGTCGGCGTACGCGGGCAACACTTCCTGATCGGGGCCCTGCAGCAGGAACCACAGCTCGCGCTTGTCGCGGCCGATGACCTCCAGGTACGGGAAGCCCTGGTAGAGCACCAGCTTCCCCTTCATCGAGCCCTCGCCGATCACGCCACGCTCGCCGACCGTCAGCGCCTGCTCCATCTCGCGCTTGGTGAGGAGGTTGACGTCGCTGGGGAGCTTGGTCGACCGCGGCATCGGCTTGTCGGGCATGGGCCCCAGCCAGCCATCGGCGCGACGGGGAACGCTCACGGCCGGAGCCGGGATCGCCGCCCCCTTCGCTGCCTTCGCCGGCGGCGCTTCCGGGGCCTTCACGGCCTTGGGCGCCTTCGTCTCTTTGGGCTCTTTTCCCTTTGCTTTCGCAGCCTTGGGAGCGGCTTCCTTCTTGGCAGGGGCCGGCTTCGCGATCTTCTTCGGAGCCGTCTTCGCCTGCTTCTTCGCGGCAGCGGGTTTCGCCTTCTTCTTGGCCAACGCTGTCTCCTTAAGGCTTGGGAAGGTGCCCCCGTAGCCGATCGGGTGGGGTTTCGTCAACCCAAATCCCTGCAATTCCTATTGGTTTTCAGGCCTGAAATCGGCATGACCGCGCCATGGCCCTGCTCCCGGTGGATGAGGCACGAGCGCGGATTCTTGGCGTCATCAACCCGCTCGACCCAGAAGAAGTGCAGATCGATGAAGCGCTGGGGCGAAGCCTAACGACCGACCTCGCCGTTCGCCGCACCTTGCCGCCCTGGGACAACTCCGCGATGGATGGGTACGCGGTGCGCGCGAGCGATCTCCACGCGCTGCCGGTGACGCTGCGGGTGATCGAGAAGATCTTCGCCGGCGACACGCCGACCCAGACGGTGATCGCTGGGACCTGCGCGCGGATCATGACCGGCGCGCCGATGCCGCCGGGGGCCGACGCGGTGGTGATGCAGGAGAAGACGAAGGCCACCGACGGCCAGGTGGAGATCCTCGAGGCGGTCAAGCCGGGCGCCAACGTGCGCAAGCGCGGTGAAGACGTGCGCGAGGGCGAGACGCTGTTCGCCGCGGGCCGGGAGCTGAGCATCGCCGACGCGGGCGCGCTGTGGGGTCAGGGGCTGGAGCGCGTGCCGGTGCGGCGGCGGCCGCGGGTGTCGATCGTCTCCAGCGGCGACGAGCTGTGCGACGTGAGCGCGGTGGAGGAAGGGAAGATCGTCGACTCCAACTCGCCGGTGCTGGCGGCCCTGGTGCGCAAGGCCGGCGGTATCCCCACGCGCATCGGCCGCGCTGCCGACACGCTCGAGTCGCTGACCGAACACTTCCGGCGCGGGCTCAAGAACACCGACGTGCTGCTCACGGTGGCGGGGGCGTCGGTCGGCGAGAAGGACTTCACCCGTGAGGCGCTCGGCAACCTGGGCGTCGACATCGACTTCTGGAAGGTGGCGATGAAGCCGGGCAAGCCGCTGGCCTTCGGGCGCCGCGGCGCGACGCTGATCTTCGGGCTGCCCGGCAACCCGGTGTCGGCGATGGTCACCTTCGAGCTCTTCGTGCGGCCCGCCCTGCGCGCGCTGCAGGGTCTCCCGCCGCTGCCGATCGCCCTGCCCGCCCGCGCCGCTGTCGACGTGCCCAAACAACCGGGCCTGCGCCTCTTCGTCCGCGCGACGATGGAGCTCCGGGAGGGCACGCTCTGGGCCCGACCGCTGAGCTCGCAGTCGTCGGGCGCGTTGTCGTCGGCCGCGGGGGCCACCTGTCTGATCGACCTGCCGCAAGACGCAGGAATGGTCAAAAGCGGAAGTGAAATCAGTATCTTCCCTGTCTCCTGGGGCGCCTGAAGATTCTGTGCAACCTTTGTTTAGGCTCTGCATCTCAAGCGGGTGTTTGAAACCCGCCCCAACTTGACGCAAGAAACGGGGAGGCCGCATGGTGCGCCTCCTTTCACCCTGAGGGGCGACGAGGCGACGATGACGGTTCAGAACCCCAAGCTGCTGCCGACCCGGAAGCCGACGCACTTTCTCGAGCGCTACTCGGAGTCCGACCTGCCGACCGAGCGCGGGCTGTTCCGCATCGTGGTCTTCAAGGACAAGCGCGATGGCAAGGAGCACGTCGCGATGGTGAAGGGCGACGTGCGCGGGCGCGAAGGCGTGCCGGTGCGCATCCACTCCGAGTGCCTCACCAGCGAGGTGTTCGGCAGCCTGCGTTGTGACTGCCGCGCGCAGCTCGATCGCGCCCTCGACTTCATGGCCCAGCAGGGCACCGGCGTGCTGCTCTACCTCCGCCAGGAAGGCCGCGGCATCGGCCTGGGCAACAAGATCCGCGCGTACGCGCTGCAGCAGGAGCAGGGCCTCGACACGGTGGAGGCGAACCTCCGTCTCGGCTTCCAGGACGATCACCGCCGCTACGACATCGCCGGCGAGATGCTCAAGAGCCTCGGCGTCGAGAGCGCGGATCTGATCACCAACAACCCGCTGAAGATCGCCGGCCTCGTCGACGAAGGCGTCCCGGTGCGTCGGCGAATTCCGTCGCGCACGCTGACCAACCCGCTTAACGTCGAGTACCTCAAGACCAAGCGTGATCGGTCCGGACACCTGATTGAGTTCCTCAACGAGGAAGGTTCAGAAGCCCAGACGGGCTGAGGGCAAGCGGCGCGCGACTCGCGACGCGGCCGGCCTCTCCGTGCGGTTCTGGGGGGTGCGCGGTTCCATCCCCTCACCCGGTCCCGAGACGGCGCGCTACGGCGGCAACACCCCGTGCGTCGAGATGCGCGCCGGCGATCAGACCTTCATCTTCGACCTCGGCACTGGAGTTCGAGAGCTGGGCGCGGCGGCGAAGGGCTCGCTCGACGCCCACATCTTCGTCTCGCACTACCACTACGATCACCTGCAGGGCCTGCCCTTCTTCGGGCCCATCTTCGACCCGCGCAGCCGCTTCACCTTCCGCGGCCCCACCCGCAACGGCCGCTCGGTGAAGGACGTGCTCTCGGGGCACATGCAGCAGCCCTTCTTCCCCGTCACGGTGGAGATGGTCTTCAAGGCCCAGTGTGAGTACCAGGGCTTCGAGGCCGGCGACCGGCTCAAGCTCAACGGCGTCACCGTCAGCGCCATCGAAGCGAACCACCCGGGCGGCAACCTCGCCTACCGCGTCGACTACAAGCAGCGCAGCGTGGTCTACGCCACCGACACCGAGCACGCCCCCGATCGCGACGCGCAGCTCATCGAGTTCAGCCGCGGCACCGACGTGCTGATCTACGACGCGATGTACACCGAAGACGAATACCTCGGCCGCCAGGGCAGCCCGAAGATCGGCTGGGGCCACTCCACCTGGCAGCACGCGGTGCGCATCGCCGACGAAGCGAAGGTGGGCACGCTGGTGTTGTTCCACCACGACCCCACCCGCACCGACGACGCGCTCGACGAGCTGCTGAAGGTGGTCAAGAAGGCCCGCAAGGCGACCATCGCCGCGCGAGAGGGCCTGCTCATCAAGCTGTGAGCTTGATCGCCTTCGCGAGGCCCGCGTGAGGCACCTTCGCGATCGCCGCCTCGAGGCTGAACCAGCCGAAGGCCTGATGCTCCGACGGATCGAGCGTCACCACCGCGTCCTGCCCCACCCGCGCCACGAAGGCCGACTCGCGCAGCAACTGCGGAGGGCGCGCGTCACCGAAGGCGAACACGTGCTCGTAGTTCAGCGGCGCCACTTCCAGCGCGAGGCCGGTCTCTTCCTTCAGCTCGCGCTGGGCGGCGGCGGCGACCGACTCGCCGGGCTCGACCTTGCCGGTGACGGGCTGCCAGAAGCCGCCGCGCGCGTCGGTGCGCTGGAGCAACAACACCTGCCCATCGGCGCGCCGCACGGTGACCGACACGGTGCGCTTCGGCGCTTCGGCCGGAGAGACCTCACACTCGAAGACGTCGCGGAAGTGGTGCGCGATGCGCGCTTCGACCTCCGCCACCGGCACGTCGGTCTGCAGCTCGTCGCGCATCGAGGTGACGCCCGCCTCACGAATGCCACAGGGGACAATCAGCTCGAAGTGGCTGAGCTGGGTCTGCACGTTCAACGCGAAGCCGTGCTTGGTGTACCAGCGCGAGAGGTGCACCCCGAGGGCGGCGATCTTCCGCGGGCCGCCGCGCCGGCTGTGTTCGACCCACACCCCCGGCCACTTCTCGATGCGCGTGGCGGTGATGCCCCAGTCGGCCACGGTGCGGATCATCAGCTCTTCGATCGCGCGCACGTACTTGCGCACGTCCTGCCGGCCGGGCCCGAGGTGCAGCAGCGGGTAACCGACGATCTGACCGGGCCCGTGGTACGTGACGTCGCCGCCGCGATCGGTCTCGAAGGTCTCGACCCCCAGCGCGTCGAGGTGCTGCTTCGGCGCGATGATGTTCGTCTCGTGGGCGCCGCGACCGAGCGTCAACACCGGCGGGTGCTCGAGCAGGAGCAACGTGTCGCCGACCGCGTCAGCCCTTCGCGCTTCCTGAAACTGCCGCTGGAGCTCGAGCCCGTCGCCGTACTCGACGCGCCCCAGGCGATGCCACTGCACCGGAGGATTCACGGCCTGTAGGTACCCGGCGGAATGCGCGAGAGCAACGTCGCCAGCTCGTGGGCTCCCCGTTCGGCTCGCAACGCGAGCGCCACCAACTGGGCGAGCGCGGCCTCGGGCAGCGAGATCTTCCGGCTGCTCGCCAGCGCGCGGGCCAGCTCCAGCAGCGCCGACTCGCTGGGGTGCTCGAAGGCGTGCACCGCGTCGACGCGCGCCAGGAGCTGCGCCGAGAGGTGCGGGACCGCCGAGGCCAGGGTGGCGGTGTCGTGCACCGGCTCGTCGCCGTGTTCCCCTTGCAAGACGAGCGCAGGCTTGGGCACCGGGGCGCGCACCACCAGGAAGGCGCTGCGGCGCGGCGCCTCGAGCCATTCCAGCAGCTCGCGCTCGAGCGCGTCGCCCAGCCGGGACGAGACCTCGAGGTGGCGCACGTCAGGCCCGGTCATCGACGCCAGCCAGGCCGACTTGCCCGAGCCCTCGGGGCCGATCACCAGCGCCAGCCGCGATCGCGCCCGCATGAAGCGCTCTCGCGCGCGCCGCTGGGCGGGGAGCTCGTGGCTGAGCATGGTGACGTTCCACACCGGGGCGACGGGCGCCTCGCGCGGCACTTCCCGGGACGCGCCAGGGAGCAGCCCGGTGGAGACCGACACGCAGTCGCGGCACACGTAGGCGCCCGCGGGCCCGGCCACCAGCGGGCCGACCTCCGCCTTCGGCTTGCAGCAGAACGAGCACCACGCGTCGAGCGCCGGGTCGGCGAGCTGGGGCACGCGCTGCTCGAAGAGCACCCGCTCCGGGGACGCCTGGGCCACCTCGGGCACCGCGTCGCCCTCGAAGTCGCTGCCGAAGCCGAAGACCGCGTCGCTGGGCTCGTCTTCGATGCCTTCCACCCGCCGGGCCTGTCTGAGCATCTGGGCCGCGCGCTTGAGCATCTGGCGATCACGGTAATAGACGGCCGCGTCCCGCAACAGCCGCCCCGCCTCGGTCTTCTCGCCGCGGGCCTCGGCGTCTTGCGCGCGAGCCAGCAGATTTCGAATCTCCGACATCTTCCGCCAACTTACCTGTCAGTCGGCTTGTGTGCAGCGCGTCGCCACGGCATGAGCACCGCCACTGTGCCTGGGACCAGTCGTTTCGCGCAGCTCACCGAGGGGATCCCCCGCCCGTTCTGGGCGCTCCTGGTCGGCACGTTCATCACCAAGGCCGGCGCCTTCGTGATGCCGCTGCTCTTCGTGTACCTGACGCAGGTGCGCGGCCTCGAGCTGCCGCTGGCGGGGGCGATCACCTCGCTGTACGGGCTCGGCTCGCTCATCGGCAGCCTGCTCGGCGGCTCGATGGCCGACCGCTATGGCCGGCGCTTCACGATGCTGGTCTCGCTGCTGGTGGGCGCCGCGTTCCTGCTGGTGTTGGGCGTGGCCACCTCGTTGTGGCAGCTGGCGATCGCCACGTTGCTGACCGGCCTGACCGCCGACGCCTATCGCCCCGCGAGCCAGGCGCTGGTGGCCGATCTCGTCGCGCCGCAGTACCGCATGAAGGCCTTCGGCATGCAGTACTGGGCCATCAACCTCGGCTTCGCGCTGGCGAGCGTGGTGGGCGGCTACATGGCCAAGCGCAACTTCGGCGTGCTGTTCATCGGCGACGCGTTGAGCACGGTGATCCTCGCGTTCATCGTGTGGCGCTCGGTGCCCGAGACGAAGCCGGCCGCCACGCCGAGCGACAACGCCCCCCGAGGGCACCTCCTGACGCCCTTCGTCGACCCGCGCTACGCCCCGTTCCTGCTGCTGAACTTCCTGATCGCCCTGCTCTTCTTCCAGCACCTGTCGTCCCTGCCCGACGACATGAAGACCAAGGGGCTCACCACCGAAGAGTTCGGCCTCAGCCTCGCCACCAACGGCGTGTTGATCGTGCTGCTGCAGCCGATGGCGACGCGGTGGGCATCGGCGCTCTCGCAGGCGCGCATTCTGGCGATCGCCGCGGTCTCCACCGGGCTGGGCTTCGGGCTGACCACCTTCGCCACCTCGCTGCCGACCTATGCCCTGACGGTCGCGATCTGGACGCTGGGGGAGATCCTCTTCGCGCCGGTCAACGCCAGCATCGTGGCCGAGCTCTCGCCACCGCACCTCCGCGGGCGGTACCAGGGCGCCTTCACCATCACGTGGAGCTCCGCCGCGATGGCCGCGCCGTTGGTCAGCTCGGCGCTCATTCCCGTCATCGGGCACCGGGCGCTGTGGCTGTCGTGCTTCGCGATCGGCGTGGGGGTGGCCGTCGCGCACCTCACGTGGAGCGCGCGCACGCTGCCGAAAGCGACCGTGACGGGGTAAGACGTGCGGCGTGATGAACGTCGCCGCCTACGCCCTCGCCCTCGCGCTGTCGCAAGAACCGGAAACGCCTCCCGCCGCGGCGCCTGCCCCGGCCGCGGCCGAGAGTGGTGAAGCGCCGGCGGCCCCCAGCGCGCCGAGTGCTCCGCCGCGGCCCAAGGGCGCCGACGACGTGCTGCGCATGATGCAGAAGCTCCCCGCGATGACGCCCGAAGAGCGCGCCCTGGCCATCGCCGCCATCCAGAAGCAGTTCGGCCAGGTGGAGTCGAACCCCGTGCTGCCCAGCGGAGAGATCGATCTCGAGAAGTACCTCGAGCTGACGCCGGCGCAGCAGGTCGAGGTGATGGCGCGCGGCTTCTTCAACGATCTGATCGCCGGCGACACCAACCGCGTCGTCGCGCGCGCCGGCTTCCCCTTCTTCATGGAAGGCCGTCGCGTCGATCGCCCGGAAGATCTGAAGACCCAGTGGGGCAAGACCCTGCGGTCGCGCCGCGCGGATCTGCTCAAGCTCTACTCGGTCGAAGTGCTGCTGCCCGCCGACATGGAGAAGAAGTACGGCAAGGCCCCGCAGCGGCTCAACGGGTGGAACTGGCGGTCGCCGAACACGTACCTCGCGGTCGGCAACCTCTCAGGCCACGCGACCATCCTGCTGCTGCGCCAGGCGGGCGCGGCGTGGCAGGTGGTCGGCTTTCACGACTGAAGCGGCTTACTTCTTCTTCTTGCCGGCGTTCGGGTCGATCTCTTCTTCGGGGCGCACCGACTCCTGCGCGCCCTTCCAGCCCTCGCCAGCGCCGAGCTTCCAGGCCGCGGGGACCTCGCCCTTCCACTGGTAGACGGCGTTGATGTCGCCACCGGTCGGCGAGCGCGCGGCGATCGACCACTCGATCTCGGCGGTCTTGGTCTCGGCCGGGAGCTTGTCGATGTCGTAGTGACCGATCACCACCATCGGCGGGAAGAACTTGATCACCCGGTCCGGCACGTCGTCGCGGGAATCCGGGCCGCCTTCGCCGGGGATCTCGGCGATCAACTTCCCCTTCTCGTCGAAGAGCTTCCAGTTGAAGCGGAAGCTGGCGTTCACCGTGACGCGGGTCATGCCCTTGTCGTCGGTGCGCGAGTCACGCGGCAGGCCCCACACCACCACCGGCATGTGGATCTTGTCGTCGGCGCCCTGCCGAATGGTGTCGGCGCTGACGATGTCGAGGCGGATGCCCTTGTCGGTCGCGGTCCACCACGGCGCGTAGTCGGCCTTCTTGAACGAGTCGAAGACCTTGCGCGCGTACTCATAGCGGGCCTTCTTCTGCTCGACCTTGCCGCCGTCGTCGTCCTTGGCCTTCGCGGAGCGGGTCTCGAGCTCCTTCAAGTAGTCGTCGAAGTCGCGGTTGCCGCCGTGCTTGTTGAGGTGCTCGGTGACTTCCTTGAAGTACCAGCGCAGGAAGGTCTGGTTCTCGTCGATGTAGGCCTTCTGGTCCGGAATGTTGCGGAGCCAGGCGGCGCGCTCGAGGTACTCGGCGCGAATGCGAGCGGCGTTGAGGTCGCGGTTCGTGTCAGCCGTCTTGGTGTCCCACTTGCGCATCGCAAAGACGATGCCGGCACAGACGCCGATGACGGCAACGATGATCCCGAAATATCGCTTCATGTGCTCCTCGAGGAAGGGTCGGGCCTTTTAGGCCGACCCGATGGGGCAAGTCACTTCTTCCCGAGCGCGGCCTGCGCGGCCTTCAGCGAGGGGATGCCGAGCTCGGTGCCGGTGAGGTTCTCGGCGGCGACCAGCTCGGTGATCTTCGCGATGCGATCGCTGTTGGCGGGGTGCGTGGAGAAGAAGGTCATCACCGGGCCGGTGTCGCCGTACTTCGCCTTGAGCTTGTCGAAGAAGGTGGCCAGCGCGCGGGGGTCGTAGCCGGCGCCCGAGGCGTAGCGCGCGCCGTACTGATCGGCTTCGAGCTCCATGTCGCGGCCGTAGGCGAGCTGCGCGGTCTTGCCGGCGAGGCCCGCGGTGAGGGCGACGATCTCGTTCGAGCTCTTGCCCAGCGCCATGCTGGTGACCGTCTGCAGGCCGTACTGCGCGACGAGCTGCCGCGCCGAGTGACGACCGACGACGTGGCCGATCTCATGGCCCAGCACACCGATCACCTCGGCCTCGTTCTCCGCGGCGAGCAGCAGGCCGGTGTAGACGTAGATGCGGCCGCCGGGCGTGGCGAAGGCGTTGACGGTGTTGGGGTCGTCGATCACGAACCAGCGCCACTCGAGCTGCCGTTCCTTGTTGGCCTGGCTGATGAGCTTGCGCGCGAGCGACTCGACGTAGAGCTCGACGGTCTGGTTCTCGAGGAACTTCGTGTTGTCCTTCTTGAGCTGCTCGTGCACCTGGAGCCCGAGCTGGAACTCCTGATCATCGGAGATCAGGGTCTGGGCGACGGCCTTCTCGGTGTCGCGGCGCTGGGTGAGCGTGCAGGCAGACAGCAAGCAGAGAGCGATGACGAGCGTTCGGTTCATGGTGCGCCGTCAATACCCCGGTTTGGTTGAGGAATTGCGGTTTTCTGTTTTCGGGCCCGGCGGGGTCTAAGCAGGCGGTTCCATGCCGCCCGCGCTCCAGGTCATCGAAGGGGGAAGGTCCACCGGCCGGGCGTGGCTGCAGTCGCTGTACGTGAAGTACGGCGGCGCGGTGTTCGGGCGCTGCCGCTTCCTGCTCAAGGACGCGGCGCTCGCCGAAGACGCGATGCAGGACGTGTTCGCCAAGGCACTGGTGAACGAAGCAGGCTTCCGGGCGGAGGCCTCGCCGTTGACGTGGTTGATGAAGATCGCCACCCACCACTGCCTGAACGTGATCCGCAGTGCGGGCGCGGCCTGGCGTGACGAGTACGCAGCGATGCAGGTGGTGCGCGGCGAGGCGCAGGGCGGGCCTTCCGCGATCGAGGCCCGCGACCTGGTGCGCAAGAGCCTCGCGAAGTTCGATCTCGAGACCCAGCAGGCGGTGGTGCACTACTGGGTCGACGAGCTCACGCTGGAAGAAGTGGCCGCGCTGCTCGAGCGCTCGGTGCCGACGATCCGCAAGCGGCTGCGCACGTTCGCCGAAGAGAGCGGCGCGCACCTGGGAGAGACGCCATGACGCACCCCGGCGACCTGAAGCTCCGTCGCTTTCTGGCTGAAGAGCCGCTCCCCGCCGAGCTGGTGGCGCACCTGCAGACCTGCACCACCTGCGGAGCGTCGCTCGGCCGGCTGCGGGAAGAGCAGCGCGCGTTCGAGGCCGAGATCCCCTTCGAGCGCTTCGCTGCGGGGGTCGAGAAGGCGGAGCGCGTACAGCGCAAGGGTGCGGGGCCGTCGCGGCTGCGAGGGGTGTGGGCGCTGGCGGCGGTGCTGCTGGCGGTAGTGATCGCCCCGCTGGTGCTGCGGCGCGCCCCCGAGACGCGGACCAAGGGCGGTGAGGTGGTCGACTTCGTGGTGGCCGGCGTGGACGGTCAACGCAGCGCCGCGCCAGTGGAGCAGCTCCGCCCCGGAGAGCGCGTGCGCATCGGGGTGACGGGCCACCGCTACGTCACCGCGCTGAGCATCGACGATCCCGGCGAGGTGTCGGTCGCCTACGCCGAGGCGGTGGAAGGCACCGGCGTCACCTGGCTGCCCGGCTCGCTGGAGTTCACCGGCGCCGGACGAGAGCACGTGGTGGTGGTGCTTTCCGATGGACCTGTCGCTTCAGAGAAGCTCGGCGCCCAGCTCAAGCAGCGCTTTCAGGCGGCCGGCGGCGACGTTCTGCAACTCGGCCCCCTCGAAGTGGACGGAGTTCAGGTACACCGCACGTTCATCAAACCGTGAGCAACGTGCCCCTGCCGAGAGTCGTGCTGTTGATCGCCGTGTGGAGCTCCCTCGCGTTCGCCGACGGCCCTGCGCGTCGCTTCGGGCTCTTCATCGGGCAGAACGAAGGCGGCGAAGGCACCAGGGCGCTGCTCTATGCGCGCGACGACGCGAAGCGCCTGCACGACGTGTTTCTGCGGCTGGGCGGCGTGAAGCCGGAAGACGCGATGCTGGTGCTCGATCAGACCGCCGACGACGTCACCACCGCGCTGGGCGAGCTCGAGCGGCGCATTCGGGACGCGAAGGCGCGCGGGGAGAGCACCACCCTCGTCTTCTATTACTCCGGCCACGCGAAGGACGGCGCCCTGCGGCTGGGCACGACGAAGCTGCCGCTGGAGGCGCTCAAGCAACGCCTCGCGACCGGCCCCGCGGACATGCGCGTCGCGTTCCTCGATGCATGCCGCTCGGGCGCGGTGACCAGGACCAAGGGCGTGCGGCGCGCGCCGGCCTTCGAGGTCGAGACCGACGCCACCCGGCAGGCGAAGGGCCTGGTGATCCTCACCTCGTCCGCCAGCGACGAGGACTCGCAGGAGTCGGATGTGATCGGCGCGAGCTACTTCTCGTACCACCTCGCCACCGGGCTGCTCGGCAGCGCCGACGCGCAGAACGACGGCCGGGTGACGCTCAGCGAGGCGTACGCGTGGGCCTACGAGCGCACCGTGGCCAGCACCGCCGACAGCGCCGCCGGGCCGCAGCACCCGACCTTCAGCTTCGATCTCGCCGGCAACGGAGATCTGGTGCTCACCGACGTCGCCGAGCGCCACGAAGGGCTGCGCATTCCGGTCAGCGCGCCGTCGGGGCCGTACTTCATCATCGACCCGCGCGGCGTGGTGGTAGCCGAGGCGGTGAAGGGCGACACCGAGCGGCTCATCGCGCTGGCGCCGGGCACGTACACCATCAAGCGGCGCCTGCCCGATCGGCTCCGCATCGGATCGATCGACATCGTGGCCGGGCAGCTCACCACCCTCGACGAGACCACCTTCCAGAACGCGAAGTTCACCGACGACCCGGTGAAGGGCACGGGCATCAGCTCGATCTACTCGCGGCACTGGAGTCTGTCGGCCGCCGGCCAGTACCAGGCCGTCTTCGATCGCCCCACCAACGCGGGCGGCTACTTCCCGTCGGCGCCGCTGCTGACCGCCGAGGCGACGCTGCACAACTTCTTCGGCCGCGGCTTCGCGCTGTCGATCGACGGCGGCTACGGCTGGACCTCGAGCGTGGTGTCGGGCGCGCTGCTGGGCGAGCTCGCCTACCAGTACTCGCTCATCACCTTCGGCGGCGCGCTGTCCTACGAGTGGTTCCAGGACTCGCGCTGGGTGCCGTACGCGGGCGTGCACCTCAGCTTCAACCTCATGTCGCGCGAGTTCACCGACGTCGCGCTCGCCAAGCAGAGCTACTCGACCTTCACCCCCGGCGTGGTGGCGGGCCTCAAGTTCCGCATCACCAGGAACGTCTCGGTGATCGCGCGCGCGCGGCTGCACTACCTCCTCTACAACGTCGACGAGACCCGCAGCCTGGGCAGCGCCGACTTCGGTGCGTTGCTCGACTACGAGTTCAAGGACTGACCCATGCGCGCTCTCCTCCTCTCTCTGGTGTGCGTCCTCTTCACCGCGTGTGGCGGCAACTGGTCGAACAGCGATCTCACCTTCGCCAACGCCCTGCCCCGCAGCGACGAGCTCAAGTCACGGCTGCCGACCAGCGCGACCTCGCAGCCGCTGGAGGGCGTAAGCACGCGCCGCGACGGGTTGATGGTGGGCGACGCATCGAACGCGTGGGCGCAGACCCGCAAGGCCGCCACCGACTACAACGGGGTGCTCGACGCGCTGCTGGGGCTGGTGGATCAGGTGCGGCTGATCGCGCCGACCACCCGCACCGCCGACAGCCGCACGTGGGGGCCGTTCGACGACGCGAACAACCCGGGGCGACAGGTGCAGTTGGTGATCACCCGCGTGGACGACACCAACTTCGAGTGGCGCATCGACTCGCTCGGCAAGGACGCGACGATCAACATCTTGAGCGCCAACTTCAAGGCCACCGACACCGCGCGGCGCGGCCAGGGCACGATCGTGGTGCACGTGAAGGACTTCCGCGACGTGGTGAAGGTCGACGACACCTTCAAGCAGCTCGACGAGATCACCATGGGCTACGTGACCGACAGCTTCCCCCGGCGGGTCGAGATGCTCTTCACCTTCAAGCCGGGCAGCACCAGCGGGCTGTCGGGCCTGGGCTACACCTCGCGGCTGCAGCAAGACGGCTCGGGGGCGATGCGCTTCGTCTACACCGGCCCCGGTCCCGAGATTCAGGAGCTGGAGATCAACTCCGCGTGGAAGCCCACCGGCGAGGGCAAGGGCGTCGGCGTCGTGCGCAAGGGCACGTACACCGGGTTCAACCTCACCGAGTGCTGGGGCCAGAGCTTCAAGGTCGTGCACTACGCCGAGAGCTGGCCCGGCGGCACCACCAGCGGCCCGGCGAGCGACTGCCCGGTCATCGAAGGGCTCTGAGCGACCTACTTGCCGCCCAGCGCCGCTTCGGTGGCGCGCAGCAGCGGCCCTGACGAGACCGGCTCACCGCTGGCGTTGACCATCCACGCGTCGGGGGTGACGGCGCCGAACTTCGACATGCGCTCGATCTCCGGGCCGATCTTCCCGGTCTTCTTCACCTGCTCCTCGATCTGGAACGCGATGAGGTGACCGAGCGGGTAATTGAAGAGGTACATCGGGTAGCTGATCATGTGCGAGTAGATGCCCAGCAGCGGCGTGTCTTTCCCGCCCAGCACCGGCGCGTAGTACTGGTTCCAGATCTTCCTGGAGATCTCCGCAGTGGCGTCGCGGAGCTGTGCCGGCGTGGCCTTCGGGTGATTGTACATCCAGTGCCAGACGGCGATGTCCACCAGCGCGACGCCCGCGATCTCCCACGTCATCCAGAAGTCGTTGAGCACGCGGAGGCGATCGGCCTCGGCGTCGGGCTTGCCCAGGCCGAGCAGCTCGAGATCCTTCGCCTGGAAGACGAAGGCGATGGCCTCGGTGAACGCGGTGTTGGGCACGCCGGCCAGCAGCGTGTGATCGACGTCGTAGAGCGAGAACACCTGCTCCACGTTGTGACCCAGCTCGTGGACCGCGATGTTGTAGCCCTTGTAGTTCATGCCCTCCTTCTCGACGCGGGTGCGCAGGTGCGGGAAGTCACCACGCCGCGCAGACTGCAGCGCGTGCCCTGCCCCGCGGGACGGATCGACGAGGATCCGCTCTGAGAGGTACTTCGCGCGCTCGGCCGAGAAGCCCAGCCCCTGGAGGATGCGGGGGATGTCTTTGGCGAAGGCCGGCGCGTTCGGGTACTTCGCGCGCACCTTCGCATCGAGGTCCTTCTCGGGGATCGCGCCGCGCGGCAGGAAGCCGTTGAACCACAGATCGGTCGGCTCGAGCTTGCGGCCCACCTTCTTCTCGATCTCCGCGGCCACGCGCGGCACCAGGGGGCTCGCGAGCACCGACTCGAGCAGTTCCTTCACGCGCGCTTCGGGCATCTCGGCGCCCAGCGAGAACGCGCGATCGATGGCGGTCGGCGCGGCGGGCGAGAACGGGTCGGCCTTCGCCTGCGACTTGAAGTTGGCCTGCAGGCGCACGTAGCGGGTGTCGGGCTCGGCCTTCGTCGAGGGCGCGGCGGCCTTCTTCGGCGCGTCGTCTTCGACGGTGCCGGCGGCGGCGGCGACCACGGTGTTCGAGAACGGGTTCCAGTCGACGCTGGGGTTGTTGATCACCGCCGCGGGGATGCTCTGGGTGACGATGCGCTCCATCACCTTGATGATCGTGCGCTGCTTCTCGAGGCCGTCCTTGTCGGCGTAGTTGGCCTTGAGCTCGTCGCGCAGGTTCCAGTGGCTGATGAGGCGCTTGCCCTTCGGGAAGAGGCGCTCGCCCTTCTCGGTCAGCACGTGGTGCATCCACAGGTTGTATTCGGCGATGTAGAGATCGGCGGCGGCCTGGGCGGAGGTGATCTCCTGCTGCACCGCGGCCGGCACGCGACGCCCGAAGCGGCCCGCCAGGCGCGCCTCGGCCCACTGCTGGCGAGACCAGTCCTTCGCGGCCAGCCGCTGCTCGAGCGTGGTGAGCGGGAAGTTGAGCAGCACCACGAAGCCCAGCTTGTTGTTGAACAGGTCTTCGGTGAGGTGCGCCGAGGGGTCGAACTCGGCGAACAGCGGGTCGACCTTCAGCAGCGGCCCGACGTCGAGATCGGTGGGCCGGCGGAGATCGCGTCCGATCTCCAGCAGGTGCCCGTCGAGCACCTCGAAGTTGGCCTCGAAGCGGGCGAACGTGGCGTCGAGGTCCTTCTGTTCAACGATGAAATTCTCTTTTGCAAAAGTGGAGAGGTCGCCGTCTTCCTTGCGCCACAGGGCGGCCACCTGCTTCACGCCGCGCTCGATGCGCGCACGCTGCGCTTCCCCGTGTTCCTTGAGGAGCGCGTCTTCGATCGGTTTGGTGTTCATCGGAGCAGCCGCCAGCGCCAGCGAGAGGAGGAGCATTCGGCGGGACTTAGCACTCCGGACATACGACGACCCGGCGAGTTATCCCCCCCGCCGGGCCGTGTAGATGTACTTCAGTCGAGTGATTCAGATCGCGCGAACGTTCTGAGCCTGCAGACCCTTGGGGCCGCGGGTCACGTCGAACTCCACCTTCTGACCCTCCTGGAGGGTGCGGAACCCGTCCATGGTGATCGCGGTGTGGTGGCAGAACACGTCCTCGCCGCCACCGTCCTGCGTGATGAAACCAAAGCCCTTCGCGTCGTTGAACCACTTCACGGTACCAGTAGCCATATGCGTCAGTCGTCCTTCAAGTTGCCCACCCACAAGCAGGAGGGATGACGCGTCTTAGGCCCCCCTTTTCACTTTTGAAAGGGGGCATCTCAACTTTGAAAGATCACCACCCGCACTGCTGGCCCTTGTTCTGTTCCTTGAGCCAGGCCTGGAGCGGCGCGAAGTAGTCGATGATCGCGGTCGCATCCATCTGGCGCTGGCCGGTGAGGGCCTCGAGCGCGTCGGGCCAGGGCTTGCTGGCGCCCATCTCGAGCATGGCCTTGAGCTTCGCGCCGGCGGCCTTGTTCCCGTAGATGCTGCAGGTGTGGAGCGGGCCAGTGTGACCGGCGGCCTGGCACATCGCGCGGTGGAACTGGAACTGGAGGATGCGCGCGAGGAAGTAGCGCATGTACGGCACGTTCGCGGGGATGTGGTACTTCGCGCCCGGGTCGAAGAACTCCTCACCGCGCGGGCCGCCGGCGGGCGCGATGCCCTGGTACTTGAGGCGCAGCGCCCACCAGTGCTTGTTGAACTCGCTGGGCTTCACCTTCCCGTTGAACACGTCCCAGCGCCACTGATCGATCATCCGGCCGAACGGCAGGAAGGCGATCTTCTCGAGCGCGTCCTTCATCTGCACGTTGATGAGGCCCTTCTCGTCCTTCGGGAGCGCGTCGATCAGCTTGAGCGACTTGAGGTACTCGGGGGTGATCGACAACGTCAGCGCGTCACCGATCGCCTCGTGGAAGCCGTCGTTGGCGCCCTGCTGAAAGAGGATCGGCTTCGTGTAGTAGTTCTGGAAGTAGTAGTCGTGGCCGAGCTCGTGGTGGACGGTGATCAGATCTTCCTCGTCGACCTTGATGCACATCTTGATGCGCAGATCGTTCGAGAAGGTCACGTCCCACGCGCTGGCGTGACAGACGACCTCACGGTCTTTGGGCTTGGTGAACTGGCTGCGCTCCCAGAATGACGGGGGCAGCGGGTCCATGCCCAGCGAGGTGAAGAAGCTCTCGCCCAGCTTCACCAGCTTCTTCTCGTCGTACTTCTGTTCCTTGAGCTTCCTGGTGATGTCGAGGCTCTGCTGGCCGGCGTAGGGCTCGACCAGCGGGTAGACGTTGGCCCATTCCTGCGCCCACATGTTGCCCAGCAGGTGCGCGGGGATCGGCCCGGTCGCGGACACCTTCTCGGCGCCGTACTTCTTCGCCAGGCGGTTGCGCACGTAGCAGTGGAGGTCGTCGTACAGCGGCTTGACCTGGTTCCACAGGCGATCGGTCTCCTTCTCGAACTCCGCAGGCGGCATGTCGTAGGCCGAGCGCCACAGGTCGCCGAGGTCGGGCGCGCCGAACTCCTTCGCGCCTTCGTTGGAGAGCGTCACCAGGCGCTCGTAGAGGGGCCGCATCTCCTTCGAGGTCGCGTGCCAGCTCGACCACGCGTCGAGCAGCTCGTCGTACGAAGCGGGCTTCTTCTTGTCACCGACGCGGCTCATCACCTCCGAGAGCTGCTGGAGATCGCGGCACTCCTCGGTGGCCTTACCGTCCTTCCCCGGCTTGCCGGGCTTGCACGACTTGCCCTTGCCGTAGAGGCCCTCGAGCTTCGCGGCGGTGGTGGCCAGCTCGGTGCGCTTCTCGGGGTTCGACGGCGCGGGGAGCGGCGTCGACATGCGCAGCAGGTACAGCATGCGCTCGGTGTCGGGGTCGAGCTTGAGGCCCTTGAAGCGCTGCGCGTCCTTGGTGGCCTGCGTCACGTAGGCCATCACGTCTTCGTTCATCGCCGCCGCGTTCCGCTCGGTGTCGTCGGTGATGTACGTCGACTTGATCCATTCCGCGGTGGACTGACGAACCCACAGCTTCTTGAGATCGGCGTCGACCTTCTTCACGAAGGCCTTCGCTTCTTCGGCGGTGGCCGGCTTCGCAGCGACGGGCGCCTGCGCGACGCTGAGCGCCGCGACGACGGAGAGGATGGTGTGCATGCGCCCGAATTAGGGCAGCTGCGGCAGAGAGTCGAGCGTGACGACCAGCTTCGCCTCGGCCTCGGTGCCTGGCAGGTTCACGTCGAGCGACCGGCGCGGGCCGTCTTCTTCGCGCAGCTCGAGCACGTGGTGGCCGGAAGGCACGAAGACCGAGACCGGCGTGATGCCGAGCTCCTGCTTGCCGAGGAAGACGGTGGCCGGGCGATCGCTGTTGAGCACCAGGCGCACCACCGCGTTCGACGGTGTGGGTTGCAGCCCCTTGATGAGGAACGCGCCCCCGGCCCCGCCGACGAGGAGGATCAGCAGGGCCAGCACCGCCAGCAGCCCCTTCGAGGTGCCACCCGACTGGCGCGCGTGATCCGGCTCGGTAGGGCGCGGTACGGCGGCGCGGCGCGGGTCGGTGGGCAGCTCCGACACCGAGGGCAGCGCGCGCATCGAGCTCCCGGGGATGATGCGCGTGGGCACCGGCCCGTCGTCGTCTTCGTTGAAGAGCTGATCGGCGCTCAGGCCCTGCGAGCTGACCGGCGGCGCGGCGGGCCGGGCGGGCGGCTGCGGCGCCGGGGTGGCGGGCCGGGGCACGGACATCGCCGGGCGCGCGGGATCGGTGAGCATCACGCCGGGCTCGGTGGCGAGCGTCGGGCGGCGATCGCCCAGCGGGGCCGCGCCGACCATGGTGCGCGCGCCGCTGTCGGCATCGTTGAGCGGCGCCACCGGAGCCCGCGCCATGATGGTGCGGCCCTCGGGGTACGACGGTGTCGCGGCCGGCGCGGGCGGCGCCTTGTTGGGGATGCGCGCGACCAGCTTCTCGATGTCCTTCTGGCGGGCCGAGAAGCGCTCGCGAATGAGCTCGGCGCAGCGTTCCTTCGGCCACGCGGTCGAGCCGGCGGCCAGCGAGAGATCGCGGATCAGCTCGAGGGCGGTCTGGTAGCGCTTGTCGAGCTTGCGCTCGAGGATCCGCATCACCACCGTGTCGAGCGCCCTGGGCACGCGCCGGTTCACCTTCGACGGGAGCGGGATCTCGCCCTCGTAGACGGCGGCCATCTCCTGCCCCGGGTTGCCCTTGTAGAAGAGGCGCTGCCCGGTCAGCAGCTCGTGAAAGATGATGCCCAGCGAGAAGAGATCGGTGCGGGGGTCGAGCTCCTTGCCGATCGCCTGCTCGGGCGACATGTACGCGGTGGTGCCGCGCACCATGCCGGCCTGGGTGCGCCGCTCGCTGCCCTTGGCGCGCGCGATGCCGAAGTCGAGCACCTTCGTGGCGCCCTCGAAGTCGACCATGATGTTCCGCGGCGTGACGTCGCGGTGGATGATCGGCAGCAGCTCGCCGCGCCCGTTCTTGTGGCCGTGGGCGTGGCCCAGCCCCTGCGCCGCCTCGCGGATCACGGTGATGGCGAAGCCCAGCGGCACCGGCTCCTGGCGCGCGGTGTAGGCCTCGACGACCTCTTCGATGTTGGCGCCGGTGATGAACTCGATCACCAGCAGCACCTCGTCGTCGGCGATCTCCAGGTCCATCACCTGGGCGACGTTGGGGTGCATCAACGTGGCCGTCATCTTGGCCTCGTCGAGCAGCATCTGCATGGCGTTGGGGTCTTCGCGCTGCTCGTTGAGGATGCGCTTGATGACCACCGGCCGACCGACGAACGGTCCCGATCGGGCGAAGCCGAGGAAGATCTCGGCCATGCCGCCAACCGCGAGCCGGCAAAGCACCTCGTACTTCCCGAAGCGCTTCCCGGTGAATTCGTCAGTGGTCCACTTCATGTGGGGGCCTTCACTCTAGGGCCCGCGGCCACCGACCGGAAGAAAGGTGTCAGCGCCGGGCGGCGAGCAGCGCCTCGATCTGGTGCACCACCTCCGACAGCGCGAGGTGGGTCGAGTCGATCTTGACCGCGTCGTCAGCGGGCTTGAGGGGCGCCACTTCGCGCTCGGAGTCTTCCTTGTCGCGCCGGTTCTGATCGGCCAGCACCTGGTCGACCGGCTTCTCGTGGCCCTTCTGGAAGAGCTCTTCGTAGCGGCGCGTGGCGCGGATCGACGGGTCGGCGAAGAGGAAGATCTTCAGATCGGCGTCGGGGAACACCACGGTGCCGATGTCGCGCCCCTCGAGAATGGCGCCCTTCTCGGCGGCCAGCGCCAGGCGCCGCTGCAGATCGAGCAGCGCGTTGCGCACCACCGGCTGGCTCGAGACCTGGCTGGCGGCCAGCGAGTTCTCGGGCGTGCGGATGGCCTCCGACACGTCCTGGCCGTCGAGGAAGACGTGGTTCTTGTCTTCGTCCATCCGGAAGGTGACGTGGATCGAGGTGAGCAGCGGCTCGAGCGCGGCCTTGTCGTCGAGGGCCACCCCGCTCCGCCGGGCCTTGAGGGCGACGCAGCGGTAGATGGCCCCGGTGTCCACCAGGGTGAAGCCCAGGCGCAGCGCGAGGATCTTCGAGACGCTCGACTTGCCCGCGCCGGCGGGCCCGTCGATGGCGACGATGAGCGGTCGGGTGCTCACTTGCCGGAGAACGCGCCCATGGCGCGGAACTTCGCGTAACGATCCGCGACGAGTTGACGGGGGGGGAGCTTCTTCAGGTCGGCCAGGTGGCGACGCAGCGCCGCCCCGAGGCTGTTGGCGGTGGCGACCGGGTCGCGGTGCGCGCCGCCGACCGGCTCTTCGATCACCTCGTCGACGATCTCGAACTCCAGCAGGTCGCGGGCGGTGATCTTCAGCGCCTCGGCGGCCTTGTTGGCGCGGGTGGCGTCGCGGAAGAGGATCGACGCGCAGCCCTCGGGCGAGATCACTGAGTAGATCGAGTATTCCAGCATCAGCACGCGGTTGCCGACGCCGATGGCGAGCGCGCCGCCCGAGCCGCCCTCGCCGATCACGGTGCAGATCACCGGCACGCTGAGCCCGGCCATCTGCTCGAGGTTGTAGGCGATGGCCTCGGCCTGGCCGCGCTCCTCAGCGCCGATGCCGGGGTACGCGCCCATGGTGTCGATGAAGGTGAAGATCGGCCGCTGGAAGCGCTCGGCCAGCTCCATCAGCCGCTGCGTCTTGCGGTAGCCCTCCGGCCGCGACATGCCGAAGTTGCGGAGCATGTTCTCCTTCGTGCTCCGGCCCTTCTGGTGGCCCATCACCATCACGGGCGCGCCGTCGAGCCGCGCGAAGCCGGTGACCAGGCTGGGGTCTTCGGCGAAGCGGCGATCGCCGGCCAACTCGCAGAAGTCGGTGAAGATGTGGCTGACGTAGTCGAGGAAGTACGGCCGCGCGGCGTGGCGCGACAGCTGAACGATCTGCCAGCGCGAGAGGTCGCGGAAGGTGTCTTCCTGCAGCTTCTTCGCCTTCTTCTCGAGCCGCCCGACCTCGGCGCGCATGTCGATGGAGCCAGTGTTCGACAGCGACTTGAGCTCGTCGATCTTCTTTTCGAGTTCGATCAGCGGACGCTCGAAGTCGAGCGCCTGCGCGATGTTGATGGCCATGTCGCGGCTGGTGTCGTCGAGACCGGGCGCATCGTCAAGCGACAACAGGGGGCTCGCCCCTGCTGCCCCGCGTCATGAACTCAGCGCTTCAGGCCGCCTTGTTGCTCTTGAGCACCGCGGCCGCGGCGTACCAGCTGGTGCGGAAGCCCTTGAGCTCGCGCAGGCCGGCCGGGTGACGACCCAGCGCCGGCGCCATGGTGACCGGCAGGCCGATCTTCTTCTCGACCACCTTGCTCACCTCGAGCTCGTTCTTGCGGCGCTCTTCGGTCACCGGGCAGGTGGTCTTGGGCAGCACGCGGTTCACCAGCACGCGCTCGACGGGCAGCTTGCGGTTCTTGAGATCTTCGACGAGCCGCTCGGCCGCCGGCACCGAGAGCTCTTCGCCGCGGGTGACCACGATGAAGCGGCACTCGTTGGGGTTGAGGCACGCCTTCTCGAAGCGATCGATGTGGGCCTGGAGCTGCTCGATCCACGTCAGCAGCGCCTGGCCGCCCTTCGCCTTGTACTTGGTCGCCACCGCGTGCAGCGCGGTCAGCCACGGGCGGGCGATGGCGGGCAGCTCGAGCAGGCGCAGCGCGTTCGACGACGGCGCGGGGTCGATCACGATGCGCTTGAAGCGCTCCTGCACCAGGGCGTCGGTGAGCGCCGACATCGCGGCCAGCTCGTCCATGCCCACCGGGGCGAGGTCGAGCAGGTTGCGGAACAGCTCCTTGTCGAGCGCGAAGGTCTCGCCCTTGGCCTCGGGGCCGAACATCGGCTCGGCGAGCTCCTTGAGCTTCTTGCGGAGGTTGCCAAACCAGTTCGCGAAGTCGATCTCGCGCGCGTAGAGGCCCTTGGTGCCCTTCACCTGAGTCTCGGTGTCGGTCAGCCGGCTCTGGAGCACGTCAGACAGCGAGTGCGAAGGGTCGACCGAGATGAGCAGCACCGGCCCTTCCTTCTCGGTGAGCGTCACGGCGGCCGCGGCCGCGCACGAGCTCTTGCCGACGCCGCCCGAGCCCACGAAGAAGATGAAGCGCGTGGGGGGAATCGGCGGCGCCGCCATGGGAGGCATCGAGGGCGCGCGCACCAGCGCCGGCGGCGACTCGGCGGGCGAGAACTGCAGCGCCTTGGTCTCCTTGCCGGTGCCCCATTCCTTGGCGAACTTCTTCACCTCGTCGAAGCCGCGCGGGCCGACGATGCGGCGCTGCACCAGCTCGACCTTCGAGGTCATCGTCTGGAACTTGCGCACGTGCGGCGCCTGCAGGCCGCGGCGGTTCTCGACCTCGCGGCTGCCCTTCCCGTCTTCGATCATGTCCGCGATGATCTCGGCGACCGGAATGCCGCGCTCGGTCAGGCCCTTCATCAGGTTCTTGATCTGCGACTCACCGACCGGCTCGGCGACGGCGCACACGTGCACCGAGAAGCGCTTGGCGTCCTTGAGCATCGCGTTGACGGCGTCGGCCTTCGCGGCGAGCTCGTCGACCGGCGTGGCGGCGCGCACCGCGTTCTTCGACGGGCGGAAGGTGCGCTCGGCGCGAATGTGGGCCACCAGCTTGCGCACGTTGGTCGCGTGATCGAACAGCCGCAGCGTGTGGGTGGTCGACCAGCCGTCGATGACGAGGTGATCGAAGTCTTTGCCCTCGGCCTGCTCGAGCAGGTTGAAGAGGAAGCCCGTCTCACCGGCGTTGGCGAGGCTCGCGTCGAAGATCTTCTTCAGATCATCTTCCGAGAGCACCTGCCCCTTGGTGGCCGCCGCGTGGAGCTGCGGCTTCGCGAACTTCACGAAGGCCTCGGCGTGCGCCGCGAAGTCGACCTCGGCGACGAACAACCCGCCGTTGCCCTTGCCCGGCGCGAGCTTGGCCGGCTTGGTGGTGAGCTTCTTCTTCAGCAGATCTGCGAGCCCGCCCGGGGTCTCGAGCGACAGGAGCAGGATCTTTTCTTTGCCGTTCGCCTCGAGGAGGTTCAAAGCAAACGCAGTGGCGAGGGTGGACTTGCCAGCGCCGCCTTTTCCGGCAAAGAAGTGGATCACGGGTCCGTGACTCATCGAAGCGCCTTCCTGAAGTGGCCAACCGGGGATAGGTGGATGTGACACGACTGCCCGGTCCAATTGGGGCGCGAATTCTCTGCCAGTTAACCCCTGTCGGTCAAGGTAGGAACCTACTTTTTCAGAGGGGTTGCACGATCCCCCGCTCGTAGCGACGGACCTCTGATCGCGCCGGATTCATCAATGCAATCAACGTCTTGACCCCTTCTTCGGGCAACGTTTGACCGCAGGTGAGGATGTCGGCGGCCGCGTAGCCGTGCTCGGGCCAGGTGTGAATCGAGAGGTGACTCTCGGCGACGAGCACCAGCACCGTGGCTCCGTGTGGTTGGAATTGGTGCTTCACCGCGCCGAGCACCTGGCACTTCGCCGCCTTGGCCGCTTCGAGCAACACGCCCTCGAGCCGCGCGGGATCATCGAGCAGCGCGCCCTCGACGCCCCACAGTTCCAGGTGCACGTGCGTGACGAGCGCGGTGGGCGACATCAGGCGTACCGCTTGCGCACGAGGAAGACGATCGCGTCCTTCGCAGATGCCTCGGTGTAGCCGAAGCGCGCGACCATCTGCTCCATCGTCGAGACGACCTGCTGTTGTTCCTTCGCCGAGAGCGAGCCGCGCTCGTCTGAGAGGTACTTCAAGATGTTCTCGACGTTGCGCTTGAGCTGTCGCTTTCGCTCTTCGAAGAAGTGATCGGACAGGCGCTTGAACAGGTCGGGGAAGATGCGGCCGTAGTCGACCTGCGCGTCGGGGTTGTCGATGCGCCACGCGCCGACGGTGGCGATCAGCGAGCGCCGGAAGCCCTGCGCGTCGTCGCCCTTCGGCATCACGTAGCTCTCGAACTCGGCGAGCCGCGCCTCGTCGGGCTTTTCCTGCGCGCCGGTCATCTTGTTCTGCACCCGCTCGCCCTTCACCCACGCGCTGACGGTCTGCACGTAGCGCTCGAAGAGCTCGAGGTACTGCGCGTCGCTGACCAGGCCCATCGAGTCGCGCACCTCGCGATCGACGACGTCGAGGTAGTCGTTCTCGACCGCGCGCACGAACTCGGCGTGGTCGTGGTACCCGTCGACGATCTCCTGCTGGAGATACTCGTAGACGCTCTTGTCGCGGGTCAGCGCCTGCAGCTCCTTGAGCACCGCGAGCGGGTGCAGCGAGTCGTGCTCGGGTGACTGGGCGGCGTTGAAGAGCGCGGTCTTGATCTCGCGCGCCGAAGCACCCGAGCGGCCCTCGTAGTTGGGGTACGCGTCAGACTCTTCGTACAGCGAGGGGATCAGCTTCTTGAGCTCGCGCTGCTGCTGCACGGTGAGCCGGTCGGGGGCTTCGCCGTCCTGATACAGCTTGAGCTTCTCGAGCGCCGACAGCCGCTCGATCAACGTGCGCGCTTCGGGCGGGTACCGATCGGGGATCGGCTTCTTGAGGCGCGTCAGCACCGCCCACATCGCGGCGACCCGGGTGGCGTGCGGCGCCACGTGCCGGCCGACGGTGCGCGTGGTGACCTGCGCGTCGTACACCTCACGCTCGACCTTCCACCGCCGCAGGTACGGCACGCGCACCAGCTCGATGCGGCCCTTGAACGACGGGAAGTCGGGGAGCTCCTTGAACGCCGCGAGGTGCTTCTCGTTGCTGCTGGCGATCAACACCTCGTCGAGCTGCAGCACCATGTGCTCGAGCGGCACCTCCTGCGTCTCGGAGAAGCCGAGCAGGTACTTGAAGGCCTCCAGCGGGCGCTTGAGCAGATCGGCGTACTCGATGAGGCCGCGGTTGGCGCTGACCAGCGGGCCGTTGGGCTGAAAGAGCACCACCGAGTGCAGCGCGCTGGGCAGGTTCGCCTGGGTGCGATCGGCGGTCACCTGCTGGTACGCGGCGTCGACGCTCATCTGCGGCTCGACGGTGAAGGTGCCGACCTGGTAGCGGCGCGAGACGTAGAAGCGCTCGACCTGCACGTGGCGCAGCACCTTGAGCCAGTCACCCGAGTAGCTGGCCAGCAGCGCGTCGAAGATCTTCCGGTTGGTGACCGACAGCTCGCCGTCGAGCAAGTAGCTCGGCACGCTGGTGTCGGTGTCCTTCGAGCCGAACGCCTCGGCGAGCAGCTTGCGACGCTCGAGCTTCGGGATCAGGAACAGCGGGTGCTCGCGCAGCGGGTTGGTGAGCCGCACCTCGATGTCCTCGGCCTCGAGGTGCGCGAACGACGTCATGGTGCCCGAGCTGCTGGTCTTCTCGCCGAAGCCGATGCTGCCCTTCACCAGCTTGTCGTTGGGGAAGACCCAGTTGAACGTGTACAGCGCGCCGTTGGGCGTCTGGCTGTAGAGCTCGAGGCCGCGCTTGAGCGACTCGACGAGCGACGACTTGGCCGAGCCGTTGGGCCCGTGGAGCAGGATCAGCTTGTTGATCCGCCCTGCCCTCACGAAGTTGCCGATCAGGCGGTAGATGGCGTTCTGCACCTCTTCCTGGCCGGCGACGCGCACGTCGTGGCCGTCGGACGAGGCGTCGAAGATCTTGAAGCGGCGCACCGTGCCCGACGGGTGCGGAACCTGCTCGGTGCCGAACGAGTCGATCGCGTCTTTGAGGTACTGCGCGGCGTTGCGGGCCTGCAGGCGGGGCGCGGTGTTGAAGAGCTGCAGGTACTCCTCGAACGAGAGGAGCGTGCGGTTCTTCGCGAAGTCACTCGAGACGGTGCTGCCTACGTCCTGCAGAAAGCGTCGCGCGTCCATGGTGGACGGGACTGTAGCCGGATCGCGATCGTCAGTTCTGCTTGCGTCGCGCCAGCACGCCGAGCAGCGCGATCAACCCGAGCCATTCGGCGCCGCCGGCGTTACAGCCGCAGCCCGGGCGGAAGGTGCCGATGTCGATGCGCGTGTCGTCCTTCGACGGGCCGCGATCGATCACCCCGGCGTCTTCGGTGGCCGGCGTGCCCGCATCAGGCGTCTCGCTCACACCCGCGTCGGTCTCGATGGTGCCCGCGTCTTCTTCGGTCCCCGCGTCGGGCTCGCTGACGCCGGCGTCGATGACCGGCACCCCGGCGTCGGTGCTCGGCACCAGGCACCCGCCTCCGACGATGCGGGTGTCCATCGTTCCGCGGCCGTCGGTGGCGAAGCTGAACCACGGCCCCCAGCGGTTCTTGTAGCGGTTGACCTTGTCGAGCATCGCCTGGGGGATCGAGGTCTGGCCCGGCGCCAGCACCACGATGAAGGCCACGCGCCAGCAGTTGCGCGCCGTCGGGTACGCGGGAATGCGGGCGCCCATCGCGCGGATGATCTCGTCGGCGGTGATGTCGTGGCGGGTCTTGCCGGTGACGGTGGTGGCGCTCGAGGTGCGGCCCATGGCGACGGCGTCGACGCCCTTCCCCGGATCGGCCGGGTCTTCGAGCACCAGCATCGGCGACACCTCGTTCGCGCCGCGCAGGCCCATCAGGTACTGGTCGATCTGGCTGTACTTGCGCGCGCAGCCTTCGAGCTTGAACGAGCCGTTGCCGAGGTCGGTGATGCACTCGCCGTACATGACGGACCGCGAATCGGCGTGGCGGCTGTAGTGCTGGTTCGGGTACCCGTTCATCCCGTCCTGGCCCTCGGAGTAGCCGCGGATGAAGTGCTGCCGGCCGCGCCCATCGTTCTGATCGAACTCGATGCCCAGCAGCCAGTGGTGGCCGTACTCGTGGCCCATCATCTCGATGCCGGTGAGGCTCTTCACGCCGGGGATCTGGATGCCCAGCGACGGCGCCCAGTCACCGTCGGGGTCTGCCGGGAGCGCCTCGGGACCAAAGCCACCGCCGAGGAAGCTCGCGGTGCGGCCGAGCGTGCCCATGAAGACGCACTGGCTGATCTTCGACGAGCTGTACGAGTTCATCGACGGCGAGTTGGTGCGGCCGTAGCCCGAGCCATCGGAGCGCACGGGCGAGCCCTGCCACACGTTGTCGAGATCGGTGAGCGTCTCGGCCGCCGAGAAGGTGATCACCCCGTCGAAGTCGTCGGACAGCCCGGCCCCGCGCGCAGCGTTGAAGGCGGCGCGGCAGAACTGCTCCTGGTGACTCGGGAAGATCGCCTGGTTGTTCATGCCCACCAGGTTCGTGATCGCGCCGGTCGGATCTTGAACCAGCACGATGTCTCCGCTGACGGAGATCGGCTGGGCGGCGACCACGGTGGCGAGCACGACGACGAGCGCTGCGGCGAGACGGACCATGAAACCTCCGGTGCAGAAGGTTCGGCCGTAGACCACAGGGTGCGACGGGGCTTCAAGCCACCGGGGCCTTCTCTCACTGGCTGAGAATTTCAGGGCCCGGTGAGCAGGCGGGACCCGTTCAGGCGAAGCAGCGGCGCCGAGGCCTCGGAGTACACGAGCGTCGACGCGCCGCCGACCTCCCGACGCACCACCACGTCGAGCAGCGGGTCCGCCTCATCGCGCGCCTGCTGGTACAGCCGCCCTTCGGGGTCGAGCGCCGACGCGCCGAAGCCGCCGGCGAGCGGCGGGTAGGTGCCGCGGCGCGTGGCCTGGCCGTCGAGCGTCGAGACCAGCCACAGCTCCTGCGTGCCGAGCGTCGACACGACGACGAAGAACGAGCTGGGCGCGTTCCAGCGGATCGCCCGGACATCGGCGCCGAAGAGCCGCAGCCCGCCGATCGGGAACCGCGTGCCCGCCGCGAGGTTCTCCACGCTCGATGTGGTGAGCGCCCAGCCGCCGGCGCCCAACGCGAGGAGGTTGCCGGCCAGCGACAGCGGCGTCCCGCCTTCGTTCAGCCACACCCCGTCACAGCGGTACGCCATGCGACCGTCGGGCGCGACGCGAAAGTCGGACAGCTCGCCGGAGCCACAGGGCGTCGTCAGCAGGGGATCGTTCGAGAGCGGCGACAACGGGTAGGCCGCGCCGCGGGTCCAGGCGCAGACGTCGCAGCGGTACTCGCGCAGCTCGTTGCGGTTCCGGTACAGCCGGAGCAGGCGGCCCGTCAGCGGGTGAATGGCCATCGGGCTGTCGACCACGTCGCAGATGAAGCCGGCGCTCGCGACGTTCGGCGTCGCCAGCCGTGACAGCACCATGCCGTTGCACACCCCGCCCGCCTCGTAGACCGTGCCCAGCACGTGCAGCTCGGTCGGGAGCAGGACGTCGGGCCCCGGCTCGAGCGGTACCACCTGCCCCGCGTCGGGCTCGAAGCCGGCGTCGAGCGTGCGCGTCGCGAGGAAGCTCACCTGCGCGGTCGATCGGCCCCCGCGCGAATCGGAGACCTCCAGCTCCCACAGGTAGGCGCCGGGCAGGTCCGGAGTGGTGCGCTGGGTGGCGTCGTTGCCTCGCGTGGCGATGGTGCTGCCCGCCGGCGCGCTGACGAGCTGCCAACTGAAGGTCAGCGGGTCTCCGTCGGGATCGCGGCTGTCGCGACCGTCGAGCAGGACCTCGGCGCCGAGCTCGATCACCGCGGGCCCCTTCGCGAGCGCTCGCGGGCTGCGGTTGAGCGGAGAATCGACGTGCAGGCGCGCCACGGAAGAGCGGCTGCTGCGCTGTTCGGCGGTGACGATGAGCTCGAGTTCCCAGTCGCCCGGGACATCGGGGCGCAGCTCGATGGTGGCGGTGCCGAGCCCGTCGAGCGACGCGAACGTGCCCAGCGGCTGGGAGAGCACCCGCCAGAAGTACTTGAGCGGTTGGCCCTCGGGATCCTCGCTCGCGCGCGCGTCCCAGGTGGCGAGCTCGCCGACGAAGACGGTCTGGGTGGGCGGGCTGAGCCGCGCGATCGGCGCCTGCAGCGGGAGGTCCGTTCGACCGCAAGAGAAGAGGAAGAGGCTCACCACCAGCGCCCGCGCGTGCATGCGGCGAATCAGCGCCCAAACGCCCGCTGAACTCAACCCCTCTCCGGAATTCTCAACGACATCCGTTACTGTTTCGGATGCCAAGTCCAACACCATGATCTCACTGCGTTTCGTCGAAAATCATCCGTTACTGTTTCGGATGACGGGAGAGATTTTCGGCGGGATCAGGCGATGACGTCCTGGCTGATCAGCCGCGCCCCGACGCCCAGGGTGATCGCCGCGGCCACCACGCACACCGCCGCGAAGCCCACCTGCAGGGCGGCGCCCTTGGTGATCCCATCGACCAGCACCGCGCCGATGCCCAGGCTCAACAGCCCGATGAAGAACGAGGTGTACTGCATCGACGTGCGGACATCGCGAGACAGCGCCGAGATCACCGTCCCCAGGGCGCCTACGAACGCCGCCGACGCTGGCGCGCCGAAGAGGAAGGCGATCCACCAGGACGGCGACGCTCCGAACTTGTGCGCGTAGGGAGCCAGGCAGCCCAACCGCCCGAGCACCAGGCTGCCCGCGCCGACGAAGACGAAGTGGAACCCCAGCGGGATCGCCATCGCCCCCGCCAACTTGCCGAGCAACAACTGCGTGCGCGTCACCGGCGCCAACATCAGGAACGGCATCGTCCCGCACTCGCGATCGTGCAGCACCGACGTGCCCGACATGATCGCCACGAACAAGGGCAGGTTCGTGAAGCACAACGAGCCGAACGTCGACGTCGCGAGCTGCAACATCGCGTCGTACTCCACCCCCAACGCGCGGGTCTGTTCCTTCAGCGAAGCCAGCGACGCCGGCGTGCTCGAGAGCTGATCGACCGCGAAGAAGATCACCCCGAACACCACCAGCCACAGCAGGTAGTTCGCCGCGAGGATGAAGATCATCCACGGCTGACGGCGGTGCTCGAGCACCTCGGTCTTCGCGATGCGCAGCAGCCGGGTCATCGGATCGACTCCTTCCACGCTTTCAACGTCGGCCCCGTGAGCGGTGCCCGGTGATCGGTGAACTTCAGCTCGCGCTTCAGGCCTCCGTCGATCAACAACACCCGATCGCAGACCGCCTCTGCCGCCGGGAGATCGTGCGTCACCAGCACGCAGGCCAACCCCTCGTTCGCTCGCTTTCGCACCTCCGCGTAGAGAGCTCGCGCGGCGAGCGGATCGAGGTTCGCCGTCGGTTCGTCGAAGAGCAGCAGCCGCGGTGACAGGAGCAGCGCGCGGATCAAGGACAGCTTCTGCTGCATGCCCGTCGAGAGCTGCCCGACTCGGAGATCGAACGTCGTGAAGTCGAGCGTTCGGCCCAGCGGCTCGGCCTTCGCGTCGACCTCGGCCGGCGTGAGACCGAAGAGGCCTCCGAAGTGGTGCAGGTTCTCTCGCCCCGTCAGCAGTGGGTAGAGGCCGGGCCGCGCCGTCACCAGGCCGACCTTGCCCGCGGAGGTCAGCGAGAGCGCGAAGGCGTCGATCCCGCAGACCGTGACGCGCCCGGAGGTCGGTCGGAGCAGGCCCGCCATCAGGAGCAGGAGCGTGCTCTTGCCGCCTCCGTTGGGACCGGCGATGCCGACCATCTCTCCCGCAGAGATCGTGAGGGTGAGGTTCTCGAGGACGGTGTGAGGGCCGAAGGCTTTGGATGCGGAGTGCAGCACTGCGATCGGGTCGGCCATCGGCGCGGGGCTTACTGCAGAGTTGGGGGTTGTGCCTCGACCGCCCCTCACCCCGGCCCTCTCACCGCTCTCGCAGGGAGAGGGTGGTATAGGGCGGGCATGTTGCGACTCCCGGTGGCGATGGCCCTGCTGTGCTGCTTGAGCGCCTGCCCGCCCGTCAACTCCACGCCGTGCAACGACGACTCGCAGTGCAACGCCGATCAGCGCTGCCGCCGCGGCGCGTGCGGACCGATCTGCCTCGACGACACCGAGTGCGGTGACACGCAGGTCTGTCTGCCCACCGGCACCTGCGGCGCGCGCCCCGAGTGCACCAAGGACACCGAGTGCGCGTCGGGCTTCACCTGCACGCAGGGCCGCTGCCAGTGCGAAGACGACAGCGCCTGCGCCGCCAACCAGCGCTGCACCGCCGGCACGTGCCAGGTCCGCCCGCGCTGCACCGCCGACGCGGACTGCCTCGGCACCGGCGGCCGTTGCGAGGTCACCCAGGGGATCTGTCTTCCCGTCTGCAACATGCCCACCGACTGCGCCCCCACCCTCGATCCCCGCGTGGCGTTTGCGCTGTACACCTGCGTCCAGGGAACCTGCACCCGGCGCTGCACGCAGGATCTTCAGTGCGGCGGACAGGGGCTCATCTGCCGCCTGGGCCTGTGCACCAAGGCCGACTGCGCGCAGGCCAGCGAGTGCCCCTCAGGTCAGCTCTGCACCTCGTCCACCTTCGGGCGCTGCGAGTCGTACACCGTCTGCACCCAGACCTCGCAGTGCATGACCAACTTCGAGTGCCGCGCGTACCCGCAGGCGCAGTGTCCGCCCGGCTTCGACTGCTCCCAGAAGACCTGCCAGGAACTGCAGCGCTGCCTCGCCGACGGTGACTGCGTCTCGGGTGTCCCCGGCACCATGGGCTCGGAGGTCACCGGCTACTGCGAAGGCGGCCACTGCCAGCCCAGCCCCACGTGTCAGATCAGCCAGCAGTGCGGCAGCGGCAAGACCTGCATCGCCGGCGTCTGCGTGCCCAGCGTCTGCCGCGGCCACCCCGAGTGCGGCGCCGGCCACGCGTGCATCGACGGCAAGTGCGTCACCGCGCCGGGCCCCAACGAGATCGATCAGCTCCGCATCTCGCCCACCACCGCGTTCGTGATCGAAGGAGACACGCTCAAGCTCAACGTGCTCGCCTTCCGCCTCGACGGCACCACCTACCCGCTCAGCGACGCGGTGTTCGAGGTGAAGGACGCGATGGGCATGCCTTCCACCAACGCCACCGTCACCGCGCAGGGCGTGCTCTCTGCCGTGATGGCCGGCGAGGTGCGGGTGCGCGCGGGCGTCACCGGCAGCACGCTGCGCACCGGTGAGGCACGGGTGCAGATCATTCCCCGGGTGATGATGGGCCGCCGCGTGGTGGTGACCGACGCCGCGACCGGGCTCCCGTTGGCCAACGTCGCCGTGCGCGCCTGCCCCGCCAACGACTGCACCACCCCCACCGACGTGATGACCAGCGCCGAGGGCACCGCCGACTTCCCGCTCCTCGATGGCAGCGCCACCACCTTCACCGCCGCGCCCAGCGCCCTTCGCAGTGACGGCCTGCCCGCCTTCGAGCGGGCCTCGATCCTCAACACCACCGTCACCGACGTCGCCCTGCCCCTGCGCGAGAACCCGGTGCGCAGCGCGGCCGGCTTCAGCGGATCGATCAGCTTCTCCGACGTGAGCACCACCGGCTCGTACTGGGCGGGCTTCGTCACTGCCTCGGCCTCTGACGTGCCGTCGCTCACCGCGCAGGGCCTGCTCGGCGAGAACTTCCAGACCGAGATCCCCGGCATCAACCAGCAGGTACCGGTGCCCGGCGCGCTGGTGCTCTACACCTCGCCCGGCCTCGGCTTCCCGCAGGAGGTGAAGTCGCGCTCGCTCGCCTTCGCGCAGCCCGGCACCAACCGCTTCGTGCAGGCCTGGGCGGGCCGCGCCTACCTCGAGAACGCGCTCTCGCTGCGGTCGATCGACGTGCTCTCGTACCTCGGCGCCTTCGACTACGCGCAGGAGCGATCGATCGCCTTCACCCCGAAGCCCTACGTGCCCGACAGCACCGACGTCGACAACGACGGCCTGTGCAGCAACATGCAGCGCTGCCCGATGGGCTCGGAAGAGGTGCCCGACTACGCCAACTTCACCCCGCTCGCCTTCCAGCCCGGCCGCCAGCAGAGCCTGCGCACCGAGGTGGTGGTGCCGGGCGTGCCCTCGAACTTCGACACCGTGCTGGTCGCCTCCGCGCTGTTCGAGGAGCGCGCCGGCATGCTCCCCACCGGCTTCGCCTCGAAGACCGCCGGCCAGACCGGCCCCGATGGGCTCAAGCAGGTTGACCCCGTGCTGGTGCGCGGCGGCCCGGCCTACAACGGCCTCGAGATCGCCACCCCCGGCATCTGGACGCTCGCCGCCAACGCCGCGGGCACCAACTTCACCGGCCGCCTCAACCGATCCCCGGTGCTCGGCTCGCGGGTGCTGGTGACGCCCTTTCTCCCCTCACCGGCGATGTCGACCTACACGCCCGGCAACCGCACCTTCAGCCCCGGCCAGCCCGCGTGGGCGAGCGTGTATTCGACCGGCGGCGAGTTGGGCCGCGTCAGCCTCACCGGCACCGACACCCGCCACGTCATCTACTTCGCGATCACCACCGGACAGAACGCCATCGTCTGGCCGACGGCCCCCACGGCGCCGGGGCAGGATCCTGCGGCGCAGGCGATGACCAAGCTCGAGGTGGTGGCGATCGATCTGGTCTCGGGGGTGTCGCTCGATCAGGTGTTCGACGCCTACGGGGTCACGGTGGCGTCCTGGGCCAGCATCGTCGACGGCTACTCGCGGCTCGATCGATAGCCCCGGGGCCACCTTCGCCTCGACAGGTGAGCGGTTTGCTCTACACTCCGCGGCCGTGAGCTCAGAACCGATCATCGGTATCGACCTCGGCACCACCAACAGCTGCGCGGCCTACGTCGATGGGTACAAGGACGGCGTTCCGAACGTGAAGCTCATCCCCTACAAGGGCGGTGAGTACACGATCCCGTCGATCTTCGCGGTCGACGACAAGGGCAACGAGCTCATCGGCTACGAGGCCAAGCGCCAGTGGCAGTTGAACCCGCGCAACACCATCTACGGCAGCAAGCGCCTGGTCGGCCGCACCGCCACCTCCGACATCGTCGAGACGATGAAGAAGGTCGTGCAGTACGGGGTGAAGGCCTCGGCGGACAACAAAGAGGTCACCATCGAGGTGGCCAAGAAGGAGATGACGCTGCAGGAAGTCGCGGCGCGCATCCTCAACAAGATCCGCGACGTCGCGTCGAACCACCTCAAGGTGCCGGTCAACAAGGCCGTGGTGACGGTGCCCGCCTACTTCAGCGATCGCCAGCGCCAGTCGGTGAAGGACGCCGGCAAGCTGATCGGCCTCGAGGTGGTGCGCATCATCAACGAGCCCACCTCGGCCTCGTTGGCGTACGGCCTGGGGCGCGCGCTCAACCAGAAGGTCTGCATCTACGACCTCGGCGGCGGCACCTTCGACGTGTCGATCATCGAGATCCGCAACCAGGTCTTCGAGGTGAAGGCCACCGGCGGCGACATCTTCCTGGGCGGCATCGACTTCGACAACGCGATGATCAACTACGTGTTGACGGAGTTCCAGGCGAAGACGGGCATCGACCTGTCCACCGACCCCGTCGCCATGCAGCGCATCAAGGATCTCGCCGAGCGCACCAAGATCGATCTCTCGGCGCGTGAAGAGGCGCCCTTCAACATCCCCTTCATCACGATGACCCCGCAGGGGCAGCCGCTGAACATCGAGATGAAGTTCAGCCGCAAGCTGCTCGAGAAGCTGACCGGCGAGCTGGTCGATCGCACCCTGAAGATCGTCGCCAAGGTGCTGGTCGAGTCAGGCCTGTCGACCCGCGACCTCGACGAGGTGATGCTGGTCGGTGGTCAGACCCGCATGCCCGCCGTGCAGGACCGGCTGACCAAGTTCTTCGGCAAGACGCCCAGCAAGGCCGTACACCCCGACGAGGCGGTGGCCATCGGCGCGGCGCTGTACGCCTTCTCGCTGACCGACAACTCGAACATCAAGCTGCAGCTGCTCGACGTGATCCCCATGGGCATCGGCCTCGAGAAGGCCGACGGCAACATGCACACCGTCTTTCCGCGCAACTCACCGATCCCCAACGCCAAGCAGATCACCGGCACCACCAGCGTGAACAACCAGAGCGAGCTGGTGATGCGCATCTGGCAGGGCGATCACGAGAAGGCGAAGGAGAACGAGCAGCTCGGCGAGTTCACCTTCTCGGGCATCAGGCAGGGCCCGGCCGGCAGCGTGAAGGTCGAGATCACCTTCGACGTGAGCGTGGAAGGCATCCTCACCATGACCGCGAAGGACCCCGACACCGGCAAGGACATGAAGACCACCGTCCGCGTCACGCAGAGCTGAGCGGACTCACGGCGACCAGTGGGCGCGGCGTCGCGTCCACGAGTTGCCGCCCCGCCCGTCTCGCACCACGAAGAAGAACTCGACGTCCTTCGCCTCGGTCGCGGTCTGATCGGGCTTCCACTTCGAGTTGAGCCGCCCCACGTCACCCACGAAGTCGGCGCCGCCGGTGGTGTACGGGCTCATCGTGCCGCTGGTGGTCATCCACGTGACCTTCCACGCCTCGGCCAGCGACACCGGCTGCAGCGCGAGGCTGGGCACCACGTAGCTCTCCTGCAGGTCGGTGAAGTCGGCCGGCAGGAAGGGCACGTCGGCCTTGCCCGAGAACTCCTTCACCTCGTCTTCCGGCCACGGCTCGCCGTTGACCAGAATGCCCGGCAGCACCGGCGTGACGTTCTGCTTCATCTCGGGGAAGAACTGGCAGGTGTAGACCATCAGCTTCTGCGCGTAGATCTTCTCGCCCGTGTCGGGGGCCGAGAGCTCGAGCACCACCGGCACCCGAATGCCGCCCAGCCCCTTGAAGGTGTCCTGCTGGATGACCTCGAGGAGCAGCAACGAGCCCTGACCGCCATCAGGCAGCGGGAAGCCGCCGTCGACCGTGCCGTCGTCGAGCACCCTGGTGCCCAGCGCGAAGGGAGGCAGCGTGAACTCGCCCGCGTCGGTCTTGCCGCTGCTGAGCTCGACGTAGTCGCCCTCGTTGTTGCAGTCGCGATCGCCGCGGTTGGCGCAGCCGAGCAGCCGGTAGTCGAGCTGGCGCCCGTTGCCCGCCGGGTCGGCGATCAGCGCGGTGAACTTGAGCGGGGTGGTCGCCGCCGCGAGGAACTTGAAGGCCAACGCCTGGGGGATCATCACCGCCCCGCCATCGAGCGTCTGCGAGGCCCCCACCAACAACTGGGCGCTGCACCCGGGGATCATCACCTCCGGAGGCTCGAAGCGCATGCCCAGCACCCGCAGATCCTTCACCGTGGTGGGATCGTCCTGCCCCGTCACACACGCCGCCGTGGCGACGGCCACCACCAACACCAACAAGAAGAGAGGAGCGCGCATCACAGACTCGCCTTGACGCCGATCACCGGCAGGATGGGAATGCCCGGCACTTCGAACTCGGTGCGGAAGCGGTAGTCGAAGAACGACGCCTCGACGTTCTGCGCGTTGTAGACGTTCTGCACGTCCAGGTACGCGGTCAGCGTCCACGACTGGAAGACGAAGTTCTTGTCGAGGCGAATGTCGAGCTGGTTGAAGTCCTTGATGCGCGCCGCGCGGGCCGGGCCGAACTGACCGGAGTAGTTGTTCGAGTCGGCCTGGTAGATGTCGTAGTCGTGCATCAGCGCCGACTTGGGCCGGCCGGTGACGTAGCGGAAGCGCGCCCCCAGCTCGAAGCCGTAGGGGAGCTTGTAGCTGGCGACGATGGTGAGGATGTGGGTCTGGTCGAAGGTGCTCACCACGTAGTCGTTGCCTGAGCCGGCGCGCCGCTCCTCTGAGCGGTTGAGCGTGTAGGCGATCCACCCGAAGAAGTTCTTCGAGACCTCGTGGCGGAGCATCAGCTCCATGCCGTACGCGCGCCCCAGCCCGAGGTTCGCCGAGCGGGTGGTGGTGACAGTGCCGTCGTCGTTGACCACCGTCTTGCCGGGCGAGACCACGTTCTCGAAGCGCCGGTTGTAGAAGCCGGTGACGTCGATGTTGATGAACTCGGTGAACTTGTGGCTCACGCCCAGGGAAGTCTGCATCGCGCGCTCGTGGGTGAGGCTGGGGGTGCCGAACGGAGGCGGCTCCATGTCGGTGCCCGCGGGCGGCTGCGTGAAGAGGCCGATCGAGCCCTTGATCGCCGTGCTGTCGAAGAGCTGGTAGCGCGCGAAGAGGCGCGGGTCGATGGCCTGGCGGATCTGCCCGTTGATGTACGCGTGGCTGACGCGCACCCCGGGGGTGGCCGAGAAGTTCTTGTAGGTGAAGTCCATCTCCGTGAAGAGCGCGCCGTCGAAGGTGTTCACCAGCGCGCTGATCTGCTGCGTCTGCACCCTGGGGTCGGCGCCGGGGAAGCTGACGAACTGCACGCCCGAGAGCACCGGCAGCTCGGCCTTGCCCACCAGCGTCTTGTTGAAGATGTCGGCGCCCGCGCGGAACGTGAAGTACTCGTTGAAGTCGACGCCGAGGTCAGCGCGCACGCCCACGTTGTATTGATCGGCGTTGAGCGTCGCCGGCCCGAACGCCACCTTCGCCAGATCGATGCCCGCGTAGGGCGACAGCCGGAAGGTGGTGTTGCCGCTGCGGTAGTTCCAGGTGCCGATCAGCCGGTGGAAGGTGGTCTGGGTGTCGACCGAGACGTCGCGGTTTCGACCGCCGCCGGTGGCCACCACCTTCAGCGTGTCGTCCGAGCCGAAGGCGAAGAGCGAGAACGTCGACTGGCCGTCCTTGAGCTTCTCGCCCTTCTTGCCGCCGACGTCGAGGCGCACCTGGTAGTCCCAGTACGCCGGCAGAATGAGCAGCGCCCCACCCTGCGGATCTTTCGGCAGCACCAGCGGCAACAGCGCGTCGACGTAGCTGCGGCGCGCGGCGGCGGCCAGCGACACCCCGTCGGTGATCGGCACCTCGACGAACAGGCTCGCGTCGAGCAGGTCCACCTTCGCCACGCCGTGCCAGGTGTCTGCCGCGCCCTTGCGGCTGGCCACGTCGACCACGCCACCGACCGCGCGGCCGTAGCGGGCGCCGAAGCCGCCGGGGAAGAAGTCGATGCGGTCGAGGAACTCGCCGTTGACGATCGACGGACCACCGCCCAGGTGGAAGAGGAGCGGGATCTCCACGCCGTCGAAGAAGGTCAGCGTCTGGTTGGGGTTCGCGCCGCGCACGATGAGCTGCCCCAGGCCAAACGGCGCGCGCGCCACGCCGGGGAAGTTCTGGATCACGCGGATCGGGTCGCCGAACGTGCCGGGGATCTTCTGCACCTCGGCCCGGGTCAGCGTGCGGCGAACGACCTCCTTCTTCTCCTTCCGGTCGCGAACGACCGTCTGGTAGCCGCTCACCTTCGGCAAGACGTAGTACTTCACTTCCTTCACTTCGTTGGCCTCGAGCGGCTCGGTGGTCTTGAAGACCTCGAAGTTCGACGCCACCACGCGCACCTCGCAGACGCCGGCGAACACCTCGAGCGCGAAGCGGCCCTCGTCATCGGAGTACGCCTCTTTCTCTGGCGTGTTGTCGCAGCGCACCAGCGCCCCGGCGACGTAGCCCCGGCTGCCTCGGGCGAAGAGCGTGCCCTCGAGCTTCGCGGTCGCGCCGGCGTCGGGGGGGACGTCGGCCGATGTGGGCGCCCCCGCGTCGGGCTCCTCGGCGAGCACGAAGTTGTAGACGTACTCGATCTGGACAGGGGCTGGGGCGAAGTCGACCTCGGCGGGCGTGAAGACGAACTGCTTCACCGCTGCAGTGGCGGCTTCATCGAAGCCTTCGCCCGCCGGCCCGGTGACGATCGCCTCGCTGACGAGCCCGTCGGCGCCGATGGTGATCATCAGCTTCACCGCCGCCGTCAGCCCCTTTTTCCGAGCATCTTCGGGGTATTGCGCTTGAACGAAGGTCACCAACGCCGGCGCCTTGGTCAGCACCGGCACGTGGATGCCCGCATCGACTTCTTGTCGGCGCACCGTCTCTTCGAACGCGAACGCGGGCGCCGGACAGAGGGCGACGAACGTCAGCGAAAGCGCGAGCCGCACCACAGGGTCGCGAAAGTCTCGAAGGGTGAGTCGGAAGCAATCCATGTGGCGGTCGCCCAAGTGTCGAGAAGCTGGCGCGCCATGCACTGGCACGCCTGCTGCTCTGTAGCGCGGCACACGGGAGGGTTCACCATGAAGAACAGCAAAATGCAGGGCCGTCGTCCGATGCCGAAGATGCGCAGCAAGCTCAAGGTCGAGGTTGTCCCCCAGGCGATGACGGTGGGCGATCTGATCGCCGCCGCGTTCGACGCGCTGGGCGACGCCGAGTCAGTCAAGCGCGTGTTGTCGTCTCAGCGCCTGGCCGAGCGCGTCGGCCGCAAGCTCGTCTTCATCTGAGCCGAGGCTGTAGTAGGTCGGGCCCATGTCGCTCGACCCGAAGCTGCTCGAGATTCTCGCGTGCCCGGAAGACAAGGGTCCGCTCCTGTACTTCGCGTCAGATCGGTTCCTCTACAACCCGCGCCTCAAGCGGAAGTACCGGATCGACGACGACGTGCCCCAGATGCTGATCGAAGAAGCGATCGCGGTCGACGGCGCAGAGCACGAGCAGCTCCTCGCCCAGGCGCAGCGTGACGGCGTGAGGCCGAACTTCTGAGTGATCGACACCCACTGCCATCTCGATGTCCCGCGCTTCGACGCGGACCGTTCCGACGTGCTCGCGCGCGCCTGGGCGGCCGGTCTCACCGGGCTCATCATTCCGGCCATCGGCCCCGACGCCTGGGAGCCGCTGCTGGAATGGCCGCGTCGTGATCGCCGCGTACAGGTGGGGCTGGGCATTCACCCACAACTGCTGCCCGCGCTGCCGGAGGCCGACGACGATCGGCACCTGGCGACGCTCGACGCGATGCTCTCGCGGGGCGGGGCGTTGGCCGTCGGAGAATGTGGGCTCGACGGGCCCAGTGAGAGCGGCGCGCCGATGGAGCGCCAGCTGAGGGTCTTTCACGCGCACGTCGAGCTGGCGAAGAAGCACCGGCTGCCGCTGCTGGTCCACTGCTACCGCGCGCACCCACACTTGAAGCGCTACCTGCAGGAGCACCCGATCCCCGAGGCCGGGCTGCTGATGCACAGCTACTCGGGCTCGGTCGACTTCACGCCCTTCTACGCGAAGGCCGGCTGCCACTTCTCGTTCGCCGGGCCGGTCAGCTTCCCCGAAGCGCGCAAGCCCATCGAGTCGCTCAAGCTGGTGCCGATCGATCGCCTGATGGCCGAGACCGACGCGCCCGATCAGCCGCCCCACCCTCACCGCGGCGAGCGCAACGAGCCGGCGCACCTGCCGCTGGTGATCGACGCGATGGCGAGGGTGCTGGGGGTCGAGCTGCGCGAGAAGACCACCGAGACCGCGCGCCGCTTCTTCAGACTTCCCTGACCGAGAGCGCCGCGCGCACCGTGGCGATGCGCAGCCCGGACAACGGCTTGCGCATGGGGAACACCGACTCGATCTCGTCGGGGTCGAAGCTCGCCGTGCGCAGCACCTCGGGCCCGCCGGGGATCAGCGGGTCGACGTCGCCCAGCTCGCTCAGGTCGGGCCGCCACCCGTCGGCGCACAGCTCACACTCGCCCAGCCGCCAGTGCTCTCGCTGGGCCTGCACGGCGCGCCAGGCGAACTCCCACTCGGCCTCGGTCGGCAGCCGCGCGCCACGTTCCTGCACGGCCTTCTCGGCGGTCTTCTTGTGCTCGGTGATCGCGTAGCGGGGCTCGTCGCCGTCGAGCACCACGTGCTCCATCAGCAGAAACGGGCTCAGCTCGAGGGTGCGCGCCGGCGCGTGCATGCCCTCGAAGGACATGCGCATCGGGTGGCGCACCTGCATCTGCGACAGGCGCAGCAGCCGCTCGTCGGTGGCGCCCATCTCGAACACCCCGCCGGTGAACAGCCGCCACGTCTCGTCGCGCCGGCGATCTCGAAAGCGGGGCTGCAGGAGCGTGGGGTCGATGAGCTCGAGCCACTCGGGCAACACCTCGAGCAGCTGATCGAGCATCACCCGCCGCGCCTCGAGCGACAGCGACGCCAGCTCGCGCAGGCTCATGCCGCCTTCGCCTGTGGCACGCCCCAGTCCACGGTGCGCCAGCCCCGCTTGAGCGCCAACCTGCGCAGCCGGGGATCGGGGTTGACCGCCACCGGGCCGCCGACCGCCTCCAGCACCGTCAGGTCGCTGTAGGAGTCCGTGTAGAAGACCGATTCCCGCATCGAGGCGCGGGCGCGATCGGCCTCGGCCTGCGCGAAGGGGAGCTTGCCCGGCCCGAAGCACACCCCGCCCACCACCTGCCCGGTGTGCAGGCCCCGCGCGTCGACCTCGAGCTGGTTGCAGAGCACGGCGTCGAAGCGGAGCTCCTGCGCGACCAGCTCGGCGAGGTAGTTCGACGACGAGGTGAGCATCACCAGCCGCGTGCCTTCCTTGCGGTGCTGGGCGATCGCCTCGAGGGCGCCGGGGCGGTAGGTCTGGCGCACCTCTTCCACGAAGAAGCGCTCGGTGCGGTCCTTGATGGCCGCGGCGGGCGTGCCGACGAGGTGAGACACGGCCTCTGCCACCATCGCCTCGGCCGACGCGAAGCCGAAGTGGTAGCGCGCCAGCCACGCCATCGCCTTGAGCGCGGTGCGCTTCGACAGGTGGCCCAGCGCGACCTCACGGCGCACCCAGAGCGACCCGGAGTTGACCGAGAGGATCGTCTTGTCGAGATCGAAGAACGCGATGCCCACGCGGGGCTCACCGTAACGCGCGCGCGAACTCAGCGCACTTCAGGCCGACTTCGGCAGCACGTAGCTGACCAGCCGCACCGGCGCGGTGCTGCTCATCTTCGGCACCGACCAGGTGGTGTCCTGGCTGCGATCGGTGGCGCGGTGGGCGTCGGCGGTGAAGAAGAACGTGAAGCTCTGGCTCGGCATGGCGTGCACCATGCCTGTTGCACGCGATCCCGCAAATTTTTGGCCGACCTCAGATCGCGCAGATCTGCTTCACGATGATCGAGTTGTCGTCCGCCCGGCGCTTGCACTGGTTGCCGAACTGCACCCGCGCCCCTTCCGCAGTCGGCTCGAAGGACACGATGCCCTGGTTCGAGAGCGTGCACGGCTCGACGGTGCCGTCCTTCCGGGTGATCACGAACTGCATCAGCTTCCCGTCGGGCACGTTGCGGATGGTGATGGTCTGCGACACCGAGGCGAGCTGGGCGATGTTGATGAGCGTCTGGCGGAACGAGTCGCGACAGATCGAGTCGAGGTTTTCCAGCGTGGTGTCGAACATCTCGGCCATCTGGCGGTGACGGAAGCCGCCCTGGTTGGAGGTCGGGCAGTCGATGTTGCGAACCTGGGTGCCGTCGACGAAGGCCATGGCCGCCTTGGTGCCGATGCCCACCGGGGCGATGGCGGTCCAGATGACCTCCTTCTTCGTGCCGTCGGAGTTCTTCAGGTCTTCGGTGAACATGCGGTGGTACTCGCTGACCGTGGTGAGCGACATCTCGCGGTCGGTGCAGTCGGCGACCGCCCCGTTGTCACCCACGCTCACCAGCGGCGGCCGCACCTTCTCGCTGCAGTCGTCTTCGTCGGTCAGCACCACCACCAGCAGCCGCGCGCCGTCGCGCAGGAAGCCCTGGTTGCCCCCCATCGCCTGCGGCGTGGTCGAGAGCTCGGACAGCAACGCCAGGCGCACCGCCTCAAACGGCGTCTCCTGGCCCGAGCCCGTGGTGCCCTGGCGGACCAGCTTGCCGAACTTGGTGATCAGCTCGGGGTCGGTGCCCGACAGCACGCGCTCGCCGTTCGGGTCGTCGTAGTCGAAGCCGCCGTCGGCGAGCGCCACCGGGATCGGGCGCAGCTTGCCGGCCTGCTTCGGGTAGTTGATGAAGAACGTCTGCCCGTTGAGCCGGGCGTTCAAATAGACCGAGGTGGTCACCACGCCGACGTTGAACTCCGAGGGCACGCCGCCGCCCTTCTTGAGCTCGTCGATGAAGCCGGTCAGCTCGCGCGCGACGGCTTCCTGCTCCTCACGCATCGAGTTCGAGTTGTCGATCACGAACAAGATGTCGAGCCTGGGCGGCTCGATCAGCGGCGGCGCCGACTCGCACGAGCGCGTCAGCAACAGGTCGGGGTTGTCGATCGGCGAGGTCTTGCACCCCAGGCAGCCCTGACAACTGGCGAGGAACGCGAGCACCGCGGTGACGAGAAAGCGAGACGATTTCATGAGGTGACCTGGCTCCGTGAGGCGGCCTGTGCGTCGCGCCATCATGCACCGGACAATCAGCGGGGGCGAGGAACCGGATTTCCCTCACAGCGCGGTTGCGGCCTTGCTTTTCGCTGCTACCCTCCATGAGTCGAAACCCCGCGGGAGGGCGTCCCCTCCCCAACCCGCTGAAACAAGGCAAGAACCATCAATGTCCGATGACAAGAAGAAGGCGGTCGGTGCGCAAGCGCTGCCGACGACGATGACGCCGCCGGGCGCCATCAACAAGGACGACATCCCGGCCGTTCTCCCCATCCTTCCGCTCCGCAACTCCGTCTTCTTCCCCGGTGGTGTGCTCCCGCTCGCCGTCGGTCGCCAGAAGACCATCGCCCTGATCAAAGACGCGGTCCGCGACGATCAGGTGATCGGCGTCGTCACCCAGCGCAAGGCCGAAGAAGAAGACCCGGGCGCGACCGATCTCTACAACATGGGCACCGTCGCCCGCATCGTGAAGCTGCTGAAGATGGGCGAGGACAACTACTCGCTCGTCGTGCAGGGCCTCGCCCGCTTCCGCGTGATGGAGCTGGTGCAGGAGTCGCCCTACCTCAAGGCGCGCATCGAGCCCGTCGACGACAAGACGGCGCCCGACAACGTCGAGATCGAGGCGCTGACGATCAACCTCAAGAAGCTCGCCCGTGAAGTGATCGAGATGATGCCGGAGCTGCCCGCGGCGGCCACCGAGCTCGTCGAGAGCATCACCCACCCGGGTCACCTGGCCGACCTCATCGCCGCCAACGTCGACGTGCCCATCGAGGAGAAGCAGGCCGTCCTCGAGACCGTCGATCTCAAGGCGCGCATGAAGCTCGTGCTCGAGCTGCTCAACCGCAAGCGCGAGATCCTCAAGCTCTCGAACAAGATCGACTCCGCCGTGAAGGGCGAGATGTCGAAGACCCAGCGCGAGTACTACCTGCGCCAGCAGCTCAAGGCGATCAAGGAAGAGCTCGGCGAGATGGGCGAAGACGAGGAAGAGCTCGACGAGCTCGGCGAGCGCATCAAGAAGGCGCAGCTGCCGCCCGACGTCGAGAAGGTCGCCAACAAGGAGCTCAACCGGCTCAAGACCATTCCCGCCGCGTCGAGCGAGTACACGGTCGCGCGCACCTACCTCGATTGGATCGCCGATCTGCCGTGGAACAAGATGACCGAGGACAACCTCGACATCGAGAACGCGCGCAAGCAGCTCGACAACGATCACTACGGCATCCAGACCGTGAAGAAGCGCGTGCTGGAGTACCTGGCCGTCCGCAAGCTGAAGAACGACATGCGCGGCCCGATCCTCTGCCTGTCGGGCCCCCCGGGCGTCGGTAAGACGTCGCTGGGCCAGTCGATCGCCCGCGCGCTCGGCCGCAAGTTCGTGCGCCTCGCCCTCGGCGGCGTGCGTGACGAAGCCGAGATTCGTGGTCACCGCCGCACCTACGTCGGCGCCCTCCCCGGTCGCTTCATTCAGCAGATGAAGAAGGCCGGCTCGCGCAACCCGATCATGCTGCTCGACGAGATCGACAAGCTGGGCGCCGACTTCCGTGGCGACCCGTCGGCCGCGCTCCTCGAGGTGCTCGACCCCGAGCAGAACAACTCGTTCAGCGACCACTACCTCGACGTTCCGTTCGATCTCTCGAAGGTGATGTTCATCGCCACGGCGAACCGGCTGGACACCATCCCGCCGCCGCTCCGTGACCGCATGGAGATCATCGAGATGAGCTCGTACACGTTCATCGAGAAGGAGCACATCGCGCGCAACCACCTCCTGCCCAAGCAGATCAAGGAGCACGGCATCACGGCCGAGCACATCGATCTGCTGCCGGAAGGCCTCGAGAAGGTGATCACCGCCTACGCCATCGAGCCCGGTGTGCGTACCCTCGAGCGCAAGATCGCCGAGCTGTGCCGTGGCGTGGCCGTGGCGGTCGCGTCGGGCAAGACCGAGAAGCAGACGATCGACGCGGCGAAGGTGGAAGAGCTCCTCGGGCCCAAGCGCCACGAGCTCAACGTCGCCGAGCGCACCTCGCAGACCGGCGTCAGCGTCGGCCTGTACTACACGCCGCTGGGCTTCGGAGACATCCTCTTCATCGAAGCCACCAAGATGCCGGGCAAGGGGTCGCTCACCCTCACCGGTCAGCTCGGCGACGTGATGAAGGAGTCGGTCACCACCGGCTTCTCGTGGCTGCGCGCCAACGCCGATCGCATGGGCATTCCCGCCAGCGCGTTCGAGAAGACCGACCTGCACATCCACTTCCCGGATGGCGCGACCCCGAAGGACGGGCCGTCGGCCGGCGTGGCGATCATCACCGCCCTCACGTCGCTCTTCACCGGCATCCCGGTCCGCTCGGACACGGCGATGACGGGCGAGATCACGCTCCGCGGCATCGTGGGCATGATCGGCGGCGTGCGTGAGAAGGTCCTCGGTGCGCACCGCGCGGGCATCAAGCGCGTCATGCTCCCCGAGAAGAACAAGAAGGACCTGATCGACGTTCCGGAATCGGTGCGCAAGGAGCTCGACTTCAACTTCGTCTCGCACGTCGACAAGGCGCTCGAGTACTCGCTGGAGAAGTCGCCGTTCACCAACGCGCCGCCCGCCGCCGCGGTCGCCGAGGAGCCCAAGGCCGAAGTTCGCGCCTGAGCCCTTCGTTGAACTGAAGTGACCGACGCCCGCGAGCCCTCGAGGTTCGCGGGCGTTGGTGTTTTCGAAGCCTCAGAGCACCGAGCGGAAGTACTCGATGGTCTTCGGCAGGCCGACCTCGAGCGTCACCTTCGGCTCCCACCCGAGGATGGCGCGGGCGCGGGTAATGTCGGGCTTGCGCTGCTTCGGGTCGCCGGGCGGCAAGGGCTCGAACACCAGCTTCCCGCCCCCGCCGGCCGCGGCCTTCACCGCCTGCGCGAACTCGAGGATGGTCTGCTCGCGCGGGTTGCCGATGTTCACCGGGTTCGACTCGTTCGACAACGCGAGCCGCACCAGCCCGTCGATGAGATCGGTGCAGTAGCAGAAGCTGCGCGTCTGGCTGCCGTCGCCGTAGAGCGTGAAGTCGCGGCCCTCCAGCGCCTGGGCGACGAACTGCGGCACCACCCGGCCATCGTTGAGCCGCATGCGCGGGCCGTAGGTGTTGAAGATGCGCACGATTCGGGTCGCCACCCCGCGCTTGCGGCGGAAGCCCTGCACCAGCGCCTCGGCGTAGCGCTTGGCCTCGTCGTACACCGCGCGCGGGCCGGTGCAGTCGACGTTGCCGAAGTAGCTCTCGACCTGCGGGTGCACCAGGGGGTCGCCGTAGATCTCCGAGGTGGACGCCTGGAGGAAGACCGCCTTCTTCGCTTCGGCGAGCTCGAGCCCGTGCTGGGTGCCCAGCGAGCCCACGCGCATCGTCTCGAGCCACAGCACCTCGTAGTCCTTCGGGGACGCGGGCGAGGCGAGGTTGAACACGAAGTCGACGTCGCCGGTCACCGAGAGCGGCGTGGTGATGTCTTGCGTGATCAGCTCGAAGCGCGGCTCGGTCTTCAACGACGCGACGTTGCGTTCGTGGCCGGTGACGAGGTTGTCGATGGCGATCACGCGGGCCGCGCCATCAGCCAGCAGCCGCTCACACAGGTGAGAGCCGAGGAAACCAGCCCCGCCGAGCACCACCACCCGCTTGCCATTCATCGAGGTCATGCCCGCGCTCTACCACGCGGGAGGACTACATCCCGTCGAAGCGCTGTTGACCGGGGAGCTCTTCCTTGTGCTTCTCGAGGATGAGGTCGATGCCCTGGCGGATGTACTCTGCCACCGGCACCTTGGTCTTCTGGTTGAGCTGCTTGAGCAGCTCATTCTGCTCGGGCGTGATGTAGATCGTGGTGCTGATCTTCTTGCGCGCCATGGACGTATGTGACGCTATGTCGGCTCAGGACGAGGGCAACAAAATGACCTTTTTGAAGACCTTCCGGATGTCGTTGCTGGGCGCGGCGCTGGCCTTCGTGGGCTGCGCGACCACCAGCGGTGAGACCAAGAAAGACTCCGACGCCGCCAACGGCGAGCAGGTCGCCGAGAACATCAAGCAGAAGCAGTCCGGCGACGAGAAGGTCACCGAGTTCGATCTCAACAAGGACAAGAAAACCGACGTGTGGACCTACACGGTCACCACGAAGAACGCCGAAGGCAAAGAGGTCGAGCGCATCAGCCGCAAGGACCTCGACATCAACTGGGACGGCAAGGTCGACATCGCGCGCCAGTACGACGAGAAGGAACAGATCAGCCGCGAGGCGCTCGATCTCGACTTCGACGGCAAGGTCGACGAGGTGATCTTCTACGAGAAGGGCCTCGTGGTGCGGAAGGAGCGCGATCTCAGCTCCACCGGCAAGCCGTCACTCTGGGTCTTCTACGAGAAGGGCCAGATCGTCCGGAAGGAACGCGACACCAACGCCGACGGCAAGGTCGACTACTGGGAGTATTGGGAGAACAACCAGGTCGACCGCATCGGTGAAGATCTCGACGGCGACGGCAACGTCGACAAGTGGACGAAGAACCCCGACGCCGAGGGGTGATCAGTTCGCCGCGGTGACGATGGCGTTCATCGCCGTCTCCCGGCGGAAGTCGTCCATGTAGCGCGAGGCCGCGTCCTTCGAAGCGAAGCGGCCCATGCGCACGCGGTACCAGGTGCCCTTCCCCGGAATGTTCGCCTCGACGATGTACGGGGCGTAGCCCTTGTCGCGCAGCCCGGCCGCGAAGCGCTCCGCCTCGCTCTTGTCTTGGTACGCCGAGAGCTGCACCGTCCACGAGCCGTCGGCCGCGGTGTCGACCGGCGCGCGCTGCACCTTGCCGAACGCCTCCTTGAGGCCACCACCGTCGACGGTGCGCGTGGCGACCGGCTCCGCCTTCGGCGTCTCGGGCAGCTTCGGCTCGTCGGCCGGCTTCACGGGCTCAGGCTTCACCGGCTCGGACTTCGGCGCCACGGCGAGCTCGATGGGCTTCACCTCGATCTTCGCCACCTCGGCCGGCTTCGGGGCCTCGACCGGCTTGACGATCGGCGCTTCGACCACCGGCGTCGGCTGCTTGCGGGTCAGCTCGTCTTGAAAGGTCAGCGCGGCGTCGGCCTTCACGGTCTCGAGCGCTTCGGTCTTGCGATCGAGCTGCCCGAGGAGATCGGTCGGCTGCTGCTGCGCGATGGCCGCGGTCTCGGCCGAGAGCTTCTTGCCGACCACCACGCCCAGGGTGAACACGCCGCCGAGCACCACCAGCGACGCGACGGTGATGGTGACGATCTGGCGGTTGTCGAGCGAGAGCTCGTACTTCTCTTTGAGGCGGTGTGAGTCGCGCATTGTTTCCTCGCGCCCTGCGTTCAGCGCTGCTGCGGGCGGATCATCAAAGTAGCGCGCTGTACCAGCCCGTCAATTTCGTGGGGCGCCGTTGAGGATCCAGTCGCGGATCAGGTTCTGCTGGGTGCCGGTCAGCGGCGCCCCACCTCCGCGCGGCATGTCGCCCGACAACGTGCGCGTGTAGATCGCCGACGCGTTCAAGTTGCCCGGCGTCACGCGCCCGTTGACGTTCACGATGGTGTCGTAGTTCCACGAGTGGCACGCGTCGCAGCGCCCGTCGAAGATCGGCTGCACCTGCGCCGAGTAGCTCACGTTCGCCGGCCCCGCGTCGGTCATGCCCGCGTCCATCACCACCACGCCGCTGTCGGGCGGGCGGTAGACGCCGGCGTCGTAGCGGATCGAGCCGTCGGGGTTGTCGGGGAAGCTGGCGTCGTAGTCGCCGTCGCTGAACAGGCCGCACGCGCCCGCCTGGCACACCTCGTTGGCCGCGCACGCCACGCAGGCCGCGCCGCCGGTGCCGCACTCGAAGACCGCCGTGCCCGCCAGACAGTCGCCCGTCTCGGAGCAGCAGCCCTCTGCGCAGCTCGCCACGCTGCACGACTTCTGCGGGGCCGCCGCGGGACCACACGAGAACGCGCTGGAGACGAGCAGACCCGCCAGGAAACCCAGGACCAGAAATCGGGGGAAGTGCATCGAGCCGACGAGCCTACTTCAGTCCCTCAGCGAAGCCTCAAGTCCATCGGGCCTTCCAGCTCGAGCTCGACGCCATCGCGCACCAGGGTGGCCTCGGCGCCATCGGGCAGCACCAGCCGCACCGTGCGCCCCAGCTCGTAGGTGTGGCCCTCGGGCAGCGCCGCGGTCGCCAGATCGTCGGTCTCGGCGAACACCACGTCGTCTTCCACCTCGAGCCGATCGCCGCCCTGCCCCAGCGCCCCGGCGTGAATGCGCGACACCCTCACCCGCTGCGACGGAGGCGGCAGCCGGGCGGGCCCTTCTTCGCGCGGCGCCATCGCCATGTTCTCGATGCCGTTGGGCGTGAAGAACGCCTTGAAGTAGTCGGCCGAGGTGGGCTCGGAGCCCGACGACAGCGCGCTGGCCGGCGTGAAGCGGTTGTCCGAGTACCGGGGCAACATCGAAGGCGCGAGCTGCGTGGCCTTCACCGGCTTGCCGTCCTTGAGCACGTAGCGGGGAATGGTCGTCGCTTCGATCTTCGCTTCCTTCAGCTCGCCGACGGTGACCTTCTCGTCGTCGAGCACCTTGAGCGCACCGCCGAAACACTCGAGTAGCGCGTAGCCCTCGGCGTCGAGCCGATCGCCCGGCAGGAGCTTCGCGCCGACCGCGAGCGCGACCTCCTTCTTGCCCTCGAGCAGCACCGGCTCCGACGCGGCGTGCAGGCCACACACCGGCGCTTCGGGTTCCTTCGTACAGCCCGCGACGACGAGCAGCGCAGCGAGCGCGCGCCTCACACGATCCACCCGCCGCCCAGCACGCGCTCACCCTCGTAGACCACCGCCGCCTGCCCCGGCGTCACCGCGCGCGCGGGCTCGTCGAGCATGACCTTGAAGTGCCCGTTCAGCTCGAGCTTCACGCGGCCCGGCGAGCCCTGGTGGCGATGGCGAATGCGCACCGTGACCGGCCGCTCGACCGGCGCGCCGTCGACCCAGTGCGGGCGGAGCAGATGGAAGCTCTGCCGCTCGACCTCCGAGGCCGGGCCCACCACCACGCGGTTGGTCTCGGGCTCGATCTTCTGCACGTACAGCTTCTCGGAGTGCGCGACCTGCAGGCCCTTGCGCTGCCCCACCGTGTACTTGTGGATGCCGTCGTGGGCGCCCAGCACCTCGCCCTCGGCGGTGACGATCTCCCCCTTCGGCTGCGCGCCCGCGACCTTCTCCACGAAGCGCGCGTAGTCGCCGTCGGGCACGAAGCAGATCTCCATCGACTCGGCCTTGTGCGTGGTGACCAGCCCGTGGCGCTCGGCGATCGCGCGGACCTCCGACTTCACGAGGTGGCCGACGGGGAAGATCAGATCCTTCAGCTCGTCCTGACCGAGGGTGAAGAGGAAGTACGACTGATCCTTCGCCGCGTCCGCGCCCCGCTGGAGCTCGAACTTGCCGTCCTTCTCCGCGACCTGCGCGTAGTGCCCGGTGGCCAGCTTCGCCCCGAGCTGCCGCGCGCGCTTGAGCAGGAAGCCGAACTTCACGTCCTGGTTGCAGGCCACGCAGGGAATCGGCGTCTTGCCGCCGAGGTACGACTGCACGAAGGGCGAGACGACGCGGTCCTTGAACAGCTCCTCGACGTTGGCCACGTAGAACGGAATGCCCAGCTTCTCGGCCACCGCGCGCGCGTCATCGATGTCGTCGGGGCTGCAGCAGCTCCCGCACTGCGCGGTGCTCTCGTAGCTCCACACGCGCAAGGTCATGCCGATCACCTCGTGGCCCTGCTCCTTCAGCAAGGCCGCCGCGGCGGATGAATCGACCCCTCCGGACATGGCGACGACGACACGCATGGGCCCCCGATGCCACAGGCCGACCGATCCTGAAACCCCCTGCTCGGGAAACGGTCCCACACACCTTTTCCACAGGGGCTCGTTAACGGGGCCGATGTGGGTAACGCCCCATGTCACGAACCAGCAACGGCTTCAGGCCACTGAAATCACTCTGCTTTTACTGATTTTCCCGAGGAAACCGCCTCCGCTCGGAGCCGAGGCCCCCATCCGGGGTAGACGCCTGTGGGAAAGGCTGTGGGAAACCTCAGGGAGATTTCCACCCCTTGAGAGCCTCCGTCAGCGACGCGGCCGAGTTGAGGGTCGGATCGTCGAGGACCAGCTCGAGCAGGAACCGGGTAGCGTGGCCGATGGCCGGCGACGGACCGGTGCCCAGCGCGGCCATGATCGCCTGCCCGTTGAGCGCCAACTGCTTGGTGGTCAGCGGAGGCGCCGCCGCGACGATCGCCTCGACCCGCTCGCGGAACCCGGCCGGCAGCGAGCCTCGCGCGGCGTGGAGCTCGAGCAACGGCCCTGCCCGGTTCACGTCGATGCGCGCCAGCCAGCGCCGGAGCTGCGCGTCGGTGGACGAAGGATCCGGCAGCGCGGCGTTGGTCACCAGCGCGCCCACCTCTTCGCAGGTCTTGCTGGGGAACTTGAGGCGCATCATCACGTCGCGCGCCTTCGGGGCGCCGAAGAGCACCAGCGCCATGCGGATCACCTCGTCACGGGGCGCGCGGCCCACGGCGTCGAACTCGGCGATCGTCGCCTCGGGGAGGAAGGCGCCCAGCAGCCCGGTGCGCTCGAGCAGCTTCAGACCGGTGGTGGCGGACGGCGCGAGCAGCAGCTTCACGAACTCCTGGTGCACGCGCTCGGCGGCGACCTTGCGGAAGACGTGCAGCGTGTTGGGGATCGCGGCCTCGGTGAGCGGCTCGAGCTCGAAGTCGAGCACGGTGGCGAAGCGCACCGCGCGCAGGGGCCGGAGCCCGTCTTCGAGGAAGCGCTCCATCGCGTCGCGCACGCAGCGCACCGTGCGGCGGGCGAGATCGACCTGCCCCTGGAAGGGATCGACGAGATCGTCGGTCACCGGGTTCCAGGCGATGGCGTTCATCGTGAAGTCGCGGCGCCCGAGATCGGCCTCGATGTCTTCGTGGAACTCGACCTTCGAGGGGCGCCGGCCGTCGACGTACTCGGCCTCCGCGCGGAAGGTGGTGACCTCGACGTGCGCGCCGCGGATCACGATGGTGACCGTGCCGTGCTCGATGCCGGTGGGGATCACCTTCTTGAACAGCTTCTGCACGTCTTCCGGCTTGGCGCTGGTGGCGAGATCGAAGTCCTTCGGGGGCTGACCGCGCAGCATGTCGCGCACGCACCCGCCGACGAGGAACGCACGGAAGCCGCCGGCATGGAGCCCCTTGACGACCTCCATCACCGGGGCCGGAACCTGAGTCACTGAGAGCAGCGTCATCGGTCGTCGCTTCTACTTCGGGGTGATCATCGGCGCGGCCGAGAAGAAGACCTTGCAGGCCAGGAAGGCGCCCAGCGGCCCGGCGAAGTCGGCCACCAGGCACGCGGCGAGCGAGTGGCGCAGCACCTTCACCTGCACCGCCCCGAAGTAGAGCGCGAGCACGTAGAAGGTGGTCTCGGTGCTGCCGTTGAGCACGGAGATCAAGTAGCCGAGGAACGAGTCAGGCCCGTAGGTCTTGAGTGATTCGGTCATCACGCCCAGCGCGCCACTGCCTGACAGGGGGCGAATGAGCGCCATGGGCAACGCCTCTGCCGGGAAGCCGATCGGCGCGACCAGCGGCGCGAGCAGCCCGACCAACACGTCCATCGCGCCCGACGCGCGCAACATGCCGATCGCCACCAGCATGCCGACCAGGAAGGGGATGATCGCGGTCACGGTCTGGAAGCCCTCCTTCGCCGACGCGATGAACGCCTCGTAGACCTTCACCTGCCGGCCGAAGCCGAGGGTCACGATGCTCAGGATCAGCAGCGGCAACAGCCAGTCGGACAGCACGCCGCGGGTGACGTCGAAGGCGCTCTGCGTGCCCGGCGCCGACATCACGTGCCGGACCAGCGCCACCACGATCGCCACGCCGATGCCGCCCGCGATCACTTGACGCCACAGCTCAGGCTTCGGCGCCGCGGCGGCGATCGCTTCGGCCTTCTCGAGCGCGTCGGCGTCGGGGGCCTTGAGCTTGGTGGCGTCGATCTCCACCGGCCCGTACTTTCCGGGGGCGAACATCGCGCGCTTCTCGAGGAGCTTGCAGGCGATCACCGCGAAGACCGTGCTGCACATGGTGGCGATCAGCGTGGGCACGATGATGCCCGCGGGATCCTTCGAGCCCATCGTCGCGCGCACCGCGATCACCCCCAGCGGCAGCACCGCCACGCCCGAGGTGTTGATCGCAAGGAACAGCGCCATCGAGTTGGTGGCCACGCCCTTCTGCTGGTTGAGCTTGTCGAGCTCCTGCATCGCCTTGAGCCCGAACGGCGTCGCGGCGTTGCCCAGGCCCAGCACGTTCGCGGCGAGGTTCATGATCATCGCGCCCATCGCGGGGTGATCGATCGGCACCTCGGGGAACAGCCGGCTCATGATCGGCTTGAGCCCGTTCGCCACCGAGCGCATCAACCCCGCTTCGCGCAGCACGCCCACCAGCCCCAGCCACAACGTCATCTGCCCGATGAGGCCGATCGCCAGCTCGACCGCCGACTTTGCAGACGTCAGCGAAGCCTCGGTCACCTTCGGCATGGTGCCGGTGAAGCCCGCCGTCAGGATCGACACGACGATCAGGCCCAGAAAGATCCAGTTCACGTCGGGCATCCCACGGCAGCCGCGCGAAAAGACCAGTTTTCTGACACCCTGCGCGCGATGCCAGAGTTCCCCTCAGAGGCGTGGTGCCGAGACGCGATCCGCCTCCTGAACGAAGACCCCGACGCCGCGGAGGCCGCGCGGGGCTGGGACGGCGACTTCGGAGTGGTGATCGATCGCGCCGAAGGTCCGATGGGCATCAGCATCGGCGCGCCGGTCAACGGCCGCCTGCCTGAGCCCGAGTTCCTGCCCGCCGACGAGATCGAAGAGAGCGAGCCGCGGTACTTCGCCCGCGCCTCCGAGGCCGACTGGTGGGCGCTGATCGAAGGGGGGCTGGATCCCATCGCGGCCATCGTGCAGAAGCGGCTCGTCGCGCGCGGGGATCTCACGCCGGTGATCGCGCGGCTGCAGTACCGCGGGCTGGCAGAGCGCTGGCTCGAACGAATTCGCGGTGGGGGCTGACACATGAGCATCACGAGCAGACTGAAGCAGCAGGCCATGGGGCTGTCGCAGCGGGCGATGGAGCGGCTGTTCGCCGACGAGAAGCGCGCGCAAAAGGTCGTCGAGGTGATGGGCCGCGCGCAGCAGGCGAAGAAGAGCTTCGACTCGACGCAGCGGGTGGTGCTCCACCAGTTCAACTTCGCCACCCGGCAGGACTTCAAGGATCTCGGCAAGCAGCTGTCGGGGCTCAAGAAGCGCATCCGCGCGCTCGACGAAAAGCTCGGGCGGCTCTGAGCCAGGTGCGGTGACGTTGCTTCGTCCTTGACTGCCTCGGAAACGCGTGGCACTTACGCGCCCGCTTCTGGGCACATAGCTCAGCGGTAGAGCATCGCCTTCACACGGCGGGGGTCCCAGGTTCGAAACCTGGTGTGCCCACAGAAGATTGGGAGGCCGGAGCCGCGCAAGTGGCTCCGGCCTTCGACTTTTCGGGGTCTCGCTCATTATTCTGACGCACGTGAGTCCTCTGCTCCTCGTCCTCGTCGTGCAAACCCAGGTCTATTCCTGGACCGACAAGGCCGGCGTCGAGCACTACACCGACGATCTCACCTCCATTCCCCGCGGCGTGAAGGTGCGCACCACCGAGGGTGACGAGCTCTCCCGCATCGACAGTGACCCGAAGAAGCTGGTCGCCCGCCCTGCCGTGAAGTCGGAGCCCGCCGCGCCCAGCACCTCCGAAGAGACCTGGCGCCGGCTGTTCCGCGAAGCGCGTACCCGCGTCACCGTGCTGGAAGAGGAGATCGAGGCCGACCGCAAGAAGGTCGAAGAGGTGAACGGGCTCCCGGTGACGGCGCGCTTCAACTGCCAGACGAACTTCTTCGTGCCGGCGCAGCAACTGGTGATGGTCAACGGGGCGACGATCACCGCCGGGGGTCAGGTCGTGCCGGGGCTGATCGTCAACGGCTCGGTGACCGGCACCACCGTCGTGCGCCAGAACCCGACCTTCTTTGCCCCCTGCGGCTTCGGCTTCAACCCCGAGTACGAGCGCATCCGCGAGCGGCTCGAGAAGAACCGCCGCGAGCTGCCCCGGGCGAAGGAAGAGCTGGCCGACCTGGAACGCCGTGCCTCATTCGAGGCTGTTCCGCTGCACTGGCGGCGTTGATAGAGAAGCGCTGCAGTTCAGGTCCCGTAGCTCAGTTGGATAGAGCACATCTTTCCTAAAGATGGGGTCGCAAGTTCGATTCTTGCCGGGATCGCTTTGAAGGGTTCACTTCGCCGCGTCACGCACCTGCGTCGAAGGGTCCCGCTCACGCACCACCTCGAGGATCAGCGGGAGTTCCTTCGGGGGCTTCTGCTTGAGCGCGGTGAGCGAGGCGATGCGACGCTGCTCCCCTTCTTTCAGGCGCTCGGTCACCGCGGCGTCGCCACAGCGGCGGGCGTTCGGGTCGACGGTCAGCAGCTGCAGCTCCGCGTCACGCAGCTTCGCTTCGGCCAGCCGCCGCGCCTCGCGCCCCTTGAGCAGGAACGCCTCGACGTCGTCGGGGAACTCGGTCTTCTGCTTCGCCGCGTTCTCCAGCACCCCTTCCGCGAAGCGCGCCATCTCGACCGCCGCGCAGAGCTCACGGCTCGCCGACAGCGCCGACAGCGGGCCCGGCTCGACCGCCGCGTCGGCGACCCCCTTCGCCCACGCCGAGAGCTGACGCGCCACCACCGCCGACGAGAAGAACTGCCGCCGCTCGCGCCGGATGTCGGACCACCGCCGCAGCACGATCGGGTCGGGGTTGGTCGCGTCCCACATGCGCTGGTACTCGCTCGACGCGCGATCCAACTGGCCGGTGAGATCGAGCAGCGTCGCCAGGGTGAGGATCAGCTGCGCGTCTTTGGCCTGGCCGTCGAGGGTCTGCAGCCGCGTGGCCACCTCGTACTCGGCGATCGGCCGCGGCAACGAGCGCAGCACCCGCCCCAGGCTCTCGAACGCGCGCTGCCGCACCAGCGCCGAGCGGGCGGTGCGCAGCTGCTCGAGCAGCGGGTCGATCGTCAGCACCGACACGTGCGCGCCCACCTCTTCCGCCGCCTGCCAGCGATCGAGCGGATCGCGCGACGAGAACGACTTGAAGAGATCCGGCAAGGCCCGCAGCGACTGGCCCGCGAAGACCTGCGCCACCCGCTCGTCTCGCGACCGCTGGAGCGCCGCCACCTGCTCCGCCTTCGCCAGCCGTGCGCTGAGATCCGTCAGATCTTTCGCGAGCGGTGACTTCGCCATGATCGCCCGCGCCTCGTCGAGCGCGCCCGAGAGCAGCAGCCCCTCGAGCTGGAGCGAGAGCAGCTTGCGCTTCGCGTCGTCGCGGTGCCGGCCGGCCGGGTAGTCGCGGAGGTACGCGTACAGCGCCTGCGCCGACTTCGCGTCGTCCCACGCGGCGTCGTCGATCTTCGAGGTGGCCTGCTCGACGCGGGGATCTTCGGGGTGCCGCTTCACCAGCTCCTCGAGCTTCTTCGGATCTTCCGAGGTCACCAGCTCGTCGAGCTCGAGCTTCGAGAGCCGCGCGTCGACCTCTTCGCGGTGCGCCCCGTCGGGGTGATCGCGCAGGAACTGGCGCAGCGCGTGCGCCGTGCCCCGCTCCATCGCCGCGTTGAAGCGCAACGACTCGAGCAGCTTGCGCGCGGTGGTCGCCTTCTCGCTCTCGGGGAACTCCTCGAGGAAGCGCTTGTACGCCACCACCGAGTGGGCCTTCTGGGCGTCGGCGAAGGCGACCTCCGACAGGCGCTGCTCGGCTGCCTCGAGCGACTCGTCCTTCGGGTTCTCGGCGATGAAGCGCCGCCACGCCTCGACGGTGTCGATCTTCGAGGCCGCCTGGAACGCGCTGTCCCGGCAGCTCGTCAGCAGCAGAACTCCAACGCTCAGCGCAGGCAGCAGTCGCACCCGGTCGCTCTTACCGGAAAATTGACCCGCCCGCGGCGTGGGCGAGGCTGCCCGCATGCGCCGGACGATCCTCAGCGCGGCGATGTGGCTCCTGGCGACCGGCTGCGCCACCGGAGCGCCCGTCGGCGGTCGTCACTTCTACGTCGAGCGCTACGAGCCCTTCTCGCGCCCTGCGTCGGGCCGCGAGATCCCCGACGCCTCGCCCGCCGACGCCGCGCCGCTCGAGCTGGCCTCGGGCTCGCGTGAGACGGTGGTGGTGACGGCGCAGGGCCTGGTCGGCAAGACGAAGCTGGTGGTGAAGGGCAAGCGCTACGGCGACGACTGCACCGGGCTGGTGCGCGCGGTCTACGAGCCGCTGGGCGTCAACCTGCTCGCCGACGCGGCGCCGGGCGACAACGGCGTCACCGCCATGTGGCGCTTCGCGGCGAAGCACGGCCGCATCTTCGAAGGGGGCCGGCCGCTCCCCGGCGATCTCGTCTTCTTCAAGGAGACGTACGATCTCAACCGCGACGGCCAGTCGAACGACGGCCTCACCCACGTCGGCGTGGTGGAAGACGTGGAGGCCGACGGCACGGTGCTGGTGATCCACCGGGTTGCGCGCGGCGTAGTGCGCTACCGCATGAACCTCTCGAACCCCACGCAGCTGCGCACCGCCGATGGCCGGCGGCTCAACGACTGGCTGCGTACCGAAGCGCCGGGCTCGAAGCCGCGACTGACCGCCGAACTGTTCGCGGGCTACGCGACGTTGCTGCCGGTGGGGAGCCCGCGCGCGCGCGCGACGTCGCCCACCACCCCGCCCGTCAACTGAGCCGGCTGACCGACTCGACGAGCCACGCGCCCACGGGCTGCGCCGCCGGAGTGCCGCCAATCAGCTGCGCACCGAAGAGCCGGTAGACCAGCACCGCCAGCAGCACCAACGCGACCAGCGCGAGCACGATCACCACGATGCGCCCTGCCCCTCCCGAACGCGCGGCGCGCATCGCGGCCGCGTCGTCTTGCGCGCTCATCGCCACCGGGGCGCGCAGGTCAGCCGGCGAGCCACCGGGCTCGGGCGCGAACTCGACGTTGAGCGGCGCCATCGGCCGCCCCTGGTTGATCGGCGAGAGGTTGGGCAGCGTCGTCGCCACCGGGGCCTCCATCGGGGCCTGACGCGCCTCGGGCGGCGTGAGGTTCGCGGGGTCCTGCAGCAGCGAGACGCCGGCGGGATCTTCCTGCCGGCGCGAGTCGAGCGAGAGCACCGGCTGGTCGGGCGGCAAGGTGGCCGCGAGATCCATCGGGCCCTGCGCGAAGCCGATCGTCGCTTCACTCGAGCCGTCGAGCACCACCGACGAAGGCTCGACGTCACCGAGGATCACGCCCTGCGGCGCGGTCGACTCGTCACCGCTCTGCGAGGTCATCGCGAACAACTGCGTGCGGTTGTGACGATCTTGAACGGCGTTGCTGCCTTCCGAAGGCGTGTTGCCCACGTCGCTCATCGCGAACCGCTGGGTCCGATCGTGCCGCGGCTGCTCGGCGGTGGGGCCCTCGTTGGGCTCGCCGTGCTCTTCGATCACCTGCGCGACGTCGACGCGCACCGTGCTCTCGTTGGGCGCGCCCTCGTCGGCGGCGATGCCCGCCAGCTCGACGGTGCCTGCGGAGATCTTCGGGATCGCCGCCGGCCGACCGAACATCATCGTCTGGTTCTTCGCGGGCGCCGGCTCGGACGCGGGCGGCGTGAGCGGCGTGCCGAACAACATCGTGCGCGTCGACTGGCCGGGCTGCTCGAGGATGGTCTCTTCGACCGGCGCCTCGGGGAGCGACTCCACCTCTCGCGAAGCGGGGGTCCCGAACATCATCGTCTGGTTCTTCGCGGGGGCCGCGGGCGCCGGCTGGCCGAACACCTGCGTCTGGCGGGCGGCGGGCGGCGGCGCGGGCGGCTGCGAGGCGGCGGCGTTCGACGCGGGCGTGCCGAACATCATCGTCTGGTTCTTCTGGGGAGCGGGAGCCGGAGTCGGCGCAGTCGCGGGCGCAGGAGCGCCACCCGAGCCGAACATGATCGTCGTGCGGCCCACGGCCGGGGGCGGCGCGGCCGGCGGAGGCGCCGCGTTGGACGCCGGCGTGCCGAACATCATCGTCTGGTTCTTCGCCGGCGGCGGCGCGGCAGGCGGCGGCACCGGCGCCCCACCCGTGCCGAACATCATCGTCTGGTTCTTCGCCGAGGGAGGCGCGGCGGGTGGCGGCGGCGCGACGGCGTTCGACGCAGGAGTGCCGAACATCATCGTCTGGTTCTTGTTCGGCGCAGCGGGCGCGGCGGGAGCCCCGAAGACCATCGTCGACTTCGCGGAGGGCGGCGGCGCCGCGGGAGGCGGAGGCACCTGCGTCGCCGCGTTCGAGGCGACCGTGCCGAACATCATCGTGCTGCGCGCGTTCGGCGGCGCCTGCGGCGGCTGAGGCAGCGCGGCGCTCGACGACGGCGTGCCGAACATCATCGTCTGGTTCTTGTTCGGCGGCGGCGCGGCGGGCGTGCCGAACATCATGGTGGTGTTGCCGGGTCGATCAGCCAGCGCGGGCAGCGGCTCGGGCTGCTTCTCGGCGCGGGCGGTGAAGACATGCCCACAGCGCGTGCACTGAACGGGGGCGCCCTGTGGAGGGATCAGCGCGTCGTCAAGCGTATACGTCGTTGAGCACTTCTCACAGGAGATGAGCACCCGGCGCTTCTACCACACCCCCGCGTCCGCCACGCGGATGTCGCAGGCCGCCTGCAACGCGATCAGGCGGGCCGCACCGACCCCCGGCACGGCGTCGAGCTCGGCCCAGTCGCGGAAGCCGCCATCGCGCGCCGCCACCAGGTCCTGCGCCAATGACGGACCGATGCCGGGCACCAGCGCGAAGTCTTCGGCGGTGGCGGTGTTGCAGTCGAACTTCTGCTTGAGCGTCAGCGCCTGCCCCGCCGGCAAGGGCGCCCCGTCGCCACACCGCGCGACGCCGTCGGGGCCGAGCCGCAGCGCCCCTCCGTCCGGGCAGCTGGTGGGGGCGGCCTCGACGGGCACCCGCCACCACGCGAAGACGCCCAGCGCCCCGGCGAGCACGAGCACCACGGCGATCGCCTGAGGGCGCGTCATGCCTTCGCGTCGAGCCCGAACTCCGCGTGGAGCGCGCGCACCGCGAGCTCGGCGTACTTCGACGGAATCAGGCACGAGACGCGGATCTCCGAGGTCGAGATGGCGAGGATGTTCACCCCTTCCTTCGACAGGGTCTTGAACATGCGCGCCGCGACGCCGGAGTGGGTGCGCATGCCGACGCCGACGATCGACACCTTGGCCACGTCGCCGTCGATGTCCACCGGCCCGGCCTTCAGCGCCTTGACCACCTTCTTCATCACGTCCTGCGTCTTGACGAGATCGGCCTTGCCGACGGTGAAGGTGAGATCGGTCTTCCCCTTCACCGGCGTGTTCTGGACGATGAGATCGACGCTGATCGCCTTCTCGTCGAGCGCGCCGAAGATCTTCGCCGCCATGCCGGGCTGATCGGGCACGTCGCGCACCGACACGCGGGCCTCGTTGCGATCCAGCGCCACCCCACTCACGAGCACGTCTTCCATGGCCTTGTCCTCCTCACAGACGAGCGTGCCGGGGTCGTCGCTGAACGACGACTTCACCCACAGGGGCACGCGGTACTTCATGGCGATCTCGACGGAGCGAATCTGCAGCACCTTCGCGCCCAGCGAGGCCAGCTCCATCATCTCTTCGTAGCTGATGCGATCGAGCTTGCGCGCGCTGGGGCAGACGTTGGGGTCGGTGGTGTAGACGCCGTCGACGTCGGTGTAGATCTCGCAAGCGTCGGCCTTGATCGCCGCGGCGATCGCCACCGCCGTGGTGTCGCTGCCGCCGCGCCCGAGCGTGGTGACGTTGCCCTCTTCGTCCACACCCTGAAAGCCGGCGATCACCGCGATCTCGCCCTTCTCGAGCGCGCTGAAGATGCCGTCGGCGTCGATGCGCTTGATGCGCGCCTTGCTGAACGTGCTGTCGGTGACGATGCGGCACTGGTGGCCCATGAAGCTGCGGGCCTTCGCGCCTTCCGCGCCGATGGCGATCGACACGAGGCCGATCGTCACCTGCTCACCGGTCGCCACCACCACGTCCTGCTCGCGCTCGTTGGGCCGCTCGGTGATGCCGTTGACCAGCTTGAGCAACCGGTTCGTCTCGCCGCTCATCGCCGAGACGACGACCACCACCTGGTGGCCCGCCTTCTTCGCCGCGATCGCGCGCCGCGCGACGTTCTTGATGCGGTCGAGATCTCCGACCGAGGTGCCGCCGTACTTCTGAACGATCAACGCCATGGGCGCGGACTCATAGCGGACCGACCTGCCCCTCCGAAGGACAATTGTCGCGACGCGTCACGCGCGAGTGACTTGCGCCCTCAGCGTTGGTGAGGAATAGCGCGCGACCATGACGACGCCGCTCTTGATCGATGGCAACACGCTGACCCTCTCTGACATTCGCGATGTGTCTGCTCGCAACCGCGCGGTGAACCTCTCGAACGAAGCCCTCGAGCGCGTGACGAAGGCGCGCGAGCTGGTCGACCGCGTGGCGGCCGGCGACGAGGCGGCCTACGGCATCAACACCGGCTTCGGCACGCTCGCCGAGGTGCGCATCGAGAAGAAGGATCTCCAGGCGCTCCAGCGGAACCTGATCGTCAGCCACGCGGCCGGCGTGGGTCAGCCGCTGTCGATCCCCGAGGCGCGCGCGCTGTTGCTCTTGCGCTGCAACGTGCTGGCGAAGGGCTTCTCGGGCGTCAAGCCGTCGACGCTGCGGCTGGGCCTCGAGATGCTCAACCGCGGCGTGACGCCGGTGGTGCCCGAGCGCGGCTCGGTCGGAGCGTCCGGCGATCTCGCGCCCCTCGCCCACCTCGCGCTGGTGTTCATCGGCGAAGGCGAGGCGTTCTTCGACGGCGTGCGCATGCACGGCCGCGACGCGCTGCGGAAGGCGGGCCTCGAGCCGGTGGTGCTCGAAGCGAAGGAAGGCCTCACCCTCGTCAACGGCACCCAGGCGATGTGCGCGGTGGGCGTGCCGTCGCTGCTCGCCGCCGAAGAGCTCGCCGAGCTGTTCGATCTCGCCGGCGCGATCACCATCGAGGGCATGCTCGGCTCGCACCAGCCGTTCATCTCGGCGGTCCACGCGGTGCGCCCGCACCCCGGCCACGGCACGGTGAGCGATCACATGCGCTCGCTGCTGCGCGACTCGGCGCTGGTCGAGACCCACAAAGACTGCGCCAAGGTGCAGGACCCCTACTCGATGCGCTGCATCCCCCAGGTGCACGGCGCCGCGCGCGAAGGGCTCGCGTTCGCCCGTCGGATCCTCGAGGTCGAGGTCAACGCCGGCACCGACAACCCGCTCGTCTTCGCCTCCACCGGCGAGATCGTCTCGGCCGGCAACTTCCACGGTCAGCCGATCAGCTTCGCGCTCGACGTGGTGGCGATGGCGCTCACGCAGCTCGCGTCGATCTCCGAGCGCCGCGTGGAGCAGATGGTGAACCCGGCGCTGTCGGGCCTGCCGCCCTTCCTCGCGCGCAACTCGGGCCTCAACTCGGGCTTCATGATCGCGCAGGTCACCGCGGCCGCGCTGGTCGCCGAGTCGCGCATTCTCTGCCACCCGGCGTCGGTGGACTCGATCCCCTCGTCGGCGGGCCGTGAAGATCACGTGTCGATGGGCATGACCGCCGCGCTCAAGCTGCGCCAGGTGGTGGAGCACGTTCGTCACGTGCTGGCGATCGAGCTGCTCGTCGCGTCGCAGGCGCTCGACTTCCGCGAGCCGCACAAGATCGCCCCCGGCCGCGGCGTGGCGGCGGCGCATCAGCTCATTCGTTCGCGCGTGCCGCACATGGACACCGATCGTGAATTGCACAAGGACATCACGTCGGTCGCGGCCCTCGTCGACACCGGCGAACTCCTCGCGACGGTGCGACGTGCGTGCTACGAATCGCGCGCATGAGTGAGCAGCGGAACGAGCTCCCGAGAACGTATTCCACCGCGATTCCAGCCATTCCGCTCCCGGTCGAGCCGACCGAGCCCGCGACCGCGACCGAAGATGAAGCGCGTGCCCGCATCGCGGCGCTCGAGCGCGAAGCCCGCGCGATGGGCGCCGTGCCCGCGGCGTCGTTGCTGTTCCACGAGATCGGCCTGCTGTGGGAAGCGCCGCTGCGCCACCCGCGCAACGCCGCCGTCGCGTACCAGCAGGCGTTCAAGCTCTCGCCGCGCTTCCTCGCCAACATCCGCGCGGCGCGGCGCCTCTTCGCGGAGGTGGGCAACTGGGTGATGGTCGTCACCCTCATCGACGCCGAGCTCGCCGCCAGTGACGCCCGGCGCGCGCGCGCGGCGTTGTTGTTCGAGAAGGGCCAGATCCTCGAGCAGCGCCTGTCGCGGGAAGCCGACGCCAGCGCCGCCATCGCCCAATGCCTCGCGCTCGAACCGGAAGACGTCACGCTGCTGGTGCAGCTCGAGCAGGTCTATTCCGAGAAGAGCGACTACGCCGCGCTGGTGAAGGTGTACCGGCTGCTCGCCGCGGGGGTGAACGAACCTGCCGCGCGCGCCGCGTACCTCAGCTCGGCCGGCCTGCTGCTCGAAGATCGCCTGAAGGACCCCACCGGCGCGGCGGCGATGTTCCGCGAGGCGTTCGCGCTCGATCGCCGCGATCCGCAGCTCCTCGCCGCGATGAAGCGCGTCGCGCACCGCGAGGGCACGGTCGACGAAGAGCTCGCCGCGCTGGCCGCCGAGGCCGAGAGCCAGGGCGCCGCCGCCGCTCCCACCTTCGTGCAGATCAGCAAGGCCTACGAGCGCCTCGGCCGACCTGAAGACGCGCTGTCGGCGCTGCTCGCCGCGCGCCGCGTGAGCCCCAACGATCCGCTGATCCTCTCCGAGCTGGCGCGCATCTACGAGAGCCAGAGCCGCTTCGACGAGCTCGCCGACGTGCTGTTGGCGTGGGTGGGCGCGAACACCGACGAGAGTGAGTTCGTCGCCATCAACCAGCGCCTCGCCGCTCTCTACGAGCAGCAGCAGCGCGAGACCGAGGCCGTCGGCCGCTACCACGCCATCCTCGCGCGGGTGCCCGGGCACGCCGGGGCGCTCGCGGGGCTGGGCAAGCTCCACTACCGCGCGCAGAACTGGCAGGGGCTGCTCGACACCTACGAGGCCGAGGCCGCCGCCACCGACGACCCGCGCCACAAGGCCGGCCGCATCTACAAGGCCGCCGAGACGCTCGAGGAGCGGCTGGGCCGCATCGACGACGCCATCTCGCGCTACAGCACCTGCCTCCAGCTCTCGCCTGGGTTTCTGCCCGCGCAGAAGGCGCTCATTCGTCTCTACGAGAAGCTCGGCCGCTGGCAGGAACTGGTGGCGATGTACGAGCAGGATCTCCTGCAGACGTCCGATCGCGAGCAGCAGATCTCGACCCTCAACAAGATCGCCGCGCTCTTCGAGGATCGACTCAACGATCTCGATCGCGCGATCGACTGCCTCAAGCGCGTGCTCGAGCTCTCGCCCGATCACCTCGGCACCATGCGCAACCTCGGCCGCCTCTATGAGCGGGGCTCGAAGTGGCACGAGCTGCTCGAGCTCAACGACTCCGAGACCCGGCTGGCCAGCGACACCAAGCAAATCGTCTCGCTCGCCCACCGCAACGCCGAGATCCTCGAGGAGCAGCTCAAGGATCGCCCGGCCGCGATCCAGGCGTGGGAACGCGTGCTGCAGCTCTCGCCGGCCTACCTCCCTGCCCTGCGCGCGCTCGGGCGGCTCTACGGCCAGGACGGCCGCTGGGACGCGCTGATCAAGATGTACCGGACCGAGGCGGAGATCGCCCCGTCCACCGAGCAGGCCGCCACGCTGATCCAGAAGGTCGGCGAGCTCTACGAGCAGAAGGTGAAGGACCTCAACGAGGCCGTCAGCTCGTACCGCGAGGTGTTGACGCTCGCCCCCAGCCACGTGCCTGCGCTGCGCGCCCTCGCCCGCATCTACCGGACCCAGGGTGACTGGGAGTCGCTGATCGAGATCCTCCGCGCCGAAGCGGCCAACCGCAGCGATCCCACCGAGCGCGCCAACGCGATCTTCCAGTCGGCGGCGATCTGGGAAGACCAGTTGCAAAAGCCCGACGCGGCCATCGACGCGTACCAGGAAGTGCTGCGGCTGGCGCCCAACCACACCACCGCGCTCCAGCAGCTCGAGCGGCTGCTCACCACCCGCGACGACGTGAAGGAGCTGATCGTGCTCCTCGATCGCCAGACCCAGGTGGGCACCGAAGCGGCCCGCGTGGGTGCGTGGCTCAAGCTGGCGCGGCTGTACCTCGATCGCATCAACGAGCCCGCGCGCGCCGCCACCTGCTGCGACAACGCGCTGGCCGTCGAGCCGGCGAACCTCACCGCGCTGCGCCTGCTCGAGCGCATTCGCGCCAACGACAAGCCCCGTCGGGCCGAGCTGCGCGCGCGCATCGCCGAGGCGATCGGTGACGCCAAGCTGTCGGCGGCGATCAAGCTCTCGAACGTCGAAGCGAAGGATCCCAACGCCCCGCCCTCCACCGAGGTGCTCGAGCAGCTCAAGGCCGCCTACCTCTCGGACCCCACCGACGAGGCGCTGGGCCTGGTGCTCGAGAAGGCGCTGCAGAAGGTCGGCGACGCGAAGGGGTTGATCGACCTCTACGAGCGCCGGCGGCTCACCGCCACCGACTCCGCCGACATGCTCCAGCTCTCGCTGCGCATCGGCGATCTGTACGAGACGCGGCTGCGCGACGTCAGCGCGGCGCTCAAGTCGTACGAGGGCGCGCTGCAGGGCGCTCCCGATCTGTACCCGGCGTTGCAGGGGCAGCTGCGCTGCTACCTCAAGCTCGGCGATCACCCCCGCGCCCGCGCGACCTACGAGTCGATCGCCCAGAGCGCGAAGGAGCCCACCACCGCGCTCCAGGCCCTGCTCGACGCGGCCCGGCTCGCCCGCGACGTCGAGCGCAACGACGACGCCGCGCAGGCCCTGTACCAGGCGGTGCTGGCGCGCGATCCCCTCCACCCCGAAGCGGGTCCCGGGCTCGAAGATCTGCTCGCCCGCAAGGGTGGCGCGGCCGATCTCGCGAAGCTCCACGAGAAGCGCGGCGAAGCGAAGCTGGCCCAGAAGGACCTCCTCGCCGCGGCGGGCGAGTTCTTCTCGGCGGCGCGCATCAACCTCGAACAACTCAAGCAGCGCGACGCGGCGGTGGCGATGCTCGACCGGGCGCTGATGGCGATGCCCACCCTCGCGGAGGCCCTCGAGATGAAGGCCACCCTCGCCCTCGAGAACCAGGACTATGCCGAGGCGGCGGCGGCCTTCGCGGTGCGCGTACAGCAGGGCGGCGACCCGCGACAGCTCGCGCGGCTCAACCTCAAGCTCGGCGCGCTGTACCACGATCACCTCAGCGACATGACCCGCGCGGCGGCGCACCTGCAGACCGCGCTCTCGGCCGACGGCTCTTCCGTCGAGGCGCTCGAGCGGCTGGCCAACATCCACACCCACAGCCGCAACTGGACCGGCGCGGCCGACTGCATGCGCCGGCTGCTGGAGCTCGACCCGTCACCGCAGACCCGCGCGAAGTACACGCTCGCGCTGGCGCGCATCACCGACGAGGGCTTCGGCGACATCGGCCAGGCGATCACCCTGTACCGCAAGGCCCTCGAGCTGCAGCCCGGCGACGCCCTCACCCTCGATCGGCTCGCCACGCTCTACGAGCGCACCGGCTCGCTGCCTGAGCTGGCGACGATGCTCGAGCAGCAGGCCCAGCAGGCGTCCGACGTGAAGAAGGTGGTCGCGCTCAAGCTGCGCATCGCCTCGCTGTACGCGCGCTCGCTCAACGATCCGCCCCGCGGCATCGCCACCCTGCGCCAGGTGCTGGAGGTCGACCCCACCCAACTGCCCGCGTGGGTCGCGTTGGCCGAGCTGTACGGCCGCGACAGCGCCTCCACCGCCCTCGCCGTCGAGGCGCACCGCAACATCATCCGCCTCGATCCCACCCGCGCCGAGAGCCTGCACGCGCTCTTCCGCATGTGGGAGTCGCTGCGGCAGATCGACAAGGCCTTCTGCGCCGCCGCCCTGCTGGTGTTCCTCAAGCAGGCCAACGACACCGAGGCCGCGTTCTTCGCCGAAGGCCGCAACCGCCTGAGCAACGATCTCAAGGGCTCGCTGCAGGCGACCGACGTGCTCGCGCTGCATCCGCCCACGGCCCGGCACGCGGTCGTCGACGTGCTCCGCGCGGTCGGCGATCAGTTCGTGAAGCTCTACCCGCCGCAGTTCGAGCTGCTGGGCATCGATCGCAAGGCGGATCGGCTCAAGAGCGATCACGCCATCTACAAGGCGCTGCAGACCGTCACCGCCCTGTTCGGCGTCGAAGAGTTCGAGGTCTACCAGGCCAAGCGCGGCCTCGCGTTCCTCGAGACCACCGAGCCACTGAGCGTGTGCTTCGGCCCCGACGTGGTGCGGCGCTTCAACATCCGCGAGCAGCGTTTCCTCTATGGCCGGGCCGCGATGGGGCTGCTCGACAAGACGGCGGTGATCCGCAAGCTGTCGCCCGGCGAGCTGGCCGACGTGCTCGGCAACTCGGTGCGCATTCACCAGCCCACCTTCGACACCCTGGGCCGGCGCAACGAGGATCAGTCGAAGCAGCTGCGCCGCGCGTATTCGCGCAAGTCGCTGCGCGCCCTCGAGGAACCGGCGCAGGCCATGCTCTCGCAGCCGAAGGTGAACCTCGACCCGGTGGTGCAGGGGCTGCTCTTCGCCGCCGATCGCGCCGGGCTGGTGATGAGCGCCGACCCCACCGCGGGGCTCAACCTCATCCTCAAGGAAGAGATGCCCTCGACGCAGCCGCGGCCCGAGACGGCCGAGGCCATCGCGCAGGCGGTGCAGACGCGGGTCGATCTGAAGGAACTGATGACCTTCGCGATCACCGACGACTTCTTCCGCCTCCGTCAGCGCGTCGGCGTGTCGCTGGGCTGAAGCGTCACTCCTCGCGGACGATGGCCGCTGCCCCGATGGCCTGCTTCAGGGCCTCGAGCGTGGCGGCCGTCTCGTCGGCGGACTCGTGCTCGATGGTGAGCCGGACCCGGTAGTCGAGCCCCTCGCCCCAGGTCGGGTACGAGCCCAGCGCCACGTGCGGCCGGGCCAGCGCGATCGCGTCGAGGGCGGCGGCGATGTCCGGCTCGCCCGCGCGAAGGAACAGCTGCCGCATCGAGAGCGGCTTGCCCGGCAGTCGCGCCAGCACCGCCTCGAGGTGCACCCGAAACAACTGCGGCACCCCGGGGAGCATGAACACGCCGTCGCACTCCAGCACCGGGAAGCGGACGTCATCGCTGGGGATCAGCGTCGCCCCCGCGGGCGCCTCGGCCATGCGCAGCGCCTCGGCCGGCACCGGTCGATCGCCGTAGAAGCCGCGAATGCGCTCTTCCATCTCCGGGAGCCGGATCACGGGCCGTCGCAGCGCCAGCGCCACCGCGCGCACCGTCACGTCGTCGTGCGTCGGCCCCACCCCGCCGCTGGTGATCACGTAGCGGGTGTGCCGGCGGCAGGCGACGAGCTGCTCGACGATGTCGTCGACGTCGTCCCGCACCAGGTGCACCGAGTGGAGCTCCGTGCCCCGTTCCCGGCACCGGCGGATCAGCAGCGAACCGTTCGCCTCGGTCACCTTCGCGGTGAGGACCTCGTTGCCGATGATGAGGGCGGAGACCGCCTGCGCGTTCATGAGGGGCGAGCAAACTCCGCCGGCGCATCGACACCAAGCGCCTTGCGAAGATCGAGCAGCCGCGACACCTGCGCCCGCTCACGCCCGTAGGCGCGGAAGCCGAGCACGAAGCGCACCACGCTGTACGACAACAACGTCAGCCCGGCGCCGCCTGCGATGGCCGCCCACTCGGGGTTCTCGGTCGCGTAATCCCACCAGAGCTTGCCGCTGGTGCCCACGAAGCTGATCGCGATGAACAGGCTCACCGCCGCGTGCGCGAACTGGTGGGTGCTGTCGCGGGTCGACAGGTTCGAGAGGACCGCGTCGTGCTCGGCTCGGAGGGCGTCGTTCGACATGCGTCAGAGCCCTTAGCCGACGGGCCGCGCGCGCATCAAGCCTCGGGGTACGGAACTTCACGGCCGCAGTCGCCGCAGCGCTCGCCACCCTTCGCGGGGGCGCCACACGAACGGCAGCGCGTCTTGAGATCGACCGAGCCGCCGATCAGCGTGCCGGTGATCGCGTCGGGCACCACGATGATCACCGGCAGCTTCATGCCGCAGCGATCGCAGAGGCTGCCGCCGGCCTGCACGTGCCGGCAGTAGCGGCAGGTCACCGGTCCGACCGGCAGCGCGGTGCGCTGGCCATCGTCCGGTACGCGATCGACCGAAAGATCCGCCACCCGCTCGACCGGCACGTCGCCGACCGCCGCCATGCTGGTGTGCTCGACGCCCGGCGTGACGTCGGGGGCCACGTTCACCGCCGAGAAGCGCGTCACCTCGAGCTCGCCCAGCTTCTCGACCGGCACCTCGCCGAGCTCGATGCGCGTCACCTCGAGTCCCTCGATGCGCTGCTCCATGACCGGAGGCGGCCCCAGTCCGTCGAGCCCGCCGAGCGCCTTGCCGCACACGTCGCACTCGACGCCGAAGTCCTGCTGGTGCTCACAGACGGGGCAGATCATGACGCGAGTGTATCAGCCCACGCGCGACAGCTTGAGCCGGCCTTCCCACCGCTCTTCCAGCGCCTGCACGAGGCTCTGGTGCTCGGGCGCCTTGAGCTCCGGATCGCGATCGACGATGGCGCGAGCTTCTTCCTGGGCGATCGCCAGCAGCGCCTGATCGCGCACCAGGTTGGCCACCGCGAGCTCCGGGAGCCCGCTCTGGCGCGTGCCGAGGAACTCCCCCGGCCCGCGGATCTCGAGGTCGCGCTCGGCGATCACGAAGCCGTCGGTGCTCTCTTCCATCACCGCGAGCCGCTCGGCGCCCTCCTCGCTCAGCGCGTAGCCGGTGAGCAGCACGCAGTACGACTTCGCCGCGCCACGCCCCACGCGCCCGCGGAGCTGGTGGAGCTGGCTCAGGCCGAACCGCTCGGCGTGCTCCATCACCATCACCGAGGCGTTGGGCACGTCGACGCCGACCTCGACCACGGTGGTGGAGACCAGCACGTCGATCTCGTGCGCGCGGAAGGACGCCATCACCGCGTCCTTCTCTTCCTGCTTCATGCGGCCGTGCAGCAGGCCCACCCGCGCCTCGGGGAAGATCGCCTTGAGCTGCTCGGCGCCCTGCGTGGCGTCGGCGAGGTCCACCTTCTCGCTCTCTTCGACGAGGGGGTAGATGACGTAGGCCTGATGGCCCTTCTTGAGCTCGGCGCGGACGAGCTCGTGGGCCCGGTTGCGCGCCCGCTCGGGGAACACGCGCGTCTCGATCGGGGTGCGGCCGGGGGGCAGCTCGTCGATCACCGACACGTCGAGGTCGCCGTACATCGTCATCGCCAGCGTCCGGGGAATGGGCGTGGCGGTCATCACCATCACGTCGGGCCGAACGCCCTTGTCCATCAACGAGTGCCGCTGGATCACGCCGAAGCGGTGTTGCTCGTCGATCACCACCAGGCCCAGCTTCTCAAAGGCGACCGAGTCTTGAATGAGCGCGTGGGTGCCCACCGCGACGCGCACCTTGCCCGAGGCCACGTCGGCACGCTGCGCGGCCTTGGCCTTCGCAGAGCCGCTGCCGGTCACCAGGCCCACCTTCACGCCGAGCGCGTCGAACCACTTCGCGAAGGTGCGGTGGTGCTGCTCGGCGAGGATCTCGGTCGGCGCCATCACCGCGACCTGGTAGCCGTTCTGCACCGCGAGCGCGGCCGCCACGAGGGCCACCGCCGTCTTGCCGGACCCCACGTCGCCCTGCACCAGGCGGTTCATCGGCTCGGGGCGCGCCATGTCTCGGGCGACCTGCGCCACCACGCGGGTCTGCGCGCCGGTCAGCGTGAACGGGAGCAGCGCCTTCGCCTGCTCGATGCGCTCGGGCGCGACGTCGAAGGCGATGCCCGGCTGCACCTTCACGCCGCGGCGCCGGAGCGCCATGCCGAGCTGCAGAAAGAACAGCTCGTCGAACGCGAGCCGCTGATGCGCTCGGGAGGTGTGGGTGTCGAGCTGATCGAGCTGCGCATCGCCCGGCGGAAAGTGGATGTAGCGGAGCGCGTCACCGAGCCCGAAGAGCTGCAGCCGCCGGCGCAGCGGCGCAGGGAGAGGCTCGTCGATCGACGCCGCGTACTTCTCGGCGATGCGGAAGGCGAGCTCGCGCAGGGCGCGCTGCTCGTGGCGCTCGAAGCCGGGATAGACCGGCACCACGCGGTTGAAGTGGATGGGGGAGCTCTCGACGTCGTCGGCGGGCTCGATCTCCGGGTGCGGCATCTCCCACCCGAAGTTGGTCTGGCGCACCTCGCCGCTGGCGACCAGCTTCTTGCCGATCGGGAAGCGCGCCTTGAGCCAGGGGCCGGTCTGGAAGAAGACGGCGGCGATACTGCCGGAGCTGTCGGCCAGCACGGCGCGGAACTGCTTGCGGCCCCGGCCGCCGAAGGTCTCCTCGGCGCGCTTCACCTCGGCGATGATCGTGCCGCGCTCGCCGGAGGTGAGCTGGGCGATCTTCTTGAGGGTGCGGCGGTCTTCGTAGACCCGCGGGAGCAGGAACAGCACGTCACCGGTCTTGGTCAGGCCCTTCTTGTTGAGGACTCCGACCAGGCGGGGGTTCAGCCGCCAACCGACCTGTTTGAGCGGCGTGGCGAGCGGGCCGGCCGTCGGAGCGATGCTGAGGATCTTCGTGGTGCCCTCGGCGTCGTCGGACTTCTTCTCGGCCTTCTTCCGCGGGGCCTTCTTGCCGGCGACGGGCGTGGCGCCGGCCATCTTCGCCATCGGCGCGGAAGTTCTCCTGGCGTCAGCCCCCGCCGAAGCCCCGCGACCGGACGAGGGAACAGTAGAGCCGAGCGTGCCGTCGCGAGAAACGCCGCGCGTCGCGGATGTCTGATCGCGTCCGTCGGGGCCGCCGACCCCTGCACCCGCTACTCCGCGACCGGGCGAGGGAACAGTAGAGCCGAGCGTGCCGTCACGAGAGGCGCCGCTCATCACGTCTGTCTGATCGCGTCCGCCGGGGCCACCGACCCCTGCGCCCGCTACTGCGCGACCAGGCGAGGGAACAGGAGAGCCGAGCGTGCCGTCGCGAGAAACGCCGGTCGTCGCGGCTGTCTGCTTGGGCCCAGCCGCCGATGCCCAGCGTCCCGCGCCCGCCACTCCGCGACCAGACGACGGCGCAGAGAGGCCGCGCGTGCCGTCGCCGCGAGGAGACGCCGAAGCGGCTCTCTTCCCGTCTGTCTGGTCACGTCGGCCTGCCCCGGTCGAAGCCCCGTCGGAGAATTCGGCCGCGCCCTCGCCTGCAAACGCCGAAGCCGCGCGCTTCGCGGTCGCCTGTTCGCGTCGATCGGGCGCAGGCGCCGCCGCTCCACTTCTCGCGCCCGCGAGGCCGCGGCCGAGGCCAGGCACACCGCCTGAAGACGCCGAAGCGCCGCTCTTCACGCCGGCCCCGCTCTGAGCAGTCCCCGCAGCGTCCTCAGTCGAATCGAAGGCCCGGCCAGCGGACGAGCGAAGCGCCGCAGCACCACCGGGAAGCTCAATCCCCAGCCGCTCTTCACGGAGCACGACGATCACCCGGGTAATCGCCGCCTTCCGCACCTCGACCTGCGGAGCGTCGACCAGATCGAGCTCGGCCTCCAGTGAGGCCAGCCGACCCTCAGAGACCTGCCCACGCGCGCGCGAGATCGCAGCGCCGAGCGTCGTGCGCAGCCCCTTCACGTTCGCCAGGTTCGCGAAGTCGCGGGCACACGCGAAGCGCAGCGGGCCGACCAGCGACTCCAGAGGGTGCGGGCTACTCGGCATCCTCGAAATCGACGGAAAGCACTTCGTATTCGCGATTGCCGCCGGGGCTCTGAATGGTGGCGATGTCACCGACCACCTTGCCGATGAGGCCGCGGGCGACGGGCGAGTTGATCGAGATCCACCGCTTCTTCAGGTCGGCCTCGAACTCCCCCACGATGCGGTACGACACCTCTTTGTCGGTCTCGACGTCGAGGAGCTTCACGCTCGCCCCAAACATCACCTTCTTCTGGCCCTTGAAGCTGGCGACGTCGATCACCTCGGCCCGCGAGATCCACGCGCCGAGGTTCATGATCCGGCCCTCGATGTGCCCCTGCTTCTCCTTGGCCGCGTGGTACTCGGCGTTCTCGCGGAGGTCTCCGTGAGCGCGCGCGACTTCGATCTCAGCCGAGATCTTCGGGCGCTCGACGGACTGGAGCTGCTTGAGCTCGTCCTGCATCTTCTTCAGGCCACGCGCGGTGGTCGGGTAACGGTCGGTCATGGGGTACTCCTGTTCTGCCGTGAAAAGCCGCGAACCGTAGCGGACACGGGTGCGTCGGGTCTAGCGTGGCCACCGTGCTGTCCGTGAAGGATCTCCGTACGCTGGCGTCCCGCTTCTCTGCCGCGCAGTTCTCCGAGCAGATGGGGCCTTTTGTGCTCGTGCAGCAGCCGCCTTCGCTGGCGGTGGGCACGCCCTCGACCCAGGTGATGGGGCTCCCCGTGAACGTGCAGCGCACGACGGTGGCCCGGCCCGAGAAGGTCTCTTCGGGCGCGCTGGGGCTGCTGTTCCAGTTCGACGACCTGGTGGTGGCCTCGGTGCCGCCGCTGCACGGAGTCGATCAGCTCACCGTCGGCCGCCAGCCCGACAACGATCTGGTGCTCGACGATCCGTCCGTCTCGAAGAAGCACGCCCTGCTCCGCTGGGACGCGGAGAACCAGCGCTGCACGATTCAAGATCTCGGCTCGACCAACGGCACGTTCCTCAACGCCAGCGTGCGGCTGCGTCGCGAGACCACCCTGAAGGACGGAGACATCCTGTCCTTCGGTGAGGTGCAGTACTGGTTTCTGATCACCGCGACGCTGCACGAGAAGCTGACCGCGCAGAAGCAGCGCGGCTTCGGCGGCGTCTGAGTCGACTCACACCATGTCGACGAAGAGCAGGTCGGGCTGCTCGATGTACTTGATCACCTCGTAGGCGAACTCGGCGCCGGTCGCGCCGTCGATCACTCGGTGATCGAAGCAGAACGAGAACAGCATGATCGGCTTGATGACGATCTGATCGTTCTCGTCCACCACCGGGCGCTTGCGCATGCGGTGCACGCCCATGATCGCCACCTCGGGGTGGTTGATGATCGGCGTGGCGAACAGACCGCCGGTCTGGCCGAGCGAGGTGATGGTGAAAGTGCCGCCGGTGAGTTCCTCGAGCTTCAACTTGCCGTCGCGCGCCGCGGTGCCGAGGCGGCCGATCTCCGAGGCGAGCTGACGAACGCTGTGGCGGTCGGCGTGACGCACCACCGGCACCGTCAGGCCCTGCTCGGTCATCGCGGCGATGCCGATGTTGAAGTCGCCGCGAACGACGAGATCCTGCGCGGCCTCGTCCATGTTGGCGTTGACCTGCGGGAACTTGCGGAACGCGGCGACCACGGCCTTCACGAAGAACGGGAGGAAGGAGAGCTTCACGTTCTCCCTGGCCAGCGATTCGTTGAGCCGGGTGCGGAGCGCGACCAGCGCCGTGGCGTCCACCTCTTCCACGAAGGCGTAGTGCGGCGCGGTGAACTTCGACTTCACCATCTTCTCGGCGATCTTCTTCCGCAGCCCACGAATGGGGATGCGTTGATCGACGGCCGTCGACGCGAGCGGGGCCCACGCCTGCACCGGGCGCGCGACGGCGGCGTTGGTCGCCTTGGCCGACGCGCCCCCACCGGCGAGGAACGCCTCGACGTCGCTCTTGAGCACCCGCCCCTGCGGACCGGACCCGGCGATGGTCGCCAGATCGAGGCCGTGCTCACTGGCCATGCGGCGGGTGACCGGAGTGGCCAGCACCTTCTCGCTCGAGACCACGGGGGCTGCCTTCGGCGCCGCGGCCGCAGCCACCGGAGCAGGAGCCGCGTGCCCGTTCGACTTTGCCGGCGCAGCGGCCGGAGCGGCCGTCGCCGCGCCTGAGATCTCGAGGTCCACCAGGGGGTGGTGCACGCGCGCGAGGTCACCTTCCGCGCCGTAGGTCTTCACGACGGTGCCAGCCTTGGGGCTGGGGACCGTCACCGTGGCCTTGTCCGTCATGACCTCGAGGAGGATCTGGTCCTCCTTCACGACGTCACCGGCCTTCACGTGCCACTTGACGATCTCACCCTCGGTCACACCTTCGCCGATGTCGGGGAGCTTGAATTCGAAGAGCGCCATGGTCGCGGCTCGTACTTCAGGTCAGGTCGCGGAAACAGCGTCTTCAGATCCGGCCGACGCGGTGCGCTCACGCTCCATGAGGCCCTTCATGAAGAACTCGGCGGCGCGGTAGCTCGAGCGCACGAGGGGACCCGAGGCGACGTAGAGGAAGCCGTAGCTCTCGGCGAGCTTCTGGTACTCGGCGAACTTCTCGGGCGACGCGAAGCGCTCGACGCGGAGGTGGAACTGCGAGGGCTGCAGGTACTGACCGAGGGTCAGCACGTCGACGCCGACGCTGCGCAGATCCTTGAAGGTCTGCTCGAGCTCGGCATCGGTCTCGCCGAGGCCGACCATGATCGACGACTTGGTGTACAGCTTCTCCGGGCGCTGCTTCAGGTACTCGAGCACGCGCAGCGACTGGGCGTACTTCGCCCGGCGATCGCGCACCGTCGGAGTCAGCCGCTCGACGGTCTCGATGTTGTGGGCGACGACGTGCGGGCGGGCCTCGGCGACGGTGGCCAGCGACGACTCCACGCCCTGGAAGTCGGGAATCAGTACCTCGACGGTCGTCTTCGGAGACTCCCGCTTGAGCGCGCGGATGGCCGACGCGAAGTGGCTCGCGCCGCCGTCGGGGCGATCGTCGCGGTTCACCGAGGTGACGACGATGTACTCGAGGCCCATCTCGCGCACCGCGGCGGCGAGGTTCTCGCCTTCCATCGGGTCGAGCGGCGGCGGGGAGCCGACCTTGACGTGGCAGAACCTGCACGCGCGGGTGCAGACCTCGCCCATCAACATCACGGTCGCGGTGCCACCGCCCCAGCACTCGGCGATGTTCGGGCAGCGCGCCTCTTCGCAGACCGTCGCCAGCTTGAGCGACTTCACGAGGCCCTTCACCCGCTCGAACCCTTCGCCCTTCGGCAGTCGCACCTTGAGCCAGTCGGGCTTGCCGGTAGACGTCATCACGGGGAGCGGAAGCCGGTTCGGAGTCGCCATGGTCGCGCTCATCTATTGAGGGCTCGCCACAGCGTCAACTACCCGGAATTTCGGGAACTTCTCGCGCAGATTCCCGACGCCGCACAAATGGTTTGCACGGCCCACATGGCGCCGCGGGTCCCGGAGAACGAATGCGTCGCCAATTCTCGATCGTCCGTGTGAAGCGCGAAGCCCTGAAGTGGGAGTTCCCGATGGCCTGGGACGAGGTGGCTGACTCCCCGCTCGCCGGTCCGTTCTCCCAGCTCGAGCAGCAGCGCCTCGACGTCGCCGTCGGGTGTTTTCCCTTCGCGCGGCGCACGGGTGACGGTCGCCGGGCGTGGCGCATCAGCTCTCCGTCGGCGGGTACGTTGGAAGTCTGGGTGACGAGCGACGGGAGCGTCTTCCTCGAGGGCGAGACGACGCTCAACCTGGTCTACGGGCTCTACGTGCACCTCTGCGACCTGGTGCCCGAGTTGGTGCTCGAGGACCGCATCACCGACGTGGTGCACAACGACCGTTCGCTCCTTCGCCTGGTGCGTCGCGAAGAAGCAGCGCGCCTGCCGTTCGACCTGCCGGAGCAGGCGGCGTAACGGCAACGCAGACAGTAGATCGGAGAAAAAAAAGAAGCCCCCAGCCTCGTTTTCACGAGGTGGGGGCATAACATCCGGCAGCGACCTACTCTCCCGCGCGGTTTCCCGCGGAGTAC